>Ga0066256_1000244_pt1 | contig 217191 bp, 196 predicted proteins | sample ThiBio_1000_biof_FD_87107 | JGI IMG/M metagenome (GOLD analysis project Ga0066256, IMG submission 87107) | Wastewater bioreactor microbial communities from Cape Town, South Africa - Thiocy_expt_1000_biof (version 2) | ecosystem: Engineered > Bioreactor > Thiocyanate-remediating >...
AAAAGCTTGCGCTCATAGCTGTAGCTAACAAACTTTTAAAACAAGCCTTTGCAATCGCTAAACAAAAAACATGTTATCAGCAGGATTACGCAAAAAATATTTGTTTTTAAACACAGTTCATTGCGAGAAGCGATAGCGACGAAGCAACCTTGTGATATAATACCATCTCTCACCCGTCATTGCGAGAAGCGATAGCGACGAAGCAACCTCGCAATATGTGTGGTATATAAACAGGTGTGTTGGTATAACCTTATTTCTCGAGGTTGCTTCGTACATATCTGCATCCGCAGATACTTCCTCGCAATGACGACCATTTTTTTAATTACACGTCTTTGAGCTTTTATTTTTCACTTTTTGAATTTAAACCCGTCATTGCGAGAAGCGATAGCGACGAAGCAACCTCGCGGGATAACACCACGTCTCACTCGTCATTGTGAGAAGCGACAGCGACGAAGCAACCTTGCGATATAACACCATCTCTCACCCGTCATTGTGAGAAGCGATAGCGACGAAGCAACCTTGAGATATAAGTACTGTATTACGCGAGGTTGCTTCGCTGCGCTCGCAATGACGGGTGTTTTTCTGTTTCACGGACGAGTTCGAGAGAGGAAATTACATGCCCCTTATAGCACCTATGCCAATCCATATAAGTGCCCAGAGCAAGACGATTATTGCAACTGTTAGTATTGGCATCCAAATGGCTTCCATTCCTGCATTGACATGATCTCCATTGTATTTTTCGGTGAGTATATGACGATGATTTTTCCCATAACGTATCCGCAGGTATAAATAACCAACCAGCCGATATATCATATTGAGAATGGGCGACCTAAAACTCATAGCAGCAAATTAAGAAAAGCTAAACTAATACCCTTATTTCTCGTGGTAGCTTCGTACATATCTGCCGCAGATATTCCCTCGCAATGACGATCGTTTTTCTCCTCCTGTTTATAGGAGGAGTACCCGACGTAGGAGGGGGAGGTGGTTATACGTTAGCGGCTGTACTATATGATTGAACTATTGTAATTCTATTCGGGAGATTTCTCGCTGCCCTCGCAATGACGATTAAAATCTAATCAACCAATCAACTACCCAACCAATCAACAAACCTACTTCTCCCAATCCCCATCTTTGTTTAGGCTGATGAGTGCCTGGTACACGCAGTTGTGCAGGATGGTGAGGTGGTTCTCTTCGGGCATGTAGTGGAAGTTGAATTTGATATTTTCGTTGCCTGCTCTCTTTATAAGGTCTGCCAGGTGGCGTGCATCATTTTCCATACGATCCCCTTCGCTGCCTACGGCTATGTATACACGTGTACCGGGTTCGGCTTTTTTACTCTTCAGGTCATTGGCTTTGGCGAGGATAGAACTATTATCCCACCAGATGCTGGGGCTAACAATGAGGAAGCGGTTGAACATAGAAGGTTTGGTAAGCAGTATCTGTGTTGCCAGTAACCCGCCAAGCGATTGCCCGATGAGTGTCTTAGAAGTATTGCAGCGATAAGCACGTTGTATATATGGTTGCAGCTCTTTATCGAGAAACTGTATGAATGGTTCTGAATGCCCCGTTGTGGGGAAGGAATGCAGGTCGCTGTCTATAGTAGTAGGAAAGGTAAAATCCCTTTTGCGGTCAACGTTGGCGATGCCCACTACTATGGTTGGCGGCATAGAACGTATCATAGTGAGGAATTGCACCACACCCGTTACGTGTATAAAATCTTCGTTGGCGCTACCATCCAGCAGGTATATGACCGGGTAGCAGGTAACGCTGTCTTTGTAATACTCATCGGGCAGGTACACATTCAGCGTACGTGTTTCTGAGAGGTACTTGCTGCTGATCTTATCTACCACACCCAGCTTAAAGGGTGGGAGCGATGCAATGCGTTGTTCCTTGGTTTGTGCGTAAGACTGTACAGATGCCAGCAATACAATGGCAATGGTGCAAACGGAGCGAGATAGTTTCAGCATAATGTACTAAAGTTAAATATTAGTCTGTGTTTGTAAGGCTATAACTGATGGTTTTAGAAAATAGTTCCAGTTTATATCCTTCGTAGAAATCAAGATAGAGATAACCCTTATTATCTTTTGTGTCCCGCAGTGCGTCATCTGCTACAAACCTGCCACGATAAAACAGGTCGATGGTTAACGGCGTAGTAATAGCCGGTAGGGTGTTTACTATGATCGCTGCTTCACCAAAAGATATGCGGAGTGTGTTATGTTGATGATCTGTAAAACTTAATACATATTGTGTTCCATCCATTACCCACTGCACGCAGGTAAATTCGTTATGCAGATCGAATGTTGTATTGCCAAGCCTTACCTCCAGCAGGCTTTCAAACAATGGTATATCTGTTGTGTAGATCATTCAGGGAGGCAAAATAGTACAGTTGTTGCATAAAAAAACCACCTATATAGGGTGGTGTATTATTCGTTGAGCGTATCCATAATAACAGCAAAAGCATCTGCGTATTTGGTGGGGAGGAACTCCGTGATATCGTAAGTGGCGATGTCATTGATATAGAACGGATCTTCCTTGATAAGATCTTCCACTGCATCCCTGCTGCCGGCACGTGCCAGTATAATGCCACCCACACGAGGTATCTGCCTGCCCGATGCCAGGAAGATACCATTTGCATAATATTTATCTAGGAACACCACATGCTCCGGTATCAGCGCATCTACCTCGTCGAGGCTTTTATGGTAGTTTAGTTTTATTATAAAGAGATTCATAATTGCAAAGGTATAAATAAAGCCATCCTCGACAGGATGGCTGTTTACCCTTTATTTTTTGATTTGCCCGCTTTGTTAATACGTCCTTTATTTATCCTTAGCGTCTTTCATATCCGCTTTGTCTTCTTTCTTTACGGCACGTTCTTTTTTCTTGGCTGCCTTACGTTCGTGGCCTGCAGCATCGTGCATTTCCATCTTGGTTTCTTTTTTGTCGGCCTTGGCTTCTTTGCGTGCTTCCTTAGGTGTTTTATCCACCTGGTCTTTAACGTTCTTGTCCTGCATTTTTGTTTGCTGCATGTCTTGCTGTGGCGTGTTGCTTTGTGCCAGCATAGTTGTAACGGCCGTTACCATCAGGGCCAGTACAAACACGGTAGCTAATAGTATCCTTTTCATAAAGTTCATTTTTGTTGAGGATAGCTCTATAAAACTTATGCCAGCAATAAAAGGGTATTGCCCAATCTTTTCATACAGGCATTAAGTTGAGGAAACTATTATAATGCAGATGTTTACTACCTGTTACATCAAACAGCCGGGATGAACACGATACAACGCTGCTATCACCCACAACATCATCAACCCCAATGCAAATATCATGGTGATGATGGGTATTACCTCACCTCTTTTTGCAGCGTCAAAATTGTGCACTGCAGAGGCAAGGTTGGCAGCGTAGAGTATAGGTAACATAGCCCTGAAAGAAAAATGAGGAAACAGGTCGGACAAAACGATCATAAAAAAAAGTGGTACACAATACACAGGCATCCAGCAAGCCAATATATGATACAGCCTTTTTACCCCGCCGGCAACAGCCCTCCATTGCATTAGCAGCGCATACAACGCATCGCAGCAGGCTACTATTATCAATAGGTATAGGGAAGTCTGTTCCGGCAATCCCTTAAACCTATTATCTATAGCATGAAAACACAGCATCACAACCAGGTATAGTAGCGTATTGCGCCCATACTTCATACCACCCGATATTAGCGGCAGGCTTGCATAATACCATATAGCGGCAGGCAAAAAACTCAATACTAAAAGCAATGCAAGTATCATAGCGATACGCTAAGTAACAGAAAAAATCTTACCATCCTGCGGTGAAAAAAAATATATTTTGGATAATTGTCCAAATGTTCTGTAATTTTGTCCAAATGTTTGTAATTATTAAATACCTATCACATCATGTCCAATCTCACAGGGGACAACTCTGTCCCGCAACAAAACCCCGATCATGAGGGTAACTCCCAAAACAATGATCCCAAACCTGTAAATCCAAAACCTAAAGAACGCCACGAAGACTACGAGAAAGAGAACTTTGACTTTGAACGCAAACTGCCACTGCCCATCACCGTAAACCCGAAGATAAACCTGGAGGCGTTACTAAAAGAGGCAGAATGGATACTGAGCCTGCCCAAGCCCAAAGAGAAAGGACTGTTTACCGTAATGAGCTGTAATGAATGGATGGAGCAAGCCAGCCGCCGCCCCATACCCAATATGCTGTTTAGCGAGTTTTGGTACGAGGGAGAACTGTGTATGCTCTTCGCAGATACCAACACGGGCAAGAGCATCCTTGCGGTGCAGATAGCAGACAGCATCAGCCGGGGCATACCCATACCGGGATTTAAGATAACGGCACAGCCACAAACGGTAGTGTACTTCGACTTTGAGCTGTTCGACAAACAATTCGAGGCACGGTACAGTAACAATTTTACACAACATTATTGTTTTGACAAGAACATGTACCGCAGCGAGCTGAGCAGTGATATGGACATGCCCAAAGAGTTTGAAAGCTTTGAGGACTACCTCTACTTCTCGCTGGAGAAGACGATACTGGAGACCAAGACCCGGGTACTAGTGATAGACAACGTAACCTACCTGAAAAGCGAGACCGAACGTGCCAAAGATGCCCTGCCGCTGATGAAGCACCTCAAAGACATTAAGAAGAAATTTGAGCTGAGCATACTGGCCCTGGCACACACCCCCAAGCGCGATATGAGCAAACCCCTTACCCGCAACGACTTACAGGGCAGTAAGATGCTCATCAACTTTGCAGACAGTGCCTTTTGTATAGGTGAAAGCAGCCGCGATAAAAGCCTCCGCTACCTGAAGCAGATAAAAGCCCGCAACACAGAGCACATCTACGATGGCGACAATGTATGCCTCTGCCGTATAGAAAAGCCCTTCAACTTCCTGGGCTTTACCCATGCGGGTAATGGTACGGAAAGGGAGCATCTGCGGGAGCAAGACACCAAAGACCGCGACTTCTTAATTGCCGAGGTGAAAAGATTGAGTGGGGAGGGAATGACGCAACGGGAGATAGCAGCGGAGTTGGGGATAGGTACGGGAACCGTAAGCAGATACATCAATCAATAGTTTGCTCCACCTTGCTCCACTGCTCCATCTCTCCATAGTGGAGCGCTGGAGCAAGATTCTTATCTTTGGTAATCAGTTGTTTGTAATTAGGAGTAATGGGAAATGACTAAGAAAATCACTGTCAAAATATGAATGAAAACTTTCTATGGATAAACGAGCATTTGTCTCTAGTAGAAGAGGGAAAACTAAAGGATGCTAAAAATCTCCTATTCTCTAAACTTCCAAACACATTGTATAAATACAAACCGCTAAATGATTACGCCTTAAATAGTGTAAAGTATGAAGCAGTTTGGCTAAGTGATTTGGCTTCTCTAAATGACCCATATGAGTGCAATATGCAATTTAATATAGACCAAATGATAGATGATTTTTTTCACTCGCCTAGTTTTTTAGCAGATTTTAAAAAAGTGCACGATACAGCCATTACTGAAGAAGAACATGATGCTATAAAAAGGAGCAATAATCAATGGGGAACATATAAATCTATATGTATTGCGAAAGGGTTGTCAATTATTGAAGAAAATGAAATGCGCAATGAGTTATTTAATAAATGGCAGGAGACAACTGACATGGTAAGAAAAAAAGTAAGGCTGTGCAGTTTCAGCGAACGAAGTGATTCTGCAATTATGTGGTCACATTATGCTGATCATCATAAGGGAATTTGTGTTGAATACGATTTTAGAAAATCCAACCAAGAAATTGAATATTTATACCCTATTTTCTATACTGATAATTTGTTTGAATATAGATTTTTTGTTCGTCCCAGATCTGTTAATCAATTTGCATATGCATCAATTCAAAAAGGACTTGATTGGCAATATGAAAAAGAATGGCGAATTATTTTCCCATATGAAAGATTAGACACTACATATTATTACAAGGTTCCTACCCCTAAAGCGATATATCTAGGTAGTCGTTTTGATGAGAATGATAATGATAAAAAAGAAATGCTTTTTGAACTTTGCCATCGATATAATATTCCACTCTATAAGATGAAATTGCATGACACCGAATATAAAATGGTTCAAGTTGAGTAATCTTGCTCCATGCTCCACTATGGAACAATGGAGCGCTGGAGCAAGTGGAGCAAACCACTCTCCCCGTCATTGCGAGGTAGTATCTGCGGATGCAGATATGTACGAAGCAACCTCGCGAACAACGGGTTGTCATATAGCACTTATATAGCAAGGTTGCTTCGTCGCTGTCGCTTCTCGCAATGACGGATGATAATTAAAAATTCAAAAGTAAAAAGCCAAAAGTGAAAACACCCCGTCCTTGCGAGGGAGTATCTGCGGATGCAGATATGTACAAAGCAATCTAATCAAATTGGCGGGCAGGTAACTCATTCGCGCATACAACACACCCTTACACCCCTCTGAAGAGGGGAAGTATAAATACATATCCGATGTTAGGATCAGATTGCTTCATGCCTCGCAATAACGTTATTAAGTCAAAAGTGAAAAGTGAAAAACAAAGCGCACATTTCGGGGTGGGATGGTGGCGGGGATGCATCTGTTAAAGTATCATTAACGTGTAACATTCTATACTACAGCACGATACACTACGTTTAACAAGAGTAGATTTTTTACAAAAAACGGCCCGCATTGCCAAGGTTTGTCCCGGTAGTGTCGTCTATACTATAAGAGGTCGTTTATTTTTTTAACCTCTAAATTTTTTAAAAGCGTTATGAAGTATCTCCTGTTCCCTGTACTGCTGCTGTGCGTATTATCCACCGCCTGCCGCAAAAAGACCTATGCTCCGCCAACGGAGTCTTACCGCTATTGCCTGTACGAGCCCGGTACGCGTATAGATACGGTGTATAACAAGGATATGGGCACCATACAGTACGTGCCCAAACAAGATAGCACGCACGCATCCTTCCACTACATCAATGGCTACAACCGGCTGGATATGACGGATGGCAGCTTTGCCTTCCACCTGATGTTTTCTATAGATAGCAGCATCCACGATTTTAGCTATACAGACGCGCAGCTCAAAGAGCACAATACCGTATATAGCAGCGGCTATGGTTTCGGTGGTGTATCTAACTTCCAGTTGCCGGATCATGGTACTATATCGGGCCATCGTTTATACGGCAACACCTGGCAATTGCATATTGCCGTAGATCTCAAATCGCGCGATGTACAGACGGGTATAGACATCATCAGGGAAGATATTACCGCATCTTCATCGCAATTGTAATACCTGTAGTTTTTAGTAAATTGTAAAAGTCGTCAGATATGAAATACACCTGCTCCCTTTTGATGCTTGTACTGGTTGTGGCAACGTCTTGCCGTAAGAAAGAAGTTACATCTATTACGCCACATCCTCCTGTGCAGCCAAAGAAGGAAAATAGCACAAATTGCTTCTTTCAGCTTAATTCGCGTATCGATACATTCTACGATGCGTATTGGCAAAAATTAAGGTACCGTGAAACCGGCGATAGCACACACATGACCTTTAACTATTATCATTATGACACTACAGGTTTTTCCGTGTGCCTGATGTTCCAGGTCGATACCGGTCTTACCAGCTTCAGCTATTCGGGCAAGGAGCTAAAGGAGCATTATGTAGTCTATTCAGGCGATAGGGGAGATAATAAGACGTTGCACTATGCCCTGGTAGAGCAAGGTACTATATGGGGTAAATTCATAAAGCAGGATGAATGGCTGATAGGCTTTGATGTAGCGCTGGACCAGCGGGATACTATGCTGGGGCTTTCGGGGCTTGCAGATACAGTTACTACACGCTGGTTAGTAATGACATCTTCTCAAAACTTTAAATAATTAAAATGAAATACCTCGCACTACTACCACTTGCCATACTGGCTTTTACCTCCTGCAAAAAGAACAGATCCTTAAATAGAGAAAGGTATTATTACAGAACAGCTACCTATTACAATGGTATGGCTGTTAATGAGAACAATCCTTACAGCCTGTACGATTCTGTGGCACATAGCCGCCTGTTCTATTATGTTTACGGGTCGGATATAAAACACGCCAATGATGCCTCCAGTGGGTCCATCATAGTATTTGATGTTCCCGATAGCATCACCAGTTTCACTATTACAGGAGATGACCTTGCAAAGCATCATACGTTTTACGACACTTATGATGGCTGGGGCGGCGGTGCCTTTACGCGATTGGAAAAGGGCTTTATCACCGGGCATATGCTTGGTGATAGTACCTGGAAGTTAACGCTGATAATACAAGTGCCGCAGCAAGGTGGCATCCCCGATTACGACAGTATAGTAGATACCATCATTGCCCATGATCCTGCACACGAACAAATGGTGTATGGCAGGTTATATTGATTCATTGGTCTCAGCATCTACCGTCATGATCTTGTAGCTCACGGCATGGGGTAGTGGCTGTATGGGTGTGCCCTTATGTATAGCCCACTGGCGGGTAAAGCAGGCGCCAAAGTATAGTATCAGCGCGGTATAGAACACAAACAGCAGCAGCAATACCATAGATGCAGATGCACCGTAGATATTGTTGATATTGCTGTAGGTAAGCAATGCATGCATAATAGATTGCCCGATGCCAAAGAGTATGCTGGTAAGCAATGCTCCCACCCACGATACCTTCCACGTAGGCCTGCCATCGGGTAGGTAGCGGAATACTATGGCAAACCAGCACATCACCACTACGGTAGATATAGCCCTGCCTATAGCCAGCGTAAACAGTGCCGATACCTGCGGCGACCATTTGGTAAGATAAGCCCCTACCACCGTTTGCAGGGCTTCTGCCGCAAATGCTATGATAAACAGGATGCCTGCCGTCATTAGTACTGCAAGAGATTTCACCCTGCTGCCAAGGCTACGGGCAAGGGTTTCTTTACCCGCGTGCCTTATCTTCCATAGCTGGTTGATGGAGTTCTTAAAAACCCGGAACAGGGTAGTGATAACAAACAGCAGGAAGATGAAACCACCTATCGTTACCCAGGGCCTGTCTGCAATGCGGCGTATAGCACGCAATACATCTACCAGTTGCCTTACGGTTTCGATGCCAAAGGTGGCAGATAGCTTCACAAATAGCTGGTGGCGTATCAGCTCGGGGCCTACTATCCATTTAAACACCTGCACCAGCAGCAGCAGTATAGGCGGCAGCGAAAAGGTAGTGAAGAAGGCTGTAGCGCCCGCCATCCGCAGGGGATCGTTCTTTAGCAAATGCTTCAGCGAATCGGTACAGAGTTGTATGAATAGTTTTATGGCTCGCATAGCGGCTGTTGTAGTGTTATATCATAAAAAATCCATGCCCGTTTACAGCAGGCATGGATCTCTTATGTGTTTATTGTTCGTTTAGCTTAATATATAATTCTGTTTGGGCGGAAAGTACATGTTCTTCTTCCAGTCTACCGAAAAGATGCGTTTCAGGTTGGCAGCCAGCTCCTGTACGGTCTTGCTTTTTAGCAGGTACAGGTTAGCGCCATTGCGATAGCTATCTTCTATATACCTGTCTGTGGTATGAGAAGTGTACATGATCACCGGCAGATGGTCGTAATCCTTATTCCTGCGTATCTCTACAACGCACGATATACCGTCTTTGCAAGGCATGTGAATATCCAGGAACAGGATATCCGGTATCAGTTGTTTCAGCATTGTAAAGAGCTTATCTCCATCCTGTGCAACCCTTATTTTAGCGGGTATTTCCGCCTGTTTCATTGCCAGTTCAAAAACCAACACATCGTCATTATCGTCTTCTGCAAGTAATACATCGTTTCTTTCTTCGGCCATGTCTAATATTAAAGTGGTACTGAATAAAGAACAAATATATACACCCAGCGCTTTGCAGCAACCTATATATAGAATCTGCAACTGTTTTTAGCTCGTATTCAGCCAAAATAACATGAAAAAAAGCCGTGGCATGATATGTGTAACTGTTTAAAGTATGGCAACAAAATTCTCAGAATTGATAAACAGTGATAAGCCCGTACTGGTAGATTTTACAGCCACCTGGTGCGGCCCCTGCAAAATGATGGCCCCCATATTGGAGGAAGTGAAGAAATCTGTGGGCGATAGCCTTACCATTGTAAAGGTAGATGTAGATAAGAACCCCGAAGTATCGGGCCAGTTCCAAATATCGGGCGTACCTACGCTGATACTGTTTAAGAACGGACAGGTAAAATGGCGTCAGTCGGGCGTAATACCCGCCAACCAGTTAAAGCAAATACTGGCGCAGCACAGCGCATAATACTACTACCTTTGCATCTGCCCAAAGACCGCAAAGATGCATAAGTGCTTCATCTCTTCTCTTTTGTTAGCAGCAATATTATTTGCCTGTATGCCTGTTATGGCAGCATCGGGCAAGTATTTGTTAAAGCCCTCCGCCTTTCAGCATTGTATGCAGTGGCAGCGGGTATTGCTGATAGATGTAAGCACACCGGATGAGTATGCACAAGGTCATATAAAAGGCTCCATTAATATAGACTGGACTGGGAGCGACTTTGACGATAAAATAGCGGCACTGGGCAATGACCGTCCTGCACTGATGTATGATCATAATGGCAGTAAATCTGCCCTCGCCGCTGACAATTTGCGTAAGGCTGGTTTCAAAGAAGTATATGAGCTAAAAGGTGGATTGCAGGAATGGCTGGCAGATAAGAAACAGGTAGAAAAAGACACTTCGCTGCTGGAGATGAGTATGGAAAGGTATAAACAACTACTTGCCACAGATAGGCTTACGCTGGTAGATTTTTCTGCTCCCTGGTGCATACCCTGCCGCAATATGGCACCCTCTGTAGATGCACTGGAAAAAGACAAAGCAGGCGTGCTAAAAGTACTACGCATCAATACCGATGAGAACCAACACCTGGCTACAGAATTACAGGTAACAGGATTACCCACCGTATTTATTTATAAGCAGGGAAAGGTTGTTTGGCGTCATATTGGCTACACTACAAAAGAAGTATTATACCAGGCGGTAGATAGTCTTAAATAAGCATTACCATTCACCGGCTAATGTTACCAAATCATTAAGTTAAGGTTAAGTGTTTGGCAGGCTATAAGCTAGTGCAGCAGAGGGTTTTAGCTTTGTGGCAAATTGTAGTTGTATGGCTTATTTGCAGAAGTTTTTTAGTCCCGACGGGCATAAGTTCTATGGATTGTTTGACCAGGTAGCCAACAAATTGCAGGAGATGAGCATCACCTTTCATGCCGCGCTGTGCCATACTACCGAAGAGCCGTTTGAGCTGCTGGTAGATCGCCTGGCTAAGATGGAAGAAGAGAACGATGTGCTCACTCATAAACTGTTCGTAGAGCTCAGTAAAAATTTCATCACTCCTTTCGACAGGGAAGATATACATGCTATGGCATCAGGCCTCGATGATATTGCAGATCTGCAGTATGGTGTAGTAAGGCAAATGAAAAGCTATGGGTTGCAGCAGGTAGGTGTTACCTCTCAATACGTTGCCGGAGAGATCAAACATTTCACATCCATATTGCTGCAAACGATCAAGGGCCTGCAGGATAAGCGGATGCTGACATCGCTAAAGACCCATTGCCTGGAGCTGCGGAGGATCACCGTTACCTGCGATAGCCGAATAGACTCAGCCGTGGCAGGCCTTTTCCCCGATCATACAGAACCTGTTATCATCATCAAATGGATGGAGCACTTCCAGATGCTGCGTGTGCTGGTAGATAAATGCGCTAATGCCGTAGGCGTTATAGAAGCCATCATCATTAAGTACGAATAGAAAAAGCCCTCTTATAGAAGAGAGCTTTCTTATTTTTTAAACGTTGCTTGTTATTTGTTCTATAGACCGTACGTCTTATAGCTGAGTAGCAGTGTACACTACATCTGTAGTATAAGTACCTGCAGGGTAGCTGAAGCCCGGAGTTGCCTGGTACATTACGCTGAAGGTTTGGTTACCACCGCGGCTACCGTTAGATATCAGGTTTTGGTTAGTGCTTGTTAAGCCAGAATATGCTGTAGTAGAGAACGGAGAAGCTACTGTACCACTTGTGCCGTTTGCTGTTACTTTAAGAGCCAGTACACCGCTTACAGGCATTGTAGGAGACGGTGTCGTAGAGCCGGTATAAGTAAAGTTTGTAGAGCTTGATTTTACAGTTACGGTAAAGTTTTTGTTAGAACGTACTTTCAGTTCCTGTGCTGCAGAAGTAACACCGTTTGCATAATCGTTTACTGTGTTGAAAGCCAGGTTAACAGCAGTACCGGTAGCAGTACCAGATCCTGTAAAAGTCAGTTCGATAGCGTCAGAAAGATTCAGGTTTACTGTTTGTGTTGCTGTAGAAGAAACCTGTGCGTTAGCTGCGTAAGTTGATGTCAGGATAGCTGCGATTGCGATGATCTTTTTCATTTTGTTTGTTTTTGGTTGATTTTTAAATTTTTGTTTCGATTGTTTTTTTAAGCTTGTGTTTTTTTGTTTTTTGCTTTGATGACACAAAGATGGGGGTAAGCACCTGCCTTCTCCAAAGAAAAAAGGGCACTTAACCACTCAATAGCAACTCGTTAGAAATTGATTAACAATCGTATATAACACCTGGAGGTTTGAAAAAGCCTGTAAAATCAATAGTTTTGCGGCATAGTTATGCGAATATTAATGGTATGCCTCGGCAATATATGCCGGTCGCCGATAGCAGAGGGTGTGATGCGCCATAAGATACTGGAGCATGGTTTGGACTGGGAAGTAGACTCCGCAGGAACAGAATCCTACCATATAGGAGAGCAACCGCACAAGCACTCGCAGCAGGTATGCAGGCAACATGGTTTAGATATATCTTCGCAGGTAGCGCGCAAGTTTACCAAAGCAGATTTCGACAGGTTTGATATCATCTATGCAATGGCAAAGGATGTGTACCGCGAGATAGAAAGTATAGGCGGCAGCAAAGCAGATATGGGCAAAGTGGTATTGTTCCTCAACGAACTGAACCCCGGCTCTGATGCATCAGTACCAGACCCCTGGTATGGCAATGAAGATGGCTACCTGCCCGTGTACCGGATGATCAATGAAACCTGCGATGTAATTATAGAAAAATACAAGAACTAAACAGTACAATGTCAAAACCATCCATACCACAAGGAACCAGGGATTTTGCACCTGCAGTAGTACGCAGGAGGCAATACATATTAGATACATTACGCAGCATATTTGAGCAATACAGCTTTCAGCCATTGGAAACACCGGCCATGGAAAACCTTACTACCCTTACCGGTAAATATGGCGAGGAGGGCGACAGGCTGATATTTAAGATACTGAACAACGGACTGCATGAAAAGAAAGGTGCTGACCGCGATAAGCTGGTGGCAGACTGGGATAAGATGCTGGAAAAACCATTCACCTCTCCTAATGTTACAGAACGGGCGCTCCGTTACGATCTTACCATACCCTTTGCCCGCTTCGTGGTGATGAACCAGAACGACCTGGCATTTCCCTTCCGCCGCTACCAGATGCAACCCGTATGGCGTGCAGACAGGCCACAGAAGGGCCGGTACCGTGAGTTTTGGCAATGCGATGCAGATGTGGTAGGCAGCACATCCCTCATCAATGAAGCGGAGCTTTTATGTATTTACCGCAGTGCTTTTCATAGACTGGGTTTGCCGCAGATAGAGATCAAGATAAACAGCCGCAAGCTGCTGGCAGGTATCGCAGAATTGTGTGGTACACCTGAGCTGATGATGGATATTACCATAGCGCTGGATAAGCTGGATAAAATTGGATGGGATGGTGTGGTAAAGGAACTACAGCAGCGCGGCATCAGCGACGAAGGCATCAGCCAGATACAGAAGGTAATCAGCGTAACGGGCGATAACGAAGCCAAACTATCTGCATTGGAAATCATCATGGCACCAAGCCAGTCTGGTTTACAGGGTATTGAAGAGCTTAGGAAAACACTTGCCTATCATGCAGAACTACAGGATACAGCATGGAACTCAGCCTTAACCGTAGATATCAGTCTTGCCCGCGGACTTAATTACTATACCGGTGTAATTGTAGAAGTAGTATGCAAAGCAGTAAAGATGGGCAGCATAGGCGGTGGTGGCCGTTATGATGATCTTACAGGCTTATTTGGGCTCAAGGGGCTATCCGGTGTAGGTGTGTCTTTTGGCATCGACAGGATATATGATGTAATAGAAGAACTTGGTTTATTCCCTGAAAACCTCTCTGTAGGCTCCAGTGTAATGATTGTAAACTTTGGTGGTGCTAATGAGGAGTATGCCCTGCATGTATTGAAACAACTGCGTGATGCAGGCGTTACCGCAGAGATATACCCTGATGCTGCTAAGTTTGATAAGCAGATGAAGTATGCCAACAAACGTGGTATCAGCTATGTAATACTGCCCGGTGATGAGGAGCGTGAAAAGAATATGCTGAGCCTGAAGAACTTTACTACCGGTGAGCAGCAGATGATAACCCTGCAGGAAGTAATAGAGAATGTGAAATAGCACCCAATAAGCTTGTATAAACAAATAGCCCCCGCAGACGCGAGGGCTTTATTCTTTTTGGTGTGTAGTGTTTGTTTTATCTACGGAACGCAGGACAATCAGCTTGCCAGTACCTTTTTGCATTACCAAATGCATCCAGGTAGATAGTAATGGTCACGTTGCCAAACCAGTACCAATCATTGGATTTGCTATCGCCGCGCTGATATTTATAATTCGGATATTGTTTATTGGTCTCGTTCTGCATTTTAGAGTACCAATCGTTCTTTTCATCACCACGGTAAGCCAGGTTTACAGCCTGCTGGCCTTTGTAAGCCCTCAGTGTATCCAGGTTCACATAAGATTTGCTCACATCATCCAGGTAGTCTGTATTGGTGTAGCGGAAACCTAATTCTGTGGTAATGAACAGTTGCTTACCTACCAGGAACTTCATACCGCCACCAACAGGGAATGCTATATTGGTCAGTTTATATTCCTTACGGTCAGGATATACCGGTATGCCCTGTCCTTCTGTAGAAAGGGGACGCAGGTACACCTTTTCGCCATTTAAGCCATCTGTGTACGGATTGAAGTGGAATATAGAAAGTCCGGCAAATATATAAGGAGTTATTTTAGACCTGTCTTTTTCTATTTGCAGGATGTTCAGTTCAAAACCGCCGTGTACCTCAAATATATTGGTAGCAAAACGCAGGTTGCGGTCTTGCTTCACTTTTACATCAGAAAGGCTGTCTGCTGCCGTAACACTGGCATAAGACGCTCCGAAACGGATACCTAAATGTGGGTTGAAGAAATATTTATATACGATGCCTGCCATCGGTCTATATCCTTCCTTCGGGAACATTTTATTCTGCAGATCGCCATAATAGTTAGCCACGCCGGCTGTTAAGCCTACCTCGTGGTGGGGTTGTGCATAGGCAAAAAAAGGCGTCAGCAGTGCTAATGATAGTATAAAACGTTTCAAAGCCTAAAAGTTTTGTTAATAGATACAAGTCGAAAGATAAAAACAATTTTCGAAAAACAAAAGGTATATAACCTCCCTGTTCTATTAATGTTTTTGGTATATAATGTAATTTACTGCTAATACGGAAGATGCTTTTCTTATGGTGTTGGAAATACCCGGTAATCCCTGGTTTTTTAATCCGGCTTTAATCTAACCGCCTGCTATTATCGGAAAACGTATTTTTGCCCCCTCGCAACAAATTATAAGTATGAGCCTCGTAAAAGACCTGCAAGCGCGTAACCTGGTACAGGATATGATCCCCGGAACGGAAGAACAACTGGAAAAAGAGATGACATCCGGTTATATCGGCTTCGACCCTACGGCAGACAGCCTGCATATCGGCAACCTGTTACCTATTACCCTGCTGATGCGCCTGCAGCGTGCCGGGCATAAGCCTTATGCATTGGTAGGTGGCGCTACGGGTATGGTGGGCGATCCATCGGGCAAATCGGCAGAACGCAACCTGCTGGATATGGATACTTTACAGCACAATGTTAATGCCCAACGCAAACAGTTGGAAAAGTTCCTCGACTTCGATCCTGCTAAGCCAAACGCTGCGGTGATGGTCAATAATTACGACTGGTTCAAAGATTTTTCCTTCCTCGATTTCATTCGTGATGTCGGTAAGCACATTACCGTAAACTATATGATGGCGAAGGATTCTGTGCAGAAAAGGCTGGAAACAGGTATTTCTTTTACCGAGTTTTCTTACCAATTGATACAGGGCTATGATTTCTTCCACCTGAACAAAAATCATAACGTAAAACTCCAGATGGGTGGCGCCGACCAGTGGGGTAATATCGTTACCGGTACAGAGCTGATACGCCGCAAATCAGGCAACGACGCATTTGCACTTACCTGCAAGCTCATCACCAAGAGCGATGGCAGTAAGTTTGGCAAGAGCGAGAGCGGTAATGTATGGCTCGATCCGGAGAAGACATCTTCATACCAGTTCTACCAGTTTTGGCTGAAGCTGCCGGATGATGATGCTGCACGCATGAGTTATAATTTCTCCTTCCGCAGTGTGGAAGAAATAGCCGCATTGGTTGCAGAGCACCAGGAAGCACCACATCTGCGCAAGCTGCAGAAAGCATTAGCAGATGAGCTAACCATACTGGTGCACAGCGAAGAAGACCTTGCATTTGCTAAAAAGGCATCAGAGATACTCTTTGGGCAGAGCACGGTAGATGCACTCCGCTCCCTGAACGAAAAACAACTGTTGGAGGTGATGGATGGTGTGCCACAGGTTACCGGTACAAAGGAAAGCCTCGGTGGTGAAGGTTTGGATATACTCAACTTCCTGGCAGGAAGCGGCATATTCCCATCAAAAGGCGAAGCTCGTAAAATGGTGCAGAATGGTGGTGTAAGTGTGAACAAGGAAAAGGTAGCGGGTATAGACCATAAGCTCACATCGGCACATTTGCTGAATGATAAATATATGCTGGTGCAAAGGGGTAAGTCTAACTACACATTGGCGATATTTAATTAACTTATTTTATGATTAGGATTAAGAGTAACCAATTTGGTTACTCTTTTTTGTTTTCATACCTTTAACTGTCGCTATATGAATATATATAACCGCAGTTCCCTTATCAGCTTTTATGAAAGGCATCCGGATAGCAAGACCTCAATAGAGCGATGGTATCATGATGTTGCAGCTGCTAAATGGAAGAAGCCTAATGATGTGGTTAGGGATTATAATACTGCCAGGCCGATTGGTAACAGCAGGGTGGTGTTTAAGATAAGCCATAACGACTACAGGCTGGTAGCTGAGATAAACTATATAAAAGGTTGGTTGTTTATCAAATTTATAGGTACACATCAGCAGTATGATAAAGTAGATGCGGAAATAGTTGACATGTTTAAATCCAAAAAGAAGTGAGTTGTAAAAAGTAATATGGAACTGAAGATTTTAAAAACACGAAAGGATTATAAACAGGCATTGGAACGCTTCAGCGAATTGTTCCAGGCAGTGCCGGGTACAAAGGAGAGCGACGAGGCTGATGTGCTTGCTTTATTGATTAGCAATTATGAAGAGGAACATTTTGTCATTAACTCGCCAAGCCCTATAGAAGCTATTCAGTACAGGATGGAGCAACAAGGCTTAACCAATAAGGAGCTCGCCGATATTCTTGGGTACAAAAGCAGGGTAACAGATCTTTTTAAAAGGAATCGGAAAATAAACCTGAATATGATACGCAGGCTGCATGAAGCATTGCATATACCTTTGGAAACGTTAATAAAGGAATATTGATAGGCATGTCTTCGCGTATTGTAAGGTATTTGTTGGTAACACTGGCTTTGATAGCCGTCACTTTGCCGGCATTTTATTGTGGTAATCCTAAAGAGCAAACCCAGGCGGGCGATCAGCCTACGTCTCCCTGGCGTAATGTGTATGATACTTCTGCACACTACGTAGGTATGCAGACATGTCGTGGCTGTCACCAGGAAATCTACAATACATTTATACAAACGGGCATGGGTCAGTCGTTCGATCATGCTACGAAGCAAAAGTCTGCGGCAGATTTTTCTCCGCAACATGCCCTCGTGTATGATAAAGACCTGGACATGTATTACAAACCTTATTTCCGGAACGATACCTTCTATATCATGGAGTATCGGCTGGAGGGTAAAGACACGATTCACAAACTCATTCAACGTGTAGATTATATTGTAGGTTCAGGGCAGCATACCAATTCGCACATCTATAACAGTAATGGTTATCTATACCAGGCACCTATTACCTTTTACACGCAGAAACATAAATGGGATCTTGCACCCGGTTTTGAAAAAGGCGCCAACAGTCGTTTCAGCAGGATGATAGAGCTGGAGTGTATGAGTTGTCACAATGGATATCCCGAATTTGTGCCCAATAGCGAGAATAAATACATCAGCGTAAAAACAGGTATTGATTGCGAACGTTGTCATGGCCCCGGCAGCCTGCATGTAGCGGCAAGATCATCGGGCAGGGCAGTAGATACTTCTAAGCAACCCGACTATACTATCGTTAACCCACGCAGGTTGCCTACAGAATTACAGAACAATATCTGTCAGCGTTGCCACCTGCAGGGTATCTCTGTACTCAACGACGGCAAGACCTTCTTCGACTTCCATCCCGGTATGAAACTCTCTGAAGTGATGACCGTATTTATGCCCGAGTATGAAGGTGCAAGGGATAAGATGATCATGGCATCGCATGTAGAGCGGATGAAGAAGAGCAAGTGCTATATCAACTCCGGCAAAATGAGTTGTATCACCTGCCACAATCCGCACGTAAGTATCAAATTCACACCACGCGCGCAATATTTAAATGCCTGCAGTAGCTGCCATGGTAGCGCTAACCAGGTACACTGCTCTGAAGATGCTACAGTACGGGCTACAAAGAATAATGATTGCGTTACCTGCCACATGCCACACAATGGCAGCATAGACATACCACACGTGGCTGTTACAGATCACTATATACGCAAGCGGCCATTGAACGATACACTGGAAAAGAAGATCACTGCCTTCCTTGGGCTGAAATCATTTAACAGCGATCATCCTGATGCCATCACCACAGCCAGAGGTTATATGGAGTTTTACGAGCGCTATAATCAAAACAAAGGGCTGATAGATTCCGCATTGTATTACCTGGGTAAACAGCAATCAGACGAAGCAAATAAGAAACAGAACCGTGATTATATAAGAGCTTACTTTTTGCTGAATGATTATAACAAGGTAGCAGAGTATGCCGCACAGCAAAAACCGGAAGCAATAGATGATGCATGGACTTGTTACCGGGTAGGGGAGTCTCATTATCAACTTGGCCAGGCCAACAAAGCATTGCCCTGGTACCAGCGTGCTGTAGCTATATGGCCTTATTCGCTCGACTTCCAGAATAAGTATGGCACCTGCCTGCTTGCATTGGGTAATATCAATGATGCGAAGAAAACATTTACTTTTGTGGTGAATGAAAATCCCAGATATCCTGTTGCCAATACCAATCTCGGCTATGTTTACATGCAGGAAGGTAATAGTGCCATGTCTTACGACTATCTCTTAAAGGCAGAACAATTGAATCCCGATAATGAACAAACCCTTATCAATCTTGCAGTATGGTTTCACGGTAATCACCAGGATACACAGGCTAAAAAATACCTACAGCACCTGCTGAAACGACATCCCGAGAACACACAGGCAAGGGCGATGCTTGCCGATCTGCAATAAAATATAGTTATCCAAAACCTAAACATATATGAATCAACTACCTCGCTACGCTTTATTGCTGGCAACATTATTCTCTACACAATACAAAGCATCTGCCCGTTACGGTCGCAACGATTATTCCTGTCCTAAACTATATATCGGTATCAGTACGGGTATAGAAAATCCATCCGGATTGATAGGCTTTAATGTAGATGTGCCTGTTACACAAAACTTTTCGCTGGGTGCAGGTGTAGGCCTTAGTTCATGGGGCTACAAAGCCTATGGCGAAGGCCGCTTCTACTTTGGTGAATGTAACCGTGGATGGGCGTTAGGTACGGGTGTTACCTACAATACAGGGCTTACTAATTTCACTACCACATTACCTACTACCGCCGGTGACCAGGATGTAGCATTAGACCTGAATCCAAGAACCAACGTATTTCTCGCCGGTTATCGCTTCTGGAATCTCGGGCACAACGGACACCGTATTTATCTTGCTTTGGGTTATTCCATCAGGCTCGATGAAGATAATTACAGTATACGCAATCCATACGTTCAGCTTACATCAGACGGGCAACAAGCGATGAAGATACTAGCGCCCGGCGGCTTTATGCTCGGCTTTGGCTTCTCCTGGGGAGTGGCGCGATAATATTTGAAATATAGATTACAACCGTCCTGTGTCAAGCAGGACGGTTTTTTTATGTTTTAATACCGTGTAAACACCCTTCTTTTTTATCGTTTGTGAAGAATAATCATCGTTTGTGAAGATTATTTGCAGGTAACTACACTGGTAAAATAGCTTTGAATAACATGCATGTAAAAACACTGGTACCATGTGTGCGCAAACAGGGTGCCTCTTATCATCATTTAAAACTTAAAACACATCGCCGATGAATAGAAAAAACACCGAACACCCTTAGACGTATTTCATTCCATTTCACCACAAAACAGTTTTATGAAAAAGTTTTTAAGTCCAAAACAATCACTGACAGCGTTGCTTACTGCTGCGGCACTATCATTTTCGTTTAACGAGGCCAGAGCAATCGCTCCTCCTTGTCTCACAACCCATCTTACCATCAATTCAGGCGAGTACAATGGTTCGCCTGTAACTCCGGGCTCTCCTGATCCTTTGTGGACTATCTCTAATAAGACAGCTCCTTTCCTGGGTGGGGGTGCACCACCAATTGGTTATAATGCAATAGTGGTAACTAATCCTTCATACGTAGGTTGGGGAGTAACTGCCGGCGGGGGCGGGCAATGGTTAAGTGATTATCAAACACATGCCGTTCCCGGAATAGCTACTACAACAGGTTCAGAAATCACCTTCCGCAGAACATTCAGTATGTGCCGCCAGGATGTTGTTCGGTTCGACCTGGATATACTGACTGATAACAATGTTTCAGATATTCTTGTCGACGGAGTGCCTACGGGTTTTAGTCAACCTCCGGTAACGACACCTGTTGACCACTACAGCACAGGCAAAGACTGGATTGTTACTTTCTCTAGGTCACTTGGTGTAGGGTTACATACGCTGGAATTCGTTGTTAATGATGAATATGGAGCATCGCAAAACCCGGTTGGCCTTAATGTTTTCGGTTCACTTACATCACCGGTAGGTGCGCTGGAGAACGACTATATGGGATGTAAATACAGTTGCAGCCCTTGTCTCACAGGCACGCTTACCGTTAATAGCGGAATGTATAATAGTTCACCTGTTGCGGTTGGCAGCTCAGATCCTTTATGGAGTATCTCCAACAAAACGCCAACATTCATTGGTGGCGGTTCACCTGCTATTGGTGCACAGGCAATAGTAGTAAATCCCGTTGGTACATGGGGCACAACAGCAAGTGGTCCTAGTCAATGGATATCAGATTATCAGCCACATGCCAATCCGGGCATATCCACTACTACGGGTTCAGAGCTTACTTTCCGCAGAACATTCAGCCTATGCAGCCAGGATAACATCACGTTTGACTTCGATATCTTAGACGATAATTATGTGCAGGATATACTTGTAGATGGGGTATCAGTAGGCTGGAATCAAGGGCCTTTCCCTCCGGTTGTATATAACTACGCTACCGGTGCAGATTGGTATGTGAATTTCTCTTTGCCACTAGGAGTTGGTACACATACACTGGATATCATAGTCAATGACGAATACGGCGCTACTCAAAATCCCGTAGGACTTAATATTGCAGGTACGCTTACATCACCATTAGGCGTATTGGAAAATGACTATATCGGATGTCCTTATCGTTGCAACCAAAGCAGTGGCAATGGCGGCGGTGGACAAGGTAAGGCAGGTGTTACCGGTGCAAGCGAGCTTTACTACATGGCTGCGAATGAACAGAATGTATTGTATCAGAACGAGCCAAACCCTGCATATAACCAAACATCTATACGCTATGAAATAGCTAAGATAGATAAGGATGCTTTTATAGCAGTATATAATGTTGCCGGTCAGAGGATCATGAAATTCAATATAGCTGAGCCGGGCAAAGGTTCTGTTGTAGTGGATGCCAATACCCTGAAATCAGGTTACTACATTTACTCCTTAGTGGTTGATGGTGCAACAGTAGATACCAAGAAGCTAATTGTTACCAAGTAGTTAAATTGTTAAAGGATGATAAAAAACGGCCGCTATTTATTAGCGGCCGTTTGATTATGGTTATTTAGTAAAGGGATAATCGCCTGTGAATTTTGTCTTTTCTTTCTTCGTTATCCGGTTGGTCATACTCAGCAGGAACCCTAATGACATAATAATAACACCCAGCCATACCAGGTTGATGTATGGGAAGATCAGGGCTTTCATTACTATATAATCATCTTTAGGATCAGGCTGCTTTACCTTTATCTCTACAGATTTTGTATCCGGAATAATATTCTCGAGGCGCACAAATAGATCCATGCTTTTTGCGGTATCCGTTACCTGGTAGGCATATTGGTCGCGGATGAAGTAGATGGGCTTCAATGTAGTTACTAATCCGTCCAGGTCATATAGATCAAGGTTGGCATTTACAGCAACATCGCCCGGCTGCTGCGCATAGCGCGGATCATTTACCTGTGTATTCAGCCCGCGGAATATCATATAACCGCTGTTGGTATAGATGGTATCGCCTTCCTTAACAATATTACTTTTAAACTGTGCCGTATCTTCTCTTTTTTTAGGATCTACTGCAGCAGATACATAAGTGAATATATCTTTTGTAAGGTAGTGTTTGGATGCAGGGTTGGCGCTTAGTCCGCTTTGCATACCCTTAGGATTTACAAATGCATCCGGGTACAGGTTGAAGGATTCCTTGATCTGATGCGTAGCGCTATCCCGGCGTTCGTAGTGTACTTTATAGAATGTACGGGGATCTGTTGCTGACAGCGAATCGCCTTTGTAGGTTACGAGGTAATTGCCCATAGCTACCGGTATGTTTTTATAGAATATAATGTTCTCAGCACTTTCCTTTGCATTCTCCGCATCGGTTTTCTTGCCAAAGTCCATCATAAAGCCGGCGGTATTTACAGACAATACCTCTTTATTGTAAGAAGATAACAGTACGCCAAGCAGCAACACGCCAAAACCAAGGTGCGATGTAGATGCGCCCAGCTTCTTTAGTTTGGCCTTTTGTACGGTAATGGCATAGTATATCATGCCCACAATAGTGTAGCTGCAGCCAAACAGCATGAGTATGTATTGCGGAGATGTTATTTTCTGTGTAATGCCTATAAACAATGCCAGGGCCAATGCTATCGCCCCCGTGATGCCCAGGCGTTTCAATACCACTTTATTGTCACTTGTTTTAAAACGCAGATAAAGTACAGTTGCTGTAAGTAATGTGATGATACTGGCCACCCATACCTGTATACTGTTATAGTGTTGCACTATGTTGGTAGGTGGTGCTATATCCTTGCCGGTAATGGATTTGTATAAGGGAGCCCATACAGGGATAGATGTGGTGATGATGATCTGTACCGCGGCAAGTAACAATACAAACGAGCCAATGAATATCCAGAATTCGCGACTGTTGACAGATTCTTCTGTTTTTACCCTCGGCAATTCTTTCCAGCGTTTTATTAATAGTCCAATGCTTAGTATCAGCAGGATGCCGATAACGATCACCAGGTGCCATGTAAGTGATTTGCCCTCGTCTGTAAAGGCATGTACAGATGTATCGCCTAATATGCCGGTACGTGTAAGGAAGGTAGAATACCACACTAATGAATAGGTGGTGATGAACAGTATTACCGTCATTATCAGTGAGCGTCCTGTAGATTTATATACGATCAGGGTATGCAGCCCGGCAACTAATGTAAGCCATGGAACTAAAGAAGCATTTTCTACCGGGTCCCACGCCCAATAGCCACCAAAGTTGAGCGATTCATAAGCCCATGCTCCACCCATCATAATGCCGGTACCCAATACAGCACCGGAGAACAGAGACCATATCAACGCAGGCCTTATCCATTGCTGGTAATCCCTCTTCCACAATGCGGCAATGGTATATGCAAACGGAACAATGGTAGAAGCGAAGCCAAGAAACAGTACCGGAGGGTGTATTACCATCCAGTAGTTTTGCAGCAATACATTCAGCCCGTTACCATCCTTAATAAAGCTCATGTAGTTTGGCTGAGAGAATATCGGCGCGTTAGACATTACATCGCGCAGCAGGATAAAGGGCATACTGCCAATCTTTACATCCTGCCCAAAGTATAACCCCAGCAACATACTCGCCAACGCTATCTGCACCAGGGATATGATGGTCATTACCCTACTTTCCAATTTCTTGGCAGTGAATATTATAACCATACCCAGTACGGCATCCCATATCGTCCATAAGAGGAAACTTCCTTCCTGCCCTTCCCAGAAACAGGATAGCAGGTATTTAGGAGGCAGGCTCAGGTCAGAATGGCGCCATGCATAGTGGTATTCAAACAGGTGGTTGGATATTATATAATACAGCACCCCAAAGATGCCCACGATAGACGCTGTGTGTAGCACAAAGCCGTTACGCCCCAGTCGCAGCCAGGTATTGCTACCTCCGGCAATATCATTCTCTGTCTGGGCAGCACGCCAGTAGCTAAAACAGCTAAACAGTGCAGTAACGAAAGTAAATACAACAAAAAAATGACCGAGTTTCCCCGGTCCTAAGTGCTCTCCTATGAATTGTGTGTCCAATTTGTATCGTATAATTCAAAAAGCGGCATATGGCCGCTTATATTATTAATAATATATTAGCCGGCGTTACCGATTGCTACCTGGTCGGTCTTGTATTTAGATGGGCATTTCATCTGTATCTGGCGGCAATGAAATGTTCCATTTTGCATGGATCCTGTCATTACTATCTGCTCAGATTTTTCTATATCCGTAGGCTTGGCACCATTAAATATTACCATACTCTGATTACCTGCTTTATCTTTTACGTAAAAAGTACAATGATTAGGGTCAATCTGTGGATCGTATTGAACTCCCTTTACTTTATCCAGGTAGCCCATAACATGAAATTCTTTACCGGCTTCGTTTTTTGCTGATGCAAAAGTCTCATAAGTACTAAAATCGCCAAACATACTAACGATCACACACACTGCAGCAGCCACTAAAACCAGCAAAATTATATGCGTACGCTTCATTCTATATAATACTTTAATAAAAGAACCTTACGGTTGTTTTGCAAAGTTAGCTCGAAAACAGATAAAAAGATGCTAATTATTAACGGTGTTAGTTATATGATACAAAATATTATACAATGGTTAAACATGGTGTAAGATTAGATATTAGTCCTAATTTTGCCGTCCGAAAATCTTAAAACGAAAAATGACCGATCTATCGAAGTTTGACCCCAATTCTGTCGGACTCAAATCAAACAACATTTTTGGACTTCCTTTTAAAGAGGACGATGCAGAACTGGTATTAATGGGTGTACCCTGGGAGGTGACCGTTTCTTATCGTAATGGTACATCCCGCGGGCCTGAAAATATTTTTGATGCATCTATGCAGATAGATCTCTATGATCCTGATGTAACGGACGGATGGAAGAAAGGATTCTATATGCTGCCTATTGACAAGAATATTCGTAAGAAGAGTGATTTTCTTCGCCAGTGCGCAGAGCTGATCATCTCTCACCTGGTAGAGGGCGGCGATGTTTCTGAGAACGAACAGCTTTCTGAAAAACAGCAGGAAGTGAACAATGGCAGCCGCATGATGATAAACTGGGTGTACGAGATGACATCGAGGCTGATAAAAGAAGGTAAAAAAGTAGGTTTGATTGGCGGCGATCATAGTACGCCATTGGGCTATATAAAGGCGCTTGGCCAAAAGCACAGCGAGTTTGGCATTCTGCAGATAGATGCGCATGCCGATCTGCGCAAGGCATACGAAGGGTTTACGTACTCTCATGCATCTATCATGTATAATGTACTGCAGGAAGTACCGCAAATGAAAAAACTGGTGCAGGTAGGTATTCGCGATTATTGTGATGAAGAGCTGCAGCTTATTCGTAATAACCCCGACCGTATTGCTACTTTCTTTGATAAGGATATAAAAGAACAGCAGTTTGAAGGCAATACCTGGAAACAGATATGCCAGGATATTATTTCATCATTGCCGCAGAAAGTATATATCAGCTTTGATATAGACGGCCTGGATCCTAAGCTATGTCCTAACACAGGTACGCCGGTACCAGGTGGTTTTGAGGTAGATCATATCTTCTATTTATTCAAACAGCTGCATGCCAGCGGCAGGGAACTGATAGGATTCGACCTGAATGAAGTATCCAGCGGCGAGCATAGCCAGGATGGTATAGATGGTATAGTGGGGGCCCGGGTGTTGTACAAGATGTGCAACTATATGGTAGCTAACCAGGACAAGGCAAAATAATCTGCAAAAAAAACAATGAAAAATATGACCCCGCAAACAATCATAGTACTGCTGCTGGTAGGGCTGGTGGCAGGGATACTCAGCAGTATGGTGGGTATTGGTGGTGGCGTAGTGATCGTACCATCACTGGTGCTGATACTGGGCATGAGCCAAAAACTGGCACAAGGTACTTCACTTGCAATGATGCTACCACCGATAGGCGTGCTGGCAGTGATGAACTATTACAAGCAGGGGTTTGTAGATTTTAAAGTAGGTGCGCTGCTTTGCCTTACCTTCGTTATAGGCAGCTATTTTGGTAGTAAACTGGTATTGGGTTTGGATACTGCATTGGTAAAAAAGATATTTGCAGTATTCCTGATGATCGTAGCAGTAAAATATTTCTTCGATAAATAAATAATAAAACAATTGGCACCCGTAGGGTGATTTTTATGGCACGTACAAAGATCAAAGACATTTTAAAGAGCGAAAAAGTAGATTATAGTGTAAATGTAAAAGGGTGGGTGCGCTCTTTCAGGAATAATCAGTTTATAGCTCTGAACGATGGCTCTTGTATGGCTAACGTGCAGGTGGTTATAGGGTTAGATACCGACCCCGAATTGCTGAAAAAGATAACTACAGGTGCCGCATTGGATATCAATGGTACTGTAATAGCATCACAAGGTAAGGGACAAACAGTAGAGGTAAAAGCAGATGACGTCATTGTTTTGGGTGAATGTGATACGGAAAAATATCCGCTGCAACTGAAGAACCGCCCAAGCCTCGAATACCTGCGCGAAATAGCGCATCTGCGTTTCCGTACTAATACTTTTGGCGCTGTGTTTCGTGTAAGGCATACACTGGCATATGCGATACACAAATTCTACAACGACCGTGGTTTTGTGTATATGCACACGCCTATCATCACCGCAAGCGATGCAGAAGGTGCAGGTGAAATGTTCCGTGTAACAACATTGCCATTTGACGGTACCCCGCGCAATGAAGATGGTAGTGTAGATTATAAAGAAGATTTCTTTGGGCGCAGCACTAACCTAACGGTGAGCGGACAATTAGAAGGTGAACTGGCCGCTATGGCGTTTGGCGAGATATACACTTTCGGACCTACCTTCCGTGCGGAGAATAGTAACACAGCCCGCCACCTTGCAGAGTTCTGGATGATAGAACCGGAAGTAGCTTTTGCTGACCTGAAAGACAATATGGACCTGGCAGAAGACTTCATTCAGTACGTAATAAAGTATGCACTCGATAACTGTTGTGAGGATCTTGAATTCCTGCAACAACGCCTGCTGGAGGAAGAAAAGCAAAAGCCGCAGAACGAACGCAGCGAAATGGCATTGATAGAAAAGCTGGAGTTTGTACTGAACAACAAGTTTGAGCGTATTACTTATACACAAGCCATAGATATACTACTGGATTCTCCTGCTTATAAGAAGAAGAAATTCCAGTACGATGTGAAATGGGGTATAGACATGCAAAGCGAGCATGAACGCTACCTGGTAGAAAAGCACTTTAAGAAGCCGGTGATCGTAACAGATTACCCTAAAGACATCAAGTCGTTTTATATGAGGCAAAACGATGATGGCAAAACAGTGGCAGCTATGGATATCCTGGCGCCGGGTATTGGGGAAATAGTAGGCGGATCGCAAAGGGAAGAGCGTTATGACCTGTTGGTAAAACGCATGGAAGAAATGCATGTGCCGGTGGAAGAAATGTCCTGGTTCCTGGACACACGCCGCTTCGGCTCAGCGCCGCACTCAGGTTTCGGTCTTGGGTTCGAGAGGCTGGTATTATTCGTTACCGGGATGACCAATATACGCGACGTAATACCATTCCCGCGTACACCAAAGAATGCAGAATTCTAAAAATGACAAAATATATCTAAGCAGAAGGGCTACCATTTTGTAGCCCTTTTTTTATCATCGTATCAGTGTTATATCTCCCTTGAATTCAAAATGTTTATTTCTCGGCCCTACAATCTGCAGGAAGTAGAAGTAGGTACCTATCTCAGCTGGTGTACCGTTGTAAGTACCATCCCATTTTTCCTGGGGATTACCCGTAGTAAATACTTTTTGCCCGAAGCGGTTGAGGATCATGAAATTCATGCTTTTAGGTATACAATCTACATATACACCCACCTTATCATTTAGCCCATCGGCATTAGGGGTAAATGCCGATGGCACGAACGGCATACATTCACATATCTCGTAATCCACGATAATGGTATCTGTGAGTATGCATCGGTCTGAAGTGGCTATCACAGTATAAACACCTTTTGAAGTGATCCTGAAACTGGTATCCCTGCTGCCGTCTTGCCAAACATAGCTGGCATTAGGTACTTGTGGGTTTAACAGCATAGTTTCATTTTTGCATAAAACAGTATTATCTCCCAGCTCCAGGTTCAGATCGCGTACGGTGATGGTGGAGTCAATACTTTTGGTACAACCATTGAGCGTAGCTTTCAGCGTGTATTTTCCTGCATTTATCTTTCTCGTGTTTTTGATAACCGGGTTAGGTATGGTGTCCTTAAAATTATCGGGCCCACTCCATTGATATGTCACATCAGCAGAACTGGTAGAGGCTTGCAGCGTTAAGGTGTCTACCGGGCATAGCGGGTTATTGCTAATGATCTGTAAGTCTGCCGGTAACGGATGGATCACAACATTGGTAGTATCCGTTCGTACACAGCCATTAAGCACCGTAACTTTTACTGTATAAACACCCCCACTGGCAAGGCTGGAACTTTTTAGCTCCGTATTCTGCAGTGTATCTGCAAAGCCATCCGGGCCGCTCCACTCAAATTTGGCACCGGGATTACTATCTGTCGATTTTAATTTAAAGCCTTCACCTTCGCATACGGGTGCAGTATTCGTAGCCTTGATTCTTGGCCCGTTGTTGCGTATCACTATGTCAATGCCATTATCATTGGATGTCTTTGCAGGGCCGGAGGATACTATATCTATCCGATATTTTAAACCTGCGGGAATAGAATCCGGTATCACCCAGGTAAAAGAGCCAGCCGTATCTGTGTTTACCTTCCCGATGATCTGGCCCGGGAAATGGCCATAAATATTGGAAAGCCGGAAGGTAAATACATTTCCGGGCCTGAATTTGGAGGTGACATCAAAATCTATATGTACCGTATCTCCTGTGCATAAAAGTGTGTCATTGAACGGTTGCTTTATAATGACGCTTGTATCAGCCCTTTGAAAATAGGTTCCGAATAGTGCAACTGCTATACAGTCGCCGCTTCCCATATCCAGGCTGTCATATACCGATGTTTGTGCATCTGCAAGGGTAGTAGGTACTTCTTCAAAATTCCAGAAGTTTCTGCTGCAGGATTTTTTATTTCCGTTGATATAAACATCAGTAGTGCCGCCAACATTATCCTGCACATCCGAAAAAATAACAAAGCCCTTCGCATTTTGGGTATTGGCTGTAACGCCATTTATGGCGGTGGTATAACCAAACAATCCGCTATACTGGGTCACTAGCCCATCGTCAATAAATATTGAGCCTATATACCCTGCATTCGGTTCTGTATAGATGATGATGAGTGTAAACCCGTCCGTGGGATCGCCACCGATACTGTTCGATGCTCTATAGGTACCATTACCTGTAATAGCAGCAGTGACATCTGCCCTGTAGCAGGCATTACCTGTTTCTCCCCAGCATTTAGGTCCGTCCAGCCCTATTTCCGGTAACACGTTAAAATTCGTAGTAGCACCGGTCGGGTCAACCAGCGTATTGGTAACAGACGTCGGTGCTGTTGGGTTATAGCCTGCTATAAAATATAAAAAAGCTTTTACTATAGTGGCCCCTGCCGGTATGCCGGATACGTTGAGTGTAGTAGGGAACGTGCCGGGTGTAGCCGTATAACGCAGGGCTGCTTTGCCGGAGGCAGATACATAATTTAGCCCAACCGCTGTATTGCTGTAAGAAGGGCCAAGTGTATGATTGCCATTAGCGAATAGCTTTAATGGGAGGGCAACAAAAACACAGTAAATAAACAGATAAGTGCAAATGAATAGGTGTCTTCTCATAATCTTATTTTGATGATAATTCCCGTTCACCTTGTCTGCCACGCATTTAAATTTAATAATATTAATTTAAAATCATAATATGGCAGGCATAAGATTACAATGACTGGACGACGTGATTTAAGGTGCGTTAAATATTAATTTGTCATTATTTGCATTAGCGGTAAGAAAATATTAACTTTTCATTTCTTTAGTTATATTTACGCTAATAACCGCAGCTAATACTGATTATGAACAAAAAGACTTTACCTTTCTTACTGCTGGCAGTGGTGTTTACTTTGGTTTATTCATCCTGCAAAAAAGCAGATGAAGTGAAGCAAACGCCTGCTAACCAGGCATATTTCCCACTGGAAAAAGGTAGGTATGTAATATATGATGTGGATTCGAGTATTTGGGACGATACCAATTGCGTAAAAGTTACCCGCTTGTATCAAATGAGGTGGACTATTGCGGACACTTTCACCGATGGACAGGGCAGGCCTTCTATGCGTATAGATGTCAGCATCAGGAAGCACGCTGAAGATAACTGGCAAACACCTACAGATGATGCTGTATTGTATGCTACAAATAACGGCCAGGAACTGGAAATAGCACACAGTAACTTACGTTTTATAAAAATGGTTTATCCTGTTTCGGAAGGTCGCACCTGGGAAGGCAATGCTTACATCAATACTAATGATGCCGACTGGGCATTTTTTAAGGGTTGGACGTACAGGTACACTGATGTAGATCTTCCGTTTGGCACGGGCGATGTAACTTATCAGCATACCGTAAGTGTAATTGCAGTGGATGAAACTGTCAATGACCCTAATGCGCAACCCCGCAACACTGCTTCCCGTGCTTATAGTAAGGAGGTTTTTGCACCGGGTGTAGGTATGGTTTATAGGGAATACTATCGTTGGACTTATGATCCTAACTTTGTGAATAATATGGATCCAAACTATGCTGATACACGCTGCTTAAAAGGTACAGGTGTTATCATGCGTGCAGTAGATCATAATTAATACATAAGTTTTTATGTATGGCAGGGGTAAGATATGGTGTGTATGGATATTGTTGCTTTTAGCTACATCAGGTAGTGTGCAGGCTCAGGCCCCGCAGTATGTTTTCAAAATAAGTTTTAAAGATAAAGCAGGTGCACCGCCATTAAGCAGTGCATCTTCTTTTTTGTCTCAACGTTCGCTGGACAGACGTGCTGCTCAAGGTATTGCACTCGACAGTACCGACAGGCCTGTATCGCCAACGTACATTAACGATGTGCTTACAACTACAGGCGGTATATTTCACGTTAAGTCTAAGTGGCTAAATTTTTTAGTGATCCTGCTGACTGACTCGTCTAAAATACTTACGCTTTCGGGTAAGCCATATATCCGGTCAATAGAATACACCGGTTATTACGATCCGTATCTACACAATAAAACAAGTAATGGCGGCATTAATCAGAATGCACAGGTAACAGGTTCTTCCAATTATTATGGCAGTGCCTGGGGGCAGACGGATATGGTACATGGAGATTACCTGCACGATCGTGGTTTCAAAGGACAAGGTAAATTGATCGCTGTTTTAGATGCCGGTTTCGTTGGTGTGGACATAGGCCTTGGCTTCGATAGCCTAGTACAATCCGGCAGAATAGTAGATGCGTACGACCTGGTACATGCCAGTACCGATGTGTACTCTTATTCTGGACATGGTACAGGATGCTTGTCCACTATGGCCGCGTATCTCCCGGGTACATATGTCGGTACTGCGCCGCTGGCAGAATATGCATTATACTGCACAGAGGTAGAAGGTATAGACCAGCCTGCTGAAATGGATAATATGGTTGCAGGGATAGAAAGGGCAGATAGTGTAGGCGCAGATATTATCAGTTCCTCCCTTGGCTATAACAATTTCCAGGGGCCGGGTTACACTACACTTACTTATGCAGATATCGACGGCAAAACTACCGCACCCGCAAAAGCGGTAAATCTTGCTACTGCAAAAGGAATACTGTGTGTTATTACTGCCGGTAATGAGGGAGGTAATACATGGAATTATATTTTAACCCCCGGCGATGCGGACAGCGCAGTGACGGTAGGTTCGGTTAATAATAATAGAGATCCAGCAGGCGATAGTGGCTTCGGACCTAACTCTGCGGGTAGGATAAAACCCGATGTCTGCTTGCTAGGTAGTAGCGCATATATTATGCAAACCTCGGGTACACCTGTGCCGGGTAATGGCACCTCTTATGCCACACCCCAACTGGCTGGCTGGGCAGCTTGCCTTTGGCAGGCAACAAGCAATACCACTCCATGGGAACTGCGTAATGCTATCACACAAAGCGCGCACAGGTATCTTAACCCCGGAGCGCAATTTGGGTATGGTATTCCTGATTTCGGAAAGGCATTTGAATTGATGGGGATAAAGGATGTAGCGGCAGATTTAAATACTGATAATTGGTTAAAGGCATATCCCAATCCTTTCGATAAACAACTTACCATTGGATGCTATATGGATACCAATGAAAAAGCAGATATTACCATTTTTGATGTTACCGGCCGTAAGGTAGCCGCCAGTGCCTTGCAGTTAAATAAAGGTGTGCAAACTGTCACAATAGATCTGCCTGGATTATCTGCAGGCACGTATTATCTGAAAGCGGTAACGGAAACTAAGAATACCACAATAGCATTATCACACCGTTGATCTGCGTGTAAGCACTGCAATAAACAAGCTATCTGCACTAATAGGAATGCCATTTACTAGCTGCATAAATTGCAATTGCATTTGCCTGTGCTGTTGTAGTAAGTGTTCCACCACCTGCTCATTCTCCTCTTTGAAAACAGAACACGTAATGTAATAGAGTGTGCCGCCGGGTGCAAGATATTGACTAGCATTTTGCAGTATCTGCTTTTGGCGTTCTGTTATTTTGACCAATTGTTCTTCTGGATTGAAAAAGTAAAGTTGTTCCGGTGTACGTGCCCAGGTGCCGGAGCCGGTGCAAGGTACATCGCAGATGATGCTATCGAATTGTTTATTGCCAAGCGTCTTTTTTAGTTCTGTTTCGTTCGATGAATCAAGGCGCAGAGCGGTAGGCAACTTAAGTCCATACAGTCTAAACCTGTCTTTCAGGTTCGATAGAATGCTGTCTCTTATGTCGGAAACAGTAAGCGAAATGTGGGGCTCCTTATCTACCAGGTAGAGCGACTTACCACCTGCGCCGGAACAGCAATCCCACCAGGATTGGCCGGGCTGCGGCGTAAAGTAATCACCTACCGCCTGGGACGATGCGTCTTGCACCACATAATCTGCGGGATCGAGTATTTTATCTATTGCGGAACCGTTGGGTAATGCAAGGCAGGTATCACTCAGCCATTCAAAGGTTAGTCCTGCAGTTATCAGTATGCTGATGATCTTTTCCCTGTTTTTTCTAACCCTGATAAACAAGCGAGGCTGCGTCATAGTACTCTGCAGCCAGTCATACTTTTCTATACCTTTAGAGAAAGCCACTTCGTACGGAAATATATCCTGCATTCGGAATACTGTCTTACCCGTGTATACTGACCCATGATTCAGGCTGCGTAAATAAGTGTTCAGTATGTTTAGCTTTTCCTGCACACTACGCAGTTCTTTTTGTACGAGTGCCGGTGGAAGTAACGGTACGACCAGTTTCTGATTATTACTATACAGAAAAAGGCAGGCGTGCATCCTGGTTTCGAAGGGTAGGCCCGGATTTATCGCCTTGGAGCATCGGTACCAGCAATACGCCATTTCTGAGATGGTTTTACGGTCCCGGCTGCCAAGTACAGGGTATTTCTTAAAGTAGATTTTGAGAAAATGTGTTAACGGCAGGCTGCCATCGTACTGCTGAATGATGGTTTGTATATGTTGCCAGATATAACGCATGCGATGTGCAAATGTAAGAAATGAAGCAGCAGATAAATTCATGCAAAAAGGAACCGCCAGTTGACGGTTCCCTTACAGCATAGCTTATATATTATTAAAGTCCCAGTAATGCTTTTACCGGACTTTGACCGATCAATAGTAATTCCGGATTTTCCAGCAACTCTTTTACCCTTACCAGGAAGCTAACAGATTCGCGGCCATCAATGATACGGTGATCGTAGCTTAGCGCCACATACATCATAGGCCTGATCTCTATTTTGCCATTTACTACCATTGGGCGTTCCTGTATCTTGTGCATACCAAGGATGGCAGATTGCGGTATGTTGATGATAGGTGTAGACATCAGCGAGCCAAATACGCCACCATTGGTAATGGTAAATGTTCCGCCTGTCATTTCTTCCATGCTCAGTTTGTTGTCACGGGCTTTACCTGCCAGTTCCATCACTTTGGCTTCTATTTCGCCCATGCTCATGCTTTCTGCATTGCGTATTACCGGTACTACCAGCCCTTTAGGTGCAGATACCGCTATGGAGATATCGCAATATTCATGTTTTACGATCTCTTCACCATCGATATAGGCATTTACAGACGGCCATTCCTGCAGCGCATAGCAACATGCTTTAGTGAAGAATGACATGAAGCCAAGGTTCACACCGTATGTTTCTTTGAATTTGTCTTTGAATTCTTTACGGATCTCCATAATGCGCGTCATATCCACCTCGTTGAAAGTGGTAAGCATCGCAGTAGTGTTCTTAGCTTCAACCAGCCTGCGCGATACTGTCTTACGCAAGTTGCTCATCTTCTCGCGTTTTTCTTCGCGGCTGTAAGCGCCTTCACCTTTACGGCCGGGGTTCGCCAGGGCATTTAGCACATCTTGTTTCAGGATACGGCCAAGAGAACCGGTTCCTTTAATATCAGAAGGTTTCACCTGCTTGTCTGCCATCATTGCATTGGCAACAGGTGTTGCTTTTACATCAGAAGCAGGTACGGCAGGTTTGGCTTCTGCTTTGGGCGCTTCCGTTTTTTTCTCTTCTTTTTTAGCAGCGGGAGCAGCTTCTGCTTTCGGGGCAGGAGCACCTTCTGGTTTAGTTGCTGTCTCGTCAATTTTGCATGCCAGCTCACCTATAGCCAGGGTAGCGCCTTCGGCAGCAACTATGTGCAGAACACCCGCTTGTTCAGCATTCAGCTCAAAAGTGGCTTTTTCAGATTCCAGTTCGCACAGAACTTCGTCACGGTTTACCCATTCACCTTCCTTTTTCAGCCATTTAACAAGGGTAACTTCACTGATAGATTCGCCTACAGTAGGCACTTTTATGTCGATCATGTAAATGTTGTTATACGGGGTGCTAAATTAACAAATTTGCACGGTAATTAATCCGGAATACTTGATAAGGATAGTATTTATAAAATATCGTATAAAATGAAATAGGGTTTCAGAAACGAAACCCTATAGCTTATTTTGTAATGTGATTACTCTACCCAGTCTGCAATAAATACGTTTGTATCGTGGGTGCCGCCATTGTTCCGGTTTGAGGAGAATATGAGCTTTTTACCATCCGGTGAGAACATGGGGAAGGCATCAAAGCCACCATCGTGTGATATTTTTTCAAGCCCTGTACCATCCAGGTTTACCAGGTAAATGTTGAACGGGAATCCTCTTTCGTATTCGTGATTGGATGCAAAAATGATGTGTTTGCCATCAGGAGTGAAGTTAGGTGCCCAGTTAGCCTTTCCAAGATTAGTAACCTGTTGTACGTTATTGCCGTCCGCATCTGCAACAAATACTTCCATGCTGGTAGGTGCAACCAGGCCCTGTGCCAGTAAGTCTTTATATTCTTTTACATCTGCTTCTGTTTTAGGACGGGATGCTCTCCATACTATCTTTTTACCGTCAGGTGAAAACCATGCACCACCATCATAGCCCAGCTCGTGTGTGATCTGTTTTACATTTGTGCCGTCCAGGTTCATCGTATATAGATCAAGGTCGCCATTGCGGGTAGAGGTGAATACGATCTTATCCCCTTTAGGAGAAATAGTGGCTTCCGCATCATATCCTTCCACATTAGTCAGTTGCTTTATGATCTTGCCGTTCAGGTCTGCTTCAAATATGTCAAAGCTGCTATAAATAGGCCAAACGTATTTTTTCAACGCTTTTTTATCAGGCACAGGAGGGCAGGTATCTGCAGCTTTGTGCGTAGATGCATATATAACATGCTTGCCGTTGGGTGTAAGATAGGAGCATGTAGTGCGTCCCTTGCCTGTACTTACCAATTTGTAACTGAATTTATCAGTTGCTGATTTAGGCAGTTTACCATAAAATATCTGGTCGCACATAAGGCCTTCCTTGGGATTGGTGCGCTGGAAAACAATTGCCTTGCTATCAAAACTGAAATAAGCCTCGGCGTTGTCTCCACCAAAGGTCAGTTGTTGTACGTTTTTGAAATGTTTTTCTTCAGGATAGGTGATAGTGGAGGATTGATTCTGGTGTTCGTATTTCTGCTTTTGTGCTTGGGCACTAAAACTAACTGCAAGTACAAGGAGTAATGGATAAACTACGCGCATTTTCAACTATTTATGGTCGCAAAGGTATAAGCCTGCTTTTTTATGTTATTATATATATAGGAAATGGATTGTCATAGTTTTGTCATAACAAAATAAAGGGGAGCTGGAAAGCCCCCCTCTGATACGACAATATAAGTTTAGCTTGCGTCTCGCCATTCCATTCCTTCGAATGAAACGGTATAAGCGCCGTTAGCATGGGTGATCCTGTAACGGGTGGGGTAATATCCGGACTTTGCAACCTTAGCCGCCCTTGGCACTGTTTGGTTATAGTCCGTCAGGCTTTTCAGGTAATTGTAGGTGATCATTGGTTCAATGAAGTTTACCTGTCCGTTATAAGTGCCATAAATAAAGGTCAGTGTAAATGGGTTTCCGTGGAGTTCCGGTGTATTCATGTCAATCCAGTGGGTACCCATTTCAGGAACTCCGCCGCCGGGGTTTATATAGTTGGAAGGCAAGTAGTCGGCGGACGGATATTTCTTGAAACCTGTACTATCTACTTCGTACGGAGGTATTTTGGCCCTTTCTTCTTTTGAGATCATGTATAAATGAAAATCGAAGTGGGGGATAGTATAGATAGGGGCAGGTTCATGGCCTGCCGGGTTCCAGTCTATTACTATGTGGTTGAATGGTGTTTTAGATGCCTGGCTTGGTAATATCATTTCGTAGCTATGCTCATGCGTATGGCCTTTATCCGTGTCTGCTGCAGGCAAACCGTTAAGTGCCGCATCGTTAAGTGTAAAGCCTACTGCAGTTGGGTTGCCATTCTTATCGAGCGATGCCCATGAGTATACTTTGCCATTGCCCATCATTACTTCGGCAGAATTGTAAGTGCCGGAAAGGTCTGCGTCTTTATCTTTCTTTTTACAAGACACAAAGCTTGTTACTGCGACTGCCAATGCAGCCACTGTCATCATTTTTTTCATTTCTGTGTTTAGTTGATCGTTATAAAATAGTTAGAGATTACATTTTAGGTGGAATAGCCTGTGGCACCAGGTTTTTGATGGGCTTAATGGACTGTAGATAATCGTAAATGGATTCGATATCTTCATCGTTAAGGTGTGCAAAATTTTGCCATGGCATTGGTGGCAGTAACGGACGTGAACTGGCAATTCCCTTATACTTACCTTCTCTCAATGCGCGGCGGAAGTTGTCAAGGCTCCAGTTGCCTATACCAGTTCCGTCAGGTGTCAGGTTAGCAGCAAAACTCACGCCCCATGGGCCTGCAGCCGCCGTCAGGTCTCCCGCAAATAATACCCATCGTCCACTTTTGGCAATGGTAGTATCATATTCACCCAATGGGTTATCCGCGTTGTAGCCTGACAGGTATCTTTCCATATCGGGTACAGGCCCTTGCGGCGTCATCTTTTTAGGCGTATGGCAATCTCCGCAGCCGATGGTGGTTACCAGGTATTCACCTCTTTTTATTTTCTCTTGTTTAGAAACCTCCGCTGTTTGTTTCTCAGGCGTTGATTTGCACGCGACGAAAGCTACTGACATGCCCAGAGCAGCGAGGTACATTGTTCTTTTCATTTTTATGTTTATTTTATGTTTAATTGTTATTTACAAAATATAACATTGGCTATTGGCATATAAAAACATGTCAACGGTAACGGTATTGTCTGTCTGCTGTCTAGTAAATCAGTTCTTCGCTTAGCTGGTAAAACCCGCCTTTGCTGTGTATTACATTTGTAGGTATTGTACCAGTGAACTCTTTAAAATCACGTATCAAATGCGCCTGGTCGGCATACCCGTGATGGTAAGAAACATCTGCCCATGATATAGCTTCCTTCTGTCTAGCCTGTTGCACATATTCAAAAGCGTTGCGAAACCTGATAATGCGCGTGTATGTTTTAGGGCTGGTGCCTAAGTGGTCTTTAAAACCTCTTTGCAGTTTTCTTTCACTCACGTACAGGTGCCGGCTCAGATCTTCAATAGATATTTTGCCTTTGCTTTGCCTGATCATTTTAGTGGCTTCATCCACAAAGTTGCGCTCCTCCTTCATATTCCTGAGCTGCGTAAAGAGAAACTCTTCAGCCAGCTTGGTAAGTAGTATCGGGCACTCTATGTCGAACATTTTCTCAGACAACACGGCTACCTTCTTACTCACAAAGTTGTTAATATCTGTGTAAGAATTGAAAACGGTAGATGCCGGTATCTTAAATAATTTCATGAGGCTTTCAGGCTTCAGGTTAATGCCAAAGCAAACGGAATATCCTGATGTTTTCCATGTTACGGCATCTTTATAGATACCCACGAAAAATGCATCGGGAAGCTTTTTCCATTCATTATCAAAAAAAGCAAAACAGTCATGCCTGTTTACGTGGATGATGATCTGTGACATACCTAATGGGAGGCAGGTTTGTATAGGAGATACCTCATTGGGAGCCCCGTCAAATACCTGGAACCAATAGTTGTCTACGTATGGTTGTAGTGCAAGAGAAGGTTTGAATTCTCTATAATGGATCTTCATCGTTTATCTTTTGATAAATACTTAGCTTTTAATGAGAACATTTTTGTTGCCTTGCGCCTAATATTCATCTAAAATTCTACAGTGTTCTAATGGTCTTTAAATGCTGCAAATTTCATCCCTTTAGTTTTTAAACCGTTACAGCATTCAGGGTTTGTTTTATGAAATTTTCTTCTCGTTGAACAAGTTCCTCTTTCAATCAGGATGCAAAAGTAATATCTATATTTTGTTAATGATTGAAAAAATCCGACAATTTTAAGCAGCTACTTGCTCGATTTTTAGTGTATTAGCTATGGTATTCCATCTTTGCTCACTTAAAGTTTCCGCAGCCAGTTTTACATAGCCCATAAATATTTCTTCAGGTGCATTTGCCTTTATGGCACCCAGCCAGCCTATTATTTCCATATTGTTCAGTGTGCTCATCATCCAGCGGCTTTCTATCATCATGGTTTCCGGTGGTATGCTTTGGATGATAGCCTGCTGGGCGGCAAGAATTTCTTCATCGGTATAATGTTGCCAAAGTGTAAGCAGCAATTCATGCTCTTCCCTGTTCATATGGTATAGGTTGAACCCGATAAACTCATTGAAAGCATAAAATATTCCCTGGCCGATTTTCATCCGTTCCATATCAGATGTAGCATTTGTCCACGATGCACATAGGCTTCGCAGGTCTTCAGAAAGTTTATGGTCCAGCTCATGGTCTTTCTCAAAAGAATCTACCAGAGCTGCATTGTGTGCTACAACCATTGGCAGGATGTGCGCATCTTCATGATGTGCATGTTCATCAAATAGATCTACTACCAGCAATACCTGGTCTATAACCTCTGATGCGTTAGCTTGTTCAAAGTCCATTTGCTGGATATTCTTTGCTGTGTCGTACATAAGAGCCCTTAACCCTTTATGTATCTGGTTGAATACGTTGTAACGTGGTTGTGACATGATATGATTGTGTTTGATTTTTATGCAAAATTATTCCTGCTGTTTCTTCAGAAATAGAATAAAACCGACAAAGTTTGTAATGAAATTGTTATTTAATTGGTATCATCCATTCAATAAGAGTATTATCAGGTTTTTCATAGTTTGGAAGCGCCTGGAACCTGAAGTAGGATACGCCTGTGCTATGTTTAAGGCATGCTTCCTCAACCAGGTGCTTGTTAATCAAAAGGGTGTTTTCACGGTATTGATCTACCGTACAGCAAAATTTATAACGTGCATACTTTCCACCAGGAAGATAAGTTCTGAAGAATTTACTGGCGTTTAACCTGTTGGGTTTCTTTGGCACTATCGCGGCATCATAACGCCCCGGACCGGGTGTTACGTTTTGGCAGGCATGCAGCACAGCATAATAATCGAAATCTTCTTCATTCAGTTTTTCGTGCTCAATAAATTCTTTTACATCCTTCCAGACGTTATAAATAGATTTACTAAAGTAATCGCCAATGCTGGGGAATATGATCGCTTCCTGCGTATTAAGATTTCTGACTTCACAATTGAGTGATAAATAGCTTCCGGGAAGAGAGGATAGTTTGCCCCGAAACTTGCCTTCTGATCTGAATTGTCTTGGTGAGACTTCCATTACGCTTTTAAATGCTTTGGAAAAGCTACTGTCATTACTATATCCCACAAGGTATTTTATCTCTCCGGCCGGCAAGTCGGTAAGAGACAGCAGATCTGCTGCAGTTTGTATTCTTTGCTTTTTTATAAAGTCACCTACGGGTTCGCCCAACTCATCCTTTATCTTCCGGTGCAGATGGAAAGGCGAATAACCTGCGTGCCTGGCGAGCGCTTCGAGCGTTATGTCCTCATCCAGGTGCCGGCTGATGTATGTGAGTAATTCCTTTACCATTGCAGCACAAAGGTAGATCGGTATATAGAAATAAACTTTGCCATTATTGCTGTGATGGAAACTTATTTCTCGATAACAAAAAACCGGGTCTTAGCCCGGTTTCCTTCAATGTATTGCAATAATCAGTTAGAATCCTTGTTTAGCAACTCCGTCTTTAATAGCCTGCAGCGCCTTAGCTTCGCTCATGATTGCAGCCATTTTGTTGCCTTTACCATCGTGGCCGGCAGCCATATAACCACCCTTCGCGGTTTTAGTAATAACGGCGTCGTGCATCGGTACATTTTTTTCCTTGGTTTTCAGGCAGTACGCTTTGATCATTTTAGATGTATCCATAATAGTTGAAATTTTAATAAGTAAACAATTGGGGGAATTTTAGCCCAAGCTACAGGTTTTTGTCAGTAAAATATGAATGACACCGACTTTATTGCAAGATAAGTGGATATTATCCAGTTTTTTGTGGAAAATACATTAGAGCTCGTGCAGTGCGAAGGTTTCTTTAACCTTTATTCTACCATTATCATTATGTACGGTGCAACATTCTACTTTAGGATCATGTTCAAAGAATAACACCCAATTTTCGTCTGCTGCCTGTTCCAGTATCGCCCGTTTTTCATTTAGTGTATCCAGTGGGCGCATATCGTAAGCCATTACCCAGGGCATAGAAATATGCGCTACACTCGGCAGCAGATCCGCGCAAAACAGTACTTTCCGGTCGTTATATTCAATAAGCGGGAGCATCATATTATCCGTATGTCCCTTCATGTATTTGATCTGTATACCGTCTATCCAGTAGTCGCCATCCGGTGTGTCTATTAAACGTAATTGCCCGCTTTCCTGTATGGGCACAATGTTCTCTTTCAGGAAAGATGCTTTTTCACGTTCGTTGGGGTTTAAGGCACTTTCCCAGTGTGCTTCATTGCTCCAATAAATTGCTTTCGCAAACGTGGGTACTAATTTGCCATCATCTTTCTTTATGGCACCGCCGCAATGGTCAAAGTGGAGATGCGTCAGGAAAGCATCAGTAATATCGTCCGTTGTAAAACCATGTTTGGCAAGCGATTTTTCCAGGCTATCTTCCCCGTGAGGGTAATAAAAGCTAAAGAATTTTTGATCCTGTTTATCACCCATACCGTTGTCTATCAGTATTCTGTAATTGCCATGCTCTATCAACATGCAACGCATTGCCCAGCTGCACATATTGTTGTCATCGGCGGGGTTGGCCCTGTTCCACATACTCTTAGGTACAACCCCGTGCATTGCCCCACCATCCAGCTTAAAATATCCTGCATTTACTGTAAATAATCTCATCTTAAATAACGGTTGACTTTAAATGTTCTTTCTTCGCTTTTACAATAGCAAGATACAAAACAATCATACCTGCGGCAAAGAAGGTGATGAGTGCCAAAACAGAATTGCGCATGCTACCGGTAAGGCTATCAATATATCCAAATGAGAAAATGCCTATTACCAGTGCGATCTTTTCCGTTACATCATAGAAACTAAAGAAGGAAGTAGTGTCTCGGGTCTCGGGCATTAGTTTTGAATATGTGGAACGACTAAGGGATTGTATACCACCCATTATCAACCCTACAACTGTGGCTATGATGTAAAACTGCATGGCAGTTGTGGTATAATAGGCGCCAATACAAACGCCTACCCAGATGAATACTACACATATCAATACAGTTAGATTGCCGAACCTCTCAGATAGTTTCGACATAATATACGCGCCTGCAATGGCTACCAACTGGATAATTAATATAGTGGTGATCAGTTGCGGCGTACTCAGCTTCAAAACCTTATCTCCGAAAATTGTAGCTGCTACCATAACCGTTTGTACGCCCATGCTATAAAGGAAAAAGGCTAAAAGGTAGATGCTCAGTACCGGCAGGCTCCTCACCTGCTTCCATACTTTTCGCAACTCATGGAAACCATTACTAAGGATATTGTGTTCCGGGTGCTGCTCCAGTGGCCTCCCCTTCGGCAGCCTTGCAAAGGGTATTTGCGCCCATCCTATCCACCAGATGCCTACCAGCAGAAACGAAATACGCGATGCCATACCTACTGTAATGCTGAATGTATCGGGGTTTAAGACAAATACAAAACAGATGAGTTGCAGCAACACACTGCCGATGTAACCATAGGCAAATCCCTGCGCGCTTAATTTATCCCTGTCCTCCTCCGGTGCTATTTCTGGCAAAAAGGAATTATAAAATACCAGGCTGCCATAAAAAGCGGCAGCAGCAACTGCCGATAGGATCACTCCAAGTTCTACATGATCGCCCGTGAAGAAAAACAAACCGCAGCAAGCAAGAGAACCTACGTAACAAAATAGCTTCATAAAAGACTTTTTGGTGCCTTTATAATCTGCTATTGAGGAAAGGATCGGCGATAAGATAGCTATGAGCAGGTAAGCCAAAGCCAGTGAATAAGAGAAAAGAACACTGTTTGTTATTTTGATGCCAAAGAAGTCGACAATATCAGATGTGGCACCATTTTTTTCGGTAGTAGTTACCGCAAGATAATAGGTGGGGTATATGGTGGATGTGATAACAAGATTGTAGGCCGAATTTGCCCAATCGTACATAGACCAGGCCCTGTAAAGCCGTTTTTTAGCGATAATATCGGTTTGCATGCAGCCAAAATAAGCAATTAACTAATAATTGTCTGTTCAGCGTCAGCATGTTAACCCTGATATAATACATATGTAGAAAATCGCGTTTATTAACAAATGTTAAAATCCCGAAGGGGTATTGGTGGTTAGGATTAAAAATTAATAACTTGCCGCCCTTATACGTGTCAGATAAGACTAGATTTTGATACGAAAGCTGTGTGTGTCACGGGTTTGTAAGTAGTATTAAGTTTCTGAGAAAAAGTAAAAGGTCAAGTTGTTTTTTTACAGCGTACTTCTATCTTTGCACCTCACGTATATATTGTCATTAAAGGTAAATTAAAACGTAAAAACTAATAAAAATCAGCATTATGGCAGACGTAAAAACAGCCGCTTCAAAATCACAAAGCCATGCAGGCAAGCCCAAAAATTCAAGCAATTTTGCCATTAACTTAGGTATAGTAGTAGCTTGTATAGTGGTAGCTGAGCTGGTATTTAACTTCTGGTTTGGTTCTCCAAGCAATTTTAAAGATGCAGAAATGCATGTTCCTGCCAATTTTATGGGTACGATGCACTCAGGCGGTTGGGTGGTACCTATCCTGATGGGTACAACACTTACTTTGATCAGCTTCTGCGTTGAGCGTGCGCTGACAATCATCAAAGCAAAAGGTAAAGTAAATCCTGCTGAGTTCGTTCGCAAAGTTCAATATCACCTGGCTAATAAAAACCTGGATGCTGCACTGGCAGAGTGTGATAAGCAAGCAGGTAGCGTAGGTAATGTAATGCGTGCCGGCCTGGTAAAATATCGCGAAATGACTAACAACCATGAGTTGGCTACAGATCAGAAAGTCCTGAGCATTCAGAAAGAGATCGAAGAAGCAACTGCACTGGAACTGCCAATGCTGGAAAAGAACCTGGTGTTCCTTTCTACCATCGCTTCGGTAGCAACCCTTCTTGGTCTGTTCGGTACAGTATTGGGTATGATCCGTTCATTCGCTGCGATGGCAACTGCAGGTGCTCCTGACGCTGCTTCACTGGCGGCCGGTATCTCTGAAGCCCTGATCAATACAGCGTTAGGTATTGGTACTTCATTCCTGGCTATCGTGTTCTACAACTTCTTTACTACACTGATAGACGGTATCACTTACGGTATTGACGAAAGCGGTTTCACGCTGACTCAAAGTTTTGCTGCTAACTATAAGTAATAGATTGGTAATAAGCCTTCTGGGTTTTGTGAAAAAGATTTGTGGAAAATCTACGGTTTTGAATCTTATTACTAAACAGTTAAGAAAAATATAAGCAATGCCTAAAGTAAAGATGCCACGGAAGAGCACCACCGTCGATATGACGGCCATGTGCGACGTAGCTTTCCTGCTACTGACATTCTTCATGCTGGCAACAAAATTTAAGCCGGAAGAGCCTGTTACAGTAACAACGCCTTCTTCTATATCTGAGATTCCCCTGCCGGATGCTGATATCATGCTGATAACAGTAGACCCTAAAGGCCGTATATTCTTCTCTATAGACAATAAGAATATGCGTAAGGATCTGATCAATAACATCGATGATTATAAGAAGCTGGGCCTTACAGAGCAGGAAAAACTGTCTTTCGCTATCGGTTCTTCAGTGGGTGTGCCGTTCAGTCAATTGAAATCATACCTGGATATGGATCCGGATCAGCAAAAAACTGTTAACAATACCACTCCGGGCATACCTGCAGATACCTCTGTAACCAACGAAAATAATGAGTTGGCCGCATGGATCAGGGTAGCACGTAATACCAACCCAAAGTTGCGTATCTGTATCAAGGCAGATGGTAACGCTTCTTATCCTGAGATCAAGAAGGTTATCAGTACACTGGAAGGATGGAAAATTTTCAAGTTCAACCTGATAACAGGGCTGAAAGGAGTACCTCCGGGAACTGCTGCTTATACTATGAAGCAGAATGCAACCGGCAATAAGGTACAATAAGGACAAATAATTTAGTTAACTATATAAAAGTTTTTCCATGGCTGAAATGGATACCTCCTCGCAGGGGGGACATAAGAAAGGCCCGGGGGTCAAAAAAGGTAAAAAGCAATCTACCAGGGTGGATCTTACGCCAATGGTGGATCTCGGTTTCCTTTTGATCACATTCTTCATGTTTACCACTACGCTGTCTAAACCAAAGACAATGCAGATAAACATGCCTTATAAGGATGAGAACATTAAGGAAGATGAGCAAACCAAGCTGAAAGCCAGCCAAAGTATGACGGTTTTGCTCAGCAAGAACCATCGTATATATTATTACCAGGGTATTGGCGATGATCCTACCAAGCCACCGGAACTGCAGGTAACCTACTTTAAGCAAAAAGATGGCATCAGGGATGCTATCATCGCTAAACTGAAAGATGTAGAAGCATTAAAAGCGCAAGGCGTCCTTCAGCCCAAAGATCAGGCGGCAATCCTTATCAAACCAGATACGAATAGTACTTACTCTGACCTGGTAAATATGCTGGATGAAATGAGTATTAATGACGTAAAGGTTTACGCGATTGTGGATATTAGCCAGGTAGACCGTGATTTTATTGCCAGCACCGAGCAGGCAAATGGCGGACAATAATTTTATGGAAAACCCCAAATCTTGCGTCTTAATTATTAAAGGAAAAAGATAAAATGGATATAAATAAAATACTCAACAGCGACTACCTCGATATCTTGTTCGAGGGCCGTAATAAAAAATACGGCGGGTATGAGTTGCGTAAGAAATATCCGCAGCGTATGCGCAATGCCGGCTTTATTGTATTCGGTGTTGTAGCGCTGGCCATGGGTGGCTCCCTTTTGGCAAGTGTGTTAAAAACCACTGAGAAAAAGGAAGTTGCTATGATGAAGGAAGTTACTTTAGCAGAACCACCGCCAATAGATCCAAACAAGCCACCTCCACCACCTCCACCGCCGCCACCGCCACCGGTGAAGCCAACGGTAAAATTCACGCCTCCTGTTATCAAGAAGGATGAAGAGGTAAAGGAAGAGGAGAAACCACCAGAACAAAAAGACCTTAAGGATGTAACAGCCGGGTTATCAACCCAGGCAGGTGATCCGAACGGTATCGATGCGGGTTTGGTTGATAAGCCTGGTACCGGTGTGGTGCAGGCTCCTGCTCCTGAAGTCTTCAAATACGTAGAACAAATGCCGGAACCTCCTTACAACGTAATGGAGTACCTGGGTAAGAACATGCGTTATCCTGATGCTGCCAGGGAAAATGGTATCGAAGGACGCGTTAGTGTTCAGTTCATCGTAAATGAGGATGGTAGTATCACTGATGTGAAGATCGTTGGTTCTAAGCGCCTGGGTGGAGGATGTGAAGAAGAAGCGATGCGCGTAATATCTTCTATGCCTAAGTGGAAACCCGGTAAACAAAACGGTAGGCCGGTGAAGGTATATTATACGCAGCCTGTTAGCTTCCGTCTTGAGTAGTAACAACATAGATCAAATATTTAAGGCTATCGCATTCAGTCGATAGCCTTTTTTTTAAATTAAATTTAGGATGGTACACGGGCATAATCTTAGTATATAGGTATTACTTTTGCTGCACGCACTGTCTCAATTAAATTATTCTACATGAAGAATCTTTCAACTGCGCTTAGCGCCCTTGCTTTAATAGGTGTACTGGTATTGTTCGGTATGCACTTTTCAAAAAATGATAAAAAGACAGCTACTGAAAGTAACACCAAAACATCGGTGGAAACTTTTAATAGCACCGGTAAGATCGCATATGTAAATATCGATTCCCTGGAAGCGAATTACCTGTATCTGAAAACTGAGAAAAAGAAGTTTGAAAAAAGGCAGGCGGATATGATGGCAGAGCTGGAAAGGAGCGCGCAGCAAATCCAAAATGATTACATTGCCATGCAGCGCAAAATGCAGGCCGGTACGCTTACTCCTGCTGAAAAGGATGCCGGTGAAAAACGCCTGATGCAGATGGATGAAAGCTACAGGACAAGAAAAGATGCCTTACAGGTGCAACTGGTAAAAGAGCAGGATGAATTCAATAAAAAGCTCCAGGCTGAACTGGATGCATTTCTTGCAGAATATAATAAGGACAAGAAATTTGACTATATCCTGTCTTATTCCAAAGGTGGATCTATCATGTTTGCTAACAAATCGCTGGATATTACAGAAGATGTATTGAAAGGTATGAATACGCGTAATCCGGTGGTGAACGAAGCTGAGAAGAAAAATAAATAGTATTTTTCTGAAAACTTCGCTTTTGGAAAGTAACAATTCATTTCACAGGTCACTAACGCTGCTCGATGGCACATTGATGGTCATCGGGTCCATGATTGGCTCCGGTATCTTTATCGTAAGCGCCGATATTGCCCGTAACGTAGGTAGCGCAGGTTGGTTAATAGTTGTATGGCTTATTTCGGGCTTTATTACATTATCTGCAGCGCTTAGCTATGGCGAGTTGAGTGGCATGTACCCGCACGCGGGTGGCCAATACGTTTACCTCAGGGAAGCTTTTGGTAAAATGTTCGGGTTTTTATACGGCTGGGCATTTTTCGCAGTGATACAAACAGGTACTATTGCTGCCGTAGGGGTTGCCTTCGCTAAGTTTACAGGCTATTTTATCCCTTCTCTCGGAGATAGTAATATTTTATTAGGCACAGCAGAAGGCTTCCACATCTCAGCAGCGCAGTTATTAGGTATAGCGGTGATTGTGGTGCTTACTTATATCAATACACGTGGGGTAGAAGGAGGGAAATGGATTCAATTCATATTCACATTTGCTAAAATAGCAGCCTTAGCTGCTCTAGTGATCTTTGGATTTATTTGGGTAAAAGATGCAGGCATCGCACACGCAAACTGGGATATGGCCTGGTTTGCAAAAAAACTGGGTACAGAAGGCGGTGCCATAACCCACGAAAGCCTGTCGCCCAACACTTTAGTTATTGCTATTTGCGTATCCATGGTTGGTGCCTTGTTTTCCAGCGATGCGTGGAATAATGTAACCTTTATTGCCGGGGAAATAAAAAAGCCGAAAAGGAATATTGGCTTAAGTCTTTTTATAGGTACCGTAGTAGTTACATTGCTTTATGTGTCTATGAATTTTATGTACCTAAACGTATTGAGCGTTACAGAAATTGCCAATGCTCCGGCAGACCGTGTCGCTGTAGCAGCCGCGCAAAAAATATTTGGTGCTTTAGGTACTGGGTTAATTGCCGGACTTATCATGGTATCTACATTTGGCTGTAATAATGGTTTGATACTTTCCGGTGCACGTGTGTATTATACCATGGCGAAGGATGGTCTGTTTCTGCCATCTGCAGGTAAGCTCAATGTCAAAGGGGTGCCGGCCAAAGCATTGTGGATGCAGTGCATCTGGGCGTCGGTACTATGTTTGAGTGGGCAGTATGGTAATCTGCTCGACTTTATCATTTTCACTGTTTTACTTTTTTACATACTGACCATCTGGGGCATCTTCAGGCTCAGAAAAACACAGCCCAATATCCCGAGGCCGTATAAAGCCTTTGGTTATCCAATAATACCATTACTATATATATTGATGGCTGCTGTAATTTGCGTTGTGTTATTGGTATCAAAACCGGGCTATACAATGTTGGGTCTTGTTATCGTACTCATAGGCATCCCCATCTATTTATATCTTCAAAAAAGAGAGCGCACGGCAAATGAATAAAGGCGATATAGAACGGTTGTTCGACGACATGCAGCATCTGCACGTTGTTGTTGTTGGTGATGTGATGCTCGATACCTATCGTTGGGGGATAATAGAACGTATGTCGCCGGAAGCGCCTGTTCCGGTGGTTTCTGTTAAAAATAAAGATGCAAGGTTGGGTGGGGCAGCTAACGTTGCACTCAACTGTAAAGCGCTTGGTGCGAAAGTAACATTGGCGAGCGTAATAGGTAATGATACGGAAGGATTGGAGCTATTGCAACTAGCGGCAGAAGCGGGTATCAATACTTCTTTGATCATGCAAAGCAAGTATCGCCCCACAACTACCAAAATGCGTATCATAGCAGGGGATAAGCATGTAGTACGTTTAGATGAAGAGGTATGCGATGATTTGCTGATCGAAGAGGAACACCCTTTCCTTGACATGGTAATGCGGTTTCTCCAGATCGAGAAACCTGATGTTGTGATCTTTGAAGATTACAATAAAGGTGTCCTGAAAGAAAATGTAATTCATCGTCTTGTAGCACATTGCGGAGAGATCGGAATTATTACAACTGTAGATCCGAAGTATAGGAATTTCCTCGCCTATAAAGATGTTACCGTATTCAAACCTAACCTGAAGGAAGTAAGAGAAGGTTTGGGCCTGAATTTAGACGATCTTAATACAGAGAGTCTTAACAGCGTACATATTAGGTTGAAAAAAGAACTCAATCACCACGTCACTTTTATAACCCTGTCAGAAAAAGGCGTTTACTTCAGCAATGGTAATTCGGCCATAATTCCTTCTCACGTACGGGATATTAAAGATGTTTCCGGTGCAGGTGATACAGTCATCGCTACTGCATCTATAGTATATGCCCTGACCAAGAATGCTGCTGTAATGGCTGCAATTTCTAATATTGCCGGTGGCTTGGTTTGCGAGCATGTAGGGGTAGTGCCTATAGATAAGCAACAGTTATTGGCTGAGTGTGAACGTATAATTAAAGAAACATAGTAGAATGAATGCATACCCTATTCACCAGGTATTAAAACAGTTTTTCGGTTACGATTCTTTTCGCCTCAACCAGGAGGCTATTATAAATAAGGTACTTTCAGGAAGGGATGTAATGGCTATCATGCCAACAGGAGGAGGTAAATCTATTTGTTACCAGGTGCCTGCTGTTCTATTTGATGGCCTTACAGTAGTTATTTCTCCGCTTATAGCCTTAATGAAAGACCAGGTAGATGCATTACATGCCAATGGAATCAAGGCGGCCTTCCTCAACTCTACCTTATCTACGCAGGAACAAAATACTGTCATTGCGGCGGTAAGAAATAAAGAAATAAAATTGTTGTACTTAGCCCCGGAGCGATTGATGAGCAATAACATGCAATTCATGAATTTTCTTGCTACGGTACGATGCTCTTTGTTTGCCATAGACGAGGCACACTGTATCTCTCAGTGGGGACACGATTTCAGGCCTGAATATCTTGGGCTTGCTGCATTAAAACAGAGATTCCCGCAGGTGCCGGTGATAGCGCTTACTGCCAGTGCAGATGTAATAACACAAAAGGATATAGTTGACAAGCTGCAATTGTCAAATCCGGAAATATTCATCTCGAGCTTTAACAGGGCAAACATCAGTTATTATATACAGCCCAAACAAAAGGTTTTTGAACAAATAACTCAATACCTGCAGGAGCATAAGGATGATAGTGGTATCATCTATACATTATCGCGTGCAAATACGGAAAGCATTGCGGAAAAATTGCGCGAAGCAGGATATAGTGCATCGCACTATCATGCGGGCATGGGCAATGATGAGCGGAGTAGGGTACAGGAGTCTTTCCTGCGGGATAATACCAAAATAATAGTTGCTACGATAGCCTTCGGTATGGGTATAGACAAGCCCAATGTGCGTTTTGTAATGCACTATGATGTGCCTAAAAATATGGAGGGTTATTACCAGGAAACAGGCCGTGCAGGCAGGGACGGTTTGCCCGGTGATGCTATACTGTATTATTCGCGTAGCGACATTAATAAGCTGATGCGTTTTGTAACGGTAGAGAACAATAATGCGCAGACTGCAATCCTAAAGAAGAAGCTATGGCAGATGAAGGAGTTTGCGGAACACGAGGGCTGCCGCAGGCAATATATGCTGCAATATTTCGGTGAGGATGCTCCTGCGTATTGTGGCAGTTGTGATTATTGCCTCAGTAACCTGGAGCACAAGACAGCTACTATCGAAGCGCAAAAAATATTATCGGCGGTGATACGTACCGGCCAGAAATATGGCGCCGACTATCTTATTGATTTCCTCAGAGGGTCTAGCAGCAGTAAAATTGTGCCTGCTCATAAAGAATTGAAGACATACGGTGTAGGAAAAGATTTAAAGAAAGAAGAATGGCAGAGCATTGTGAAACAAATGCTGCAACAACAATTAGTAGATGTTGAAGATAGTTCTTATCCTGTATTAAAATTGAATGATGCTAGTAACAGGATATTAAAGGGATTGCAGGAAGTAGTGTTATTAGTACGGAAGCCTATGGAAGAAAGTGTAAGCGCACAAACTGCACCGCAACACGACCCTAAGCTGCTAACAGAGTTGAAAGAAATAAGAAGAGAAATAGCAGAAGCAGAAAATGTACCGGCCTATATTATTGTTGGTGATAATACCCTCCTTGATATGGCAACGTACCTGCCGCTTTCCCAAGATGGGCTAAGGCGAATTTCAGGGTTTGGAGATTATAAGGTCAATAAATATGGTCCCGCATTTCTGAAAGTCTTACAAAGCTATGCTGCCGGTAATAATCTGGAATCACGCATTCATCTTAAATCACCTAAGCGGGAACGTGCAGACCGTACCGAAAAGCCTGTTGCGGGTGCTACACATAAAGCTACGCTGGCATTATTTAACGATGGATATAGCATCGAAGAGATAGCATCAAAGCGAGGCTTGTCTCAGGGGACTGTAGAAGCGCATTTATCCGTGTTTATAGCCAATGGCGAGCTGAATGCCTCAAAAATATTACCCAAGAATAAACTGGACGTGATTATAGCTCTTATCAAACAAACCGGATTTACTAATGTCCTGAAGCCATTAAAAGATCTATTGCCTGAAGATTATACTTACGGCGATATAAAAATAGCACAGGCGCATTATGAGTGGGTAAAAGATAGCTGATACAACAAGGGCTGCATATCGATATGCAGCCCTTTGTTTTTTTATCTTTACCTGATTAGTAATTGGTCAGTTTAAATGTTTTTTTGCCGTTAGGGGTAACTACTTCCAGCAGGTACAGGTCATCTGAAGCCGGTAATGTAATTGTTGTTTCAGATAGCTCTTGTGTGGATATTAATTGTCCTACAGAATTATACAAGTTGGCTTTCCCGGCTGTTACGCCATTCAGCATAATTTTGTAAGAACCTTTGGCCGGCAATTTAGAAATTGCAATATCAGCAGATGCAGAATTTACATTTACAACATCTGTATTAGGATTCGAAAGTACACGTAATTTTGCTGGAAGGAATGCCACATTGTTTCCTGTTAATGGGTCAGATGTAGAAGTGTTGTATGTTACCATTGCACCTACATAATACTGTCCGGCGGGCGTGCTGCCTGGTATCGTTACTTCGTAACTGGCTGATGTACTCATCGCCTCTTTTGCAAATGTAGCCCATACATATCCCGGTGACAAAGCATAATCGCCTGCATCGTATAAAGAGTCTTTTGACAGGAAAAAGCGTACAACTACATTAGATAAGTCGGAGTTTGACATATTTTCCACAGTAATTCCGCTAATGCTGATGCTATCCCCGGCTTTTGCAGCAGTTGCTGTTGTTGCCGGTTTTAGTCCGGTTCCATCCACTGCATAGTAAGATTCTACACCTAAATCTACTATGTTAGGTATCGTTGTTAGGTTGTTGTAATCCAATCGAACATATGCTGCATCAATAGCGTGTACACCAATGCCATTTTCATAAATGCCATAGCTGATCCCTTGCATTACTGTAGGTACACCATAATCGTAGCTTTCATTACCTGATACCTGGAAACCCCACGCGTGTCCTAATTCATGAGAGATCACCGCCTTATAAACAAATGCGGTACCTTTTACCTGGTCCCAGGGATTGTCTGTATAGGTATATCCTGGGTTCGCAAATATATCTGTTTCCCCGATTTCATTTGCGGATGACCCACCTATTGGCACCGTAAAAGCTACTTCACCCGTAGACCAGCTATATCCTGAACCAAAATATGTAGTAAGCTCTGCATTTGTAGGAAAGCCTCCAAATTCACTATACCCATTAGTAAGGGCTGCATGTCCGGTACCAGGAATAGATTGATAAATATTCACAACGTTGTTCCAGTTGTTCATTGAAGCAGCATTTAAACTATACCAGGGCGTAGAAGATGTTGGAACTTGTTTCATTGCCGCTGGAAGATATCTAAAAGCACCCACCGATAAAGTTCCGGTAGTCTTTTGCCCCGGCATTCCTTCATTGGCTGGTTCTGAAGTAAAAGTTGATGATTGTGCTTTGAATGTTATACTATATTGAGACGCTAACAATGTTTTAAATTTATTGAGCGTCAGTGGCTCTTCATCTTTTGTATAGGTAACTAATGGTTTTGCTTCCCTGCCATCAGTGGCCCTTGCATATTGCATGAATTCATGAGGATTACGGCTTTCATCTATGATAGCAATACCATTGGCAATAGAAAGCACTTTTTTTGCGCTTAATTGTATACGGTCACCGTCAATACCTGTAACAAAATGACCATCAAGCATTAAGTATTCGTCCGTCGTGTTGGCATCTTTCACTATGCGATACATAGCTTTATGTCCTAATAATGGGTTCATCTCTCCACGTCCTTTATCATGAGAGAATATCAGGTATCGTACATTAGGCTTTAAAGAAGGGGTATGTGTTACACGTATTGTTTTATTGTTTAACACACCGCCGGCGTATTGTAGGTCCAATACGCCGTTTTTGTTTTGCGCAACTTCAATATTTCTAAAACTAACCACAGAAAGCGGCATATTCTTTTCGTTGGCGCTATAAGTGACTTCTTTTACTGTTCCTATAAAGATATTGTCCGCATCATCACGCATTTGTGATAAGGAAGGGTCATAACACTGGCAATACGATGCAAATGAAGCAGATGCCATTAAAAGGGTAATGTAGATTTTTTTCATAATGTTATTTAAGTTGCGCTAAGATAGGTATTTGCTAATTATATATAGTCAATATACTATTTTGTTCGGGCCAGCAGTGTAGATAAGGGTAAAGTGATGGTTTTTCCCTTATTATCCTTTCCATAGATAGTGTATACACTTAGTGTTTGCATGTTGTATGGAATGTCAATGGGTTCTTTATATTGTTTATACGCCCCACTGTCAAATGAATAGTATATAGTTTCGTCTTCAATTTCAGTGCTCAATTCTACCTTAAGTTTACCTTTTTCTTTATATGGGCGTACAATGGCATCATATGCGCTTCTGGCATAGTTAATGCCTGCAACATCCGCACGTTTCATTTGTTTTTCCATGCGGCTCACGAATCCCGGCCAGTCACGCTTGTCTTTAGGGCTCCAAAAAACATCAGACAGCGCCCATGCCCGTGGATACGTCATATACTCACCATGATGTATATCGTACACTTTTTCAGCCCACAGATTCGCTTGCCCGCCTAAAATATATTTAGGGTCGACGCCATCAGGGATGGGTTCAAACTCATATGCTTTCTTGAGGCGAACTGAACCCCATGTCAAGGATTCCGGTTCCACCGAGATATCACCTTGGGGAAGGTCTATATAGGTATATTGGCTTGGGGTCATTATCACTTCGTGACCCAGCTTAGCTGCTTTTGTGCCTCCTTCCATGCCTTTCCAGCTCATTACGGCGGCGTCAGGTGCCAATCCACCTTTTAGTATTTCGTCCCAGCCTATTACTTTTTTCCCTTTCGATTCTATGATTTTAGCTACTCTTTTAACAAAATAACTTTGTAGCTGATCGCTGTTCCTGAATCCCTGCTCTTTCATTAACTTCTGGCATCCAGGATCCTTTTCCCAATAGCCGTGGTAGCATTCATCTCCCCCCATGTGTATATACCCGAACGGGAAAAGGTTTGCTACTTCTGTAAATACGGTGTCCAGAAAAGTATATACCCGTTCATTAGCAGGGTCAAGTGAATTGTCAATAAATATTTTAAATGTTCCGTCTTTATACCATTCGGATACTTTGCTGCCCGGGTTTACGAATGCTTTTGGGTTGTTGGTGCAGGAAAGGTCAGGATAAGCAGCTATAGCAGCCGCACTGTGTCCCGGTACATCTATTTCAGGCATTACTTGTATATGTCTTGCCGCAGCGTAGGCTATAACGTCCTTTATTTGTTCCCGTGTATAGTAACCGCAGTCGGTTGCAGGCTCACCATCTTTAGGCCATTCATAGTCACCAAATTTACCGGTACGGTTTACCCTGCATCCACCTATTTGTGTCAATCTTGGCAGGCTCTTGATCTCAATTCTCCAGCCATGATCGTCAGTAAGATGCCAGTGAAATACGTTGTACTTATATCGTGATATATTGTCGATATAATGCTTTACCTCTTCTACGGAAAAGAAATGTCTGCTCACGTCCAGCATTATCCCTCTCCAGCCAAATCTTGGATAATCTACAATGCTCACGCCCGGTATAGTCCAGCTCACTCCATTTTGTATGGTATGACCCTCTATTTCTTTAGGCAGTAATTGTAATAGCGTTTGTACACCATAAAACAGGCCTGCAGATGTATTGGCGTTAATAATCACTTTATCGGAGCTTACATCAAGCGTATAACCTTCCGGGCCTATTTCTGTATTTTGCTTTTTGTTGATGTTCAGTTCTATAGCCCCGGGCTTGTTACCAGTTTTTACAATATACCCTGTCGCCGGTGTTAATCTTTCCGACAGGCAATTTGCCGCGCTCTGTGCCTCTGCCGATTCCACGCGTACAAGAATAGGATTACTTAGCTTAAAGGAAACAAATTTATTGGTGGTAACTCTTACCGGCTGTGGGATGATGTAAACATCCTGGGACCGGGCATAGAAATAAACGCTAACCATAGCAACTATAGCCAGCACTATAAAAGATACTTTTTTCATTGCTTCTTTAAAAAGGTAATATACGAGCTTGTTTACAGAGAACCTATATCGCTTTCTGTGCAAGATATTCTTCCCAGTTTTTAAGGGCGCCGTTTTTTAATACCCTGGGGAATTTATTCATCGCACCTTCTTTACCTATAAAGCGCATATACTCGTAAAACGTATCGTTGGGTAATAATTCCACAAACACTTCTTTAAGGGCCGAAGTGCGCTCTACTGCGTAGTCATCATTTATTTCGCAAAGCGTTTCGTCGAGTATCTGTCTTACTTTTTGAGGGTCAATATTAGGGTCATCGCATCCTATATACCAGCGGTGCGCAAAAAGATTTTCGTATTTAAATCCGGCAACTGCAAATTCCCTTACTGTGAACCCTAATTTCTTTGAGACAGTATCAACCGCTTTATTCATATTGTCTACAGACATATGCTCTCCACACAAGCTAAGGAACTGTTTGGTACGGCCTACAATGGCTATCTCGCCTTCTTTGGCATCTGTAAATCGTATTACATCACCAATTATGTAACGCCAGGCGCCGGCGCAGGTGCTCAGCATCACGGCATAGTCAACATCTTCTTTTACTTCATTTATCAGGTAGGTAACAGGGTTCGGCTTAGGGTTCCCATCGTCATCAAAATTTTCTGAAGTAAAGGGGACGAATTCGTAAAATATACCGGCATTCAATACCAGTTTGATGCCGTGATTTCCCGGGCGGGCCTTAAAACCGAATGATCCTTCAGACGCCATGTAGGTTTCAATATACTCTATAGGCCTGCCCAATAATTTTTTGAAACTTTCTCTGTATGGTTCAAAGGAAACACCACCATGAATATAGATGCTTAGGTTTGGCCATATTTCATGGATATTACGCACTCCATGGTATTTAATAACCTCTTCCAATACTATTTGTACCCATGCCGGTACACCGCAGATAGTGCCGACATCCCATTGTGGGGCCTTTCTGATAATAAGCTTTATCCGATCTTCCCACTTAGGCCGTTTAGATATTTTTTGCCCCGGTTTATAAAACAGGTTTGACAGCCAGCGGGGCATGTTCTTAGCACTGATCCCACTCATATCGCCTTCATAGTAGCCACCTTTTTCGAATAAAGAAGTGGTACCGCCCAGCATCAGCACCCCTTTTTGAAAGGCTACTGGCGGAATATTGAATTCAGTCATGGTGTACAACTGCTTAAACCCCACCTTTTTGGTAGATCTCAGCATGTCTTGTGTTACCGGTATATGCTTACTTGCAGATTCTGATGTGCCGGAGCTGAGGGCAAAGTATTTAACCTTTCCGGGCCAGCTTACATTTTCTTCTCCATCAAGGCATCGATACCACCACTCCTTATACATTTTATTATAAGTGAATACAGGTACATTCTTTTTAAAGGCCTTAATGAAATCAACTTCGGTGCTCAGAATTTCACCAAATCCGTATTGTTTGCCAAAAGAGGTGTATTGCCCGCGTTCTAGTAGCTGGCGCAAGGTATGTCTCTGGTATGCAAGAGGGCTCGCTACCGTTAGTTTAAATTGTTTCCTAACTCTTAATGATCTCGATATCAGGTTGCCCAATAATGCCATTGCTCGTTCTCCGTTATTACCTTCTTCTATAAAGGGTAGCAAAGTTAGTTATTAGTTGCAGCTTTTTACATCATGTATTGTATTAAAAATAATACATCTGCGTTAATTTAACATATTGTATCTGAGTTTTAATGTTTGGCGCTACACCTTACCTTTGCCCCCGTTATGCTGAAAGTGCAGGTCGTTAATAAATCGCCCCATGGTTTACCTGAATATCAGACTACCGGTTCTGCCGGCATGGATATTAGAGCATGGTTGCCCGAGCCGGTTACATTAAAGCCATTGGAAAGACGCTTGATACCTACGGGTTTATATATTGCTTTACCGGTTGGTTACGAGGCTCAGATCAGGCCGCGTAGCGGAATGGCAATAAAACGTGGTATTAGTTTGGTGAATACGCCGGGTACAATTGACAGCGATTACCGGGGCGAAATAATGGTTCCGGTAATTAATCTGAGCGCAGAAGAACAAACGCTTACAGATGGCGAACGTATTGCGCAGATGATTATTGCAGAATACAAAACGATTAGCTGGGAGCAGTCTGAGTCGCTAGACGAAACAGCGCGGGGCATCGGCGGCTTCGGCCATTCCGGCACGCATTAATATTTGAAGATTTTTATTGTAATATATAAAATAAAATAATGAATATTATTATCCCAATGGCAGGTATGGGCAAAAGAATGCGCCCACATACATTGACAACAGCAAAGCCCTTGATCCCTATTGCGGGTAAACCAATTGTTCAGCGACTGGTAGAAGATATTATCGCTACCTGCAACGAAAAGGTGGACGAGATAGCTTTTATCATAGGGCCTTCGTTTGGTAAAGAGGTAGAGGATCATCTTTGCAAGGTGGCGGAAAGTCTTGGCGCAAAAGGTAAAATATGCTACCAGGAGCAGCCATTGGGAACGGCACATGCGATATTATGTGCGGCAGATAGCCTGCAGGGCAATGTATTTATTGCGTTCGCGGATACTTTATTCAAGGCAACTTTTAGTATTGACACTAATAAAGATGCGATAGTATGGACGCAAAAAGTTGATGATCCGACAGCATTTGGTGTGGTGAAATTGAAAGACGATGGTGAGATCGAAGCTTTCGTGGAAAAACCAAAGGAATTTGTATCTGACCTTGCCATTATAGGTGTTTATTATTTTAAAGATGGTGAAAACCTGCGCAAGGAATTGCAGCGCCTGATAGATGAAGATATTAAACTGAAAGGCGAATACCAGATCACAGATGCTATGGATCATATGCTGAAAAAGGGTATGAAATTTTATACCGACCAGGTATCTGAATGGCTCGACTGTGGTAATAAAGACGCTACTATTTACACCAACCAGAGAATATTATCTATTAAAGCCGATACGGAACAATTAGTATCAGAAACCGCGATCATGGAGAATTCTGTGATCATTGAGCCTTGTTTTATTGGCGAGAATGTAGTGATACGGAATTCGGTAATAGGCCCGTTCGTTTCTTTGGAAGAAGGCGTACAGGTGAAGGACGCCCGGATTAATAACAGCATCATTCAGGCACACAGCATTGTTAAAAATGCACGTATAGAGAACTCGTTATTAGGTAAAAACGTAAATTACAATGAAAAGCCGCGAGATATCAGCCTTGGCGATTTTTCTACACTAATATGAATTTATTGAGGCATTGGCTCATCAGCGCCGGCTTTTGGGTGATAGGTTGTTTATATCTTAACGTACCAGCATTTGCACAGGATACTGTGCACGCTCCTGCCATTACAGCACCGAGCTTGCAGACGGACATGATATTTTATGATGCCGAACGTGCCAAATTGAAAGGCGATGATAAGGAGGCTGAACAGTTGCTGTTGAAGGTAGTGCAGCAGAAACCGGACGCTGCAGGTGCCTTCTACGAATTAGCCAGGCTCAATTTCAAACAAAACCGCCCTGAGAAGGCTGAAGAGTATATTAAAAAGGCTATCTCTATAGACGACTCAAATCCCTGGTACAAAAGTCAATATGCTGAAATACTGGTATTAGCCAACAGGCAGGACGAAGCAGCTGATATTTATGTGCAACTCGCAAAAACGCAGAAGTATAATCGCGAATTTCTGTTAAAGGCAGCACACATGTATGTGTATAAGAACAAGCCGAAGGAGGCAATGCAAGCTTTGGATCAATTGCTTCAAAAAGACTCTACCGATGAGGAAATACTGAACGACAAGATAGATCTGTATCTGAAGGCGAACGATGTGGATGGCGCTATTAAGACCACGCAAAAATTAATAACGCTATATCCTAAAGACGGCAGGTATTACGCAACATTGGCAGAGATTTATGAGAATAATAAAATGCCTGAAAAAGCGGAAACCTTATACAAGCAAATTGAACAGCAGTTTGGGGATGAGGCACCGGTGCAGCTAAGCCTGGCAGAATATTATAAAAAGAAGAACGATCCTGTTAAATACGAATTGTTTGTAAAGAAGGCCATCACTAACCGTAGCCTCGATGCAGATATGCAGATATCTCTTTTGGCATCTTACTGGCAAAATAATTTTAGAGATACCTCTAAAAGGAATGATCTGGAAGGTATAGCTAAAGAAGTGGCAATGCAACATCCAGGTAATGCCAATGCATTGGCTGCTTATGCGCAAGCTCTTGCAGTTAATAACAAAACGGCTGCATCGCAAGAGTATTATAAAAAATCCGTGGCTGTAGACGGATCTCAATATGGCATTTGGCTGAATTTACTATCGGGTTATACGGATAAACAGAATGCAGACTCTCTTATAAAATATTCTGAAAAAGCATTGAGATTGTTTCCTAACCAGGCAATGCTTCATTATTTGAATGGAATAGGCAAAATGAATAAAGGCGACTATAAAAACGCCGTAAAGTCAATAAACAGGGCTATTGATATGCAGCCCGAAGATAACAAAGGCCAGTTGGCGCAGATGTACACGCTACTGGGCGATGCATATAATTTTGATAAACAATACCCGCAGTCCGATGAAGCGTATAACAAGGCCCTTGCTTTGGACCCTGAAAATGCAACTGTGTTAAATAATTATGCATATTATTTGTCAGTAAGAGGTGTGCGGCTGGATGATGCGGAAAAAATGTCCAGGAAGTCGCTGGAAATAAGGAAAAATGAGCCAACATTCATGGATACTTATGGATGGATACTCTACAAACAGGGAAAGTACGATAAGGCGCTTGAATACATACAAAAAGCGATAGATGCTAACGGCATTAATGCTGATGGCACGGTTTGGGAGCATCTTGGGGATGTTTATTACAAATTGAATGAAGTGGATAAGGCGGTTGAAGCATGGAAAAAGGCGAAGGAGAAAGGCACAGATAATATTGAAATCGACAAGAAAATAAAGGATAGAAAGTTGTATGAATCATAGTGTAGCGCGGTTTGGGGTAGTGCTATTAACTTTATTGGTATTTGCATCCTGCCAGGTGGGCAAAAAACCTGTCAGGAAAAATGTTACTATCGATAAATACGCCATAAAAGAACGGTATGGTATGAATAGTGTAGATACTATACCGGTTACAAAGGAATTGCCAGGCTCCGGAGGCGTTGGTTCTGAGCAAAAAAAGACACTGACAGCTATGCTGCTTAACCTGGCAGACCGCCAGGTGCCATTTGTCTCCTTTAGTGGTAAAGCCAAGATGCACCATATCGCAGGCAATGACAAGCAAGAATTCGTTGCCCACATTCGGATCAAAAAAGACTCCATAATATGGATCAATGTAACAGCTCTTGGCGGTACTATCCCTGTGGCAAGAGTCTTGATAACACCGGATAGCATTTCACTCATCAACAATCTGCAAAAAGAGGTGCGTCAGCTGCAGATAGGGGATGTAAATAAACTGCTTCCTGTTTCTGTAGACTTCGCTACTATGCAAAACCTTATTATGGGTAATGTGTTGAAACAGAGTGGGAATCCCGTTGACGTAGGCGATTTTGGCGGTACCTGGACTATGCAGGTGAAGGATAGCCAGATGGTACAGCAATTAAGTTTTAACAAGGCCGACAGCAGCATACGAACATTACAGATGCGTACCGCTGATGATAGTACACAGGGGTTGGTTCAATACGGTGGTTATGAAATCATAGACAATAAGCTATTCTCCATGCAAAGAGTCATCACAATAAATAATGCGGGCGATGAGCATTACATTGATATGAATTTCAATAAAGTGGATTTTGACGAGCCGCTTGATTTTCCTTTCAACATTCCCAAAAGCTATGACAAGAAATAATGCACAATATTATGTACCAAAGCAATATTGACAGTTTTTTTTAGTTTCATACCATTATTTTTGTTTGTCCCTTATAACAAGTCCTAATGAAGGTTGTAATATTTGCAGGCGGCCGTGGTACCCGCATCTCAGAAGAGTCGTCCATGCGCCCCAAACCAATGATAGAAATAGGTGGTAAGCCAATACTTTGGCATATCATGAAAATATACGCGGCCTATGGCCATACTGAGTTTATTATTTGCCTCGGTTACAAGGGCTGGATGATAAAGGAGTATTTCGCTAACTATTTCCTGCACAATGCCGATATTACTGTAGACCTTTCCCAAAATTCGCTGGAGGTCCACAACAATAATTCTGAACCTTTTAAAGTATCGCTTATAGATACGGGTTTGGATACTATGACCGCCGGACGTTTGAAGAGGGTGTTGCCATACGTAGGCAACGAAACCTTTATGCTAACTTATGGAGACGGTGTTTGTAATGTAAATCTGGATGAGTTGGTGAAATTTCATAAAGAACACGGTAAGATTTGCACTATGACCGCCATACAGGCTACCAGCCGCTTTGGTGTAATAAAAATGGAAGAAAACGGGCTGATAGATAGTTTTGAGGAAAAGCCGGAAGATAGCGGCACATGGATCAATGGTGGTTTCTTCGTTGTAGAGCCGGAAATTGTAAAATATCTACCTGAAAATTCGGATGATATCATGTGGGAACGTTACCCTATGGATATGCTGGCATCAGACCGGCAGATCGCTGCGTACAGGCACCACAACTTCTGGAAGTGCATGGATACCCTCAGGGATAAGGAAGAATTGGAACATCTTTGGCAAACGGAACCTTTATGGAAAAAGTGGTAACTGCAGATTTATTACGTTCTGCGTTTAATAATAAAAGAGTATTTGTAACTGGCCATACCGGCTTTAAAGGCGCCTGGCTGATACAGATTTTAAAATGGCTGGGCGCCGACGTAAAGGGCTATGCGCTTGCACCGGAAAAAGATAACGATCTTTATAATCTTATAGACGGCGATAGCCAGTGCTATAGTTCTGTTATTGGCGATCTGCGCGATATGCACACGCTCCAGGGCGAGATAGTACGTTTCGAGCCTCATTTTGTATTTCATCTGGCTGCCCAGTCACTTGTAAGGCGCAGCTATGATATTCCATCTGATACGTTCATGGTAAACACCCAGGGAACAGTACACGTACTGGAAGCAGTACGCAGCCTTAAAAATCCTTGTGTTGCCCTGATGATCACTACCGATAAGGTATATGAAAACCCTGAACGTGGATTGCCGTTTAAAGAAGATGATAAATTAGGTGGACATGATCCCTATTCAGCAAGTAAAGCAGCTGCTGAGATAGTAGTAGCTTCTTATTCCCGGTCTTTCTTTCAACCCGAAGCCTATACTACTCATCAAAAAGCCGTTGCGTCTGTCAGGGCGGGTAATGTTATTGGCGGCGGTGATTTTTCAGACGATCGTATAATTCCGGATATAGTGAGGGCGTTAGAATTTGGCGAGACGGTGGAACTGCGCAATCCGCAATCAATCCGCCCATGGCAGCATGTACTGGAACCTCTTAGCGGCTATCTAACATTAGCCGCAAATATGTCAGTTGATCCGGTTAAATACTGCGGTGCCTATAACTTTGGCCCTGATGTGAATGATCGTCTCACTGTAGAAGAGTTAACAAAGATATTCCTGGAGCGTTTTGGTGTGGGTAATTATCGCATTACACCGCCTGAGCGTCCGCTACACGAGGCAAATCTTTTGTTGCTGGATAGTACAAAGGCTTTGCAGGCACTAGGGTGGTCGTCGCGGCTTAGCGCCAGGCAGGCCATACAGATAACGGCCGACTGGTACGCTAATAAGAGTTTGTCTGCACACGAAAAATGTATGCAGCAGATAAGCGATTATTTTGGGTCTTAATTATGCTTCTGCCAGGGATGTGTTGATGATAAACGCGGGTATTGTTTCCTGCTGCAAAGCATTTTCGTCCAGGTAGAATTCTTTTTTCACCTTGTCGTACTGGTACAGCTTTTTAAGCAGTACCTTGTTACCGGCTACGAATTCAATAGCATCAGCAATGTAGTCTATCTCAGCATCCAGCATCGTAGGGTGTAAGGATACTCTTACCCATCCTATACGTACCAGCGGATTGCCGCCTACGATCTCGTCTTTTATATGAATAGAAGCATCATGGTCCAGCCCATATAGATGATGTCCATAAGTGCCTGCGCAGGAGCATCCGCCTCGTGTTTGTATGCCAAACATATCGTTCAGTGCCTTCACTACCATGTGATAGTGTATATCCTCAAATACTAAAGACAAGATGGCCTGTCGGTGCCGTATTCCCGGTTCCAATATTTTTACCCCATCCAGTTTTTCTACACGCGCCCATAATCTTTCCAGCAATTCCTCTTCCCGTTGCTGAATATTGGCAACACCCATTTCTTCTTTCAGTTCTATCGCCTTGGCTACTCGTATAGTTTGTATAAAACCGGGTGTACCGCCATCTTCACGGCTCTCAATATCTGCCTTGTACACATGCTTTTCATATGGGCTGGTCCATACAACAGTGCCTCCGCCCGGGTGGTCAGGAGTTACATTATGATAAAGCTTCTTCTTAAATACCAAAATGCCGGCGCTACCGGGGCCACCCAAAAACTTATGCGGAGAAAAAAAGATCGCATCCAAATATTCATCTTTTTCTGCCGGGTTCATATTGATCTCCGTATAGGGTGCAGAGCAGGCAAAGTCTACAAAACAATAGCCGCCGTGTTTATGAATAATGGCAGCTATCTTCTTATATGGTGTATATACTCCTGTTACGTTAGAACAGGCAGTAACAGAAGCAATTTTTGTTTTTCTATATGCATAGCGCTGCACCAGCGTCTCAAAGTACTCAAGATCTACCTCTCCCGCATCATTCGGACTGATGATCTCTACATCGCAAATGGTTTCCAGCCACGTGGTATGGTTAGAGTGGTGTTCCATATGAGTGATGAATACAATTGGGCGCTCATTTTCCGGGATACTTATTTTGTCCGAAAAATTTTCGTGCAGCTTCAGGCCCAGCAGACGTTGAAATTTATTGATAACGCCTGTCATCCCGGCGTTGCTGGATATGATTGCCTCGTCATCTCCCGCGCAAACATGTTGTTTTATCTTTTTCAGGCTGTTTTGGTACAATTCAGTCATATGCGTACCGGTGTATGTTGTACGTGTATGCGTATTGGCTACATATGGATACACTTCGGCCATCATATAATCCTCAATAGGCTTATACATCCTTCCGCTGGCCGTCCAGTCGGCATACAGTATCTTCTTTTTGCCGAATGGGGAAACGAAATAATGGTCAATGCCTATGATATTTTTCCTGATGTCCTCGAAATGCTGCATGTGATTTGAAAATTACCAACTGCAAAATTACCATTTTCTTTAATCTTTTTTGTGAGTTCAAAGGCATTTTATCCTTTATTTGCAGCATGTATAAGTTTGAAGAAACTCCACTCAAAGGTGCTTTCACAATAACCCTGCCTGCATTTTTTGACGACAGGGGCAGCTTTGTAAAACCATATAATGAAGATGCGTTTACCAAAGCGGGTATTTCTTTTGATCTAAGGGAGAGCTATTTCTCATTCTCTAAGAAAAATGTCATACGGGGTATGCATTTTCAGCTGCCGCCGCATCAGCATAGCAAGATCGTTTATTGTCCCAACGGCGCCATATTGGATGTGATCATTGACTTGCGTAAGGGTTCTCCAACTTATGGTCAGTATTATGCGCGGGAACTGTCCTCCGACAACCATAAAGCCTATTTTATTCCGGAAGGTTTTGCTCATGGTTTCAAAGCACTGACCGATAATGCCATGACTTATTACATGGTTTCATCCGGCTATAACAAGGAATCAGATACCGGTATTTTGTACAATAGCTTTGGTTTTGACTGGGGAATTAAAAATCCCATAATTTCAGAAAGGGATCTTTCGTTTGTTGGGTTGGGTGATTTTGAAACTCGTTTTTAATTAATAACTCCACAGGAGGTTGAACTTTACTACCCAGTGGTCTTTTTTTTCTGTGATTGTATAACGAACCCCGGAACCACCATTTTCAGTAATGTCCACCGTATATTGATTTTTTTCTCCTTTTACAGGTTTTAGCGCCGTTACCGATTTGCGATGAGGCACAGAGATAAATTTACTTTTGTATAATTTCCATTCTTTTGTAGATAGAATAAGGTAGGTAAAATTTGTCACCGCCACATGGGCAATCCCGGGATCGTCGGTTACTATTATGAACTCTGCAATGCCATGAGATAATATGTTTGTATTCACCTTACTTCCATCAAAAGGTACTATGCTGTCGTCAATGCATATTCCTTTCTCATTTAAAAGATATTTGTATAGGGCAGTATATTTATTGATTCTGATTTGCCGCCTCGGGTTTCGGTCTTGTGAATCGTTCACACCGTCTCCGTCAGAATCTTTAGACAAAGGGTTGGTAAAGCTCTTTTCTTCTTCTATATCCGTTAATCCATCACCATCACTGTCTTTTGTCAATTCGTAAAGGTTTATCTGCATAATTAAATTATCCGTTACCAACCCAAATCTGCCTGGATCATTAGAAAACGCTCCTTTTGATAATCGTGCTACCTCGGCAACTTCTACTTCAAGGGTAGAATCATTTTTTATTAGCGGGATCGCCGCCCTATACTTAATGTAATAAGGATAGCAATCTCCAATGCCTGTATAATATCTTGCCCAAGTATCCCCGTGATCTTTTGAAACACCAACCCAGTAACCTAAACTCTCGTCATAGAGATTGTCCACATAAACAACAAACTGCATTTTGTTAACACTGTCGTACCTTAAGACATACCCACTAGGTATGCCGGCAACAGTATCTGTGTAAGCTCTGTCCGAGTTGAACATCTCAGATGAATAGCGTTCTGAAGTGCTTACAAACCTATTACTCCCGATAGTGGATTTTATGATGGTGATGGTATGAGGAGTTTGAGCATTGAGACTAAAATAAGATAGCATACACAATAGCGAGGTATACAAGGATAGTAAACTCTTCATAGGATATTTTTCTAAATTAAGCCTTATCAACAGGATGTTTGGCATGTCAGTGTCAAACTCTGAATATTCCAGTTTACATATCTTTGCATGCCATATAGATATTTCTCAATTTTTTTAAACAATAATATGAAAATAAATAAGGTCCTTGATATACTAGGAATCAATAAACTGAACGAAGGCGCTGCTACAGGTACTAAATGGCTGAAGGCCGGTGGAGAGAAAATAGATTCTTATTCGCCCGTTGATGGCAAACTGATAGCGAGCGTGACAGCATCAAGCGGTAAAACTTACGATAACATTGTAAAACAAGCACAGGCAGCATTTGAAGAATGGAGAATGTGGCCTGCTCCTAAACGCGGCGAAATAGTTCGCCAGATAGGAGAAGCTTTGCGCAAGAATAAAGAACCATTGGGTCGTTTGGTGTCTTATGAAATGGGTAAGAGCCTGCAGGAAGGCCTTGGCGAGGTGCAAGAGATGATAGATATTGCTGATTTTGCAGTAGGACTGTCACGCCAGTTATACGGTCTTACGATGCACAGCGAGCGTCCTATGCATCGTATGTACGAGCAATGGCATCCGTTGGGCGTTGTCGGTATCATTAGCGCTTTTAATTTCCCGGTTGCAGTTTGGAGCTGGAATAGCTTTGTAGCATGGGTATGTGGCGATACCTGCGTATGGAAGCCATCTGAAAAAACACCACTTACCGCTATTGCCTGTCAAAATATCATTGCAGAAGTTTTTAAAGCTAATAAGGTACCTGAGGGTGTTTGCGGTTTAGTTGTTGGTGGTCGTGAAATAGGTGAACTGATGAGTGCAGACACACGAATACCACTTGTATCTGCTACGGGCAGCACCCGCATGGGTAAGGCCGTGGGCGCTGCTGTAGGCGCAAGGCTGGGCCGTGCATTACTGGAGCTGGGTGGTAACAATGCTATCATTGTTTCAGAACATGCCGACCTGGACATTGCATTGCGTGCATGCCTATTTGGTGCTGTAGGCACTGCCGGACAAAGGTGCACTACCACACGCCGTCTTATTATTCACGATAAAGTTTACGATGCTTTCAAAAAGAAATTAGTTGCTGCCTATAAACAACTTAGCATTGGCGATCCGCTGGATGAGAAGAATCATGTAGGTCCGTTAATTGATAAGGACGCGGTAAATAATTATCTCCACGCTATCAGCGAACTGAAAAAGCAAGGCGCGAAAGTGGTTGTTGCCGGTGGTGTGCTGGAGGGCAAAGGTTATGAAAGCGGTTGCTATGTGAAACCATGCATCTACGAGGTATCCAATGATATGCCTATCGTACAGCATGAAACATTTGCTCCGTTGTTGTACATCATGAAGTATAATAAGCTGGAAGAAGCTATCCGCCTGCAGAATGATGTTCCTCAAGGTCTGTCATCTGCTATAATGACGCTGAATATGCGCGAAGCAGAGCAATACCTTTCCCACATGGGTAGCGACTGCGGTATAGCTAATGTGAACATCGGTACTAGTGGTGCTGAGATCGGTGGCGCGTTCGGTGGCGAAAAAGAAACTGGTGGTGGCCGCGAAAGCGGTTCTGATAGCTGGAAGGCATACATGCGCAGGCAAACAAACACCATAAACTGGGGTAATACGTTGCCACTGGCTCAGGGTATCAAGTTTACGGTGTAATTGTTATTTATACGATTTTTCTAAAGGGGCTTTGTAGCCCCTTTTTCGTTTGCAACCACTGCTGATACTGGTAAATGATAAAATCTTAAATTGCATATAAGGCTAACACCCCGCATCTGTTATGGTCAAGACTTACAGGATAGTTTTGTTGTTTTTCGCAGTTTTTTTTACAAAACCGGCATTTGCCGGGGATGTTTCCGGTACTGCGTTAAAAGACATGATAGATAGAGCAAGGGAAACAGGTATTGTGTTCAAAAGGGTTGATCTGTTCCATCAGGTCAGTGGTACTTATCATAATGATTTGCTGCAGTCAGCAACATTATTGGATATCACAACATCACAAAAGAATTCACTTTATGATGCTAAGCCACAGGCTATAACCTTGTCTTTACCGGCGAGTGACGGATCCGTTTATACGCTGGATATGTTAGCATTTGACCCTATTGCCTCAGATGCGAAATTTAACTACCTGGATGCTTCAGGAGCGCATCCTTCCGCATGTGATAGAGGTATTCATTACCAGGGAATTGTAGAAAATGCAGGCCAGCGATCCATGGCCTGTTTAAGTGTGTTTCGTAGTGGCGATCTGATGCTTTTATTTGCTACGGACAAAGGCAACTTTGTAGTTGGCAAATTGCAGGATAGTTCAGGAAAATATGTCCTTTATAACGATAGGGATATGATCAATAAACCTTCAGGTAGCTGCGGTGTAGATAATCATTACGACAGATATTCCGGACGGGGACAGAATAAAACTACATCGCCTTATAACTGCAATAAAGTGCAGATATATTGGGAGGGCGACTACCAGCTGTTTCAAAATAAAGGTAGCCTTACAAATGCGCAGAACTATCTTATCGGGCTTTTCGCTGAGATGCAAACTTTATTCAGAAATGAAAAGATCGCTGTAGAGCTTAAAACACTTAATATTTGGACAACAGATGATGGTTATCCCGACGCGAATGAAAATCTTGCGCTGACTACTTTTACCGGTACATGGAATAATAAGGGAGATACCTTTGATGGTGATATCGCGCAATTGGTAGCTATGGATACAACTCCCAAAGCAGGGGTTGGATATGTTGATGTTTTATGCAACAGGCCATTTGCGTATGCTTATAGTAATATTTATGGCTCATATAGTACGTTGCCTGCTTATTCATGGGATGTGGTTGTGGTAGCGCATGAAACAGGGCATAACCTGGGATCTCATCACACTCACTGGTGTGGTTGGAATGCAGGCCCCGGTGGTAGTTGTGGTTCAATTGATAATTGCGCAACTCAGGAAGCAACCACAGCTTGTCCTGTATGCGCAACATTATTCGATAACGCTGCCACTACAAATAGCTGGAGCGGTACCATTATGAGTTACTGCAACTTCGTTGCCCGTGGTATAGATCTTGCAAATGGTTTTGGCCCTTTACCCGGTAATAAGATCAGGTCATCTGTAGCGTCTGCATCCTGCTTAAAATCTATAATCAGTGCAACACTTACAGCAAAGTCTATTTGCCGGTATGACGGCGCAGTGACCATAACCTATAACAATAACAACTTTGGGGTGGCGCCGTTCCGGTATTTATGGTCTAATCAGGCTACCAGTCAGAATATTACCAACCTCGGACAGCCTAAGACCTATTCCGTTTATATTACTGATTCTAATGGCTGTGTGGCCTCTTTCTATGCAAACGTGGGCGTAGACCCTACACCGGGATGTTTTCCTGCCGGTATCTCGGGCATTGCTAATGTAGCCGGAGATCTGCATATATACCCGAACCCGGTAAGCCAATCTGCTACTATTCAGTTTTATGCACTCTACGCAGGCACAGCTAAAATAAATGTAACAGATATGCTGGGCAAGCTAATGGAAACAAGGACAGTGCCTTATTCTAATGCAAATAATACGGTTCACATCGATGTGCATAGTTGGCCTAAAGCTATTTATACGCTGTCTTTTGATGATGGTGCCGGAACGCTGCAAAATCTTAAATTGGTAGTACAATAAGTATTCAGTTATGGCACCCTTATTGATTAATATAAATCAAGCTAACTTCGATATAGATATTTCATGAAAAGAATATGGGTGTTACTATTGGTTGTATTAACTACAATCCACGCGCAGGCGCAGGATAAAAACGTGCCCAAATTATCGCCAATTACACGCCAATACCTTCAGAAAGTAAAGCAATCGGGTAATCATGGCTACGTTCCCGGCTATATATACAAAACGATAGAAGGTAAGCAATACATGAGCGGCATGGTAAAGGTGCGTGATCCCCATGTAGAAACGGCGATGAAAAAGCTTGGGGTAAAGATCGGTACTAAAGCAGGTAATGTATGGACGGTTCAGGTCCCGGTTCCCAAAGTGAAAAAATTTACAACCCTGAAGGGGATTGAATATATACAGCTGGACGAGCCTGTTACGAAACCTGCTGCTGAAAGTAAATAACCGGCAATTCAGATATTCATTAATTCATTTTGTTATATATGTGCATAAAAACGGCCATTTATATGACAGTTTCTTTTTGAGAATGTCAGTTTATGGCGTACTTTTGCGCCCAGTTTAACATTGAATTTCAATATATATTTAATATATGTCGGGACAGCTTAAGGAAGTAAGGAACAGGATCAAGTCGGTAACTTCTACCCAGCAGATCACAAAAGCCATGAAAATGGTAAGTGCTGCTAAGTTGCGCCGTGCGCAGGATGCTATTTTGCAAATGCGCCCTTATGCGCAAAAACTGCAGGAAATGCTCAGCAATATTGCCAGCAGTGCCTCCGGCGATATGGAAATGCCGCTTGCTGATGAGCGTGCTGTGGAAAGAGTATTGCTGATACCTATCACCAGCGATCGCGGTCTGTGCGGTGCTTACAATTCAAATGTTATCAAGGCTACCCGCGCTTTGATCGCTGAGAAATATGCTACCCAGTTTGCTAAAGGCAATGTAACGATCCTGCCAATAGGCAAAAAAGGATACGAGTATTTTGTCCGTAACAACTATAAAGTTGTAGATGATTTTTGGACTATCTTCTCCGAGCTGACGTTTGATAATGTGAAGAATGCTGCTGTGTATGCCCAAAAAGCATTTTTGAATAAAGAAGTTGATAAGGTTGAGATTATTTACAGCCAGTTCAAAAACGCTGCTACCCAGATGTTTGTTGCAGAGCCATACCTGCCAATCCCTAAAGTGGAAGGTAATGAAAGCAAAAAGAACTCTGATTTCATCTACGAGCCTTCAAAAGAAACATTGCTGCTGGAACTGATGCCTAAGATCCTGAATACGCAGGTGTACAAAGCCGTTCTGGATGCAAATGCCTCTGAACACGGTGCCCGTATGACGGCAATGGATAAAGCAAGTGAAAATGCGAATGAAATGTTGCGTAACCTGAAGATATCTTACAACCGTGCACGCCAGGCAGCTATTACTACCGAGCTTACCGAGATCGTAAGTGGTGCTGCTGCCCTGCAAGGCTAATTGCTTCTTTATATAAGTCTTTTAAAACCGCCGGAATGCCGGCGGTTTTTTATTTTAGCCTAAGGTTTATTCCTATTAACTTTGGCGCTGCATGTTGCAGCTTATCTTCAATCTGTCTTTGGCCCTCCGCGCTATACGGGTTAATAAACTCCGTACTGCGTTAACGGTTACTATTATTGGCCTGGGTATTATGGCGCTCGTTGGCATCCTTACCGCTATTGAGGTAATGAAGGCGAGTGTATATACCAATTTCAGCAGCATGGGTTCCAATACCTTCCAGATCACCAGCGATATGATCAAAAAGAAGCGCCGGGGCCATGGGGTGAGTATCAATATTAACGAAGGGAAGAATATTAAGTACGACGAGGCTAAAGCTTTTAAAGAACGCTACCGGTTTCCGGGCAGCATCGTTGGGATTTCCATGTCGGGTACAGGTACCGCTATTGTAGAATATGGATCAGAGAAGACAAATCCCAATATTAGCGTAATGGGGGTAGATGATAGCTACCTGAAGATATCAGATACAAAACTGGAAGCCGGGCGTAATTTCTCAGCCTACGAGCAGCAGTATGGCTCCTATGTGTGCATCCTCGGTAATGCGGTTGCGCAGAAGCTTTTTAAGCAGAAATACAAATCTGCAATAGGTAAAATGGTGTCCGTAGGGGAGGGTAAATATGTTGTTGTAGGTGTATCTGAAGCTAAGGGTGGGAGCATGATTATGAATAGCGACAACCTGGTGCAGATTCCCCTCAATAATGGCCGCATGGTTTATGGGAACAATGAGCGGTATGTATTAAATGTAATGGTAAGCAACATCCACCAAAAGGATATTGCAGCCCAGGAAGCAGAAGGTTTGTTTCGTGTGGTAAGAAAGGTTCCAGTAGGCGTCAGCAATGATTTCGAAATAGAACAAAATGATAGCCTTGCCGAAATGGTATTGGATAGCATTAAGTATATAAGCTGGGCGGCCCTGGTAATAGGTGTTGTAACGCTTCTTGGCTCTGTAGTAGGCCTTATGAATATAATGCTGGTATCTGTAGCTGAGCGGACCAGGGAGATAGGCGTAAGCAAGGCTCTGGGGGCTAAGTCTTCCACCATCAAGCAGCAGTTTCTTACAGAGGCTATTATGATCAGCCTGTTTGGCGGTATTGTCGGGGTGGTAATGGGTATGCTGGTAGGTAACTTGTTCGGGTTGATATTTCACACTCCTTTTATTGTGCCCTGGTTATGGATCACTGTGGGCGTCAGCCTGTGTGCAATAGTGGGTATCATTTCGGGTATCTATCCTGCCATAAAAGCTTCCAGGCTCGATCCTATAGAAGCCCTGAGGTATGAATAAAACGAAAGCAGCAACATGGCCAAAGAACTGGAAGGACTGATATATAAATCTACAGGTAGCTGGTATATTGCTAAAGATGAAGCTGGCCAGCTATGGAATCTGCGTATTAAAGGCCGCTTTAAGGTAGATAAGGATATATCTTCTACCAATCCCATAGCTGTAGGCGATAGAGTAACGTTCGAGGTGGAAGATGAAGCTACTAATACAGGGACTATATCTGCAATAACAGACCGGCATAATTATATTGTCCGGGTTTCTCCGCACAACAGGCACCAGAAACATATTGTTGCTTCTAATCTTGATGCTGCGATGGTGATGGCTACCATTCGGGAGCCGCGCACATCTAATGGCTTCATAGATCGCTTTCTCATTACGGCAGAAGCTTATCATATACCTGCAATAGTAGTCATCAACAAGATAGATGTGCTTAAGCCTAAAGATCAGGATCAATTAGCGCATTGGCAGGACATGTATAGGGATGCAGGCTATGAAGTATATGCAATAAGTACATTGCTGCCCGAAACAATCGAAATATTGAAGGCGCGGCTGCATAATATCACTACTTTGTTCAGCGGTCACTCCGGTGTTGGCAAAAGCACGCTTATTAATTTATTGATACCCGGTAAAGATCTTGTAACTCAAGAGGTGTCGGGTTACAGTGGCAAAGGCCAGCATACCACCACGTTTGCAGAGATGTTCGACTTGCCGGGAGGCGGTCGCATTATAGATACGCCCGGGGTAAAAGAGTTCGGCCTAATAGATTTTGAAAAGGAAGAACTGGCTCAGTATTTTCCCGAAATGAGAAGGGTGATGTCCGGTTGTAAATTCAATAATTGCCTGCATGTAAACGAGCCGGGCTGTGCGGTTAAGGATGCGGTTAATAATGGTGTAATTACTATAGATCGCTATGCCAGTTATCTGACCATTCTTGATACTATTGAGAAGAAATGGTAGCTATCTATTCAATAATACGTTTTTTTTATTTTAATAATGCTATGATAATATACAATGTTACGGTAAAGGTGGAGAGCGATATAGCGGATGAATGGGTAAGCTGGATGAAAAAAGAGCATATGCCCGACCTGATGACTACAGGTTTATTTACGGATAGCAGGCTGTGCAGGCTGCTGGAGCAGGATGAGCTGGAAGGCCGCACTTATGTAGCACAGTATTTCTGTAACAGTATAGATGATTACAACAGGTATATTTCAGATCATGCTCAGGGGATGAGGGATAAGGGTTTCGCCCGGTTTGGCAATAAGTTTATCGCCTTTCGTACTATAATGGAAATTGAGTAATAAACCTATGATCAATATCCTGAAACGCACTGTTTTCGGGGATTTCAACAAAGCAAAATTCTTGCCAATATGACGCAAGCCGCTATGGATAAGGCTTTTTTAATGGGGAGCTATCCCCATTAGCGGCAAGTAATGTGGATAAAATCCGTAAAAGGGCTGCTGGTAAGGGTTTTAGGCGATTAATTTTTTTAAGGGATATTTGGAAGTGTTCTAAAGGTGAGTATATTTGTTTATCCACAAGAAATTAATTATCTCACAACTAAACACACTACAATGAACAAAGCAGAATTGATCGACAAGGTTGCTAAAGACGCCGGTGTTACTAAAACACAAGCTAATGACGCATTGGATTCTTTCACAAATGCAGTTGTCGCAGCTCTGAAAAAAGGCGATCGCGTTACATTGGTTGGTTTTGGTACATTCTCAGTATCTGAGCGTTCTGCCCGCAACGGCCGCAACCCTCAAACTGGCGAAGTGATCAAGATCAAAGCGCGCAAAGTTCCAAAATTCAAAGCTGGTAAAGAATTCTCAGCTAAAATCGCTAGCGGCAAAAGCAAATAATTTGTCTGCGAAATGATTCCAAAAAGCAGGGAGCGCAAGTTTCTTGCTTTTTTTTATTTTTGCAATCTAAATTCTTAATTATGGGTAGAGGCGATAAACGCACAAAACGCGGCAAAATAGCTATAGGTAGCTTTGGTAAAAAGCGCCCTGCTAAGGTTGCCATCACCGGCGCAAAAGCTGCTGAAAAGAAAGCATAATATATGCCTTAATGATTTAAGTGCCCGCAGGTATTACCCGCGGGCATTTCTTTTTGTAAACAAACTGTTATTGCCCTGCAGTGCATGGTTTTTCTTTCTCATTTGGCCTAAGTTTGCTGCCTGATACATTAATTGCTGTTTTATGTCTGCTTTTCATACAAAAGATATTTCCCAGAATACATTCCTGGTAACGGGTGGTGCAGGGTTTATAGGCTCTCACATTACCGAATACCTGCTCAAAAATGGGGCTGGTAAGGTTCGCGTGCTCGATAACTTTCTCACAGGTTTGAGAGAGAACATCGACCTCTTCTCCGGCTATTCCAACTTTGAATTTATAGAAGGAGATATTCGTGATTTCGAAACCTGCAAAAAGGCTTGTGATGGAGTAGATTATGTATCGCACCAAGCAGCCTTAGGTTCTGTGCCACGTTCGGTTAAAGACCCGGTTACCAGCAACGAGGTGAATGTAAGCGGCTTCCTGAATATGATAACTGCTGCAAAAGATGCCGGAGTAAAGAGTTTTGTATATGCTTCCTCTTCTTCTGTTTATGGCGATGAGCCTAACCTGCCTAAAACAGAAGACAGGGTAGGTAATCCATTGTCTCCGTATGCTGTTACCAAGAAGACGAATGAACTCTATGCAGATGTATTTGCAAAACTATATGGAATGAATGTAGTTGGGCTTCGTTACTTCAACGTATTCGGCCCAAGGCAAGATCCTAATGGCCCATACGCTGCTGTAATACCTCTATTCGTGAGTGGCATATTAAGCCAAACTCCTGTGTATATAAATGGAGATGGCGAGCAAACACGGGATTTCACTTATGTAGATAACGCGGTACAGGCAAATATACGTGGTATGCTTACAGATAATACGGATGCTTTCGGGCAGGCATATAATGTAGCGGTAGGCGAAAATTTCTCGGTTAATTTTCTATACGAATCTATACGTGAAATGCTGGGTAAAGACCACCAACCTACTTATCGTGAAGAGCGTGCCGGTGATATTCGCAATTCTTTGGCAGATATTACTAAGGCCAGCAAGCTGTTAGGTTATCAGCCTACTAAGCGGTTCCTGGATGGGTTGCAGCAAACCGTAGCCTTCTTCAAAGAGATTTATCAATAAGCTATTTAACCAGCATAGATGCCTTACCTGATGCAAGTCGGTAAGGCACTCCTTTTTTATCCATAAGCGAGCAGTAATAATCGCTCATGTCGCCAACCAGTCTTTGATAAGAGAACTTCCCCTGTACAAAGTTTTGTCCTCGTGTTCCGAACAGAACCCTTTGTTGGGGATTGCTGATGAGTTGTAACAGTGCTTCCGCAAAAATGATTGCATTATCGGGTTCTGTGATATAGCCACATTGATTATCAATCACCACGTCTCCTACGCCGCCAACATTGGTAGATACTACCGGGCGGCCTGCAGCCTGTGCTTCTATAAGCGATACCGGCGTGCCTTCATTGTGAGATGTGAGTGCTACGATATCGAGCCCCGCAAGTACTACATCCATATCTGTAAGCCACGACGTGCATATGGCTGTTGCTTCCCGCTTTTGCTCGGGATAGTAGGCGTAATCAATGCCGGCTTCTTTAAATTCGGCTTCCATTTGCGTCCGCATGTCGCCATCGCCAATGATGATGAACTTAACGTTCGCATCAGTTTGCTCGAGCACTTTCTTTGCGGCAGCTACAAACATGCTATGATTTTTTACAGGTACTATACGTCCTATAATGCCGATAGCAATATCATTATCCTGAAGAAAATATTTGCTCCTGAATTCAGCCCTTTTTATTTCCTGGTGCAGCCGGAATTTATCAAGATCCAAACCAAGTGGAATGATCTTCATCTTATCTTCTTCACATATCTTATATACCTGCGTCAGTTCTTGCTTTTGTTTCTCGCTAATTGCTATAATACCTGTAGACCGGTTTGCAAGATATCGTTCTATCTGTATGAAAGCGTTACTCTTCCATTTGCTGAAATAACTATGGAATACGTGACCATGAAAGGTATGCACAATCACAGGCACTTTACAGGCATCTGCAGCCAGTCGGCCAACAAGACCTGATTTTGCTGCATGGGTGTGAACTATATCGGGTCGAAATTTTTCTATCAACCTCTTGATCTTACGATAAGCAATGCCGTCATCAATGGGGCTGATGTCGCGTTTCATTTCCCTTACCTCTACAGGGGTAATGCCCAGGTCCATGCTTAGATGGTCTGCATCCTGCTCATGGTCATCCTTACCGCCAATAATAAGCATGGTTTCAAAATCAGGAGCCATATACCGGGTGAGGTAAGTAGCGTTAATGGCAGGGCCGCCTATGATCAGTCTATTGAGTATTCTTAAAACCCTTGGCATCTTTGTTTCTTCTGGTGCAGCCCTGGGGCATGATGACTGCAGTGGTATAGTAACGATTTATTCGCTTCAAAGTTATGCCTATATGTTCACAATGTAAAGGCGGTAAGCCTTTTGGAAGCAGCATTAACCGCTAAATAACATGTAGGGAGCTTGAACTGCTAAATGAAGTACTTCTTATACCAATATTGGAACACGATCAGTGCCCAGATAGTAGCTACACTTTCCTCAGGATTGGACGAATGTAATTTGTTCTTTAGCATGGTGCCTATTTCAGGCTTAAAGATGCCTTGTTCTTCCAGGAATTCTCGTTTTAACAGGTCATCAAATATCAGGCTGCTGAGTTCATTCTTAAACCAGTCTTGTAACGGCACATTAAAGCCATGTTTGGGTCGGTTATATATTTCTTCCGGCAGTATACTGCGGAATGCATCCTGTACTATTCGTTTTTTCATGCTGCCATCTATCTTGTAAGCCTCAGGCAGGGAAAATGCGAAATCAACTACTTTACGATCCAGGAAAGGGCTCCGTACTTCTATACTATTTGCCATGCTCATCATATCCACCTTTACCAGCATGTCGCCGGGCAATACCAGCTTCATATCGGTAAGCAATACTTCGTTGAAATCATCTGTATTCAGATCTTTCAGAAGCACGTGTTTTTCGTGGTTCAGCGCCTGCCGGTCAATTTTTGAAATTGATTGATCGCTGAGTAAGTTGTCAACTTGTTGCTCTGTATTAATAGACGCCCATCTCCAGTATCTTTCCCTGATGGATAGTTTGCTGCCTTCTGCAAAACGATGCAATTGGCGAAACAGATCTGTGATTTTGCTGTTGCGGCTGCGTGGCATCATTTCCCACACGGGCAATAGCGAACTTACTATACTGTTTGTCAAAGAGCGCTGGCGTACTTTACGTTCAGCAGCATGTTTGTTGTAACCCGAAAATACTTCATCGCCACCATCGCCGCTCAAGGCTACCGTTACATGTTTACGGGTATGATGGCTTAGTATATACAATGCCAATGCAGAAGAGTCTGCAAACGGTTCGTCCAGGTAGTCCAGCACGTCATACACATGCTCCAGGAAATCGTTTGTAGATAAAGAGAATACTGTGTGCGAAGTATTGTATTTCTTAGCTACAGCTTGTGCATATTTGGTTTCATCAAAGAAGGGATTGTCTTTGTAGCCTATGGAGAAGGTATTCAATTGTTTTGTATGCCTGCTTGCCAATGCTACAATCACCGATGAGTCTATGCCTCCGCTCAGGAAAGCGCCTAATGGTACGTCAGAGATGAGCCGCTCCTGCACGGCCCAATCCATCTTTTCTATTAGCTGCTTTTGGGCTTCGTCATAAGTGTATTTGTCATAGCCCTCTTTATTGATCTTTATTTCATAATAGGCTTTATAAGTTTCAATACCATTCGGCCCGCATACCATATAATGTGCAGGCATCAGCTTCAATACACCTTTTAGTATACTTTGAGGCTGCGGTATATAATTAAGCTGAAAATATTGATGAAGCGTATTATAGTTGATCTCTTTGGGGATATTCCACTCAAGTAAGGCTTTCATTTCAGAGGAGAATGCCAGGCAATCTTCTGTGGCATAGTAGAGCAGCGGTTTTTTGCCAAACCGGTCTCTTGCCAATATCATCTGCCCTGTAATCTTGTTATAGAAAGAGAAGGCAAAGAAGCCTTCCAGCCATTCAATAGATTTTACACCATATTCTATTAACAGGTACAGCAGTATTTCGGTGTCAGAGCTGGTTTTAGGCCCGCTGATGCGTTCCCAGGTATTGCTCAGGTATTGCTCAGATAGTTGTTTATAATTAAAGATCTCCCCATTAAAGATCAGTATGTAATTTCCGGTCACATCGGTCATCGGCTGGCAAGCACCTGTCGAGGTGTCAATAATCGACAATCGACGATGTCCTAATGCAACTTTGCTGTCTGAAAAAACATCTCCGTGATCCGGTCCACGTAAGATTAGTTTTTCTGTTGATTGTGTTATTTTTGTAAGGTTGCTGGCTGCGTTCGTTTTAAAAGCGTAATATCCGGTGATGCCGCACATGAAAAGTTAGATGGAGATGAATGATCAGATGTTTTTACTGAAATCTTAAATTTAAATGCAAGTTATAACATTCCTCGACTTCTTACTACTTCCTTTCTATCTAGTCATCATCTACCTTATCGCTTTTAAGATACGTGATAGCCGATACCCGCCCGGCCACAGATGGCGGCCCTATTTTATCCCGGGACTTACATTAAAGATACTGGGTGCCATATTTATTGGGCTTATTTACCAGTATTATTATGGCGGTGGCGATACGATGCTTTATTTCCACCATGCAGAAATCATTAATAGTTCGATGGGCGAATCTTTTGGCAAATGGTTCAACCTCATTTTCCACATCCCGGAATGGTACGATGGACGCTATTCCGAATACATTTCCAAAATGGAATGGTACCAGTCCTCTACAGAGTATGTGGTGGCCTGCATTATAGCATTTCTGGGGCTGTTTACTTTTACTACTTATCTGCCGACAGCGGTGTTATTAGGAACCCTGGCATACACAGGTATCTGGGCTTTATTTCGCACGTTTGCAACAAAGTATCCGTATTACACTAAACAGGTTGCCATCAGTGTACTGTATATTCCAAGTACTATAATGTGGGGATCCGGAATATTCAAAGACACTATTTGTATGTTTGGTCTTGGATGGCTCACATACGGAGCTTTTAGATTGCTGATAAACCGAGATTTCAGGATTGGTACCATTATTATGACGGTATTGGCTTTCTACCTGGTAGCTTCTATCAAGGTTTACATCCTGTTGGCTTTTGTTCCTGCTCTCGTCTTGTGGATATTGTTTACCTATTCACATCGTATTCGCAATGCTTTTGGCCGTTTTATGTTGAAGGTGTTAGTGATCGCCGGTTCCTTTGTTGGTTTCCTGGTTTTCTCTCAAAAGTTTGCGTCTTCACTTGACAAATATTCACTGGAGAACGTGGCTACTACTTCTTACAGAACGAGTTCTTTTATCGCCGAACGCTCGGGCGATGAGGGGTCTGCCTATAGCCTGGGAGAAATGGATCCTTCTATTGGGGGTATGCTCAAGAAGTTCCCGGCTGCAGTGAATGTAAGTCTTTTCAGGCCCTATTTGTGGGAAACCAAGAAGGTGATGCAATTGCTGAGCGCACTGGAGGCTACCATGTTCCTATGGGTTACCATCAAGATATTGATATCCGTTGGGCCACGCCGCACCTGGCGCACCATCACAAGTGACCCTACCATTCAGTTCTGCCTGATATTCGCTATCATTTTCGGCTTTGCGATCGGTGTATCTTCCGGTAACTTCGGTACGTTATCACGCTATCGTATTCCGTGTCTTCCTTTCTATGCGCTTGCCTTGATGCTTATTTATTATCGGCACTTTCCGGTTCAAAAGAATATCTTATCGCTAAAGCTATAATTAGGAAAATAAGTTGAGGAATTGCTCCTTCTGAGATTGAATACTATATTCTGCAAGCATCTTATTATAGCCTTCTTTACCCATTTGTTTTCTGAGCAGGGTGTCCCGTATCAGGGTTTTTAAATAGCGTTTCCAATCTTCAGCATTGCTGCAGAGATAACCATTTACGCCATGTTCAATAATGATCTTATTAACACCGGCGGGGCTTGCTACACCGGGAATGCCGAGCGATAAATATTGAATCAGCTTAAAGCCGCATTTGCCTTCGCTCCATTTATTTTCCAGCATGGGCATTACACCAATGTCCATTTTTAAAAGGTCTTCTACTTCTGTTGCTTCGGTCCATTTGGTGAACTGCCAATCTTTTAGATCCAGCTCCGGCTTTTTATTGCTGATGACAAGGAACGTAAAGTCAACTTCCTGCTGAAGCTCTTTCAGCGCATCTTTGATTATATCAAGGTAGAACATAGTAGTATGGCTCCCCGTCCATCCTACTATTACTTTATGCTCATCGTGATCTTTTTTAGCATTGTGTCCCCGCTGCATATCCACACAGGTGGGTATGCGTACCACATTAGTACTGTATTGCCTCGCATAATTGCACAGGTAATCGTTACCGCCTACAACTTTATATACCCATTTGCAGATGTACTTTACTTTCCATGTAGCCTTGAAAATTCCGGCGAATTTGTTTGCTACAGTAGTACTATCATTTGGTAGCCAGATAGCATCATCATAGTCATAGATGATTTTCTTGCGCCAGATCTTTGCTATGATCCATTCAAAGATGGGTGGGCCGACAGGAGAGGCTTCCCGATGTATAAAAATGTAATTGTACTTCGGAACGTCAACCAGTACGGTCCTGATTCGTTTAAGGAATCCGCTCAGGATGCCCGCAGCTTTTTGTATGGCAGAGCCTTTTGTATATAAAATGTGCCATGTTTTTGCATCCAAGAACGGTGCAATTTTATACTCGATCCCAGCTTCCTGCATGTATGGCTCATATAGCTCGACACGAAAACGTTGCGACGGCGCTACACGCAAAGGATAAGGTACAATGAACAATACTTTTTTATCAGGCATTGTTCATACTGTTTAATAGGGTTTCAAAATTTTGTATAAATATATCTTTGCCAAATTTTTCCCTAACATAACTACTTGCTGCCGAACCAAGATGTTTTCTTAATTCAGTATTATTTGCAAGTTTTAAAATAGCCTCAGTCATAGCTTCAATATCCTGTTTGGGTACAAGCAATCCGGTTTTATCATGCTCTATGATTTCTTCAGGGCCACCACAACGTGTTGCTATTACAGGCGTTCCATAATAAGAGGCTTCCAGGCAGGTCATTGAAAAAGACTCCGAATCTGAGAAGTTTAATACAATGGCTGCATTCTTTATGGCCTTTTCAATATCGGCAGTAAACCCTTGAAAGCTAACAATTCCTGCTAATCCTTCGCGATGAACTCTTTCTTCAAGCTTTTGCTTGTACTGTTTGTTTTTATGTAAGTCCATATCACCGCCTGCAAATAACAATCTTAAATTCTTATTCTGCGCATACGCGTGGATGAATGCTTCCAGTGCATAATCTTGGCCTTTTCCCTGGATATAATTAGCCAGGTATAATATTCTTATCTCGTTTCCGCTACTAATGGTCGGGGCATTGATGTGCTCGCTAAAATTTACAGGGTCATATATGCGGATCGTGTTTTCTCTTGTTGGTAATTGCTTTAATACGGTATCAGATACCGCAATCACTTTATAGGAATATCGTTGAGCAACTGTTATCCAAAAATTTCTTAAAGCTGCCGGAATAGATGAAGGTACAAAACGTACATACGTAAGCAGTTTTATTTTAGCCCCGAATATTGTACTGCCTGCTCCAAGAAGGTTATAAAAATCATTCATCTGCACAATATCTATTCGCTCCTTCCTGATAATACGTTTAAGCCTGATAATATTGGCCAATAGTGCAAAAGGATATTTTAATAATCCTGTTACAGACTTGTTTATTTCCCGTATTGGGAGTGCATATACAGCAAACCCCTTTTCTTTTAATAAGGGAACTAAAGTGCTGGTTTTATTAAGTATAAAAACAAAATGATGTTTATCTGACAATAGTTCAGCTTCATTCAACGCGCATTTGAATGCTCCTGTAAAGGCTGTAGAATTATCTATTATCAGTATGTTCAAAGCCAGCTTTAATTTTCAATAACTGTTTGCCATTCCTTTAGCATCGCTTCCAGTGTAAATCTATTTGTTAGCTTTTCAAATTCCCCTGTTGCAGGTTTTGGCGATGCGAGCCAGTAATTGATCTCTTGCGCCCACATAGCAAACCGCTCTTGATTAATAATGTTTAGCATGGACAGTAGTGATCCAACCTCAGTTCTGATGCAGGTAACTACAGGCTCTTTGCCCAGGCCTGGTACATTTAATATCTCTCTTGGTCCTGTAGGACAATCTGTAGTAACAACCGGTATTTTACAGATCAGTGCTTCCGCCAGTACATTCGGGAAGCCTTCCCATGACGATGATAAAGCAAATAGGTGACTATGTTTATAAAATTTAAAAGCATTTTGCTGAAACCCCATCAAATACACATCTGCATCTTTATATCCTTCCTGCCAGTCGCAACAAACAAGGTCAAGGCTTGCGCACAAATCTATAAAGCTTTGCTTCAGTTCACCATCACCCAATATCATCAATCTGGCATTAGTAACCGGCTTTACAAGCTTTAGTATTCTTATAAGTTTATCCTGTTCCTTCGCAACATGCAACCGGCCAGATGTGATAATAACGGGGCACGAAAAAATCTGCTGTTCTTCCGGCGTTAATGTTTCATTCGCCAGTTTGGTTATTTCGGCTGTCTCATAAAAATTATATATGGTTGTCAGCTTACTGATCGGGATACCAAAATGTTCAGATAGTTCATCGCTAAGCGCCTTGGTTACACAAACTATTTCATTTGCTTTTCTATATAGTTGTGGTATCAGTGCTTTTTTACGCACTGCACCCATCATCCCCGAAATTACTTTATCATGCATTTTTGAGCCGCGAATGCTCAGTACTACTTTTTCTTTTCCTTTGGTCAATACATTTACATAATCAGGCCCTTCCAGGAAACTAATGGATACGTCAATATTATTTTCGCGTTTTAGCTTTTTGATAAAGTTTAACCTGTATCTCCATGCTTTTACTTTTCCAATGATACCGGTATATGCGGGCGGATCTGTAAAAACAACTTTCTTGCATGTTCTGTAAAATCGTTCTCTGCCGGTTCCTGATAGGATGCAGAGTGTTACATTATAGCCCAGTTCTTCCAGGTGATAGCTCAGCAGGGATATAGATCGTTCCGCTCCTCCTTTGCCCAATTCCGAGCCTATCAGCAGAACATTTTTCATGCATTTTTTATTTTTTGTTCCAGGTGATCCGCTACTTGCGATATATAGGCATCCATATCATAATTGTCCAGGTTTTCCTTTCCTGTTTTACCAAGATCGGCTGCTGCTGCACGATTGTTATATGCCCATAATATTTCCCTTTTTATCGCTTGCGCGTCTTTTATGGGTACCACATGGCAACCTCCTTCGCCACGCGATAGCAATTCTGCCGATCCGCAGTTGTCTGTTATGATTACGGGCACACTGTTGTGGGCTGCTTCGAGAGCCGTAGCAGGACCGCCGTCTATAAGGCTCGGTACTACAAATAGATCGAGGCCTTGCATAAAATTAGAAACATCACTTATGGGCCCGGCGAGCTCAACGTTCTTCAACGGGGCAAAGTGGCTGTTAATGTAATTCATGATTGGCTGCTCAACACTTCCCCCGATCCGCAGTTTGATGTTCGGCGGATTATCGTCGTTCATGATCTCCTGCCACGCATCTATAAGGTAATGCAGGCCTTTCAATATGACAGTATATGCCAAAAAGCCTACAGTAAAAACTTCGCCATCCCCAGCAATATTCGTTTTGCTGTTGTTGGGCGGGAAGTCCGGGCTCATATGTCCCAGTATTTTCACTACGTTGCCATTAAACACATTTGAGTGGGTGTAACTGGTATATACAGTTGGCATAGATCCTATTACTTCATCCACATGCGTTATCGATTGGTTGAAATAATGGAGTCTCTTTTTATAAGTATAGGCATCTACAGTTGTAATGCCCAGTTTTTGATTTTCCTCAAGTACAAGATCGTAGATATAGTTCTCTTCGGGTGTTCCCGGCATCAATACAATGAATATGCCCAGCTTTTTCGCCTTTCTAAACGTGCGTTTTAAGTAGGCGTTGGTTGTGAAAATGATACCTGTATCTTTTTGGATACGGAAATAGCAAAACCAGTCGTATAATTGTTCTTGTAGTAAGCGAAACTTATGGTTGGGAATCGGTAGGAACTTTATAATACTGTTCAGTATAAAAAGGTAATACCTGCTAAACGTGGATACAGGAAGCGACTTGAATGGCGTTTCAAATTTGCCTTTAGAATGAACAATAAAGTTTTTCAGTAATCCTCTTTTATTTAGTTCCCTCGATAAAAAATACCCCAGGCGTGCCATTCCCGCACCGCTGTTTGCCGATAGCGACTGGAAGGAGATTACCTGTATTTTTTTAGCACACATTTATGTTTCGTTTGTATTTGTTTGGCTTCGTTTATAATATTGCCGATCGTGTTATGTGTTTGTTGTCTGTTGGGTTAGGTAGCCGTCGTTGGGTTTGCTCCAGCTGGCGTTCAAGGTAGTTGGCTATGTCTTTAATAAGCTCTTCCATGCTATATGTATCCAGGTTCTTTTTGGCGTTCATACCCATTTCCGCGGCTGCTTCTTTGTGGTTATACGCCCACAAGATTTCGTTTTTGATACTCTCGGCGTCTTTTATAGGAACAATCTTACAGCCCGGATTGTTTCTTGATAATAATTCGGCTGAGCCACAATTCTCGGTTATTACCACCGGTACTGCATAATGGGCTGCTTCTAATGCAGTGTAGGGGCCGCCTTCAGTAAGGCTAGGTACTACGAAGAGATGTAATCCGTTTAAAAAACTCTGAACATCGGGCAACCTGCCTAGTAATTGCATTTTTTTTGTGTGCAGGTGATGCTTTACGATGTATTCGTGCATGGAGTCATCTATTTTTCCCGCGATGCATAATCTTATGTCCAGGTCCGGATGCTCGGCATTGATCATATCCCATGCCGCCATAAGATACTGCAAGCCTTTTAGTACTACGGTATGAGCGAGGTACCCAACCATGAAGGTTTTCTTTGCAGGCTCTTTATGCTCGATCTTCACCGGCTTGAAATCAGGTTTCAAATGCCCGATCATCTTAACCACCTCACCGCCAAAACTCGAATGTTTATATGTTTCGTACACGGTGGGATAGGTGCCAATAACTTTATCTACATATTGTATCGACTGGTTGAAGTATCGAAGACGTTTGTCATAGGTGTAAGCATCCTCTTCATGATCTATTTCTAATTCTTTCCGCTCTTCGAGCACCAGTTTTTTTATATAGTTCTCCTCAGGATTTGCAGGTATAAAAAAAATTGGGATGCCTAATTTCTTTGCTTTTTTGAAAGTACGTTTCAGGTAGGGTTGTGTAACGAAAAGCTGATCCACATCCCTGGTGATTTTTTTCGCGCAAAACCAATCAAAAATCACTTCTTGCCAATACCTGAATTTATATGGAGCGAAATGAAGATATTTATCCAGTCTATTTAATACAAACAAAAAATATCTTGACCAGAAAGATACCGGTGAAGATGGGAATTCGGTAGTGTATTTCCCTTTTGAATAGACGATGAACTCTTTTAGTAAATGACGCTTATGCAGTTCTGCAGATAGGTAATAGCCAAGTCTTGCCATTCCTCCACCGCTATTTGCGGTAAGAGATTGAAAAGAGACGACTAATATTTTTTTGTCTTTGGTCATGCAGTTCTATAGGTTTTTTCTCTCATTCTGTCCAGTTGCCTGATCGCCGGATATTCGGCAACATAATACAGAGTTGCTGCCAATAGTAGCGACGCCGCGATGCCGAAATACCATCCATAAATGAGGTAAATATTGTAAAAATTCAACCCTAGTTTGTAAAATACCAATTTTACAAGAAATAAAGAGGCTACGTGGGTAACGTACAAGGTATAACTAAATACCCCGATGTTTTCTAAAGGTTTGATCCTGATGTCGTATTTCAAACCGGAAAAGAGGATCACAAAACTAAACAGGATCATACCGATACCTGTTATCCGGTTAGAATCCTGATGAAAAAGGTATGACTTGATGATTACCAGCAGTTCGAAGATTACAGCTAATAATGCCAGGCTGTAAATAGGTTTTATCCTGAATTTGCTGATAAAATAATCCCGATAGGTATAGAATATTACACCTACAAAAAAGTAAACGTTATAGTCAATAATGTATTGCGGTATAATTGGGTCTTTTTGATCGTCGAAATAAACATACCCGCGCCACCACCATGCAAATATGTAGATGCCAACGGTCAATAAGCCATAAATGCGAAGTTTTTTAACAGCCCACGGGGCAATCAGGTAAAATAATACTTCAAAAGGCAGCGACCAATATTGAGGAGTAAGGTAATTGTCCTTTGGTACGTAGAGAAGATTGTAGAGAAGTGTCTTTATATTTTCAAACTTATAAAACTCAATATAAAGTGGTTTGTAGCCTTCTGTTTGCCTGTAAAAAATAGAGGCCGCGTCTTCTTTGATAATGAGAAATACCACCAATGCCCACACAATGCCTAATACATACGGTGGGTATAACCTGATGGCGCGCCTGATGAAGAAGGCTTTAGTATCTGTATTCTTATTAAGGCTATGAGCAATAGAAAAACCGGAGAGGACAAAGAATAAGATCACGAATTCTGATCCCAGGTCGGTGTGCTGCATCATAAGTATGTTGAACCATTCCCAGTAGCTCCAGTCGGCTTTAGGGTGCACATGGGCTGCATATCTCATTGCATCAGTAAACAGGGCCGAGCGCGAATGGTTTATTACAACGTATATCGCCGCAAGCCCACGCATCCAGTTGATGATGTTCCAGTTGATTTTAGAGGTTGATATGTTTGCGCCTGTTTCTATCAATTTTTCAACATTTGCGATAAAGACATTTTGTCTACATTCTGGTATTTAGAAATATAATCAAGGAAATCCCTGAGTATATGTTTCATTTTTATTTTTTCATCATACACCATGGGATACTCAAATTCTGCATAGTGTGTGGACAGTACAAAATCACCATCATAACGCCTTACCATATCAAAGTCATAGATAAGAGAATCAAGGCGGGTGGTAGGTTGTAAGGGGTAATGGTACGCAATCTCGTTGTGGTCGCTAAAGTGTAATACAAAAGGATAGTCAGATTCTTTGTGAAGTAGTTTGAAGGTAAGTTGCTTTGCTATATTAGATAGCCCTTTTATGTCTTTAGCTTTTTTGAAAAAGCTAATGCCGCCACCACAAATGTTCAATCCCGCATCTATTACAGAGTGGTAACCTTTCATAGACAGCATATTCTGTGGCGGAGTAAAAACGCTTATTTGATAATTGAATAAATGACTTAAAAAAGCAACCTCTTGCTTTATCTCGTTAGTTACATTTCTATTGGTATAGTATTCAGCACCACGAACATAATTATTGCTTCTTTCGGTCGGTGGGGTAGGGTCTTCGTTGCGGTGAAATTTAGCATGGTAGGCAATATCCAATTTGCCTTCTTTTATTTTCTCTTGTAAAAAGCTCACTAGCTCCTTATTGTCCTCAATCGGATGAGATGCGTTATCGTCTTTCCAAGCCTGCCAGTCGGTATTGTGTCTGTCTTTGTATATCTGGTGCACCCAGTATAGCCAATTGCCCTTCACTTTAGATATCAGGCTCAGTGTTGGTGCAAATTCTTCCCAGATGTCGCCATAGCAGTTTTCGAGCTCTTGTGGCGTGGTATAGAAGTTAGTATCATCGTCTCTTATTGCAAATCTCATGGCGTTATGGTTTTTGGTTGTAGGTTGTCAATTGCATCATTGTATACTGTACAATAAGCTTCGATGCACTTATTCATGTCAAATTGCGTATAGCAATAGTTGGCATTTGCTCTATAGGTATCATATTCGACAGGGTTTGTAGCTAGTAATTTCATGGCGTTACTCAATTCATCAACTGAAACGCTGTTGTTCCTAATTGGTATAATGATGCCTGCCTGTTTTCCATTCAGTTGAATCATGTTTGCTATTTCGCCTGCGTCAGATGCAATTACGGGTATGCCACAGCATAGATATTCTATAATTACAGTAGGTAGGCTTTCAGACATATACGTAGTGGGCAACAAGCCGGCATTCATCATTTGTATCCAATCCAATGGTTTGTCGGAGTGGCCAATAAAATGGATGTTTTGATGCACTGCGTATTTAGCCTTTAGACTGTCCAGGTAATCGCTTTCTCCCACTAACACCAGGTGTGTATCTTGCTGCTGCATTTTTATAAATGCTTCAATAGCTGGCTCCCAGCCTTTTTCAGCAATACCTCGTGATACCATTCCGAATACAAAATGATCTTCGGGGATCTTTAATGACTGTCGTAATGACGATGGAACTATGGATGGTACTCCATCATACCCATTGTATATCTTGCTCAGTTTACCTTTCGTAATAGCTCCAAACTTTTCTTTGAAAAACCGGATTTGCTTATCTGATATGCAAACAATATGTGCCAGGCGATATAAATTATTGGCGGCTCTAGTTTCGTAGTTAAGCAATGGAATGGCAATGCCTGCATGAAGTTTTGTGTAGAACTGCAGGTAATCTCCATGTATAGTAGTTACTACAGGTATTTGATCGTTTGCTGCTGCCAGGCAAATGGTGTCAGACTTTAGCAAATGGCTATGTATTACCTGTATCCGTTTTTCTTTTATTTTTCTTCTCAGCGATTTCCTGATAAAGATGCTTCGCAGGCTGAGGTCTATCTTTAATTTAAAGAATAGCGAATCTATTTTAGACACCAACCCTTCCGCAGGTATTGCAGCAAACTCTAGCGGCACATCTGGTGCAAAGGTTTTATATAATCCTTCGTTAAATCCGGTTTTGTAGAATATAAAGATCTGAACATTGTGCCCCGCCTGTTGTAATGCACGCGAAAGCCGCAGAACGAATGTTTCTGCTCCTCCGGGGTGTATTACTTCTGTTGCTAGCAAAATATTCATATCATACTATTTGGCATAGTCTGCCATTAATTTATCATAAGATATACTGTTGGTAATATGGCCATTCTGCAATTCGTATATCTTATCACAATACTTCAGTGACGTGTATCGATGCGCAATAATGACAATCGTAAGATTTTCATTGCCAAGTTCACGTATTGCATTTGTGATCTCTTCTTCTGTCTTAGAATCTAATGCTGATGTGGCCTCATCAAATATCAATATCTCCGCACCTTTATATATAGCGCGCGCTATTGCTATTCTTTGCTTTTGTCCGCCGGAAAGGTTATTTCCTCTTTCATTGAGCATGGTAAACATGCCCTCCGGCCAGGCTGCGACCAGGTCGCCCAGGCTCGAGAGCTTGATTGCGCGCTCCATTCTTTTTATATCAATCTGATCCCTCGTCTCACCTATTGCTATATTCTCAGCGAAAGTTTTATTCATGATAAATACTTCCTGGCGTACATAGCCCAATACCTTCCACCATTGGGGAATATTGTCCTGGTTCAGCTTGCTGCCATCTACCAATATCTGGCCTTCTGTAGGATATAGAAAGCCCAGTATATTACCAATCAAGGTCGATTTACCGGAACCTGATTTGCCAATGATCCCTATTTTTTCACCTTTCCTGATCTCCAGGTTACAATCTTTTATAACAAGGTTATGTGTGTTAGGATAGTGGTATGATACATGCTCAAAGCGAATGGTATCGTTAAAAGTGAGAGGCGCTACCTGTTCTTTATTTTTGGGCTGTTCCTCCAATTCAAATTCAGGATCGTTGAATACAAATTCTGTTGAGTTCAGGTTACTCATTGCCATCACAAACCGGTTTACAGATGGAATGCTGCGGTAGGCAATGATGGAAAATACAGATATGGTTGCAACAATTTGTTCCGGATTCTTTATGATGAATACGCCATAAAGCAGTATCAGTATGATGCTGATAAATATAGCTACTTCCAGTATCCGCGTTGGTATGAACTGCATAAAATCCAGTCTTGCCTGGTATACGCTATAGTTTTCGGCATATTGCTCAAACCGCTTTTTGAAGTTCTGTTCGGTGCCGGCAATTTTTATATCTGTATAGCCAAATATCATCTCCTGCGCATTGGCATACAGTTTGGTTGCGTTAGATGTTTTTTCAAGCCCTGCGGTTTTGATGCGGCTTTTTACACGGGCGTAAAATCCGCCCATGATCGGTAGCATCACTATTATTAACAGCAGGAATAGTTTCCAGTCGATAAAGCAAACTGTTATTGCTGTAAGGGAGAAGATAATGGTTTCATTAATGAGGATGATGGTAGAGATGGCAGCATTGCTGCAGAGCACTGCCTGGTAATAGGTTAATTTACTTACAAGTTCGTTCGATGTATCTTTTTGTATATCCAGCAACGGCTTTTTATATATTTTATCAAGCACGTTCATAGATGAAGACACATAAAAATGCTTTACAAAATTCACCTGTAGTTTATTGATATAAAGCCCAAGCAGGTTTTTGAGTATGATCACTACAAAGAACAACAGGGCGCTGTAAAGAAGTAGTTCATTCTTAGTAAGACTTGCCAGCGATGGCACCTTGGTAACAAGTGTGTGATACGACGCCGGCGAAAGAACTAAGCTTATTAATGGCAGCACAAATGCAAGCCCTACCAGGTCGCTTATAGAGCCTATAAACGTCAGCAAGATCAGCCAGATGAACTGTTTTTTTTGTGCGGCGTTAAACAACCGGTACAAACGCCGGGAGCTTGTTAATGCACTGAGCCCTTTTACTGCCATTTTCTTATTCTAAAATTCCGCTGTAAAACTATCTATTTAGTATTATAGATTTGTCTCCTGCGATGTTATTGATATGTGAATGGCATTTCTGCCGGGGAGCTGCTGGTTAATGCTTATTAGCAAAAATGCTGGATATGCTTACCTTTTTCTTTTGATTATCGTTGTCATAGCCATACCCGTAGCCATAACCATAGGAGTAGCCGTAGCTACCGCCATAGCCATAACCATATTTTTTCAGGAATTCTACTCCGTTGAATATAATAGCCGGGTTTTGGATCTTACCGTCCTTATGCAGTACGTCAAACATACGCACCTGGTCTTTTACGGTGTAAGACTGGCGTACCACAAATAAGTTAATGCCTGCGTATTGAGAAAGTACTAACGCGTCAGATACCATCCCGATAGGTGCGGTATCAATGATCACTACGTCAAACATTTCCTGCAGTTCGTTTATCAGTTGCCTTGTTTTTGGCAATACCAGCAGTTCTCCGGGGTTAGGTGGTATCGGGCCACAATTGGCTATATACAGGTTTTCGTGGATGCCAGATGCTTTTAAAACAGATTCCAGTCCGCTCATCCCCGCAAGATATCCACTGATACCACCATCATTTGGCAAGCCCAGGTATTGGGATATTTTTGGTTTGCGCAGGTCAAACTCCATGATGATCACCCGCTTTTTGGCAAGTGTCATAGTAATGCCCAGGTTAATGGATATAAAGGATTTCCCCTCCCCGCTTGAGCTGGAGGTAATCATAAATGTCCTGTTGTTATTTGCTGCGGCCATAAACTCCAGGTTGGCACGTATCAGCCTGAACTGCTCTGCAACACCGGTGCGTATATGCGGGCCTACCACAATCGTATTTTCACGGTTATTAGTGCCATCTACACGGCTTATGGTACCAACAATTGGGATGCTGGTAAGTGTTTCTATATCGTGATCGTTGATTACTTTGTTGTTCAGCAGTTCCCTGATGACGATGATACTGCCCGGTATCAGCAGGCCCAGCAGGAATGATATAGCATAGATAGTATTGGGTACCGGTTTAATGGGCTTTCCCGTAGAGTGGGGTTCTACCACTACTTTCGATTTATTGGTAGCCGCATATACCGATATTTCGTTTTCTACGTCCTTCTGGTACAGGATCAGGAAGGTGTTTTTCACTACGTCATAACCGCGGTTTGCCTCGCGCAGGTTGCGTTCTACGTTAGGGGTATTGCGTATGCGGTTTTCATATTCTGATGCCGTTTTAGCGGCATTTGCAAAATTAAGGTCCAGTTGTGCCAGTATGTTATCGCAGGCATCGGCAATGCGTCTTCTTTTGGCAGATATTTCAGTATCCAGCGCTTTTACCATCGGGTTTTCAGGACCGCTCAGGCTTGCACCCTGTTCCCTCTTTTGTATCAGTTGGTTGAATTCAGCTACCAACTGCGTTAGGTTGGGGTCAGCTACCGTTACGCCGGCTATCACCTGGTTGTGCTTAGCTGTCAGCACATTTGCTTTCAGGCTGTTGATAGCTTGTTTTTGTGCGAGCAATTGGTTCATCGCCGTTTCGCTGGCTGTTTTTGCACTCGCATATTCGGTAGCTTGTGCAGTCGGGTCTATGATGTCGTTTTGCTGTTTGATGTCCACCTGCACAGAATCCATCGCTTTCAGGTCCTCGTTCATGGAGGCTTCCTTCTTCTTCAGGAACTCTCTTGTTTTTTGTGCCTTCAGGTTGATGGTTTCCAGTTCGCTTTTTTGATATACATAGATCAATACATCCATGAAGTCTACACCTCTTTGTGGTATATTATCATTATATGTAAGATCCAGCAAGCTGGTGCGGCCATCGTTCAGGTGAATGGTAAACAAGCTGGATACCCTGGCTACGGCAACATCTTTGTTTTCTATCTGCACCCTAAACTCAGTGGTCTTCAGGTAGCCGCGGTTCACTTTGGGGTTGTTTACATAAGTGATCATAAACCTACCAAACGGCCTGCGGATCCATGTATCGCTCAACACTTTATCCACCGTTTTATCGGGCATCGTCAGTTGAAACTGGCCTTCTGCAACCTGCTTCACGGTCATCTGCATCGTACTACCCTGGTAGCCTACAGTGTCAAAATTTATTTTTATAGGGCATTCTTCGTAGATCTCGGTTTCTTTTACACGGCCCATTGCCCAGTATCTCACGTTCAGGTCAAGGGAGTCAACAACCTTCGCCAGCATGTCCTGAGATTGCAGTATCACTTTTTCGTTAAACAGGTTTACCTGCGATTTGTCGTTCTCAGGATCCAGCTTGCTCAGTACGTTCTTGGCTACGTTATCCTGGTTTTCGTCTATCAATATCGAACTTTGAATGTCGTACACAGGGGTGCTATATCGCAGGTACAAAAAGCCACCTGTTACAGTTACCGATACGGACAACAAAAACCAATACCAGTTGCTCACCAGCGTACCCAGCAGGCGTTTGAAATCGAATGAAGAGTTAAGCTGCTTCATCAATTTCTCAGAAAACTGTTGTTGTTGGTATTGGGGTTCCATGATCTTATTCCGGGCTATGCTTATTGTTTAGATATTGCAATAATGCCATACACTGCCAGTACGGTTGATAGTAATGTGCTGATTATAGGCAGGTACACACGCATAAAGTCGTTGGTTTCCTGCTTGCGTATCCTTGCGGGTTCTACATATACATAGTCGTTTTGTTTCAGGTAAAAGTAAGGGCTGCTGAATACCGTACGGCTGTTCAGGTTCAGTCTTGCATACTCACGTTTCCCTTCTGTTTCTCTCACTATCAGCACATTATCCTTTCTTCCGGTAATGGGTATATCTCCTGCCGCTGCAATAGCGTCTATCACACTTAGTTTTTGGTTGGGCGCCACCACAAATCCCGGGTGTGCTACTTCGCCAACAACCGTCACTCTGAAGTTGATGATATTAGCTTCTACTACAGGGTCCTTTACATAGGCCTTCAGCTTATCTGCCAGCAGGTCTTTTAATTGCCTTAATGTAAGTCCTGATACTTTTATTTTGCCTATTACAGGGTAGTCAATAAATCCGTTTTGATCTATCAGGTAGCCAAGGTTTTGAGCGGTATTGGTAGCTCCGAGGCCCGAAGATGGCGTGATAGAATAGGCTGTGCCACCAAGATTGAATATGGGGGCGGGATTCATGCCCTCTTTATCCAGAATACTGCTGATGGTAGATACCTTGATAGCCAGGATATCATCCGGCAGTAAAGTGGTTTCCTTGCGCCTTTCAATATCTTCTACGATCACAGAAGGGTTCTGTGGCATAGTGTCTTTGAAATAGACGGTTTTCTGCGGTGTGGAACATGCAGCCACCATTAACAGGCTTGCTACGGAGAGCTTGTAAATAATACTGCGCATACGTTTATGAATTTACCTGGGTGTGTAAACTGTGTTGCTGTGCCCTTATTTCTTTGAGATAGGGCTGCCCGGAGGCTCCTTACCTCTTCTCCGTATCTCTGATATGTAACTTTAGTATGCGGCACTATGTTGATAAAGGCAAGGGTATTGTTAGTTGTGAAATGCCCTGTTTTTGCCTGTTATTACATTTTATTATAGTGCAAAATACTATCTCGCGCTCGTATTATGAACAATTGTGGATAAATTATCAACAGAATAATAACAAGATATCCACATGATGTGCACGCGATATACAGCAAAGTTAGGGAAGCAACGGTTTTATCGTGCAATCCCTGTGTTATTCAGTGGTTAATGTTGGCGGAAAATTAGGGCGCAAGGCGGCTTTTATCCCATTTACCTTGTTCATTCAGGGTAAATAATATCCTGTCGTGCATCCGGTTAGCTCGGCCTTGCCAAAATTCTATGCAATCTGGTTTTACGCGATAACCACCCCAATGCGGTGGGCGCGGAATATTGCCGGAAAATTCTTTCCTGTAGTTTTCGTGGTTCTCTTCCAGGAAGGTTCTTTCTGATATTACCTGGCTTTGGGGCGATGCCCACGCGCCCAAACGGCTGTTTTCCGGGCGCGAATGAAAGTATTCATCACTCTCTGCTTCTGTTACTTTCTCTGCAATGCCTTCAATTCGTATTTGTCTTTCCAGCTCCTTCCAGAAAAATACAAGGGCTACATGCTGGTTTTCTTCTATTTGATGCCCTTTATGGCTCAGATAGTTAGTGAAGAAGGTGAAGCCATGCTCATCCATTCCTTTAAGCAGTACTATCCGGGCATGGGGCCTGCCCGCAGCATCAACTGTGGCCAGCGTCATGGCATTGACTTCGTCTACAGACGACTTCAGCGCATGATGAAACCAGGTCTTAAAAAAAGCTAAAGGATTATCGCCGGCCATATGCTCGTCGAGCGAGGCCTGCTGATAATCCTTTCGTATATCTGCAATATTTTTTTCGGGAAATGACAAGAACTAGTTCTTTTTTTCGCTGCCCAGGTATTTAGCCATCACATATATCAGTTCTATTACCAGCAGGAATATAAAGATATAAGTAACGATAGGGCCAATGCCAAAATTTACAGTATCAAAAAAAGCGTTCAGTAATAATGAATTCATAACCTGTGCGAAATTTGGTGCAAGATACAAAACATGCGGCTAATTATTATAGTGTAGGCATTTAGGTTTTTTCTGAGTATTTTTCCACCCTCATCTTCACCGTTTACTTCCATGTTATTAAGGCATGTACCATTTTTAAAAGCTGTTCTTGCATATTCCTTTACCGCTTTTGGCGGCCCGCAGGGACACCTTGGTATGATGCTAAAGACTTTTGTGCAGAAAAGACACGATGTAACGGAAGAAGAGCTGGTAGAATACAATGCTTTTTGCCAGATGCTACCCGGGCCATCATCTACGCAAACGGTTACCCTCATTGCTTACAAGCGCGGCGGTGTCCCATTAGCTACCATTGCCCTTTTATTATGGATGGTGCCTGCGGTATTACTGATGGGGGCTTTTTCCTTCCTGATCTATTATTTCGATGTCAGGGATATACAGACCAATTTATTTACCTACATCCGCCCCATGTCGGTAGGCTTTATTGCATTCGCTGCGGTCCGGATGATGAAAAGCAGTGTGCAGCACGTAGCTACCTGGTTTATCATGACCTGTAGTATGGTGGTAACGCTTGCCGTGCAAACACCCTGGGTATTTCCATTGCTGTTGGTAGTAGCGGGTGTGGTTAGTAATTTCAGCAACAAACGCATCCCTGAAACGCATACCAAGCCAAAGCCTATCCAGTGGATGAACCTATGGATATTCGCCGCTCTTTTTATTCTTGCAGGTATCTTTAGCGAAATGGCCCGCATCAACGACTGGCCACATAAGCGCGTTTTTAATCTTTTTGAGAACTTCTATCGTTTTGGATCTTACGTATGGGGTGGCGGACAAGCTTTGATGCCGATGATGCTCTTCCAGTTCATTAACAGGCCTCGCTCTCTTGGGCAGCCACCGCTGTTATCCAGTGAGCAATTGCTTACTGGTTATGGTATTGTGCATGCTGTACCGGGCCCTGTGTTTTCTATATGTTCTTACGTAGGCGGTATGGTAATGAGTCCCTATGGGCCTTTCTGGCAGGTGGTAGGTTGCATTACCGCTACAATAGCGGTGTTTCTGCCCAGCACTTTGTTGTTGTTTTTCCTGTTCCCGGTCTATCAAAATCTGAAGCAGCATGTGATCATCTACCGCGCTCTGGAAGGTATTAATGCTGCTATAGTAGGCATTATCTGGGCATCAGGTATATTACTGTTTCAGTCTATGCCTTTTGAATGGATGCACGTGGTGGTAGTGGTCATCACATTCAGTATGCTGTATTTTACCAAAATACCTGCACCTTTTATTGTATTGGGCTGGTTACTGCTCGGGTGGACGATGAACGCCTGATTACTGCTTCTCCTTCAGCAGTTCTTTAATATCGCCGATCAGTTGGTTCACTGATCCCATATCGGTACCCTTATACATACCGCGTATACGTCCGGAATCATCTACTAACACAAAACGGTCTGTATGTATAAAATCACTGGCTATATCTACTGTGGCAGTATCATCGGCTGCAGTTACCAAATATTCGTTCCTCGCCATATCATATAGCGCCTTCTTGTCACCGGTAAGGAACATCCATTGTTTAGGGTCGGCATCAAAACGCAGGCTGTACGCTTTCATGGCGGCTACGGTATCTTTTAGCGGATCAACGCTGTGAGAAAGGATCATTATTTTATCATTGCCGCGAAAGGCTTCATAAACCTTACTCATGTTCTCATTCATCTTGGGGCAGATGCCTTTACACGTAGTGAAGAAATATTCTACTACACGGATCTTTCCGTTCACATCTTTCAGCGTAACAGTTTTCCCTTCCTGGTTTACAAAAGAAAAGTCACCTACTTTATGCCCGGGATTGCCATATACAGGCAGCTTCTTAGGTTCTTCACGTGTTACTTTATAAAAGTAGGTCATGAAGACCGCGGCAAGGATTATAAAAAATGAAATCAGAAATATAGTCGTGTTCCTTTTGCTCATAACGATGCAAAGGTAACATGGCTACTTTGTTTCCCGCAAATAAAATAGTAAAACAGTAAATATACGCTAAGTACTAATATGTGCACTTGGCCACACCATCATGGCTTACGTTCAGCATATCTTCAAATGCCTGGCAGGTAGCTTTTGCGTTTGGCTTGGTTTGGTTGCGCATCTGCTTTTCATAAACTGTAGTTTTAGATGTGCCGGCTTCGGTTTTAGTACATGTACATGTATAATCCTTTTTGCAGGATGTAAAAGCAAAAGTAAATAAAGCCACGGCAGCAATAGAAAGTACAGTTTTCATTTTTAACCTGTTTTGTTTCAAATATAATGCAATTTTAAAATTATGCATAGCATTCTTAAACTACAAGATTTATCATCTTGCCTTTTACATATATTATTTTTTTAGGCTCTTTGCCTTCCAGCCATTTTTGTATGGTAGCATCTGCCAGTACAGCTTTTTCCAGTTCTTTTTGGTCTATATCCAGCGGAAACTCCATTTCTACCCTGGTTTTGCCGTTTACAGCTACAGGGTATTTTTTACTGTTATCTATTGTGTATTGTTCTTTATAAGCTGGGAATGGTGCATCCAGTACAGAACTGGTATGTCCAAAACCTGTTTGCCATAACTCTTCTGCAAGGTGTGGTGCAAAGGGCGCTATGATCACAGCAAGCGCTTCCAGTATGGTACGTTTATGGCAATTGAGCGAGCTTAACTCATTTACACAGATCATAAACTGGCTTACCGCTGTATTGAAAGAAAAACGCTCAATATCGTCACCTACTTTTTTAATGGTTTTATGGATGATGCGCAGTTCTGCTTCTGTAGGCGCTTCTTCCATAACGATCCATCCCTTTTGTTCATCAAAATACAGGCGCCACAATTTTTTTATGAAGCGGTGTACTCCTTCAATGCCTTTCTGCTCCCATGGCTTGCTTACATCTATCGGGCCGAGGAACATTTCGTACATCCGGAATGTATCTGCACCAAACTGGGCCACAACATCATCCGGGTTAACGACATTGTACTTGGATTTTGACATCTTTTCTACGCCATCACCGCAAATGTATTTACCGCCATCAAGGATAAATTCGGCATTGTTATATTCTGGCCTCAATGCTTTGAATGCCTCCGTATCAAGTTCCAGTCCGTTAACAATATTTACATCTACATGCAATTCGTGTGTAAGGTATTGATCTTTCAATCCTTTTGATACAAAGGTGTTGGTATCCTGTATCCTGTACACAAAGCGGGAATTACCTTGTATCATCCCCTGGTTCAGCAGCTTCTTGAATGGCTCATCAAAGCTGATGTATCCAAGATCATGCAGTGCTTTGGTCCACAGGCGGCTGTAAAGCAAATGCCCTACGGCATGTTCTGTACCGCCAACATACAGATCTACTTCTTTCCAGTAATTGGTGGCTTCCTTGCTTGCAAATTCTTCGTTGTTGAATGGATCCATATACCGCAGGAAATACCAGCTGCTGCCTGCATAGCCCGGCATTGTATTGGTTTCCCTGGTAACAGTTACATTTGATTGTGCAGATAGGTTTACCCACTCTTCAACATTGGCCAGCGGGCCTTCGCCTTCGGGGCCTGGCTTGTAATGCTCTACCAAAGGCAGTTCTACAGGCAGTTCCTGCTCTCCGATATGATTTTCCGTTTCTGCCTCATCCGTAGCGTATGGTATGCCGTTAATATACACGATAGGGAATGGTTCTCCCCAGTAGCGCTGGCGGCTAAAGCCGGCATCGCGCATTTTATAATTCACTTTTGCATGTCCCAACCCTGCGTCTACAATAGCACGTATGGCAACATCTATGGCATCCGAAAGTTTTATATTATTCAGGAAGCCACTATTTTCAAGTGTACCTTGCTTTTCGGTGTAAGCAGCTGTCCCGTTATAATTATTACCAAAAATATTGGTGATCGGTATATTGAAGTGCTGGGCAAATGCGTGATCGCGGTCATCGCCACTTGGTACCGCCATAATGGCGCCGGTACCGTATCCGGCCAGTACATATTCAGATATCCAAACAGGTATTTGTTTACGGGTAAATGGATGTATCACATAAGCGCCGGTGAACGCGCCGGTTACCTGCTTTACTTCAGACATGCGCTCGCGCTCGCTGCGGCTCTGCACATATTGTTTATACCTGTTTACCTCCTCCTGTTGTTCAGATGTTGTAATGCTGTTAACAAGTTCGTGCTCCGGGGCAAGTACCATAAAATCTACCCCGAAAATAGTATCAGGTCGCGTGGTGAACACTTTAATATGCTCATCAGGGTCTTTCGCTAAAGGAAATTTCACCTCTGCGCCGATGCTTTTTCCTATCCAGTTGCGCTGCATTTCCTTCATCGCTTCAGACCAATCCAGTTTGTCCAGGCTTTGTAGTAGTCTTTCAGCATATTCTGTTATCCGCAGGAACCACTGGCGCATTTGTTTGCGGATTACTGGATGCCCACCGCGTTCAGAAACCCCATTTACTACTTCATCATTAGCCAGCACTGTTCCCAATGCTTCACACCACCATACTTCTGCATATCCCTGGTAGGCAAGGCGATATTTCATCAATGTTTCGCGCCTGGCCTGTTCGCCCATTTCCTTCCATTGCTTGGAGTCAAAACACAATTGATCATCTTCAGGACAGGGGGCATTGTTATTACCTTCTTTTTCAAAAAGGATAACCAGTTCTTCAATAGGCCTGGCTTTGTTCAGTTTCCTGTCATACCAGCTATGGAACAATTGTAGAAAGATCCACTGTGTCCATTTATAATAACCCGGATCGCTGGTGCGAACCTCCCGGTCCCAGTCGTAGCAGAAGCCAATATTATCCAGTTGTTCCCTGTACCGGGCTATGTTTTTTTCTGTTGTTACAACAGGGTGTTGCCCTGTCTCCAGCGCATACTGTTCCGCAGGCAGTCCAAAGGCATCAAAGCCCATGGGGTGGAGTACGTTAAAGCCTTTCTGGCGTTTATAGCGTGCAAATATATCAGAAGCTATATAGCCGAGTGGGTGACCTACGTGTAGGCCGGCGCCACTTGGGTAAGGGAACATATCCAGCACATAATACTTGGGTTTGTCACTTATATTGTTGACAGAATATGTATGATTTTCCCTCCAGTATTGCTTCCACTTCTTTTCAATATTGCTAAACGCGTACTCCATAATAATTTATAAACGGAGCCAAAAATACAAAAAGGCAGCCGCTTTTATGGCATGTACACAGTTATTGCCATTCCTGGCATTCCGAACGTTGATATTGGAAGTCGTTTTGGTAATACCTGAATTCGTAATGGGATATATAGCCCCTGTTGGCAAACTCTACTTTCTTTTTTTTCATGTTTACCGGTATGAGCCATATGTAGTAAAACCGCAGATAACTGAAGACGGGGCTCATATAGTAGATAGGGATATGTTCATTTTTCTGACGTTCGTACCAATATCGGGTATTACTATCGGCATTAATATAATGAATGTTTACGCCCATAAAAGTATCAGGCATATGCTTGAAGTAAGGTTCCTGCAAAATATAGAGGTCTTTTGTCCCCTTATTCATTAAGGCGGGGCAGCTATCATTTAATGTTCCTCCGCGCTCAATGATCGTCCTCAGAATGTGCGACTGGCAATCTGTCTCCTTGTACATCCAATATTCATTGCCGGTACTTACGTGCCGCTGCGCAAATAAAATCTGAGGAAACAGAACCAGTAATATAAATACATATCTAATCATCAATCCTCTTTTTTAGCCTCTTTACATTCTGTTTTCAGATATCCCAGTTTACCGGCCTCTTTATTGAAGTTGTAGAATACATGGCAGCCTCCGTCACTGTACGACCAGGAATATTCTTCTCCTTTCTTTTCCATATCTATAGGTATCATCCATAGGTCGCAGGTATCGGCAGTTAGGTTCAATACACTCATATACATCACCACGCCTTTTTTTGACTTCTGTTCTTTATAAAGCGTTTCCTTATTCAGGTCTATATCTATAAATTTTATCTCACAGCCATCAATTTCTTCAGGAAAGCCTACTGTATAATATTCTTTGGAAAAATAGATCGCTTTTTTCTTTTTCTTGCCGGCAATGCTTTCCAGGCCCGCGTCACCGTGCACTAAAGCAGTTATCGCATATTCGTAGCACCCATGTATATCCAGGTGGTATACCGGATCATATTTTTTCTCTTGTGCAAATGCCAGGGTAGGGAGGAGTATTAGCGTAAGTAGCAGTCTTTTCATACAGCCAATTTACGGATTACTGAATAATTTGCACATTTGCTGTATGCTTAGCTACTGGGAACAACAAAGCTTTATTAACTACGACCATATAGTGATCGGTTCGGGCATTGTGGGATTAAGTACCGCCATTGAACTCAAAGTTAAATATCCCAAATCTTCAGTGTTGGTGCTGGAACGATCTCTGTTGCCAACAGGTGCCAGTAGCCGTAATGCAGGCTTCGCCTGTATGGGGAGCCTTACGGAGCTTTTGGATGATCTGCAGTATAGTAGCGAACAGGATGTGGTAGCGTTGTATGATCTGAGAAGAAGAGGATTGCTGAAGCTCCGTGAAAGATTAGGGGATGATAGGATGGGGTACAAAGCAAATGGCAGCTACGAATTATTGAACGAGCATGAATTAGAAGCGCTGGATAGGCTCGACGCCATTAATGCTTTGCTGAAAGATATTACGGGACAATCTGCCTTTTCGCTTGCAAATGAAAAGATAGGAAAATTCGGCTTTTCGAAAGAGTATACAAAAGCACTGATACAAAACAATTGCGAAGGCGAACTGCATACCGGCAAAATGCTGCGTGCATTGATAGATTATGCTATGATGGTTGGTGTTGAGATAAAGACAGGCGCTTGTGTTCAACGCTTTTATGAACATGCAGCACAGGTTGATGTAGTGTTGAATGATGTCGTTCGAGGCGAGCTTATTTTATGTGCCGGTAAGCTATTCATTTGTACCAATGCATTTACAAAGCAATTGCTTCCTGGTGAGGACGTGGTACCGGGCCGTGGCCAGGTATTGATTACTGAGCCAATAAAAGATCTGCGTTTCAAAGGCGTGTATCATTTTGACAAAGGCTATTATTACTTCCGCGAAATAGATGGAAGGGTATTGTTCGGCGGTGGGCGCAATAAAGATTTTACCCGGGAAACAACAACTGATATAGAACTCAATGATCTGATACAGGACGATCTTGCACAAAAACTGGCAGAGATCATATTGCCCGATACTCCGTTTGCAATAGAACATCGCTGGTCAGGCATTATGGCTTTTGGTGCCAACAAACAGCCTATTGTAAAGCACGTTTCAGAAAATATCTATGGTGCCTTTCGTATGGGTGGTATGGGCGTAGCCATTGGTAGTGAAGTAGCAGCACAATTAGTGAGCCTGTTGCCTTAAAAATTGAAGTCCTGTTTCAGGCGTATCACTACTTCACCAATCGGTAAGCCCATTACATTGTAGTAGTCGCCGTCTATTTTTTCTATGCCTATCATTCCTATCCATTCCTGTATGGCATAGGCTCCGGCTTTGTCGTAAGGTTTGTATTCCGATACATAATGAACTATTTGCTCATCGCTTAGTTTACGGAAATGTACTTCGGTGGTCGTCGAGAAGCATATTTGCTTTTCGGCCTTCTGCATACAAACACCTGTTACCACTTTATGTACCCTGCCCGATAATTTTTTTAGTATGTTAATGGCATCGGCTTCATCCTTTGGCTTATTCAGTATCTCACTATCCAGCAGTACTACGGTATCAGCAGCTACAATGATTGCGTCATGAGCATGCTTTTCAATCGCCGCAGCTTTTTTCTTTGCAAGGTATTCAGGCACTAATGCACCGTCCATACCGGCAGGGTTAGTTTCATCTACATCTGCAATTACAATATCAAATACTAACTCAGCTGCTTCCATCAGCTGCCTGCGGCGTGGAGATTGAGATGCCAGTATGATCTTATGCATGAGCCTGGAAATAATAAATGATGAGCGAACCTATGCCTGCAACCATAATGATTTTCAGCCAGCGGCTGCAATCATTATAATGTTTGCTGGTTGCTTTGGTGGGCAGGTAAATGATTAAACCAATAATAGGTGCGGCCAATGTAACGATGGTATAGACACCAAGAAGTATCCGGTCTGCCATCAGTAGTTTGATGGCTCCGGTTATAAGGGGTACTAATGTGATAATGCCAATCGCTTGTGTAAACCTGCTCGATCTTAATAGTCCCCATCGAATGGGCATAGTTACGCAGCCTTCCTGCGCATCCCCTTTAAAATCTTCCATATCCTTCACTATTTCCCTCATCCAGGTAAGGGTAAATGCGAAGCAGGTATATATTCCCAATACCCATACCGGGTTGGGAATTTTGTTTTGCGGCGTAACGATAAACGGTGGTTGCGTAGCAAAATATTGTATGGCCGGTTCATACAGCATTAGTGTGATAATAGTAAATGACGTAAGCAACGCCACTACTACATTCCCGGTGATAAACTGTTTCTTAAAGGTGGTGGAATAGAACCACAGCATTACTGTACAGCCTACTTGCAATAATACCAGGCTGTAATGCCCGGCCTGCCTCGCTACCGAAGCAGCCAGCAATATGCCAATTACGTTTAGCACTGTATGTGCTATAATGGCCATCCGTAGTGGAATGCGTTTCTCCAATATTACCTTCTGCGGCCGGTTGATGATGTCTATCTTAATGTCGAAGTAGTCATTAATGATATATCCTGCAGCCGCTATCAATACCGTGGAGATAGCTAATAGCAGGAAATTATGCCATTGAAGCAGCAGCACCTGGTTGCTGTAAGATTCTATAGGCAACATCACGCATCCCCAGGCAAGTAGCTGCGTGAGGAATACGATAATTAGGTTTTGCCATCTTACAAGCTTCAGCCAATACATGATTTATTGATTTGCAGGTACGCCGGAGAGTTGGTTAATGGTTGTCAAAATATACAACCAATCAACTATTCAACAGGTCAATTACTTTCCCCAATTTGCAGGATCTACCCTCCATTGTTCCAGGGTAGCTTTTTGCTCCGGGGCTATGAGTTTTTGCTCTTCGGCAACTTCCATCAAGGCCTGGTAATTGCTTATGGTGTACAATGGCAGCATTGCTTTCTCAAAGGCTTCGGATGCTGCATTAAACCCATAGGTAAATAGTCCGCACATGCCAATTACTTCCGCGCCTTGTTCACGCAATACATCTACCACCTGCAGACTGCTTTTGCCAGTCGATATCAGGTCTTCGATCACCACCACTTTTTTGCCCGGTTCCATTACACCTTCTATCTGGTTGCCCATACCATGTTCTTTGGGCTTGCTGCGAACATATATGAACGGCAGCTTTAATAAGTCCGCGGCCATTACACCATGTGCTATACCGGCAGTAGCCACACCTGCTATCACTTCTGCATCCGGAAAATGTTCCAGCACCATATTCGCCAGCTCGCTTTTTACAAAATCGCGTACATGTGGGTAGGAAAGTACCTTGCGATTGTCGCAATAAACGGGTGAATTCCAACCTGATGCCCATACATAAGGCTTTTGCAGGTTTATTTGCAATGCTTTAATTTGCAGCAGCTTTTCGGCGAAATGTTTTTGTGTGCTCATAACCGCTCAAACCTACGTCAAATAGGCAAGTTTACAAACTTTGACTATACATGTTCATACAAAAAATATACATTAATAATAAGCCCCTGATCCTTACAACAGATGCGAAAGCATACATAGCCACGCATACAATCGCTGCCGGCTATATGTTATTTACGGGGGCATTTACCCGCAATTTTCGCCTGGCTATTCAGCACCTGGAAAAGATCACAGGCCTTGGCGCTATTATAGAAGATGTATCAGCAGGTTCGCTTCAGGAGGTTTTATATGAACTATATACACCTATAGATGCTGGCGGCGGTGTAGTAGTGAATGAAAATGGCGGTGTGCTGATGATCTACAGGCGCGGTAAATGGGATCTGCCGAAAGGTAAACGAGACGATGGTGAAGATATTGCAACTTGTGCCGTTCGTGAAGTAGAAGAAGAAACAGGTTTAAAGACTTTGTCCTTGACTGAAAAAATATGCGATACATACCACGTGTACGCGCAGGGAGGCGCCAATTTATTAAAATGCACATCGTGGTACAAAATGAAAGGGTCTGTAAAAGATAAATTGGTGCCACAGCAGGAAGAGAATATCCTCGAAGCGCGTTGGATTTCAGAAAAAGAAATGCCAGATATTGTGTACAAATCTTATGAGGCTATCCGCGAGGTCTTGCACGCGGCAGGATATAAATGGTAATAAAAAAGGAGGCATCGCCTCCTTTTTTATTACGTATCAAGCCTAACTAGTGTACCACCTGCAGTTTTGTTGTTTTTAATATTCCTTTTTCGGTATTGCTAAGCCTTGCAAGGTATAATCCCGGTGTAATATCTGATAATGAAACTCGCACATAATTTCCATCAACGGTAGTATTGATAATGTTTCTTCCGGTCATATCTATAAGTTCAAATTTTGCATTGTTGGCAGTTCCCAGATTTACATCTACATAATTACTGGCCGGGTTAGGATATATTTTTATATCGTCTGCTTTTTCATTGCCCGCAATAGACAAAGGCGCCATTTGCAAGGTGTTCTTGTGCAGCGCGGTAACTACCCAATTAAAGATTTGATTATTGTCAATGCTGTCCTGGTTAGTCAGTACGGCAATGGTAATGCCGTTTGTTGAATCTACCATGTTTTCGTTCAGGTATCCGAAACAGGTACCACCATGGCCATATACAACATGCCCGTTAACTGGCCTCATGCGGAACAAGCCTAGCCCATAGCCATTATTTGCATTAATAGAAACAAATTGCTTCATCTCCGCAAGTGAATTGCTATTGATGATCTTTCCGTTCATTAAAGCAACCCAGAATTTTGCTACATCTTCTGCAGTAGCCACAATAGCTCCTGCTGATGTAGCCATGCTCAGAAATGCAGTATTATCATAGTTAGCAGAAACCATCATATCTTCCAGTGGGCCATTCGTGGTCATTACTGTCCAGCCATGTGGTATGGTGCCTCTTTTTTCGGCAGGGTAGATGATCGTATTTGTAAAACCTTGCGGATCTAATATCATTCTACGTACGGTAACATCATAGGGCTCATTGAATATTTTTTTTATAATTAACCCTGCCAGTAAATAGTTGGTGTTCGAGTATTCCCAACTGGTTCCGGGAGCAAAGTCAGGTGCGCCGATAAATTGCAGCATATCCTCAGGTTGCCATACTTTCGTATAGTCGCTGTTTAATGCTGTGAAAAAGCCGGGATCATTGGTATAGCTAAATAATCCGCTGGTATGGTTCAGCATCTGGCGTATGGTTATTTGCCCGCTCACGTTGGGGATGTTTTGCAACCATTTACCTATCGTATCGTCAAGACTCAGCGTGCCCGCTTCCTGCAGTTTCAGCATAATGCAGGATGTGTAGGTTTTGGTATTGCTACCTATAGGAAAATACATATCGGTAGTAATCGGAACGCCGCTATAGGATTCTCCATAGGCACCTGTCCACATACCTTCGCCGGGGCGATACACAGCTGCGGAAAGTCCTTTAATATGAAAGCGTTTGCCAACGCTGTCTAATACACTTTGCAGCCGACCTGCATAAGCCGATGCGATTTGTGCCTGAGCACTACATACTGTTAACAACAGAAGGCTGGTTGCTAATACAATTTTTTTCATTGATATAGTTTTTAATTGGGTGAATGTTTTTGTTTCAGCAAAGAAACATCAGTTGTAAGCCGCTTTTTTATCTTTTAGACTAACAGCTTTGTTTTTTCGACAGCTATCCCTATTATGATTTTGTCGACAAATAATGCAGGTATGTCTATTTTTTTATAATTCGGGCTATTTTGTTGCTTTCTTCGCATTGAATGAAGACCACACTTAATAAGATATACAAGGCGCTTACCGGCCGATTGGCCAAAAACATCTATTTGTGGTTGTTTCTCGGGTATGTGGTTTTTGATATGAACTACAATAATGAGCATGTATATCATCGCGGCATTATCTATTCGCCCTGGTACTACTGGTTCATTATCACAGGGTTTTTGCTGCAGATGACATTGGTATATGTCAATAACCTATGGTTATGTCCCAGGTATCTTCATGCGCGCCGGTATGGCAGATATACGCTTTATGCCTCTGTACTTGTATTTATTATTTCACTTGCTTATACAATTGGGGTTAAGATAGCAGGTATGCACTTCGATGTAGATCATGTGCAGCAGGCGGGGTTCGTAACATCCCCCGTTACCAAAGGGTGGACTTTTTGGGATTTGTTGACCGATATGCAAACCTATACTTTCGGCAACGCATCCTGGCTGTTTATATTTACCATGGCCTGGTATATGCAAGACTACGCCAGGCAGCGACGCGCTGCAGAGCAGGCAGAGAAAAAACAGGTAGAGGCGGAATTGAATTTTTTAAAGAACCAGATAAACCCGCACTTCCTGTTCAATACGCTCAATAATCTCTACGGTCTGGCATTAAAACATTCAGAAAATGCACCCGGGGCTATTTTAAAATTATCGTCCATCCTCCGTTATTTGCTCTACGAATCCAACACCCCAATGGTATCTTTCGAAAAGGAAAAGGAGATCATGCAGGCGTATATCGAATTGGAGTTGCTACGCATCACTGATTCTGAAGGATTGCATTTTAGCGTAAGTGCGGATAGGTCTGATTATTCGATTCCCCCATTGTTATGGATGCCTGTACTGGAAAATCTCTTTAAGCATGGTACGCGTATCATCACCAACGATATGCGTGGAGATTTTAAATTTGCAATAACAGATAATAAACTCACTATATCCAGCACTAATAATTATAAAGGTGCGGTGCAAATAAATGGAAGCAAAAAAGAGGGAGGAATCGGACTTGCCAATTTATCCAAGCGGTTGGAGTTGTTATACCCGAAAAAGTATAAAATAGAACAGCATAAGGACGACCAGGATTATTCTATAGAAGTAAAAATTGACCTGTAATGAACACCGGAACTATACGCGTTTTAATAGTCGACGATGAACCAATCGCCCGCGACATCCTGGAGACATATATTGCAAGAATTCCCGGGCTCGAACTGATTGCAAGTTGTAAGAATGCACTGGAGGCTTTCCAGGTATTGAACAAACAAAAAGTTGATCTGCTTTTGCTCGACATCAATATGCCTGAGATCACCGGTATTAGTTTCCTTAATACTTTAAAGGATCCTCCGCATGTTATTTTTACAACTGCCTATTCCGAATATGCGCTGGAAAGCTACGACCATAATGCGGTCGATTACCTGCTCAAGCCCATCTCTTTTGAGCGCTTTTTAAAAGGCATCCATAAAGCAATAGACCTCATCGGTGGCAACAACACTACAACAGAAAAAAACAGTACACCTATAGAATCCGACAACCTGATGTTTATCAAAGCAGAAGGAAAGTTGATCAAAATAGATTTGAAGCAGCTTTGGTTCGCCGAAGGATTAAAAGATTATATCCGCCTATGGACAGAGCAAGGGAAAATCGTTATCCACAGTACCATGAAGAACTTTGAAGACTCGCTCAGTAAATATTCCAACTTCATCAGGGTACACAAGTCGTTCATTGTCAACCTGGAATATATCGAAGAGATCGACGGCAACCTCATCCGTATCCGCAAACAGGAAATAGCCATTGGCAGTACTTATAAGGATGAGGTGTACAATATGCTCAATCGCTATAAACTACTCTAAGTCTTAGTAAAACATTAAGAGTACAGCGTTACACCTTAACAATCCGCCAACATTAGGCACGGTAATTTTGTATCAAAATGAGGCGGATGATACAGAAAGTTACACAGGCGGGCAGGGTTAAACATATTCACACAGGCTTTCAGCTAATACGCAATCGCAAGTCAATGTGGTGTATGATAAAAGATATATGGCGTGGACATTATAAATTATCATTCGGCACCAGTCTCCTATTGGTTTTAGGGGTGCTATATATTGTTCTTCCCTTCGATTTTGACTGGATCCCTTTTATAGGCTGGATAGATGATGGTGCAGTAGCATTCTTTTTGATTAAGCTATTGCAAAAAGAAACCAACCGCTATGTGCGGGCTAAGGTGATGGAGCGAAAAGGATTCTAAAATTTCACTTCCTCAGGAACAAACAGCTTCACGTTACCGCCATTACGTATCACATCTCTTACCAGGGTAGATGATATGGTAGAGAATTCCGGAGAGCAGGTGAGAAATAGTGTTTCTATTTCCGGGGCAAGCATCCTGTTCATGTCAGCAATGGCTTTTTCATATTCAAAATCGCTCACGTAGCGTATGCCTCTGAGTATATATTGAGCACCCACTTTTTTACAAAAATCTATCGTTAGTCCCGTATAGCCGGTTGCTTCTATTCGCGGATCGTTTTTGAAAATATCATGTATCCATTGGCAGCGCTGCTCTACGGTAAACATAGGCTGCTTGGATGCGTTGATGCCTACGCCGATGATCAGTTTGTCAAACAGGGACGCGGCACGTTGTATCACATCTACATGTCCTTTCGTTACAGGGTCAAATGTGCCGGGAAATAAACAGATACGTTGCATAACATCTATTTGCTGGGATTGTTGAAAATGCTAAATACGGTAGTTCCGTAATTTTTCATCCGTATGAAGTTAGGATGTTTTTGGTAGTCGTTTCGCGATGTATGTTCTAACACAAATATGCCTTCCGGAGCGAGCATATTTTTTTCAAAAACAAGTAAGGGCACTTCGTCCATATTAACTAGCCCATAGGGTGGGTCTGCAAAGATAAAATCATACTGCTCGGTGTTTTGCTTCATAAACTTGAAAACATCGCCTTTTATAATATGCAGTTTATCTTGTATGCCCAGGTCCTTAGCCATCTTCTTTATGAAGTTGATATTACCCATGTCCCGTTCTACCACGGTCAGGTCTGCTGCTCCTCTGGATGCCAGTTCATAACTGATGCTTCCCGTTCCTGCAAAAAGTTCACAGGTCTTGATGCCTTCAAAATCCAGCAGGTTGTTCAGCGAGTTGAATAAGCCTTCTTTGGCTACATCCATAGTAGGCCGGGCTGGTGTATTTGCTGGTGGGTTAAATTTCCTCCCGCCAAACATACCGCCTACAATGCGCATGCGTATAATTGTTGTAACAAATAGATAGTACCCGTCCAGCTACGATCGTTTGATGGTACATTGCCGCTGCCATCTTTCAGGTCGTTAAAGTATTGAGACAGCTCTGTAACCGTTCCGGATAAGCTCCTGTTACTGGTGGTGCATTGTATCGTCAGCTCATCAGCATTAATATGATACTGATTGCAAACGTTTTTTATATGGTAGGCAATATCTTCTGCATTTTGGTAAGTAAATACCTGGTGCCAGTGAAGCGCCCTGTTCTTATATAGCGTTGCATATACCTCATCTCCTGTAATGCTGCATTGCAGTGAGCTTTCAGCCTTGAAGGGTTTGTAAAACTGGTAAGATGCAAAAGGTAATATTCTTGCTTTAGTAAAATAGCGGAATATCAGGCTTTTTATAGCTGCCGGCCATGAATATACATACTGTGCTTTGTCATCCTTCACCTGGTAGGTCGACATGATCTCATTACGCTCCACAAAGTAAAGTTGCTTCAGCCAGTTGCTGGCCTCCTGTTCTTTGAAGAGTACTTCGGGTATCAGCATGCTTTTATCTGTAGCAATAAATGCGGCCACTACCTTATGCGGCGAGCTTAGCAATGTTTCATTGATAAACTCATGCTCAAAGAAATCGAGTATCCACGGAGACAGGCTTTTTTTGTAATCATTATGGCTGATCATCAGCAGATCGCCACGTTCACTAAATCCTGCGGTACATATGCTGCGTGGGGTAAGTACAAAGATCACACGCGCCACCTGCGCTATAAGGCCCTCACCATTGTGCACCTTATAAACCTGCTGGGTTAAACTACTATTTGCTACGTCAGACATAAAAAGCACACAATTATAGAATAAATTTGCGACACTTACACCACCGCGTCAGCATGCAAAGGTCGGTGTAATGCTCTGAAAGGTGCTATTGCACCGTCATAGCGATATAAAAAATCATACGTATTCGATTGTTATTTTGTGAGAGTATCTGTAAGCAATAAAGACATTCTGAGGCTGGCAGCGCCTATTTCTATGGCCTTGCTCATCCCACAGGTCAGTTTCCTAACCAATACTGCCTTCTTAGGCCGGGTTGGTGAGCGCGAACTGGCGGTCAATGGCATTACAGGTATTTTTTATATGACGCTCAGCATGATAGGTTATGGCCTTGCCAGTGGTATACAGGTGCAGATGGCCAGGAGGGCAGGAGAGGGCGATAACAAAGAACTGGCTAATACATTTATCAACGGGATGATGCTGGCTATGCTCAGCTCCATGGTGCTGATGTTGTTGTCTCTATGGATGGCACCCCTCATCTTCGGTTACAGCCTGCATAATAGCGAGCACATTTATTTAAGTATCGATTATCTCTACGTGCGGGTATGGGGGCTGCCGTTTTTGATGCTCACCCAGCTAGCGAACTCATTTTATATATCTACCGGGCAATCCAGGCATCTTATATACGGTTCGCTTGCAGGTACCATAACCAATATCGTGCTCGATTACCTGCTGATCTTTGGTAAGGGCGGATTTCCTGAATTAGGACTTATTGGTGCTGCACTGGCATCGGTAGGAGCAGAATTTATCAACTGCTTGGTGATGTACAGCATATTCTATTTTAAGCAGCAATATCGCAAATACCCGGTCTTTTCCTATTTTCATTTCGATGCAGAATTGTCGCGTCGCAGCCTGAAGGTTTCAGCTCCTCTTATTGTACAATTTCTTTTTAGCATAGGCGGCTGGCAGGTATTTTTCATTTTTGTAGAGCACCTGGGCCAGCGGGAGCTGGCAGCTTCCCAGATATTACGTAGCGTGTTTGGTATTATGGGTATCGGTACATGGGCTTTTGCCTCCAGTTGCAATACCATGGTTAGCAATGTTATAGGGCAAGGCAAGCAGAGTGAAGTGATACCACTTATCTGGAAGATAGGCAAGCTCAGTTTTTTCTACACTATTATTGTTTGCGGGCTGCTGCTGATATTTTCAGAAACTTTCCTCGGTGTCTATACAGAGGATAAAGGCTTGATAACCCTGGCAACACCCAGTTTGCACCTCATACTAGCGGCTATGCTCGTCATGACATGGTCTACTGTTATGTTCAACGGTGTGGTTGGTACCGGTAATACACTAACAAACCTGCTGATAGAGGTTTCCTGTGTATGCAGCTACCTTGTCTATTGCTATATAGTGATAGAACGCAACAGGTTACCCCTGCAATGGGCCTGGGGTTCAGAGTTCGTGTATTGGTCTTGCCTGTTTGTTACCAGCTATTTCTACATCCGCTCGGGCAAGTGGAAGGGGAAAATGATCTAAGCAGCTTTTTCTGCTATTTCTTCCATGCTGATGCCGTTATGGCTTTCATCATACACACATTCACCGTTTTTGATAAGTAATATCTGTGGCGACTCATGTCGCACACCAAATACCTTAGCTATATCGTTTGATATGTTGCGGTACCGGATCAGGTCCAGGTAATAAAACTGCACGTTTTCAGGAGCCGTTTTCCGCTCCAGCCTACCCTTTGCCATATCACTGATGCTGCAACGTGTACTGTGTTTAAAGATAACTACGGGTTGTTGTTTACTTTGTTCTTTTATTTGATCCAACTGCGCTTCTTCGGTCAATGCTATCCAATTCATAATGCAAATTTACATGCACTACTCCACTCAAAAAACTTAGGCCATTGATATGCAGATAACCATCATTTATGATGGTCACTCTTTTAACACTTTGCCATGATAAAGCAGGCTACCGGTTTTTGGGTCTTTGATGGTTATAAAATACATGCCGGTTTGCAGGGTTTCAATGTTCATACTATGATCTCCTTCGGGAAGATATTGCTCTGCCATTTTTGCTCCGGTGGCATTGTATAGGTAAACTATTCCATCGTGTTCCATGTCAATGTGTAGTACGTTCGTTGCGGGGTTGGGGAATATGAGGATGGATTTTTCTTTAGTAGTACTGCTAATGCCAGTTGGAGTAGTATAAGGGAATACATACGTGCAACTAAACGTATCGGCAGTATATGTCCCGTCTGTATTAGTGAAGCAATGGAAAAAATAACCTTCCTGCCCGCTTTGATTGAGAAAGAAGTTTTGTGCAGGTCCCATGCCTTCAATAATATATGTATATATGGTCTGCCCCGGCCAATGATAGGATATTCTTTTGTGATAAACGCCACCAATTAAAACAGAATCTATCCCTGCTACTATTACGGCACTAAACATATTGCTTCCTGAATGTAATGTGTCTCCAATACCAAGATTAAAATCGAAATATAGTTTACCTGCAGTATCATACCGCTCACAAACAAATACCTGTTTGTTTTGTTCTCTTATTGCTGCGAAATAAACATCTGGCCCATCTGCTACACAGTTTTTAATGTCAGGATAAATTATTTGTCCTGTTGTTTTATCTTGTCTTATTGTGTCGATATGAGTGCGAATGAAAATTTTCTTGTAAGTATCACCCTTGATAATGGTGTCAGAACCATTGACGTAATATAGATCATTATTTGCATTTTCAATGTAAGGCCCGGGAGTACAAAGGTGCGTGTACCTCCACATAGCGTTGTTAGTAGGGAAGGGGATGTACTGTTGTGCTTGAATCTGGAATGCTGCCAGCAATAGTGGCAAAAGAAATAATTTTCGCATGATATTTTGGTTTGGTACCATAAATCTACAGCGCACTATTGTCAATTTTGTAATGGAATTGCCATACTTCAAAGCATAGGCTATTATGGCTCGTTTGTGTGCTATAGCTGTTTGCATTACTTTCGCCCTTCAAACAGTTTATTTATAATGAAACATGCATATGTATTCCCCGGCCAGGGAGCACAGTTTTCAGGAATGGGTAAGAGCCTGTACGAGAGCAATAGCCTCGCGAAAGAATATTTTGAACAGGCAAATGAGATACTTGGTTTCCGCATCACAGATATCATGTTCTCCGGTAGCGACGAAGATCTGAAACAAACAAAGGTTACACAGCCGGCAATATTCCTGCACTCCACCATATTATTTCTTACTACCCCCGATCTGTTGCCCGAAATGGTTGCTGGTCACTCTTTAGGTGAATTCTCTGCTTTAGTAGCAAACAAAGTTTTGTCCTTTGAGGATGGCCTTAGGTTGGTTGCACAGCGTGCAGCGGCTATGCAGCGTGCCTGCGAGATCAATCCTTCTACAATGGCTGCAGTTCTTGGTTTAGAAGATGCTAAGGTAGAAGAGATATGTGCTGAGTTTAAAGATGAAGTGGTAGTACCGGCTAACTATAACTGCCCGGGTCAGTTGGTGATCAGCGGTAGTATCAATGGTATCAATCAGGCTTGCGAAAAAATGAAGGCTGCAGGCGCTAAGCGTGCTTTGGTATTGCAGGTAGGTGGCGCATTCCACTCTCCGTTAATGGAGCCTGCTAAAGAACAGCTGCAGGACGCGATCATGAACACACAATTCAGCAATCCTACCTGCCCTGTTTTCCAAAACGTAGATGCGTCTCCGTATATCGATCCGCACATGATCAAGCAAAACCTCATCAACCAGTTAACAGCACCTGTCCGCTGGACACAAACCGTTCAAAAAATGACGGATCTCGGCGCTACACACTTCACAGAAGTAGGGCCGGGTAATGTGTTACAAGGCCTTATCAAAAAGATCAATAAAGAAGCTGTTACCAACGGTATCAACTAAAAAAGAAAGTACGAATTACATAAAACGCCCGGAACCCCGGGCGTTTTATATTGTGCAGGCATTAAAAAAGCCCTCCCGGAAATCCGGGAAGGCCGTACTACTATAATTGAAACGACAATCCTTAATTAAGCAACCAGTGTATCCAGCACGCTATTCATATTGCGTACTGCTTCTGCTGATTTGTTGAAAGCTTCCTGCTCTTCAGTATTTAATTTATAATCAACGATTTTTTCCCAGCCGTTGCGTCCTATTACTACAGGTACACCCATGCATATATCGCTTTGGCCATATTCGCCATCCAGCGATACGCAGCAAGGGAATACTTTCTTCTGGTCGCGGATGATGCTTTCTACCAGTGCAGCGCCTGCGGCTCCCGGTGCATACCATGCGCTGGTACCCAGCATTTTGGTAAGGGTGGCGCCGCCTACCATAGTGTCAGCAGATATTTGTTTCAGTTGGTCTGCGCTCAGTGTATTGCTTACTGGGTTACCATTCAGGGTAGCCAGGCGTGTCAGCGGTATCATGGTAGTATCGCCATGTCCGCCTATCACTACTGCATGCAGGTCGTTCTGAGAGCAGCCCAGTGCCATTTGCAGGTATGTTTTAAAACGTGCGCTATCCAGGATGCCGCCCATACCGATCACGCGGTTTTTAGGTAGGCCAGTTGCTTTCAGCGTCAGGTATGTCATGGTATCCATCGGGTTACTGATCACCACTATGATGGTATTAGGAGAGTACTGTAACAGGTTTTTAGCAACGCCTTCTACTATTTTAGCGTTAGTGCCTATCAGTTCTTCGCGGGTCATACCCGGTTTGCGGGGAATACCTGAAGTGATCACACATACATCAGAATTCGCGGTTTTGCTATAATCGTTGGTGCTGCCGATAACACGGGTATCAAAACCCAGCAAAGAGCAGGTTTGAGAAATGTCCAGCGCCTTACCTTCTGCAAAGCCTTCTTTAATGTCCACCAGAACTAATTCTTCCACTAATGCCCTGCGGGCAATGTTGTCGGCACAGGTAGCTCCTACGGCACCGGCACCCACTACAGTTACTTTCATTTATTAATTACTTTTTATTTGTGAATGAGAATGAAAAAATCCCTGCAAAGATAGTGGTATTGCAACAGATATAAAGCTGATTTATTTCATAAACCCTAATATCAAACGTTAAGAAAATGGTATTGTCATGACGAAAGGGCTGGATACACATATAAAATCTGGCATGGTTTTTTCTCTGTATATATAGACGCCCGTTGCAACGTTTTGTTTAATTATTAAAGTGAAACGATATGTTGAAGAGATATGAAACACCGCAGGAATCCCATCCATCTATCATTAGTCTCATCGGATTATTAATTGGCCTTTTTTCCGTTTTGGGCGTTGTTGTCGCGGGTATATTTACTATTAGTAAGTTGCTGTAATAATTACCTCAATCAGTACTTCATCAGGGCTACTCAAATATTTGAGTATTTTCGCGCTAAGATTTTTCGCTTATGAACGCATCAAAGCGCGTGTACGATAACGTACTGCAAACAATAGGTAATACCCCGCTCATTAAATTGAATAAGGTTACGGCTGATCTGCCATGTCCTGTTTATGCCAAGGTCGATTTCTTCAACCCCGGTAATAGCATCAAAGACCGCATGGCTCTGAAAATGCTGGAGGTAGCGGAGAAAGAAGGTAAGATAAAACCGGGCGGCACCATCATCGAAGGTACATCCGGCAATACCGGTATGGGCCTTGCACTTGCTGCTATTATCAAAGGCTACAAATGCATCTTCGCCACTACCGATAAGCAATCCAAGGAAAAAGTAGATATACTGAAGGCGGTGGGCGCTGAGGTGATCGTTTGCCCTACAAATGTAGAGCCTGAAGATCCCAATTCTTACTATTCCGTATCTAAACGTCTCGCTACGGAAATTCCTAATAGCTGGTATGTAAACCAGTACGATAACCTGGCCAACAGGCAAGCGCACTACGAATCTACAGCTCCCGAAATTTGGGACCAGACAGATGGTAAGGTAACACATGTAGTGGTGGCTTCAGGTACAGGGGGTACTATTACAGGTATTGGCATGTACATGAAGGAAAAGAACCCGAATGTGCAGATGTGGGCTATAGATACTTATGGCTCATTGCTCAAAAAATGGTTTGATACAGGCGAGCTGGATATGAATGAGGTACATCCTTACATTTCAGAAGGTTTTGGTGAGGACTTCCTGCCGCAGAACTATATCAAAGAGGTGATTGATCATTTTGAGAAAGTAACCGATAAAGATGGCGCGGTAATGGCTCGTAGGATAGCTAAAGAGGAAGGCCTGTTTGTTGGTTATTCTGCAGGTTCCGTGATAGCAGGTTTAAGGCAGTTAAAGGACAGGCTGAAGCCAACAGATGTGGTAGTGGTTGTATTCCACGATCATGGTAGCCGATATGTAGGTAAGATATACAATGACGAGTGGATGCTCGATCGCGGCTTCCTCGAAGTAGAAACAGTTCGAGATCTGATAGGTGGACTTGGCCGTCGCAGGCTGGTAACTATTGATGAGGATGCCAAAGTAAGCACTGCGTTGGAACTGATGAAGAAGTACGACATAGAGCAGATACCTGTTATGAAGAACGGTGAAATTACTGGGGCTATTACACAGGTTGGTGTGTTCAGAAGAATGATCGACAATCATGAAGTGAAGGATTTCAACATTGCAGACATTAAAGAACACGAACTGCCGGTGGTAGATATGGATATGCCTATGGAGCGCTTAAAGCATTACATTGGTAAAGACAATGGCGCTGTATTGGTAAAAGATGATAGCGGCCAATACCATATCCTTACCAAATACGATGTGCTGAATGCTTTTAGTAAAGGATAACTTAATTTAATTTCATTGGGAGCCGTTTCAAAATTGAAACGGCTTTTTAATAGCTCCGATATTAATCCATTACTTTTACGTTCCAATGAGCAATAGTTTTATCAACAATTTTATAAGAAAGCCTCCTGCCTTATTCCCCTGGGTGGCGCTGTTCCATATCGGCATGCTCGCATTCAGTATATGGAGTGCGAGTTCACTGCCATTATCCCCTATATGGATAGATGTCGCATGGATGGTATTGTACACCTTCAGCTGGATATTTATCTGCAACATGAAACGCTGGGCAGCGTGGATGTATCTTATGGTAACTATAGCGGATCTTGCATGCTGGATGGTGTTTCATAATGATCCCATCAAACAGGATTATGCAAGTTCGTTAGTGTTAATGAATGTTCTATTTTCATTCTTTATCCTCGCCTATTATAAGAAGTTCTCATGAAGCGAATTTTTTCGGACATGATGGGCAGAGAGATAGAGATCAACTTTCCACCCAGGCGTATTATATCTGTTGTGCCTTCACAAACAGAATTGTTGTACGATCTCGGACTCGAAAATGAAGTAGTGGGAATCACTAAATTTTGTGTGCATCCGGAATCATGGTTCCGTACTAAGGAACGCATAGGTGGTACCAAGAAGCTGAACATAGAAAAGATCCGCTCCTTACAGCCGGATCTGATCATTGCCAATAAAGAAGAAAACGAACAGGCGCAAATAGAAGAACTGGCAAAAGAATTCCCGGTTTGGATCAGTGATATACAAACTTTACCACAAGCGTTACAGATGATGCAGGTAGTGGGGCTTATAACAGGCACCGAACACAAGGCAAATGAAATTGTTGATGAGATAGTAACGGGCTTTACCAATCTGCATACAGCATCACAACCTAAACGGGTAGCTTATTTTATATGGTATAATCCCTGGATGACCGTAGGAGGTGATACCTTCATTAGTAGCATGATAAAGACTATCGGTTGGCAGAACGTGTATGTCGGTGCAACTCGTTATCCCGAAGTCGATCTGCAGGATTTGAAAGAGAAAGATCCGGAATTGGTACTATTATCTTCAGAACCTTATCCGTTTAAAGAAAAACATATAGAAGAGATAAAGGCAGAGCTGCCTAATGCAGATGTGCGCCTTGTAGACGGCGAAATGTTTAGCTGGTATGGCAGCAGGATGAGAGAAGCTATAGCATATATGCAGAATTTGGTTAAATAAGGGTCAACTCGGCTATTATTGTTAACTTGTAGTAAAATCATCACTCATGAATTTCTTCCTGCGTGTTATCCTGTTTCTTACTGTAGTTGTGGTAGTGTACTCTATTGCTAAGGCCATCATGCGCTACCTCGATAATCGCAGGGACGAAAAATAAATCAGACTCATTTTATGCAATCAAAATTTCTCGGCCTGCGTACGGTAGGCTATAAAGTGTCAGACCTTAATGCAGCAAAAGAATGGTACACAAAAATATTGGGCATCGAACCCTATTTCGATATGCCATTTTATGTAGGCTTTAATGTGGCAGGGTACGAACTGGGCCTGCAGCCTGTTGAGGGTAATGAAGCCAAAGGTGATACCACCGTTACGTACTGGGGAGTAGAAGATGCGCAGTCTATGTATAAAGACTTACTGGCGGCTGGTGCGGCATCACATTCCGAGCCGCAGGATGTGGGCGATGGCATAGTTGTTGCTTCTGTAAAAGATCCTTGGGGAAATGTATTTGGGATCATTTACAATCCACATTTCAAACTGTAGTTAACATTCTTATGAAAAACTTCCTTGTATTATTCCGAGAGCCGGATGGCAGAAAGGATGAACATACTGATGTAGAAATTCAAAACCATCGCCAAAACTGGAATCAGTGGTTTACCAAATATATCAATGAAGGCAACATCACGGGCGGCAGTGGTCTTACGCTGGAGGGACGTCTCGTTAAAGGCATTGATGCGCAGGTGGAAGAAACCATACATTATGTAGGCACAGAGATCGTCGGCGGTTTTATGACCTTAAAAGCTGCAGATCTCGATACGGCAACACATATTGTTAAAAGCTGTCCCATTTTCGAATTCGGTGGTTATGCCGAAGTTCGTGAGTACAATGGCTAGGCACTAATATCTGGTACTTCATCAATGCTACGGTACACGGGTAATCTTTTTGATTCAAAAAGTTCCCGCTCACGGTTAGCACCCGGGCTATCTGCAATAACGAGCAGCGCTTCACAACTGTGCATTACAGCCATAGATATCTTCATGATGGCTTCGTAATGGTCTGCAACCGGCATGGCATTTACAACCGGTAATGCAGCATTTACTCCTATCAACGGGGTATGTCCCTTTGCCAGTAATACAGCGGCGGCTTGGTTTAAAGCATCCAGGTTGGCTTGCTTCTGTTCTTCTGTCGGTGCGGAATAAGGCCCCGCGACTCCAATGATCATGATAGTTTCAGTTACTTCAATAAAAATATCACTTAAGACTAAAACCTGAATCATTAATAAAATAAAAGAGCCCGAACAGTTCGTCCGGGCTCTTTTTATGTAATTGTTTTTTTAAAAGTCAGTTTCTACAGGGTTAGGCTTTGGTTGTTTTAATTTTATCATACCTGCCTTGTTAAAGAGCAGTATCACACCATACACAGGGTCTATTTCATGCCAGCGTACACCAAAGTTAGCATTAGATGCGCGCATGTGGTGATTGTTATGATAAGATTCGCCCAGCATCAGTACATCTACGTGGAAGAGGTTATCCGCTGTATTCTTCATCTCGAAGTTCTTGTAACCAAATTTGTGTGCGTACCAGTTGATGATGGCGCCATGTACAGGCCCGCTCATGTAGTGTATCGGCAGCAGTAAGAACATCCACCAAGATGTAGCGAAGTACACATAATAGCCTGTGTACGCTGCAGCCCAGAAGATTCGCGGGGCCCAGCTATGTGCAAACTTGTCAAAAGCCGGCCAGTCAGGAACGTTTTTGCTAAAGCGTGGCTCTACTTTTGTTCTGCCGTCAAATATAGCGGTGTACACATTTTTAGTATGCCACATCATCGTAAATACATTTTTAAAATGCAGCGGAGAATGCGGGTCTTTATCGGTATCGGCGTAGGCATGGTGCATACGGTGCATCAATGCGTAGGCGCGTGTGCTCAGGTAAGAGGAGCCCTGCGTTACAAAAGTGAAGATAAACCAGAACTTCTCCCATCCTTTACTCATGGTAAAAGAACCGTGGGCAGCATATCTGTGCTGAAAAAACGTTTGCGAAAAAAGGGATAAATACCAATGCGCTGTAAAAAAAATAAATATTGCCATTTCGTTTGAAAAAGTGCGCAAATTTATCTGTTTTTCCGGCTTTAACCATCATAGTATAGAATGCAACATGTGTTTCGTGGCAAATTCAGGCTTTAAGCGGCTATATTTGTTCCACAGCTTCATCATAATTCATGTTTCGCAATTTTAATAGGGTAGATGCAAGATTCTTACTACTTGTATCGGCTGCACACGCTATTTTCTATCTCATAGCCTGGCATTATAAGCATATCTATAATGGCGATTCTCATGAATACATATACATGGCTACCAACATTAAAAATGCAGGCTGGTTTTATGCAGGCAACCCGGTTTTAGCTGTAAAGGAAGAATTTATGACGCTCAGGCCGCCTGGCTACCCTTTATTTTTATGCTTTATTTACCTCTTTGCACTTAATAACTGGATAGTATTATTGGTTCAAAATCTGGTTTCTATTTTTAATATTTATCTATTAAGACATACAATAACCCGGCTGGGTTATCTCAAAAGGTATGATTGGCTTTTACTTGCATTCATCCTCCTGTTTCCTTCGCAGTTCGTAAACGCCAATATTATTGCTCCCGATATATTACTACAGTCCTGTGTTGTAGCTTATTTTTACTTCTTCGTAGCTTTCATGCAAAGGAAGCATTGGCGATATGTGCTCGGTATGGGCCTTATCCTTGCGGCAGGTGCTTTTATTAAGCCTGTGCTTTATCCAGTGGTATATCTACATGCTGTGGGTATATTGGCTTACGCATCCATACATCGCAGTGCATTAATGCGGACAGCAATATGCGCAATAATGCCATTATTGCTTATTGTTGGCTATGGATATGTTAACTACGAGCGCACCGGCAAGTTCCATTTTTCAAGTACACAATCTTTCAATGCCATTTTCTATTATTACAACTTTTACAAAGACGAATATGGCGTAGACATGGCGGAACAGTTTTTACACGCAGAGCGAAGCCATGTAAAAGAACTCCCGACGTTTTTGCAACGCTATGACTACGCGAATGCTCGTGGAATGCAGTTATTAAAACAAAATTTTTCATCTTACCTGCCATATCATATTGGCCGTAGCCTTCTCGTGTTTATAGATCCCGGTAAAGGCGAACTGGATATGTTTATAGGCTTACTTACACTGTCCAAACTCTATGATGTTTATAATACTGCAAGTTTCTTTAATACAATAAGAGATAAAGGATATGCCGGTATAGAAGATTACATGGCTCGTAATCCCACTTTACCAATAGCTGCAGTAGTGTTGTTCTTTAATTTGCTGCGTCTGGCTGGTTTTGTTTTATTCTTGTTCAGTAAGCGATATTCTTTTAGGCTGAGAGCTTTTATAGCAACATTGGTAGGTTATTTTGTATTTATAGCTGGTCCTATTGCTAACACAAGATATTTCATACCCGTTTCATTGATTGTGATCGGTACTGCTGTGCTAGGCTATCAGTATATCTTGCAAAGGCAAAGGAATAAGGCTATTATTGCAACCGCTGGTAATCTTTAATATTGTATTATATCCGCAAATACTATCCCATTATTGCATCGGCGTTATTGCTGTGCATCGGTGTATGTTTGTTGTTCCCATATTGTCAGTATTATATAGACCCGGACGCAACCGCCTATCTTACAATCGCCCGCAGATATGCAGATGGTGATTGGCTAAAAGCTATTAATGGCTATTGGAGCCCATGGAGTTGCTGGCTTACTGCTGGTTTTATAAGGTTGGGCACAACCGCAATTACCGGTGCTATACTGGCCAATACGATCGGCGCAATAGGGGTATTGTATGTTTCTCAATTATTTTTCATCAAGTACAGGACACCCTATTTCGCACAGGTTGTCTTACAAGGCGCATTAGCCATATTCCTTTGCTATGCGGTGTATTATCAAAACTTTGATGATCTCTGGGAGTGTTTTTTTCTTTTATATGCTTTGCGCATTATCGTCAGCCACAGGTTTAAATATTCGCCCACGTTATGGATTGGGGCAGGCATGGCAGGCGCGTGTGCCTATTTTGCAAAGGCCTACGCTTTTCCGTTTTTTATAATCAGCACTGCCATACTCACGTTTTACATTAACCGGGCATGGCATAAAAAATATGTGCGCAACTGGCTCATCAATTTTGGTGTGGTTTTGTTGGTAATGCTTACGCTTAGTTTGCCCTGGCTGTTCGCGCTGCATAGCAAGTATGGCATGTGGACCACCGGTACTGCAGGCAATCTCAATATGTCCTGGTACCTGGTAGGGCATCCTCTATTGAAGCACGAATTTGCTAGTTTCTTACCGCCGGTATATAACGATTCGCCCTCTTATTGGGAAGATCCCTGGTATGTGAATGGTCCGCTTCCTATGTTTTGGCATTCGCGGGCGCTCTTTGTCAGGCAACTATTGAAGATCGTCCAAAATAGTTGGAAGTTTATTGTTAGCGGTATGCAGATCAGTGTTGTATTTCTGCCGGTCTTCCTGTATGTATTAAGATTATTATTCAAGAAAATTCGCCGGTTACATTATAAGGTGTTTTATCCTTTGCTGATTGTGTTTTTGTTATTCCCGTTACCATTCTTTCTTATCAATTTCGAGGCTCGGTACATCTGGTATATGCTGCCTTTGAGTATGATACTGGGCATCGCTATTATGCAGCGAAATAGAATTTTCAATAAAAAGGTTTTCATACTGCTTTTTGCGGGCTCTTACGCAATATATCCGTTACATGGTATCTATAAGATGTGGAACGAGGGGAGGGAAGAGTATAACTTGGCTGGTCATCTTAAAGCCCTCGGTCTTAAGGGTAGCTTTGTATCCAATGTATCGTACGGCCTGCCCGGGGATGTGGAACTGCAACGCCTTGCCTACTTTTCAGGTAATAGATACTTCATGTCCTCTTCCGATAGCCTTAACGAGCAGGTATGGAGTAAGGCCCATATTCAATATTATTTTCTTTCCCGGCATAGCGATAATACATCTTTGCTATCAGGCCGCTTAGACGACAAATACCCGGTCTTATGGGAAGATGCCAACTGGAAAATCTACAGGCTGGGCAACTGATGTCTACGGTGGCACAAAATATCAGTATTAATAATTATCTTTGCACACTTTTTAAAAATTATTCAACTGATATATGGCATCAAAAAAAATACAGGAACTTTTAGGAGATCAGGCTGGTTATTTGCTTGACCATACCTGCAAAACAATTGATAAATCTGCACTGCACCTGCCTTCAGGTAATGTTATAGATGATGTTTGGGCAATGTCTAACCGTAATATCCCTACACTGCGCAGCATCCAGGCGCTGATGGGTAACGGCCGTCTTGCAAATACAGGTTATGTTTCTATCCTTCCTGTAGATCAGGGCATCGAGCACAGCGCAGGCGCGTCTTTTGCTCCCAATCCTATTTATTTTGATCCTGAAAATATCGTAAAGCTGGCTATCGAGGGTGGTTGCAACGCTGTTGCTTCTACTTACGGCGTATTAGGCGCAGTTGCTCGTAAATATGCTCATAAAATACCATTCATCGTTAAGATCAATCACAACGAGTTTATTTCTTATCCTAATCGTTTTGATCAGATCATGTTCGGTACTATTAAAGATGCATGGAACATGGGTGCTACAGCAGTGGGCGCTACCATCTACTTTGGTAGCGAAGAAAGCAGCCGCCAGATCGTAGAAGTTGCTAAAGCGTTTGAATATGCGCATGAACTGGGTATGGCTACTGTATTGTGGTGCTACCTGCGCAATAGTGGTTTCAAGAAAGATGGTGTTGACTATCATACTGCCGCTGATCTTACAGCGCAGGCAAACCACTTAGGTGTTACTATACAGGCTGATATCATCAAACAAAAACTTCCCGTAGGTAATGGTGGTTATACCGCGCTTAACTTCGGTAAAACACATAAAAAAGTTTACGAAGAGCTGACTACAGATCACCCGATAGATCTTTGCCGCTACCAGGTTGCTAATTGCTACATGGGCCGTGCAGGATTGATCAACTCAGGTGGCGAATCCAAAGGTGCATCGGATCTTGCCGAAGCGGTAATGACTGCAGTAGTGAATAAACGCGCCGGTGGTATGGGTCTTATTAGCGGACGTAAAGCATTCCAGAAACCAATGCAGGAAGGTGTACAGTTGCTGAATACAATCCAGGATGTATATCTTGATAAAGATGTAACTATCGCATAATATTTTTCCCGTTTATACTTTTTTGAAAGGCCACATATTATGTGGCCTTTCTTGTTTTATGTTGTTTTCAGCGTCGTGTATTTTGCTGCAACTTGTAGTGATAATAATCACCACTACGCTATGATGTATGTTCTATTATATAGCGAATTGCAGGTATATATTTACGTTTATTAAAATGTTTTAATAGCGAGATTAATAGCTGATTATAAAACGATTAAAAACAAATTAAAACCACTAAATCGTATTTTAATTTGATAACACATAAATATCTTGCAACTAACAAACAAATAAAAAACTGTTAAAAACAACTTATAGTTAGTAGTCAAACAAAACAAACCAAACACACCTTCACACCCTACAATTTTTTTTTGACTCTGCGCCGGTTGTTACTACTCAGTACCTATTAATCGCTCGTTACCCCGAAACATAGAATGCATGACTGTGCTACCATGCTATTCTGGAAAATTTTATGAGAAAGTAAAAACTAGTATTTTAATATGAAACAGACATCTACCTTTAAAAGCTTTCTGCTGATGGCTTTGTTTCTGCTTGGTTTCCAACGGTCGCAGGCTGCCATTTCATCGGGTACCTATACAATAGGTGCTACCGGCACGTATCCAACCCTGGCTGCCGCCATCGCAGACATAAGCACCCTTTCGGGCTCCATAGTATTAAACATCCAGCCCGGCACCTACACGGGTACCGATTGGCAGGTGCAGATACCTAATTTTGCAGGTTCCAGTAGTTCTAACAGGGTTACTATCCAGGCAGCAAATGGTGTAGGTACGGTTACCATCAGCAACGCCGGTACTTCTTCTGCCAATTATGTATTGCAGCTTAATGGCACACAATACATTTCAATAAAAAATCTTACGATAGTTAACACCGGTACTACGTATGGCCGTGTTATAGATTTAACCGGCGGCGCCAGTTATGATAGTGTTTTAGGTTGTACGCTAACCGGTGTTTCCGGTTCCTCTTCAAGCAATAACCGCGCTGTTATCAGTGCCACATCCGGTGGTAGTATGAATAGCAATGTTATCAAAGGCAACACTATCCAGTATGGTTCTTATGGTGTTTACTGGAATGCAGGTAGCACCAGTACGCTGGCCTCTGATGATGTTATTAGTAATAATACATTCTCAGGCAACTACTACGCTTATATATACACTCAGTATATGGGCAATGCTACCATCCAGTATAATACCTGTAGTGCTTCCAGCATTAGCGGCTATCACTATGGTATTTACATGTATTATCCGCAAAATGGCTTTACAATTACAAATAACTCCATCACTACAAGCAATACAGGCGGGTATCTGTATGGTATATACTCTACATACGGCAACAGCAGTACTACGTCTGCAAGTGAGCTTGTAGCATCTAACAATACTATCACACTAAACAGTACCAGCTATGTGTATGGTATTGACTTTTATTATTACAACTATAATATCAAGGCTGAAAATAATAATATAACCACTACAGCTACCAGCGGCTACACATATGGCGTGTACATGTATTGGTTCAATGTTAATATTAAGTTCAATAATAACGTGGTCAGCTGTAGCAATACTAGTTCGGGATATATATACGCTGTTTATTTCTATTACAACAACTATGGCGCCAGTGATGCATACCTGGAAGTAAATAATAATACTATCTCGTATAGCTCTAACTACTATTGTTACGATTATTTCTATTTCAATAATTACAATGGTACTAACTGTACTTTTAAATGTAATAACAACACATTTAATTGTACCGAGCTAAGCACATCTGCGTACAACTACGGTCCATATTTCTACTACACAGGTATGTATGGTTCCGGTAACTCAGCAGAGATCAAGGGTAATGTGATGAACTATTCAAGCAAATATTATCACTATATAGCTTATATGTTATATCAGTATCATGCTGTGATATCTGATAATGTAGTTAATGCAACTTGCCCAAGTGGTACTTCCGGTTATGGTTATATCTATGGACCGGCCGACTATTACAGCGAAGGTGCAATGGTTAAAAACAATACTGTTAACTATACTCATAATGGATCTGGCGGTGTTTACAACTATGATCCTTTTTGCAGCAACTCAGGAAATGGTAGCCAGGACACATCCTTAAATAATACATACAATATAAGTCTTACTTCAGGTAGTTATTATAACTACGCAAACTATATTAACGGTTATTCTTCTGGTAATACTATCAATGTTAGCACCACTTCAGGTTCCATCTACAATTATCCGCAATATGGATACGGTGGCCTGGTTTATAAAAACAAAATGAATTTTACATCCACTACAGGTACTATCTATGGATTCTATGCCTATGGTTATCCATCTTATACAGGTTCTACCTGGATGGGTAATACTATTGATATGACCAGTACATCAGGTACTATCTATGGTTGTGGTGGTTATCTGCCAGGTAACAATAGTATGATCAGCAACATATTTAAGGCTAAGACAGGTGGTAGCACGTACATGTATTATGAGTCTAGCTATGGCAACTATGCCGATATGTACTATCTAAATAATACATTCCACAGTGCTAGTACAGGTAGTACCAACTATCTTATCTACAAACAAGCCGGTAGTTCCAGTTATAATGGAGTGGCTTATTTATACAACAATATCTTCTCGCGCAACGATGGCACAAGCACTAGCCCGGCTATTTATCTGAATGATACTACTTATTGGCGAGCCGATTACAACTTGTATTATACTCCGGGTACTGTTACGCTGCGTGGTACTTCTAAGCCTAATATTACTACCACTTCTTTGCAGGCTTGGAGAAATGCAACAAATCGCGACCGTAATTCACTGATCTATGATCCGGGTTATAAAGATGCTGTGAACAAGGACGTGCATCCTGATCCTTCAAATCCTAATTCATGGGCGGTGAACGGTCGTGGTATGCATGTAGATGGTGATACGCTTGATGCGGATGGTGTAATGCGCCCTAAAACACGCCAGAATGGTGTTCCTGACCTGGGTGCTTATGAAGTTAGCCCCACCAGTACCCCTCCTGCATGTACCGCTATCCCTGCGGCACCGGCAGCAGGCACTACACAATACTTCCTCTTTGGCCAGGATACTGCAGCAAGCATAGCATGGGGCCCCGCAGCGCCATCTACAGCGGTAATGCGCCAGTACAGTGGCCAGCAGGCAGGCGCGCCTATGCCGTCACTGGTAGGCCGCAGTTACCTGTGGTTAGATCTGTTTACCAATGGTGTGTATGCACTCTCTCATACGCCAACAGTATATTATAAAGATCCTCAGTTGGGTACTATCTCTACAGAGGCCAATGCCAAGATCGCCAATTCATCCAATGGTTCTCCTTGGGTAGGTTACAACTATGGCAATGCTGCTACTGATCCTGTGCTCAACAAAGCATACCCTACAGCTGCATTGGATAGTGTGGGTAAATACACCATCGTAGAGAATGCACGTATCGGTATTCGTTGTGTGATCAACCCTACCAATGTAAAAGTGAGTAATATCACTGCCTTTACTGCAGATGTTAACTGGGATGCTGTATTCCTGCCTATAGGGTACCAGGTGATAGTAGACAATAGTTCCGCTACTCCTGCGTCCGGTGTGGGTTCCAGCTTCGCGACCACCAATACAATTTCGCTGACTACGCTTACAGAGAACACGCACTATTATGTGCACGTGCGCAGTATTTGTGGTGCGAAGGATACTTCCGGCTGGACGACTGTTGATTTCACAACACTGATCACTTGCCATACTCCACAGCCAAAGCTGATTACACTCACACAAAGCCGTGCTATTCTGTATTGGGATACGGTACAGACAGCTACTAAGTACGAATATGTGATACAGCATGCGCCAACTCCGGCTCCCGCATTTGGTACCGTAGTTTATACTCCTAGCCTGCAATTGCCATTGGCTCCCGCATCAGATTACTATGTGTTTGTAAAAGCATATTGCAACAGTATCTATCCAGAGTCTGAATGGGGTGTATTAGGGTTCTCTACTTTCCCTACTGCTATCAATACTATCAGTGGTAACAGCATTGGTTTGAGTGCCTATCCAAACCCTGTAACAGATGTATTGCATATAGCCCTGTCGAGCAAGATAGATGGCGAAGCAACTCTTACCGTTACAGATGTTACCGGCAAACAGGTACGCAGCATAGTGGTGAATACAAACCAGGTAGAAGTAAACATGAATACCTTGCCTGCAGGTGTGTACCAGCTGAAGTACAGCGACCGCAGCCATGTAGATGTAATGAAGATCAGCAAGCAATAAATAATAACTAAAAGTTTATAATTTATAAAATGCCCCCGCTCAGGGGGCATTTTGCATGAAGCATGAAAATTTTCTCAAAAAAATGCTTTTAAATTTTTAATATTTTTTAGTATCTTGCTACATAACACTTAATTCAAACTCCGGCTTAAAATAATATTGCTGATGCGTATTAAATTTTACTCAATGAAACGGCTTTTTGCACTGTGTATGGTACTTTTTGCCGCTCACAGCGTACAGGCGCAAACCTGGTGTACACCAACAGCTTTCCCAAGCGGGTGTACAAGTAATTTATATCTCAGTTATGTATGGACTGATTTGGGGATACAGAATATAGATAATGCAAGTACTTGTGATGGCTATAAATATTATACAGGTACTAAAAAAGTATTGGAAATAATGGCCGGCCAGGCATGTTCGCTGCAAGTTCAATATAACAAACCAGGCCTATACCTTGCTAGAATGGTTGTGTGGATTGACTATAATGGTGATGGGTTATTTAATAATGATACTTATAACCCGGTGACTTTTCCTAACGGAGAAGTTGTATTTAGTGGTCCTAGTAACAACAAAAATCTTATTACAACTAACCCTTACGCAAAAGATGGACTTACTCGTATGCGTGTGAGGATATATTATAATGGAACCCCGACTTCTGCACCACTACCCGCTGATATAAGAAAACCCAATGCTGGTTGGAATGTTGACGCTTGTGATGTTAATGGAACAGCTAACCCGAATGGAGAAACAGAAGATTATGATGTCATCATCCACAATCCGTGTAAAAAGATTCCTTCAGTTAGCATCACCAATGTTACCTCAAAAGGAGCGGATATTTCCTGGACTGTGAACGGTAATGAGAGGATGGTGGAATATACCATAGACCAAAGTCCTAACGATCCGGGCAATGGTAACTTCCTGCTTAATCCTACACAGACATCTATACATGTTCCGGATACGAACACAAGGCGTATCAACTGTAACACCAAATATTATTTCCACATCCGCGATATTTGTGATACAAACAGTCATAGCCAGGCTACTTATAGCTATGGCCCATGGAGGTTAGATTCTTTCCAGACACCTCCTTGCTGCGATGTGCCACCTATTACGGTGGATAATATCACTTCTAATACAGCTATTGCTTCATGGGGCCCTGTTACTTCTGTTATTCAATATGAATACGCGGTAAGCATTTCCGATTCTCCGGAGCCAACAGGTGGCACGCGTTACAATGGTACTACTACCTTGTTGCCGGGCCTCGATTGCTCCCGCGAATATTATTTCTTCCTCAGGGCTTTATGTAGTCCTACACCTACATCAGACTGGGGTATAGATTCATTCCTTACACAGCCTTGTACCAGCATAGATAATTCACCGGTACTGCCTGAGTTTAAGCTCAACGCATACCCTAACCCTACCCGCAATGTAGTAACGCTCAGCGTAATGCACGGCATCAAGCGAGAGGTAGGTACTATCGAGGTGATGGATGTCACGGGCAAGGTATTAAAGACCGCTGTGATGGATGGCGATAAGCTGGATCTGAACCTGAATGATGTACCGAGTGGTTTATACATGATACGCTACTCCGATGAGCAGCGAACGCAGGTAATAAAAGTTCGCAGAGAGTAATACCTCTTTCAACAATAATATTTAAGCCCCGTTTCACGACGGGGCTTTTTAATGTTCCTTAAAATCAGATTAAAACTAATTTATCTTACTTTCCTCTTACCCTATATTCCCGTCTTTCTCATTACAGGACATACGTGTCCCTGTATTTGTATGGTTACTCATAAAACTTAATCCTGATGAAAAAGCTTTTCCCACTATGTATCGCGCTGGCAGCAGCAATGCCTGCTTCTGCACAAAAATTCACCAAGAACTGCATCCCCACTTACACAAATAGTTGTTCGGATGGTTTTTATATCAAAAGCGTTGTTACTACGGGAGGTATCCAAAACATTTCAAGCACATCTGCTTGCGGAAATACCTCCAATAATTATTCTTATTACAGTGGTACAGGTAAAACCCTGGAAGTAAATGCAGGATCAACAGTTTCAATTGTTATCAATACATCAATTAGTAGTACTGCAGGTGCTGCCCTGAATCGTATGGCAGTTTGGGTAGATTGGAATCGGGATGACAGTTTTGACAACACTAATTTTTTAGGTCCCCTGAATCCTGAAGCAGAATTGGTAGGTCAGGGATTAAGTGCGCCAACTACACCTTGCACTATAACTTTCGTAGTGCCGCATTTTGCCAAAGATGGTATTTCGAGACTGCGAATTCGCAGCTTGTCATCAGGAACGTACACGAGTACACCTAACGGCAGCAACGCTCCCGGAGATCCTGTTAATCCATGTATTACAAATAGCCCTGTAGTCAGTGGAGAAACGGAAGATTATGATGTCATCGTTCACAATCCCTGCCTCAAAATACCCACTGTTACATTCTCCAATACTACTTCAAAAGGTACAGATGTAAACTGGGTAAACAATGGTAACGAACGCCTGCTCGAGTACACCGTAGACCAAAACCCTAACGACCCGGGTACAGGTAATTACCTGCTCAACCCTAACACTACGTCCATGCATCTGCCCAATAGCGATATCAAGCACATCAAATGCAATACCACCTATTATTTCCACATACGCAGTATCTGCGATACCGATAGCCACAGCCAGGCCACTTATACCTATGGCCCGTGGACTACCGTATCTTTTACTACGCCGCCTTGCTGCGATATGCCGCCTGTAGATATCAATGACATCACCAGCACCACTGCATTGGCAACCTGGCAACCGGTTACCTCTGTATATGCTTATGAATATGCCGTTGGTATTGCGGGCGAACCGGCCCCTACCGGCGGCACACGCGCATCTGCTACCGCGTTAACTATCAATGGCCTCGATTGCGGGCGCGAATACTATTTCTTCATCCGCGCATTGTGCAGCCCTACACCTACATCCGATTGGTCGGTCGATTCTTTCCTTACCCAGCCCTGCCTCAGTGTAGATAATACACCTGCACTGCCTGCATTCACCATCAATGCATATCCTAATCCTGTGCACAGTACGCTTACGCTATCTGTAATGCATGGCATCAAACGCAGCGATGCCACTATACAGCTAACGGATATCTCCGGTAAGCTGCTGAAAACAGCCACCATGACCGGTGATAAAATTGACCTTGACCTTAAAGAAATACCCGCCGGGCTTTACCTCCTGCATTATACAGATGGTGAACGCTCACAGGTCATCAAGATCAGCAAAGAGTAGTTTTTATCTCAAACACTGCGTCATATCAAAAAACAAGATGCCTGCTGTATAGCAGGCATCTTTAGTATTACTTATTTGGAACGCTCTTATTGTTTTACAAACGGCTTGGTAGTTATAACAGACTTGTCGGCACTATACAACTGCAGGTAATAAGTTCCCTGGCTCAATCCGGATACATTTATCTGTGCATTTTTAGAATTGCTGATACTGCCTTTAGTTACAACTTGCCCTAAAGTATTACTGATTCGGTAGTCAGCATTATCGTTAATACCTTCTATGGAAAGTACATCTGTAGCAGGATTTGGAGCAATGCTTATTTCATCTGCATGAATGTTGTTTATGCCGGTAGATTTATTTTCATAGCCAGGCCATGCTCCGGTACCGGTAGTAAGGCTTGCATCATGGAACTTGGCTGTAAAAGCTATATTATTAGGGTATATACCGTCTAGTCCACCAACAACAATACTGCCATCTTCATCCTTATTTGCCCAAACACCATAAGGGCCTGTTGATGGGAATTGAAATGCGTTTGCACCACTATAATCAATGTCACCGAGACCGGAGTTTAAGGCAGGGTTGATATAAGTTAAATATCGGTTCCCCAAGGTGATATTAGCTATTACAAGATCTACTTTCCCATTTGGATCCACCAATAGATCAGTCAAAAACTCTTCATAAGTCGTTGAGATCCCGCTAAGGCCTGAAGGTGTTGTGGCAGGTGTTAGAGGAGCGTATGATTTAGAAGGATTAGTAGTTACATCCCACTCTTGCCATGTAGTAGAAGACTGACCTAAAGTAGTAGTGTATGCTCCTGCAGTTACTACGTGCCCATTTGTTGGGTTTCTACCTATTTTATTAAATCCCCCGCTATTAAATGGATAACTGGTAAGGTTTGTCATGTTATCAAATGTCATGTTTGTTTTTATTCCATATAGAGTGCTTCCACTAGTACCAGTAGTAAAATTCACTATGGAACCTGCTACAAATATTTTTCCACTTCCATCATACTGCATTGCATAACCGTTATAGCCGTCTGTAGAACCCCAGGAGCTGGTGCTCCAACTACCCAGAAATATTCCACCACTGCTATATTTTAAAATTGAAAAATTTCCGTAACATGGACCGCCGCTGCAGCTATTATTTACCAAAGCATATACATTTCCACTTGCGTCAATAGTAACATCGTTTATATCTGAATACGTATTTAAAAAAAGACCCCAAGTCTTTGATATTGAGCTGGGATTAGCAATGTTTAAGCATACAATGAATGGTATTGCTCCCCAGGTACCTGTAATATATGCCTTATGCCCATTTTCGTCTACAGTCATTTTTTTGCTTTCTTCATTACCGGAAGGACCCGAATTGATAAGCGTATTTGCATCAAATGTATACTTGTAGAGAATATCGCCGCTTGTGCGATCCGTCAATAATAGGTACGTGTCGTTAGTTCCGGAGTTGTCAAAGTTACCAATGCTGTAATGGTAAACTGAGGAAGAATTTAATGCACCATGTACATCTGAGCAACCTGCATTTGCGAAGTAAAACGTGCCTGTCGTGGCGTCTGTGTAAGAATAGCCAGTACCTGTTACGGCACAAGGCCTGGAGTAGTGGGTTGTGCATGCGCCAATATCCAAACTAAACTGTGCATGGGTTCCTAAGGACATGGCAATGCCTGCCATGAATAGCATTAATTTTTTCATTGGGATTTTTAATTTATATAGTTAAAGAATAGTCCAATATACTATCGCGCTATAGCCAAATCCAAATTTTTTGTATTAAAAAATCAAGTTTTTTTACCGGTATATTATAACTGCCTGTTACTCAACTGATCCGCGCCGCATTGCAGTATCTATAGTCTCAGGCTAATCCCTTAACTTTGCGTATAGATCTTTGATATACTGTAAACCCAACCTTCCCGGCGGAGCTGTTTTAAACATAAACGCCAAAATCACTAGCAAAAACTAGCATTTTCTAACATTTTGCCTAAATGAGGAAAGCCGCAGCACCAGGCTGCGGCAGAATATTTATAAGGTAGGAAAAATAATAAGTAAAGGCTGTCTAAAAACCTTTCTATAATACCTGTTTAAATAATTGTGCCAGTTATTTCTCTAAGGTTTATTGTTTTGTTAAAGCCCCTAAAAACTAAAAAACGGACTACATAGAGCCCGTTCTTCAGTTTCATGGTGTTAGGTAAATGCGTTATTAGTGTAGTGGTATGGTGTGGTGTTAGGGCTAGTTCAGGGTGATGTGAATTATGGCTGCAAGTTAAGTAGTGTTTTTACCCCCCGCACCGGTGTTTTCAACAGAAATGAAAATAAATAATGCCATGCGCGATAATTATTTTATCTGCCTTCAAAATGATGGCGATGTTTCGATATTTACCTGTTAAAGCCGAAAATTTTCGCGTCAGCGTTCTTTTTACCCCTTACCAGGTCAGCAATAATTTGGGAAGCTATTACACTAAATGTAATACCATTGCCTCCAAAACCTAGCGCAAAGTACGTATGCGGCATACCCGGTAGCCTGCCTATATAGGGCAGTCCGTCTTTTGTTACCGCAAACGCGCCTGCCCAGCTAAAGTCCGGTCGCACAGGGATATCAGGAAGTTTTTTGTTGAAGGCCTCCTGCAGCAACTTTGCTTTTTGTTTGATGCGGCTATCGCGTAGCCCGGGGGTGTAAAATGGATCATCTTTACCACCTATCAGTATCCGGTTTTTATCCGTTATCCTGAAGTAGAGGTATGGATTAGCTGTTTCCCATATCAGGCTGTTTCGGTGCCAGAAATTCAGTTGCGCTATCGGCTCAGATACCAGTGCGTAGGTGGAGTGTACTTCGGCTATTTTGTGTGGTATATTTCGCAAACTTTCGTAGCCACATGCTATAACAACAATACGTGTTTCTATTTTAATATTGTTGTTAGTTATTAATGTGGCTCCCCGTTTGTGATACCTGATGTCCGTGATCTCTGTGTTGTTGTAGATGCCATGCCCGCGCCTGTTACAGCCTGCTAGCAGGTGATGCGTCAGCAGGTAAGCGTCAGCTTCAGCGCCATCGCTGGATAGTATAGCACCGGGTGCGGTAAAGCCATAAAGCCGATCTATGTCTTCAGGTTCCAGCCACCTTACTTTAAAGCCATACTGTTTGCGCGTCCTGTATTCTTTATATAGCTTGGGTACATGGCTTTTGTAGCTGGCATACTGCAGGCTCGGCCTGATGTGAAAGTCTACTGCCGGTTGCACATGCCTGCAAATGTCCTGTAGCTTATAGATAGCCTCTCTGCAAAGCTCGTAACTTCTCAATGCATGATGTTCGCCGACCATAGCAGATAGCCGGTGTAGCGGTGTGTCTATCTCATATTGCAGGAAGGCTGTGCTGGCTGCAGTGCTGCCTATACCCGCATGTCGGCGGTCCACTACTGTTACTCCTAAGCCCATCCGGGAAAGTGCATCTGCGGTAAGGGCCCCACTGATGCCTGCTCCTATCACTACTACATCTGTCTTCAGGTCTTGTTGCAGCGAAGGGTAGGTAGTTACCATGCCGCTTTTCATCAGCCAGTAAGGGTCGTGCGAATGCAGGTTCATAATCAGCAGGTAGGCAAAACTGTGCCAGCCGTGCATAAAAAAAGCGGGCATAGCCCGCTTTGAAATCTGTTATTTGTAATGATGATTATCGCAGATCTACCACTTCTACACCCGGGTGTTTTTTCGGGTCAAAGGTGAACATATCGTCCGTAACGGGTGCATTGGGTGTAAAGCCACTAACATCATACTGGTAGTTATTGCCGTTCTTCTCCCACACATTGCCACCAACAATGGTTTTGGTATTATCAACAGCCAGTTCTACCTTGGTGAATTGTTTGCTCTTGTTGGTAGGCGTCATTTGTATAATGTCGCAGCTTTTACCCGATACCTTCCTGGTGCCTGCGTATTTATAGCTATACTCCTTATCGTAGAAGTTGGTGAATAGCTTGGCCGGAGAGATGGTTTGTTCGTTGGGGTTGTAATTGCTAACCTGCACTTCTTTGGTTTCTTTGTTGTAGGTCCACACGGTTTTGTTATCGCAGATGATCTCTTGCCCTGCAATATCCACCTTGTATTTAGAACCCTTCATATAGAACGTACCTTTCTTGGTGTCCTTTACCTTACCGCCGTTACCGTTCAGGTGCAGGGCAAAATTGGCCTTTAGTGATTTGAGTGAGTTTATTTTTTTACTTACCGCTTCCAGTATCGATTTTGCTTTAGCATCATTCTGTGCCATCGCGGGTTGTGCCAGTGCCATTACTGCTACAATGCTTAAACCCAGGATTCTTTTCATCTTCTTTTTTCTGTTTTAGTTACTAATGGATAATAATACTACTTGGACAAATACCTTGCCTGAATGTTTAAAATGAAATGTTAATCATTATTCCTGTTAAAAAATTGTTCCAGCTCAGCGATGGTTTTATAAATGACATCCCTCGGTTTGCTGCCCCTTGCAGGCCCTACGATACCGGCACTTTCCAGTTGGTCCATAATACGCCCGGCGCGATTATAGCCAAGGTTATACCGGCGTTGGAGCAAAGACGTAGAACCTGATTGTGTTTCTACGACCGTACGGGCGCATTCGTCAAACAGGTCGTCGCGGTTGGTGAGGTCAACCATCTTGTCGTTCTCACCTTCTTCACCTTCGTATTCCGGTAGCTCAAATGCTGATGGATAACCTCTCTGGCTACCTATAAAGTCAACGATCTTCTCTACTTCTGGGGTATCAACAAAGGCGCATTGTACGCGAAGGAGCTCGCTGCCATAGGATACAAGCATATCACCACGGCCTATCAGTTGTTCTGCGCCACCGGCATCCAGTATGGTGCGGCTGTCCACTTTGGCAGACACCTTAAAGGCAATACGGCCCGGGAAGTTTGCTTTGATGGTTCCGGTGATCACATTCACAGAAGGACGTTGTGTAGCGATAATAAGGTGTATGCCTACAGCGCGGGCCAGCTGCGCCAGGCGCGCAATAGGCATCTCCACTTCCTTGCCCGCGGTCATAATGAGGTCTGCAAACTCATCAATGACAAGAACGATGAATGGAAGGTATTTATGTCCGCGTTGCGGGTTCAGCCTGCGGTTGATGAACTTCTCGTTATATTCTTTGATGTTTCGCGCCCCAGCTTCCTTCAGCAGTTCATAGCGGTTATCCATCTCTATGCACAATGCATTGAGTGTATAGATCACTTTCTTGGTATCAGTTATGATAGCTTCTTCTTCATTCGGCAACTTGGCTAAGAAGTGTTTTTCAATAGTGCGATAAATACTAAGTTCTACTTTCTTAGGATCCACCATTACAAACTTAAGTTGTGCCGGATGTTTCTTATAAAGTAATGATACCAGTATAGCGTTGATACCTACAGATTTACCTTGCCCTGTAGCACCTGCCATCAGCAAGTGCGGCATAGTAGCAAGGTCAACAATGTAGTTCTCATTATCTATCTTCTTGCCCAGTGCAATAGGCAGGCTCATAGTTGATTTGGCAAACTTCTCACTTGCGAGTAAAGAACGCATGGATACGATCTGCTTGTTGGTATTAGGTACTTCAATACCAATGGTGCCGCGGCCCGGTATGGGCGCAATGATACGTATGCCAAGAGCAGCAAGGTTCAATGCTATATCATCTTCCAGGTTACGTATTTTAGATATGCGCACACCCTCTGCCGGTACGATCTCGTATAGTGTTACTGTAGGACCCACCGTTGCGCTGATGCGTTGTATCTCTATACCAAAGCTTCGCAGCGTTTGGATGATCTGGTTCTTGTTTTTCTCCAGTTCTTCTTTGTCGAGTGTTATAGATTCACTGCGGTCCTGCAAAAGATCAAGTGTAGGGAATTTATAATCACGCAGATCCAGCTCCGGCGCATAAGGCTCATTGTCTTCAAGGCTGATGTGGCCGTTGTTGGCAAGAAGTACGGGCTCTTCTTCCTGTTGTATGATCTCTATGGCCAGTTCAGGTTCCTTTGGTTGTGTTGCTTTTTTCTCTGCGGGTGGAACTGTAAGTGTTATTTCCGGTAATTCCTCAGCTTCTTCTTCCTCATCTGTCAACTCATCTTCAATCTCTTCCCCGGCAGGGTCCTCATCTAATTGAGTAACTTTTAATGAATTGACATGGGGCGCTGTTTTTTCGACTAGTGAGATATCCCAGTCATGTATTTCCCCGGTTTCCTCATCCAGCAGAATTGGCTTTATAAAGGGTTTCGTTGCGGGTACTTCTTCTTTGGCAATGTTGGGCTCCTCCTGTTGTGTTTGAGGCTCTTCCTCTGTTTTTACGGGAGTAGGTATCAGGCTGGCTACAGCCCGCGCTGTGCTTCTTGCTTTATGAAGTAACGGCCGTATATCTAACGCGAATACTGCAAATGCTACTATGCATACCGTAGCGACAAGCACCATCCCTGTACCGCCGGTGCCAAGCATCCTGTTCATGTATTCAATAGCTGCATTACCCCATGCACCGCCATAGGGAAAATCTCCCGTTTGGGTATTGGATGGAAGCAGGTTATGATACTGCAGATACGCGAGTATAGGCGCAATGACCAATAACACCAGCGATACCCAGCGCAGATATCGCATAGCAGGAACTACACGTTTGCCATAAACCATGGTTAGCCCCAGCATACCTATCCAGATGCCGATTGCCAGCGATGCAATACCTGCGCCATTGAATACCAGAGCATGAGATAAGGCAGCACCCAGCCTGCCGCCCCAGTTGGCCGCAGCTTCCTTGCCGCTGAGCAATGTGTGGAATGACGATTTGTCATAATCAAGGTTCCAGTTAAAAAAATAGCTAACAATGGATACTGTTATGAACACTCCGGCAAGAATAAAGAAGATGCCAAAACCCAGGCGCCATTGCTTTTTATGGTCTAACGATGGCTGCGTAATGAGATTCTCCTTTTCCTCGACTGCTGATGTAGTTTTTTTGTTATTCTTGGTCTTGGCCATATTGGGGCTGAAACAGGCGCAAAAGTACAATTTTAATGTAGTGAGGGAAAATATAAAAGCAGTTTATATTCAGCTGATTTAAATGTATTTGCCAAAAGCGATGATGGCGACAGGTAAGCCAACCTTATAAGAATAGACCCCGTCTTTATTTAGTATTACTGTACCGGGCGCTAAAATTTACGCCGAAGAGGTTCTGTAACGCGGAAGGCTATCAAAAATTATGCAAGCAAGCATTGCAACTTTGAAATATTTCCGTATTTTCAACCGTTGAGGAAGAACATTTCTACAACGCCCGGTATAAAAAATGACGATATCGGGGGGGAGGATTTGTAAGGGAACAGGGGTAGTAATTGATTAAGTTTAAAACATTGAAATAATACAATAACAAGGTTAATATATCATGATGATGAAACATACAATTAGCCGTGCAAGTCTGATAGCTGCGTTAGCATTAAGTTTTCAAAACGTGCAGGCGCAAGACATTCACTTCACTCAATTTACCGCATCCCCGCTGATTGTAAACCCTGCGTTTACAGGTAATTCTATGGGCAAATGGCGCGCATCTGCCGTTTATCGCGACCAATGGAGGAGTGTAACACCGTCAGCATTTAAAACTTACGCGGTTTCATTAGATGCCCCAATCGTTAATGACCTTACTCATGACGATTTTCTTGCAGCCGGCGTTCAATTGTATAACGACGTTGCAGGTGATGGTAACCTCTCTAACCTCTCTGTGTTAGGATCTGTTGCCTATCACAAATTCCTGGGTAATACAGATCATCCCAAAGTATTGTCTGTTGGCTTCCAGGGCGGCTATACACAAAAAAGTATAGACCTTACCAAGCTGTATTTTGGTAATGAATTCAATAACGGAAATTTTGATCCCGGTACCTCAGGTACTGCTATGAATAATAAAGTAAATTACTTTACCGTAAACGCAGGTATCAGCTTTGCGCAAAGTGTTAGCGATAACTTTAGTTATGTAATAGGCCTAGGTGCCAATAATCTGAATCAACCTCAGGAATCCTTTAAGAAAGAAAAAAATGCTGATGTAGGTTTGGGAATGCGCTATACTGCACAGGCAGGTATCGTTGCTTATCTGAGTGAAACATTCAGTCTGCGTCCTGCAGTTTTATACCAATCCCAATCTTCTGCTACAGAGCTGGTTGCGGGTAACGAATTTCACCTGATCGTAGGTAATTCTGAGTTCCGCTCCTTCACTACTGCAGTATTCCTCGGCGGCTACTATCGCAGCAATGATGCTGTAATGGTAAACGCAGGTGTTGAATTCAAGGGGTTGCGCGTAGGTGTTAGCTACGACTACAATACATCAAGCCTTAAAACAGTATCAAACGGTAATGGTGGTTTTGAGATAGCTCTCACTTACCTGGCGCCTAATCCGCTTGATTTTGCACGCAGGCTGATCTATCCTTGCGCACGCTTCTAATTACAAAAAAATAATTATTAAGAAAGGGCAAAAAATATTTTTTAAAGCCCTTTCTTTTTTTTAAACCAATTTATACTTTTATACCCATTAACAACGCTCGCGAACATGAGAAAAAAATGGCTGCTACTGATTCTGGCATCGGTTCTTGTTACCACCGTTCAACTGAATGCTAACGCTCAACAGCAACGTAAAGAAAAGTACAGAAACAAAGCTGACGATCCTGTAGCTAAGCTTCCTGATTATAAAAAACTTCGCTGGGCTGATGGTTTATATCGTCAGGGTAGCTATTTCAGTGCGATCGAATATTATCAGCAACTGAAAGAAAACGATCCAAGGAACTTATACCTGACATACCAGTTGGCAGACTGTTACAGGATGACACGTGACTACGTGCCTGCTGCTCACTATTATTCAGAAGCATACGGTATGTCTCCAAAGACATATCCAGAAGCTTTGTACTTAAGCGCTTTGATGCTTAAAATGCAAGGACGCTACGAAGATGCAATTGCGCAATTCAACCAGTTCATAGCTGATAATCCGAAGACTATGAAAAAGGAGAAAAAGAAAGCGCTTCGTGAGATAGAAGGTTGTAACAGTGCTATGAACTCTATTAAGGACCCTCAGCCAGTAACAATACTGAATGCTGGTCCTAACGTTAATAGTGCCTACACCGAATCTGCACCTTATCCTTTGGGCGATACGGCATTATTATTTTCTACTATGCGTCAGAACAGCCCTGTAGAAGTAGACCGTCGTAAGACCGACGAATATCTGTCTCGTTTCATGGTGGCTATCAAACAAAAGCATGTAGAGCAAGTAGATTCTTTCCAATGGCCATTAGTATTCAGCGATGGTAATAACCAGTTTACCAGCAAGAAAGAAAATGTTGGTAACGGTTGTTACAATCCCGGTGGTGATCACTTCTACTTCACTAAATGTGCTGAAGAAGATTCTATGAAATTTACCTGTAAGATCTATGTTTCTGAATTCAAAGAAAGCAAATGGTCTGAGCCACGTTTACTTGGTGAAGGTATTAACGAAGGTGGTTCTAATACGCAGCCTTGCGTAGCTAAAGTTGGTAAAAAAGAAATTTTGTTCTTCGCTTCAAACAGGACATTGCAAAGCCGCGGTGGTTATGATATCTGGTATTCTGTAATTGATCCTCGTACAGGCCAATACCGTCGTCCTCAAAATGCCGGTAAACAAATCAATACTGCCGGCGATGAACTGACACCTTACTACGATAGCCGTGTAGGTAAATTATACTTTGCTTCTGATGGCTGGGTATCATTTGGTGGTTTTGATATATTCTCTGCTGATGGTGGACCTTCACGTTATACTAATCTGCAGAACCTGGGCTACCCAATCAATTCGCCTGCTGATGAAATATACTACATCAAGGATCCTGTTGGCAAGCCTGATGCTTATGTAGTATCTAACCGTATAGGTGCTATCGCACTGAAGAACCCAACATGTTGCGATGACATCTGGCGCATACAGTACGAGCCTAAACTGGTGGTATTAGGTAAAGTTGTAGATCGTAAAACACAGCAGTCTATGGAAGAGGTTGTGGTGAAAATGGTAGATCAAAACAACGATACTAAAACTTTTAACTCTTCTGACGGTAACTTTGGTTTCAATATCCTTCGTGGTAAGTCTTATGTTATCACTGGAGATAAGCAAGGTTTTGCTTCTACCCGTGCTACGGTGAATACTATGGATGTGAAACGTACAGATAAAGATGACACGGTACGTGTTACCATTTATATGGACGAGATCACTCCGGTTTATACTTTTGCTGTTAGCAACGTGTACTATGATTATGACAAAGCTGAACTGCGTCCTGAATCTATAGCTTCACTGGATACACTGGTTGCTTTCCTGAAAGATAACCCATCATTCAATGTTGAGGTTTATTCTTTCACTGACTCAAAAGGTACAGATGCATATAACAAGGCTCTTTCTGAAAAACGTGCCCAAGCCGTTATTGATTACGTTGTAGGTACAGGAGGTATAGATGCTGCACGCCTGATAGCTAAAGGCTTTGGTGCTGCAATGCCTGCTGCTCCAAACAAAACAGGTAATAAGGATAATCCTGCTGGTCGCCAGTTAAATCGTCGTACGGAATTCCGTATTGTAACGGATGTGCCTACCCGCCGTCTGCTTTACAATAGTGCAAAACCGGGTAATATGGATGATCAATCTAAAAACCTGATGCAAAACGAAGACTCCAATGATGAACCTGATAACGAACCTGACATGACAAAGCCAGGAAGCCGCGTTAACAGGTAATATCTTTAAGTCATATTGTTTACTGCCCCTCAAAAGAGGGGCAGTTCTATTTAAGGCATTGCGTATTTTTGCATTGATGCAATATTTTAAAACAACATTCTTTACAATCAATGCATCAGTAAGAGAGATACTGATAGCTAAATTAGCCAATGAAGGTTTTGAGGGCTTTGAGGAAACTGACGAGCGCCTCGATGCCTACATACCTTTATCTGCATACAATGCAGAAACCATTAGCCTGGTAGCAGGGGAATATAATACCCCATACGAAACGGAAGTAATTGGTGAGCAAAACTGGAATCATGAATGGGAGAAGAACTTTAACCCCGTTGTTGTGGATGATTTTTGTACCATTAGAGCTGATTTTCATGATATCGACGTGCGAACTATTCATGAGATCGTCATTACACCTAAAATGACTTTTGGCACCGGTCATCACGCAACCACACAGCTAATGGTGAAAATGATGCGCGACCTGGATTTTGCGGGCAGTAAAGTATTTGATTTTGGTACAGGTACCGGTATTTTAGCGATACTTGCCGAGAAGCTGGGCGCCGAATATGTGGAGGCGGTAGATAATGATACCTGGTCCTACGAAAACAGCATTGAAAATCTGCAACGTAACCATTGTAAACATGTGCATATTAAAGCTGGCAGCATAGAAAATGTTGAGGATACAGATTTTAACATAATATTAGCTAATATAAACCGCCACATTTTGCTGCAATATATGAGCGACATGTACAGCCTCCTTAAGGCCGGTGGTACAATATTGATGAGTGGTTTGCTTAAAGAAGACAGGGCTGTAATAACCGATGCAGCAACGAATGCAGGCTTTAAAGAAGATAAATATGAAGAATTAAATAACTGGATTGCTTTATCTTTTGGTAAATAAGCTGTATCTTATATGCCCGGTTATTTTAATTACAAAGCAATGGCCGGAAGTACTGTTAAGGTTTCGTAATATAGGTTTTACGGGTACTTAACTCTATATTTGTCAACTTCAACCGGAATTATAGAAAAGAATGGGTATTGCACTTTTGATAGTGATGGCTTACCTGGTAGGATCGATTCCCACTGCGGTATGGGTAAGCAAAAGGGTGTACGGTATTGATATCAGGGAACATGGCAGTGGTAATGCAGGTGCTACAAACACCTTTAGAATACTTGGCCCTAAAGCAGGATCGATAGTGATGCTGGTGGATATGTTCAAGGGATTAGTTGCTGTGAAACTAGCTCTACTTTCCGCGTTTAGCTGGTCGAGCGAGGCAATAGTGAACCTACAGATAGTTTTAGGTTTATTTGCCGTTTTAGGGCATATTTTCCCGATCTGGGCCGATTTTCGCGGGGGCAAGGGTATTGCCACACTGTTTGGAATGATAGTGGCGATACAGCCGCTGGTTGCAGTAAGCCTTGTGGGTGTATTTTTTATGATGCTCTATCTGACGCGTTATGTTTCTTTGAGTTCTATTTCTGCAAGTGTTGCTTTTCCATTACTCATCTTGTTTATATTCAGAGAACCGGAGCTTAGCTATCGCCTTTTTGCAATAGCAACAGCATGCCTGGTAGTGCTAACGCATTATAAGAACATAGGCAGGCTAATAAATGGTAACGAAAGTAAAGTTCCCTTATTCCGCAAGCGCCGCTTCCGTAAAGACAATTAATAATTATATCACTTTGATATAAAAAAGTTTTTTTTTAAATTGGTTATATAATGCTATACAAATAGCGTTGATTGCCAATGAGGCGGACTATATCGCTTTACGTTTGGTTGTTTAGTTTCCTCTTTCCTATCATGAGGAGGCGTGCCCCGCTGGAACAGGGGAATGACCTTGAATTATACTTATATCGCGGACAATACCAGTTAGGTACAAAAGATGCCATGTATTCTGATGGAACCCGTTATCGTCCCATGGTAGTAGCTTTCAATCATCTTAAGAAAGAACTCCCCACGGTAGAAAGTGTACTGATATTAGGAACGGGCTTAGCCAGCGCCGCTCACATATTAACAGAGCGCGGTTACAGGCCGAAGTACACGTTTGTAGAATATAATGAAACGATACTGCAATGGGCACTGGAACTGCTACCGCAGCACGCAGCCTTAGCAGTAGAGCCTGTAAACGCCGATGCTGAATATTATATGCAACAGCAACAAGGGAAATACGACCTTGTGATCATAGATATTTTCATTGGCAGAGTAGTGCCGGGATTTGCCACTACCATACCGTTTTTGCAAAAATGCCGCACTGCTGTTAATGCAGGGCGGCATTTGGTAATGAATTATATGATTAACGACGAGGGCGAGTGGAATATATTCCGTGAAAATTTCACCGCCGTTTTTCCCCATTGTCAAGTAAAAGACCTGGGCATCAACAGAGTACTTATAGCTACAGTTTAGCAGATTGTATACGTAATACCTTCCTGTTTTTCTTTTGCACTCTCATTTTTTCAGGTACCAGCGATAGTATCTCATCCATGAGTGTTTGCAACAAAGACAGTTTTACGAAGTGGTCGTTCGTAATAATACTGACTTCCCGCACCGGTTCGGGATCCTCAAAATATCGCACTCTTTCTATCTGGTTGTCATTGAATTCAAATGTTGCCAGTTCAGGTAGTATAGTGAGCCCCTTATTTTTATCTACCATTTTACGAAGCGTTTCTACATTGCTGGATTCGTAATGATATGGCTTTTTGGCCTGCAAACGCTGAATCTGGTCACTGCAAAGATCCAATACCTGGTTGCGCATACAATGGCCTTCATTCAGCAGCCACAGGCGTTCGAGATCGATGTCATCCGGAGATATCAAGCGTTTTTTCAGCGCAGGTTCATCTTCAGAAAAGTATCCCACAAAAGGTTCTGTGAATAAAGGATATTCTTTAATACCATTCTGTTCCAGAGGTGTACTTACGAGTGCAGCATCTAACTCATTGTTTCTCAATGCGGCAAGTATCTGCTTGGTTTCCATTTCGGTAACCTGCAATTTTACATCCGGGAAATGACGGGAATAACCATCTAATAAGCCAGGTAAGATATATGGCGCAATGGTAGGGATAACAGCCAGCCTAAATGAACCCATTACATTATTTTGCTGGTCCTGTATTAATTCCTGTATTTTCTCACATTCTGCCAGTATTACACGTGCCTGATCGACTATAGCTGCACCCATAGCGGTAATAGCTACCGGGTGTTTATTGCGATCAAATAACTTTACGCCTAGCTCCTCCTCTAATTTTTGTATTTGCATACTCAAAGTGGGCTGAGTTACAAAGCATTTTTCTGCAGCTGCCACAAAACTTTTGTAAGTGGCCACTGCTACTACATATTCTAACTGAGTGATTGTCATGATGTATAAAAAATGTTAGAATACAAACTTACTGTTTAAAATTGATATAGACCAAACCTATAGTTATTATTGGTAAAAGCTTGGTTTCATGCGCGGTATTCATAAGGGTTAAAAAATTGTTTCAAAAAGCAATTTTTAGTTAAAAATGACAAAATATAAACTAATTAAAAAAAGCGTTAAAAAAACGTTATCGGCGGCGCTTTTGTGATAGTTGCGGGTGTAACTTTGTACTATCATATTCTTGCCTTGTATACTATTGAAAATTTGTAATTATTAACGGTTAAAAACAACCACACCGTATGAAAAAAATATCTATTCCTTTCGTTGTGAGGCTAAAGCTTTTTTTGTTTGTATTGACGATGAGTGTTTGTCATTTGTCACACGCTCAATTAACACTTTACTCTCGCACAGTATTATCCGGCCAAACATATACACAGATATCCGGAGGTACTGTCATTAACACTAATGCACAATTGACAAACGGAACCCAGGATGATGGTTCCGTATTAGTAAGTCTCCCATTTTCATTTACCTATGACGGTAACAGTTACAACCAGGTTACGTTTTGTACCAATGGCTGGATTGGTATGGGGGATCAAACTTCTACAGCCACCGTTGGAGACGGCAGATCTGCCGGCAATTTGTTCTCTGATAATTCGCCTAACAATTTTATCGCAGCATATTTCGCAGACGGTGGCGCTAACTTCCCAAGCGGTAATGGTGCCATGGTGCACGGAACGGTAGCTACCGATGTTTATGCTTTTGAATGGAGGGATGCCTGCGGTGTTGGTTTTTCACAAAGCTCTACCGATAATATTAATTATATGGTGTTATTATACGGGCCAGCCTCGTCAGCGCCCGGCCGTATAGAAATATTGTATGGGCCTACAACAGGTGCATCGCCAAGCACCGGTCGTTCTATGGGTATAGAAGATGCAACAGGCGGCAGCGGTCACTATATCAATGCCCTGGATGGTTCTACTACATCTACAACTACGAACTCTGCATGGCCCGGCAATGGTAATGGTTATCGTTTTGACCCGCCGCCACCGTGCTCAGGAACACCGGTTGCAGGTACGATAGTAGCTCCAACGTCGGTATGTCCTACCAATTTCACAATGACATTGTCAGGAAATACTGTTGGCCCGGGCATAACTTATCAGTGGCTATCGAAACCAAGCACGGGCACAACTTATACTGCCATTGCGGGTGCTAATTCCTCAAGCCTCACTACAACCATTACCGTTCCTACTGATTTTATTTGTGAAGTGACCTGTACGAATAGTAACGCAACTACCACTACACCTTCTGTAAGCATTGGCATCAATAGTTTTTATGCCTGCTATTGTAAATCGGGACTGGGTGGCTCGTCATCAGGACCGTCCATTGATTCTGTAGGTATTGATGAATCGACCTTACATAATGGATCTCCGGGAGTTGCGACGGGCGCTTATACGCAATATAATCTCACCGGTAATCAAACTGCGAGCTTACAGGCAGGCGGTCTGTATTTTATATTTGTTCAGTATGGCGGCGACGCCATAGGTTCGGCCTGGCTGGATGCTAACAGGAACGGTACGTACGAACCAAATGAGTGGATACAGATAAATACCAATGGTGCAAGTGGTTTGGCGACACTTCGTGTGCCACCGACAGCAGCAACGGGATTTACAGGGTTACGCATACGTAGCGCCGCTGCAGGAGATGCAAACGGGGCAAGCGATGCTTGCAGTAATTTTTCTGACGGTGAAACAGAAGACTATATTGTAAATATCAAACCTGCGCCTGCAAATGACATCAGGGTGGTTACACTTCTTAATCCTGTAAAAAAAGATCCCGGTATTTGTCCGTTTACTGACATACCGGTTAAAGCTGTGATCTACAACAACGGATCGAACGCACAAAACGGATTTAGTATCACTGCACAACTTAACGGCGCTTTATCAGCTACCAATACAATCCCTTACAGTGGCGTTTTGAATGCATTTACATCTGATACCGTTACTATAACGACCTATAACTTTAACGTAACAGGTAGTTTTAATACAAAGGCTTATGTAACAGGTGCTTTGGACGTGAACGCAGCAAATGACTCTTCTGCAGTAACGCAGTTCCATATCCTGCATACTTCAAATCCTCCATTGGTGCATTCAGACTCTGTATGTTTTGGCGAAACAGCCTTACTGACATTAAGATCAGATACCGTTAAGCATTTGTGGTATAAAACGCCGAACAGCAACAATCCATTTTTTACAGGAGATACGTTGACCATATCGGATGTTGCCAGGGATACTGTTTTTTACGTAAGCAGTGCCGGTATCAAAGCGGCGAAAGCTCTTACTACCACTTCCGCAGCAGGAAATGGATGTAGCGGTGGAGTTATGTTTGACCTGGTGCCTCTAACCAATATATCGGTTGATAGTTTTGCAGCCCTTTTTAATTCCACCGGTGGACAAATAGCTAGAATTTATTACAGGCAAGGATCGTTTGCGGGTTTTGAAACAAATTCCGGCGCATGGACATTTTTGGGAACTTATAGTGTTCCTGTAGCTTCTACATCGGCATTTACACAGATAAGACTGAATAATTCCTTGCAACTGTTAGCGGGTCATACTTATGGTATCTATATAGATTATGACGCCCAATACACAAGTGGCAACAGTAGCTTTACAAATGCCGATCTGCAAATTAACACCGGCACGGGGCTTTGTGGTTCATTTAGCGGCACCAACCAGGACATGACGTTTAATGGTACTGTTTACTACAGTAAAAGCAACGATATCTGTGAAAGTCCGAAAGTGCCTGTAACGGCTTATGCAGGACCAATACCTGCAGCTAACCTGGGGCCAGATATCAGTGCCTGTGAAAATATACCATTGATATTAGATGCAGGATTTGCCGGCGGCAGTTATTTATGGAACACAGGCGATCAGACGCAAACTATTAATGTGCAAAATGCACCGGGTAAGAAGAGCTATTGGGTATTGGTAGATAAATATTGTACATCGTCCGATACCATTAATATCATTACTAAGCCTTTGCCAAGTGTAACCGGCATATCTTACCAGAAGGCAGGTAACAAATATTATTTCTCCGCTGCCGGTGCGAGCGATATTAAGAGCTTCCTATGGGTGTTTGGTGACGGTGCGACAAACTCAAGCTCTCTAAACCCTGTGCATGAATATGCAGATGATAAAGGGTACCAGGTGAAGCTGATAATGTACAACGATTGTGGTGCCGATAGTGCTGATCTTTATGTGCCAGTAGGAATAAACAATGTGAATGCGCAAAGTGCACAGCTTGCCTTGTATCCAAACCCTGCTAATAGCAGTTTAACTGTAGATATAGAAGGGGCCAAGAAAGTTGGAGATATGTTTATCGTAAACAACATCGGTGTGGTTGTGTACAGGCAACAAAATGTAGGCAATGGTAAAATAAATGTCGATGTTTCAGGGCTTCCTTCCGGAAATTATATACTGAGATTTGGCAAGGATGCGAACGTGGTTTCAAAATTGTTCACAATAAGCCGATAATATTATCTGTTTATAAGTAAAGAAGGGCTGCACAACGCAGCCCTTCTTTTTTTGTTTTAATCCTACATTTGTAAATTAAATAGATGATATGAGCTTAGGTACAAAACTTAAGTTTTCTCCTGATCAATTCGTTACACTACTAAAAGCACCGGATTTGGTAACCGGATTATTTGGTGACTTTACAATAAAAACTACCGTAAGAACAAGGAAGGTAAACCAGGTTGTTTTATTTGTTGTAGATAAGGCAATGCTTGATACTCAATATCCCAAAGTGGTCAGTAAGCTGGAAGATAATTCGGTTTTTTGGATAGCTTATCCAAAGCAAGCAAGTGGTATACCATCTGACCTGATCCGGAATTCAGGATGGGATGTGGTATTTCAGTCTGAATACAGAATAGTGAGTTCTGCAGCTATTAATGATGAATGGACGGCTGTACGTATAGCCAGGAAAAAGCCCGATGTAGCATATAAAAGTTCTATCCCAATGGAAGAGCGTAGTACTCCTGGTGTTGATTATAAAAATAGAACCACCAAGTTACCCAAAGATGCTCTTGCGGCGATGAAAGAACATAAGGGGCTTGACACATTCTTTTACAAAATGTCATTCTCTCATCAGCGGGAGTACATAGAAGCTATAGAAGAAGCAAAGAAGGCGGAGACAAGACAACGGCGCATAGTGAAAATGATAGAGATGGTATTGGATATTAAAAATAGGAAAGAGCAAAAACTAAAATAGATGAACTATAAAGACATCCCGGCAGGAGTTTCAGTATTTGATTTTATCAAGAACCATTTTGAGGGTAAACTGGTTACAGATTCGCGTTCTCCTGCAGGTAACTGGATGCAGTTTACACTGGAGAAAATTGAAAAGGGTAAAGCTGTCCTTTCGCTTGAGGTGAAGCATGATATGACTAATCCCTATGGTAACATACATGGCGGGATGATGTCGCTAGTAATGGATGAGGCGATAGGGTGGGCGGTTGTGAGCCTTGATACTCATAATCACTATACATCGCTAAACCTGAATGTAGATTTCCTGTATGCCATTAAAGAAGGTGAACGATTGAAGGCCATATCTGAAGTAATACGCCTTGGTAAAAAGATCATTCACGTAGAATGCAGGGTTTATGATATGCAAGACAGGTTGCTTGCAAAATCAACCAGCAACCTGATAACCACCAGTATGAAACCAAAGGATGGAGAATATAAAGTGGCGAATTAACCCAAAATAGAAAGCTCCCGAAAACGGGAGCTTTTTTACATTACATCTATCAGCGCTTTACTGCACTAATAATTTTTGAGTTGTTCTCTGATCGTTAGTAGAAACTGTTATGAAATAAAGTCCTTTTTGAAGACTATTTGTACTGATAACAATATTAGCACCGTTCACTGTTGACTGGTAAACTTTTTTACCTGTAATATCCGTCATCGTAACTGTTGCATTTTCAGTTCCTGTTATATTCCAGCTTACCATAACCTTGTCTTTTGCAGGGTTTGGATAGATGGCGAAGTTCAGAGGTGCGTTAGCATCTGTAATACCTGTTGTTACCGGTGTAATGCTTCTTTTGCTCATAGACCTTTCAAAGTCGATACCGCTGAAAGAAGTGCTGCCGCTTACTACTGAAATAGAAGCAGGAGTGGTAGTGAATCCAAGCAATTCGGGATAAACAGAATAAGTAGCAGGTGGCAGGTTGCTGAAACTATAGTTGCCGTTTATGTTGGTTACAGAAGAGGCTACCGGTTGGCTTGCACTATTAAGCAGTAACACTGTAATGCCCGGAAGCACATCTTTGGTTCCTTTATTAGCACCTGCGCTTACATTCCCACCAATAAAACCCGGCCCACTGGTAACAGTACCATATTGCATAATAATGTTTTGACCGGGGGTAGCTGTGCCATTTGTATGAGCTATCAACGTAGCGCTATTCCACATCAGGCTGCTGGTATGATAGGTTGGTATAGCACCTGTGCCGCTTGTTGGGCCATTCAACAATTGTGCTTTTGTGCGGTAAGTACCCGTTGGCTGACCTGCGAATGAATATTGGGTAGCATAGCCAACAACTGAACCGGTAACAGTTGTAGAGTCAATTGCTGTAAGGATATTGGTACTGGAATCAAAAGTGATGAGCCAAACTTTGAATTGTGGAGAAGCGACCATGTTGGTGCTGTCCTGTATGATGTAACCTGATATGGCATCTGATGCGGTACCTGATACAGTTACAGTATCCATTGTTGTATCTACGCAAACAACAGAAGAAGTAAGGCTATCCAGCCACGTATTAATAAGTGTAACAACATAGGTGCCTGCTGCAGCATAGGAATGGGTAATTACATTTGATGTAGATGTATGTCCATCGCCAAATTGCCAATATGCACTGGTAGTTACTGTAGAACTCCAGGTAGAGGTGTTATAGAATGTTACAGACAAACCGCTGATGCTGGTACTGATGCCTGGTGTGAGGCCTGTGCAGTTAGCCGGTGGAGAAAGTAATACGGTGTAAGTATTGGTATAACTGCAACTGCTGCTGGTGTTAGTTGCTGTTAGGGTGATGGTATGGTAACCGGCTGTTGCATAAGTATGTGTGGCAGGTGAACCTGAAGATGAAGGTGAAGCATCGCCCCAATTCCAGCTATAGGTCATGCCGGTGCTGCCTGCCGGGGTATTTGCAGTTACAGTAACCTGTAGTGGGTTAGATGTGCTTACAGAAGATGAGATAGAAGTGCCGCATGGGGTATTATTAACAGTGATAGTATTAGTAACTGTATCTGAACACCATACGCTGGATGTATTGGAGTCAATAATATACATAATGAGCGTACCGGTATATGTGCCGGTAGCTGAATAGTTGTGGTAACTGGTGCCACTGCTGATATAGCCACCATTGGCATCACCCCAATCCATATAATATTGAGTATAAGAATTTGTTGGAGGTGTGCCCGTGTGCGTGGAAGAATTGGTAAGGGCCACGCGCAGCAAAGAATTGTTGCTGGGCGACATGGCCGTAGAAAAGCCGGCTGAGCATTGAGCATTGCTATTGTACGCAAAGAATAGCGTAAATAGTGCAAGTAATAATTTCCTCATAGGTTTTGTTTTTAGAATTGATGACAAACTGAGTTTATTAGTATGACGTTGCTTTATAGTAAAATGTTAGAAAGTGAGATAAAAAAGAAAAATATGCTGACTTATCGTAGGATGCAAAAGAAAAGCTCCCTATTTGGGAGCTTTAAGAAACAACAATATCGGTATCGCTTTACTGTACTAGTAATTTTTGAGTTGTTTTCTGTTCGTTAGTAGAAACTGTTATGAAATAAAGTCCTTTTTGAAGACTATTTGTACTTATAACAATATTAGCACCAGTAACTGTTGACTGGTAAACTTTTTTACCGGTGATATCCGTCATCGTAACTGTTGCATTTTCAGTTCCTGTTACGTTCCAGCTTACCATAACCTTGTCTTTTGCAGGGTTTGGATAGATGGCGAAATTCAGAGGTGCGTTAGCATCAGTAATACCTGTTGTTACTGGTGTAATGCTTCTCTTGCTCATAGACCTTTCGAAATCGATACCGCTGAAAGAAGTGCTGCCGCTTACTACTGAAATAGAAGCAGGAGTGGTAGTGAAGCCAAGCAATTCGGGATAAACAGAATACGTAGCAGGTGGCAGGTTGCTAAAGCTATAGTTGCCGTTTGCATCTGTGATAGATGAAGCTACCGGTTGTCCTGCATTGTTAAGCAACAATACGGTAATGCCCGGAAGCACATCTTTGGTTCCTTTATTAGCACCCGCACTTACATTGCCTCCAATGAAGCCCGGCCCACTGGTAACAGTACCGTATTGCATGATAATGTTTTGCCCGGTAGTAGCTGTACTACTTGTATGGGATATCAACGTAGCGCTGTTCCACATCAGGCTACTGGTATGATAGGTTGGTATTGCGCCTGTACCGCTTGTAGGTCCATTCAGTAACTTGGCTTTGGTGCGGTAAGTGCCGGTAGGATGGCCGCTAAATGAATATGGAGTGCTGGAAGAAGAGCCCGTAACGATCATCGAGTCGACAGCCGCTAAAATATTTGTAGCAGAATCAAAAGTGATCAGCCAAACTTTGAATTGTGGAGCGGCGATGGTATCAGTAGTATCTAACATAATATTGCCTGATATTTCGTCGCCTATAATAGTGATCTGTTTCACTACGGTATCTACGCATTGGGGTTGCATGGTTAAAGAATCTAACCATGTGTTTACAAGTACCACGTTATAGGTGCCGGATGCACTGTAAAAATGGGTAGGGCTGTAGGCGGTAGAGCCATAAGTATCACCAAAAGACCATGAAGAACTATTTATCGTAGAAGATGCGGTTGGTGAGGTGTTAAAAAATGTTACACCAAAACCGTTAATTGAGCTGGTGAAATCAGCCGTTAAGCCGGTGCAGTTTATTGGATTTGCTAAAGTAATCGTATAAGTATTAGTGTAAGAACAGCTACTGCTTGTATTGGTGGCCGTAAGCGTAATGGTCTTATAACCGCCGCCATTGTAAGTATGTGTGGCCGGCGACCCGGTGGAAGTTGGGGAACCGTCACCCCAGTTCCAGCTATACGTCATGCCGGTGCTGCCTGCAGGTGTATTAGCTGTAACGGTGACCTGCTGAGGATTGGAGGAGCTTACAGATGATGAAACAGACGTGCCACAAGGTGTGTTGGATACGGTAATTGTATTGTAAGCTGTATCGATACACCAGGATGAAGATGTATTGGAATCGATTATCGACATAATGAGCATGCCGGTGTAGGTGCCGGTTGCCGCGTAATCATGATAGCTGGTTCCGCTGCCTACATAGTTGTTATTGCCATCGCCCCAAAACATGTGGTAGACGGTGTAGGAGCTGGCCGGTGGCGTACCTGTGTGGGTAGATGTATTGGTAAATGATACATGTAACAGGGCGTTGTTGGTGGGCGCCATAGCTGTTGAAAAGCCGGCGGAGCATTGTGCATTACTACTATACGCAAAAAGCAGAGCCAATAGTAAGAGTGATAATTTTCTCATAGTGTTCAAAATTTTAAAAATGTGATAAACTAAGTCTATTTATCAGACGTATACATGTGCGGAAACGTTAGGGTATCATCAATAAAAGCCGCGTTAATTGCGGCTTTTGTATGATAATTATATTTTTATATTTTCTATTCGAGCGTCAGTTTGCGAATTAGACGGAGATTTTCATTTTCTATTTTGATAAAATAGATCCCTTTGGCCCAGCCTTTTAAATCGACTTCGGTATGATTTCCGTTAAAGGACTGCTGATAGAGTTTTTGCCCATTCATGTTGAAGATTGTCAGATCAGATTTTGTTTCTGCAGGGTTATTCATGTTGATAATAACTCTGTCCTTTGCAGGGTTGGGGTAAATGCTAAGTACTTCTTTTTCTATTACGGTTATCCCCGTAGTATTGGGCATGATGGTCTTATGTTTTTCAGACCTTAAAAAATCTACATTAGATATGGTTGCGCTGCTGGTTGTAATAGTTGCCGTTCCGGCGGTGGTGTAATAGCTCATGCTTTCAGGGTAAATGCTATAATTGCCTACCGGTACTTTGTTAAAGGAATAGTCTCCGTTAATGTCTGTTATAGCATACGCAATCGCTTTTTTGTTGTAGTCCATGAGGAATACATTCATGCCCGGTATGCCATCTTTAGTTCCTTTATTAGCACCCGCACTTACGTTGCCGCTTATAAAACCCGGGCCGCCTGTTACCGTACCGTATTGTAAGTTTATATCCTGCCCCAAATCGTCGCCGGAATGATATAAGATCGAAGCGCTGTTCCACATTAAAGCAGAAGTAGCATATGTAGGCAAAGCGCCGGTACCAGATGACGGTCCATTCAATAACTGAGCCTTTATCCGATAAGTTCCTGTAGTGGCACTATCAAATTGATAAACAGTTCGATAGCCAACGGAGTTGCCGTTTAGTATTTGTGAGTCTACTGCAGATAAAGATGTTGTTGCAGAATCATAGTTAATAAGCCATACTTTGTATTGTGGGTAAGGAATGGCTGTAGCGCTGTCATCCTGGTATATAGTGCCGGATATATAGTTGTTGGTACTACCCATATATACTACCTGGCCAAAATTATAACTACAATTACTGTCTACAGCAGTAACTGATACATATACGCCGCTATGATACGGATATACATGTGTAGCGGTAACTCCTGTATCTGCTCCGGTATGGTCATGCCAATCCCATGTATATTTAATAGTAGGGCTGCCACTGTAACTATGGGCTACAGTATTTATTCTATTCCCTGTAGTTGTTGCTGAAAAATAGCATGCGGCGGCACAGCGACTTATTGTAATTGTGTATGCTGTAGAATCATAACATAACGTAGCCAAAGTTGAAGAGTCGTACACAGTTGAGGTTAACCCAATTGTATAATTGCCGGGTATAGTATAGTTATGGGTCGTATTTCCGGTTGAAACATATTGCATAGTTCCATCTCCCCACCATACCGTATACACAAATTGTTGTCCGGGACCGGTTAATGATACAGTTGAGGTATTATTGAGCATAACACCTAATGGGTTAATAGGATCGGCATATGGAGACGCCGTAAAGCTGGCGGTGCATGTAGCATATATATTATTCATTACCAGTATCAATAACAGAGCTACTAAAATCTTTTTCATGTTCTAAAATTTAAGAGTAAGCGTATACCCGATAAGACATTGGCAACAGGCTTAAGGTTAGGGAATTGTATGGTGTTTAGTTTTGTTATAAACCAAAAGCGCCGCTCGAAAGAGCGGCGCAGTAAGGCTTTCATCGTTTATGAAGAAATTCCTTCGTTTATGGATTTTTATTTCATCGTTACTACTGTTGTTTTTACTTCTTGTTTAACAGGAGCTTTAGTAGTAACGGTAGATTTACCATGAAGGTTGGCCAGTGTTGGAGCGATAACCAGCGCAACGATACTCATCAGTTTGATCAGGATGTTCATGGACGGGCCGGAAGTATCTTTAAAAGGATCACCAACAGTATCACCTGTAACTGATGCTTTGTGTGGATCTGATTTTTTATAGTAAATCTCGCCGTTGATCTCCACACCTTTTTCAAAAGATTTTTTAGCATTATCCCATGCACCACCTGCGTTGTTCTGGAACATGCCCATCAATACGCCGCTAACAGTAGCGCCTGCCAGCATACCACCGAGCGCTTCAGGGCCTACCAGGAAACCAACAGTCAGAGGAGCGATCAGGGCTATTGCGCCAGGCAATACCATTTTCTTGATAGATGCTTCTGTAGATATAGCCACACATTTATCGTATTCAGGTTTGCCTGTGCCTTCCATAATGCCGGGAATAGTACGGAATTGGCGGCGTACCTCTTCCACCATTGCCATTGCTGCTTCACCCACGGCGCGTATGGCGAGGGAAGAGAAGATGAAAGGTATCATACCGCCTACAAACAGCATAGCCAGTACATCCGCTTTATAGATATCAATACCGCTGATGCCGGCAACGCCTACATAAGCAGCGAAGAGTGCTAATGCTGTAAGCGCTGCAGAAGCGATAGCGAAACCTTTACCGGTAGCCGCAGTGGTATTACCCACTGCATCCAGCACGTCTGTTTTTTCACGAACTTCTTTAGGCAGTTCGCTCATTTCTGCAATACCGCCTGCATTATCTGCGATAGGGCCGAATGCATCGATCGCCAGCTGCATAGCAGTAGTAGCCATCATACCGGCGGCAGCGATAGCCACGCCGTAAAGACCTGCCATTGCAAAAGAACCCCAGATGCCGCCTGCCAATACTAATATTGGGAGGAAAGTACTTTCCATACCCATTGCCAAACCACCGATAACGTTGGTAGCGTGGCCGGTTGCAGATTGACGTATAATGCTCAGAACAGGACGTTTACCCATTGCTGTGTAGTACTCTGTAATGATGCTCATTAGGGTACCTACTGCAAGGCCAATGATGATGGCGCCAAACACCTGCATGTTCGTAAATTCATGTCCGCGCAATACCATTGATTGTGGCAGTATATACATCACCAGGAAGTAAGAAAGAATTGCTGTGAGGATCATAGAACCCCAGTTACCCATATTCAATGCTTTTTGTACCGCATTGGTGCTGATGCCTGCGTTATCAGAGATACGTACCATCCATGTCCCGATGATAGAAAGTACAATACCTGTACCGGCTATCAGCATAGGTAATAATATAGGTCCGAAACCATTGAAATTGTCAACCACGCCGGGGTTGTTCACCACCTCGCGGCCCAATACCATGGTAGCCAGTACCGTAGCAACATAAGAACCAAACAGATCGGCACCCATACCGGCCACATCACCTACGTTATCGCCCACGTTATCGGCAATAGTGGCAGGGTTGCGCGGGTCATCTTCAGGAATACCTGCTTCTACCTTACCTACGAGGTCGGCGCCCACGTCGGCAGCCTTGGTATAGATACCCCCGCCTACACGGGCAAAAAGGGCAATACTTTCAGCACCCAGGGAGAAACCGGTGAGCACCTCGATAGCGCGTTCCATTTCTTCGCTATTCACCATAGCATCTGGGGCAAACATCATTTTGAAAACTATGAACAAGCTGCCGAGGCCAAGAACCGCCAGGCCGGCAACACCCAGGCCCATTACAGAACCACCGCCAAAAGATACCGCCAGTGCTTTGCTAAGGCTTGTACGCGCAGCATTTGCGGTACGAACATTTGCTTTTGTGGCAATGCGCATACCGATAAAACCTGCCAGGGCGCTAAAAACAGCACCGATAACGAAAGCGAGTGCAATAACCGGGCTCGACTTAGGATTGCTATAGCCCATGAAGCCGAGCAGCAGGCCTGCGATGATCACAAAATACGTGAGTATTTTATATTCAGCTTTCAAAAAGGCCATAGCGCCTTCGGCTATGTATTTAGAAATCTCTTTCATGCGGTCGTTTCCCGCATCTTGTTTGCCCACCCAGGAGCCTTTTATCATCGTGTACACCAGCGCGAGCAGCCCGAAAGCCGGTACGAGATAGAAAAGTGAATTCATATAAGCTATACAATTATTAAATGAGTGGCAGCAAATATAGAAGTTTGACTTATAAAAACATAGGTTTTATGTACATGTAAGGCTGTAAATGATGGAACAATTTTTGTATTTATCTATTATATGCAATAAACATATTCTTAACAACTGAATATTTACTTTTACTTAGGTGGCGCAAGGAGATTATAAAAAATTATCTGACGAGGAATTAATATTCCGATATGCGCATAGAAACGAGCAAGCGGCGTTTACCTGCCTGTTCGATCGCTATGGCCACCTTGTGTATGGCGTATGCCTGAAATACCTGAAAGAAACGGAAGCTGCAAAGGATGCCATGCAGCAGATTTTCATTAAACTGCTAGACGACCTGAAGAGGTTCAAAATAGAAAATTTCAAACCCTGGCTATACCAGGTGGCCAAAAACCACTGTTATATGCAGCTACGCAGGCCAATGCCGGTTGTAAATAATAAAATTGAGGATGGGTATATGGAATTTGAGGAAGACTGGCATCATAAGATAGAGCAGGAGCAATTGCTGGATAAGCTGGAAACTGCCATTAAAGAGCTAACCGGGGAACAAAGAATATGCATTGAACTATTTTACCTGCAAAAAAAGACTTACCAGGAAATAGCGATACAGACCGGCTATACACTGATGCAGGTAAAAAGCGCCATACAAAATGGCCGACGGAACTTAAAAAATAAACTGGAGGCGTCAAGGAACGTGCAATTATGAGCAACGCGCAGTTGATACATATCTTCGACAACAGCACCTGCCTTACTAAAAAGCAGATGCGCGACTACGTGGGTGGCAAAATGACCAACGAGGAAGCTCATGCCGTGGAAGTGCATCTGAACAGTTGCCCGCTCTGCAGTGACGCTGTGGAGGGTTTGTTTGAACAACAGGAGGGCGGCCTTGCAATCATGCACGAACTGAACACTGATTTTCTGAAAGATCATTTTGGGCTCAGTAACCCGCAGGTACATCTTAATTCGATGGCTGCAACACAATCTGTAAGAAAACATGTTCCGCGAGAGAAGAAACCGGCTAAAACAACTGTCCTTTCATGGCGCAGTACATCTTTAGCTGCAGGGCTATTATTGCTGGCGGGGTTAATATGGTTTTACCGGGTAGATCACCGCGCGCCCGAGCCTATTGCGAAGGTGACAGACAACCTATCCAAGCAATCGCCTGAAATAGCCGGCAAGCCGGGAGAACCGGTGGCTGGCAATGCAATAGCCATGAACGAGCCTAAAGCAGAGAAGAGATCTGTAGTACAGGCAATAACACAGTCAGCGCCCGAAAACATCACTGCATCTTTAGATAAAAGTGCTGAAGCGACACCGGCAACATTAGCAGCGGTGGCAGATACAGAACCTGGAGTTGTGCAGAAAGAAGAAGTTATGGTAGCAAAGGCGCCACCTGTTGCTGAAGGACCTAAACTTGCGAAAACTGAAGCAGCAGATAAATTGCCTGCATCTACGCCTGCCGTTGCAACTGCTTCTACATCTTCATATCAACCATCATTTGGCAATAGCTATTCCAATAGCAAAACTGAGGCTTATCAAATATCAGGAGCGCGCAGCAGTAAAATGGCTTACACAGTTGATGGTGTACGCACGCAGGATAAAAAGTCGAATATTGCTAAGGCAACTACAACAGAACCTGACAAGCTAGATGCTGCTGATCAGCTTTATCTCCGGAAAAACTACGGAGATGCGCTGAATTTATATGCAAAGGAAATGCATGCTGCAGATGCAGACCGTAAGCAGGCTGCTATGTTAGGTGCTGCACGTTGCTATCTCGCTCTTGGCAATAATGCCCAGGCAAAGAAATTACTTCAAAACCTTGTAGATTCCTCTAATGGCTCTGTGCGCAGGCATGCGCGGAGATTGTTGAGGGAGATAGGGGAGTAAATTAATTTATCTATTTACATATATAAAGAAAAGAACCCCCGCAAAAAGCGGAGGTTCTTTTAATAAGGCTTGTAGGGCAAATGGTGTAGCATACAGGGGCTGTGCGATTCCAAAAAACACATATCCTAATCTCCCCACTGTAAAAATATATTAATTCTATGAATAAACCTGTAGAATTTATTTAAGTGTTATTTATTTAATGTGTTTTTTTAAAAACCTAAAGTCACCCTTTCCGCGTAAGATCTGTTTTGTATTTTGAGCCCTTGTTTTTAGCCTTATGAAGAAAATTATAGCCGCGCTGGCATTGGGACTTCTTGCGTTCCGGTGCGGTGCGCAGGAAGGGGAGTACAGAAGCGTTAATAATCCGCTTTACTGGAAAAATCGAAAGCCCGATGCGGCCTACTGGCAGCAGGACGTAGCGTATAAGATCAAAGCCTCGATAGATGAAGAAACCAATGTCATCTCGGCATCAGAAACACTTGATTACTGGAACAATTCGCCCGATACACTGCGGTTTGTTTATTTCCACCTGTGGCAAAATGCCTTTGTGAAGGGCTCTCACCTGCATGAACTGGAAGAAGCACAGCATGTAAAAGGCCGCCTTGGGAAATATGAAAAGCAAGGGTTAGGTACTGTAGTTGATGGAATAAAAGTGAATGGAGAAGCACTGGCCACCGAGCTGGATAATACAATACTTAAAGTGTATCTGCCACGTCCGCTATATCCCGGCGGTAAGGTGAGCTTTGCCATGGACTTTAAAACCTATTATGATAACGGATCTACCCGCCGCCGCATGCAGATGTGGGACGCATGGGGCTATAAACATTACAATGGTGTGCAATGGTTCCCTAAGATATGTGTGTATGACCGCAAATTTGGCTGGGATACTTACCAGCACCTGAACAAAGAATTCTATGGTGATTTTGGCAGCTATGATGTGACACTGGATTTTGCATCTAATTACATTGTAGAAGCAACAGGCACGCTCATCAATCGCAAAGAAGTGCTGCCTGATGACCTGCGTGCAAAGCTGGATGTAAAAAACTTTAAAGACAAAAAATGGGATGAGAAACCTTCAGAGATCATCCCATATGTAAAAGGACAACGCAAGAGCTGGCATTTTAAAGCTATCAATGTGCACGATTTTGCCTTTACCGCAGATCCTTCTTACCGCATATCTACCGCCTATTGGAATGGAGTAGAATGCGTGGGGCTGGTACAGGAACCGCACGCAAGCGGCTGGCAGAATAGTGGTGAACTGGTGGCTAAGATCATACAAACCTTTTCGCAGGATATAGGCATGTATCAGTACCCGAAAATGGTAGCAGCAGATGCGCGCGATGGTATGGAATACCCGATGCTGACGCTGGATGGCGGCAAAGCACCTACCTACGATGGTTTGCTGGTGCATGAAATAGGGCATAACTGGTTTTACGGGCAGGTAGGCAGCAATGAAACTTATCGTGCAGCTTTGGACGAAGGATTCACGCAATTTCTTACTGCATGGGGGCTGCGCAAGATAGATGGCGAAAATATGGTGACAGAAAAGCCAAAGAGTTTTTATCGCAGATGGTTTAATGAGCCAACCAATACCCTGGACCGTAATGTGATGAATGCATACCTGGTGGATGCATTGAATAAAAATGAACTGCCGCTAAACACGCATTCTAATGACTTCCACGATGCACTGGGGCATGAAGGAGGATACAGGAATGTATATTTTAAAACGGCTACCATGCTGTATAATCTTCAATACACATTGGGCGATGATCTGTTTTTGAAGACATTGCAACACTATTTCGATCAATGGCGTTTTGCACATCCTTATTTTGAGGATTTCCGCAACTCCATAATACAGTACACGCACCAGGACCTGAACTGGTTTTTTGATGAATGGCTGGAAACTACCAAGACCATTGATTACGGTATCAAAAATATTCACCGCATCAGTAAAGATAGCTTTGCTATCAACTTTTACAGGAAGGGGCAAATGCAGATGCCGATAGATTTTACAGTAACGGATAAGAAAGGTAACCAGCGTGATTTTTACATTCCAAATACATGGTTTGAAAAGAAAACAACTGCAACTACATTACCTAAATGGTATGGGTGGGGTAAACTGCACGATACGTATACCGCACGCATCGAGGCACCTAATGGTGTACGCCATGTGCAGATAGACACTTCTTACCGACTGGCGGATGTGGATGAACTGGATAATTATAAAACAAGAGGTTTGCCTATATCGCCCAAAGCAATAGTGGTGAAATTTGATGCAGGATTGTATAACCCGACTGACAGAAAGCACAAGCGTATGTACATACGCCCTGATATCTGGTATAATACGGTAGATGGTATCAAACTGGGTGGACATATTGAAAGTGACTATTTCAATACCATCAATAAAGTAGATGCCGCTGTATGGTGGAATACACATATAGGACAAGCTGACCGATACCAAAGCTTTAAAAGTGAGGGTTGGTATGATAAATACGTGGCTCTGAATTATACCTTTAACTATTCATCGCCGCTAACACGTAATACACCTAAGCTGCTGAAACAATTGAGCTCGCGCTGGCTGGATGGATTATGGTATCATCGTGCAGGGCTTACATGGCTGGCAGATGGCAATAATACATTCAATGGTAATGCACAAACCATGTGGCGTCCGTTGAGCTATGATCATGATTATCTTATCTATAAAGATGAATGGAGTAGTGGTAGAGCATTGCCTAATTCTTCTGTAAATGCATCATGGACCCATACATATGGTTATGTGCATGGTACCGGTATGTATAAAGTAAGCATCAGGGCACCATTCCTTGCGGGTAACAGTCCTAATGCATTTAACTACTCCTATGCGCAGTTTGAATCGATCAACAACAATAAGCTGGGCAAACTGGAGATCAAGACAAGATTGTTTGGGCGGTATGGACGTGGCACCAATTTGCCGTATGAAAGCTTGCTATGGATAGCAGGCGCAAACCCTGAGGAAATGATGGAGAATAAATACACGCGCACACATAGCTTCTTACCTGATGACTGGACAGGCCTGTCTCAAACTGATATAGGCCATTTTCAACAAGGCGGAGGGTTGAATCTTCGTGGTTATGCAGGTTACCTGGTTGCTGATGACAGGAATGGGAATGTACTGATAGGCTACAAAGGACGTAGTGGTGCATCGGCAAGTGCTGAAGTAGATTTTGATGGATACTTTAAAGTACAGCCCCGGGGAGTGAAAGATTACCTGCACCTGGACGCTTATCTATTTGCAGATGCCGGTGCCATAGAGTTAAGTAATGCGAATGTGCTGACCTTGCCCTACATTGCACCTACTACCATGTGGAGTAACCTGCGTGTAGATGCAGGGCTGGGACTTGCACTGACGATAAAGAAATGGGGCGTATTTGAAAAAGCAAATCCGCTAACCCTGAGATTTGATATGCCATTCTTTATCAACAGGCCACCAAATGCTAATCCGCAATATTGGGCATTCCGTTATGTAGTAGGCATCAACAGGACATTTTAAATCAGGGCTTAATTCCACTAAAAAAGCAGCAGATATTATCTGCTGCTTTTTTAATTTCTAATTCCTTTTAGCTTACCAGAACTTTACTATCTGCTGTACCAATTTGGTATTCGTAGTCTTAAATATCAATGTGTAGATACCGCGAAACAACGTACTAATGTCCAGCGTAAGATCGTCAAAGGGTTGCAGGTGCGTTTCGTAACATACCCTGCCATTCATGTCCACTACCATCAAAGAGCATACTTCTGCTTCTTTGTTCTTAATGTTGATCATCTTTTGTTCGTACTTTTTGGGTTTTTCAATGCGCCTTCACGGTACTAAGCAATAGGTACAGGTGAGAACAATTCGCCTGTCAAAATGTTTATTTATTGTTTGGAACACTCGCTCAGCAACACTTCTTCCACACTATTTGTAAAAGGGTTAAAAGTAGGTTACTTTACTTGTGTAAGTACATCTAAAGTATCAAATTTTCATGTTATAAAAAAAATAAAATCGCTTAAAATATTAAGCGATTGTTATTCAATAAAATATGCGAGGAGGCATCAATATCCACGGCCTTCTTTGCGCTCCATATAGTTCATAAATGCCTTATTGGCTACACGGTTACCGCCCGGGGTAGGGTAGTTGCCGGTAAAGTACCAATCGCCATGATTATCAGGGCATGCATTGTACAACCCTTCTATTGATTGATAGATGATGTCAACTTCTGCAGTCACGTCATCAGGCCTTAGCAATTGCGCTATTTTTTCACTTACTTCTTCAGCAGAGAAAGGAGCATACACGGCCTGTACATAGTTCTTTTTACTCAGTTCGCCGGCAGCTTCTGCATCTTTACATTTTTGGAACGTATCGATGAGCACTTGTTCCCTGCCGGTTTCTTTCAATAAAGCAACAGCAGCCTGGAACGCGATGAAATCGCCCATACGGCTCATGTCAATGCCGTAACAATCGGGATATCGGATCTGCGGAGCAGACGATACAATGATGATGCGTTTAGGGCCAAGGCGATCGAGCATTTTAATAATGCTTTCTTTGAGCGTAGTACCACGGACTATAGAATCATCTATTATTACAAGCGTATCTACTCCTGGCTCTACGGTACCATAGGTGATATCATAAACGTGCTGCACCATTTCGTTACGGCTTGCATCTTCCGTAATAAACGTGCGCATCTTTACGTCTTTAATGGCTATTTTTTCTATACGCACCCTGCGGCTGATCAGCTCTTCAATTTCTTCACTATTGAGCTTGCCCGATGTAATGCGTTCCAGTTTTATTTGGTTCAGGAATTGCTCTAAACCTTTGATCAAACCATAGAAAGCGGTTTCTGCTGTATTAGGAATAAAGGAAACAATTGTGTGTTTCAATTTTCCATCTACAGCCTGCAACACCTTATCTGCAAGATTGCGGCCTAGCTGCTTGCGTTCTTTGTATATATCCTTATCGCTACCGCGGCTGAAATAGATACGTTCGAAACTGCAGGCAGTGATCGGTTTTTCAGGCAATATACGCGGATTGCTAAAACTGCCATCGCCCTTTACGATCACCGCATGGCCCGGCTGTAATTCATGTACTTCCTCAAGGGGTACGTGAAAAGCCGTCATGATTGCAGGCCTTTCTGATGCAACAACCACCACTTCGTCATTACGGAAGAAGTAAGCAGGACGTATGCCGTTGGCATCACGCAGCACAAAGCTATCGCCATTGCCGATAAGGCCGCTGCATACAAATCCACCATCAAAATGTATAGCGGCTTGTTTTAGCACACCTTCCAGGTTCAGCGATTGCGGATTGGCATCATCTGCCTGGCAGAGGTAATAATGTATGGTTTCGATCATGGCGCCCAGGTCACTCTCACGTATTGTGGTAGTGGGATGAGCATCCAGCATCTTAAACAGTTCGTCTGTATTTACCAGGTTGAAGTTGCCCGCCATGGTAAGATTGCGGGTAGGGTTGATATTCGGCTTCAGGAAAGGGTGGCAAAATTCCACATTATTCTTTCCTTGCGTACCATAGCGAAGGTGCCCCAACAATACCTCGCCCATAAAGCGCACATAGCCCTTTAGCAAACCGGGATGTTGCAGTATTTCAGGATACATTTTTTCCAGTTCAGCCACTTCCTGCTGCACATTCTGGAAGATCTGTGAAATAGCATTCGCGCCGCTGATGCGCAGGCGATGCATAAACTGGTGTCCCGGCTCTACATTTAGCTTAACGGTAGCAATACCGGCGCCATCCTGGCCGCGGTTATGCTGTTTCTCCATCAGGAGGTATAATTTGTTAAGACCGTAGAAAGCAGTACCGTATTTGCGGTGGTAATATGCCAGTGGCTTCAGGAGGCGTATATAAGCCAAACCACATTCGTGGTGTATCGCGTCAGACATGAGGCTGCAAAGATACTAAGCTTTGGCTATTTTCTGAACAGCGGTAATTTGATTTTGATTATACCCTAATATGTCTTCTTCGCCCTTTTTCTTGAACTGGATATTGAATGCAGTGCTGATGAGCAGGGCGAGCCCAATGGCAAAAATGCAGGCAGCGGAAAAACGGTGCAGGTACAATATACGCCTGAGCGTCAGCTTCCTGCGAATGGAATCTGCCAGGAATACTTTACAGAAATCCACAGTTAGGATCAGGCCAAGGCAACAACCAAATAGCACTAATCTATAAAGGGTACTGGTATTTGCGGTAGCAGTAACTGCCGCTAACCATGTGATAATAACGCCGGGATTAATGGTGTTTATCAGGAACCCGCTCAGCCATATTCTAAAGTAATGCGCGCCGCTGATAGTTACATTCATGGTAGAAGGGCGCTTGGGCTTATATTTATCGAAGAGGCCCAGTAAACCCATGCCTATCAGTAAAACAGCACCGCCGTATGCAATGGTACGTTTATGCTCATTCAGCAGTTCCAGCCAGTTAGCCGCAACGTTGGCAACCGTTACATACATGATATCGCTTAAGGATACCCCTAATATAAACGCGATCCCCGCCTTATAGCTATGGTTCATGCTATACCTGATGACGGCAAACAGGGTGGGGCCCACAGAGATGGCCATAAACAGCCCTAATAATAATCCTTTAACTATAGCATCTATCAAATGCATAACCACAAGGTAAAAATTTCTGCCGACAGGTTGCGCTTTTTGCCTGTTATAAGTTGTATAAAAATCTTTGTCAGATGATACTATTTAGCCCACACCATCATTGTACGGTCTGTGTCAGTTGTGGCTTCTATAGATATCCAGAGGTAAGGAGATCGTAAAAGTTCCTCTGCTTTTTCCGGCCATTCTATTAAGGAAAGGTTATTTTTTTGTGTAATACAATCTTCCATGCCGGCATTTACCGCTTCTTCAGCATCGCGCAACCGGTACCAGTCCATATGATATATCATCCTGTCTTTACCATTTTCATCAAAATGGTATTCATTTATTAATGCAAAGGTGGGGCTGCTGATTGCATCGGCGACACCCAAATAATCGCATAGCGCATGGATGAAGGTTGTTTTCCCCGCACCCATTTGCCCGCTAAAAGCGAGTGTATTATAACCAGTCGCGACCTGCCAAAACTGGCGAACAGCATTTTCTATTGTGCCTAAAGAATAGGAAATTTGTAATAATGGAGCTGGCATAAAAATTAATCGCGAAGATAAGGGCAAAGCCGGTATTGAAAATGCAAAAGACATATTCTACAGTTGTAGAAGGGATGACATGTGGTAATTGTGCTATTACTATATCTAAATTGCTGGAGAAAAAGGGAGCTACTAATATCTCTGCTAACGCTGCATCGGGAGAGGTGAGCTTTTCTGTGCCGGAAGAAGCAGATGTAGAGAAAGTATATGATTCTATAGATGGCCTTGGCTATAAAGTGGTACGAGGCGAAGAAGATATAGCAAGCCATGCAAGCCATGCAAGCCATGACCACGACCACAGTGCACGCTATTTATTAATATCCGCTTTGCTAACGGTGCCATTGCTGGCGCATATGTTTACGAATTGGTATGTATTGCACCTGCCCTGGGTACAGTTTGCATTTGCAACGCCGGTGTATATAATGGGCATAATGGTGTTTGGTAAAAGCGCTGTAAGATCATTGCAGAACAGGGTGCCAAATATGGATGTACTTATTATGCTCGGGGCAACTGCTGCATACATCTATTCATTAATAGGATTGCTGTTTTACAAAGACCAGGCGATGGATTACCTGTTCTTCGAAACTACTGCATCTATTATTACGCTGGTGATGCTGGGCAACTGGATAGAGCATAAAACGGTAACCTCTACAACTGTTGCTATTAACGAATTGGTGAAACTGCAACCTCAAACAGCCAGGATAGTGATGACGGATAGTGTGGGCAAAGAGTCTGTAATGACTGTTGAGAGTAAATACGTACGCACTGGAGATATTGTGTTAGTGAACAATGGCGATAGTGTACCTGTGGACGGTGAAATAATATATGGCGATGCTCAATTGGATGAGCATATGATCACCGGTGAGAGTATGCCTGTTCGTAAACAGGTTGGTAATACAGTTGTTGGGGGAACATTGGTGGTAGATGGAAATTTGAAGGTAAAAGCTACAACCATCGGTAATGCATCGGTGCTTTCGAATATAATAAAGATGGTACGGGAGGCGCAAGGCACCAAGCCACAGTTGCAGAAACTGGCAGATAAAATCAGCGCGATATTTGTGCCCACCGTATTAGTTATAGCAGTGGCTACCTTGCTTGGTAACTATTTCTTCGTGCACTTGTCTTTTGCCGAATCTATGATGCGCAGTATTGCCGTGATGGTGATATCCTGCCCCTGCGCTATGGGACTAGCGACACCTGCTGCTGTTGCCGTGGGCCTGGGGCGTGCTGCGCGAAACGGTATATTAATAAAAGGTGGGGACACACTGGAACGGCTTAAAACCATTAAACAAATAGTATTTGATAAGACGGGTACACTCACTACCGGTAAGCTGCAAATAGAATCCCTGGTAATTGCAGATAAGAATATGCAGGAAGATCAACTGCGTTCTTTGATAGCATCTATAGAAGCCCATTCGTCGCACCCCATAGCACGATCCATCAACGCACAATGGAAATCAAACCATCCTGTAATATTCAGAGAAACGACGGAGGTAAAAGGTAAAGGTATTGAAGCTGTAGATGAGGCAGGCGTCCAGTGGCAGCTGGGATCGGGGAAATGGTTGCATGAAAATGCCGCTGTTGATAAGGGTTATGATGTATATCTGTATAAAAACGGTACCTATACAGCGGCGCTAAAGATAAGTGATGCGATACGAAAAGATGCAAAAGATACAGTTGCCAAACTGAAGCAGATGGGTTATAAAACCATCCTGCTAAGTGGCGACTCCGAAGAAAAGTGCCGTTATGTGGCAGAAAGCCTTGGCATACAAGACGTATTTGCAGGATATAATCCTGAGCAAAAAAATAAGAAGCTGGACGAACTAATGCGTGCAGCACCTACCGCAATGGTAGGAGATGGCATTAATGATGCACCAGCACTGGCAAAGGCCACGGTGGGTATTTCGCTAAGTGAATCAACCCAGATCGCTATACAATCGGCTAATATCATCTTGTCTGGCAATAAGCTTTCTGTGCTACCCAAAGCCATTCGCCTTGGTATATATACAGATCAAACAATCAAACAAAATCTTTTTTGGGCATTTATTTATAACATAATTGCAATACCTGTAGCAGCGATCGGCTTATTAAGGCCTACCTATGGAGCAGGGATCATGGCACTGAGTGATGTAGTACTGATACTAAATTCACTGTTATTGGGTGTGAGGAAGCTTGATAAATAAACTTTTTATGTTGTTTTTACGTCATAAATAATGGGGGTATTCGATACTACCGTACGAAATTTGTTATTTTGGGTATCAGGGTTTAGGCCTGTTAATGAACAAGAATGAAAAAACTCTTATTGCTATTTACTATATGCACCATTTCCCTGGTGGCAAAAGCTGATGCTAATTTCTGGCAACAGGTTACTTCAAAAAATGAGCTACAGGAATTTGTAAGATCCATACACCCCAATAAGTATCTCGTGTACAGATTGCAGGAGCAAAGCCTTAAGCCGATATTGGCGAATCTTTCTGAAGACCCCGATAGGGGTTTGCAAATAGAACTGCCAATGCCGGATGGCACATTGAGGACGTTTAAAGTATGGCAGGCACCTATGATGGAAGGTGCTATGGCCGTACAGTTCCCTGAGATAAAGACCTTTACTGCCATAGCTATTGACAATAGCGCCGTGACAGCAAAGCTGGATTTTACGGATTTTGGTTTTCATGCAATGATTTTTGATGGGGACAAAACTTATTTAATTGACCCGTATAATAACAGCAACAGCGGATACTATCTCTGCTATTATAAAAAGGATATAGTACGCAAGAGTAGCATATCGTGCGAGGTAGACGCAAATGCAGGTGATAATCCTGCAGGTAGCATGCCCGATTATCTTACTGCAAATGGATTACCGGGCGCACAATTGAAGGTGAACGGTGCCTTAAAACATACCTACCGCCTGGCATTGGCATGTACCGGTGAATATTCTATAGCAGTGGCTGATCCTGCGCCGGCATCGGTTGCACGTTCTTTGAGTGCTATGACCACTTCTATGAACCGTGTGAATGGTGTATATGAAAAAGAAATTGGCGTACATCTAAATTTTATCACCAATGAAACAGCATTGATCTATACAGATCCTGCTACAGATCCTTTTACTGCCAATAACAACGGCCCTGCATTGCGCTATCAAAATCAAGTTAACACCGATACAACAGTTGGTGTGGCTGCTTATGATTTAGGACACATATTTAGTACCGGTGGCGGCGGTATTGCCGAACTGGCGAGTGTATGTGATGCCTTGTCCAAGGCTGAGGCTGTGACCGGCCAGCCAGACCCCGTAGGCGATGCTTTTGATATAGATTTTGTTGTTCATGAAATGGGACACCAGTTTGGCGCAACACATACATTCAATGCAGCAACGGGCTCTTGCATTGGTAATACGGTGATATTAACTGCATTTGAACCAGGCAGCGGTTCTACAATAATGGCTTATGCCGGCATCTGCGGTGGGGACAACAACCTGCAACTTCATAGCGATGACTATTTTCATGCAGCAAGCCTGGCACAAATGTCTGATTTTATTTTGTCGCCAACAGATGGCGGCGCTTGTGCTGTTACTACCACATCAGGTAATAATCCATCTGTGGTGCCATCATTTAACCAAACATACACTATACCGTATTTAACCCCATTTGAGATCAGCGCACCCAAAGCCACAGATGCCGATAACGACAGCCTTACCTACAACTGGGAAGAATACGATCTTGCAGATTTTAATAAAAGTTTTAGCGCTACAACGATCGGCCCTATCTTCCGTTCTTTCAAACCAACATCATCGGTTACAAGGACGCTTCCGAGATTAGACAGCCTGCTGCATAACAATACCAATTATTTAGGGGAGAAGCTACCTGAAGTAACACGGAAGATCGCTTTTAAACTGACAGTAAGGGATATTCATAATGGCTGGGGATGTTTTAATACACCTGATGATAGCATGGTGGTAAAAGCAGTAAGTTCTGCCGGGCCGTTTCGTGTTTCTTTTCCAAATACTACATCCGACAATTTGCAATCGGGTAGCACAACCATCGTAACATGGGATGTAGCCCATAGTGACGAGGCGCCAGTTAGTTGCAGTAAGGTGGATATTACTTTATCGACAGACGGAGGATATAATTACACTTACACGCTTGCCTCTAATACGGCAAATGATGGCAGCGAAACCGTTACTATCCCGCAAGGAATATCTGCAGATAAGTGCCGTGTAAAAGTTAAGGGAGCAGGGAATGTGTTCTTCGATATCAGCGATCAGGACTTTAAAATATCGTCCCAATCTATGGGACTTAAAATATACCCTGTGCCTGCTTATAATATTTTGAAAGTGGAAACAGGTAACAGTGCTGTGTATGAGATACGTGTGTGTAATATACTAGGGCAGCGTGTTTATGAAAACACATTTGCGGGGCGTGATCTTATAGATGTGCGAGGATGGGCATCCGGTGTATATAGCATCCGGCTGATAAATAAAGAGACGGCGGAACGGATCGACCAAAAAATAACTGTTCTATAAAAATAAAACCCCGGCATCGGGGTTTTATTTTTTACTGCTATAATTCTTCTTTTAAAAATCTGCCGGTATGGCTTTCTTTTATTTTGGCAATAACCTCAGGAGTACCTGCGCCAACTAATTGGCCGCCGCCATTGCCACCTTCCGGGCCCATGTCAATGACGTAATCTGCTACTTTCACTACATCCAGGTTGTGCTCAATGACTAAGACTGTATTACCACGATCTACCAATCTATTCAATACCGCGAGCAAGTGCTTGATGTCTTCAAAGTGCAAACCGGTAGTTGGCTCGTCCAGTATATAAACAGTCTGGCCAGTATCTCTTTTAGATAATTCCGTTGCCAATTTTACCCGTTGTGCTTCACCGCCGCTGAGTGTTACCGCGCTTTGTCCGAGTGTTACATAACCAAGGCCTACATCCTGCAAGGTTTTTATTTTTCTATGCAGGAAAGAAACGTTTACAAAAAATTCTACTGCTTCATCTACGGTCATATCCAATATATCGGCGATAGACTTTCCTTTGTAGCGTATCTCTAATGTTTCACGATTGTATCGTCGGCCATTACATTTTTCGCAGGGTACATATACATCCGGCAGAAAGTTCATTTCTATAACGCGCATACCACCGCCCTGGCATTCTTCGCAACGTCCGCCCTTTACATTGAAGGAGAAGCGGCCTGCATTGTAGCCACGTATCTTAGCCTCCGGTATTTGTGCAAATAACTGGCGTATTTCGTTGAAGAAACCGCAGTAAGTTGCAGGGTTGCTTCTTGGTGTCCGGCCAATAGGACTCTGATCTATTTCTATTACTTTATCTACAAACTCCAGTCCGGCCATTTTTTTATAAGGCATAGGCACTTGCTTGAACTTAGGATAGCAATGCTTTGCCAATATAGGATAGAGTGTTTCATTTATAAGTGTACTCTTGCCACTGCCTGATACGCCACTTACACATATAAAAGTACCCAGCGGAAGCTCGATAGAAACATTCTTGAGGTTATTGCCAGTAGCGCCCTTTAATACAAGTTTTTTGCCAATGCCTTTTCTACGTTCTTTAGGAACTTCGATAGCCAGTTTATGATTGAGATAACCCGCTGTTGTAGTGTTTTCTTTAATCACCTGTGCAGGAGCGCCCTGGCTAACGATACGGCCTCCATGCACACCTGCCGCCGGTCCGATATCTATCAGGTGGTCAGCTGCCAGCATAATGTCTTTATCATGTTCAACGACCAATACAGAATTACCACTATCGCGGAGATTTTTAAGCGCGTGTATCAATTTCTGATTATCTCGTTGGTGTAAGCCAATACTCGGCTCATCCAGGATATAAGTGATACCGGTGAGCTGCGAGCCTATCTGTGTGGCTAAACGTATACGCTGACTTTCGCCGCCGCTCAGTGTACGAGTGGCACGGTCTAGTGTAAGATAATGTAAACCTACATCGAGCAAGAAGGAAAGACGGTCGCGTATTTCCTTTAGTATGTCTTTTGCTATCTGGTTTTGTTTGTTGGTCAATCGCTTCTCTATACCCTTAAACCATTCTGCAAGATTGTGCAGTGACATAGCAGATAGCTCTGCAATGTTCTTTTCGTCTAGCTTAAACCAAAGGCTTTCCTTCTTAAGGCGCGCGCCATTACATTCGGGGCAGGTAGTTAGTTGCATATAGCTTTCTGCCCAGTCGCGTATCGCTTCAGAAGAAGTTTCATTGAACCAGCGCAGCAGCATATTGATGATGCCCTCGTAATTGGATTGTGCAACATGCTCATGATAGGTCTCTGCTTCATCGCTATTATATGTAATAACGCCTTCCTCATTACCATACAGCAATATGTTTATCTGATTTTGCGGTATGTCCTTAATGGGCTTGGTAAGTGATATTTTATTCCGCTTTGCTAATATAGTTGCCTGGTTAAAGGTCCACGCTTCGCGTTCGCCGCCAAGAGGTGCAATGCCACCGTCGTTAATGCTCTTGTCTGTATCAGGTATCACCTCATTCATATTTACCTGGTACACACTGCCAAGGCCTTTGCATTTAGGACATGCTCCGTAAGGTGAGTTGAATGAAAATGTATTGGGTGAAGGCTCTTCATATGACAAGCCTGTATCAGCGCACATCAACTGTTTGCTATATTGTGAAAGCTTATTTTTATCCGCGTCCAATACAAACATAAGGTCCTTACCCATCTGTAGAGACTTCTGTATGCTTTGGCTGAGCCTTGCCTGGGCGTCATCCTGTGCTATCAGCCGATCTACGACCAGTTCTATATCATGTATCTTATACCGGTCTACCTGCATACGCTCCTTCAGGTCGAGTATTTCGCCATCCACCCGCACCTTTAGGTATCCCTGCTTTCTTAATTGCTCAAACAGTTCGCGATAATGTCCTTTACGGCCACGTACTATCGGCGCAAGCAGGATGATCTTCCTGCCCGAAAAATTTTGTTTGATATGGTCAATAATCTCCTCTTCGCTAAACTTAGACATTTTCCGTCCCGTATTGTATGAATAGGCGTCGGCCACGCGCGCATATAACAAGCGCATAAAATCGTACACCTCTGTTACCGTACCAACAGTAGACCTGGGATTGCGATTGGTTGTCTTTTGCTCAATAGAAATTACCGGAGACAGCCCTGTTATTTTATCCACGTCAGGACGATCGAGATCGCCCATAAACTGGCGGGCGTACGCAGCAAAGCTTTCCATATAACGGCGCTGCCCTTCTGCGAAAATAGTATCAAAAGCCAGTGAAGATTTACCGCTGCCACTAATGCCTGTAATAACAACCAGCTTATTCTTAGGTATGCTTACATCTATGTTCTTAAGGTTATGAACACGTGCGCCCAGTACTTCTATGTTTTCGTTGGTGCTCTCTGCCATCCCTTCCTTCGTTGCCATATTTTTCATGCGAACTGCAAGTTACGGAAAGGTAACAGCATGGCAACGAACGGAGCTATTGTAATTAACTGTGACTTAATATTTTCTGTCTATGGCGTAGTCAACCAGCGAAATCATCGCTTCTTTTGCCGGAGATGGAGCATAGTTGTCGAGCATGGCAAGGGCCTCGTTTTTATAATCAGCCATTTTTTTGGCTGCATATTCGATGCCTCCCGACTTGCGTACAATATCTATTACTTCCTGTACCTTTTTGCGATTGGTGTTCTGATTCTTCACTATGTAGATGATCTGCCGCTTGGTTGCATTATCTACATTCTGCAAGGTATATATAAGCGGCAAGGTCATTTTCTTTTCCTTAATATCTATGCCTGTAGGCTTACCTACGTTATCCTCTCCATAATCAAAGAGGTCATCCTTTATCTGGAAGGCGATGCCCACTTTTTCGCCAAACAGCCTGAATTGCTCACTTATATTAATATCTCCAGATGAAGAGAATGCGCCGGCTGAACAGGCTGATGATAATAAAGAAGCTGTCTTCGAACGTATTATTTCGAAATATATATCTTCGGTTATATCAAGTTTCCTGGCCTTCTCCATTTGCAGCAGTTCACCCTCACTCATCTCCTTAACTGCCCTTGAAGTTATTTTAAGTATCTGATAATCATCATGTTCTAATGATAACAATAATCCTTTAGCAAGTAAATAATCCCCAACTAATACAGCGATCTTGTTTTTCCACAGAGCATTCACTGAGAAAAAATTTCTACGAAGCATGGCATCATCCACAACATCATCATGCACTAATGTAGCGGTATGCAGTAATTCTATAAGCGAAGCAGCCCTGTATGTTTCTTCTTTGATATCGCCTACGATCTTTGCAGAAAGGAATACAAACATAGGCCGCATCTGCTTGCCCTTACGCTTTATAATAAAACGCATGATCCTGTCCAGTAAAGGGTTTGAACCCTTTACACTGTCTGAAAATTTTTTTTCGAATAACGCCAGTTCTGAGCCTATGACCTGCTTTACAAGATCCATTTTATCGTTAATGAGTAGCAAATGTATCGTTAACCGCTTGTAAAAAAACTAAAAATCCTTTAACCCGGTGTTGTAAAAAACTAGCTTTATGGCATAGTTGTTGAGTATATCACCTCAAAAAACAGGTATTATTTTTAGTTTTTGTTCTTTGTTTTTTTGGACTGACTAATATACCTTTGTCACAGTTTTATTTAATTTAACCAAAATTTGTATAAAATAAACACTCTTGTTATGGTCAACAAAAAGTACCTATTGCTAGCCAGCTTAAGTTCCTTATTGGCAACGCAGCCGGTATTTGCGCAAGAAGGAGAGATGCAAACAGCGAAGTGGTCGGGTCGTGATATGACTTATCGCGGTCAGAGCTACGATGTTCTTGACTCTTCTTACGTACCCGGTTTCCGCATGAAGCAACATCGCAAATTCATGAACCACCAATACGCATTTCCTGCGAAGCCACGTAACATGTGGGAAGTAGGTGTTGGTCTTGGACTGTACAATGTATCTGGCGACGTACCAACTCTGTTCCCCTGGAACGCTAAAGGTGGTGCGCTTGGTTTCCACGCTCACGTACGTAAATCATGGGGTTATGTATTCTCTACCCGTTTGCAGTATAACTATGGCGTAGCCAAAGGTTTGGAATGGGGAGAGGCTCGTAACTACAGGTATAACACTGCATGGGCTCAATATCCCGGATATGCACCTGAGTTCCCTGCGGGTTCAGGCTATCCTGCAAGCAAGCCTGTATTTTATAACTACCGTATGGAAGCTCACCAGCTGAACTTAGACCTGATCGCTTCTTTGAACAATATCAGGTTCCACAAAGCTAAGTCTGGTGTTTCTTTATATGCATTCTTAGGCCTTGGCGCCCTGGCTTACAACACTCGTGTTGATGCCCTGAATAGCGCTAACCAGGAGTATGATTTCGCAACTATCGTTGGTTCTACACCACAGATCCACGAAAATCGTAAAGAGATCCGCGACAAACTTCAGGCTGCAATGGATGGTACTTACGAAACAGACGCTGAAAACGAACGCGATCGTCGTCGTCCATCTATCTTTAAAAACAAAACACTGCAATTTGCACCAAGTGTAGGTGTTGGCGCTCAGTTCCGCCTGAGCAAGCGTATCAACCTTTCTCTGGAAGATCGCGTTACAATGCCTTGGGATGATGATCTGCTGGATGGCCAACGTTGGTCTGAGCAAACACCAGGTTCTCCTGTTCAATCTAACCAAAACGACGGTATCAACTACCTGAGCCTTGGTATCAACTTTAACCTGGGTAACAAACGTAAAAACGTTGAACCTCTGTACTGGCTGAATCCTCTGGATCATGCTTACAACGAGCTTTCTTACCCACGTCATATGATCCTGCCTGATCCAATTCTGCCTGATGCTGATGGTGATGGTATCACTGATCAATTCGACAAATGTCCTGGTACACCTGCAGGTGTAGCTGTTGACAGCCACGGTTGCCCACTGGATACTGATGGTGATGGTGTACCTGATGATCGTGATAAACAACTGATCACTCCGACTGAATGTCAACCGGTTGACGCTGACGGTGTAGGTAAATGCCCTTGTCCTGATGGTTGCGGCCAGGCAGTATCTTCTTGCGGTAACATTATGGCAGGTAGCATCACTTTCGATAACAATGCATCTAAAATACGCCCAACTTCTCAAGCACAACTGGCTACACTTGCTGCTCAAATGCAAGCTAACCCAACTTGTAAAGTGGTTATCACAGGTGCCGGTAACGGAAGCAAAATTCAGCAACAACGTTCTTGGGATCGTGTAAACGCTGTAATCGAATACATGAGTGAAAAACACGGTATCGATCGCAACCGCTTTATCTTCCAATACGGACAGGCTGGTGACGCAAATGGTGTAATGTACCGTTCTGCAATGCCTGGTGAAGAAGGTCCTGCTAACGTAGCACCTCCATTCCCTAACCTGCGTAGGAACTAAAATTAAATTGAATAATACTGAATTAGCCCCGGTGATGAACCGGGGCTAATTTTTTTGCGATATACTGTTGGAGCGTGAATAATGCAAAAGAGCCGACTATACAAAGCCGGCTCTTTTTTGTGTAAATAATATTAATTAGCTAAGCTGCTGCTTATGAAATTTTATTAAGCCCTCCATAGGAGACTTAGCAATAACGCCGGGCTGCAATTCGTACTGGTAACAAATATTGTTGATCACATCCCTGAATTCGTAAGCTACAGAACCTGTAAAATATAGCGGCAGTTTCCAGCTCTCACGGAATTTGAGTATGTGGTGGTGGAAGAAGTCATTAATGCAGTCTTCTATGATATTTTCTACCATGTAGTGGCCACGGTAATTGATCAAGAGGTTTACAAATGTAGAGAGGTACCTGTTGGGGAACGGTTCTTCGTACAGCCGTCGGATGATCGCGGGTAGATCGTTGCCAAAAAGCTGCTCGAAAGCTGCTGTTAATTCGGCATCAAAGGTTTTATAAGCGTAGTATTGCAAAACGCGTTTACCCATATGATTGCCACTACCCTCGTCACCGGCAATAAAGCCGAGCGAGGGTTGCTGCGCGGCTATTTTTTTGCCGTTGTAATAACAGCAATTGCTGCCTGTACCTAGTATGGATACGATGCCCTTGTTGTTACCGCAAAGTGCCCTAGCTGCCGCCAATAGGTCGCCCTGGACATCTACCTTTTTTATACCAAAGAACCGGCGCAAAAGACCGGTCAGTTCCTTCTGCTTGATTGGATTGCCGGCACCGGCACCATAGTAAATAATACTATCGGCAACATGCTTTTTAGGATTCCATTTCAGCTCTTCCCTCAGCAGTGTGTTTATATGATCATGAGACTGTAACAAGGGATTAATACCCGAAGTTTGTACATGCAGTGATTTTCTGCCGTTGCTCAGAAGACACCAGTCTGTCTTCGTAGAGCCACTCTCTACCAATAGTACGGAACCCATACCTTTATTTTTTGTACTTACAAATTTGCATCATCGCAGAACAATATCCTAATGTAATGTGTTGGTATAATGTTATTTCAAATGGCAGTATACAGATAGTTTATCATTTAATTCATAAATGCACCTAACTTTGTTGCCTTATTAAGATGGACTCAAAGAAACCTTCCGGGTTGCAGGTTTGGACGCCGCTGCTTTTCGCTTTTATTCTCATGTTTGGTATGACGCTTGGTTTCAACCTGCGGGATACGTTACGCACCAAACGTGACCTGGGAACGGTGATTGAACGTAATGACAGACTGGAGCAGATCATAGACCTGATCAATGAAAAGTATGTTGATACGGTAAACAAAAACAACTTGTACAGCGATGCTATTACAGGCATCCTTTCGCATCTTGATCCTCATACCGTATATATACCCTCTGACGAACTGGAAGAAGTAAACGAAGGCCTCGAAGGTAGCTTTTACGGTATAGGTGTTGAATTCGCTATTATCAGAGATACTATACAAGTGACATCTGTTGTGAAAGGTGGACCATCCGAACATGCAGGTGTAGAAACGGGAGATCAATTAATAAAAGTTGGGGATAGTGTTGTAGCGGGTAAGCATATTACCTCAGAGCATATCATAAGAATGCTAAAAGGCAAGGAGGATACTAAAGTAGTTGTTGACTTAAAACAGCCATGGAATAACAGCAAGCGCTCTGTTACCATCAAAAGAGGCGTAGTGCCGGTATATAGTATAGATGCATCCATTATGCTGGATTCGCAGACCGGCTATATTAAGATCAACAGGTTTAGCGCTAACACTTACAATGAGTTTGTAGCATCGTTGAAAGAGCTGAAAGGAAAAGGGATGAAAGGGCTGGTGATAGACCTGCGAGACAATCCCGGTGGTTATCTTGACAATGCTAAAGACATCGCGGATGAGCTATTACCGGGTAATAAACTGATTGTGTATACGGAAGGCCGCAGGTCGCCAAGAATTGAATACTATACTGATAATAAAAGCGGATTTGAAAAAGGAGAAGTTGCGATACTTATAGATGAAAATTCAGCATCAGCAAGCGAGATACTTGCCGGGGCTGTACAGGACTGGGATAGAGGCGTGATCATAGGAAGGCGATCTTTTGGAAAGGGACTGGTACAGGAACAATATAATATGGCAGACAGTTCCGCATTACGCCTTACAGTAGCCAAATACTACACGCCGTCGGGGAGGTGCATACAACGCTCTTATGCAAAAGGGAAGGATGCTTATGCAGAGGCTTTTGTTCATAGGTTTGAAACAGGAGAACTTACCGGGAAGGACACTATTAATGTAGGAGATACAACGAAATACTATACAGCCAATAAACGTGTGGTGTACGGCGGCGGAGGGATAAAGCCGGATGTATATGTACCATACGATACTACAAAGCTAACACCGGGTATGATGAACCTGATGTATAGCGATGATGTAAGAAACCTGATATGGGACTATTATGTACGACATCGTAATAGTTTAATGGAATTCCGTAATGTGAAAGAATTTGATAAAAAATTCAAAGCAGACGAACTTGTCACTGCCTTTCTGAAGATGCAGGATCCTGTATTCAGGCGGGTAGTGGAAAAGGTAATGCAGCACAATGCCAACTATAGATTCTTTGCCGCGCAAATGAAGGCGCAAATGGCAAGAATACTCTTCTACAGCAATGGTTATTACTCTATAACAACCGAGGATGATGATGTAGTGCAGAAAGCCCTGCATGTGTTGCATGGCGGCGCTTACTCAGCTATTGTAGGTAGGTAACGCATCCAGCCATCCCATATTCTCCACGCTATGGGCATTTGCACAGAAAGTCTGATGCCCGTTTGTCAAGACCCAATATTTGCATTGCAGGTTTTTTTGATACGCCAGCAACTGATGCAAGGTATTCTCAGTTATCGCAACTTCGGGTGCTTTGCATTCGATCAGCATCCAGGGCACATGATTGCGGTTGTAAACAACAATATCAAATCGTTTAGTGAGCCTGCCAAAAATGATCTTTTTCTCAACGGCCATAAGAGATGCCGGATAATGACGCGCAAGCAATAAGTAAATGATATGCTGGCGCACATGCTCTTCAGGAGTTAGGTTTACCCAAATCCTGCGCACGGGATCATATACCTGGGCCGTACCCTCAGATGCCCGTAGTTTTAACTCTATTCCGGTAAAGTCCAGGTGGATCATGAACATCCTAAGATAATACATGTTGGCATCATTTCGTAACTTTAGTAGGTATGAAGACTAAAGAAGAGATCGTAAAGAATTGGTTGCCGAGATATACGGGTTTGGAATTAAAAGATTTTGGAGATTATATCCTTTTGTGCAATTTCAGCAGTTATGTAACCCGTTTTGCAAGCATGAACAAGGGCGCAAAAATATCCGCGCCTGATAAGCCCATGCAATGCGCCACGGCCGATGGTATTACGATCATCAACTTTGGTATGGGTAGTCCGGGCGCGGCTACAATGATGGACCTGCTATCGGCGATAGACCCGAAAGCAGTGCTTTTCCTTGGTAAATGCGGCGGACTGAAAAAGAAGAATAAAGTGGGCGACCTGATATTGCCCATTGCTGCTATAAGAGGTGATGGTACCAGCAATGATTATTTCCCCCCGGAAGTGCCCGCACTGCCTGCGTTTGCGTTACAAAAGGCTATATCCACAACTATACGCGATTATCAGCGTGACTACTGGACGGGGACTGTGTACACCACCAATCGCCGGGTGTGGGAACATGATGATAATTTTAAAGATTACCTGCGCCGCATAAGAGCCATGGCTATAGATATGGAAACAGCTACCATCTTTTCTGTAGGCTTTTATAACAAGATACCTACGGGTGCATTGTTATTAGTATCTGATCAACCAATGATACCCGAAGGTGTAAAGACAGCCACGGGGGATGCGGCAGTCACAAAAAAATATGTGGACATGCACCTGAGCATAGGTATAGATTCTTTGAAACAACTTATTAATAACGGGCATACCGTAAAGCATCTTCAATTTTAGTGGATCATAAGACCAACATACTTTCAGTAACTAATCTTTCTATTGCGTTCAGCAATGGATTTGCCGCTGTTAAAGATATTTCCTTTAACATAGCTAAGGGAAAAACCTTAGCAATCGTAGGGGAGAGTGGATCAGGGAAATCCCTGACGGCATTATCGTTAATGGGGTTATTACCCAGGCAGGCTTCCTTGGACGGCAATATGATGCTTATCGTTAGTGGCCGTGAGATTAACCTGAATAAGATAACTGCAACTCAATGGCAGCAGATGCGTGGTAAAGAGATGGGGATGATCTTCCAGGAACCGATGAGCTCTTTAAACCCGGTAATGAAAATAGGGAAACAATTGGCGGAAACGATAGAGGTGCATAATGGAATGTCTAAGGCTGAAGCTAAACTGAACGCGGTAGACTGGCTACAAAAAGTGCAGTTGCCTGAACCTGCAAAAATGTATGACCGATACCCGCATCAACTATCGGGCGGTCAAAAGCAAAGGGTAATGATAGCAATGGCCATGTGCAATAACCCTGCGCTACTGATTGCTGATGAGCCGACAACTGCCCTTGATGTTACCGTGCAGAAAGAGGTAGTGGCATTAATGAAGCAATTGCAGGAAGAGCGGGAGACCGCTATGATATTTATAACACATGACCTGGCGCTGGCTTCTGAAGTAGCGGATGATGTGCTGGTGATGTATCGTGGTGAAGTGATGGAGTATGGTAACATTCACCAGGTATTAGCTAACCCGCAGCATCCATATACCAAAGCGTTACTGGCATGCAGGCCGGCTCCGGAAAAGAAAGGTAAGAGGCTGGTTTCTGTGGCGGACGTATTAGGAAGCAATGATGCTGTGAAAACAGAGAACACATCGCCTGCGCGGGTAATTTCTGAAGCGCAAATTTTGCAGGTTAACGGCCTTAAAGTATGGTTTACGGAAAACAGAGATTGGCTGGGTCGGCCCATAGATTATTTTAAAGCAGTAGATGATGTTTCTTTTGAAATAAAGAGAGGCGAAGTGCTTGGGTTGGTAGGAGAGAGCGGATGTGGCAAGAGCACTATAAGTCGTAGCCTGATGGGACTGCTTCCTGTACATGAAGGACAAGTGATCTTTAAGGGAGAAGATATTGCAGGGTTACCGCAAAAAGAATGGAAGCGTGTACGCAGGCAGATACAAATGGTATTCCAGGATCCGTATGCATCCCTGAATCCGCGCATGACCGTTGGTGATATGCTGATGGAGCCAATGAAAGTGCACCAAATAGTGCCGACAGGTGAATTGAAGAAAGAAGCCCTGCGCTTATTGGACCTTGTGCAATTACCAGGCGATAGCATGAATAGGTACCCGCACCAATTTTCGGGCGGACAAAGACAAAGAATAGGCATTGCAAGAGCATTATCACTAAAGCCGGAACTGATGATATGCGACGAAAGTGTATCTGCATTGGATGTTAGTGTGCAGGCACAAATACTTAACCTGCTCAAGGATCTGCAGACGGAGTTTGGATTAACTTACCTCTTCATTTCTCACGATCTGAACGTGGTGCATTATATGAGTGACCGTGTATTGGTAATGCAAAAAGGGCATATTGTAGAACGGGGAGAAGCATCTGACGTGCTGCAACATCCTGTAAATGATTATACAAAAAGACTGATAGCGGCTATGCCGGGGAGGTAATATGAAAACATGGGATCATATATTTACAGCTAAGGGTATTCCAACTGATTTTTTCATGGATGCACAATCTGAGCCTCAAATTCTGTCCTTTAAAGATGAGCAGCTAATTCTAAAAATCGAATGTTGGAACGATAGCGAGATTCCTGTGGGAACAGATTATCACTTGGAAGTGACCTTTTACAATGTTGCGTGTTATCAAATTTTATTGGCTGAATTACCACATTTTACGCTACAAAGAAAGCAATCTAAATACCCACCATTTATTTTTGAAATAGATTATTCCAATTTCGATCTATCAAAGAAACTGAGCAGAAGTGCAGATTCATGGTACCCAAAAGTAAAATATAGATACGATCCAACCAGGTGGTACGAAACAATGTGGCTATGGGAACCCCGTAAATTATTAAGCCCTATTCCAAATAGTAAGACTGCATTTTTGATACAAGGGCACGATACTTACATGGAAATATTAGCATCCAACTTCAGTATTATAAAAGCATATGATTAAGAGGTCGAGATTAGTGATTTTGAACAATCCTCATCCATTCAGGATGCTTCTTCAGATAACCAACAATATATGGGCATAAGGGAATTATCTTCGCGCCAATGCTTTCTAAGTGATGGAATGTTTTCTCCGTAAGTATAGCAGCAATACCTCTGCCTTCCAATGCTTTGTCCACTTCGGTATGCAGCAATACAAATACATCACCTTTCATGCTGTATTCTATTACCGCCAGGTGTCCATCTATATGCAGTTCGAAACGATTGGCATCGCCATTGATAATCAAAGGTATTTCCTTGTTTAATTCGCTCATGCTTTATAAGTATTTACCGGTATAGCTTTCTTTGATCTTTTTTAACCCTTCGGGTGCACCCTCGTACAACAGATAACCACCGCCTGCACCACCTTCCGGCCCCAGGTCTATTACCCAGTCGGCACTTTTTATTACATTTGTGTTATGCTCTATTACTATAATGCTATGTCCCTGCTCTATCAGCGCATCAAAAGATGCTAATAGCTTATTGATGTCATGAAAATGCAGGCCCGTTGTAGGTTCGTCAAAGATGAACAATACTTTATCTTTTGCCGCACCCTTGCCAAGGAAGGATGCCAACTTTACGCGCTGTGCTTCACCACCACTAAGGGTGTCACTGCTTTGTCCGAGCTTCACATATCCTAGCCCTACATCGCTGAGGGGTTGTAAAGCAGTAGCCAGTTTCTTCTCGTCTTTGAAAAATTGAATGGCTTCATCAACGCTCATTTCCAGTACGTCATAGACATTCTTAGTGTGGTAAGTGACCTCCAGCACTTCGTCCTTGAAACGCTTGCCTTTGCAGCTTTCACAAAGCAGGTGTACATCTGCAAGGAATTGCATTTCCACGATCACTTCGCCCTCACCTTTACAGGTATCACAACGGCCACCATCTGTATTGAAAGAAAAATGCTTTTCTGCAAAGCCACGCATTTTTGATAGCGGTTGTTTGGCAAATAACTTACGTACTTCGTCCCATGCTTTGATGTAAGTAACCGGGTTGCTTCTTGACGATTTACCAATGGGGTTTTGATCCACCATTTCTACGTGTGCTATCCTATCGAGATCACCACCAAGGTATTTATGAATGCCCGGCCTTTCCACACCTTCACCGTAATGCTTTTGCAGGGCAGGATATAGTGTTTGTTTTACCAGGGTTGTTTTACCACTGCCACTCACGCCTGTCACCACACACATTACATTCAGCGGGAAATCGACGGAAACATCTTTCAGATTATTCTGCCTGCAGCCTTCTATGCGTATGGCACCTTTGGGCTTACGTTTTACTGCGGGCACTTGTATGTTTAGTTCGCCACTCAGATATTTACCCGTAAGGCTCGCTTTGTTTTTAATGAGTTCTTTTGCATTGCCGGTAGCAACCACTTCACCCCCCAAATGGCTTGCGAGTGGGCCCATATCTATGATATAGTCTGCTTCCCGCATCATCATATCATCATGTTCTACCACCACAACTGTATTGCCAAGGTTGCGTAGGTTCTTCAGTACGTTAATGAGTCTTTCGGTATCCCTGCTGTGCAATCCAATACTTGGTTCGTCCAATATATATAAAGAATCGGTAAGGTTGCTGCCCAGAAATTTTGTTAACTGTATACGCTGGCTTTCACCACCACTTAGTGTGTTAGCAAGCCTGTTAAGCGTTAAATAACCAAGGCCTACATCCAGCAGGGTTTTGATCCGCTGGTTGACTTCTATAAGTATGCGTTTGGCAATTTGTGTGTCGTTATCATTCAGCTTCAGATCCTGAAACCACGTGTACATATCCGAGGCCGGCATCAGCATCAGGTTGGCTATTGTAGTGTCTTCGATCTTTACATATAAAGCTTCTTTTCTAAGGCGTGTACCCATGCAAGTTGGGCAGGTAGTGCGCCCGCGATAGCGTGCCTGCATCACGCGGTATTGCACCTTATACAGGTTCTGCTCTACCATCTTGAAGAAATCGTTGATGCCCTGTACACGGCTATTACCTTCCCACAACAGATCATATTCGCTTTGGGTAAGATCAACGATAGGAGTATGAATTGGGAAATCAAAGCGGGATGCTGTGCGAATAAACGATGCCTGCCATTCGCTCATTTTTTCTCCTTTCCATGGTGCTACTGCCCCTTCATACACACTCAGGCGTTTGTCGGGTATTACAAGATCCTCGTCGATGCCCAATACCTGCCCGAAGCCTTCGCAGTGGGGGCATGCGCCGTAAGGATTATTAAAAGAGAAAAGATTGGGTTTAGGCTCTTCGAAAGTGATGCCGTCGGCCTCGAACTTGTTACTGAAGTGCTGCATCTTCTTACCATCGGTTTCCAGTGTACATTCTCCTTCGCTTTCGTAGAAAGCAGTTTGTATACTATCCGCAAGGCGATGCAAGTCATCTTCTTCAAAATCCTTCACCACGATGCGGTCTATCAGCAGGTATATTTCTTTTTTAGGAAGCGTAGCAGTGCCGCCTAATATATCTTCAATGCGTATGGGTTTGTCGTCTCCTTTTGCGTGAACACGGCTAAACCCTTTTTGCATTAAAATATTCAACTCCTCTTCTACGCTACGGCCATAGCGTGTTACCAATGGTACAATGATCTGCACCCTTGTTCCCGCAGGCAGTGTTTTAATGAAATCTACCACATCACTCACACTGTCTTTCTTTACTTCTTTACCGCTTACCGGCGAGTAGGTGCGACCGATACGCGCAAACAGCAGGCGCAGATAATCGTATATCTCCGTCATACTGCCCACTGTACTGCGGGGCGTGCGTGTTGTTACTTTTTGCTCTATAGCAATAGCGGGGCAAATGCCGCGTATATAATCCACATCAGGTTTATCCATACGCATGAGGAATTGCCTGGCGTATGCACTTAGGCTCTCTGCATAGCGACGCTGGCCTTCCGCAAAAAGCGTGTCCATAGTAAGACTACTCTTTCCACTACCGGAAACACCCGTTACCACAACCAGTTTATTACGAGGTATAGATACATCCACATTTTTAAGGTTGTGCATACGCGCGCCCTTAATAAAAATGGAGTCATCATTTTTCATTTCCTTGTGGTATGGTGGTAGCGGATTGTTCTCTCCAAACTGCTCCAAATCTTTATCCTTAGCTGTTACTTTCTCTGCTGCTTTTTTTGCCATATATAACTAAACACCTGCCCAACAGGGGCAGGTGCAAATGTAAGATTTGTTATAGACTGATGTGTTGTAGGCCTATTGATAAAGCCTATAATCCTTGTTTATCTAAGGTCGGCATTAGGATCTTCTACATCCTCGTTATCGCCCAGGCTATAATAATTGTTTTCTTCATCCTCTTCGCCTAATGCTTCATCAGCATCATCTAATTCAGATCCCGGTACATCCAGCCCGCCTTCTACTAATTCGTCTCCGTCTTCATCTGTGATATCCAGCTTTTCGTAATCGTCGGTAGAGGCCAATAATTCCTGTTCGTCAGCAGTAACATCTGCTTCTGTTCCCATTACGATTTCGTCATCGCTATCTATCGTTGTGTCATTGTCTTCTCTTTTCGGTACATCAGTACTCAGGAAGCCATTATTGTTTTGAGGTTGGGTTGCGTCCTCGCCGGCTGGGTAATGAGGATAGCCCGGGAAATCCTGTTCATTATTTTTATTGTCGGTAGCCATAATCGAGTTGATTTAATAGTGAGTTTGAAAATACTATGCCAAGTTAGCACTTCAGACAAACGATAATAATGACAGTCGTCAATTCTCTGTTAATTCTTAGAGAACATTCATTTCACGGGCCCCGGTTATTTCCATCGTTTGCTTTGATTGTATAAATGCCACGATCTTAAAATCTTTTCGGGATAGTCCGGCTGGCACTTTAAAAGATGCATTCCCGTTACCGGAGCTAAAGCTTCGGAGCTCATAAACCACATTGCTATGTTTTAAGGTTCTGCCGGCATTTTCACCTTTTTTTACTGTTGTTGTAGCCTGCGTTTTAGCTAAAACAACAAGCAACAAGTCTTCTTTTCTAAGTTCACAACTAAAAGATACGGTTATAGCATCATTTGTGGTACTTTGCTGCAATTGTATTGCGCGGTTTTCTTTTGATGCGATAACCTGGGAAATAGCCTGCTTAAGGTCAGACTTATCGGAACCAATCATTCCTTTTGTTCCGTTAACTATTGCTTCAGGAGTATATACAAATTCCTGATTCAGAAAATTGGCGTAACGATTTTGTCTTTCTGTAAATAAATGTTGACTAAATGGGTCTTTCCATCCAAGCCTATCCCAGTAATCTACATGAAAACTGAGGGTTATAATATGTTCACCATATTCCTCTACCAGTTTTGGCATTAGTGCGTCTGCAGCCGGGCAACTGCTGCATCCCTCTGAAGTGAATAATTCTACGAGCGCGAATCCATTTACTTTAGCAGTTGGCGTCTGTTGACTATTACAGGACAGCGAAGCCAGTAACATGATACCGGACAATAGCACAGCTATTTTCATACGTTCGTCTATTGCTATAAAGTTCTCCTTTTGCTGAAGAAGAATTTGTCCGCAACAAGACAATATAAAAACGGCTCATGGCCGTTAATACTTTTAGTCGCGCGTTAATTATTTAATCATCAACGTCAAATTTGTAACCGAGGTTTTGGTATGTATTTGTGCATTGTACAGGCCGGGTGCAATATTGCTTAAATCTGCCGCGTGGTATTGTTGATTGCCGTCAAAACTGTAAGAACGGACCGTTTTGCCCAGTATATCTATCAGATTTACAAATACCGGTCCAGCTATTTGCCGGCCAAGATCTAAGTTTATACGACCCGTGGCCGGGTTGGGATATACTTTTATGTTTGACGTCGGTGCATATGTTGCATTGACATTTGCAGGAAAATCAGAAAACTTAAGTTCATCTACGAAAATGTAACTATTGTCTGTTGCATTCAATCCATTTGACGGAGAAAAAACGATCATGGCACTATCAGGAGTGGCCTGGCTTGTATAGATGATATCAATTGAAAAGTTGGCCCAACTCATTACCATACCAGGTAAAAGATATGTTGCGCTGCCTATTGTATCGCGTTTATTGCTTACCGTGTTCCATTTTGTCAACTCCATATTTACATATCCCTGGTCGTTGCCAAAAGCCATGTATTGCCATTTGCCTGTAAGTGATGCCGGCCTGCCTGTATATGGAAAGCCAGAGACCGGTGTGCCTGTTAAACTATCCAGCCTTCCGCTAACGGCAATGCCATTGACCACAGACGAACCAATTTTTTTTGAAATAAGCATCATATAATAGTTGCCATCCGTGCCCGGCGTGTCTTGCTGACAAGTAAATATAGCGGCAGATGCTGTCTGCGCATTCCTGTTATCCCATCCATCAGGCGTGTTGTAACTCCCGTGGTTTGTCCAGTTTTCGAAACTGGCATTTGGTATTTGTGCGTAAAGAGATAATCCTGTTGAAAGTAAGAAAAAGAGTATAAGTATTTGTCTCATAAAAAGTAATAAAGGATACAATTTACGCCAAAATATTAAGTTGTGACCAGCCTTAAAAAAGAGTAAAGCCGGAAGTAGAATATTCCGGCTTAAGCTAAGTACTGCGCCCCTTGCAAATATTAGCGTTCATTTGACCAATAATGACGTCGAAGGTTTAAAATCCTTTGTTAAGATTTTTTAACCGCTGTATTATCGCTGATTTTTTAAATACTTTGGTAGCTGCATGGAAACAAAAGCAAAGCGCAATTTTGCCCTAGAATATGATCTTTCCTGGAGAAAGTATGACTTTATCGTAAATCTTTATCAGTTGGGCAGGGATAGCCTGCACAGAAGAAAAGCCCTGGAATTCGGTGGGCTGAAAAAAGGAGATATCGTAATGGATATTTGCTGTGGCAGTGGACTGAGCATGGCTGCTATACAAAGCGTGATAGGCCCGGAAGGGAAGATCATTGCCGTGGATGCAAATGAGCATATGCTTGCGCTGGCCGAGGCAAGGGCGAGAAAAATGGGCTGGAAAAATGTGGAGTTTGTGCTGTCGCCCATAGAAGACCTGGAAATAAAAGAGAAGATAGACTTTGCTTTTTTTGCGCTTTGCTGGTATGATAAGGAATTGAATACCGGCTGGGTGAGAAAGATAGAACAGTTTATGGACCGGGACACGGGGCGTATTTGCTTCTTTGATTATAAATTGCCGGGCAACTGGCTACGACCCATCATACAGCCATTATTATGGCTGGAGATCAAATGGCTGGGCGAAGCATATACCGTAGAAGACCTGAAATGGGAGCCGAAGGATGTAATAGGCGGCATATTGCGCGATCCAAACTATACGGCTTATTTTTTTGATTGCCTGGTAGCTATTGCGGGTAAGCCGTTGTAGGATTTTTTATTTCTCTTTTTTTGCCCAGCGTTGTGTTGGTATCAGCCTGCCTTCTGCGCAATCGGCAATGAGTATATCCAGCCGCTTTAGGCGTGTAGCCTCCTGCTTGGCACTCATTACCCACCATCTGCAGACTTTTTGATAGGATGCCCCTTTTGATTGAAAAAATGCCCAGGCTTTTTTGTTAGCCTTTAGTTTCTTTTCATAAGCGGGATCCAGCTCCACTTTTCCCTGCTCGAAAGAATATATCGCTGATTTTTCAGGTTTACGTTTGGCGAAAGCTTCATGCCCGGCGGGGTGCATTAATCCTTTGGCTGTTAACTCTTCTATCTTACGGATATTTACCGAGCTCCAGATACTACCCGATTTTCTTGGAGTAAACCTAATAATATAAGCTTCCTCGCTGATAGATTTGCGAACCCCGTCTATCCAGCCAAAGCATAAAGCTTCGTCTACAGACTCGGGCCAGGTAATACTGGCCCTGCCGCTGCCTTTCTTGTAGAAGCCTACTATTATTTCTATTTCGGTTTTATGGTTTTTTTCGAGCCATTTACGCCATTGCTCCGGTTTTTCAAAAAAGGTAGGAGTGCCGTTCGTTTTACTCATGGTTGTAATTTCTTTTGCATTACGTAATCGTTCATTTGGTACCCTTCACCGATGTCTATGTCCTCTTCGTATATCTTGGCAAACCCCTCCCGCTCATAAAAGCCAATAGCAGGATTGTATTTGTTTACGTTTAGTTCCAGGATTTCTTTACCCGCAAGTGTAACCGCTTTTTCCACTTCAGCCAGCAACGCCTTCCCAAATCCCATCCCTTTGGTTTCGGGCAAGCAATATATTTTATGCAGTTTATAAATTTCCTTATTCTCTATACGCGGTGCATATGCGGCGAAGCCTTTAGGAGACTCACCATCATAGAGTATTATATAAGTTTGCTCCCTGTTTGTTATCTGGCTTTGTATTGTATCAAAGCTATACATCAGGTTCAGCATATAAGATATCTGTTCCTTGCTAAGTATGGGACTGTAAGTTGGCCACCATGTAGCTTCTGCAAGACTACGTATGATTTCTGCATCATCTACGGTTGCCGGTTTTATGGATATCATGCTGCAATGTTACAATTTTCACCCAGTTAATAATTTAGCGCTAAATGATTGCTTTTTTGCCCGCAACCTAGTAAATTCACAACATCATGAAGAAACTGGCATTATTTGCGGGTGTTTTATTCACCCTTTCGGTATTTACTCAGTCATGCAACAGCGCACGTAAAATGCAACGCCCTCAGCGTCATCCAAGGCCTCCGCGCAATATGGCTTATGTGCAGCCCCAGGCAGCACCTGTTGATGCTGTAGTATTCGCATAATATTTTATATAATTTGTTCCGGAACCCGGCCCGCGCCGGGATTTCTGCTTTATATTTGTTTTTGTGAGGCTATTTTTGACATTTTCCTTTTTGCTGGCAGGCCTATTTTGCCATGCACAACCTGATGACAAGCAGCTTGTGCAATATGGTAATTTTCCTGGTTACGGGGTCCGTTCTGCCGGTATTGAAGAAATATTGGCTAATACCCGAATGAAGTGCCTGGAAAAAAAATGCAAGGTTGTGAGCTTCGACATTTATGGCACTAACCCAGGTAAAGAGTATATTGGGCCTTACCGTAGCGACGCTGATACCATGAACGATGCGCAAAAAAGATATGTACGATCTCTTGTCCACAATAGTAAATTGTGGATCTGCAACATTGTACTACGGTATAAAGATGGAACTGAACGCGTTATAGGGAAGGGAGACACGGAATATTCCATTTACTTTTTCACTATCAAATAATATCCGGCTGCAATTTTCCGGCCTGCAGCATGTCCTCCACAATAGGTTGCATCAGCATCTGTTTACCCGATTTCCCCATTGCATATGCTTCCTGGATAGCTTTCACTATTTCAGCATATACACCATTGCCTTTTAATGGATTAGCAATGTTTTGAAAGGTTTTGTCTGCCAGGTTGCGGAGTGCTGAGTCTTTCATATCGCGGTTTTTTAAGAAGTTGATAACAAAAAAATAAAATACCGTGCCATGCAAATGCGTAGCCCCGGTATATACCGGGGCTACAACTGATAAATCCACATTAATTCAACCTATGCTTATGCTTTTTGCTGTGCGAATTCTACATTGATGGTCATGTTCACATCGTCGCCTACAACAGCGCCACCTGCTTCTGTCATCGCACCCCATTTCAGTCCAAAATCTTTACGGTTGATCTTGCCTGTAGCTTTGAAACCGGCTTTGATATTACCCCAGGGATCCTTCACCGTACCACCATATACTACTGCCAGCTTTACTTTTTTAGTTACATCGCGGATGGTAAGGTTTCCTTCCAGCGCGTATTGATTACCTTTTATTTTCTTAAAAGAAGTGCTGGTGAATTTCATTGCAGGATATTTTTCTGCATTAAAGAAATCGTCGCTTTTCAGGTGTGCATCGCGTTTGCTATCGTCGGTGTTTATGCTGTTAACATCCACAGAAAAATTGATCGCCGCATTATTAAAATCTGCAGTTGACGCATTTACACCGCCGTCAAATACTTTAAAAGAGCCTTCTACCTCAGAGATCACCAGGTGTTGTACCGTGAACTTTACGGAAGAGTGTGATTTGTCTAAAGCCCATTTTGTTTGAGCAGTGGCAGCCAGTTGCGCTATCGCGAAAGCAGATAATAAGAGAATTTTTTTCATAAATAAATTTACATTGTCGTTGATGCAACAAATGTACATACAATAATTGTTGTTATCCAAATTGCTTTCGCTTATATGGATATATTCATCTTTCATAACAAGCTTTTCAACTTCATTCTGCAACGCAATCACCGTATTATCTTAATTTTAAATGGTGAATATAACTTCTGCGCCAACAGTTACTATATTGGAAACCGAAAGGCTATTATTAAAGGAGATAACACCTGAGTTTCATGATTTTATCTTTCAGAACTGGAGTGATGAGGAAATTATGAAATACATGGGCTTTTTTGAGATGGCCAACTACCTGGTGGAACGGGAAAAGAATAAGCAAAAGCTGACTAATTATAACATTAGCTTCCGCAACTTCATTATGGAAGAGAAAAGTACAAATGAAGTATTGGGAAGAATAGGTTTCCATACCTGGTATGTACACCATAGCAGGGCAGAGATAGGCTACGGAATGCTAAAAGAAGAATATAAGGGAAGAGGGTATATGACAGAAGCATTGAAACCAGTTTTAGAATATGGATTTGATGTGCTGCGCTTGAATAGGATAGAAGCATTTATCGGCCCGCAAAATATACCATCTATCAGATTAGCAGAGCGATTTGGATTTGTAAAAGAAGGCTTATTGCGCGAACATTATTGTAAAAACAATGTTTATGAAGACTCTGCCTGTTATAGCCTGTTGAAAAGCGAGTTTGAAACCCGGAGGCCTAACAGGTAGCGCCTATCCCATATTTAGATAAAAAAACGTACGTTTGCACCACTATTTTCATTAAGCTATTACATATATTAAAATATGGATTTTCAACTTACGGAAGAACAAAAGTCGGTACAGTTAGCAGCAAGGGACTTTGCTAAAAACGAATTATTACCCGGCGTTATAGAGCGTGATGAACACCAAAAGTTTCCTGCAGAGCAGATAAAGAAACTGGGTGAACTCGGCTTTCTGGGTATGATGGTAGACCCTAAATACGGCGGCTCGGGCATGGATACCATATCCTATGTACTGGCGATGGAAGAGATATCTAAAATAGACGCTTCCGCTTCTGTTTGTATGAGTGTTAACAACTCTCTTGTTTGCTGGGGCCTGGAAACTTATGGTAACGAAGAACAAAAAACTACTTACCTGACAGAACTGGCAAGTGGACAAAAGCTAGGTGCTTTTTTGCTGAGCGAACCGGAAGCAGGTTCTGATGCAACTTCTCAACGTAGTACTGCTGAAGACAAAGGTGATTACTACTTGCTGAATGGTACCAAGAACTGGATCACCAACGGTAGCACCGCATCTTACTACCTGGTGATAGCACAAACATATCCTGAAAAGAAACACAAGGGTATCAACGCCCTTATCGTGCATAAAGACTGGCCGGGTGTAACTGTGGGCGCTAAAGAAAACAAACTGGGTATCCGCGGCAGCGATACACACAGCATCATGTTCCAGGATGTAAAAGTGCCTAAAGCCAACCGCATAGGCGACGATGGATTTGGTTTCACATTTGCCATGAAAGTGCTTGCAGGGGGCCGCATAGGCATCGCTGCACAAGCATTAGGTATTGCAAGTGGTGCATACGAACTGGCGCTGAAATATTCTAAAGAGCGTAAAGCATTCGGTACAGAAATATCTAACCACCAGGCAGTAGCATTTAAGCTGGCAGATATGGCTACCGCCATCGAGGCAGCACGCTTGTTGGTATTGAAAGCAGCATGGACCAAAGATCAGCACCAGGATTATACACTGTCTGCATCTATAGCTAAGCTGTATGCTTCTGAAATAGCTCAATGGGTTACAAATGAAGCGGTGCAAATACACGGTGGATACGGTTATGTAAAAGAATTCCATGTAGAGCGCCTGATGCGCGATGCCAAGATCACGCAGATATATGAAGGTACCAGCGAGGTACAGAAGATCGTAATCAGCAGGACCGTATTGAAAGACTAGATTTAAAATCCTAAATAGTTGAAAAGCACTGCATTTTGCAGTGCTTTTCTTTTTTCTAAAAGATATTGGGTAACATGTCCAATTTGTTTCAGCTCAGTCATTATTAGTGTATAAAATCAAAAAACTAATAGAACATGACACAAAGGATCAATTTTTATGAAAAGGGTTTCCAGGCATTGACACCATTATTTGGTTTCGGTAAATATCTATCTAAATGCCGCATTGAACGCAACCTGCTGCATCTTATAGAGTTCCGTATTTCGCAGATCAACGGGTGTGCATACTGCCTTGACATGCATTCTAAAGATCTGCGTGCAGAAGGTGAAGCAGAACAACGTATATATATGCTCGATGCATGGAAGGAAGCATCCATATACACTGCAAGGGAAAAAGCTGCTTTCCGATGGGCAGAAGCTGTTACGCTACTAAAAGACAAAGAGGTGTCAGATGAGGTATATGATGAAGCCGTAAGCCAGTTCTCAGACGAAGAATTGATAGACCTTACCATTGCTGTATTAGCCATCAATTGTTACAACAGGCTCAACGTTGCATTCCGTACCCCTGCCGGCGATTATCAACCCGGCCAACATGCTGCATTAAACAGCTAATTTTGAAAACGTAAATGCTAACTTAATTTAAGCATTATAGCATGAAAGAATTCGTATTGCTGTTTCGGCAGCCAAGTATAGATTATAATAACATGTCGCCTGATGACTTGCAGGCTTTGTCGGAAAAATGGACAAAATGGGCCGGTAATATAGTAGAGCAAGGTAAACTGGCCGACAGGGGACATAGACTGGCGACAGAAGGCAAAGTATTAAGAGGTGCCGGCGTGGTTACGGACGGCCCGTTTGTAGAGATAAAGGAACGCCTCGGCGGTTTTATAGTTGTACGGGCCGCAGACCTGGATGAGGCTACCACGATAGCACATGGATGCCCGGCATTGAGTAACGGAGGCAGTGTAGAGATCAGGCCTTTGTATGAAGATTGATTTATAGGCATTCCGGTCAAAAGGAATGCCTATACTTTTTATTATGAATGAGCAGCATTATTTAAAGGGGATATTTCAGCAGGAATTCGCAAAAATGGTTGCGGTTATCAGTAAGCTATATGGCTTACAGCATATAGAGATAGCTGAGGATATTGTTAGCGAAACTTTTTTGCTGGCAGCTGAGTCCTGGGGGATGAAAGGATTGCCACCCAACCCTGTAGCCTGGTTGTATACGGTGGCTAAGCAAAAGATGTTATATCATTTTCGCCGTAGTAAAATATTTGAAGTGAATGTGGCACCGGAATGGAAACACAGCGCAGCTATAACAATAGAAAATGATCAACCTGATTTTTCTGAGGAGAATATCAGGGATAGCCAATTACAAATGTTATTTGCTGTCTGTGACCCAGCCATTGCCAGCGAGGCGCAGATAGGCCTTGCGTTGCGGATACTTTGTGGCTTTGGTATAGAAGAGATCGCAGAAGCTTTTCTTACGAATAAAGAGACAATCAATAAACGTCTGTACCGAGCAAAAGAAAGGCTCAGGACAGAAGGCATAAAAATGGAATTACCATCTGCTTATCAATTACAGGTGCGGCTCGATAATGTTTTACATGTAATATACCTATTGTTCAATGAAGGCTATTATTCGCGAAGCGCTAACGGAATTTTGCGAAAAGAGCTATGTATCGAAGCGATTCGCCTCGGTATAATGCTGACGGAATACCCGCTTATTGATGTGCCCAAAACAAATGCGCTAATGGCGCTGATGTGTTTTCATGCATCCCGTTTTGATGCAAGACAAAATTCTGATGACACCATTGTATTGTATGATGAGCAGGATGACAGCATGTGGAACCGTGAGCTTATAGATAGAGGTATTGTGTATTTGTCAAAGTCTGCAACCGGGCCTGAAATAAGTTCATACCACCTGGAGGCCAGAATTGCGTATTGGCATTGCATTAAAGAGGATACGCAAAAAAAATGGGAAGAGATACTAAGCCTGTATGACCAATTGCTTCAGTTAAATTATTCACCAACAGTTGCATTAAACCGGTTATTTGCAATATATAAAGTACAAGGTGCTGATGTAGCACTGAATGAAGCTGCGAAACTGGAGATAGAACATACCCATTTTTATTTTGTTTTGCTGGCGGAGTTGTATAAAAGTAAGGATACAAATAAAGCATTAGCAAGCCTTGAGCAAGCACTAGAGCTAGCCAAAACTGAGACAGAAAGACAATTAGTAAAGAAGAAAATCGAAGAGCTGAGATATAACTAAATTAAGGCGGAAGGCTGATTATAATCATAAGATAGGGTGCCAATTATCATTGTAACCAGTTTGGTCTGATGGCATTTTTGTAGAAAAAAGATATGAAGAACTTATTTGTATTTTTGATGGTAGTCTTCTCCTTAAATGCCGCAGTAGCGCAGAGCGCAAGACCGAAGAAAAATGCTGTGGCTCGCAATTATGATGTAAATACTGTTACCATTCTGCAAGGAGTCATTACGAAAGTAGAAACACAAACCTCTGGTAACGGTGCAAACACCGGTGTGCATTTGCTGATGCAGTCTTCATCAGGCGAAATTGCCGTTCATGTTGGTCCAAAATGGTATATCGAGAAGCAGTTATTTACTTTAAGCAAAGGTGATAAAATAAAGGTGGAAGGATCTAAAGTAAAGTTAAACGGCAAGTGGACCATTATAGCAAAGAAGATAGATAAAGGCACGGAGGAGCTTAAACTACGTAGTGACGATGGCACGCCCTTATGGTCCGGGCAGTATAGATAATGCCATTGGCTCAAAATGTCAATAACATGGATTTCTTTGTTGTGTGGGAATATCATGATTTTAGGTGAAGCACTTATTACCTTTGCAGCCTATGCTGGGTATAGGAATATTTTTCCGCGAATCGTTTGAAGTGCTTTTACTCCTGGTTTTGCTCTATGTAATTTACAGGCGATTTAAATGGTACTTTGGGTCTTCTGGTTCGAATAAAAAGGAAGATCGGTTTTGATCAATAAAGAAAGGCCGTTCGCAAAAGCGAACAGCCTCAGTTGTAAGACATTTCCTTTCCTTAATAGATAACCAGCCTTTGTACTGCCACTGCATTACCAAGCGCGCATTGTAAGCTATATACTCCTTGGGCAATATCACTGATATCCAGGTGTTGCAGTTGTGTGGATTCTTCTAGTTTGAAGGACTTAACTACTTGTCCCATGGCGTTCAATAAAGTGGCTTCTTTGGGATGACTATCTGCCGGAAGCCAAAGTACGCAGTTGCCCGATGCGGGATTTGGATATGCTTTGATTAGCGCAGTATTATTAACAACCGTAGTACTGGTCGGGTAATTGTAAATAATACCCGGATCATTCAATAATGACTGGCGGTAGCCGCCATTAGACAGTTCCACATTGATCCTTGTAGCTTGTTGTGTCGTGAACATAGTACGGCATGTATCTGCAGTGTAATCCATGTGGTTCATAAACATCACTCCGGGAAAAGTATTGCTGCATGTATCCAGCAATGGGAACGCGGGGCATTTGCTTTGTGTAGGACCAGCTTCTTTGGGGGTATCACCTACGCCGTCGTCGTCCGTACAATCGCTGTTATCGAATGTAGATAAGCCAAACGGATGGAACAGATTGAAGAAGTGACCCATTTCATGCACGAGGGTTCTGCCGGCTTTCGCGGCGGGTGCAAAATATTGGCTGCTGTTTGTTTGCTTGCCAAGTGCAAAGTATGCAATGGCAATGCCCTGCTCATTCCATGGGAAGGCTACTTCGCCACCGTAAGCTGCATAAGGCGGCGGAGTGCCCACGCCACCAACTCCAAACGGTGTAATATTGATCACCCAAACGTTAATATACTTTTTAGTATCCCATGCATCTGCTCCCCCCGTGGCAGCGAATTTGGCATCGCTGCAGGCAAACTTAGAACCTGCTGTACCACTGTTTGCATCAAAGCCCGATTTGGTGGTGGCGATGAACTCATATCCTGGAGTATAATTGCCTTGCGGATCTTTGTGTGCTAATACAAAATGTATCCCTATATTGGCGTAAAAGCTTTTAAAGGCAGGCGGGATGGTAGCAGAATCAGCATTAGCTGCATTATAGTCCGCATTCAATGCCTCTATCTGTGTGTTAATGCGTTCAATGACGCCGGCTTCACCACCTACTTGATCAAGCTGGCTACTATTCAATACCACATGAAATATTATCGGTACCTCTTTAACCGCTGTAGTTTTTTGTGCACTGTGATCAGCAAGTAGCAGACGGCTTTTTTGCTGTATTTCTTCATTTAGTTTTATGACATCCTGTTTGTAATTAGGATTGAAGGAATGCGCCCTTTCCATAAGCGCATCAAAGCCATCTGTTATCAGGGATGGGGCTTGGGCATGGCTGCTGATAGCAGCAGCGCTGAATAGTAGTGCGAGTAAAATCTTTTGCATAAATATGAATGTTTAAAGCAAAAGTATTTTGGCCTCATAGGGTGTAAGCACAATTACTGTTAAGCAAGGTTAATTTATGTTAATTCAGATGTAATGTGACATGCTCATGACCTAAAGGCTTGGTTTAAATACCTACATAGTTAATCGTAAGTTAAGCATGGTACTAAATTTTGTATGAGCGATAGTACAATGCACCTTTATTAAAACAAAAAATGAAAGACATGAAAACAGTAAACAATTCTCCGAAGCCAAAATTGTTTGGCAACAAATTCCTCACTTACATCATGCAATTGAACCCGTTCCGTGGCGAGCTGGTAGAAGTGGAAATGCACGTGGTAGGCAGGCAAATCGTTTATACCTATACCAAGGTGAAGAAAGGAAACTAATACACCATTTTAAAATTGTTATTCAAAAAGGGCGCATCAGGTATTATTTGTTTCAGATGATGCTTCATGTGTTCCGGGTAATCCCTCACGATAAAATCAAGGGTAAAAGGGCCCTTACCTCCAATATGTAGTTCATTAGGCAGGGCTTCATCCGGTATGTGCTTAATGATGTGTGCTATATGTTTATTGTATTGGCTCCAGAGGCTGATCAGTTCATTCCATTCAGCGTCGTTATATTTCTGAATGGCTACCCACTTTTCCTGCTCATAAGGTGGGAATTTTTCTCCATCCTTCTGTATTGTCCTTACAAACTTTTGTTGGTTGTTGCAGGCTGAATCTATCAGGTGGCCGATCACTTCTTTGCAGGACCATTTTTCGGGGTTGGGTTTTATGGCAGCTTCCACATCGCTTATTGCAAGAAGCAATGGAGTAGCATTTTCTATGGTTGTGAGCAAGTCAGCAGCAACGGTTTTCATTTAATTATTTTTCTACAATTTATAGAATTGCTGTTGAACTTTGACTTCTATGCTATAATATTATCCCAAAGCTGTCATTCCTTATCCTATGCAAAAGCTGAAAATCACTATTTGGTTTTTTCTCGCTGCCATCGCAGGTACCTTATTACATGAATGTGGGCATTACGCAGCGGGTATTCTTCTGGGAGGGAGCCCTGTAATTCGTTATAGATCCACTGTGTTTGGTGGAGCATCCGGGGATTTTATTTTTACACTTGGCGGCCCTTTGCAAACAATAGTCACTGGTGCCCTAGGTTTTATCGGGTTGATGTGGACAGCGCGAAAGGAAACGATAGATGCCTATAGAACGAAACACCTGCTTTGGGTTGTACTTACTTTTTTCTGGAGCAGGGAAGTACTTCGAGCTTTGTTATGCATGCTTCCTTACGAGACTGGATGGCCAGCCGATGAGTCGAAATTACTCAATGCCTTGAATGTTCCGTTGCATATAGGATATATTGCGCTGCTCATTGTATTCGGTGCGTTGTTATTGTACGTCACCCTTTCTGTGGTTAAGGAACATAGGAAAGAACTGGTTATATATGGCGTTGCAGGCAGCATTATCGGTTGGGTGGCATGGATGTACTGGCTCGGGCCGCTTTTGCTGCCCTAACCCATTACAGGGGATTGAATTACTGACTAAACCCGTTACATTCGCAGTTCAAAAATAAATTTTATGAATAAAAAGGTAATATGGGGAGTAGCTGCTGTTGCGTGTATGGCTGCATGTAAATCGGCGGAGCAAAAGGAGCAACCTAATAAACCTGATATACTGATAACAGATAGAGATACTACAGTAAACCCTGCAGATGATTTCTTTGAATATGCAAACGGTGGCTGGATAAAGAACAACCCAATACCGGGTGACGAAACAGGCTGGGGGATCGGCAACCTGGTGCAGAAAGAATTGTATGACAGGTTGCTGAAGATAAACCAGGATGCAGAAGCCAAACATGCTACATCCGGAACAACCCAGCAGATAGGTGATTTCTGGTACAGTGCCATGGATACTGTAGATATCGAAAAGCAAGGTATAACCCCATTGAAGCCGGAGCTGGATAAGATCAATGCCCTGCAAAATACCAAAGACCTGATGGCCTATGTGGCACAAGGCCATGCAAAAGGTATTGGATTTTTCTTTGACGAAGGTGTATCGCAGGATGCCAAGAACAGCGAGGTTATGGCCTATGACATGAACCAGGGCGGATTGGGCCTTCCTAACAGGGATTATTATTTTAATACCGATGAGCGCAGTGTTAAGATCCGCAATGCTTACCCGGCTTATATAGCTAAAGTACTGCAACTGGCAGGTATCCCTGAAGCAGAAGCAAACACGAAGGCGGCGAATATTGTCGCCATTGAAACCAAGCTGGCACAGGCATCCCGCAAGCTAGAAGATCTGCGTGATCCTTATAAGAATTATAATAAAATGGCTATCTCGCAGTTGAAAACCATTTCGCAGACTATTGAATGGCCATCCATGTTGCAAACCATTGGCGTGAAACATGTGGATAGTGTGATTGTAGGCCAGCCCGAATTCTACAAGCAATTGGATAAAGTAGTAGCAACTGAACCATTGCAAAATCTGAAAGATTATTTGACCTTTCACCTGGTGCGTTCTTTGGGAGCATACCTGAGTACACCATTCGTCAACGCCAATTTTGATTTCTATAGCAAAACCATTCGTGGGGTAGAACAACTGAAGCCTCGCTGGAAGCGTGCTCTTGACGCGGAAGAAGGTGCAATGGGTGAAGCCCTAGGACAATTATTTGCTAAAGAATATTTCAACGAAAAAGCCAAGAAGCGCTACGCCGATATGGTAGAGAATGTGCGTAATGCTTATAAGGCGCGCATAGAAAAGCTGGACTGGATGACAGACAGTACGAAGAAGAAGGCATTGAGCAAATTGGCAAGCATTACCAAAAAAGTAGGCTATCCTGATAAATGGAAAGATTTTTCATCTCTGAAGATAGACCGCGGTCCGTTTGTGCTGAATATGATACGCGCGAATGAGTTTTGGAATAATTATCAGCTAAATAAGCTAGGTAAGCCAGTTGACCGTACAGAATGGGATATGACACCGCAAACCTATAATGCCTATTATAATCCGTCCAATAACGAGATCGTATTACCGGCTGGCATATTTACTGTGCCAGGTTATAGAGACGAAGAGTTGGACGATGCACTGGTTTACGGGTATGCAGCTGCATCAACTATAGGCCACGAGATCACCCATGGTTTTGATGACGAAGGCCGCCAGTTTGATGAAAAAGGCAACCTGAAAAACTGGTGGAGCAAAACAGATGAAACCCAGTTTAACGAACGTGCCAACGTGCTGGTGCAGCAGTTCAATAAAATGACACCGGTAGATACCCTGCATATCAACGGCCGTGCTACATTGGGTGAAAACCTGGCTGACCTGGGTGGCATACTGATAGGACTGGACGCCTTTAAACAAACAGAAACCTATAAAAAAGGCGAAAAGATTAACGGACTGACACCACTTCAGCGATATTTTATTGGATATGCCCTGGGCTGGCTGTATCAAACACGCAAGGATGAACTGGCACAACGCCTGCATACAGATGTGCATTCACCGGCAAAATACCGTGTGAACGGCCCTATGCCTAATGTTCGGGAGTTTTACGAGGCGTTTGACGTGAAGCCGGGCAACAAGATGTATCTGCCTGATAGTTTGCGTGTACGCCTTTGGTAATAATAAAATATCGTTCAAAAAACATATAAATAAACACCGGGACATTTGCCCGGTGTTTTTGTTGGCACTACTTTTGCTGGCAAATAGGACTAACAAATTAAGATGAAGATTAAAAAATTACTGATCGCTAACCGTGGCGAAATAGCCATTCGTATATTTCGGGCGGCTACGGAACTAAATATATCCACTGTTGCCATATACACCTTTGAAGACCGCTATTCCCTGCACCGCTATAAAGCAGATGAAGCCTACCAGGTTGGTGCTGATAACGACCCGTTGAAACCATACCTGAATATGGACGAGATCATCGCCATAGCAAAGGATTGTGGCGCTGATGCCATACATCCCGGTTATGGATTCCTGTCAGAGAACGCAACCTTTGCAAGCAAGTGTGCGGAGAACAATATTGTATTTGTAGGTCCTAGCCCCGAAGCTATGGCTGCGCTGGGCGATAAGGTTACCGCTAAGGAGGTTGCTGAAAAAGCGGGGATACCGCTTATACAGAGTAATATTCAGCCATTGGTGGATGAGGCTACTGCTCTTGCTGAGGCCGGCCGTATAGGCTACCCTTTGATGCTGAAAGCCGCTGCAGGTGGTGGCGGACGTGGTATGCGTGTTGTTCGCGATGATGAACAATTAAAGAAAGCGTTCCACGAAGCACGCAGCGAAGCTAAGAACGCATTTGGCGACGATACTGTATTCCTGGAAAAATTTGTTGAGAATCCTAAGCATATCGAAGTACAGATAGCCGGCGATCGTCATGGTAATATTGTTCACCTGTACGAACGTGATTGTTCCGTTCAGCGTCGTTTTCAGAAAGTAGTAGAGGTGGCGCCCTCCCTGGGGCTTAGAGAAGAAACCCGCAATAAGTTGTATCAATACGCTTTGCAGATAGCAAATGCTGTAAATTATAATAACCTCGGTACGGTAGAATTCCTGGTAGATGCGGAGCAGAATATCTATTTCATAGAAGTGAACCCGCGCATACAGGTAGAGCACACGGTTACCGAAATGATAACCGGTGTAGACCTGATCAAAACGCAGATATACATAGCACAGGGTTATAAATTGTCAGACCCTGAAATAGGATTGGGCAACCAGGCTGCAATACCTAAGAATGGTTTTGCCATCCAGTGCCGTATCACCACGGAAGATCCTGCAAACGACTTTAAGCCTGATTATGGTACATTATTGACATACCGTAATGCTACGGGTTTTGGTGTGCGCCTTGATGAAGGTAGTACCTATCCGGGCATGAAGATCAGTCCGTTCTTCGATTCTATGCTGGTAAAGGTGAGCACTTCCGGTAATACAAAACGTGATGCTGCACAAAAGATGCATCGTGCACTGCGCGAATTCAGGATACGCGGTGTGAAGAATAATATCCAGTTCCTCGAAAACCTGATTACCAACGATGATTTTATTGCAGGTAAAGCAACCGTAAGCTTTATACAGGAAAATCCCCAGCTATTTGATATGCCTGTTCGTCAGGATAGGGGCACACGTATGCTGGAGTTTTTAGCGGATGTTACTGTGAATGGCAATCCCGATGTAAAAATAAAACATGATGGCCGCACGTTTGAAAAACCGGTAGTCCCTGCATACGACACGCTTACTGCATACCCTAAAGGAACAAAAGACCTGCTTACGGAACTAGGACCAGATAAGTTTGCAGAATGGCTGAAGAACGAGAAAAAGATACATTATACAGATACCACGTTCCGAGATGCACACCAGTCGCTATTGGCTACGCGCATGCGTACCTATGATATGCTGAAAGTTGCCAAGAGCTTTGCGATGAATCACCCGCAAACGTTCAGCATGGAAGTATGGGGTGGTGCAACGTTCGATGTATGTGTTCGTTTCCTGAAAGAAGACCCATGGAAGCGCCTCGAGGCACTGCGCAAAGCAATTCCGAATATCCTGCTGCAAATGCTGATCCGTGGTGCCAATGGCGTAGGGTATGCGGCATATCCGGATAACCTGATCGAGAAATTTGTAGAACAATCATGGGAAAAAGGTGTAGATATCTTCCGCATCTTTGATTCACTTAACTGGATGCCGAACGTGACACCTGTGATAGATATGGTGCGTAAACGTACAGGCGGACTTGCAGAAGCATCGCTTTGCTATACTGGTGATATCATGGATCCTAAGCGTACCAAATATACCCTCGATTACTATTTGCGTATAGCGAAAGACCTGGAGAACGCTGGTGCCCACATTCTTGCTATAAAAGATATGAGTGGCCTGTTGAAGCCATATGCTGCAAAAGAATTGGTGACTGCGCTTAAGGATACAGTTAAGATACCTATTCACCTACATACGCACGACACATCATCACTACAGCCTGCTACCTATATGATGGCCATCGATGCCGGTGTGGATGTGGTGGATTGTGCGATAGGCTCCTTATCGGGGCTGACATCGCAGCCTAATTTTAACGCAGTGGTGGAAATGATGAAATTCCACGAGCGTGAAAATGCTTATGATATCAAATCGCTGAACAAATACTCTGACTATTGGCAAGCTGTTCGCGAATACTATTATCCGTTTGAATCCGGTTTAAAAGCCAGTGCAGCAGACGTATTCGAACATGAGATACCCGGTGGGCAATACTCCAACCTGAAGCCGCAGGCTATAGCGCTCGGCCTTGGGGATAAGTTTGACGCGATCAAAGACATGTATGCCACAGTGAACGACATGTTTGGCGATATTGTGAAAGTAACACCAAGCTCTAAAGTGGTAGGTGATATGGCGCAGTTTATGGTAGCAAACGACCTGACGCCTGATGATGTAATGGAAAAAGGTGCATCCATCTCGTTCCCTGAATCAGTACAGCAATTTTTTATGGGAGAGATCGGTCAGCCGGAAGGTGGCTTCCCTAAAGACCTGCAGAAAATTGTACTGAAAGACCGTGTGCCATTTAATGACAGGCCTAACATACACATACCACCTGTTGATTTCGATAATGAGCTGGAAGCATTTAAAGAGAAGTACGGCAAAGATTTGCAACTGACAGACTTCCTGACTTACAAGTTTTATCCTAAAGTATTTGAAGAAGGGCTTGCATTCTGGAGAAAATATGGTGATGTGTCCGTAGTGCCAACACCAATATTTTACTATGGTATGAAGATGGGGCAGGATACCACCATTGAGATCGCAAAAGGAAAAACCTTGTTGATACGCCTTCTGAGTATTGGCCCTGTGGATGATAATGGCAAGCGCACTGTATTCTTTAAACTGAACGGGCAAACCCGCAATATAGAGGTGCAGGACAAATCTCAAAAGGTAGAGAAAAAGGAAAATAAGAAGATAGATGCTGCAAATAAAAGCCAGATAGGCGCGCCTTTACAAGGATTATTATCTAAATTGCTGGTAAATAAAGGAGAAGCTGTAAAGAAGAATCAGCCTCTATTTGTTATTGAAGCGATGAAGATGGAAACAGTTGTAACAGCGCCTGGAGAAGGAAAAGTAGGGCATATTGAGCTGGCTGCTGGAACCTTAGTGAATACACACGATTTTATTATTGAACTCAATTAGGCATTTCGCATGCCTTGAATTGAGAGGAGTTTTAGGACCCGGTGGTTTTTACCACCGGGTATTTTTTTATTGGGAAGATTGCGTTTTACTCAGCCCATTTTGCGGCAACCTGTTCCAGCGCTTCTGTATTATTGGTTAGCTCTGCAAGGCGTTCCATCACACGTTCTACCAATGCATCGGGACAGGAAGCGCCGGATGTGATCATGATACGCAGCGGTGTATGGGCCGGCAGGTAATTTTCTGTTTCTATTTCTGTGTGTGTATGCAGATCGAAATGCCGAACCAGTTTGGATGATACCAGGCAGTGTTCGTCTTTGATGAAATAAGTAGGCAGTTTCAGTTCGCAAAGTTCTACAAGGTGTGATGTATTGGAGCTGTTATACCCGCCAATCACTATTGCAATATCAGCCTCGGCTTCCAACATGCCTTGCACGGCGCTTTGGTTGTCGTTGGTGGCATAGCAAAGGGTATCTCGCGTATCTGCAAAATATTGGGAAACTTCTTCGGGCGCCGGTTTGTAATGATCTATCATTACTTGCTTCAGGTAATCAGCTATGCCCTGTGTTTCGCTGGCAAGCATGGTTGTTTGGTTTACCACGCCAATGCGTTTGAAATCCTTATTAATATCAAACCCTTCAGAGTATTGCCCCTTAAAGTCTGCGGCAAATTGTTCTGCAGGTAGCTTGCCCGTAATGAAGGATGCCAGGTGCTGCGCCTGTGCCATATCCTTCACTACTACAGTAGGTGTATTGGCTTTGCTATGTGAGAAGGTAGCACGTGTCTCTTCATGGTTGGGCTTTCCGTGTACTATGATCGTATATCCTTCAGTACCTATTTTTTCCGCGCGGTTCCATACCTTTTCTACAAAAGGGCATGTAGTTTCGTACCTGCTGGGTTCAATGCCTTTATCACGCAGGGTTTTCTCAAGTTCGAGCGTAGTGCCAAATGCGGGAATGATCACAATGTCTTCGCTTGTCAGTTCATCCCAGCCCATCAGCATATTACCCTTCGTATCCATAATGAAACGAACGCCTAATCCCTGCAGATCGGCATTTACACCGGGGTTGTGTATCATTTCGCTTAGCAGGAATACTCGCTTGCCTGGATTTTCTGCAACTGCCAGAAATGCGATCTCGATTGCGTTCTCCACGCCATAGCAAAAACCGAAATGCCGGGCGAGAATCAATTGCAGGGTGCCTGCATTCAATATGGTAGGAGCAAAATCCTTTTTCATTTTATCCGCAGCCTTGCGTTTTTGCTTGATAGCAGTAACCAGGGAGCTGCGATAGTGTACGGGGACGTTAAACGATTTCATTGCTTTGCAAATTTAGGCAATGTTCGTCATTAACAGGTTCAGGAATAAGCCTGTAAAGAAATGGGGACGGTGATTTAACAAATCCGAATAAGCCTAGGATATCACCTTTTTTACCTTCACATCCATGCCTGGCTTAGCCTGCATCAGGCCGGTGGTGAGTATCGTGTCGCCAGCCTGTATGCCAGAAAGAACTTCTACTTTGTCATTGGTCCGCTGGCCAAGCTTCACCGTTACCATCGCTACTTTCCCGTTTTTAGATACCGCTACCTTTTTATCGCGTGTGGTAGGTATCACGGATTGTGAAGGTATCAGGATGGCATTGTTTTGGCTTTGCAGTGGTATGATCACATCCGCAAACGCGCCTGCCACCAATTTGCCGGGTGTGTTGTCCACTACGGCACGTACACGCACTGTGCGCGTGGTAGCGTCCGCACCCGGATCTAGTGCCGTTACTTTACCAGATAGTGTGTCTAAAGAGCCGGTAACAGAAAAGAAGACTTCTTTATTTACAAATAGGGCTTTTACATACTGTTCAGGCACCGAAAAGTCCATTTTCAATATATGCGTCTGTTGCAGCGTAGTTATCAATGTAGTTGGTGAAACAATGGCGCCAACGCTGATGTTACGTATACCAATTGTTCCATCGAAAGGCGCAATGATTTTGGTAGACCTCAGTTGTGCTTCTGCAGCTGCTATATCTGCGTCAATAGATTTTAACTGGGTTTCAGAGGTTTCAAAGTCTTGCCTGCTGATGCCCCCGATATCTACTAATTCTTTCTGTCGTTTTATAATGCCTTGTTGCAAGCGTTTTTGGGAACGCAGTTTTTGAAGTTGCGCTAGTATTTCCTGGTCGTATAGCTGCACCAGTAGCTGGCCTTTGCGCACTTTAGAGCCTTCTTTGAAATTGATAGAAGTGACCCTTCCTGATATTTCAGGATGTATATCTATCTGTTCGTTTGGTAATAATGAGCCGCTGGCTGCATACTGGCTGCTGAAGGATTGAGGTTGAACGACATAAGCCTCTACGTTTAATCCGTTAGTTTTCTTTGCCGCTGCCTTATCGTCCGGTTTATGGTTACAACTAAGAGTAACGATGCTAAGGGATAAAAGGGCAGAAAGAAAATAATAGTGCTTAGTCATTAACTCAGGTTTGATGATTTATTCTGAAATTGCGGTAGCAAATATATTGATAACCTAGCTTTGGAAATACAGCAGCAAGATAGATACAGGCAGCAAAGCCATAAGAAAAAGTTAATATCGATCATTATCACCATCGTTTTAGCGATTGCCTTAAGTGTTTATTTGGCTTCTTGCACTTGTCATGTAGATGCCTATAATCGCTTTGTTTTTCATCCTTATCAACTAGTACGTGCGAAGGTGCTGATGCATATGCCTTTAAGTATAGGCGACATTCTGTATGTATGTTGGGGCGGAATGCTAATTGTATATCTGGCGAAATTGATTGCTTGCCTGGTGCGCTGGCAGCGATATAAAATAGTTTTTATCTGGTATCTATTAACGGGTGCTGGCTCATTGGCAACACTGTACTTTCTTTTTTTATTCAGCTGGGGTGGCAACTATTATAAAGAGCCGCTGGGTGATTATTGGCAAATAGATAGAAACAAGTGGAATGACAGCTCTGTTATACAATTTGATCGTTACCTGGTACAGGAGATAAATACCTTAGCGCCGGCCTACCGAAATAATACATTTGATGTGTCTGTTGTTAGGGCTAAGGAACTTTATAGAAAAGAAACCGATTGTTTCTACAATGGCACCGGGTTGTTTATTAAACCATCGTTATTTGGGCGCTTGTTGCGATATATGGGTGTGCAGGGATATTACAACCCTTTTACCGGTGAGGGCCAGGTAGACGACGGTCAGCCGGGTTTTATGTTGCCTTATGTAATAATGCATGAGCTGGCACACCAGGCCGGGATAGCCGCAGAAGATGATGCTAATCTATTGGCCTACGCGGTGTCTATGCAGTCCCGGGATACGAGCTTTATGTATTCGGCATGCCTCAATGTATGGTTATACACACACTTTCAGTTGCGCATGCGCGATTCAGCAGCTGCAAGCGAAATAAGAAAGCAATTGAATCCAATTACTTTAGCACATCTGGATACGCTCAGGCAATTGCGTATTAAGTACAGAAATCGTTTTGGAAATTATACAGGTGATGTATACGATCGTTACCTTAAGATGAACCATCAAAAGGATGGGATACAGAGCTATGATAAGGTAACAGTAAGCGCCTGGCTTTGGGAGCTCAGGCGCCGTTCCGGTATTGTCAATAAGATATATATTCCTTAGCCTTTGTATTCGCCCCACACACCACGGAGGGTATCTGCTATTTCACCTAACGTACACAGATTCTCTACAGCTTCAATAACCGCAGGCATCAGGTTTTCTGTAGACATTGCTTTTTGACGAATGGCTTCCAGGCATGCCGACGCTTTTGCAGCATCGCGTTTCGCACGCAGAGCTTTTAGCTTCTCTGTCTGAACGGTACGTATAGAATCATCTATCTTAAACACAGGCGTTTCTTCCGCCTCTTTAGAGGTAAATTTGTTTACCCCTACTATGATCTTGGTACCATCTTCAATTTCATTATTGTATTTATAAGCGCTTCGTGCGATCTCTTCCTGTATAAAACCTTGTTCTACAGCTTTAACCGCACCGCCCATTACATCTATCTTTTCTATCAGCTTCCATGCTGCGGCTTCTACATCGTTGGTCAATTGTTCTACGTAGAACGATCCTGCTAACGGATCTACTGTGTCTGTAGCTCCGCTTTCAAAAGCTATGATCTGTTGCGTACGTAATGCTATGGTTGCGGCTTCTTCTGTAGGGAGGGAAAGAGCTTCATCATAACCATTGGTGTGCAATGATTGCGTGCCGCCCAATACAGCGCTTAATGCCTGTAATGATACGCGTACAATATTATTCTTAGGTTGCTGTGCTGTAAGTGTGCTGCCCCCTGTTTGTGTATGGAAACGAAGCATCTGTGCCTTAGGGTCTGTAGCGCCTAATGATTTGGTAATGTGTGCCCACATGCGTCTTGCCGCGCGGAATTTGGCTACTTCTTCAAACAGGTTGTTATGTGCATTGAAGAAGAATGAGAGACGCTGTGCAAATACATTAATGTCCAGTCCTTTTTGTAATGCGGCCTGCAAGTAAGCTTTGCCGTTTGCCAGGGTAAATGCTAACTCCTGTACCGCGGTAGCACCGGCTTCCCGGATATGGTAACCTGAAATGGAAATAGTATTCCATTTAGGTACTTCTTTGCTGCAATACTCAAATATATCCGTGATGATGCGCATGGAAGGTGCCGGTGGGTATATGTAAGTGCCACGAGCAGCATATTCCTTCAGTATATCGTTTTGTATCGTTCCGGATATCTTCCTGATGTCAGCACCTTGTTTTTTGGCAAGTGCTATGTATAATGACAATAGAATAAAACCTGTTGCATTGATGGTCATAGAGGTAGAGATGTCCTGTAGCTTGATGTCTTTGAACAGTATCTCCATATCTTCCAGCGAGTCTATTGCAACACCCACCTTGCCTACCTCACCTTCGCTCATTGCATGATCAGAATCATAACCTATTTGCGTAGGTAAGTCGAATGCTACAGACAGCCCACTTACACCCTGGCTTAGCAGGTAATGATAGCGTTTGTTGGACTCCTCCGCAGTGCTGAAGCCAGCATATTGACGCATCGTCCACAGCCTGTCTCTATACATAGCAGCATGCACGCCACGTGTAAAGGGAAATTCGCCCGGCTTTTCTGTCATTGACACGGGGTCGTTGTATAGTTGCTTGATCTCGATACCGGAATCGGTAGTAAATTTTTTATTGCTCACGAAAAATCGTTTTTACTCAAATGACTTAAGAACCGTATGATAACAGGCGTTTAGCTTCTTCATTGATGATCTGCAAGGCTACATCTGTAGGCAGTTCATCCGGTGCAGAACCTATATAGTCCATTACACGTGCATGCAGGTCTTTGGCAGGTGCCTCAGGGTTCAGTTGTTTTGATATCTGGATGATCATATTGATCTCCTGTTCCATAACGCCGCGTACGGTATTCCATACATTGCTTGATACATAGATCTGCTGCGACAGGTTGTGCTCGAACTCTGCGCGGATATTAAAGATGATAGCCTGTTGCAGATCCGCTATCGTCATGCCGCTTACATACAAGCGTGGTATCAATGCGCGTGCGCTGATGCGCTCTACGAATAAAGTGAGTCGTTCATAAGCCTGTAGCCTTAATCGCAGGGTAGTGTCCTGTGTGTCTTGCAACAAAGCAAGCTGTTTGCGTTTCAATTCTGTTACCAGGAATTTCTGCACAATAAGGTAGCTGCTCAGCAGCACAATAATAGAAGGGAGTATGTACTTAAGTATTTCCAGGATTGTTGCCATTGCGAATAATTGAATCGCAAATTAAATGGTTTTAATCGTGTTACACAGCCTTTTGCGGTAAATTCGGGTTATTAAGAGTATGTAAATATGAACGAATCGGATAAATATCTTGATATAAATCGCGCTCTATGGAATGCCAAAACGGAGTATCATGTCAAGTCTGAGTTCTACGGTATGTCTTCTTTTACGGCAGGTATGTCCAGTCTTAAAGAAATAGAATTGAGCTTGCTGGGCGATGTGAGCGGTAAGGAGATAATGCATTTGCAGTGTCATTTTGGTATGGATAGCTTATCTCTTGCGCGCATGGGCGCAAGGGTAACAGGTGTAGATATTTCTGATGCTGCAATCGCGAAGGCAACGGAGCTGAATGATGCCCTTGGGCTTGACGCTAGCTTTATTTGTACTGATGTATATTCTGTGCCGCAGGTAGTGAATAAGCAGTTTGATATGGTTTTTACTACGTATGGTGTAATAGGGTGGTTGCCTGATATGCAGCAATGGGCAGATGTGGTATCGGCGTCGTTAAAACCCGGAGGTAAGCTTTTGCTGGTAGAGTTTCACCCCATGATCTGGATGTTCGATAACCACTTTAGCCATATTGAATATTCCTACTTCAATATAGGGCCGATCATCGAAACTTTGAATGGCACTTATGCTGATAGGGATGCCCCGCTGCAACTAAAAGAGATAGGCTGGAATCATCCGCTATCAGAAGTGATGCAAAGTCTTATTAACTCGGGAATGCAAATAGAAGTATTTCGGGAGTATGATTATTCTCCCTACAATGCTTTCCATAATTCCAGAATGGTAGAAGAGGGTAAGTATATGATTGCCGGAATGGAACAAAAGCTACCTATGACCTATGCTTTAGTTGCTGTAAAGAAGTAGCCGCCATGTTTATGGTAGCTTTCACCAGTATATCTTGATTTTTTTTTCAGCACTTCGTATCTTTACAAACCGCTAAAATCAAGGCATATTAGTTTTAGTTTTAAATGCAGAATATAAATATGCAGCGATAAATTTGGTAGTTGCAAAACCTTTACTACTTTTGCACTCCCAACAACGAAAAGGGGTAAGTTCTTAAAGCGGTTAACGGAGGCAGAGTGGGTGGAAAAAGTGGGAGAAAAAGAGTAGCAGAAATTCATTAGAAAAATAAAGTTTCGAAATAAATTTTGCGAAAAGAAAAAAGGCTCTTATCTTTGCGCTCCCTTAGCGAAAGAGAGTAACGAAAGGGTAACGAAAAGTTCTTCGAAAGTTAACAA
>Ga0066256_1000246_pt1 | contig 212101 bp, 192 predicted proteins | sample ThiBio_1000_biof_FD_87107 | JGI IMG/M metagenome (GOLD analysis project Ga0066256, IMG submission 87107) | Wastewater bioreactor microbial communities from Cape Town, South Africa - Thiocy_expt_1000_biof (version 2) | ecosystem: Engineered > Bioreactor > Thiocyanate-remediating >...
CCACCACAGACCGCCAAGAAGGAGAAGCCGCCCAAGAACTTATCCACAACGTGAGCGTAAAGTTCAAGAACAAGGGTGGGTCAGATCGCGATGGAAATGGTGGGTCAGGTTTGCGTGGAAATCAACAGTAGGCGCACAGAGTGTGCCTGACGCCGGCACCTCAGGCGTCACGTTTCAAGCAGGCCAGGGCCTCGGCGCTTGTTCGCTCGACGATGGTTCCCGCAGGTTCTATCGAGTGAATCAACCCGGCGGCCTCGCCAAACCATACCCCGGTGTTCTCGGGGTCGCCGTCCGCAAAGGCTTGCCGATAGCGAAGGCCTTCCACCGAGACGTTCCTTTCCAGCTCGTCTTCCCGCCCGTGCCATCGGTTGGTGAAGGCGTTTCGGCGAATGCGAGCCGTAAACCCCGTGGGCCAGGCAATTTGGCGGGCAATGTCTGCAATCCGGGTGCGGATCGTCCCATCGCCATCGGTCTCGATGAGGGCCTCGTGATGTCGAGCATTGACGAGGGCCTCCCTGGATGCCCAAAGCCGGGTTCCCATCAGCACCCCATCCGCGCCGAGCATCAACGCCGCAGCCAAGCCTCGGCCATCCGCAATGCCACCAGCCGCCAGGAGCAGGGTGTCGGGGGCGTTGACCCTGATGTAGTCAGCTGCCTCGGGAATGAAGGTGAATCCGCCTCGTAATGCGCCATGGCCTCCGGCCTCCGTTCCTTGTGCGATGACGGCATCGGCCCCGACATCGACGGCATCGATGACATGCTCCATGTTCTGGCATTGACAGATCAGCCTGGCGCCTGCCGCGCGGACTTCGGCCACGAACGGCCTGGGGTCGCCGAATGAGAGCATGACGGCGACGGGCCTGTGCTTCAGGACATCCGTCAGCAGGGAGGGCGACTTGCGCAGGGACCATGTGATGAAGCCGACCCCGACCGGAATCCCTTGAGCCGCTTCAAACTGTTCCTCCAGCCAGGCCGGATCGCCATACCCCCCGCCAATCAATCCCAGCCCCCCGCCGCGACTGACGGCAGCAGCCAGCTTTCCACCTGCGGCGAAGGCCATGGGGGCTGACAGGACGGGGTGCCTGAGGTTCCAGGATCGAGTTAGGCGGGTTGATAGTGGGGTCATGCTGCACTCCTGGTTGTCATTTGGTGGCGGGCCGAATCGCAATAGCTGCTTGGGGTCAAACGCGGGCGTTCGGTGTTCTTGAAGCCCAACGCCCTGGGCTCAGCCGCCGCCGTAGGCGGTTAGCTGCGACGATTGGTTAGAAAGCAACTTCACGATTTGATAATGGTGAATGCCAAAGCAATTATTGCGACGAGAATAGATGCTACAGAAACATAGTAAGCCCTATTGGCTGTTTTGCTCGCCGATTTTGATATATCGTTTGCTTCGCGCGCAAGCATCAACTGTTGCTGCTTGTGTTTTGTTTCTTCTTCTTTTTCAACAAGGACATAGCGTGCGGTAAGATAATCATGGGCCTCGCCGACAAACCTAGAGCCAGAATGACTCATCATTTCTTGAATCAGTTCGCTTGGCGCTAAATTGTCGATCTCTTCTTTTATTTTTGTGTCAAGCACCATTTTTTCCTTCTAACGTCGATGTTCAGCGGCCGTCGGAGGCGGTTCGCTGGAACGACGGATTAGGCTGCTGTCGAGCCACACTTCTTTGCGCCCTTCAATGCATTGAGATCTTCGATGCGCTTGTTTGCACTCTCAAGTGCAGCGCTCTTCTCCATGTTGTTCCCAATACCGAAGTCGCCGAGGATAGCCAATACATCCTTACCACTGAATTCGCTTTCCTTATTTACATGATCGATGAACCCGTGAGTTTTTGCCAGATCAAGATCAATCTCACGACACGTCATTGAGTCTTTTTCGAAGTTCGTCAATGTACTCTGGCGACCATAGGTTTTTGTTGCGCAACCCTGCGCCACAGAGAGAACGCCCACAATTGCTGCAAGAATGACTAGCCGGCTCATTATTACTCGTCTTTCATTAGTGGTAAATAGAAGGTAGAAACAGTCGCCGTAGTTGTCTTCTGCCATGTACCTGAATCACCTGACTAGAATTAGGCGACAGGGATGGTAGGGGCAGCGGTCAGCTAACGCAAGAATAATCCGGGTGGCTACAGGTAAACCCTTGGCCGCCGTTGTTTAGGCAAATCTAAAATTCTACGGATGGCTCCGCGTTCCTTTCCTGTCTCGCCGCCGCTGACTGTAACGCCTGGCGCGCGGCCGCCCAAATTGCTCGGCCGCTTGCGCATTCACCTGCACACGCGCCACTACAGCATTCGCACGGAAGAGGTTTATGTCGATTGGGCGTGCCGGTTCATCCTGTTTCACGGTAAGTGCCATCCGCAGGATATGGGGCGGCCGAGGTGGAGGCTTTCCTGAGCCACCTGGCCGTCGACCGGCAGGTGTCGGCTTCCACGCAGAATCAGGCGAAGGGGCGCTGTGCAACTGATGTACGGCACCGACAGGCGCCTGCTGCAGATGCTGCGCGTGCACGTTTCCCCGCGCGCCCCGTCCCATGCCGGACGGAGCAGGAGGGCGGGTAGGCGGCTGCGAATCAGTAGCGTGGCTGGTGCCGCGCAATGGCCTCGCGCACCGGCGCACTCAGTGCAAACCCCGCGCCATGCGCCGCAGCCAGCTCGTCCGCGCGCTTGCAAAACGCCTCCACGCCCGTGGCGTAGATGAACTGCATCGCGCCGCCGGTCCAGGCCGGAAAGCCTATGCCGAAGATCGAGCCGATGTTGGCGTCGTGCACGCTGGTGAGCACGCCTTCGGCCAGGCAGCGCGCGGTCTCGATGGCCTGGCGGTAGAGCAGGCGGTCCTGGATGTCCTGCACGTTCCAGGCGGCGCTGGGCTGCTCGAACAGGGGCTTGAGTTCGGGCCAGAGCGTCTTCCTGCCGCCCTGCGGGTAGTCGTAGAAACCGCCGCCGCCCGCGCGGCCGGGGCGCTTGAGTTCCTTGACCATGCGCTCGACGAGCAGCTCGCCGGGCGTGGTGGTGTAAGGCTTGCCCTCGGCGGCGAAGTCGGCGCGGGCCTGGTCCATCACATGCACGCTCAAACTGAGCGCGGTTTCGTCGAGCACCGCCAGCGGTCCCACGGGCATGCCGGCCTGCATGGCGGCGTTTTCGATCACGGCGGCGGGGATGCCTTCGGCCAGCAGGGTGGCGCCTTCCATCACGTAGGTGCCAAACGTTCGGCTGGTGTAAAAGCCCCGCGAATCGTTAACGACGATGGGTGTCTTGCCCAGCGCCTGCACGTAGTCGAAGGCGCGCGCCACGGTGTCGTCGTTCGTTGCCTTGCCGCGGATGATCTCGACGAGCTGCATCTTGTCCACCGGGCTGAAGAAGTGGATGCCGATGAATTTCTCAGGCGCCCGGCTCGCCTTGGCCAGGCCCGTGATGGGCAGGGTGGAGGTGTTGCTCGCGAAGAAGCCGTGGGCGGCCAGTTGCGGCTCGGCCTCTTGCGTGACACGGGCCTTGAGTTCGCGGTTCTCGAACACGGCCTCGATGATGAGGTCGCACCCCGCCAGCGCCTGCACGTCGGCCGCGGGCGTGATGCGCGCGAGCAGCGCCTGTGCGGCCTCTTCGGTCATGCGGCCTTTTTCGACGCGCTTTTGCGCCAGCCGGGCGCTGTAGGCCTTGCCCGCCTCGGCTTTCTCCACGCTCACGTCCTTGAGCACGGTGGCGATGCCGCGGCTGGCCTGCGCCCAGGCAATGCCCGCGCCCATCATGCCGGCGCCGAGGATGCCGACCTTCGCGGGTTTGAAGCGTTCGCTGGCGGCCGGGCGCGATTTGCCGCTCTTGATCGCGTTCAGGTCGAAGAAGAAAGTGCTGACCATGTTGCGCGCGACCTGGCTCGTCATGATTTTGGCGAGATAGCGGCTTTCGATGCGCAGCGCGGTGTCGAAATCGACCATCGCGCCTTCGACCATGGCGCTGAGCGCCGCCTCGGGCGCGGGGTAGCGCCCGCGCGTGGTCTTGCGCAGCATGGCGGGCGCGACGGCGAGGCCGGCGGCGATCTTCGGGTTCGCGGGTGTGCCGCCGGGCATCTTGTAGCCCTTCTCATCCCAGGGGTGGTGCGCCTCGGGGTGCGCGGCGATCCAGGCCAGCGCGGCGGGCCGCAGCGCGCTGGCGTCGGCCACCAGCTCGTGCACCAGGCCCAGCTCCTTGCCCTTGCGCGGGTTGAAGAGCTTGCCTTCCATGATCCAGGGCTGCGCGCCCATCAGGCCCAGCAGCCGCACCATCTTGGTGATGCCGCTGGCGCCCGGGATCAGGCCCAGCGTGACCTCGGGCAGGCCGAGCTGGATCTTCGCGTCATCGACGGCGATGCGGTGGTGGCCGATCAGCGCCACCTCCCAGCCACCGCCCAGCGCCGTGCCGTTGATGCACGAGACGACGGGGATGCCCAGCGTCCCCAGCGTGCGCATCTGCCGCTTCATGTGCTCGATGCGCTCGAAGGCGCGCGGTGCGTCGGCCTCGCTCATCTGGAAGATGGCCTTCAGATCGGCCCCCGCGAAGAAGCTGCTCTTGGCCGAGGCGAGCACGATGCCCTTGAGCGCCGCGCCGAGGCGCTGGTGGTCGGCCAGCACCTGCGCGGTCACGCTGGCGAGGTCGTCCTGCCAGCGCTGGCACATGGTGTTGACGGGCGAGCCGGGCTCGTCGAAGGTGATGAGCGCGACCTGGCCTTCGCCCTGCGCGGCAATCAATTCGTAGCGGATGGTGTCCATGGTGTGTTCCTTGTTCAGACGCGCTCGACGATGGTCGCGATGCCCATGCCCCCGCCCACGCACAACGTGACCAGGCCGTAGCGCAGCTGGCGCCGGTGCAGTTCGTCGATCACCGTGCCCAGCAGCATCGCGCCGGTGGCGCCCAGCGGGTGGCCCATGGCGATCGCGCCGCCGTTGACATTCACCTTCTCGTGCGGCACCCCCATCTCGCGCATGAAGCGCATGGGCACGGCGGCGAAGGCTTCGTTCACCTCGAAGAGGTCGATCTGGTCGACCGTCATGCCCGCCCGGGCCAGCGCCTTGCGCGTGGCGGGCATGGGGCCGGTGAGCATGATGGTGGGGTCGGCCCCGCTCACGGCGGTGGCCACGATGCGCGCGCGCGGCGTGAAGCCATGCGCCTTGGCGGCGGCCTCGCTGCCGATCAGCACGGCGGCGGCGCCATCGACGATGCCCGAGGAATTGCCCGCGTGGTGCACGTGCTGGATCTGCGCCACCTGCGGGTAGCGCTGCAGCGCCACGGCGTCAAAGCCCATGTCGCCCAGTTGCGCGAACGAGGGCTTGAGCGCGGCCAGCACCTCCAGCGTGGTCTGCGGCTTGATGAATTCGTCTTCTTCCAGAATGGTCTGGCCGAGAAAGTCGCGCACCGGCACGACCGAACGCCTGAAGTGGCCGGCGGCGCGCGCGGCGGCGGCGCGCTGCTGCGAGGCGACGGCGAAGGCATCGACGTCGCTGCGCGTGAAGCCGTCGAGCGTGGCGATCAGGTCCGCGCCTATGCCCTGGGGCACGAACAGCGTGTCCATGTTGGTCGCCGGGTCCTGCGCCCAGGCGCCGCCGTCGCTGCCCAGCGGCACGCGGCTCATGCTCTCCACGCCGCCTGCGACGACCAGGTCTTCCCAGCCGCTCGCGACTTTCTGCGCCGCCAGGTTCACCGCCTCCAGGCCCGAGGCGCAGAAGCGGTTGATCTGCACGCCCGCGCACGTCCAGGCCCAGCCGGCCTTGAGCGCTGCCACCTTCGGCAGCACCGAGCCCTGTTCGCCCACGGGCGAGACGATGCCCATGACCACGTCATCGACGGCGGCGGTGTCGAAGTCGTGGCGCGCCTGCAGTTCCTTGAGCAGGCCCACGGCCAGGTCGATGGGCTTGACCTCGTGCAGGTGGCCGTCCTTCTTGCCCTTGCCGCGCGGGGTGCGCAGGGCTTCGAATACGTAGGCGGATGTCATGGAGTGTCTCCGGTTTCAAGCAAAAAATGGTTCTGATGCTTATCCAGCAAGCGTGAGCAGCTATCGATAGAGAAGTGAACCTTCGGCGTCGCGAGCGGGGCTCATTTGGCGCCACCCAACCCCATGCCGCGCGAGATCACTTCCTTCATGATCTCGTTGGTGCCGCCGTAGATGCGCTGCACGCGCGCGTCGGCCCAGGCGCGGGTGATCGGGTATTCCCACATGTAGCCGTAGCCGCCGAAGAGCTGCACGCATTCGTCCATGACCTTGAACTGCAGGTCGGTGGTCCAGGACTTGGCCATGCTGGCGGTCGCGGTGTCGAGCTGATCGCGCAGGATCAGCTCGCAGCATTTGTCGACGAACACGCGCGCCACCTGCACCTGCGTCTGCAGCTCGGCCAGGGTATAGCGGGTGTTCTGGAACGCCGCCACGCTCTGGCCGAAGACCTTGCGCTGCTTGACGTAGTCCACCGTCCAGTCGATCGCGGCCTGCGCCGCGGCGACGGCGGTGATGGCGATCTGCAGCCGCTCCCAGGGCAGTTGCTCCATCAGGCAGATGAAGCCCTTGTTCTGCAGCGCCGCGCCGCCCAGCAGGTTGTCGGCCGGCACCTGCACGTCGTTGAAGAACAGCTCGGAGGTGTCTTGCGCCTTCATGCCGGCTTTCTTCAGGCGCTGGCCCTTCTCGAAGCCCGCCATGCCGCGCTCCACGAGCAGCAGGCTCGTGCCCTTGGCGCCCGCGGCCGGGTCGGTCTTGGCGACGACGATGACCAGGTCCGCGTGCCAGCCGTTGGTGATGAAGGTCTTGCTGCCGTTGAGCACATAGTGGCTGCCGTCCGGCGAGAGCAGCGCGGTGGTCTTCACGCCCTGCAGGTCGCTGCCGGCCGCGGGCTCGGTCATCGCGATCGCGCCCACCATTTCGCCGCTGGCGAGCCGGGGCAGGTATTTGCGCTTCTGCGCCTCGGTGCCGTAGTGCAGGATGTAGGGCGCGACGATCTCGCTGTGCAGCCCGAAGCCGATGCCGGTGCAGCCTGCGCGCGCGATCTCCTCCATCTGCATCACCGATTAGAGCTTGTCCGCGCCCGCGCCGCCGTAGGCCTCGGGGAGGCTCAGGCACAGGAAACCGTTGGCGCCGGCCTTGTTCCAGACGGCGCGGTCCACGTAGCCCTGCTCTTCCCAGGCGGCGTGGTGCGGGGTGACTTCCTTGTCGATGAAGCGGCGAAAGCTGTCGGCGAACGCCAGGTGGCCGGAATCAAACAGGGTGCGGGCGATCATGGTATTTTTCCAAAGCAAATGCTTGGTCAAATTCTGACAGCTGACCGGCAAATTGCAAGTCGCACAAACGACAAACCGCCCGAAGGCGGCTTGCGTGCAGGTGAGGGGGCGCCTACTTGGTGTGGTAGGGCGAGACCACCTTCCACTTGCCATCCTCGACCTGCGACAGGCGCCACGCCGTGCTGCCCAGGTGGTTGGTGGCGGTGTAATGCGCGGGGGCGCTGCCGAAGATGTCGGTCGGGTAGCTCATGCCGTCCATGGTCTTGATGAAGGCGTCGGTCGTCAGGTTGGGGCCGGCCTTGGCGACCGCCTGCAGGAACATGTCCATGACGATGTAGCCATAGGCCGAGAAAATGCCGCCGTCCTCGTTGAACTTGGTCTTGTACTTGGTGGCCCAGAACGCGAGCGGCTTGTTGCTGGCGTCATCCGTGTACGGCACCTGCGCGGCCATCGTGGCGTACAGGCCATCCATGGCCTTGCCGCCGAGCTTGGGGATGAGCTCGCTGTAGGACGCGGCCGAGCCCAGGAACACCGGGGTGTAGCCCATCTTCTTGGAGGTGGCCACGGTGCCTATGGTCTCGCGGATCACGCCGCCCAGCGTCACCAGGTCGCAGCCCGCGGCCTTGGTCTTGGCGACCTGCGATGAAAAGTCGGTCGCGCCGCGCTTGAAGCTGGCTTTCTCCACGAGCTGCATGCCGATGTCCTTCAGGCCGTCTTCGGTGCCCTTGAGCACTTCGGCGCCGAATTCATCGTCCTGATAGATGGTGCAGACCTTGGAGAGTTTCTTTTCCTTCACCAGCTCGGGCACGGCCTCGCGGATCTGCTGGTAGTAGGGCGCGATGAAGGCGTAGGTGAGCGGGTTCAGCGGCTCGTACATCTCGCGCGCGGCCGTGAGCGGCAGGAAGTTGACCACTTTCTTGGGGAACATTACCGGGAAGGTCGCGAGGTTGGCGGCCGTGCCGATATGGCCGACGATGGCAAACACCTTCTCCTGGTTCACGAGCTTTTGCGCCGCCAGCACCGCGCGCTTGGGGTCGTAGCCGTCGTCCTCCACCTTGAAGACGATCTTGCGGCCGTTGATGCCGCCCTGCTCGTTGGCCTCGTCCACACGCAGCTGCATGCCGTCGCGCGCCTGCTTGCCGATGGGCGCGAGCGGCCCGGAAAGATCCTGGATGGTCGCGACCTTCAGCTCGGTCTTGCTCACGCCCAGGTTCTGCGCCAGAGCCGTGCCGGCAAAGCCGAGGGCACAGGCGGTGGCCAAGAGGGTGGTCTTCAGGTGCATGGTCGGGTCTCCTTGGGTATCAATGAAATGATTGTGGGTGCTGTTGCCCGGGCGCGGTTCAGGGTTTTCCCGCGCCGCCGGTGTACATGGCCTCGATCTGCGGCGCGTATTTCTTCTCCACCAGCTTGCGCTTGAGCTTCATCGTCGGGGTGAGCTCCTCGTCCTCGGCGGTGAGCTGGGTGTCGAGCAGGAAGAACTTCTTGATCTGCTCCACGCGCGCGAACTTGCCGTTCACCTCGTCGATCACGCCCTGGATCAGCGCCTGCACCTCGGCCGCGCGCGTGAGGCTGGCGTAGTTGGAGAAGGGCACGTCGTGGTCCTGCGCGTACTTCTCGACGTTTTCCTGGTCGATCATGACGATCGCCGTGAGGTAGGCGCGCCGGTCACCGATCACCACCGCGTCGGTGATGTAGGGGCTGAACTTGAGTTCGTTCTCGATCTCGCTCGGTGTGATGTTCTTGCCGCCCGCGGTGATGATGATGTCCTTCATGCGGTCGGTGATGCGGTAGTAGCCCTCGGCGTCCACCGTACCCACATCGCCGGTGCGCAGCCACCCGTCCTCGGTGAAGGTCTCGGCCGTCTTTTCCGGCAGATTGAGGTAACCGGCGAAGACGTTCGGGCCTTTCACCTGGATCTCGCCCGTGGCCGGGTCCAGGCGCACCTGGTTGTAGTGCGCGGCCGGGCCGATCGAGCCGGGCTTGATGCGCGTGGCCGTCATCGCGGTGGAGACGCCGCAGGTCTCCGTCATGCCCCAGACCTCGAGCATGGGGATGCCCAGCGACAGATACCACCTGATGAGCTCGGGTGAAATCGGCGCCGCGCCCGTCACGAGGTAGCGCGCGCGGTGGATGCCGATCATCTTGCGCACGTTGTCCAGCGCCAGCCAGCGCGCCAGATGAAAGCGCCACTTCAGGCCCGCGGGCACCGCCTCGCCCGCGAGCACCTTGTCGGCAATCGCACGCCCCACGCCTATGGCCCAGGCGTAGGCCGCCTGCTGCAGCCGCGTGCTTTCCTTGAGCGAGATCATCACACCCGAATAGAACTTTTCCCACACGCGCGGCACGGCGACGAACACCGTGGGCGCGATCTCGCGCACGTTCTCGGGCACGGTGTCGGGGTTTTCGACGAAGTTGAGCTTGCAGCCGGTGTAGAGCGAGAGGTATTCGCCCCCCATGCGCTCGGCGATGTGGCACAGCGGCAGAAAGGCCATGGCCTCGTCGTCCTCGCCGCGCGCGATGATGGTGTTGAGCCCGCGCGCCGTCTGCACCAGCGCGTCGTGCGTGTGCATCGCCCCCTTGGGCTTGCCCGTCGTGCCCGAGGTGTAGACGAGGATGGCCAGGTCCTCGGGTTTGATCGCCGCCACGCGCGCCTGCACCGCATCCGGGTGCTGGGCATTCCAGTCGCGACCCAGCGCGCGCAGGGCATCGAGGCTCATCACGCCGTCGTCGTGCAACTGGTGCAATCCCTCCATGTCGAAGACGATGATCTTTGTGAGCAGCGGCAATCGCTCGCGCACCGCCAGCGCCTTGTCCAGCTGCTCGTCGTCCTCGACGAAGACGATGCGGCTGTGCGAATCGTGCGTGAGGTAGTGCACCTGCTCGGCCGCGTCCGTTGGGTAGATGCCGCTCGCCACGCCGCCGCACGAGAGCACGGCGAGATCGCACAGCACCCATTCGAGGATGGTGTTGGAGAGGATGGACGCGGTGTGCCCAGCCTCGAAGCCCAGCGCCATCAGGCCGCCCGCGATCTCGCGCGCCGCCTCGCCCACCTGCGTCCAGGTCCGGGCCTGCCACAGGCCGAGCTTTTTCTCGCGCAGCCACACCTTGTCTCCGCGCGCGGCCACGGCGTTCCAGAACATCGCGGCGATGGTCTCGCCGGGCATGGCGATGCCCTCGCGTGGCGCGCAGTCGGGGTTCCAGAGCACGCTCATGCGGTCATCTCCAGGTCTTCTTCTTTTTCCAGCGCCGCTCGCCGCGCATGCCCGTGTCCTTCATGCCGAGGTAGAACTCCTTGATGTCCTCCTTCTCGCGCAGGCGTTCGCAGCGGTCTTCCATCACTATGCGGCCGTTTTCCAGCACATAGCCGAAATCGGCGGCGTTCAGCGCCATGTTGGCGTTCTGTTCGACCAGCAGAATAGTGGTGCCGCGCTCGCGGTTGATGCGCACCACGATCTCGAAGATCTCCTTGGTCAGGCGCGGGCTCAGGCCCAGGCTGGGCTCGTCCAGCAGGATGAGTTCGGGCGCGGCCATGAGCGCGCGGCTGATCGCCAGCATCTGCTGCTGCCCGCCCGAGAGCAGCCCCGCGTCCTGTTGCATGCGCTCCTTGAGCACGGGAAAGTAGCCGTAGATCCATTCCAGGTCGCGCGCCACCGCGTCGCGGTCGCGGCGCGTGTAGGCGCCCATCATGAGGTTGTCGCGCACCGACAGCAGGGGGAAGACTTCGCGCCCCTCGGGCACGTGCGTCAAGCCCCTGCGCACGATGCTCGTCGGGTCCTGCGCGGTGATGTTGTCGCCCTTGAAATGCACGCTGCCCTTGAGCGGATCGATGATGCCCGAGATGGTCTTGAGGATGGTCGTCTTGCCCGCGCCGTTGCTGCCCAGCACCGTGGCGATCTCGCCCGTGTGCACGGCCAGGCTCACGCCGCGGATGGCCTTGATCGGCCCATAGGCGCTCTCCACGTTCTGCAGTTGCAGCAGCGGCTGCGCGTTGACGGCCGGCGCACTCATGCCCGGCCTTTCACCTGCTGTCCGGCGGGGCGGCGCAGATTGCTCACATCGTCGATGGTGCCCAGATACGCCTCGACCACGCCCGGATGCGCCTGCACTTCGGCCGGCGTGCCCAGCGCCAGCACCTCGCCCTGGTTCATGGCCAGCACCCGATCGGAGACGCGCGAGACCAGCGACATGTCGTGCTCCACCATCAGCACGGTGATGCCCAGGTCGCTCGCGATGTCCTCGATCCAGAACGCCATGTCGTCCGTCTCCTCCACGTTCAGGCCCGAAGAGGGCTCGTCGAGCAGCAGCAGCCGCGGCTCGGTCGCCAGCGCGCGGCCCAGCTCCACCACCTTGCGCACACCATAGGGCAGGCCGCCGACCAGTGTGTCGCGGTAGTGCTGCAGGTCCAGGAAGTCGATCACTTCCTCGACCTTCTCGCGGGCGCGCACTTCGGCAGCGCGCGTGCCCGGCGTGAACAGCAGCTCGCGCCACAGGCCGGTCTCGCGCCGCGTATGGCGGCCGATCAGGAGGTTGGCCAGCACGCTGGCGTGCTCGAACAGTTCGATGTTCTGGAAGGTGCGCGCGATGCCCAGCTGCGCCACCGTGTGCGGCGCCTGCTCGGTGAGTCTGAGCTCGCCCTGCGGCCCCGCGTAGGTGATGTGTCCGCTCGTGGGCTGGTAGATGCGGCTGATGAGGTTGAACACCGTCGTCTTGCCCGCGCCGTTGGGGCCGATCAGCGTGAAGACCTCGCCTTCATGCACATCGAAGCTCACGTCGTTGACCGCCAGCAGGCCGCCGAAGCGCACGCTGAGGTGCTGGGCCGAAAGCAGGGTGTTGCCGCCCGTCATCTCAGGCGCTCCGATTTCTGGAAACTCTTCTGGCGCTTGAACATGCCGCGGCGGTAGAAGGGAAAGAGCTGCAGCCAGGCACGCACCTTGATCCAGCGCCCATAGATGCCCAGCGGCTCGAACATGACGAAGGCGATCAGCACCGCGCCGTAGACGAAGGTCTGCAGGCCCGGCGACTGGCCGATCGATTCGGGCAGCCAGTCCTTGCCCAGGCCGATGAGCTGGGGCATGAAGATGAGGAACATCGCACCGAGGAAGGCGCCGTGCACCGAGCCCAGCCCGCCGATCACGATCATCAGGAGCAGGTCGATGGACTGCACGATGCCGAACTGCTCGGGCGTGATGAACTGCAGCTTGTGCGCGTACAGCGCCCCGGCGATGCCCGCGAGCGCGGCCGAGAGCGCGAACGACAGCGTCTTGTAGTACGCGAGGTGGATGCCCATGCTCTGCGCCGAGATCTCCGAATCGCGGATCGCGACGAAGGCCCGGCCCGTGGGTGCGCGCAGCAGATTGAGGATGGCCAGGGTACAGGCCACGGCGATCGCCAGGCACAGGAAATAGAAACCCTCGGACGACTCGAACGCATGGCCCATGATCTGCGGCGGCTGCAGGAAGATGCCCTTGTTGCCGCCCGTCACCGACTCCCAGCGCGCGAAGCTTTCCTCGACGATGAAGCCGAACGCGAGCGTGGCGATCGCAAGATAAATGCCTTTGACGCGCAGCGCCGGCAGCCCGACGACGATGCCTACGGCCGCCGACAGCAGCGCCGCGCAGGCCAGCGCCAGGAAGAAGGGCCAGCCCATGGCGGTGAGCAGCGCCTGCGTGTACGCCCCCACGCCGAGAAAGGCCGCGTGCCCGAGGGAAAACTGCCCGGTGTAGCCCGACAGCAGCATCAGCCCCAGCCCGGCGATGCCGTAGATCAGCACGAAGGTGAGCTGCGCCAGCCAGTACTCGGGCAGGCCCCAGGGCGCGGCCAGCAGCGCGAGGCCCAGCAATCCGTACCAGAACACGTGCCCACCGTGCCGGGCGAGACGGATGTCCTGCAGGTAGCTGGTCTTGAAGATGAAGCGCATGACCCGGACCTAGACTTTCTTGACCAGGCGTTCGCCGAAGAGCCCGTTGGGCCGCACCATCAGCATGATGAGGACCACCACATAGGCCGCCACGTCCTTGAAACCCTCGGGCAGGTAAAAGCCTGACAGTGATTCGATGATGCCGATCACCAGTCCGCCGACGATGGCGCCGGGCAGGCTGCCGAAGCCGCCGACCACGGCCGCGGGAAACGCCTTCAGGCCGATGAAGCCCATGTTGGCGTAGACGAAGGTGATGGGCGCCAGCAGCAGGCCCGCCACCGCCGCCACCATGCCCGCCAGCGCCCACACCAGGCCGTTGATGCGCTGCACCGGGATGCCCATGTAGTAGGCCGCGAGCTGGTTCTGCGAGGCGGCCTGCATGGCCACGCCCATGCGCGTGTAGCGGAACATCACGAACAGCAGCGCGCACAGCACGGTGGTCACCGCGATCACCGCGAGCTGCTCGGCCCCCAGGATCAGGGAGCCCCAGGCCATCGTCACGTCCTTGTAGGGCACGTTCAGCGTCAGTGTCTCGGTGCCCATGCCCGGAATCATCGTCACCAGCCCGCGCAGCAGGTAGCCGATGCCTATGGTGAGCATGACGATGGAAAACGCGGGCTGCCCCAGCACCGGGCGGATCACCATGCGCTCGAGCAGCAGGCCCAGCAGCGCCATGGCCGCCATGCTCGCGATCACGGCCAGCCAGAACGGGAATTCGAGGTAGGCCATGACGGCCACGCCGATGAAGGCGCCCACCATCATGAGCTCGCCCTGGGCGAAGCTGACGATTTCGGTGGCCTTGTAGATCAGTACGAAACCCAACGCGATCAGGCCGTAGATGCACCCTTGTGCGACACCGCTGATCAGAAGTTGGACAAACTGCACCGACGCATTCCCTTTATTTTTACAAAGCACCCGCTTTGCGTAAATGCCGATCATGCATGCTCGCGGCCGCTTGCGTACCGCGTAATAACCCTGATGCGCGCGGCTGCCGGAGCCGGGCGGGGTGTGCCTGTGCGTCCGCCTGGATCAGGGCGTCTGCTGCACCGCGCGCGGGCGGCCCTCGTCGTCGATGGCCACATAGGTCAGGCGCGCCTCGGTCACCTTCACGTACTGGCCCTGCGCCCGGATGCGCTCGGCGAAGACTTCCACCTGCACCGTCATCGAGGTGCGCCCGATGCGCAGCACGCTGGAGTAGAACGAGAGCAGGTCGCCGACGCGCACCGGCTGCTTGAAGACGAATTCGTTGACTGCGACGGTCGCGATGCGCCCCTGCGCGATGCGGGCGCAGAGCACCGACCCCGCCAGGTCCACCTGGGACATGACCCAGCCGCCGAAGATGTCGCCATTGCCGTTGGTGTCGCTCGGCAGCGGAATCACCTTGAGCACGAGCTCCTTGTCGGTGGGCAGGCTGGTGTGGATGGCGTCGTCGCGGTGCGGCATGGGCAGTGATCGTCCTCGGAATACAAGCCGCCGATTGTCGGTCATGCGTGCGCGGGCGTCAGCGCCGCGCCGTGGTCAGGACGGCCAGCAGCGCCAGCAGCAGCGCGGCCATCAGGTTGTGCGCCCACGTGCCGCCCAGCGGCAGCTGCTGCGCCACCAGCCCCAGGCCCAGCAGGATCTGCAACGCAGGCAGCGCCACGCAGGCGGCGGCCACCCAGGGCTTGTCCAGGCGCATCGCGCGCCACGCCATGAAGGCGAGGAACCCGAGCAGCGCCAGTCCCGCGGCGCGGTGCAGCAGATGCATCAGCGCGCCGCCGGCATGGCTCGCGCTGGTGCCGGCCGCGGGCGCCAGCCAGGGGTTCAGAGCCTGCCATGAGGCCTGCGACAGATCGCACACGCCCCATGTCGGGCAGGAGAGCCCGGCGTGCGTGCTGCTCACCATGGCGCCGAACGCGGCCTGCACGAAGGCCAGCGCCAGCGCCACCCAGGCCCAGCGCGCCAGGGGCGAGGCGCCCGTGCCGGAGTCGGTTGCGTCGGGCAGACGCGCGAGTCGCACGCTGAGCACGAGCATGCCCAGCCCGGCCAGCAGGTTGCCCAGCGTGACCGCGGGCAGGAGCGAACTGCGCGCGCCCGCGCCCAGCCCGGCCAGGAACAGGGCCAGCACCAGCAGGGCCGCGGCGTGCCGCCCCTGCTGGCGCAAGCGCCGCCTGAGCGCCAGCGCCAGCAACGCCAGGATCACGACCAGACTGCTCGACGCGATGACGCGGTGCGCGGCGCGTGCCGTCGCGACGGCGGCCTGCGAAGCGCCGGGCTGCTGCCCGCCCGTTGCATGAGTGCCGAGCTGCCCGTAGCATGCGGGCCAGGGCGTGCAACCCACACCCGTATTGACGAGCCGGATAAAAGCTGAGAGGCTCGTGATGGCCAGCATCATGACGGCGCACAGCCAGGCCAGGCGCCGCAGCCATGAGTGTGTGCGCTGGACGTCCGCGGTGGACGGATGCGAATGGGGAGGTGGCATATGAATTTCCCGGGGCTCGATCACGAGCGGTACGCGAATCTAGCGCATGCCACGTGGCGTGCGCGCAAGCCGCGGCCGTTGTCTGAGACGCGGTGGCACGGCATCTGGATGCCCCTGCGATGGGTGTGTACATCCTCTCACAACTTGATCCAGATCACGTTTACGGACTTTCCATCCCTGTAGACTGCGGCGTCCCCAAATCCGGATTCTGCCGGCCTTGCCAAGGAGCAATCAGCATGAGCCCACACGACGAAGACGAGAACGAACCCATTCCCTTCATGCAGCGGCTGCTCGACAGTCCATTCCTGCTGCTGTTCCTGGGTGTGATGATCCCCATGGTTATCTACAACCTCTGGGGCTTCATCGATACCTTGACCATTCCCCTGGCGAAATAAAAAGGAAGCGCCCATGACTGCAATACTGCCTCCTTCGGAGCGACTGTGGTGGAAACACCCGATGGATCGCCAGGAGACCCTCTGGATCGCCATCGCCTTCGTCTGGTGCATGATCATGTTCGCCATGATGGTGGGCTGGCACTTCTTCGGCAAACAGAATCTCTCCACCGAAACCTACAAGGTCGATCCCGCCAAGTACGCCGAGCGTGCCGAGGCCTTCGTCGCCAAGTACACGGTGCGCAAGGAAACCGACCAGGAAATTCCGGTGGTGTCCGCGCCCGAGGGCTCCGACGTCTACATGATCGGGCGACTGTGGAACTGGTGGCCCATCCTCGAACTGGAAAAGGGCAAGACCTACAAGCTGCACCTGACCTCGATGGACTACAACCACGGCTTCTCGCTGCAGCCCATCAACATGAACATCCAGGTGGTGCCGGGCTACGAGCACGTGATCAAGATCACGCCGAACCAATCAGGCCAGTACTCCATCGTGTGCAATGAATACTGCGGCATCGGGCACCACGAGATGGTCGGTCGCCTGTACGTCAAGTAAAGCGAGGGAACCGACATGACCGTCTCCACCACCTACCGTACCTGCCCTCGCTCCGGTCTGCAGTTCGAAGACCAGGCCGAGAAGCTCATCAAGATCAATGCCTTCACCGCCATCGTCGCCCTGCTGGTGGGCGGCATCCTGGCGCTGGGCGTGGTGCTCACGCGCTGGCCCGCCGTGCACCTGCTGCCGGCCGACACCTTCTACATGGTGCTCACGGCCCACGGCCTGGACATGCTCATCTACTGGATGATCTTCTTCGAGGTCGCCGTGATGTATTTCGCGGCCTCCACGCTGCTGCGCTGCCGCATTGCGACGCCCAGGATCGCATGGGCTGCGTATGCGCTCATGCTGGTGGGTGCCGTGATCAACAACATCGCCATATTCCAGGGTGAGTCCAGCGTGATGATGACCTCGTATGTGCCCATGATGGCGCACTGGTCCTTCTACCTCGGCCTCGTCGTGTTTGCCGTCGGCGCGCTTGTCGCCTGCGGCGTCTTCTTCGGCACGCTGGTCGTGGCGCAGCGCGAAAAGACGTATGAGGGCTCGATGCCGCTCGTGACCTTCGGCGCCATGACGGCCGCCATCATCGCCGTGTTCACGCTGCTGTCGGGCGCCATCATCCTCGTGCCGACGCTCTTCATGTCGTGGGGTCTCGTCGATCACGTCGACCCGCTTGCCTACCGCATCATCTGGTGGGCCCTGGGTCACTCCTCGCAGCAGATCAACGTGGCTGCGCACATATCGATCTGGTATGCGGTGGCCGCCATCGTGCTGGGCGCCAAGCCCATGTCCGAGCGCGTGAGCCGCGGCGCCTTCCTGCTGTACATCCTGTTCCTGCAGCTGGCCAGTGCGCACCACATCCTTGCCGATCCGGGCGTGAGCACCGAGTGGAAGATCGTCAATACCAGCTACTTCATGTACTTTGCCGTGCTGGCTTCGATGATCCACGCACTGTCGGTGCCGGGGGCCATGGAAGTGGCGCAGCGCAACCGCGGTTTCAACAAGGGCCTGTTCGAGTGGCTGCGCAAGGCGCCGTGGGGCAACCCGGTGTTCTCCAGCATCTTCATCTCGCTCGTGGGCTTCGGCTTCCTGGGGGGCATCACCGGCGTGATGATGGGCACCGAGCAGCTGAACCTGCTGATTCACAACACGATCTACGTGCCGGGACACTTCCACGCCACCGTCGTGATCGGCACCACGCTGACCTTCATGGGCATGACCTACTTCCTCGTGCCCGTGCTGTTCAGGCGCGAGATCATCAACCCCGGCCTGGCCCGGATCCAGCCCTTCCTGTTCGGCTTCGCGATGTATGCCTTCACCATCGTCATGATGGGCGCGGGGACACTCGGGGTTTCGCGCCGCCACTGGGACATGGCCTTCAACGGCAATGCACTGGCCTATGAATGGCCGGGCGCCGCCTACCTGATGATGGGCCTCGTCGGCATCACGGGCGTGATCGCGATCATCGGTGGCGCGCTCTTCATCTACCTGGTGGTGGGCTCGCTCCTGTGGGGCAAGAAGCTCGATGGCGGCAAGGTGAGCAATACCTTCGTCTTCCTCAACCGTGCCGCGCCCAGCGCGCCGCTGCAGACCTATGGCTCGGCCGGTTTCGTGGCACCCGGCACCTTCGCGCTCACCATGATCTTCCTGCTGACCTTCATCCTGTACTACTTCGTGAACTGGAAGTATCTCGGCCAGCTCTGGGGGCTCAGCTGAGCGTTTGCAGGGTGTCAGCGGATAATCGAACGATGGAACCCTCCACGCTTCAGGTGACCGAGCGCGGCGTGGCGCAGGTGGCGCGAGACGTCATCTCGCTCTTCAAGCTGCGCATCGGCGTGCTCATCATGATCACCGCCCTGGTGGGCATGGTGATCACGCCGGGGCCCTCGGTGACCTGGTTGCAGGTGCTGGTGCTGGCGCTGTCGGTCCTGACGGCGTCGGCCAGTGCCGGGGCGTACAACCAGTACGTCGAGTTCGAGAGTGACCGGCTGATGAAGCGCACGGCCCGGCGGGCGTTTGCCACCGGCGCGCTGCCGCACCATCCGGGCTGGCTGGTGCTGATGGCCGTGATGCTGGCGGGCGCCGTGGCGTCGGCCTGGATGGCGTTCAACGGCGCGGCCGCACTGTACGTCTTCCTGGGTGCGTTCTTCTATGGCGTGGTGTACACGCTCTGGCTCAAGCGCCGCACCTCCATGAACATCGTCATCGGGGGGCTGGCGGGCAGCTTTGCCGTCCTGGCTGGCGCCGCCGCGATCGACCCGGCGCTCGGGCCTCTGCCGTGGCTGCTCGCACTGGTGCTGTTCCTCTGGACGCCCCCGCATTTCTGGGCCCTGGCGATTGCCAACAGCCAGGACTATGCCCATGCCGGTGTGCCCATGCTGCCGGTCGTGGTGGGAGCCCGGCGCGCGGCGCACATCGTCTTCGTGAGCACGGTGCTGCTGTTCCTGGCCTCGGTGGCGCCGGTGTTCTTCGGTGCCGGCTGGGTCTACGGCCTGGGGGCGTCGGCAGGGGGCCTGTACTTCGTCTACAAGTCATGGCGTCTGGTACGTCAGCCCACGGTGCGCTCGGCGGCCATGGGCGCCTTCTTTGCCTCCCTGATTCAGTTGAGCGTGCTGCTCATCGCAGCGTGCGTCGACGCAGCCCTGCGCTGAAGGAGCACGTGGTGTCCCAGCCAGCCACCCCGCGCCGATTCTGGCGCCGCGTGCTGCTTGCCTGCGGACTCGCGCTGACGATGGTCGTGCCTGCCTGGGCTCAGGGCCAGCATGCGGCCCGAACCGGGCTGGACGGCACCTACGCCCTGCGCGTGAGCCAGGAAGCGGTGGGGCGCCAGATCGGCGAGCATGTCCTGCTCAACCGCGAGGGCAAGCCGGTGGCACTGTCGTCCTACCGCGGCAAGCCGCTGCTGGTGAGCTTCATCTACACGGGGTGTTTCTCGATCTGCCCCACCACCACGCGGTCGCTGCAGAATGCCGTCAATGACTTGCAGAAGGCCGTGGGCCCCAATCAGTTCAATGTGGTGAGCGTGGGCTTCAATCAACCCGAAGACAGCCCGCAGGCGCTCAAGTCCTTTGCCAGGCAGAACGGCATCAACAACCCGAACTGGGATTTTCTGAGTCCGCCGATGGCCAGCGTGGCGGCCTTGGCCAAGGATTTCGGCTTTGTCTACGCAGCCACCTCGGCCGGATTCGACCACGTGCTGCAAGTCTCCGTGCTCGATGCCGAGGGACGCATCGTGCACCAGGTCTACGGCGAAAAGCTCGCCGCGGGTGATCTGGGCGAGCCGCTGAAGATGCTGCTCGCGGGCAAGACGTATCGGCCATCGAGCACGCTGCTCGACAACCTGATGGATCGCGTGCGCATCCTGTGCACCGTCTACGACCCGAGAACCGGGGGCTACAAGGTCGATTACTCGTTGCCCCTGCAGATTGCGGGCGGCATCACCTTCTTCATCGTGATGATGCTGTTTTTCTTCAATGAGTGGCGTGCCGGCAGGGCGCGCAGGAAAGGGAGCCGAGGCGCCACCTGACGCTCGTCCCATCGCCAAGCGTGCCAGGATTGGTGCCTCCTCCTTCAGCTCGGGATTCCAGCGTTTCGCCGCAGATCAGTGCGCTCACGCCGTGGGTGCGCGCCCTGGAGCATGCGTTCGACCGCCCCTTCGGCAGCGCCAATCCGCTCAAGCACCTGGGGGCGGTGGCCACGCTCCTGCTCTGGCTGCTGCTGGCGAGCGGGGTGGTGCTCTTCGTGGTGCTCGATACGTCTGCCGTGGGCGCGTATGCCTCCATCGCAGGCCTCGCGGATGTGCCGTGGGGGTTGGGCACGCTGCTGCGCGGGCTGCATCGCTACAGCGCCGATGCGCTGGTGCTGGTCTTGCTGCTGCATGTGGCGCGCGAGTGGGCACTGGGGCGTTACACGCACGCGCGCCGCACCATCTGGCTTACGGGGGTGCCGCTGGTGCTGCTGATTTTTGCCAGCGCGATCGGTGGCTTCTGGCTCAATTGGGATCGTCTGGGCCAGTATTCGGCCATCTCCACCGCCGAGTGGCTCGACGCGCTGCCGCTGTTCGCGGCGCCGCTGGCGCGCAATTTCCTCAGCGGGCAGGCATTGGGTGAGCGCCTGTTCACGCTCTTTCTCTTCGTGCATATCGGCGTGCCCCTGATGTTGATGTTCGGCCTGTGGTTTCACGTGCAGCGCCTGGCCCGGGCGCAGGTGTTTCCTCCGCGCAACCTCACCGCGGGAATGTTGCTGATGCTGCTGGTGCTGTCGCTGGCCGCGCCGGTGGCCAGCCAGGGAGAGGCGAGCCTGGGAACCGCGGCGCAAGCGCTGCACCTCGACTGGCTGTTGCTCTTCATTCATCCACTGGTGGATGCGACGTCGGCGCCGTTCGTCTGGGCCCTGGTGGCCGCCGCGTTTGCCTTGCTGCTGCTGCCCCCATTCCTGCCGGCGGGCCAGCGGCCGCCCGTGGCCAAGGTTTACCCCGAGCATTGCAGCGGCTGTGAACGCTGCTTCGACGACTGCCCCTACTCGGCCATCACCATGGTGCCCCACGCGAGCGGCAAGCCGGGGGCGCTGATGGCGCAGGTGGACCCCGATCTGTGCGTGAGCTGCGGCATCTGCGCCGGCTCATGTCCGTCATCCACGCCCTTTCGCAGTATCCACGAACTGGTTACGGGCATCGACATGCCGCAGCTTTCCGTCGATACACTTCGCGCCGAGCTTGTGCATCGGCTCGCCATGTTGCCCGGGCCGGGAAAGTTCGTCGTCTTCGACTGCGTCGAGGGAGCGCAAGCGCGCGTTCAGGCCCCCGATGTGGTTCACATGGATTTGATCTGCGCGGGCATGCTGCCGCCGTCCTTCGTGGAGTGGGCGCTGCGCGCCGGGGCCACGGGTGTGCTGGTCGCGGGCTGCCGTGAAGGGGCCTGCGCCTATCGCCTGGGCCAGCGCTGGACGGCCGAGCGTCTTGCGCGTGTGCGCGAGCCCAGGCTCAGGCAGCAGGTGCCGGAGCACGGCCTGGGCGTGGTCTGGGCGGATGTGGGTGACGAGGCGGCGCTTGCCGCCGCACTGGATGAATTGCGCTGGCAGACGGCGGGCGCAGCTGCTGGTTTTGAGGAGATGGCGTCATGAATCGCGCGTTGAACTGGGTTGGGCAGGCCGTGCTCTACGGCTGCTTTGCCGTCGCCTTGGGGGTGCTCTCGCGCTGGCCCACCTATCACCCCCTGCCGCCCGGTACGGCGGAGATCAAGGTGAGCTTCCTGCACTACGGACAGCGGCTGGAAGACTGCCGCCCCTACACCGAGGCGGAAAAGGCCAAGATGGCGCCGAACATGCGACGGGCCATGAAGTGCGGGCGCGAGCGCTCGCCCGTGCATATCGAGGTGGACATCGATGGCCAGCCCGCGCTCAACCACACGGCCCGGCCTTCGGGCCTGTCGCATGACGGCGCCTCCACGATCTACCGCCGCCTGAACGTGCCCGCGGGCGAGCGTCACATCGTCGTGCGCTTCCAGGACAAGATGGGCATCGAAGAGTCGCTCAAGAGCATGGAGAAGACCGTCAATCTCAAACCGGCGCAGGTGCTCGTGATCGACTACGACCAGGGCAAGGGAGGCATCGTCTTCCAATGAATACGAGCACGGTTTCCATGCACGGGTTTTCGCGCGCCGCCGCCGCCGCACCCATGCCGGCACGGGCGGGGGCCGACTACCAGTTGCGCATCACGGGAGACGCGCGTGTGCAACTGGCGCGAGGCTGGCTCTGGCTGGGGCTGGCGGCGCTCATCGGTTCGGGCCTCTTCGCCATTTTGCTGGTGGCTTCGCGTACGCCGGGCGTCAACCAGTGGCTGCCCGCGGCCAATTTTTTCCATGTGGCACTGGTGCTGCACGTGGACCTGTCGGTCATCGTCTGGTTCGTCGCCATGGCGGGCATGCTCTGGAGCCTTTACGGGCGCACCAACGTGCAGCGCCTGGGGTGGGCCGGCTTGTGGGTGACGGCCGCGGGCACGCTGGCGATGGCGCTGGCGCCTTTCGTCGATCCGGGTGAACCGGTGATGTCCAACTACATCCCGGTGCTCGATTCCACCCTGTTCCTCGCGGGGCTGGCCGTGTTCGGCCTGGGCGCGTTGCTGCTGGTGCTGCGCAGTCTCAATGCGGCTCCGCGCCTGGGCCTGCACTACGACGGTCATGGCGCACTGCACTTCGGCCTGAGTGCGGCCGCGGTTTCGGCGGCGGTGGCGCTGCTGGCTTTTGGCTGGTCGTGGTGGGTTTTGCGCCCCGACCTGGACGCCAAGACCTATTACGAGATCGTGTTCTGGGGTGGCGGGCATGCGTTGCAATTCACCTGGACGCTGCTCATGCTGGTGGCCTGGCTGTGGCTGGCGAGCGCCTGCGGCGCGCGCATCCGGCTCACGCCGCGCGTGGTGGTGCTGATGTTCCTGCTGGCGCTGGTGGGGGTGTTCGCCACGCCCTACGCCTATGTGTCGCACGACATCACTTCGGTGGAGCATCGCAATCTGCTGACCTGGGCGATGCGCCTGGGGGGCGGTCCGGCCATCGTGCCGCTGGGCATGGCGGTGGTGCTGGGCATCGCCACGGCGCGCATCCACGAGCCGCTGCTGCGCCCGCTGCGCGCAGCATTGCTTTCGTCCATCCTGCTGTTCGCCGCCGGTGGCGTGATCGGCATCTTCATCAGCGGCAGCAACGTGCGCATTCCGGCGCATTACCACGGCTGCATCGTCGGTGTCACGCTCGCGCTCATGGGCGCGGTCTATCGCGTGCTGCCCAGCATGGGTTACCAGGCACCGCGCGGGCGCCTGGCGACGTGGCAGCCCTGGGTCTATGGCATCGGCCAGCTCATGCACATCATCGGCCTCGTGTGGTCCGGCGGTTATGGCGTGCAGCGCAAGGTGGCGGGGGCCGAGCAGGTGCTGCGCAGCACGGGCGAGGTGGCCGGCATGGGCCTGATGGGGCTGGGTGGCTTGATCGCCATCATCGGCGGTTTGTTGTTTGTCGTTGTGGTGCTGCAAGCGATGCGCGCCCCAGCCGGGTCGGCGCGTTGAAGGAGCACCGGGCATGATAGAAAAATTCCAGAGTCTGCTGCAGTGGATCTTCCTGCGCGTCGAAAACCTCTTCAACCTGGCGTTCGGCGATCGCATCAACCCCTACTATCACCTGGGCGCGATCACCTTCTTCCTGTTCTGGGTGGTGGCCGGCTCGGGCCTGTATCTGTACGCCTTTTTCGAAACGGGCATCACCGATGCCTATGCCTCGGTGGTGGCCATTTCAGAGAAGCAGTGGTGGCTGGGCGGCATCATGCGCAGCGTGCATCGCTATGCGTCCGACGCAATGGTGCTCACCATGGGCCTGCACATGCTGCGCTACTTTGCGTTCAATCGCTACCGCGGTTTTCGCTGGTTCTCGTGGATCACCGGCGTCGTGCTCATCGTGATGGTCTGGGCCTCGGGCATCAACGGCTACATGCTGCCCTGGGACCAGATGGCGCAGTACGTGACGGTGACGAGCTTCGAGTGGCTGGACTGGCTGCCGATCTTCGACGGCACGCTGATGCGCAATTTTCTCTACTCGGATCACGTGGGCGGGCGGCTCTTCACGCTGCTGTCGTTCATGCACATCGGCCTGCCGCTGATCGTGCTGATGATCATGTGGGTGCACGTGCAGCGCGTGCCCAAGGCCCGCACCACGCCGCCCCGGCCCATCGTCTGGGGCTTGCTCGGGACGCTGCTCGTGCTCTCGCTGGTGGTGCCGGTGCACAGCCAGGGCGGGATCAGCGATTTGTCGCGCGCGGTGGCGAGCATCCAGCTGGACTGGTTCCTGCTGCCGCTGTTTCCCCTGATGTCCGAATGGTCGCTGGGCCATGTGTGGGCTCTGGTCGTCGTCGTCGGTCTCTTCGTGGCCCTGCAGCCGTGGCTGCCGCTGCGCTTTCGCCGCAATCCGGCCAAGGAGGTGCACCAGGTGGTGGTGCATGGTCCGGGCAACGTGCGCGCGCAGTTCAAGGTGCGCCCCGGCGAGACCATCCTGGATGCTGGTCTGGGCGCGGGCATCGGTCTGGACTATGAGTGCCGCAATGGCGCCTGCGGCCGCTGCATCTGCAGCGTGGAGCAGGGCACCTACGACCACCGTTCCTACCAGCTCACCGCCATGAGCAACGAGCAGAAGGCCAGGGGCATGGCGCTGATGTGCTGCGCCATCCCGCGCGTGGACATGGCCATCAACGTGGAGATTCTGAGCGCCGACATCACGCACAAGGTCAAGGAATACTCCGCCACCGTGCAGACGATGGAGCGTCTGGCGCCCGACGTGATGCGCGTGGTGCTGCGCCTGCCGGTGGGTGAGGCGGCGCTGGATTTTGCCGCCGGACAGTACGTCAACATCCTGCTCGAGGATGGGCAGCGGCGCGCCTACTCGTTTGCCAACCGGCCGGGTGTGAGCAACGACATCGAGCTGCACGTGCGCCACATGCCCGGCGGGCTCTTCACCACGCGGGTGTTCGAGAGCATGAAGGAGGGCGACTTCATCCGCTTCGAGGGGCCGCTGGGCAGCTTCACGCTGCGCGATGGTCCGGCCCCGATTCTGTTCGTGGCGGGGGCGACGGGTTTCGCGCCGATCAAGAGCATCGTCGAAGATGCCTTCGCGCGGGGCGTCCAGCGCAGCATGCGCCTGTACTGGGGCGTGCGTCATCCGCAGGACCTGTACATGCTGCAGCTGTGCGAAGCGTGGCAGCGCGAGCATGCCAACTTCACGGTCGTGCCCGTGGTCTCGGAGCCTGCAGAGGGCGATGACTGGCAGGGGCGTACCGGTCTGGTGCACGAGGCCATGCTGGCCGACTTTCCGGACCTGAGCGGCCACGAGGTCTATCTGTGCGGCTCGGTGCGCATGGTGGAAAACGCCGTGCCGGCCTTCATCGGCCAGGGTCTGTCCGAGGACGCCTGCTTCTCCGACGCCTTCGTGCCCGCGGCGGGCAAGCCGGTCGTGACAACCTGAGAGGGTCCCGGCCTGGGGGCCGGGTTGCCGCGCGCGACAGGGGCGCTGCCTGAGTGCAGCGCCTTTTTTCTCGCCATGGGCAAGAATCGGCCTGTTTCCGTAACCGGTCGACCGACGTTCATGCGCCACCGCGGCTCCACTTCTGCTTTCGCCGACGCACCCGCCCATGCGCGCGGGGCGTCGGACTGGCGCACGCTCTCGCGCCTCTTCCCCTACCTGTGGGAATACAAATGGCGTGTCGTCGCAGCCATCGCCTTCATGCTGGTGGCCAAGCTCGCCAACGTCGGCGTGCCCCTGTTGCTCAAGGACCTGATCGACGCGATGGACGTCAAGAGCGGCACGCCGGCCGCGCTGCTCGTGGTGCCGGTGGGTCTGTTGCTGGCCTACGGTGGATTGCGCCTGTGCACCTCCGTCTTCAACGAACTGCGCGAGCTGGTGTTTGCGCGGGCCACGCACGGCGCGGCGCGCTCGATCGCGCTGGCCACCTTCGTGCACCTGCACAACCTCTCGCTGCGCTTTCATCTGGAGCGCCAGACGGGAGGCATGACGCGCGACATCGAACGCGGGGTACGCGGCATCGAGTCGCTGGTGTCGTTCGCGCTCTTCAACATCATCGCGACCTTCGTCGAAGTCCTGCTGGTACTGGGGGTGCTCGGGGCGAAATTCGACTGGCGCTTCGTCGCCGTGACGCTTGCCGCGCTGGTGCTCTACATCGGTTTCACGGTCTGGGTGACCGAGTGGCGCATTGAATTCCGCCGCGAGGCCAACCGCTCGGACTCGGCCGCCAACACCAAGGCGATCGACTCGCTGCTGAACTACGAAACCGTCAAGTATTTCAACAACGAAGCCTTCGAGGCACGCCGCTACGACGAAAGCCTGGAGCGTTTCCGCCTTGCGCAGCTCAAGAGCCGTTCGTCGCTGGGCCTGCTCAACAGCGGTCAGCAGTTCATCATCGCGCTGGCGCTCGTGGCCATGCTCTGGCTGGCCACGCGGGGCGTGGTCGACGGGCGGCTCACGCTGGGCGATCTGGTGATGGTGAACGCCTTCATGATCCAGATCTACATCCCGCTCAATTTCCTCGGCGTGATCTACCGCGAGATCAAGCAGAGCCTGACCGATCTGGCGCGCATGTTCACGCTCATGGACAAGGAGCGCGAGGTGCGCGATGCGCCCGATGCCCAGCCGCTCGTGACGCTGGAGGAGCCCACGGTGCGCTTCGAGGACGTGCACTTTGCCTATGCGCCCGATCGACCGATTCTGCGGGGCGTGAGCTTCGAAATTGCGGCGGGCCGCACGGTCGCCGTCGTCGGCCCCTCGGGCGCGGGCAAATCGACGCTGGCGCGCCTGCTGTTTCGCTTCTACGACGTGCAGGCCGGGCGCATCACGATCGCCGGGCAGGACATCCGCGGCGTGACGCAGGAGAGCTTGCGCCGTGCGATCGGCATCGTGCCGCAGGACACGGTGCTGTTCAACGACACCATCGCCTACAACATCGCCTACGGCCGCACAGGCGCGACGCAGGCCGAGGTCGAGCAGGCCGCGCGCGCGGCGCACATCCACGACTTCATCGCCTCCACGCCGCAGGGCTATGACGCGACGGTGGGCGAGCGCGGGCTCAAGCTTTCGGGTGGTGAGAAGCAGCGCGTGGCGATCGCGCGCACGCTGCTCAAGAACCCGCCCATCCTGATCTTCGACGAGGCCACGAGCGCGCTCGATTCGGCCAACGAGCGCGCCATCCAGGCCGAGCTGCGCGCCGTGGCGCGGGGCAAGACCACGCTGGTGATCGCGCACCGCCTGTCCACCGTGGTCGATGCGCACCAGATTCTCGTGATGGAGGCCGGGCGCATCGTCGAGCGCGGCACGCATGACGATCTGCTGGTCGCGGGAGGGCGGTATGCGCAGATGTGGGCCTTGCAGAGAAATACAAGCGAAATGACTGCATAACGCTTGCTGGAAGGGCGCTGATAGCTCTCGTTTTTGATGAATATTCCGGCATCCGACGACGGATGCGCGCCTGCGTTGGGATCAGCGCCGCAGCAACCGCCGAGCCGCCTGCAGCACCTTGTCCGCGCCAATGCGCGATTCGGCCTCCAGCACCGGCGCGTAGCCCACGGGGACGCGCGGCGCGCCCAGGCGCGCTACGCGGGCGCCCGTGTGCTCGGCCACGGTGGCGGCGATTTCGGCTCCGAAGCCCGCGGCCTGCACCGCCTCGTGCACCACCAGCAGGCGCCGGCTCTTTTCGCAGCTTGCCAGCACCGCCTCGCGGTCCCAGGGCCAGATCGTGCGCAGGTCGATCACCTGCGCATGCACGCCTTCGTGAGCGAGCTGCTCGGCGGCCTGCACGCAGGCCTGCACCTGGCGCGACCAGGAGACGAGGGTGAGGTCGCTGCCCGCGTCGAACGCGATGCGGCAGGGGCCGATGGGCACGGGTGCGGTGGTGTCCACCTCGCCCTGCAGGCCCCAGAGTTCCTTGTGCTCCAGATAGGCGACCGGGTCGTCGCCCGCGAGCGCGCTCTTGAGCAGGCCGTAGTTGTCCTGGGGCGTTCCGGGCGCGAGCACGACGAGGCCGGGAACGTGCGCGAACCAGGCTTCCAGGGATTGCGAGTGCTGCGCGGCCGAGGCCGTCCAGATGCCGATGGGCATGCGCGCGACGAGTGGCACGCGGCCCTGGCCACCGAACATGAAGCGGTTCTTCGCGGCCTGGTTCACCAGTTCGTCGATCGCGCAGAGCGCGAAATCGACCACGCGCAGCTCGACCACGGGGCGCAGGCCCGCGAGCGCCATGCCCACGCCCGCGCCCATGATGGCGGCCTCGGAAATCGGTGTGTCGATCACGCGGTCAAAGCCGAAGGTGGCCGCCAGCGGCCGGCCGTCGGTGGCGCGGTACTGGCCGAAGACGCCGCCGCGGCCCAGGTCCTCGCCGAGTGCGACGACCTTGGGGTTGGCGGCCATGGCTTCTTCGAGCGCCAGCGAGGCGGCCTGCGCGTAGCTCAGCGTGCGCGTGCTCATTGCCATACCCCCTGGCCGGCGGTGATGACGTCGGCGTAGGCGGCTTCTGCAGTGGGTGGCGGCGCAGCGGCGGCAGTGGCCACGGCGGCGGCGATTTCATCGCGCGCCTCGCGCTCGATGCGTTCGGCTTCGAGCGCCAGACCTTGCGCAGTCAGGCGTTCGCGCGCGAGGGTGATGGGGTCGTTCTTCAGCGCCGACTCGACTTCCGCCGCGTCGCGGTAGGCGGCGGCATCGACCGAGACGTGGCCCTTCAGGCGATAGGTGATCGCGTGCAGCAGGCGCGGACCGCTGCACGCGCGGATCTCGGCGACGAGGCGCGCGGTGGCTTCGCTCACCGCCTCGACGTCGTTGCCGTCCACGCGCAGCGCCGGGATGTCCATGGCTTCGGCACGGCGGCTGGCGGCGTTCTCGCCCGCGGTCATCGCGGCCGAGGGCGTGGTGGCGGAGATGCGGTTGTCCTCGCAGACGAAGAGCACCGGCAGGCGAAAGACCCGTGCCCAGTTCAGCGCCTCGAAGAAGGGCCCGCGGTTGAGCGCGCCGTCGCCGACGAAGCCGACGGCGATCGCGTCCAGGTGCTGCAGTTTCAGTGCATGCGCCGCGCCGACGGCGATCGGCAGGCCGTCGGCCACGACGCCGTTGGCGCCGAGCATGCCGACGGAAAAATCCGCGATGTGCATCGAGCCGCCCTTGCCGCCGTTGTAGCCGCGCGCGCGCCCGAACAGCTCGCACATCATGCGCGTCGGGTCGGCCCCCTTGGCCAGGGTGTGGCCGTGGCCGCGGTGCGTGGAGGTGAGCAGATCCGTTGCCCTGAGGTGGGCGCACACGCCCGCGGGCACGGCCTCCTGCCCGGTGGAAAGGTGCAGTGGGCCCTTCACGCGCACGTCGGCGACCTTGTCGGTGGCCGCGCCGCCCCAGGAGACGCCGCCCTGGCTCGCGGCCTCGGCCGCGTCCTCGAAGGCGCGGATGCGCACCATGACGCGGAACAGGTCAAGCAATTGAGGCATCGGGACAAAAGAAGAGTGGCGGCTGGATGGGAGACGGCGTGGGCGCGAGCGCCCAGGCCAGGATGTGCGTTGGGCGCCTGGCGAGAGAAGTCAAAGATCCGGCCAGGGCGCCCAGGGATCTTCAATGCTTGCGCGCCGCGATCGCCTTTTCAGCCTTGTCCACGAGTCCGGCGCCGATCTGGCCCTTCCACTTCTTGTAGACGGGCTGCGTGATTTTCACGAACTGCTCGCGCTCCGCAGGGGTGAGCTGCGTGACCGTCACGCCCATGCCCGCGATGTCCTTGAGCAGCGGCTGACCGGGTTCGACCAGGCCCTTGCGTGCCAGCGCGATCTCTTCCTTGCCGGCTTCCAGCGCGGCTTCGCGAACGGCTTGTTGATCTGCCGGTGTCCACGAGTTCCAGACGTCCTTGTTGACGACGAAGACCAGCGGATCGGCCACGTAGCCCCACATCGTCAGGTACTTCTGGCCGACATTCTGCAGTTTGGCCGCCGTGAAGATGCTCAAGGGGTTTTCCTGCCCGTCCACCGCGCCGCTGGCAAACGCGGGCTGCGCGTCGGCCCAGCTCATCTGCGTCGGGTTGGCGCCCAGCGCGGTGAAGGTGTCGATGAACAGCGGCGAGCCGACGATGCGGATCTTCAGGCCCTTCAAGTCGGCCGGGGTCTTGACCGCGTGCTTGGAGTTGGTCAGCTCGCGGTAGCCGTTTTCGCCCCAGGCGAGCGGCACCACCCCCGCCTTGTCCAGTGTCTTGAAGATGTCCTTGCCGACCTCGCCCTGCGTGAGCGCGTCGATCGCCGCATAGTCAGGCATCAGGAAGGGCAGCGAGAACAGATTGAGCTGCTTGACCTGCGGCGACCAGTTGATGGTCGAGCCGATCGCCATGTCGATCACGCCCTGGCGCAGCGCGGAGAACTCGCGCGTCTGGTCGCCCTGGATCAGCGACACGCCGGGGTAGAGCTTGATGTTGATGCGCCCCTGCGTTTTTTCCTTGACCTTGTTGGCCCAGATTTCGCCGCCCTTGCCCCAGGGGAAGGCCGTGCCGACGACGAGCGACATGCGGTATTCGCTCTTGTAGTTGCTCTGGGCGTGGGCGGCGGGCAGGCCCAGCGTGAGCAACGTGGCAGCGGCTGCCGTGGCGGTGAGGAAGGTGCGAAGTTTCATGGGAAGAGTCTCCTGTCGTGGTTGGAAAGAAATCAGTATCCCAGCTTGGCCGGAAGCCAGAGCGAAATTTGCGGGAAGGCGACGACGAGCAGCGTGGCCAGCGTCATCGCCAGCACCATCCAGAGCACCCAGCGCGTGGTCGATTCCATGCGCACCTGGGCGATCTTGGAGGACACCATCAGGTTCACCGCCATCGGCGGCGTGAATTGGCCGATCGCGATGCACAGCACCAGAATGGTGCCGAACCACACCACGTCCCACTGGTAATGCCGCAGGATGGGCATCATCAGGGGCACGAAGATCAGCATGATGGAGATGCCGTCGAGGAACATGCCCATGATGAGCAGCAGCACCAGGATGCAGCCCATCACGCCCCATTCGCCCAGGCCGGAATGGACGATGGCGTTCGTCACCGGATCGATCACGCCCAGCGTGGAGAGCGAGAACGCGAAAATGCCCGCGAGCGAGACCACGATGAGGATCACGGCGGAGAGTTCGCCCGCCTCGCGCAGGATCTCGTAAAGATCGCGCAGGCCGATGGTGCGGTGCACCACCATGCCGACGAACAGGCCGTAGAACACCGCCACCACGGCTGCTTCGGTCGGCGTGAACCAACCCATGCGCATGCCGCCCAGGATCACCACGGGCGCGAGCAGCCCCCACGAGGCTTCACGCAGGCTTCTCCAGAACGGCGGGCGCGGCTCGCTCGATTCGTTCTGCCCCATCCTGTGCCTGCGCGACAGCCACACCGCCGGAATGATGAGCGCCAGGCCCGCGAGCACGCCGGGGAACATGCCCGCGGCAAAGAGCGCAGGCACCGACGCGCCCGAGACCAGCACTGAATAGACGATGAAGGCGATCGACGGCGGAATCAGGATGTCGGTCGACGACGCCGCCGCCACCACGCTGGCCGAGAACGCCGCCGGGTAGCCCGCGCGGCTCATCGCGGCGATCATCACGCCGCCCACCGCCGCGGCCGTGGCCGGGCCCGAGCCCGAGATGCCGCCCATGAACATGGCCACCGAAATCGCCACCAGCGGCAGCATGCCCGGCCCGCGCCCGACGATGGCCACGGCGAAATTCACCAGGCGCAGTGCCACGCCCGAGCGGTCGAAGATCGAGCCCACGAGCACGAACATGGGAATGGCCAGCAGCGGGTATTTGCCCAGCCCGGCGTAGAAGTTCTGCGGCACCGCGAGCAGGCCGAACCACTGTGCGTCCTGGTTGGCCAAAGCGATCGCCGCCGCGCCCGCCAGGCCCAGGGCCGCGCCGATCGGCACGCCCAGGAACATGAAGACGACGAAGGCCGTGAAGAGCAGCGTCGCGATCACGGTGCGCGCTCCTCGTCCCGGGCGAGGTACTGCGCATCGCTCTGGCGCGAACGCCTGCGGTACAGACCGATCGCGCGCGCCGAAATCAGCGCCGAGAGCAGGGGCAGCCAGATCGAGTACCACCACTGCGGCACGCCGATGCCCGGTGAGGTTTCCTCATAGCGCCAGTCGTCCCAGACCATGCGCACGCTGATCACCGCGATGAAGGCAAAGAGCAGCGCCACCAGCATCGCGCCCAGTTGCGCCAGGCGCCGGCGCCGCGCGGCCGAGCCGCTTTCGGCAAAGAATTCGATGCGGATGTGCGTGTCGCGCGCCACCGCGGCCGAGCCGCCGACCATGGCGAGCACGATCATCAGGAAGACCGAGATTTCCTCCGTCCACGCAAACGAGGCATCGGTGAAATAGCGCACCAGCACATTGGCGAAGGTGATCAGCGCCAGCAGCGCCATGGTGACCACGATGCACGCATCGTCGAACCGCAGTGAACGCGGTTCGCCGTCGGGGGTGCGGCGGTGGGTGTGCTGCGGCTCGTCGGTCGGTTCAGAAGACATCGATGTGCATTCAGAGGGTACGGTCCTGCCGTGCGTTTGCGTAAAGCCGGAGAGCTATTCTGCACGTAAAAGGCGGCGTGCCGAGTCACGGCGGGCTGACTGGATAATGCGCGCCATGGAAACCAAATGGCTCGAAGATTTCGTCAGCCTGGCTGAAACGCGCAGTTTCAGCCGCTCGGCGCAACTGCGCCACGTGACGCAGCCGGCGTTCTCGCGCCGCATCCAGGCGCTGGAGGCCTGGGCCGGAACCGACCTCGTGGATCGCACGTCCTACCCCACGCGCCTGACGGCCGCGGGAGACACGCTCTACGACCAGGCGCTGGAAGTGCTGCAGACGCTGCAGAACACGCGGGCCGTGCTGCGCGCGCATACCGCGCCGAGCGACGACGTGATCGAATTTGCCGTGCCGCACACGCTCGCGCTCACCTTCTTTCCCACCTGGGTGACGAGCCTGCGCAAGGGTTTCGGGCCGCTCAAGAGCCGTTTGATCGCATTGAACGTCCATGATGCGGTCGTGCGCCTGATGGAAGGCAGTTGCGATGTGCTCATCACCTATCACCACCCCTCGCAGCCGCTGCAGCTCGATCCGCAGCACTTCGACATGATCCTGATCGGCGAGGAGCCGCTCGCGCCCTACGCCAGGGCGGGCAGCGATGGCGAGCCTTTGTACCGATTGCCGGGCACGACCAGCCATCCGCTGCCGTTTCTCGGGTATGCCCCGGGCGCCTACCTGGGGCGCATGACGGACCTGGTGCTGCGCCAGGCGGGCAGCGCGGTGCATCTGGACCGCGTGTACGAGACCGACATGGCCGAGGGGCTGAAGGCCATGGCACTCGAGGGCCACGGCATCGCCTTCCTGCCGCACAGCGCCGTGCGGGGCGAGGTGCGCGCGCGCAAGCTCGCGAGCGCCGCCCCCAAGGACGCTCCGCAGAGCCTGCGCATGGTGATGGACGTGCGTGCCTACCGCAAGAGGCCCTCGCGCCGCGAGCCGACCAAGACGCTGGCGCAGACGCTGTGGAGCTATCTGCAGAAGCAGGCCGGGCTGCCTCGGGGCGAGGACGATGCCTGAAGCGCCGCCGTCGGCGCGTGGCACACCGGGGCACGCAGCGAGAACTTTCGCCTGGATGCCGACTCCACGCAGCTCTGCCCGCCGCGCGCCCCTTGAAGCGCGGCAGGCAGCGCCCATCTTTCACGGACCTTTTGACGCTCGTCTGGAGCCTTTCACATGAAACGTATCGTGCTGTTCCTGCTCACCAACATCGCCGTCGTGGCGGTGCTCGGCGTGGTGGCGAGCCTGCTTGGCGTGAACCGCTACCTCACGGCCAATGGCCTGAACATGACGAACCTGCTGGGGTTCGCGTTCGTCATGGGCTTTGGCGGCGCGATCATTTCACTGCTCATGAGCAAGATGATCGCCAAGATGAGCATGGGCGTCACGATCATCAGCGCGCCGCGCAACGCCGACGAGGCCTGGATCGTCGAGACCGTGCGCGAACTCGCCGACAAGGCCGGCGTGCGCATGCCCGAGGTGGGCATCTACGAGGGCGAGCCCAACGCCTTCGCCACCGGCGCGTTCAAGAATTCGGCGCTCGTGGCGGTGTCCACGGGCCTGCTCTCGGGCATGACGCGCGAGGAGGTGCGCGCCGTGCTCGGCCACGAGATGGCGCACGTGGCCAATGGCGACATGGTGACGATGACGCTGATCCAGGGCGTGATGAACACCTTCGTGGTGTTTGCCTCGCGCGCGATCGGCTATGTGGTGGACGGCTTCCTGCGCCGGGGCGACGACCGCGACAGCGGCCCGGGCATCGGCTACATGATCACGACGCTGGTGCTCGATATCGTCTTCGGCTTCGTGGCCGCGATCATCGTGGCGTGGTTCTCGCGCCAGCGCGAGTTCCGCGCGGACGCGGGTTCGGCCCAGTTGCTCGGTCAGACGCAGCCGATGATCAACGCGCTGTACCGCCTGGGTGGCATGCAGCCGGGCGAGCTGCCCAAGAGCATGCAGGCCATGGGCATCGCGGGCGGCATCGGCGCACTGTTTTCCTCGCACCCGCCGATCGAGCAGCGGGTGGAGGCGCTCAAGGCGCTGCGCGGGTAAGCGCCGCCTCCACGGCCAGCGCCAGCGAAAGCAGGCGCGGGTCGTGTCCGCCCGGGCAGGCCAGGCTCAGGCCCACGGGCGCGCCGCCTGCGGCGTGAATCGGCAGTGAAACGGCGCAGCCGTCGAGAAAATTCACCAGCGAGGGATTGCGCAGGATCAGCGCATTGGTGGCGAAGAACGCCTCGTCGCTCGCCTGAAGCGGCGCGATCTCTGGCGCAACGATGGGCAGCGTGGGCATGATGAAGGCGTCGTAGTCGGCCAGGGCGCGGTGCATTTCGCCGATCCAGCGCTGGCGTGCATTCAGCAGGTCGATGTAGTCGGCCGCGTTCATGCGGCGGCCCACCAGGATGCGCGAGGCCACGCGCGGGTCGTATTCGTCCTGCTGATCGGGAAAATAGGGGCGGTGCCAGGCCCAGGCCTCGGCGTTCGACAGTGTGCCGTGGGCGTGAATCGCGGCCAGTTCATCCAGCGGCTCCAGCGGCGCGTGCGTGATGCGCGCGCCGGCGCGTTCCAGGCGCGTCAGCGCGCTTTCCCAGGTGTCGGCCACGGCCGTGTCCATGCTGTCCTGCAGCAGGTTGCCCGGCGCCAGCAGGCGCATGTGCCCGAGGGTGGCGGGTACGGGTTCGGCCCAGGGTTCACCCGCGAGAATGCTGTCCAGCAGCGCGCAGCAGCGCACCGAGGCCGCGAGGGGGCCGATCGAGTCGAGCGTGGTCGACAGCGGCAGCGCGCCGCCTGTGGGAATGCGCCGTGCGGTGGGCTTGAAACCCGTGAGGCCGCACAGGGCCGAGGGAATGCGCACCGACCCGCCCGTGTCCGTGCCGATGGCGGCGAGCGCCATGCCATCGGTCACGCTGATGGCCGCGCCCGAGGATGAGCCGCCCGGAATGCGCCCGCCGCCCTCGCGGCCCCAGGGGTTGCGCGGTGTGCCGTAATGCGGATTGATGCCTATGCCCGAGAACGCGAATTCCGTCATATTGGTGCTGCCCACGATGACCGCGCCCGCGGCGCGCAGGCGCGCGACGATGGCCGCGTCCTGGGCGGCGGGGACGGTGTCCCGCAGCAGCCGGGAACCCGCGTGCGTGACGCGGCCCTGAACGTCGAACAGGTCCTTGATCGAGATGGGCAGGCCTTCCATCGGCGAGCGCACGATGCCCGCGGCGCGCAGCAGGTCGCTGGCGCGGGCCTCGGCCAGCGCGCTGTCGGTGAAGACGTGGGTGAACGCGACGGGCCCTTCGCCCGAGCCGATGCGCTCCAGGGCCGTCTGCGTGAGCTGCACGGACGTGCTGCGGTGGCGGGCAAGTTCCTGGCTTGCGTCGGCGAGCGTGGTCAGGGGGGCGAAGGCGGACATGGCGAAATGATGCTGAAACGATGTGCGCATCGTAGCGCCGTCACCGATAATCACCCCCGTGAAGCACGCCAGACCGCCGCCGGTGCAAGCTGGGAAACCAGGCACTGGAGGAACGTCCGGACTGCACAGGGCAGCGTAGCAGCTAACGGCTGTCCACCGCGAGGTGAGGATCAGAGCAACAGAGACGAGTCCCGGGGGAGTGCCGCGAGGCAGACCACCGGGGGTGCAACGGGCAATCTCTACGCGCAGCAACACCAAGTAGGCACACGTTGACGGGGCCCCCGGAGTGTGCGGGTAGGTGGCATCGAGCCGGTGGGGCGACCCCCGGCCCAGATTGATGGCGGTCACATGCGGGCAACCGCATGCACAGAATCCGGCTTATCGGCGGGCTTCACACTTTTACCGTGTTCCTGCTCGCGCCTGCACGTTCAGGCGGCGGGCAGGAAACCATCCACCGACAGGTAACGCTCGCCCGTGTCGTAGTTCACGCCCAGCACCTTGGCACCCGCGGGCAGCCGAGACAGTTGCTGCGCAATGGCCGCCAGCGCCGCGCCTGTGGAGATGCCCACCAGGATGCCTTCGCGGGTGGCGCACTGGCGCGCCCATTCGCGGGCTTCTTCGTCGGCGATGGCGATCACGCCATCGATCACGCTGGTGTCCAGGTTCTTCGGGATGAAGCCTGCACCCAGGCCCTGGATGCCGTGCGGACCGGGCTGGCCGCCGCCGATCACGGCCGACTGGCTGGGCTCGACCGCGTAGACCTTGAGCCGGGGCCACTTGGGCTTGAGCACGCGCGCCAGTGCCGTGATGTGGCCGCCCGTGCCCACGCCGCTGATGATGGCGTCCAGCCCCTCGGGGAAGTCGGCGAGCACCTCCTGCGCCGTGGTGCGCGCGTGGGCGTCGATGTTGGCCGGGTTCTCGAACTGGTTGAGCATCACCGCGCCGGGTGTCTGTTCGGTCAGTTCCTTCGCTCGTGCCACGGCACCGCTCGTGCCTTTTTCCTTGGGCGTGAGTTCCAGCCGCGCGCCGAAGGCCAGGATCAGGCGGCGGCGCTCGACGCTCATGCTCTCGGGCATCACGACGATGAGTCGATAGCCCTTGACGGCGGCGACCATCGCCAGGCCCACGCCCGTGTTGCCGCTGGTCGGCTCGATGATTGTGCCGCCGGGGTGAAGCTGGCCCGATCGCTCGGCCGCCTCGACCATGCCCAGGGCGATGCGGTCCTTGAGCGAGCCGCCGGGGTTGGCGCGTTCGCACTTGAGCCATACCTCGGCGTCACCGAACAGCCGGTGGATGCGCACGTGCGGGGTGTTGCCTATGGTCTGCAGGATGGTGTCGGCTTTCATCGCAAATTCCGAAAAGTCAGAAGAGACTTGGAAGATATAGGCGATTCGGCGAAGGTTTCAGACATTCGCGTCATATGGATATGCGCGGGCCACGTGGCCGACCCGGCCGGGCACCGCCACGGCTCAGTCGTTGCCCGGCTGCAAGGAGCGGATGCGCTCCACATGCGCCAGCAGCGAGCGCTGCGCCAGCGGCCACATGCGCGCGGGCACGTCGTCGTACGCCAGCGCCACCCATTGCTCCAGCGTGCCGTCCGGCAGCCGCTGCATCGCAGCGAGCACCTTGGCCTCGCGCGCCAGGCGGTGGGCCTTGAGGTGCGCGATGGCGCCGCGCGCATCGCCCAGCACGTGGCCGTGCGCGGGCAGGATGAAGGGCACGTTCCATTGCACGCACAGCGCATCGAGCCGGTCGAGCGACTCGAGGTAGTCCGTCATGTTGCCATCGGGCGGGTCCACCACCGTGGTGCTGCCGTTCAGGATATGGTCGCCCGAGAACAGCAGGCCGTCCTCGCGCAGCAGCAGGCACAGGTGGTTGGCGGCGTGGCCGGGCGTGTGCACGATCTCCAGGGTATGAGTGATTTCGCCCTCCAGCCCTTTGCCGGAAAGCGTGAGCAGCTCTCCATTCGATAGTTCCCGGTCGGGCGTGAATTCGCTGTGGGTGCGGGCATGCGGCCCCGAGGACAGGCCCAGGATGGGGGGACGGGGCCGTCCTGCGTGCTCGCACAGCGCCTGCAGCGGCCGGGCGCCCGGGAAGTGGTCGGCGTGCGAATGGGTGCAGACGATGGCGCGCACGTCGCCGTCCGCGGCGCGCCAGAGGCGCTCGATGTGCTCGTCGTCATGGGGGCCGGGGTCGATCACGATGCAGCCCGTGCCCGGCTCGCCCACGACGTAGCTGTTGGTGCCGGGGCCGGTCATGGCGCCGGGGTTGGCGGCCGTGAGGCGCTGCACGTTGCGCAGCAGCGGCACGGCGTGGTCGTTTTGCCAGTCCAGCGTGTGGCGGATCTGCCCATCGGGACACACGAGCGCCAGTTCGCCGTATTCCGCTTCGTGCTCCATGAAGCGCTCTTGACGCCCATGCTTGAAGCCCGCGCGCGGGCAGCTCGTCCACAGCGGCTTTTCGGTCCGAAGCGCGGCCAGCACCGCCTCCACGCCAGAGAAACCGCACAGGCGCTCGAGCGTGCGTATCGTCGGATAGATCATGAAGAACGTCCCCGCCGCATGGCGCGCAAGGGCGTCGCCAGGGCTGACCCATTCGGGCGCGAACTGCTCGGCGTTGTCGGCCACCGGGCTCTGGCCCGGCGGCATGCGGGCGACGAAGAAGGGCACGGAGAAGCGCCGGGGCAGATCGCGGTCGGTGTTCCAGTGCGCCAGCAGATGCATGGCGTCGGCCGCCAGCGTCAGGCCGCGGGCCGCGCACTGGCTGGAAAAGGGCGCCTTGCGATCCAGAGCCGCCACGTCGTGCTCGTCCGCCCAGGTGCCGTCGCCGTGGCGGGCGAGCAGCACGCCGAGCTCTTCAAAACTCTCGCGGATCGCGGCGATCGCCTGGGTCAGCACCTCGCCCGTCTGCTCCGGCCGGTGGTCGGCCAGATCATGGCTCCCGGCGTCCGCGGCGTCGATGCCGCCGCCTGGAAACACGTAGGCACCGGGCGCGAAGCTCGCTCGTGGCGAGCGCCGGGTCATCAGAACCTGCAGGCCCGCCTGGGCGTCATCGCGCAGCAGCAGCACCGTGGCTGCGGGCAGCAGCGCGGCTGGTTCGCGCTGCGGATACAGGAGTTGGCTCGAGCGTGGCATGGCGTCATTATGTGGAGATGCCGCGCCATGCGTGCGGGCCCCTCAGCTTCGCGGTCTGGCCGTGAGCAGCACCACGAGCGCGGAGACGAAGTAGAACGCCTGCAGTTCCAGCGCCCAGCCGCCCGAAGAGTTGAGCGTGAGCAGCTGGCTCTGGTGCATCAGCACGACGGCCACCGCCATGTTGATCATCACCAGCAGCGCCGCGGGAACCACGAAGAGGCCAGCCAGCAGCAGCAGCGGCGCCAGCACTTCTCCGAGATAGACCGCATAGGCGAAGAACCCCGGGACTCCGGTTTTTTCGAGGACTCCCACCAGCCATCCGACCCCGCCGCTGATTTTGGCCCAGCCGTGAAACAGCAGGAGCAGTGCCAGAACGGTGCGCAAAATGACGGCGGCGGCGCGTGGCTGATACAAGGCATTCATGGGCGGAACCTCGTGTGCGTTGAAGGGCGGGCCTGGCAGTGGCGACGCAATGGTCGCGTGTGCGCTATCAATTATTGCATGTCCTCCCGCCCGGCGTCAGGCGCGCCGCAGGGTTGCCGCAGTAGCCAGCGCATGGCGTATTCCTTAAGATGGCGGCCTGTAGCCTTTTGCGATTGCCAAGTTCATGACCTCTCCCGCCGTCCCGCCGATCACCGAAGACGATATTGCGCAGTACCTCGCCAACACGCCCGAATTTTTCGAGCGCCACGCACCGCTGCTCACGAGCATCGTGCTCACCAGCCAGCATGGGCAGCGGGCGGTGAGCCTGATCGAGCGCCAGGCCGAGATGCTGCGCGACAAGATCAAGGCGCTGGAGGCCCGCATCGTGGAGATGGTGCGCCATGGCAGCGAGAATGCCGCCATCGCCGCCAAGGTGCAGCAATGGAGCCGCCAGCTGCTGGCGGTGGCCGATCCCGCGGCGCTCGTTGCGGCGGTGCAGGACGGGGTGCACGCATGGTTTGACGTCCCCAAGTCGGCGCTGCGGCTGTGGGATGTGGCGCCGCCGTGGGCCGATGCGCCCTGGGCGCAGGACGTGAGCGAGGACGTGCGCTCGTTCGCCTCCTCCCTGACCATGCCGTTTTGCGGCCCCAACCTGGGGTTCGAGGCCATAGGCTGGCTGCCCCAGGCCGCGCAGGTGCGATCGGTGGCGATGCTGCCGCTGCGCCCCGGGGCGATCGATGATGCCACCCAGCCGGCCTTTGGCCTGCTGGTGCTCGCGTCCGATGACCCGGACCGTTTCGACAGCACCATGGGCACCGAATTCCTCACGCACATGGCGGAACTCGCGTCGGCGGCGCTGACGCGCCTGTGCGCCTGTTGAGGCCGGGCCCGATGACGCAGCCCCTGCCGCCGCTGGCTCTGCAGTATCTGCAGCACGTGCGGGTGGAAAAGCGCCTCGCGCCGCGCACGGCGCAGCTGTATGAACAGGAGCTCACGCGGCTGGTTGCTCTGGCACAGGGGCAGGCCTTGCTTGCGCTCACCAGCACCCATGTCCGCCGCTATCTGGCGCAGCTGCATGCCCGCGGGCAAAGCGCGCGCAGCTTGAGCCTGACGCTGTCGGCGTGGCGCGGGTTCTATGCCTGGGCCGGCCGCCAGGGGCTGGTCGCCGCGAACCCGGCGCAGGATGTGCGCGCGCCCAAGGCAGCGCGGCTGCTGCCCAAGGCGCTCGCCGTGGACGAGGCGGTGCACCTGGCGGATTTCGCCGAGCCGGCGGCCGATCCCTGGCTGGAGGCGCGCGACCGCGCGATGGTCGAGTTGCTCTATGGCTGCGGCCTGCGCGTGAGCGAGCTCACGGGGCTTGATGCCACGCCAGGGCACGTCGCCGAGCCGCAGGGGCGCGGCTGGGTCGATCTGCAGGCGGCCGAGGCCCATGTGCTGGGCAAGGGCTCCAAGCGCCGCGTCGTGCCCATGGGGCAGGCGGCATGCAAGGCCTTGGCGGCCTGGCTGGCGCTGCGTCTGCAACCCTTCGCGGCCGAGCCGTGCGAGGCCTTGTTCATCGGGCAGCGCGGCACGCGCCTGAGCAGCCAGTCCATCTGGATGAGGCTGCGCGCGCGCAGCCAGCATGCGGGGCTGAGCGCCCCCGTGCATCCGCACATGCTGCGCCACTCGTTTGCCAGCCATCTGCTGCAATCGAGCGGTGACCTGCGTGCCGTGCAGGAGCTGCTGGGCCACGCCAACATCAGCACCACGCAGGTGTACACGCGGCTCGATTTCCAGCATCTGGCCCGGGTGTACGACCAGGCACATCCGCGCGCGCACAGAAAACCATAGTTCGCGTCCCGGTTATCGTCCACCGCCCACGGGCTGGCGGGGAAAGCCGCACAATGGCTGCTTTCCATCGCATGCCTTGAAGGAGAAAAACATGGCCGATGTTTGGTTGACTTCGTTGATTACCGAGACCCCTCAGCAGGGGTTCGAGCTGGCCATTACCCTGAGCCGCCGCGGCGTGAAGTACACCCAGCCCGACAGCGAGGTGCTGCACAAGCTGCGCCCCGAATATGCCAATGATGCGGCGGGCCTCACGTCTGCCTCGCACGTGATCGCGCTGAATTTCCAGACCGTCGCCGCGGCCAACAACTACTGGCGCAAGTAAGCCGGGCGCTGTCCGTCAAAAGAAGAGGCCCCGGGCGGCGCATGCCGTCCGGGGCCTTGTTGCGTGTGCGCGCGGCGCGGCGTGCGCGGGACGGGGGATCCGCGCTCCTCAGAAGCTTTCCCAATCGTCGTCGTTTCGGGCGCCTGCCTTGGCATCGCTCTTGTTGCCGCCCTTGGCGCTGCCCTGGGCGTCGCCCTGTGGCAATTGGCGCGTGGCCGTGACTTGCGGCTGGAGTTTGGTCGGGGCCGGTTTGGCCGCCACGCGCACGGGGCGCGCCGAGGCCGCGGGCCTGGACGGGGGCTGGGCGGGGAGTGCTGGCGGCGCGGCCCGGGCCGTGGGGGCGGTGCGCACGGCGCTCGCCGCCTGCGTGTCCTTCAGGCGGAAGGTGGCCACCGCGCCCACGAGCTGCTGCGCCTGCGTGTTCAGGCTGGAGGCGGCTGCGGCCATTTCTTCCACCAGTGCCGCGTTCTGCTGCGTGGCCTGATCCATCTGCGCCACGGCCTCGCCCACCTGCGCCACGCCCTGGCTCTGTTCATTGCTGGCGGCGCTGATCTCGCCCATGATGTCGGTCACGCGCTGGATGGCCTGCACCACTTCGCTCATGGTGTGGCCGGCCTTGTCCACCAGCGCGGAGCCCACGCCCACGCGCTCCACGCTGGCCTGTATCAGTTGCTTGATCTCGCGTGCGGCATCGGCCGAACGCCCCGCGAGCGAGCGCACCTCGCTGGCCACCACGGCAAAGCCTCGCCCCTGCTCGCCCGCGCGCGCCGCTTCCACGGCCGCGTTCAGCGCGAGGATGTTGGTCTGAAACGCGATCGAGTCGATCACCTGGATGATGTTGGCGATCTTGCCCGAACTGTCGTTGATCTCCTTCATGGTGCGCACCACGTCGGCCACCACCGCGCCGCCCTGGCTCGCGACGCCGGAAGCGTTCTGCGCCAGCTGGTTGGCCTGGCGTGCGTTGTCCGCGTTCTGGCGCACGGTGGAGTTGAGCTCTTCCATCGAGGCGGCGGTCTGCTCCAGCGCGCTGGCCTGGCTTTCGGTGCGCGCTGACAGGTCCTGGTTGCCCTGGGCGATTTCCGCGCTGGCCGTGGCCACGCCGTCGGAATCCTGGCGCACGTGCGAGACCACCTTGATCAGCCCCTCCTGCATGCGGCGCAGCGCCTGAAGCAGGTGCGCCGTCTCGCTGTTGCCCGACGCGTCGATGTGGTGAGTGAGGTCGCCGTCGGCCACCGCGTTGGCCACGCCCACCGCCTGGTGCAGCGGCCGGATGATGGAGCGGATGATGGACCACGCCAGCACTACCCCGAGCGCGATCGCGATCAGCGAGGCCAGGGCCACGATCCACAGCATGCCCTGCACCGAGGCCGTGGCGACATCCGCGGCCTGCCCCATGAGCTGGTTCTGGAGCTTGAGCAGGCCGTCGATCGATGCCTTGTAGGCCTTGAGCGGCCCGGGCATTTCCTTTTCCAGCATCGTTGCGGCATCGCCCGTCAGGCCCATGTCCACGGCTTCGAGGAATTTGTCCTGCAGCGCCGTCACCTGGGTGCGCGGCGCCCTGGTGCGCTCCAGCGCGGCCTTGCCCTCGTCGCTGGTGATGACGCCATCGAGCTTCTTGAACAGATCCGAGATCCGCTTGCGCGTGTCACGCAGGGCGGTGACCTGAGCCTTGACGTTGTCCGGCTCCCGATAGGCCAGCATGTTGGCCAGGGCCACCTCGTTGGCCGCCACGGCCGCCTTGATTTCGTAGGCTTCGGTCACACGTGGGTAGTAGTCATGGACGACCTTGCCGAATTCGCCGATCAGCAGCTGGCTTTTGAGCGCGGCGGTGCCGCCAATGATCAGGATCAGCGCCACCATCAGGCCGAAGGCCACCATGAGCCGGGTGCGGATTTTGAAATTGTGAATTGACATCGCTCTTCTCCGAAGCCGGGATCATGTGTGTTTAAGGATGTAACCACACTTGCGCCGTATTATGGAACCGTCGCTTGTGCGACGGGAGTCATGACGGTCGTGACTTCCAGATAGCTACCATATTGATAGCTGATTACGCATTGTGCGCAAGCGGGAATTTGGCATTTCAATAAAATAGTGGTTGTTGCGACCGCTTTGACGCGGATATTCTTGTTTTCCCCGGATTCACCATGTCACTCATCCCAGCCACCATCCTCACGGGCTTTCTCGGTTCTGGCAAAACCACGCTGCTCAAGCGCGTGCTTACGGAAACCCACGGCCAGAAGATTGCCGTCATCGAAAATGAATTCGGCGAGGAAAATATCGACAGCGATCTGCTCGTCGCCGAGTCGAAAGAGCAGATTCTCCAGATGAGCAACGGCTGCGTGTGCTGCACCATCCGCGAAGACCTGCGTGACACCTTGCGGCTGCTGGCGGCCAAGAAGCGCAAGGGCCTGCTCGACTTCGAGCGCGTGGTGATCGAGACCACGGGCCTGGCGGACCCCGGCCCGGTGGTGCAGACCTTCTTCATGGACGACGAGATCGCCGAGTCCTATCTCGTGGATTCGGTGATCACGCTGGTCGATGCCAAGCATGCCAATGAGCAGCTGGACACGCGCCAGGAGGCGCGCCGTCAGGTGGGGTTCGCCGACCAGATTTTTCTCTCCAAGACCGATCTCGTGAGCGAGCAGGACAAGGACGCGCTCATCCATCGCCTCAAGCACATGAACCCGCGCGCGCCGATCCGCGCGGTGCACTTTGGCGAGGTGCCGCTCAAGGAGGTGCTCGATCTGCGCGGCTTCAATCTCAACGACAAGCTCGAAGTCGATCCGGAGCTGCTCAAGGAGGATGACCACGATTATGATCACGAGCACCACGATCACGACCATGGCCACGAGCACGGCGAGCACTGCGCCCACCTGCACCACCACCACTATGACGACGACGTCAAGAGCTTCGTCTTCCGCTCCGAGCGGCCGTTCGACCCGGCCAAGCTGGAGGATTTCATCGGCGCCATCGTCAACATCTACGGTCCGCGCATGCTGCGCTACAAGGGCGTGCTGGCGATGAAGGGGACCGAGCGCAAGGTGATCTTCCAGGGCGTGCACCAGCTCATGGGCAGCGACCTGGGGCCGGAGTGGGGCAAGGACGAGCCGCGCCAGAGTCGCATGGTGTTCATCGGCATCGACCTGCCCAGGGACATCTTCTTCCAGGGGCTGGAGCAGTGCCTGGCGCCAGCGTGAGTGCCAGTCGCCTGTTCGTGGCGGGGTGCCGCTAGGGTATTCCCTCAGCGCCTTCGGCGGCCCTTTGCGTTCCCGGTCTATACAATCGCCGCCCGTCCACGGGGCGGCCTGCAGGCCTGCCGTGGCGGGCCGTTGCCGCAACGTGACCGGCGCTTGCGAGGCCATGGCTTTTGCTTGCACTCAAGTGGCGTTACCATCGTCGCATTGACCTGCTTTTCCTTCACTCTAGCCAGCGTACCCTCACCATGAATACGACCCTGCAAAAACCTGTGGCGGCCGCCAAGAAAGATTCGAAGCTGGCCAACAACTGGAAAACCAAGTCCGTGGAACAGCTCACGGACGAGGATGTGCTTGCCATGCCCGAGAGCGAGTACATGAATGAGAAGCAGCTGGCATTCTTTCGCCTGAAGCTGGTGCAGCTCAAGCAGGACATCCACGACAACGCGGGCGCCACGACGGAAAACCTGCGCGAGGACACCGTGGTCGTGCCCGACCCTGCCGACCGCGCGACGATCGAGGAAGAGCATGCGCTGGAGCTGCGCACGCGCGACCGCGAGAGGAAGCTCCTCAAGAAGATCGAACAGTCGATTGCGCGCATCGATGCGGGCGACTACGGCTACTGCGACGAGACCGGCGAGCCCATAGGCGTGGGCCGTCTGCTGGCGCGGCCCACGGCCACGCTCTCGCTTGAAGCGCAGCAAAGGCGTGAACTCAAGCAGAAGATGTTCGGTGACTGAGGAACCGGACATGGTTGCCGCGGACGGGGCATAGGAACACCAGCGCATGACCAAGGAAGACACGGCGCCCGGTGGCTTGCTGTCCAAGGTCGTGCGCTTCGTGCGCAACCCCACCGTGGACTGGACCGAGCTGGACTCGCTGGCCGGAAGTCCGGAGTCACAGTACACGCGCCAGAAGCTCAAGGAGATGATCGAGCGCAAGCGCCGCAACGATTTCGTGCGCAGGCGTGAATTCGATCAGTTGCGCAAGCTGCGTCGCAAGGAAGGTGCTCCCGGCGTGATGCACGACGACACACCGGCGCGCACCTCCTTCCTGAGCACTGGCATCGGCGAGCGCTCGGAACGCGCCGAGACACTGCGCAAGATCGACGCGATCGAGCAGCAGATGTCGCAGCAGTGGTGGAAGGCGCAGGGCGCCATCCCGTCTGGGCGGCAGCCGGTCCGCCAGGAAGTCGAGCGCCACCCGGACGCGGACGTCCCCAGCGCGCTGGGTGAAACCACCTTGCCGCCTCCGATGTCGGCATCGCAATCGCAGGCGGGTTCCTGGCGCGATCCCCTGCAGGCCTTCGCGCCCACGGCGGCGTCGGCGCTGCAGCGCGACTCCACCATCAACAGCGAGGTGCCCAGCGCCCTGTTTCGCGATGACAATTTGCTCAGCCCGTTTGCACCGTCCGCGGCTGAAGAGGCTGCCGCCCGGAACGCGCCCAGAGAGGAAAAATTCGTGCATGAACCTGATCTTGAAGAGGCCGCGATCCTGTTCGCCAACGCCGATTACGCGGGCGCGGCACGCTGCCTGAATGAAGTGCTGGCCCGGCATGCCAAGGATGAAACGGCCGAGCAACACGAAATCTGGATGACCCTGTTCGACCTTTATCGCGCGACGGGCCAGCAGGAGCCCTTCGATGCGCTGGCCATCGACTATGCGGCGCGCTACGGGCGCTCCGCCCCGTTGTGGTTTTCCATGCCCAAGCAATTGGGCGTGGCCCCCGCGGCCCACACCGAGGCACAGCCGCAGCGCGAGCTGGTCTGGAACGCGCCCGCCACACTGGGGCAGCAGACCATCGCCGCGCTGCAGGTCTCGCTCTCGCGCTCTGCCCCTCCGTGGACGCTCAATTGGGGGCGGCTCGTCACGATCGATGCACCCGCGCTGGCGGCGCTGGTCGATCTGTTTGGCGCATGGGCGAACCAGAAGGTGTCATTGCGCTTTCAGGGACTGGCGGCACTGCACAAAGTGCTGCAGGCGCAGACCGTGGCCGAGGATCGCACCGCGGACCCGCAGTGGTGGCTGCTGCGCATGGCGCTGCTGCGTCTGACCGACCAGGCCGATGATTTCGAGGCGGTGGCGCTGGACTATTGCGTCACTTACGAGGTGTCTCCGCCGTCGTGGGCCGACCCCAAATGCCGCCTGCTGGGAGAAGACGTGCCCGCGACGCACGGGCAGGGCGACGCCGCTGCGATGGCGGCGCCGGGGAGGCCGCAGGCGATGGACGATGCGGCGCCCGTGGCCGAACTCGCGGGGGAGATCGAAGGAGATGCGCAACCCCAGCTCGCGCCCCTGGAGGCGCTGATGCCCAAGGGGCGTCCCTTCGTGATCGCATGCGACCGGCTGATCCGCATCGATTTCGCCGCCGTCGGCTCGGTGCTGAACTGGGCGGCGGTCCAGCAGGCGCAGGGCCGGGAGTTGCACTTCCACAATCTGCACCGGCTGATTGCGGTGTTCTTCAACGTGATCGGCATCGGCGAGCACGCCTGGGTGGAGCCGCGCAAGAACTGACCTCGGCCCCCTTGCAAAACGGCGAGGCGCCGTCACATAAAAAATTTATGGAACAGTTTCACGGTACCACCATTCTGAGTGTGCGCCGCCAGCTTCCTGACGGTCGCGTGCAGGTGGCGATCGGCGGCGACGGCCAGGTCACGCTGGGCAACATCGTCGTCAAGGGCTCGGCGCGCAAGGTGCGCAAGCTCTACCACGACAAGGTGCTCGCCGGTTTCGCCGGCGCCACGGCAGACGCGTTCACGCTGTTCGAGCGTTTCGAGGCCAAGCTGGAAAAACACCAAGGCCAGCTCACGCGCGCCGCCATCGAGCTCACCAAGGACTGGCGCACCGACCGCGTGCTGCGCCGCCTCGAAGCCATGCTCGCCGTGGCCGATGAAACCGCCTCGCTCATCATCACCGGCAATGGCGATGTGCTCGAACCCGAGCAGGGCATCGTCGCGATCGGCTCGGGCGGTGCCTACGCGCATTCGGCGGCCAAGGCGCTGCTGGCCAACACCGATCTGTCGGCGGTGGAGATCATCAGGAAATCGCTGGAAATTGCCGGTGAGCTGTGCATCTACACCAACATGCACCACACGATAGAGACGCTGTAGTCTTTTATTTAATAGCTGCTCGCGCTTGCCGGTAAAGCGCTGAAGCCTGATTTGGATCACAAATGTCTTCCATGACCCCCCAGGAGATCGTTTCCGAGCTCGATCGCCACATCGTCGGCCAGCAGGGTGCCAAGCGCGCCGTGGCCATTGCGTTGCGCAATCGCTGGCGCCGCCAACAGGTCGATGCCGGCCTGCGCGCCGAAATCACGCCCAAGAACATCCTCATGATCGGCCCGACCGGCGTGGGCAAGACCGAAATCGCGCGGCGCCTGGCTCGGCTGGCCGATGCGCCCTTCATCAAGGTCGAGGCGACCAAGTTCACCGAAGTCGGCTACGTGGGCAAGGATGTGGACGCCATCATCCGCGACCTCGCCGAGGTGGCGGTCAAGCAGATGCGCGAGCACGAGATGAAGAAAATGCGCGCGCGCGCCGAGGATGCGGCCGAGGAGCGCATCCTCGATGCGCTCGTGCCCCCGGCGCGCGGTGCCGGACTCGACGCCTCACGTACCGAGGAGCCGCCGGCGGACAACACGGCGCGCCAGGTGTTTCGCAAGAAACTGCGCGAAGGGCAGCTCGACGACAAGGAAATCGAGATCGACGTGCTCGATGCGCGGCCGCAGGTCGAGATCATGGGCCCGCAAGGCATGGAGGAAATGGCCGAACAGCTGCGCGGCCTGTTCAGCCAGATGGGCCAGGAAAAGCGCCGCACGCGCAAGCTGGCGATTGCCGAGGCGCTCAAGCTCCTGACCGACGAAGAGGCGGCCAAGCTGGTGAACGAGGATGAAATGAAGAGCCGTGCCATGGCCAACATGGAGCAGAACGGCATCGTCTTCATCGATGAGATCGACAAGGTGGCCACGCGCCAGGAAACCAGCGGCGCCGATGTCTCGCGCCAGGGCGTGCAGCGTGACCTGCTGCCGCTGGTGGAGGGCACCACGGTCTCGACGAAATACGGCATGGTCAAGACCGACCACATCCTGTTCATTGCCTCCGGAGCCTTTCACCTGGCCAAGCCCAGCGATCTGATTCCCGAGCTACAGGGGCGCTTTCCGATTCGCGTTGAACTCGGCTCGCTGTCGGTGCAGGATTTCGAGGCCATCCTCACGCAGACCCACGCGAGCCTGGTCAAGCAGTACCAGGCGCTGCTGGCCACCGAAGGCGTGACGCTGGAGTTCACGCCCGAGGGCATCACGCGCCTGGCGCAGATCGCGTACGACGTGAACGAGCGCACCGAGAACATCGGCGCGCGGCGCCTGGCCACCGTCATGGAACGGCTCCTGGATGAGGTGAGTTTCGATGCCACGCGCCTCTCGGGGCAGACCGTGGTGATCGATGGGGCGCTCGTCGATGCGCGCCTTGCGTCGCTCAGTGCCAACGAGGACCTGTCGCGCTACATCCTGTGACGAGCCGGAGCTGACTTCGGCCGTGCTTCATGGATCACATGCGCTATGTGGTCCAAACTCTTGACTATCAAGGTTTTTCTAGTCCCTCGTGTTGAATATGAGGCGCTAAACCTTTGATTTCATTCGTGAATTTTCCGGGTTTTCCCCTTGCGCAGCCTCACTTTCCTGCTACAGTGCAAAAAGGTGCAATGAAGTGGTAAAAAGTGCCGTGATTACCCTCAAAAGGGGGTTGTCGCGGCGGGTGTCGGTTCGAAGGGTTCAATACCGTGTTCCAAGGTGCGTCTTCGCTCAGTCTGGATGCCAAGGGGCGTTTGTCGATCCCTACGCGCCACCGCGACGCGTTGGCGCTGGACGCGGCAGGCCAGCTCACGATCACCAAGCATCCCGATGGCTGCCTGATGGTGTTCCCGCGTCCGGCGTGGGAGGCCTTCAGCGCACGCATCGCCCAGCTGCCCATGCAGGCGCAGTGGTGGAAGCGGATCTTCCTTGGCAACGCCATGGACGTGGAAATGGATGGCACGGGCCGGGTGCTGGTCTCGCCGGAATTGCGTGCCTCAGCCGGCCTGGTCAAGGAGGCGGTGCTGCTCGGGATGGGCACGCACTTCGAGCTCTGGGACAAGGCCACCTACGAGGCCAAGGAAGCCGCGGCCATGCAGGCGCAGATGCCTGATGTGTTCAAGGACTTTTCCTTCTGAGAGTGGCAAGTGAACCCGGGACAGCCACACACCACCGTCCTGCTCGAAGAGGCGGTTGCCGCCCTCGTGGGCGAGGTGTGCACGCCCAATGCCGTCTTCATCGATGGCACCTTCGGCCGCGGCGGGCATTCGCGGCGCATTCTCGAGTGCGTCGGGCCGGGCGCCCGGCTGGTGGCGTTTGACAAGGACCCGGAAGCGCTCGCGGCCGCCTCGTCCATCCAGGATGCGCGGTTTTCCATCCGCCAGGGCAGCTTCACGCAGCTCGCGGAGTCTGCCGTGGGCAGCGTGGCGGGCGTGCTGCTGGATCTGGGCGTGAGTTCGCCGCAGATCGACGCACCCGAACGAGGTTTCAGTTTCCGGTTTGATGGGCCGCTCGACATGCGCATGGATCCCACGCGCGGCGAGAGCGTGGGGCAGTGGCTGGCGCACGCCGAGCCGTCGGCAATAGCGGAGGTGATACGTGACTATGGTGAAGAACGGTTTGCTGGCGCCATTGCAAAGGCGATTGTTGCTCGGCGCGAGAAGCAGGGGCCTGTTCAGACCACTGCCGAGCTCGCCCACCTCGTGGCTGGCGCGGTCCGCACACGCGAGCGCGGGCAGAACCCCGCGACACGCACCTTTCAGGCTCTTCGGATTTTCATCAATGCCGAACTCGAGGACCTCAGTCAGGCGCTAGAGGCGAGCCTGCGTGTGCTCGCGCCGCGCGGGCGCCTGGTGGTGATCAGCTTTCATTCGCTGGAAGACCGCATCGTCAAGCAGTTCATGGCCAGCCATTCGCGCGAAGTGGTGGACAGGCACGCCCCGTTTGCCGCGCCCCGGGCCATGCCGTTCAGGATACTGGGGCGCTTCAAGCCCGGCGCGGACGAACTCGCGGCCAACCCCCGGGCGCGCAGTGCCGTGATGCGCGTGGCCGAGCGCACGGAGGCCGCGGCATGACGCGGATCAGCATCGCGCTGCTGCTGGCCGTGATGGCGAGCAGCATCTGGCTCGTGCGGGTGCAGTACGAATCGCGGCGCCTCAGCACCGAGTGGCACCGCGTCAGTGTCGAGGCGCGCCAGCTCGAGGTGGAGCACCAGCGCCTGCTGGTGGAAAAGCGCGCGCAGGCCACGCCGCTGCGTGTGGAGCGCCTGGCGAGCGACAAGCTCCGGATGCGCACGCCCACGCCGGCCACGACGCTGTATGTGGCCGCCGATGGCAGTTCGCTCGAACCCGCCGCGGGAGGCAAGCCGTGAGCCGGCGCCGCGTCAATTACGTCTCCAGCCCCCTGCTGGCGGCGCGCACGCCTGTCTGGCGCAGCAAGTTCGTCGTGGCCCTCGTGGGATTCGGCTTTGTCGCGCTGGCCGCGCGCGCCACCTATGTACAGGTCATTCACAGCGATTTCTTCAAACGTCAGGGCGAAGTGCGCTTCGTGCGCACGATCGAATTGCCCGCGTATCGCGGCCGCCTGCTCGATCGCAACGGTCTGATCCTCGCCTCCAGCGTGCCCGCGGCGAGCATCTGGGCCATCCCCGAGGACGTGGACGACCAGCAGCCCACGGTGCGCGAGCGGCTCAAGCAGGCGGCGCAGCTCATGGACATGCCGCTGGACAGGTTGCTGGCCCGGTTCAGCGACGAGGACAAGAGCTTCGTCTGGATCAAGCGCCAGCTCGACTGGGATGTGGGCCAGAAGATCATGGCGCTCGGTATCAAGGGCATCTACCTGCGCAAGGAATACAAGCGCGAGTATCCCGAGGGTGAGTCGGTGGCGCACGTCGTGGGCTTCACCAATGTGGAAGACCATGGCCAGGAAGGCATGGAGCTGGCCTTCGACAGCGAGCTGGCGGGCAAGGCCGGGTCGCTGCGCGTGATCAAGGACGGGCGCGGGCGCGTTGTCCAGGGCATCGGTGCCGAGACGCCGCCCGAGGATGGGCGCGACATTCAGCTGTCGATCGACAGCAAGGTGCAGTTCTTCGCCTACCAGAAGCTGCGCGATACGGTGATTGCCAACAAGGCCAAGGCGGGCAGCGTCGTGGTGCTCGATGCCCATACGGGCGAGGTGCTGGCATTGACCAACTACCCGAGCTACGACCCGGCCGACCGACGCCGACTCACGGGTGAGCAATTGCGCAACCGTGCGCTGACTGACACCTTCGAGCCCGGCTCCACGATGAAGCCCATCACCATAGGCACGGCGCTGGAGCTCGGACGCGTCAAGCACGACACCATCATCGATACCAATCCCGGCCGCTACGCGATCGGCGGTTTCGTCATTTCCGATACGCAAAACCATGGCGTTCTGACGGTGGATGGCGTCATCGAGAAATCGAGCAATATCGGCGCGCTCAAGGTGGCGCAGCGCATGTCGCCACAGGAGATGTGGACCGTGCACACGGAACTGGGCTACGGCCAGAAGCCGCAGATCGCCTTCCCCGGGGCCGCCAGCGGGCGCCTGCGCCCCTGGAAAACCTGGAAGCCGGTGGAGCAGGCCACCATTGCGTATGGCTACGGCCTGTCGGCGTCGCTCTTTCAGATGGCGCGCTCCTACACCGTGTTCGCCAACGGCGGCAAGGTGATTCCCGCGACGATGCTCAAGAGCGATACGCGGCCCGAGGGCATGCAGGTCTTCTCGCCGAAGACGGCTGAACTCGTGCGCCACATGCTGTGGCTGGCTGCCGGGCCGGGGGGCACGGGGCAGAAGGCGCAGACCGTGGGGTATTCCGTTGGCGGCAAGTCCGGCACGGCGCGCAAACAGGCGGGCAAGGGCTATGCGGCGGGCAAGTACCGCGCCTGGTTCACTGGCATGGCGCCCATCGACAACCCGCGCATCATCGTGGCGGTGATGGTGGACGAGCCTTCGGCGGGCGTCTATTACGGCGGCTCCGTTTCCGGCCCGGTCTTCAGCGAAGTGGTGCAGCAGACCCTGCGCCTCATGGGTGTGGCGCCCGATCTGGCGGTCAAGCCGTTGATCGTCTCCAACCCGATCGAGGAGCCGCTGCTGTGATGCCGCAACTTCTTCCGGATGTGGACGAGGCCCTCGCCTTCCTGAGGCAGCGCGTGAGCGGCGAATTGCGCTCGGACAGCCGGCAGATCGCGGCGGGCGATGGCTTTCTCGCCTGGGCCGGGCGCAAGGCCGATGGCCGCGCCCATGTGCGGGAGGCGCTGGCGCGCGGCGCCGCGGCTTGTCTGGTGGACGCCGCGGGTGCCCAGGCGCTTGAGCTTGCCGCCGATCGCGTCGCCGCTTTGCCAGACCTGAAGTCCCAGGTGGGGGTGCTGGCGTCGCGCTGGCTGGGTGAGCCCAGCCGCTACCTCAAGGTGCTGGCCGTGACCGGTACCAATGGCAAAACCAGCACGGCGTGGTGGCTGGCCCATGCCTTGCATCAACTCTCGAAAGCAGAGCCGCCAACGCTGGGTGGATGCGGCCTCATAGGCACCTTGGGTGTGGGAATTCCGCCCGTGCTGCAGGATACCGGCTTGACCACGCCAGACGCCTTGCGCCTGCAGCAGGTGCTCGCCAGCCTCGTGTCGGCCGGTGTCGGTGCGTGCGCGATCGAGGCCTCCTCCATCGGTCTCGTGGAGCAGCGCCTGGCGGGCACGCGCATCGATACCGCCATCTTCACCAATCTCACGCAGGATCATCTGGACTACCACGGCAGCATGCAGGCGTATTGGGAGGCCAAGCGCATGCTGTTCGACTGGCCGGGGCTGCGCGCGGCGGTGATCAATATCGAAGACCCGCATGGCGCCGCCCTGCATGCCGAGCTGGGCGCTCGTGGGCTGGATCTGTGGAGCGTGGCTGTCGGTGCGCCCGCGCGCCTGAGGGCCGAAGACCTGCACCACGGCGCCACGGGACTGGCATTCGACGTGGTGCAGGGTGGCGAGCGGGCCTCTCTGGCCACGCAGTTGGTGGGGCGCTACAACGTTTTGAACCTGCTGGGCGTGATCGCCACCCTGCGCTCGCTCGGTGTTTCGCTGGCTGCCGCCTGCGCCGCCTGTGCCGATCTCGAGGCCGTGCCCGGGCGCATGCAGCAGATCGCGCAGCCGGGCCAGCCGCTGGCGGTCGTGGACTATGCGCACACGCCCGATGCGCTCGTCAAGGTGCTGGCGGCGCTGCGTCCGGTGGCGGCGAGCCGCGGCGGGCGCCTGTGGTGCGTGTTCGGCTGCGGGGGCGACCGCGATGCGGGCAAGCGCCCCTTGATGGGCGCGGCGGCGCAGCAGGGAGCGGATCGCGTCATCGTGACGAGCGACAACCCGCGCAGCGAAGTGCCGGGCGCCATCATCGAGCAGATCGTGCGTGGCATGAAGGTGGGCGAGCACATGAGCACCGAGCCCGACCGGGCCGCGGCCATTGCGCAGGCGCTGTCGCAGGCGGATGCGGACGACGTGGTGCTGATTGCCGGCAAGGGACACGAACCCTACCAGGAGGTTGCCGGTGTGCGCCGGCCGTTTTCCGATCTGACACAGGCCAGGCAGGCGCTCGCGCGGCGCACGGCACCGTCGGCGAAGGGCATGTGCACGCTGCGGCAGGCGTATGAGCTGATTCGCGCTCGCGTGCCGCAGGCGCGGCTCGTGGGCGATGGCGCGATCGAGCTGACGCGCGTCCACACCGACACGCGTTCGCTGGCGGCGGGTGATCTTTTTGTGGCGCTCAAGGGCGAGCGCTTCGATGCGCACGATTTTCTGCCGCAGGCCCGCGCGGCGGGTGCGGCCGCGGCGATCGCCCGGGCAGGCCTCGAAGCGGCTGAGCTTTCCGGCATCGAGGTGCCCGACACGCTCGTGGCGCTTGGAGCCCTGGCCGCCGGCTGGCGCTCGCGGTTTGATCTGCCATTGATCGCCGTGACCGGCAGCAACGGCAAGACCACGGTGACGCAGATGGTGGCGAGCATCCTGCGTGCCTGGCTGGGCGAAGATGCACTCGCGACCAGCGGCAACTTCAACAACGCGATCGGCGTACCGCTGACGCTGCTGCGTCTGCGCGCGCATCACCGCGCCGCGGTGGTGGAGCTGGGCATGAATCACCCGGGTGAAATCGCCGAGCTGGCCGCGATCGCGCAGCCCACGGTGGCGCTGGTGAACAACGCGCAGCGCGAGCATCAGGAGTTCATGCACACGGTCGAAGCGGTGGCACGCGAAAACGGCGCGGTGCTGGCGGCGTTGCCGTCGGACGGCGTCGCGGTGTTTCCCGCGCACGACGCCTACACGCCGCTGTGGCGCGAGCTGGCGGGCGGGCGGCGCTGCGTGACGTTTGCGGGCGAGGGTGTGGGCGAGAGGGCCGATGTGCATGACACCCGTCAGGCGTGGCGCGACGATGCCTGGGCCGTGCGGGTGGCAACCTCAGCGGGCGAGTTCGATACGCGCCTGCGTATCGCCGGGCAGCACAACGTGGTCAATGCCCTGGCCGCGACGGCGTGCGCGCTCGCCATCGGTGTGCCTGCCGACGTCACCGCTCAGGGTCTGGCGGCTTTTTCCCCCGTCGCGGGCCGCTCGCGCGCCTTCGCCGTGCGCCAGGGCGGGCGTGCCGTCACCGTGGTGGACGATACCTACAACGCCAATCCCGATTCCGTGCGTGCCGCCATCGACGTGCTGGCTGGCCTGCCCGCACCGCACCTGCTGGTGCTGGGCGATATGGGTGAAGTGGGCAGCCAGGGACCCCGGTTTCACGCCGAGGCCGGCAGCGAGGCCAGGGCGCGCGGGGTGGAGCAGCTCTTTGCGCTGGGCGATCTGACGCGCCATGCCGTGCAGGCGTTCGGTGCCGGGGCACGCCATTTCGCGGAGGTCGAGGCGCTGATTGCCGCCGTGCGAGAGGCACTGCCGCATGCGGGCAGCGTGCTCGTCAAGGGCTCGCGCTTCATGCGCATGGAGCGCGTGGTGCGCGCGATCGAGGAGGGCGGCGCATGATCTTGTGGCTCAGCCAGTGGCTGCAGGGGCTCTCGCCCGAGTTCGGCTTCATGCGGGTGTTCCAGTACCTCACGCTGCGTGCGCTGATGGCGGCGATGACGGCGCTCTTGATCGGTCTCGTGGCGGGGCCGCGCGTGATCCGCATGCTCACGGCACTCAAGATCGGCCAGCCCATCCGCGGTTACGCGATGCAGACGCATCTGTCCAAGAGCGGCACGCCCACGATGGGCGGCGTGCTCATCCTGCTGGCCATCACCATCTCGACGCTGCTGTGGTTCGATCTGTCCAACCGCTTCGTCTGGATCGTGCTCGCGGTGACGCTTGCGATGGGCGCGATCGGCTGGGTGGACGACTGGCGCAAGGTGGTCAACAGGGACCCCGAGGGCATGCGCTCGCGCCAGAAATATTTCCTGCAGTCGGTGGTCGGGCTGCTCGCGGCGCTGTACCTGGTGTTCAGCATTTCGGAAAACTCCAATGCCCGCGTGTTCGAATTCTTCGTCACCTGGGTGCAGTCGGGGTTTTCGCTCGATCTGCCGCCCAAGGCGGGCTTGCTCGTGCCCTTTTTCAAGGAAGTGAGCTACCCGCTGGGCGTGCTCGGTTTCGTGGTGCTCACCTACCTCGTGATCGTGGGCGCGAGCAACGCGGTCAACCTGACGGACGGGCTCGATGGCCTGGCGATCATGCCGGTGATCATGGTCGGTTCGGCGCTGGGCATCTTTGCCTACGTGACGGGCAATGCGGTGTATGCGCGCTACCTGCTGTTCCCGCACATTCCGGGTTCGGGCGAGCTGCTGGTGTTCTGCGCCGCGATGGCCGGCGCGGGTCTGGCCTTCCTCTGGTTCAACACGTATCCGGCGCAGATCTTCATGGGCGACGTGGGGGCGCTGGCGCTGGGCGGCGCGCTGGGCACGATTGCCGTGATCGTGCGCCAGGAGATCGTGCTCGCGATCATGGGCGGCATCTTCGTCGTCGAGGCGATCTCGGTGATGGCGCAGGTCACCTGGTTCAAGTACACCAAGCGCCGATACGGCGAAGGCCGGCGCATCCTGAAGATGGCGCCGCTGCACCATCATTTTGAGAAGAGCGGCTGGAAGGAAACGCAGGTCGTCGTGCGCTTCTGGATCATCACCATGCTGCTGTGCCTCGTGGGTCTGGCCACGCTGAAACTGCGATGAACGAATCGACCCACGATCTCCCCCCGGTACTCGAAGCGGTGCCGTCCAGGGCTGCCGAAGCGGCCGAGTATGTGGCGCGCCTGTTTGCCGAGGTGCATGCGCAGGACGATGTGCCGACCGCCCCCACGATGCTGGTCGCGCAGGAGCCCCCGGCCGTGGCCGATGAACTGCGCCCCGTGACGGTGGGCTCGAACTGGCAGCCCCTGGCCGGGCAGCGTGTGCTGGTTCTGGGTCTGGGAGACTCGGGCCTGGCGATGGCGCGCTGGTGCGCCGCGCGTGGAGCGCAGTTGACGGTGGCCGACACGCGCGAGACGCCGCCGCACTTGGCGGACCTGCGCGCCGGGCTGCCCGGGGTGGAGTTTCACGGCGGCGCCTTCACGGCGGCGCTGGCGCAGGGGGCGACCGTGGTGGCGCGCTCGCCCGGGCTGCGGCCCGCGGACATCGCCGCCGTCACCGACGCCGCGCATGCGACCGGGGCCCGGGTCGCGACGGAAGTGGATCTGTTCGCCGACGCCTTGCGCGTGCTGGCGCGAGATTTCGGCTATGAGCCCAAGGTTCTGGCGATCACGGGAACCAATGGCAAGACCACGGTGACCTCGCTTACCGGCAGGCTGGTCGCGCACGCGGGGCGCCGTGTGGCGGTGGCCGGCAACATCGGCCCGACGCTGCTTGACACCTTGGGCGAGCGTCTGGCGCAGACGAGCCTGCCCGAGGTCTGGGTGCTGGAACTCTCGAGCTTTCAGCTCGATGGTGTGCAGGGTTTCGAGCCCACGGCCGCCACCGTGCTCAACGTCACGCAGGACCATCTCGACTGGCATGGCAGCCTGCAGGCCTATGCGGCGGCCAAGGCCCGGGTCTTCGGCGCCCAGGCGCTGATGGTGCTCAACCGCGAAGACCGGCTGGTGATGGACATGCTGCCGCCGCCCGTGCCGGTGAAGCTGCAAAGGCCGCGTCAGCGCGCGCACCTGACGTTTGGCACCGATCTGCCGCGCGCTCCCGGCGACTTCGGCATCGAGGTCGTGGGCGGCATGGCCTGGCTCGTGCGTGCCCATGACGCGCAGGACGCGGGCCGGCGCGACTCCATGGGGCAGGAGCTTTTCATGCAGCGTCTCCTGCCGCTGGATGCCTTGCGCATCCACGGGCGCCACAACGCGATGAATGCGCTTGCGGCGCTGGCGCTGGCGCAGGCGGCAGGCTGCCCCTTGGCCGGCATGCTCTACGCGCTGCGCGAGTACCGCGGCGAGCCACACCGCGTCGAGTCGATCGGCGTGATCGATGGCGTCGAGTATTTCGATGACAGCAAGGGCACCAACGTCGGTGCCACCGCCGCCGCGCTTGCGGGCCTGGGCAGCGAGCGCCGCCTGGTGGTCATCCTGGGCGGCGATGGCAAGGGGCAGGATTTCTCGCCACTGGCCGCACCAGTGAAGCGCCACGCCCGTGCCGTGGTGCTCATCGGGCGCGATGCGGCGCAGATCCGCGCCGCCCTCGCCGATTGCGCGGTGCCGCTCATCGACGCCGCGACGCTCGAGCAGGCCGTGCAGCAGGCGGCCGCGGCCGCGCACGCCGGGGACGCCGTGCTGCTTTCGCCCGCCTGCGCGAGCATGGACATGTTCGACAACTACAAGCACCGCGCGCGCGTGTTCCTCGAGGCGGTGCAGGCGCTGGCGGATGAGCGGGGCCAGTCGCTGGTGGGAGGAGGAGCATGAACGCGGTCGCCCAATCCGGCCTCTGGCAGCGCCTCTTTGCCCGCCGCGGCGCCGAGCGCGGCGAGAGCGTGGATCGCCTCCCGGTACGCATCGGCGGCATGGAGCTGCGCCGCACCGCCGCCGTGCCCGCGCGCGTGCTGGGGTTCGACGAGTCGCTTCTGTGGGTGGTGGTGCTGTTGCTCGCGTTCAGCGTTGTCATGGTGTATTCGGCCTCGATCGCCATGCAGGACAACCCGCGCTTCGGGCATGTGACGTCCACCACGTTCGTCGTGCGCCACATCGCCGCGATCGCGGTGGGGTTCGTCGCGGGCCTGCTGGCCTTTCAGTTTTCCATGGATACGTGGGAGCGTATCGCCCCGTGGCTGTTCATCGGCTCCATCCTGATGCTCGTCGTGGTGCTGATCCCTCACGTGGGCACGGTCGTCAATGGCGCGAGGCGCTGGCTCAGCCTGGGGCTGATGAACTTCCAGCCGTCGGAGCTCGCCAAATTCGCCGTGCTGATCTATGCCGCCGGCTACATGGTGCGGCGCCTGGAAGTGAAGGAGCGGTTCTTCCGTGCCGTGCTGCCCATGGCCGCGGCCGTGGCCATCGTCGGTGCCCTGCTGCTGGCCGAGCCCGACATGGGCGCCTTCCTGGTGATCGCGGTGATCGCCATGGGCATTCTGTTTCTCGGCGGCGTGAATGCGCGTATGTTCTTCCTGATCGCGCTCATCCTCGTGGCGGCGTTCGCGCTCATGATCTGGTCCTCGCCGTGGCGGCGCGATCGCATCTTCGCCTACATCGATCCGTTCAGCGAGGATCATGCGCTGGGCAAGGGCTACCAGCTCTCGCACGCGCTGATCGCCATCGGCCGTGGCGAGATCTTCGGCGTGGGGCTGGGCGGCAGCGTGGAAAAATTGAGCTGGCTGCCCGAGGCGCACACCGATTTCCTGCTCGCGGTCATCGGCGAGGAATTGGGCCTCGTCGGCGTGCTCACGCTCATCGTCGCCTTCTTCTGGCTCACGCGCCGCATCATGCTCATCGGCCGCCAGGCGATTGCGCTGGACCGCGTGTTCTCCGGCCTCGTGGCCGAAGGCGTGGCGGTGTGGGTGGGCTTTCAGGCTTTCATCAACGTGGGAGTGAACCTGGGGGCGCTGCCCACCAAGGGGCTCACGCTGCCGCTCGTGAGTTACGGCGGCTCCGCGATCCTGATGAACCTTGTGGCGCTCGCCGTGGTTCTGCGGGTGGACTACGAGAATAAATTGTTGATGCGGGGGGCACGCGCATGAGCAGCCCCAAGGTCGCGCTCGTCATGGCCGGCGGCACCGGTGGCCACATCTTCCCGGGGCTGGCGCTCGCGCAGGAGCTGCGTGCGCGCGGCTGGCAGGTGCATTGGCTGGGCACGCCCGCGAGCATGGAGTCGCGCATCGTGCCCGCCGAGGGGTTCGCGCTGGAGACCATCGATTTCTCCGGGGTGCGAGGCAAGGGGGTGATCACGCTTGCGCTGCTGCCCCTGAAGCTTCTGCGCGCGTTCTGGCAGGCGCTCGCGGTCGTGCGCCGCATCAGGCCCGACGTCGTGATCGGCTTGGGTGGTTATGTGACTTTCCCCGGCGGGATGATGGCGGTGCTGGCGGGCAAGCCGCTGGTGCTGCACGAGCAGAACTCGGTGGCGGGCCTGGCCAACAAGGTGCTCGCGGGCGTGGCGGACCGCATCTTCACGGCCTTCCCCGGGGTCTTCAAGAAGGGGCAGTGGGTGGGCAATCCGCTGCGCGCGGCGTTCACCGAACAGCCCGACCCCGAGACGCGATTTGCCGGTCGCAGCGGACCACTGAAGCTGCTCGTCGTCGGGGGGAGCCTGGGCGCGCGCGCGCTCAACGAGGTCGTGCCGCAGGCGCTGGCCTTGATTCCCGAAGACCGGCGCCCCATCGTCACGCACCAGAGCGGCGAAAAACAGCTGGAGCAGCTTCGCGCCAACTACGAGGCCGCGGGCGTGCAGGCCACGCTCGTGCCCTTCATCGCCGAGATGGCGCAGGCCTGTGCCGAGGCCGACGTGCTCCTCTGCCGCGCGGGCGCGAGCACCGTGACGGAGATCGCGGCGGTGGGCTGCGCGGCGCTCTTCGTGCCGTTTCCGTTTGCCGTCGACGACCATCAGACGACGAACGCGCGCTTCCTCGTTGACTCGGGCGCGGGCTGGCTCGTGCAACAGGCGGACCTGACGCCGCAGAGCCTGGCGAACATGATTGAAAAATGGGAGCGCCCTGCGCTTGTCCAGAAAGCGCTGACGGCCAAAAAGATGCAGAAAACCCAGGCCACGCGCGAGGTTGTCGCGGCCTGCGAGGAGCTGGCGGCATGAAGCACGTCATTCACCACATCCATTTCGTCGGCGTGGGCGGTTCGGGCATGTGCGGCATCGCCGAGGTGCTGCACAACCTGGGCTACACCGTCTCGGGCTCGGATCAGAGCGACAGCGCGGTGCTGCGGCGACTGCAGTCGCTGGGCATCACCACCCACCTGGGCCATGCGCCTGAGCACGTGGTCGGAGCCGACGCGGTCGTCACGTCCACGGCCGTGCACGACGACAACCCCGAGGTGCAGGCCGCGCGCGAGAAGAAGATCCCGGTGGTGCCGCGCGCGGTGATGCTCGCCGAGCTCATGCGCCTGCGCCAGGGCATCGCGATTGCCGGCACGCACGGCAAGACGACGACGACGAGCCTCGTGGCGAGCGTGCTGGCCCAGGCGGGGCTCGATCCCACCTACGTGATCGGCGGGCGCCTGAACAGCGCCGGGACGAACGCCAGGCTCGGCAAGGGCGAGTACATCGTGGTCGAGGCGGACGAGTCGGACGCGTCCTTCCTGAAGCTGCTGCCGGTGATGGCCGTGGTCACCAACATCGACGCCGACCACATGGACACCTATGGCCATGACTTCGGGCGCCTGAAGCAGGCGTTCGTCGATTTCCTGCATCGCATGCCGTTTTACGGCACGGCCGTGCTCTGTGTGGACGACCCGGCGGTGAGTGAAATTGCCGCGCGCCTGAATTGCCCGATCACGCGCTATGGCCTGTCGGACACGGCCGAGGTGCGGGCGACGGACGTGCGCGCGGTGGGCACGCAGATGCATTTCACCGTGCAGCGGCGCAACGGCGTGACGCTGCCCGATCTGCAGGTGGTGCTCAACCTCGCGGGCGAGCACAACGTGCGCAATGCGCTCGCGGCGATTGCCGTGGCCACCGAACTGAACGTGCCCGACGAGGCCATCCTCGCGGCCCTGCGCGACTTCACGGGCGTGGGGCGGCGCTTCCAGAGCCATGGCGAGCTGCCCGCCGAGGATGGCGGGCGCTTCACCCTGATCGAGGACTACGGCCACCACCCGGCCGAGATGGCCGCCACGATCGCCGCCGCGCGCGGCGCGTTCCCGGGCCGGCGTTTGCTGCTGGCCTTCCAGCCGCATCGCTACACGCGCACGCGCGACTGCTTCGAGGACTTCGTGCGTGTGCTCGGGCTCGCCGATGCCGTGCTGCTCACCGAGGTGTACGCCGCGGGCGAGGAGCCGATTGCGCTCGCCGATGGCCGCTCGCTCGCGCGTGCCCTGCGCGTCGCGGCCAAGGTGGAACCGGTTTTCGTCGAGGACGTGAATGAACTGCCCGAGCACATCGCTCAACTCGCACGCGCGGGCGACGTGGTGCTGTGCATGGGCGCGGGCTCGATCGGGGCCGCTGCCGGGCGAACCGCGCAGATGCTTCAAAACAAGGAGCTGCCCGCGCAGGAGGGGAAAGCGCCATGATGCCATTTGACCAAAAAGCAGACCCCTCCGGGTTCGGCAAGGTGGCCGTGCTCATGGGCGGCGATTCGGCCGAGCGGGAAATTTCGCTGCTGTCGGGCCAGGGCGTGCTCAAGGCATTGCGTGCGCGTGGCGTGGATGCACATGGCTTCGACACGGCGGAACACGACCTGTCGCTCCTCAAGGCCCAGGGTTTTGCGCGCTGCTTCATCGCCCTGCACGGCCGCCACGGCGAGGATGGCACGGTGCAGGGGGCGCTCGAGCTGCTCGGAATCCCCTACACCGGCCCCGGGGTCATGGCGTCGAGCATGGCCATGGACAAGACCATGACCAAGCGTGTCTGGCGCTTCGAGGGTCTGCCCACGCCCGACTGGCGTCTGGCCACGTCGAGCGCCGAGGTGGCACAGGCCTTCGCCGAGCTCGGCAGTCCCATGATCGTCAAGCCGGTGCGCGAGGGCTCCACGCTCGGGCTGACCAAGGTGGTGTCGGCCGGGCAGTGCGATGCCGCCTGGCAGCTTGCCGCGCGCCACGACCCGCAGGTGCTGTGCGAGCAGTTCATCGCGGGTGATGAAACCACCTGCGCGCTGATCGGCCAGGGCGCTCAGGCCCGGGCGCTGCCGCTCATACGCATCGTCGCACCCCAGGGCAATTACGGCTTTCAGAACAAGTACTACACCGACGCGGTGCGTTACGACTGCCCGAGCGGCTTGCCCGCCGAGGAAGAGCAGGAAATGCAGCGCCTGTCGCTCGCGGCCTACCGCAGCCTCGCATGCCGCGGCTGGGCGCGCGTGGACATCATGGTGCGCGCAAGCGATCGCAAGCCCTTCCTGCTGGAGATCAACACCTCGCCCGGCATGACCGGGCATTCGCTCGTGCCCATGGCGGCGCGCGCCTGCGGCGTGAGTTACGAAGACCTGTGCCTGCAGATTCTCGCCAGTGCATCGCTCGATGCCTGGCAGGGGCGGGGAGGAGCGGCATGAGCGAAGCCCTGCGTCTGCCCGTCGATGTGCGCCTCATGAACTGGACGACGGCCGTTCTGCTGCTCGGATGCGCGGTGGCGTTCATGCTGGTGCTGGGCAGCTGGATGTCGCGTCTGCCGCTCTTTGCCCTGACCAAGGTGACGGTCGACGGCGAGCTGGCGCGCGTGGACACGGTGGCGCTACGCACCAAGGTGACGCCCGTGCTCGTGGGCAACTTCTTCACCATGGATCTGCAGGCGGTGCGTCGCGCCTTCGAGCAGGTGCCGTGGGTCAGGAGCGTACAGGTGCAGCGCGAATTCCCGCACGCCCTGCGCGTGCGCGTGCGTGAGCAGGACGCGGCCGCGCTCTGGGGCGAGGCGGACAGCGGCACGCTGGTCAATCGCGAGGGCGAGGTATTCGAGGCGGACCCGGCGGCACTGGAGGATGAGCGCCTGGCGCGCCTGGTCGGCCCCAGGGAGCAGTCGGCCCCGATGCTCGCGATGCTGGGGCAGCTCGCTCCCGCGCTCGAGCCGCTGCAGCGGCCCGTGGAGTCCCTGGCCCTGAGTGCGCACGGCAGCTGGCGCGTGCAGCTGGAAAACGGCGCGGCGCTCGAGCTCGGCACGGGCGAAGCGCCGGTGCTGCTGGCGCGCCTGAAGCGCCTCACCGACACGCTGGCCGGCGTGGCGCAGCGCCAGGGGCGGCGCGTCACCCAGCTCGAATACGCGGATCTGCGCTACGCCAACGGCTACGCCCTGCGCCTGCAGGGGGTGAGCACGGTGAGCAGTGATACGCCCCATCCTGCGGCGGCGCGGCGCCCCGCACCCACCAATCATCGAGGGTAGGACGCAAGCACATGCCAAGGGAAACCAAAGACGTCATCGTGGGCCTGGACATCGGCACCGCCAAGATCATGGTGGCCGTGGCCGAGGTGCAGCAGGATGGCAGCCTCAAGCTCGCGGGCCTGGGCGTGGCGCCATCCAACGGCCTCAAGCGCGGCGCGGTGGTCAACATCGAGGCCACGGTGCACAGCATCCAGCAGGCCCTGAAAGAAGCCGAGCTGATCGCCGACTGCAAGATCCAGCGCGTGTACACCGGCATCACCGGCAACCACATCCGCGGGCTCAATTCGAGCGGCATGGTGGCGATCAAGGACAAGGAAGTGAGCCAGGCGGACGTGGCGCGCGTGGTCGAGACCGCCAAGGCCGTCAACATCTCCAGCGATCAGCGCCTGCTGCTGGTGGAGCCGCAGGAGTTCATCATCGACGGCAACGAGGTCAAGGAGCCGATCGGCATGAGCGGCATCCGCCTGGAAGCCAAGGTGCACATCGTCACCGGCGCGCAGGCCGCGGCCGAGAACATCATCAAATGCGTGCGCCGCTGTGGCCTGGAGGTGGAGCAGCTTCTGCTCAACCCGCTGGCCAGCAGCCAGGCGGTGCTGACTGACGACGAGCGCGAGCTGGGCGTGGCGGTGGTCGACATCGGCGCGGGCACGACCGACATCGCCATCTTCACCGGCGGCGCGATCCGCCACACGGCGGTGCTGCCGATCGCGGGCGACCTCATCACCAGCGACATCGCGATGGCGCTGCGCACGCCCACCAAGGACGCCGAGGACATCAAGGTCGAGCACGGCTGCGCCAAGCAGCTGCTCGCCGACCCCGAGGCGCAGGTCGAGGTGCCGGGCCTGGGCGACCGCGAACCGCGCATGCTCACGCGCCAGGTGCTCGCGGGCGTGATCGAGCCGCGCGTGGAGGAAATTTTCCAGCTCGTGCAGCAGGTGATCCGCGACTCGGGCTTCGAGGAGGTGCTCTCCTCCGGCATCGTGCTCACGGGCGGCTCCAGCATCATGCCGGGCATGGTGGAGCTGGGCGAGGACATCTTCCTCAAGCCCGTGCGCCGGGGCCTGCCGCACTACGCCAACGCGCTCGCGGACATGGTGGCGCAGCCGCGCGCGGCCACCGTCATGGGCCTGCTCGAAGAGGGGCGGCTGGCGCACATGCGAGGTTTCAAGGTCGCTTCCAGGAACGGCTCGATGAAGACCGCGCTGGGGCGTTTCAAGGACTTCATCGTGGGGAACTTCTGATGTGCCGGCTTGACACTCTTCGCTTTCCCCTGCCGCCGCGAGCGGCGCGCTCGCATGTGCCGCGCCGAAAACGAGGCCGATGGCGGTGGTGCGGCAAACCGCCTCCCGACTCGATTGCACCGTTTCCTCATTCACTCTCAGACATCACCGTTTTTCACATTCATCCAGGAGCAGTCACATGGCCATCGAAATGATCGAAACCGAAGAATTCAACCAGGGCACGCTGATCAAGGTCATAGGCGTGGGCGGCGGCGGCGGCAACGCGGTGGAGCACATGATCGCGCGCAACGTGCAGGGCGTGCAGTTCGTCTGCGCCAACACCGATTCGCAGGCGCTCCTGCGCAGTTCGGCGCACCAGACGGTGCAGCTGGGCAACAACGGCCTGGGTGCCGGCAGCAAGCCCGAGAAGGCGCGTGACGCGGCCGAGCAGGCCGAGGAAGATATCCGCCAGGCGATTGCCGGGTCGCACATGCTCTTCATCACCGCCGGCATGGGCGGGGGCACGGGCACGGGCGCGGCGCCCATCATCGCCAGGATCGCCAAGGAGATGGGCATCCTCACCGTTGGCGTCGTCACCAAGCCGTTTGCCTGGGAGGGCAGCCGCCGGATGAAGAACGCCGACGAGGGTCTGGCGGAGCTCGAAGCGAACGTTGATTCGCTCATCGTCGTGCTCAACGAGAAGCTGCTCGAGGTGCTGGGCGACGACATCACGCAGGAAGAGGCCTTCGCGCACGCCAACGACGTGCTCAAGAACGCGGTGGGCGGCATCGCCGAGATCATCAACGAGTACGGCCAGATCAACGTCGACTTCGAGGACGTGCGTACCGTGATGGGCGAGCCGGGCAAGGCCATGATGGGCACGGCCACCGCCAGCGGGCCCGACCGCGCGCGCATCGCGGCCGAGCAGGCCATCGCCTGCCCGCTGCTCGAAGGCATCGATCTCTCGGGCGCCAAGGGGGTGCTGGTGCTGGTGACGGCCAGCAAGAACAGCCTCAAGCTCTCCGAGTCGCGCCTGGCGATGAACACCATCAACGCCTACGCTTCGCCCGATGCGCATGTGATCTTCGGCGCCGCCTACGATGACAGCCTGGTGGACGAGATCCGCGTGACGGTGGTGGCCACGGGCCTGTCCAACGTCGCCGCGCGCCGCCAGAGCATCCAGGTGGTGCAGGGCGGGCAACGCACCGGCACCGACAACCTGCCCTACACCCCGGCGACGATGGCGGGCGCGCTCGGCGGCGGGGCCGCGCGCGGCGACTACGCCAACATGGCCGTGCCCAGCGTCTGGCGCACCAACCGTTCGCAGGCCACGGCGCGCGTGGATGCGATGTCCTCGGGCGGCATGGATGAGTTGGAGATTCCGGCCTTTCTGCGCAAGCAGGCCGATTGAGATGACGCCGCGCCGCTGGCGCGGCGTGACCTCGCTGCGCTCGGTGGCGTCGGCGGTGCGCCGACATGGCGAATGCACGGATGTTCGTGCATTCGCCGTTTGCCGCCGGCACCGCGCCGGCGGCGCATCATGAAACTAAAATTGCCGGATGTTGCAGCAACGCACGATCAAGACGCTCACCCGCTCCGTCGGCGTGGGGCTGCACAGCGGCCAGCGGGTGGAGCTGACGCTGCGTCCCGCCGCGCCCGATACGGGCATCGTGTTTCGCCGCATCGATCTGCCCGAGCCGGTGGACATTGCGGTATGCGCCGAGGCGGTGGTCGATACCCGCATGGCCTCGACCATAGGCGCGCACGGGGCCAAGGTGCATACCGTGGAGCACTTGATGTCGGCCTGCGCGGGCCTGGGGCTGGACAACCTCTACGTGGATATCACGGCCGAGGAGGTGCCCATCCTCGATGGCTCCGCCGCGTCCTTCGTGTTCCTGCTGCAGAGCGCGGGCATCGAGCTGCAGAACGCGCCCCGGCGTTTCCTGAGGATCAAGCGTGCCGTCGAGGTGCGCGAGGGCGAAGGGCATCAACTCAAATGGGCGCGGCTTGAACCCTTTCATGGCTACAAGCTGCGCTTCGAAATCGACTTCGCCCACCCGGCGGTGGATTCCACCGAGCAGTGCGCGGAGTTCGACCTGGGACAAGGCAATTACGCACGCGACATTGCGCGGGCACGCACCTTCGGCTTCACCAAGGATGTGGAAATGCTGCGCGCCAACGGCCTGGCGCTCGGCGGGGGGCTCGACAACGCCATCGTGATGGACGACTACAAGGTGCTCAACGCCGACGGCCTGCGCTACGACGCCGAATTCGCCCGGCACAAGATCCTCGATGCGATGGGTGACCTCTACCTCGTCGGCCATCCCTTGCTGGCCGCCTACAGCGCGTTTCGCAGCGGCCACGCGCTCAACAATCAGCTGCTGCGCGCCGTGCTCGCGCAGCCCGATGCGTGGGAGCTGGCGAGTTTTGACAGTGAGCGCGAGGCGCCCCAGGGCTTTGCCAGGCCGGTTGCGGCCTGGTAGCGTCATTTTCTGAGCGGTATCGGCGTGGCCGGATCGACCGGCACGGCGGTCACGCTGTTTTGCGGCGAGCCGTCGATGAGCTTGTCCGAATACGTGAGGTAGACGAGCGTATGGCGCTTTTCGTCCACCATGCGCACCACCCGCAGGCGTTTGAAGACGAGCGAGATGCGCTCGTTGAACACCTCTTCCTGCTGCTTCAGGGGCTGGGCAATCTGGATGGGGCCGATCTGGCGGCAGGCAATCGATGCCTCGGCCCGGTCCTCGGCCAGGCCCAGCGTGCCCTTGATCCCGCCCATGCGCGCCCGCGAGAGGTAGCAGGTGACGCCATTCACGCGCGGATCGTCCCAGGCCTCGACGAGGATGTCGTGGTCGCGCCCCAGCCACTGAAAGGCCGTGTCGACGCTGCCGATCTTTTCGCCCGAGGCGGCCCATGCCGCAGCGCACGCCAGCGCCAGCGCACCCGCCGCGATCGCCCGCAAGCCGGGCGTCACAGGTGCGCCTCCGTGCAGCGCTTTTGCAGGTGGGCCAGCGATTCCTGAACCTGATCGACGAGCACCAGGCACAGGTCACCGGCCTTCAGGCGCGCCAGCGCGTGGTCGATGGCGATGAATTCACCGTGGATCTCGGTCACGTAGCTGGCACGCCTGGCGCCTTGCAGGCCCTTGTGCAGCAGCGCGAGCACCTCGCCGTCGGCGCGGCCACGCTGGCAGGCGTCCTGGTAAAGGATCACGTCGTCGAAACTGCTGCCCAGGATTTCCGTCTGCTCGGTGATGTCCTGGTCGCGCCGGTCGCCCGCGCCGCTGATGACCACGGCGCGGTGCGCGCCGGGCATGGCCTGCGTCGCCTGCACCAGCGCGCGGATGGCGTCGGGGTTGTGGCCGTAGTCGGCGATGATGGTGGCGCCGTGGTAGTCCATGACGTTGAAGCGCCCCGGCACGCTGTCGGTGCTGCTCTCGAAGCTTGCCAGGCCCCGGCGTACCGTGTCCCACGGCAGGCCCGTGCCCCAGGCCGCGCCCACGGCCGCCATCACGTTGTCCACCTGAAAGCCGATCAGCCCGCCGTGCGTGAGCGGGATGTCGCGCAGCAGGATGCTCTCGCGCCAGGAGCCCTCGGCGGCCACGATGCGCCCCTCGTCCACGTAGACCACGCGCCCGCCTTGCGCGCGGTGCGTGACCATCACCGGATGGTGGCGGTCTTGCGCGAAGAAGATCACCTTGCCGGGACACACGTGCGCCATGGCCGCGCAGTGCGGATCGGCCGCGTTGAGTACGGCCCAGCCGGTGGGCGCCACGTTCTGCACGATCACGCGCTTCAAGACCGCCACGTCTTCCACCGTGGTGATGTAGTTCAGTCCCAGGTGGTCGCCCGCGCCGATGTTGGTGACCACGGCCACCTGGCACTGGTCGAAGCCCAGTCCCTCGCGCAGAATGCCGCCGCGCGCGCATTCGAGCACCGCCGCCTCCGTGTCGGGATGGGCGAGGGCGTTGCGCGCGCTCTTGGGGCCGGAGCAGTCGCCGCTGTCGATTTGATGCCCGCCGACGTAGACGCCGTCGGTGTTGGTCATCGCGGTGTTCCAGCCGCGGGCGTTGAACAGGTGGGCGATCAGGCGCGTGGTGGTGGTCTTGCCGTTGGTGCCGGTCACGGCCACCACCGGGATGCGCCCGTCCTCGCCCGGCGCGAACAGCGCGTCGATCATGGGTACGCCCACGTTGCGCGGCTTGCCGAACGAGGGCGAGAGGTGCATGCGCAGGCCCGGCGCGGCGTTGACCTCGACGATGCCCCCGCCCTGTTCCTCCAGCGGCCTGAGCATCGATTCGCAGATCACGTCCACGCCGCAGATGTGCAGGCCTATGGTCTGCGCCGCATCGACGGCGCGTGCCGCGATGTCGGGGTGCACGTCGTCGGTCACGTCGGTGGCGCTGCCGCCGGTGGAGAGGTTGGCGTTGTGCCGCAGCACGATGCGCTGGCCCTGCGCGGGCACCGAATCGGGCGTCAGCCCTTCGTTGGCGAGGCGCGCGAGAGCGATCTCATCGAGCCGGATCCTGGTGAGCGCGCTGCCGTGGCCGCTGCCGCGGCGTGGGTCCTGGTTGACGATGGCCACGAGCTCGCGGATCGTGTGCTCGCCGTCGCCCAGTACCTGTGGCGGCTCGCGTCGCGCGGCGGCCACCATCTGGCCGCCGACCACGAGCAGGCGAAAGTCGTGACCCGGCAGAAAGCGCTCGACCATCACCTCGCCGCTGTATTCCTGCGCCGTCGCGTAGGCGGCCTCGAGCTGCTCGCGCGTCGTGATGTTCACGGTGACGCCCTTGCCCTGATTGCCGTCCTGGGGTTTGACCACGACCGGCAGGCCCACCTCCAGCGCCGTGGCCCAGGCATCGTCCACGTCCGCCACCGGGCGGCCCAGCGGCACGGGCACGCCCGCGGCGTGCAGCAGGCGCTTGGTCAGGTCCTTGTCCTGCGCGATGGATTCGGCCACGGCGCTTGTCGCGTCGAGCTCGGCGGCCTGCACGCGCCGCGCCTTCACGCCCCAGCCCAGCTGCACCAGCGAGCCGCTGGTCAGCCGCCTGAACGGGATGTTGCGCGCAATCGCCGCGTTGATGATGTTGCGCGTGGATGGTCCCATGCGCACGTCCTGGTCGAGCTCGCGCAGCAGGGCAACCGTGGCCGCGGCGTCATACGGCGTGTCGGCGAGCGCGGCGCGAATCAGCGTCTCGGCCTCCTCGACGGCCTTGCGCCCCACGTCTTCCTCCGTGTACTCGACGACCACCTGGTAGGTGTCGGCCTCCACCGTCTCGTGCGTGCGGCTGAAGGTGACGCTGCAGCCCGCCTGCGCCTGCAGCTGGCGCGCGGCCGCTTCCATCACGTGGGCGAGCGAGACCGGCAGTTCCGCGCCATGGGGCGCGAGCGCGCCGATGGCAGGAAAGCGCGCGCGCAGGCGGTCTTCGAACCCGGCGATGGCCGCGATGTCGTGCTCGCTCGGTTCGCAATGCACGATGGTCTCGATCGCGGTGCTGCGGGTCCAGAGGTTGGGGCCGCGCAGGGCGCGGGTGCGAAGGATTTGCATGGTGCTGATTCAGATAAAAATAAGGCTCTGAGGCTTGCTTGGCGGGCGCCGACAGCTATCAATCGTGATATTCGAAAGTCTTGATGCCGGCCGCGATCAGATCGGGGGCAATCCCGAGTGCCCACGCGCCGGCGATCGCGGCGAGCAGCGCGGACGTGTCGGGCGCCGGTCCGTGCGCGGGCTGCAGGGCGGCAAGCGTGCCCAGCACGCGCTCCTTGGCGCCCGTGGCGAGGCAGATGTCGCTTGCGCGCGCATACACCGCCCGCCCGTTGTCCGTGGCGCGGTGGTGTGCCAGCACGGCGTTGTCGGCCGAGAGTGCGTACAGCAGCACCTCGCCATCGCAGAGTTCGGCCAGCTGCGCCACGGCCTCGATGTCGGCATTGAGCACGCCCGCGCCGTCGTCCAGCACCACATCGATCTGCGTGCGCAGCACGCGCGGCATCTGCTCGGGGCCGCGCACGTCGTGGTCCGCCAGCTCCTGCCAGCCATCCATGTCGGTCACGATGCCCACTTGGCAGCGGTCGTACGCCAGGCCTTCGTCGAGAATGGAGCGCGCGCTGCTCTGGATCACCGCCGCCTCGGCCAGGCGGTTGGTCAGCAGGCGGTGCGCGCCGGCCCAGTGGGCGGTGTTGCTGGTTTGCGTGCGCCGTCCGGCGATGAACATGCCCTCGCTGCTCGCGATGCCGGTGAGCTTGCCCGAGAGCTGCAGCAGCCAGCCCACGAGCCGCGCGATGAAGGCATTGGCGCGTGTGCCGGCCACGCCCACGATGGGGATGCGCCCGGCGTGGCTGCCTTTTTCGCCGCTGCCTGGGAACAGGTGCTCGACGATCGCCTGCCCCACCGGGCGCGGCGCCCCGCTGGAGGGCTTGAGGTGCATCAGCAGACTCGGGCCGGCGTTCACTTCCACGATGGCGCCGCCCTGTTCCTTCATCGGGCGGCTGGCGTCCCTGAGCACCATGTCCATGCCCGCGATGTCCAGACCCACGACGCGCGCCGCCAGCTCGGCGTGATAGACCACGTCCGGGTGCAAGTCATCGGTGCAGTCGATGGCCATGTTGCCGTTGCGCTGCAGCAGCACCTTGCGGCCGACCGCCACCACCGTGTCGGCCGTCACTTCCTGGCGCGCCAGCTCCAGCTGGATGTTGGGCAGCTGCAGATCCAGCAGTTCCAGCGGAAATTCTTCCTCGACGCCGCGGCGCGGGTCGCGGTTGAGCTCCTGCACCAGCTGCGCGAGCGTGCGCTGGCCGTCGCCCACGACGAAGACCTGCTCGCCGCGGCAGGCTGCCACCACCTTGCCTCCGACCACGAGCACGCGGTGCTCGGTGCCTTCGATGAAGCGCTCGACGATGACTTGCGAGCCTTCCTTCTCCGCCAGCGGGAAGGCGGCGCGGATGTTTTTTTCTCTGTGCAGCTCCAGCGTCACGCCGCGCGCGTGGTTGCCGTCGCTGGGCTTGACCGTGACGGGCAGACCGATGTCCTGCGCCGCTTCCCAGGCTTCGTCGGCGCTCGCGACGATGATGCCTTCGGGCACAGGGACCCCGGCGGCCGCGAGCAGGCGCTTGGTCAGGTCTTTGTCCTGCGCGATGCCCTCGGCAATGGCGCTGGTCTGATCGGTCTCGGCCGTCCAGATGCGTCTTTGCGCCGCACCGTAGCCCAGCTGCACCAGGTTGCCGTCGTTCAGGCGCACGTGGGGGATGTGGCGCTCGAGTGCAGCGTCAACGATGCAGGCTGTGCTCGGCCCCAGGTAGTTGTCGTCTATCGTGGTCTTGATGGCCTGGATCGCGCTCTTGAGATCGAACGGTTCGTCGTTGATCGCGGCCATGATGAGCGCGTGACCCTGCGCCAGGGCCGTGCGCGCCACCGCTTCCTCGGGGCAGCGAAACACCATGCGGTAGGTGCCGCTCGTCGAGGTCTCGCGCGTCTGTCCGAACTTGGCCGGCATGCCCGAGAGGTTGAGCAGTTCGATGACGATGTGCTCGAGCACGTGGCCCATCCAGGTGCCCTCGTGCAGCCGTTCGATGAAGCCGCCGCGCTCGCCCACGCCGCAGTGGTGCTCGACCAGGTCGGGCAGCCAGGCGGTCAGGCGCTCGTTGAAGCCGGGAACCTTGTTGGAAGGGTATTGCTCCAGTGCTCCGAGCGCCAGCCAGACTTCCAGCGCCGGGCGGTAGGTCCAGATGCTCGGCCCTCGCAGGTAGGTGGCGCGCAGCAGTTGGATGTCTTCAAAGCGTGGCATGGCTTGTATGGTTAGGTTTCAAGAAACGTGCGCCGGGGCGCGGATGCGAATGATGCCGCAAGCCGCTGTCAGCCACTTGCATGCCATTTGCGTTACTGTGCGTTGTACGTCGTGCGTGTGCCCCGGCCTTCATCCGGGTAGACGCCTCCCATGAGGCGGCTGCGGCGCGCACGCGGTGTCCAGACAACGAACAATGCAACATCACGATCAAAAGGGTGGCCCGGACGCCCTGACGCAACCTTTGAATCATGGCTGGCAGGACGTGCTGGCACCCAGTGAAAACGTACGGGCCGCTTTCGAGGTTGACCTTGACGCCGATCTGCGCTTCGCGCCGGGCTCCCTGGCCCTGACCGACACCCGCCTGCTGGCGCGTGACGGGCAGGGCCGATGGCTGCAGTGGCCGCTCGCCAAGGACCTCACCCTGCAGGAATTTGACGCCGCGGGCGTGGGCACGCTGGAACTGCACGGTGCCCGGGGGCGGCTGGCGCTGTGGCGCTTCACGCTCTCGCATCATTCGAAGGCGCTGGAGTTTCAGCACCATTTCACGCGCAGCATCGAGCATCTGGGCGAGCCCCATGCCGAGGCGCCCTCCGCCGAGGAGGAGGGCCGTTGTCCCCATTGCCACACGCCCCTGCCCGAGGGCAGCGACGAATGCCCCGTCTGCGGCGCGCGCGAAGAGGAGCCCGCCGCCTCCACCTGGGTGCTGTTGCGGCTGTGGCGCTTCGCCAGACCGTACCGCAAGAAGCTGCTGCTGGGCTTCGTGCTCACGCTGCTGTCCACCGCGGCCACGCTGGTGCCGCCCTATCTGACGATTCCGTTGATGGACGACGTGCTGATCCCGTTTCAGGACGGCAAGCACATTCCGGCCTCGCTCGTTGCGCTGTATCTGAGTGGGCTGCTCGCGTCCGCGCTGCTGGCCTGGGGTTTGGGTTGGGCCCGCACCTGGGTGCTGGCGCTGGTCTCCGAGCGCATCGGCGCCGATCTGCGCACCGCCACCTACGAGCACCTGCTGCGCCTGTCGCTCGATTACTTCGGCAGCAAGCGCACGGGTGACCTGATGGCGCGCATCGGCTCGGAAACCGATCGCATCAACGTCTTTCTCTCGCTGCACGCGCTCGATTTCGCCACCGACGTGCTGATGATGGTGATGACGGCCGTCATCCTGGTGTCGATCAGCCCCTGGCTCGCGCTCGTCACGCTGGTGCCGCTGCCCTTCATCGCCTGGATGATCCACGGCGTGCGCGACCGCCTGCGCACCGGCTTCGAGAAGATGGACCGCATCTGGAGCGAGGTGACCAACGTGCTGGCCGACACGATTCCCGGCATCCGCGTGGTCAAGGCCTTTGCCCAGGAATCGCGCGAGGCCGAGCGCTTTCGCCTGGCCAACCAGCGCAACCTGCAGGCCAACGACCGGCTGAACAAGACCTGGAGCCTGTTTTCGCCCACCGTCACGCTGATGACCGAAATCGGCCTGCTCGTGGTCTGGGCCTTCGGCATCTGGCTGGTGGCGCACGAGCAGATCACGGTGGGCGTGCTTACCGCCTTCATCGCCTACATCGGGCGCTTTTACACGCGGCTCGATTCCATGAGCCGCATCGTCTCGGTCACGCAGAAGGCCGCCGCCGGTGCCAAGCGCATCTTCGACATCCTGGACCACGTGAGCAACGTGCCCGACCCGGTCAACCCGGTGCGCCTGCCCCGGGTGGAGGGGGCGATCGCGCTGCGGGATGTGGTGTTTCGCTACGGCAGCCGCACGGTGATCAAAAACCTGTCGCTCACCATCCGCCCGGGCGAGATGATCGGACTCGTGGGTCACAGCGGCTCGGGCAAGAGCACGCTGGTGAACCTCATCAGCCGCTTCTACGACGTGGCCGACGGCTCGATCAGCGTCGATGGTGTCGACATCCGGCGCATGGCAGTCAGCGACTGGCGCCGCCACATCGGCCTGGTGCTGCAGGAGCCCTTCCTGTTCTTCGGCACCGTGGCCGAGAACATCGCCTACGGCAAGCCCGAGGCCACGCGTGAAGAAATCATCGCCGCCGCGCGCGCCGCCCACGCGCACGACTTCATCCTGCGCCTGCCGCTGGGCTACGACTCACTCGTGGGCGAGCGCGGCCAGGGCCTGTCGGGCGGTGAGCGCCAGCGCATCAGCATCGCGCGCGCGCTCTTGATCGACCCGCGCGTGCTGATTCTGGACGAGGCGACCTCGGCCGTCGACACCGAGACCGAGAAAGAAATCCAGAAGGCGCTCGACAACCTGGTGCAGGGGCGCACGACCATCGCCATCGCCCACCGCCTGTCCACGCTGCGCAAGGCCGATCGTCTGGTGGTGATGGATCGCGGCGAAATCGTCGAGATTGGCCCGCACGATGAACTCATGGCGCGCGAAGGCGCCTACTGGCGCCTGTACCAGGCACAGGTGCGCCGCGCGGCCGAAGAAGAAGAGGTGATCGCATGAGCCGTCTGTATGAACTCAGGCGCAACGCCCATGGGCGCCTCGTGCTGCACATGGCCGACGGCAGCGAGCACGTGGGCGTCACGCCCGTGCGGGCGTTTCCGATCGCCGCGCCCGACGAGGGGCTGTCGCTTGTCGGGCCCGAGGGCAACGAGCTGATCTGGATAGCGCGGCTGGCTGAGCTTGCGCCCGAGGTGCGCGCGCTGATCGAGGAAGACCTGCGCGTGCGCGAGTTCCTGCCCGCGATCACGCGCATCGTCTCGGTGTCGAGCTTTTCCACGCCCAGCACCTGGCAGGTTCAGACCGATCGCGGCGCCGCCACGCTGGTGCTCAAGGGCGAGGAAGACATCCGGCGCCTGGCTCCGCGCACGCATCTGCGCATCAGTGCGAGCGATGGCGTTCAGTTCCAGATCGCCGACCTCACCCAGCTGGACAAGGGCTCACGCAAACTTCTTGAGCGGTTTTTATAGCTGCAAGCGCAGTACAGGTATTTGTTTTAGGCTGTTTTTATCCCGAACCGTGACGGCGACCGCGGATCGGGTGGCCAGCTATTTTGTAACAAAATCTGAAAAAACCTTCATTTGCCCTCTTGTTTGCCGTAATGCAGGTACGACGTAGTGCTAGCTGTATCTGCTGGTCGCTGCCGCCATCGAGGAGCACCGCCATGCCACTGTCACCTGTAGAACGAACCGCCGCGCAGTGGTCGCAGTCGCGTCCGCAAAGCGACCTGTATTCCACGGGCGCCTCTGGGGCCGTGCCCGTGCGACCGATCAACCCGGCCAATCCGGTTGAATCCACCAACGAGCTGGGCGCGGGCGCGATCGTGCGCCTGTCCGAGAAAACCGGCCTGCCCGATCCCATCCAGCGCGACTGGACGCTGGCCGAGCCGCAAAAGGAAAAGCCCCAGGAGGTCGAGCCGCCGCCGCGTGATCCGCCCCTGTACCAGCAGCTCATCGACATCGTGCAGTCCATGTGGCGTGCCAGCGGCCAGGCGGTGCAGCTGGCGGAGGACATGAACCAGACCACGCTGGATGCGCGCCTGAATCAGCAGGTGCCGCCGCCTGCGCCCGACAAGCCGCTCACCTACGCCGACCCGTCCATCAAGCGTACCGGGGGTCTTTGAGCCTCGGGTTGGCGCGCCGGGCAACTGTGCGCCTGCCTGGTGGGGAGCGTCTGCAGAGCCCGGATTCAAAGGGTAGCCTCACGCTACCCTTTTTTGTTTGACGATGACTCTAGCCCGGCATTTCGCTGGACTACGCCTAAGCCCGCTACAGCAGGTTTATCAATGGCTTAGGCGAGTTCAACATATGCCGGTGCTTTCCGAAACTTGACCCGGCTTCCGGTCGCGTGGCTCCCATGTGGCTCTTGGAAACCGAGGTTTCCGAGGAGTCATCATGGCAAGAATCAAGCTCACCAAATCCGTCGTCGATGCCGCCAAGCCCCAGGCGCAGGCCGTCGAACTCCGGGACACCGTGGTGCCCGGCTTCCTGTGCAAGATCACCCCAGCCGGCCGCAAGGTGTTCATGCTCCAGTACCGCACGAACGCCGGCGAGCGCCGCAAGCCTGCTCTGGGCCAGTACGGGGAATTGACCGTCGAGCAGGCCCGCGTCATGGCGCAGGAGTGGCTGGCCGAGGTTCGCCGGGGCGGTGATCCGAGCGCAGCCAAGAACGCCGCCCGCAAGGCGCCGACCATGAAGGAGTATTGCACCACCTTCATGGAGGATTACTCCAAGCAGCGCAACAAGCCCAGCACGCAGCGCGGCTATCAGGGCGTCATCGACCGTTGCATCATCCCGATCATGGGCCGGATGAAGGTGCAGGACGTAAAGCGCCCGGATGTGGCTGCGCTGATGAAGAAGCTGGCCTACAAGCAGGCTGAGGCCAACCGCACCTTTGGCGTGCTGCGCAAGATGTTCAACTTGGCCGAAGTGTGGGGGCTGCGCCCTGACGGTACGAATCCTTGCCGTCACGTCCCGATGTACCCGCCCGGCAAGGAAACTCGCCTCATCGTGGACGATGAACTGGTGCGGATCTTCCGCCACCTGGAGAAGCTGGAGGCGGAAGGGCTGGAGAACTATGTCATCCCGCTGGCGATCCGCCTGCAATTCGAGTTTGCCGCCCGCCGCTCCGAAATCTGCCCGCTCGAATGGGACTGGGTTGATCTGGAAAAGCGCCGCGTCGTCTGGCCCGACAGCAAGACCGGCGGCATTTCCAAGCCCATGAGCGAGGAAGCCTATCGGCTGCTGTCCACCGCGCCGCGCCGGCAGGGCTGCCCCTACGTCCTGCCGTCGCCCAACGACCCGGCCCGGCATCTGACGCATGGCGAACACTATGGCGGCTGGAAGCGCGTGCTCAAGGCCGCCGGCGTGCCGCACGTCGGCACGCACGGCATCCGCCATCGGGCGACGACCGACATTGCCAATTCGGGCGTGCCGACCAAGGTGGGCATGAAACTGACGGGCCACAAGACCGTGGCGATGTTCATGCACTACGTCCATACCGAGGACAAGCCGGTGCGCGATGCGGCCGAGTTGGTGGCAAGCCGGCGCCAAGCCATCACGGGCGCGCGGCAACTTGCGGAGGTGGCAGCATGAACGGGCGTCGATCAACCATAGCATCGCCCGCAGCACCGCCGGCGTTGCTGGGCGACATTCGGGCACTGATCGAGGCGGCGCACCAGCGCGCCGCCTCGGCGATCAATGCGGAGCTGACACTGCTGTTCTGGCGCATCGGCCAGCGCATCCATACGGAGGTGCTGGCCGGCCAGCGGGCCGGGTACGGCGAGGAAATCTTGTCGACCCTGGCCGAGCAGCTTGCCCGCGACTACGGGCGGGGCTTCGGGGAGAAGAACCTGCGCCGGATGGTCAAGTTCGCCATCACGTTCCCGGATGAGCCAATTGTCGCGACACTGTCGCGACAATTGAGCTGGTCGCATTTCGTCCTGCTGCTGGCCCTCAAGGAACCGATGCAGCGAGACTACTATGCGCAGATGGCCGGAGCCCAGCGTTGGAGCGTGCGGACGCTGCGCGAACGCATCGACTCGATGCTGTACGAGCGCACGGCGCTGTCCAAGAAGCCGGACGAGACGATCGCGCAAGAGCTGGCCGCCATGCGCGATGCGCAGCGCATGTCGCCGTCGCTGGTCATGCGCGACCCGTACATCCTCGACTTCCTGGGCCTGCGGGACACCTGGCAGGAAGGCGACCTCGAAGCTGCGATCATCCGCGAAATGGAATCCTTCCTGCTGGAGCTGGGCGCGGGCTTCTCCTTCGTCGCCCGACAGAAGCGCATCCAGATCGACGACGAGGATTTCCACCTCGATCTGCTGTTCTATAACCGCAAGCTGCGGCGGCTGGTGGCAGTGGAATTGAAGGTTGGAGACTTCAAGGCGGCCTACAAAGGGCAGATGGAGCTTTACCTGCGCTGGCTCGACAAGCACGAGCGAGAGCCGGAAGAAGCCTCGCCGCTGGGGATCATCCTTTGCACTGGGAAGAAGCGCGAGCAGATCGAGTTGCTGGAACTGGACAAGTCGGGCATCCATGTGGCCGAGTACCTGACGACTTTGCCACCGCGCGCGGTGCTGGGAGAGAAGTTGCAGCAGGCGACCGAGCGGGCGCGATTGCAGATCGAACAGCGCAAGCCGTGACGGCTCTTGCGCGCTACAGATGGATCGACCGCCTAAGCAACGCTGCGCTGGCGGGACACAAGCTGGCAGCCTGCCGCGTCGCCAGCACCGAGGCCGGCGCGATTGCGCGCTCCACTGGCTTGAAGCCCGCGCGCTCGAAGAACGGCGCTGCCGTCGTCGTCAGCAACCAGGCATCACGCCCGCCCTTGTCGAAGGCGCGACGTAGCAGCAGTGCGAGCATGCCGCCACCTCGCGCAAAGCGCGTCGGCATCGGCGCGCGTCCGCCCGCGAATCCGCACGCGGAGGCGTGGATTCGCCAGGGCGACGCCGATGCGCTGGGCAAGGGCGACCTCTACACGGCCCGCCTGACCCTCGACATCACGCCCGCGATGCGGGCGCGCATCAAGGTTTCGGCTTTCACGCAAGGCGTGACCGTGGCCGACCTGCTGCGCGGCCTGCTGGAGCGGGAGTTTCCAGTACACCGCAGGGAGAACACGCCATGACTGCATCCGCTTCGCCTGCCACCGTACCCTTCGCCATCGCGGCCAAGGCTGCGCTCGCAGCACCTTCCGGCCAGCCTGCCAGCGCACCGCTGACGCGCGTGGCGTTGGCCTACATCGAACCGCGTTTCAAGCTCTACCTGCGCTTCGGCGAACCCGCGCGCACTCACCAGCTCGACCGCTGGCGGCGCAGCGCGGTGTTCCTGCCGGGCGCCATGTTGTGCCGCATCCGCTGGCAGGCCAACGACTACGGCACGATCCGCTGGCAGCTCATGGTGATGCAGGCTTGCACGCCGTTCGATGCGGCGCAGCGCATCCCCGGTGTGCAGCCGGGCGCGCGCCTGCTGCTGCACGCCGAGGGCGAGCAATCGGTGCGTGCCGTGCTGGAGCGCATCGACGGCATCGAAGCGCTGGGCATCGCGCCCGCTACCGCCTCGCCCGCGTACTGGCGCACGCTGGGCAATCGGCTCGCGGCGCGCTTGCCGCTGCCCGAATACAGCGCCGAGCGGCACGCCGCCTGGCTGGCCGGGAGGGCGTTGCCATGACGGCCCATCCTCGCTCCCGCCTGCGTGCTCGCCTCGTGCTGGCGGGCCTGTCCGCCTGCGGCCTCGCTGCGCTGGCCTGGGCCTCCTTCGTGCATCCGCTGCCGCGCCTGACCTACAACCCGTCGGACAGCGTGGCGGTCGGCTGGTATCGCGTCGATCCGCTCGACCATCGCACCAGCTCGCTGCCACGTTCGCTAGCTCCTTCATTGCGCGTGGGCAGTATCGTGCTGGTGCCGCTGCCCGCCGAGGCTGCCGCGCTCGCTGCGCAGCGCGGCTACCTGCCGACGCGCATCCCGCTGCTCAAGCGCGTGGGCGCGATCGCACCGCAGGAGGTGTGCATCGCTGGCGGCATCGTTCGCATCGACGGCGTGCCTTCGGCCACCGTGCTGCCTGCCGACCGCCTGGGCCGTCCGCTGCCATCCTGGCAGCAGTGCTGCCGCCTTCGGCCTGGCGAGCTGTTCCTGCTCAGCGTCACCAATCCGGCGTCGTTCGACAGCCGGTATTTCGGGCCGGTCAGCGCAGCCGCCGTGATCGGCGTTGCACGTCCGGTTTGGCTGGAGTCACGCTCATGATCGCCGCCGATTCGCTGCGCATCATCGTGCTATCGGGCGTGTCGTTCCGGCTGCTGTTGCCGTGTCGTCGCGCATGCAGTGCGAGCGCATCCGCGCCGCACTTCGCGCTGCCTCCGGCGCAGCCGTCCCACGTGCAGGCGTCTTGCCTCGAACACGGCTGGCCTGCGGCCATTGCCGTGTTCGCCGGTGCGCTGGCTGCTGGTGCAGCCTTGCCACCGGGCCGCAATTGCCGGGAGCGGATGCGGGAGGCAAATGCGGAAGGCAAGACAAAAGGGGGCGGCACCTGTCGGCCCGCAAAGCCAGTCTGCACATGGAGGTGGCGCAGCACGGAGCGGCTTCGCCGCCGTGCCGCGTGGGGCGCGAGGCCCGCGCCGATGCGGGCATTTCCGCGTGCTTCGCACGACCGGACACGCCAGAGCTTGCATGGAGCGCAACCATGACCGACCGCCGCGACGATGATTTCCGCATCCGCCCCAGCGCCCCGAAGAACCGGGGCCAGGGCTTCGTTTCCAAGGTGCTCAAGCAGGCGGGCAAGGCCAGCGGCGGCAAGTCCACGGTGCGCAGTCCTGGCGGCAGCGGCAAGGGCGCCGGCCAGCGGCCCGGCTCGCGCCTGGGGCGCGGCTATACGGCGGCGCGCTTCGCGGGCGCGAAGCTCACCCCCATGTCGCGGCGCGTGACCATCAAGACCTTGCTGGTGAACCAGCAGCGGGCCAGTCCGCAGTCGCTCGCCAAGCATCTGCGTTACGTCGAGCGCGATGGTGTGGGGCGCGACGGCGAGCCGGGCCAAGCCTACGGGCCGCAGACCGACGTCGCCGACTTCGACGCCTTCAAGGAACGCTGCGCCGACGACCGGCACCACTTCCGCTTCATCGTCTCGCCCGAGGATGGGGCCGAATTGGAAGACCTGCGCACCTACACCCGGCACCTGATGGGGCGCATGGAGGCCGACCTGGGCACGGGCCTCGATTGGGTGGCCGTCGATCACTGGAACACCGACAACCCGCACACCCACCTGATCGTGCGAGGGCGCGACGACACGGGCAAAGACCTCATCATCGCGGGCGACTACATCGCCGATGGCTTCCGGCATCGCGCGTCCGAGCTGGCGACCGAATGGCTGGGGCCGCGCACCGAGTTGGAGATCCAGCAGACTTTGCGGCGCGAGGTGGAACAGGAACGGTGGACGAGCGTAGATCGCACCCTGCAACGCGAGGCCGGCGAAGACGGCCGGGTGCAGATCGAACGCTTCAACGAACCGAAGCTGCAACGCCAGCGCCTGCTGCTGATCGGCCGCCTGCAACGCTTGCAGCGCCTGGGCCTGGCCGACGAGGTGCAGCCCGGCACCTGGGCCGTCCATGCCGATGCGGAGAAGACCTTGCGCGCCCTGGGCGAGCGGGGTGACATCATCCGCACCATGCAGCGGGCCATGAGCGGCCAGCCGCGCGAGCTGGCTGTCTTCGAGCCGGGCGATGATGGCCGCACGGTCATCGGGCGCGTAGCGGCAAAAGGGCTGGCCGACGAATTGCACGACCGCGGCTATCTGGTCATCGACGGTGTGGACGGCAAAGCCCACTACGTCGCGCTCAATGCCCGCGACGAGCTGGCGAACTATCCGACCGGCGCCGTGGTGGAGGTGAAGGGTTCGGCCGACGTGCGCGCGGCCGACAAGAACATCGCCGCGCTGGCGAGCGGTGGCCTGTACCGCACCGACCATCACCTTGCCATTGCCCAGGGCCAGGCCGTGCCCGGCCGCGATCCGCAAGAGGTGGTAGCAGCCCACGTCCGCCGGCTGGAAGCCCTGCGCCGGGCAGGCATGGTGGAACGCGTGGCCGAGGGTCTATGGAAGGTGCCGGACGACCTGACCGAGCGTGGCCGGCAGTACGACGCGCAGCGCCTGGGCGGCGTCGCCGTGGAGCTGAAATCGCACCTGCCCATCGAGCGGCAGGCCCGTGTCATCGGTGCCACCTGGCTCGACCAGCAGTTGATCGGCGGCGGCTCGGGCTTGGGCGACCTGGGCTTTGGTAGCGAGGCCAAGCAGGCGCTGCAGCAGCGCGCCGACTTCCTGGCCGAACAGGGACTGGCCGAGCGGCGCGGGCAGCGTGTGATCCTCGCCCGGAACCTGCTGGGCACGTTGCGCAACCGGGAGCTGGCACAGGCTGCCAAGGACATTGCTGCCGACACCGGCCTGGAGCATCGCCCAACGGCTGACGGACAGCGCGTGGCCGGCATCTATCGGCGCTCCGTCATGCTTGCCAGCGGGCGCTACGCGATGCTGGATGACGGCATGGGGTTCAGCCTGGTGCCTTGGAAGCCTGTCATCGAGCAGCGGCTAGGGCAGCAGCTCGCCGCGACGGTGCGCGGCGGTGGGGTGTCTTGGGAAATTGGACGGCGGCCTGGGCTGTCCCGAAGTTAGTCAGGCTAACGCCAACGATTCCACAGAACGGATTCAACGTAATCCGCTGCCCCCTCCCAACTGGGGTCATCAACCCCGAGAGTAGAGGAGCAGACGCGCTTCGCGTTCGGCAGGTGACTCGTTTAGCAGTTCGTTGGTTACTTGCTCACGCGTCGTGCCAGGACCCGCATCAGGTGTGCGGATCGGGTAATTGCTTTCGCCGTAGGAAAGGCGGCCTTGCTGCATAGCAGCCTCTGCTTCTGCCTTGACTTGGGCACGGGTTTTATCGCTCTTGAAGTGTTCCGGGTGAACGATGACGCCGATTTCATTATTGGCTGGATGCTCGTACGCTGCCGAAGCCATCCCTGGAAGACCCAGGGCAGCCACTGCGGCCGCGGCGGCGATCATGGAAGAAAGGGAGAGGCGTTGTTGGGTCATGATTGAAGCTCCTGACAAAGGTGGATGAAACTTGCATCTCCCATGCCTTGGTTAGGCGCTGAGGAGATGTGTTCATCGTAGGGAGCGCACCCCAACAGAATCTAGACAGCCCGATGAGTTTGTTGTCAGCTTCAGGGCTTCGCGACGCGATGCGGAAACACCAGGGTGAAACAGGTGCGCCCCTGACCCGAGCTTGCCGTGACGCGGCCGCCGTGGGCCTCGGCAATGGCGCGCGTAATGGCTAGACCCAAGCCCGATCCGTCGGTGTCCGGATGGGCCCTGGAAGCATCGGCGCGGTAGAAGCGGTCGAACAGCCGGGGCAGAACCTTGGCATCGATGTCGGCGCCAGTGTTCTCTACGGCCACGGTCGTGGCTTGTGCCGTGCCGGTGATGCGGATGGTGATGTCGCCGGCCTCGGGCGTGTAACGCAGGGCATTGGACAGCAGGTTGCTCACCGCGCGGCGGAACATCAGGCGGTCGCCTTCGATCTCGCCAGCGCCTTCCACCCGCAGCCGAATGCGCTTTTCCTCGGCCACGGCCTCGTAGAACTCCAGCAGTGCCAGTGCGTCCTGGCGCGCGGAAAACCGCTCCTTGTGCGGCAGATCCACGCCGCGCTCGGTCTTGGCCAGGAACAGCATGTCGGACACCATGCGCGCCAGCCGCTGAAATTCCTCGGCGTTCGATGCCAGGATGTCGCGGTAGGTTGCGGCATCGCGCTTGGTCGCCAGCGCCACTTGGGTCTGGGTCAGCAGATTGCTGATGGGAGTGCGCAGTTCGTGCGCGAGGTCGGACGCGAAATCGGTCAGGCGCTGGAAGTCCTCCTGCAGCCGATCCAGCATGCGGTTCAGCTCTTGCGCCAGGTCGGCCATTTCCACCGGTACGGCCTGCACGGGCATGCGCTCGCCAAGCTTCTGCCCCGTCACCTTGGCAGCCCGTGACTTCATGTCGCGCAAGGGCGCCAGCCCCTGGCGCGCGGCGAACCACGAGAGCAGGCCGCAGATGGCGATGGCGGCGAGCACATACAGGGTGAGGCTGCGCCGCAGGCGGTCGAGAAACTGCGTGTGGTGATCCGTATCCGCGGCGATCCAGACCATCAGGGGGGTGCTGGAGTAGGCAGGGGCGGCCTTGAAGACCAGCGTATGGAACCGGGCACCGTCGTGCCGCCACACCCCAAACACCTTATTTTCACCGGCGCTCAGGGGCTTATCGCCGCGCATGGTGGGGATGAACCCTCGGGACTGAAAGACCACCGCTCCTTGTCCATCCTGGACTTGGGCGTAGAGATCATGGTGATAGCTCAGCGCCTCGCCCAGTCGCCGGTGAGCGTCGTCCGCCGAGTTGGCATTGCGCAGAATTTCCTCGATCAGGTGTTGCTTGTCTTGCAGCGCCATCCGATCGAGCTCGACGAAATGCCGCTCAGTCTCGACCAGAAACAATGCGCCCAGCCCTAGCACCACCGAGGCCGCCACGGCGGTGAACAGCAAGGTCAGGCGCCGCGTCAGTGGCAACCGGCCCCAACGAATCCGCAACGCCACCTACTCCTCCTGCGGCACGTCGAGCACATAGCCCATGCCGCGCACGGTCTGGATCAGCTTGACCGCGTGGCCCTCGTCAATCTTCATGCGCAGTCGGCGCATCGCCACTTCGATGACGTTGGTGTCGCTGTCGAAGTTCATGTCCCACACCTGCGAAGCGATCAGGGAGCGCGGCAGCACCTCGCCATGGCGGCGCATCAGCAGTTCCAGCAGGCCGAACTCCTTGGCCGTCAGGTCCACGCGCCTGCCGTTGCGCGAGACCCGGCGGCGCAGCAGATCCAGCTCCAGATCCGCGACGCGCAACATGGTGCCTTCGTTGCCCGCCGGGCCACGGCGCAAGATGATGCGCACGCGGGCCAGCAGTTCCGCAAACGAGAACGGTTTGACCAGATAGTCGTCCGCACCAAGCTCCAGTCCCTTGACACGGTCTTCCACCTGGTCGCGTGCGGTCAGGAACAGCACTGGCATTTGCAGGCCGCGCTCGCGCAGCGATTGCAGCACCTGCCAGCCGTTCAGCCCGGGCAGCATGACATCCAGGATCACGAGGTCGTAGGCACCGTGCAAGGCCATGTGCAGCCCATCGGTGCCATGGGGCACCAGGTCCGCGACATACCCGGCCTCGCTCAATCCTTGGCGCAAATATTCGCCAGTCTTGGGCTCGTCTTCGACGATCAGTATCTTCACCCGCATGCTCCGTTAAAGGTTCCCACGTAAGTGTGCCGCGTTGGAGAGGCACCAACACGAAGCTGACAAGAATGTAATGTTGCAAACATCTTTCTGAAAGGACGGGCTCTTCAGAATCTGCGACATGCGATTCAAAACCCCTTCCTTTTCCGCCTCCCCAGGCCAAGCCATCCAGCGCCGGCGCTTTCTGAGGGCGCTGGCGGCGGGTACCGCATTGGGCACGCTCGATGCTGCACTGCCCGCCTGGGCACTGCAAGACCTGCCAGCAGCCCGTACGGGAACGCCACCCGAGTTGCGTGGCCCCGTCTTCGACCTGACGCTGGCCGAAACCCGCGTCGACTTCGACGGCCGCACGGGCATCGCCACCACCATCAACGGCAGTCTGCCCGGGCCGACGCTGCGCATGCGCGAAGGCGAGACCGTGACGATTCGCGTCACCAACCGCCTGCGCGAGACGGCATCGATCCACTGGCACGGCATCATCCTGCCGTTCCAGATGGACGGCGTACCGGGCGTGAGCTTTGCCGGCATCGCACCCGGCGAGACCTTCATCTACCGCTACACGCTGGAGCAGAGCGGCACCTACTGGTACCACTCGCACAGCGGCATGCAGGAGGTGACCGGCCTGTATGGCGCGCTCATCGTTGAGCCGCGCGATCATGAAACCATTCGCGCCGATCGCGAGCACGTCGTGCTGCTGTCGGACTGGACCGGCACCGACCCGATGCGCGCGTTGGCCAAGCTCAAGGCGCAAGGCGACGTGTTTAACCAGCACCGGCCCACCTTCGTCAAATTCCTGCGCGACGTGCGCGCGAATGGCATGGATGTGGCGCTGCAGGAGCGCGACATGTGGTACGCCATGCGCATGAGTCCGAGCGACATGGCCGATTTGTCCTCGACCGTACTCAGTTACCTCGTCAACGGCAGCGCACCGGGCGCCAACTGGACGGCCCTCTTCAAACCCGGCGAGCGCGTGCGCCTGCGCTGCATCAACGGCAGCGGCAATACGTTCTATGACGTGCGCATTCCGGGCCTCAAGCTCACCGTGGTGCAGGCCGACGGGCAAGACGTGGAGCCGGTGACGGTGGATGAGTTCCGCTTCGGCCCAGGCCAGACCTACGACGTGATCGTGCAGCCCAGGGACGACGCCTACACGCTCTTTGCGCAATCGATGGATCGCACCGGCTACGCGCGCGCCACACTGGCGGTACGCCCGGGCCTGAGCGCGCCGGTGCCCGCGCTGGATGCGGTGCAGTGGCTCACCATGGCCGACATGATGGGCGGCATGGCGCAAGGCGGTGGCCACGACATGGCCGCGATGGGCCACGGCTCCATGGTCGGGATGAACCATGCTGGCATGGCCAGCATGCAGGGCATGGGCGGCGGGCACGACATGTCGGCCATGGGCAGCATGCCCGGCATGGCGCACAGCATGGCGTCCAATCCGTTGCAAAAGCCCGGCACCACCGTGCGCCACGCGCGCACCGAATGGGGCCCCGGCGCCGACATGCGGGTGGACATGCCGCGCACCAACCTCGATGACCCCGGCGTCGGTCTGCGCGACAACGGCCGGCGCGTGCTCACGCTGGCCGATCTCAAGACCGTCGGCGGATCGCTCTATGCCGGGGGGGCCGAGCGCGAAATCGAGTTGCATCTGACGGGCAACATGGAACGCTACACCTGGTCGTTCGACGGCCTGGACTTCACCGACAGCCGCCCCGTGCATTTCCGCTATGGCGAGCGCCTGCGCGTGATCCTGCACAACGACACCATGATGACCCACCCCATGCACCTGCACGGCATGTGGCAGGAGCTGGAAAACGCCTCAGGCGAATTCGTCGCGCGGCTGCACACCATCCCCGTGCAGCCGGCGCAGCGCGTGAGCTTTCTCGTCAGCGCCGACGCGCTCGGCCGCTGGGTCTGGCACTGTCACCTGATGTTCCACATGGAAATGGGCATGTTCCGCGAAGTGGTGGTGGCATGAAAAAGAACCTGAAAATGAACCGACTTACCCCGCACACTGTGGCCTTGCGGCTGGCGCCGGTGGCTGCAGCCCTGATTCTCTCGGGCGCCGCCACGTCCGCTCTGGCTCAGGATCACGATGCGCATGGCGCACACGATGCTGCGGCACAGTCCAGCGCCGCGCCTGCGGCGGGGGCAATGACTGGCATGGATCATGGGGGAATGCCGATGCCCGCGGGCAGCGCGCCAGCAGGGGATGAAGCGCCTGCCATGAATCACGGCAGCATGCCCATGCGAGGCAGCGCTCCGGCTGCAAATCCTGGCGCGCCAACCATGGATCATGGCGTCATGCCGGGAATGGATCACGGCACCGTGCCATCCCAAGGTACCGACAGCGGCCCCGCTTCCGCGATGGAGCACGGCGCGGCGCCGGCGTCCGGCGGCGCGATGGCTGGCATGGGCCACGGTGCCATGCAAATGCAAGGCGGCAGCCCGCCCGCCGATGCGCGCGACCCCAACGGCTATTCCGACGGCTTCGAGCGCGGCAGCGGCAAGTATTCGCTCACGGGCGTGTCGCGCCTGCAACTGGGCGACCAGATGAGCTTTGCGAACCTGAGGGTCAACCGCTTGGAGCGCGCCTGGGCGCGCCACGGCGATAACGCCACGACGTATGACCTGCAAGCGCGCATCGGCCGCGACTTCAATCACCTGGTCATCAAGGCCGAGGGCGACATCGCCCAGGGCAAGCTACAGGATTCGCGCACCGAACTGCTCTGGGGCCACGCCATCGCCGCCTTCTGGGACAGTCAGCTCGGCGTGCGCTTCGACCACGGCACAGGCAAGGATCGCCAGTGGCTTGCGGCTGGCGTTCAGGGCCTCGCGCCCTACTGGTTTGAGCTCGATGCCACGGCCTATCTGGGCAGTGGCGGCCGCACCGCGCTGCGGCTCGAAGGGAGCTATGACTGGCTTCTCACGCAAAAGCTGATTCTGCAGCCGCGCACCGAATGGAATTTCTACGGCAAGAGCGATCCTGCCAACGCCATCGGCAGCGGCCTTGCCAACGCCAGTGCGGGTTTGCGCCTGCGCTACGAAATCACGCGCCAGATCGCACCCTACATCGGCGTCGAATGGCAACACGGCTTTGGCCGCACGGGAGACTTCGTGCGCGCCTCGGGTGGCAGTGCCACCCAGACGCGCTGGTTGGCGGGTTTGAGTTTCTGGTTCTGATCTTTCCCAAGGAGTCGTTTGAATGAATAAAAGCATCCTCATTTCCCTGTTTGCCGCTGCGGCGTTTCCGCTCGCTGCGCTGGCTGCCGGCACGCACGCTGGTGGCCACGACATGCCCGCCTCGCACGGCGACATGAGCATGTCGGAGCACAGCGCCATGTTCGGCCAGCCCGGCGACCCCGCCAAGGTCACGCGCACGATCGACGTGGTGATGAACGACAACATGCGCTTCGATCCCTCCAGCATCAATGTGAAGGAGGGCGAGACCGTGCGCTTCATGGTGCGCAACGCCGGCAAGATAAGGCACGAAATGGTGCTCGGCTCGCTGGACGAATTGAAGGAGCACGCCAAGGAAATGCGCGCCAATCCCGGCATGGTGCACAGCGAGCCTAACCAGGTGAACCTTAAGCCCGGCCAGCGCGGCACGATGGTGTGGCAGTTCACCCAGCCGGGCAAGGTCGATTTTGCTTGCACCGAACCGGGGCATCTTGAAGCCGGCATGGCCGGGCAAGTCGAGGTTGCTCGCTGAACTGATCTTGCAAGTCCTTTGGAACCTCCATCGATTATTCCTCCAGAGATCATCGTGACCACCACCCAACGTCTGCTCACCATCTCAGCCCTGGCCATGGGCCTCGCTCTGCCTATGGCGGGCCATGCCCAGGTCAGCCCCAGTCCAGGCCAGGTGGCGGCGCCTGCGTCGGACTCCATGACCGATGGCGAGGTCAAGAAGGTCGATCCGGACAACGGCAAGATCACCCTCAAGCATGGGGACATCAAGAACCTGGACATGCCCGGGATGACCATGGTCTTCACCGTTCGCGACAAGGGCCAGCTCACCAAGCTCAAGCCCGGCGACAAGGTGCAATTCATGGTCGTCCAGGAAGGTGGAAAGATGGTTGTCACCGACATCCAACCCGCGCGCTGAGCAGAGTCACAACCGCGCCGTGCCGCCGGACGCGGCAGCCCTAGTCACCCCCTCCACCGCAAGAAGGAAGCATCATGGTTCACATTCGTCATGCTCTGATCGGTCTCTGTGTCGCCGCCGCCTCCGTGGGCGTGCTGGCGCAAGGCTCCGATGAGCACAAGGACCACCACCCAGCGGAAACGACCGCCCCTGCGGCGGCAACTCCGGCGCCGGCTGCAGCACCGCCATCGCAGGCCATGAGCCCGGACATGATGGCCGCGATGGAGCAACGCATGCGGGCCATGCACGAGAAGATGGCAACCGCCAAGACGCCTCAGGAGCGGCAGGCATTGATGGCCGAACACATGAAGACCATGCAGGACGGCATGCGCATGATGGAGTCGATGCACGGCCAGATGGCATCGGGCAACCCGCCCGCCGGTATGGCTGGCATGCAGCACGACCCACAGATGATGGAAAGGCGCATGGACATGATGGAGTCGATGATGCAGATGATGATGGATCGAATGTCCACGCCACCGGCTTCCACTCCTTCCAAGCCCTCTGCAAAGTGAGGAGCTCCTCATGACCCATGACCATGCATCCCATCCACAGAATGTGCAGACCAGCGGGTTCTGGCGCTCGCGCTATGCCATCGGCCTGCTCGTGTTCGGCGCCGTCGCCGGGTACTTCCTATGGACCGAACACCGTGCCCACCTGGCGCAATGGTGGCCCTATGCCTTCCTGCTGGCCTGCCCGCTGATGCATGTCTTCATGCACAAGGGCCATGGTGGTCATGGCGGCCACGGTGGTGGCTCCGGAGCCACTGGTCAGGGCACTGGACAAAACTCCGACAGGGGTTGAGGCCATGGATCACACGGGATCGTCGTATGGCCTCTGGACCCTGGTGGTGCTCAACGTGGCGATCTTCGTCATGTTCGCCTTCAGCTTCTTCAAGCCGGCCAGTGCGCGCGACTGGCGCAGTTTCGGGGCGTTCACGGGCTTCATCGTGGCGCTGTTCGTCGAGATGTACGGCTTCCCGCTGACCATCTACTTCCTGTCGGGCTGGCTGGGCCAGAAGTTTCCGGGCGTGGATCTGCTGAATCACAACGCCGGTCACCTGCTTGAATTGTTGTTCGGCTGGGGCGGCGACCCGCACCTTGGGCCGTTCCACATTCTCAGCTACCTGTTCATTGGCGGTGGATTCTGGCTACTGGCCGAGGCCTGGCCCGTGCTCTACGAGGCCCAGCGGCAGGGGCGGCTGGCTGAAACTGGTGTTTATGCGCGGGTTCGGCATCCGCAGTACATCGCCTTCGTCCTGATCATGTTCGGCTTTCTCTTGCAGTGGCCGACCCTGCTGACGCTGCTGATGTTCCCGATCCTCGTGGTGATGTATGCCCGGCTGGCGCACAACGAGGAACAGGAGAGTGCACGCCGTTTTGGACAGGCCTGGCAGGAGTATGCGCTCCACGTGCCACGCTTTATTCCGCGCTGGGGCGCAAGGGCCCAGCCTTGAGCGATGCATCCGATGACCAGAATGTGACCATCAGCATGAAATCAAGGAAGTTGCGATGACGTTGAAACCGCTGATCCTGGGGGCCGTAGGATTGCTGGCCTTGCTGCTGGTGGCAGGGGCGGGCTATTTTTCTCTGCGCGTCAGCAATCGGCAGGCGGCGGCGCCGGTGCACAGCCTGCGTCCCGATGATCCCCAGGTGCTGCGTGTCGGCGCCCGCATCTATGCCCAACAATGTGCGGCCTGCCATGGCGCCAGGAGCGAGGGGCAGCCCAGTTGGCGTGTTCGTGGGCCCGATGGCCTGCTGCCGGCGCCGCCCCACGACGCGAGCGGCCACACCTGGCACCACCCGGACGAGCAGTTGTTCGCCATCACCAAGCAGGGATTGGCCCAGTTGATCAATCAGCCCGACTACCGCACGGCCATGCCGATCTACGACGGTGTGCTGAGCGACAACGAGATCGTGGCCGTGCTGTCATGGATCAAGGCGCAATGGCCGCCCGAGATACGGCAGCGCCACGATGAGATCAATGTCCAGTACCGCAGGTCCTTGTCCCGATAGCCATCCGGACGCGGGATGGACGGGAGGCGTGAAAGGGGCTTGACCTTTCCATGATGGCAAGGTCAAGAATCGAGTCAACTTTTAAGGCGCAGGCATGAACGATCATCTACATCACCACGGCCATGCCGCTGGCGAACAGACCCCGGCAACTCAGGCACTGTCGGCGCTGGACTTTTTCGACTACCAGCGGGACTTCCTCGAACGCACGGTACTTTTCTGGGACACGCTTCGCCAGCGCGCGAACAACATGCTTGAGCATGAGCGAGCCGGGTTGCCGCCGCTTCTGGATTTCAAGCACGAAACGCTGCTGGACGCGCGCCGCTTCGAGCGGCCAGTCAACTATGCACTGCTGCGCATCACCGAAATCGACACGCATTGCTGGGATGACTGCGTCGATCCTGAAAAACCGCCGGTCATCGTCGTCGATCCACGCGCCGGCCATGGCCCCGGCATTGGCGGCTTCAAGCGCGACTCCGAAGTCGGGATGGCCATGCGCGAAGGCCATCCGGTTTATTTCGTCATCTTCTTTCCGGAGCCGACTCTGGGGCAGACCCTGGCGGACGTGTTGCATGTGCTGCGGAGCTTCGTCGAAGAGGTCGCACTACGCCATCCTGGCAAGCCTCCTGTGCTCTATGGCAACTGTCAGGCTGGGTGGGCGGTGACGCTACTGTCCGCAGACTGCGCCGGTCTGGTCGGGCCGGTGGTGCTCAATGGCTCACCCTTGTCGTATTGGGCCGGTGAGTCCGGTGTCAATCCGATGCGTCTTTCCGGAGGGCTTCTTGGCGGCAGCTGGTTGGCGCATCTGACGGCCGACCTGGGAAATGGCCGCTTCGACGGGGCCTGGCTAGTGCAGAATTTCGAAAACCTCAAGCCCGAAAAGGCCGTTTGGGAAAAGTACGCCCAACTCTTCACCAACGTTGACAGCGAGCAGGAACGCTTTCTGGAGTTCGAACGCTGGTGGAACGGTTTTTATTTCCTGAGCCGAGAAGAGATTCTCGCGATCGTTGAGAACCTGTTCATCGGCAATCAGATTGAACAAGGTCTTTTCCGGATTTGCCAGGGTTGCACTGCTGACCTGAGGCGGATCACGAATCCAATCGTCATCTTTGCATCCTACGGCGACAACATCACGCCACCGCACCAGGCGCTTGGATGGATCCCCGCTGTCTACAGCGACACAGAGAATCTCAGGCAAGCCGGGCAGCGCATCGTCTACCTCACAAACCCGCATGTCGGCCATCTCGGCATTTTTGTCTCTGCCAGGGTGGCTCGTTTAGAGCACCGGGCCATCCTGGAGAGCCTGGCTGACATTGAAGCGCTGGCCCCGGGCCTCTATGAAATGAAGATCGACAATCCGTCGGGTGACCCGGACTGCCATAAACCCAGCTACAGCATCCGCTTCGAACCCCGTCAGGTGCAAGACCTGAAAACGGATTACCCGCAGGAAGCTTTTGAGCGAGTGAAACAAGTCTCGACGGTCAACGAAGCACTTTACCGGGCATTCGTCAGTCCTTGGGCGCAAGCGCTGGCCACGCCCTGGACAGCCGAAATGCTCAAGTGGCTCCATCCGATGCGCACCAGCCGTTATTTGCTCTCTGAAGCGTTCAGTCCATGGATGCGCGGCGTTGCCTTGCTGGCCGAGTCGCTTAGCAAGAACCGCCAACCGCTTGCGCAGAACCACCCGTTCATCAAGCGGGAGCGTGAAGCCGTAGGGGAAGTAACCCATGCGATGGGACAACTGCGCGAAGGCCGCGACGCTGCGAGGGAGCAGGCGTTTCGCCTGATGTTTCAAAACCCTGACTTGTTCTCAAGCGTTCTGAGCATGATGGGAAAAAAGGTCGGTGATGGCAATCTAGGGCGCCCCAATTCAGTTTCTGTGCTCGATGTGAAAGACGATCAGGTCGTGAAAACCGTTCCGGTGGGTAAGACGCCCAACGGCATCAGCGTTACGCCTTGACGGTTTAGCCGTCGCGTGCAGCCGCCGGGCAAGCATACAAAAAGTAGAACAAGCCAGATTCGTCCAATAAAAACAGCCTCGACCTTGCCATGCTGAACAGGTCAAGGGTCGAGCCAAACTCCACAAGGACATCGACATGAGCAATCACATACATCAGCACGGCAAGGGAGATTCGGCTGCCTTGGGTGGTGCTCCAGCAACAGATGCTCTCCGTGCAGCTGTCAACGCCACGGCCTCTGAGGCAGCGCATTCCGACATGTTCTATGTCTGCCCCATGCATTCAGAAGTGCGGCAGAAGCAACCGGGTCGCTGCCCCAAGTGCCAGATGCACCTGGTGCCCGAGGGCGAAGCGGCACATGGCCACCATCACCACGGCCATGCCGCTGGCGAACAGACCCCGGCAGCTTCTGCAGCGGCGCCCATGGAGGTCCCGGCGGGGACCATCTACACCTGCCCCATGCACCCGGAAGTGCAGCAGGATCATCCCGGCAATTGCCCGAAATGCGGCATGTCGCTCGAACCGGTGATTCCGCTGGATGAGGAGGACAACAGCGAACTGATCGATTTTCAGCGCCGCTTCTGGTGGACCCTGCCGCTGACCGTGGTGGTCACCATCCTGGCGATGTTCGGCCACCGCCTCGGCTGGTTCGACATGAAGACCCAGACCTGGGTCGAGCTGGTGCTGTCGCTGCCGGTGGTGTTGTGGACGGGGTGGCCATTTTTCGTCCGCTGCTGGCAGTCCATCGTCAACCGCAGCCCCAATATGTGGACGCTGATCGGCCTGGGCACCGGCGCCGCCTTTGTCTACAGCGTGGTCGCCACCCTCGCGCCCGGCGTGTTTCCAGACTCGTTCATCGCCCACGGCCGCGTCGCCGTCTATTTCGAGGCGGCGGTCGTCATCATCTCGCTGACCATGCTGGGTCAGATCATCGAATTGAAGGCGCGCTCGCAGACTTCGGCGGCCATCAAGGCTCTGCTGGGCCTGGCCCCCAAGACGGCGCGCCGCATCAATGCCGACGGCAGCGAGGAGGACGTGCCTTTGAACCATGTTCACGTCGGCGACCTGCTGCGCGTGCGGCCCGGCGAGAAAGTGCCCGTCGATGGCGTGGTGACCGAGGGCAGCAGTGCCGTCGATGAATCCATGCTCACCGGCGAGCCCGTGCCGGTGACCAAGCGCGCCGGCGACGGCCTGATTGGCGCCACGATGAACACCAGCGGCGCGCTGGTCATGCGCGCAGACAAGGTCGGCGCCGCCACCATGCTGTCGCAGATCGTGCAGATGGTGACCAATGCCCAGCGCTCCAAGGCGCCGATGCAGCGCATGGCCGACGTGGTGGCCGGCAAGTTTGTGGTCGTGGTGGTGCTGATCGCAATCGCGACCTTCTTCGTTTGGGGATTCTTCGGCCCCGAGCCGAGCTGGGTGTTTGGCCTGATCAACGCCGTGGCGGTGCTGATCATCGCCTGCCCGTGCGCGCTAGGCCTGGCCACCCCGATGTCCGTGATGGTCGCCACCGGCCGTGCGGCCACGCAGGGGATTCTGTTCCGCGACGCTGGCGCCATTGAAAAAATGCGCGAGGTGGATACGCTGATCGTGGACAAGACCGGCACCCTGACCGAAGGCAAGCCGGCCTTCGACACCGCCGTCGCCGCCCCGGGCTACACCGTGAACGAGGTGCTGCGCCTGGCGGCCAGCCTGGACCAGGGCAGCGAGCATCCGCTGGCCGATGCCATCGTCAGCGCAGCGCGCGAGCAGGGCCTGGCGCTGGCCAAGCCGGTCGACTTCGAGTCGGGCAGCGGCATCGGCGTGCGCGGCGTTGTGGAGGGCCGGCGCCTGGCGCTGGGCAACACTACCCTCATGGAGCAGGAAGGCATCAAAGTGGACGCCCTGAAAACCGATGCTGAGCGCCTGCGCGGCGAAGGGGCCAGCGTCATGCACCTGGCCGTCGATGGCCAGCTGGCCGGCCTGCTGGCCGTGACCGACCCCATCAAGTCCAGCACGCCCGAGGCCATCCACACCCTGCACGCCAGCGGCCTGCGCATCGTCATGGCCACGGGCGATGGCCTCACCACGGCCAGGGCTGTGGGCACCCGGCTGGCCATCGACGAGGTGCACGGCGAGGTCAAGCCCGCCGACAAGCTGGCCCTGGTCGAGAAATTGCAGCGCGAGGGCCATGTGGTCGCGATGGCCGGCGACGGCATCAACGATGCGCCGGCGCTGGCCCGGGCCGACGTGGGCGTGGCCATGGGAACGGGCACCGACGTGGCGATGAACAGCGGCCAGGTCACCCTGGTCAAGGGCGATCTGCGCGGCATCGCGGCCGCGCGCGAGATATCCATCGACACGGTGCGCAACATGCGGCAGAACCTGTTGTTCGCCTTCATCTACAACGGTATCGGCGTGCCCATCGCCGCCGGCGTGCTTTATCCCATCACGGGCTGGTTGCTGTCTCCATTGATTGCAGCCCTGGCCATGAGCCTGAGCTCGGCCTCGGTGATCTTCAACGCACTGCGGCTACGGCGCGCGCGAGCCTAACCCGCATCGAGACAATCAAAGAGAGGTTACCGATCATGATGAACGGAATGTATATGAACGACATGGCGTGGTGGTTTAGCGCCCACTGGTTGATGATGCTGCTGGGTGCGGTGGTGATCGTGCTGCCGTTTTGGAAGATCTTTGCCAAGGCAGGTTTTTCCGGCTGGCTCGGCCTGCTGATGATCGTCCCCATGGTCAACCTGATCGCGCTGTACGTGCTTGCGTTCTCGGACTGGCCGAGATCGAAACGCGCCGACAAGTTGGATTCCGGTGACATGAATCCAGGATCTCGGTGACCTCGCATGCGCGGTAACTGGGCCGCCCGCGGGTAGATGAGCCACGAAGGCGCTTCTTTCCCGGGACGGCTCTCTGATCCGCGGCAAGTTGTCACACATCCAGCACAGCGAACATCCCACCATGGTTTCCATCCGAAGCATCGTCACGCAATGGGGTCGCCGGATTGTCGGCGGCCTCATCGTAGCCTTGCTGTTCTCGCAGATGGCGCTGGCGATGTATGCCTGCCCCAAGCAGGATGCGGATACGCACGCGGCATCGATGCAGATGGCGGGCATGGTCATGGACGAAGCCACCGGCATGTCCGCCATGCCGGATTGCCATGCCATGCCAGGGACGATGGACGACGAGTCTCCGCAGTTGTGCCGTGCCCATTGCGGCGGTGACGGCAAGCCCGCGCCGTCTCCGCAAGGACTGGACATTCCATCTATTGCGGCGGCCCATGCGGTCTGGATTGCCTACCTGCTTCCCGTGGTGCCCGACCCGCAATCATCGACCGGCGCCAGGTCTGACCCAGCGTGGCTCGACCACCGAACGGGCTCTCTCCCCCTCTATCTCACTTTCCAGGTCCTGCGCAATTGACACACCAGGTCGTGCCCGCCGTGCATTGGCACGGCAGAACACGTGACTTCGTGGCTATCAATTTCGAGGACCATCATGCTTGTTTCTTCCTCCGGCGCTCCCGGCGAGCGTTGCGCCGCGCCTGGCCGTGGCGTCATGTGTGCGATCTCGTGCCGCACACCGATACATCGGCTGAGCATCGTGAGCATCGCCCTGGCTGGCAGCATGCTCGCTTCCAGCGGGGCCTACGCGCTCAGCTTTGCCGAAGCGCGGGAAATCGCTGAACAGCAAAGCCCGCGCGTTTCCGCGCAGCGATTGCAGATCGATGCGGTCGAGTCCGCGCAGAAGGCCGCCGGCACGCTGCCCGACCCCAAGCTTTCCGTTGGCCTCGAAAACTTCCCCATCAGCGGCATGGACCGCTGGAGCCTGACGCGCGAGCCCATGACCATGCAGCGCCTCGCCCTCATGCAGGAGGTGCCGAACCAGGCCAAGCGCGATGCCAAGGTTGCCAGCGCCCAGGCGCGCGTGGAACGCGAACGCGCGGCGCTGGTTTTGCAGCGCCTGCAGATACGGCAGGAGCTCGGCCTGGCCTGGATTGCCGCGCAGGCCGTGGAACAGCGCGATCAACTGCTCGCCGAACTGCTGGCCGAGAACCAGCGCCTGCAAGACAGCCTGCCCGCGCGGGTGGCTGGCGGGTCGGCCCAGGCGGGCGACCTGCTGGCCGCACAGCAGGAGGCGCTGGCGCTGTCGGACCGGCGCGACGACCTGCAGCGCGACCGGGCCAAGGCACGTGCCATGTTGCGGCGGTGGGTGGGGCCACGCGCCGACGAGGCGCTGCAGGGCGACACCGGCGCCTTGGTGCGGCCCGTGGCACAACTGCGCACCGAGCTCTCCAGCCACGCCGAGCTGGCGCTGTACCCGGCCATGCAAAGCATCGCACGGGCAGAGTCCCACGAGGCGCAGTCGGAATCGCGTGGCGACTGGTCCTGGGAGCTCGCCTACAGCCGGCGCGATCGACGATGGGGCGACATGGTGTCGTTCCAGGTGACGTTCGATCTGCCATGGCAAAAGGATAGACGCCAGACCCCGATGATCCAGGCCAAGCAGCGCGAGCTGGAGCGCCTGGAAGCTGAGCAGGAAGACGTGTCCCGGCGGCATTTGCAGGAGCTTGACGACAGCGCGGCCGAACTGCAGGCCCTGGACAGCCAGATCGAGCGCCTCAAGTCCACCGGGCTGCAGTTGGCGCAGGGGCGAGCGGAGCTTGCTCTGAGCAACTACCGGGCCGCCAAGGGCGACCTGAGCGCCGTGCTCGGCGCACGCGCCCAGGTGCTGGAGACGCGCCTGCGCCTGATCGACCTGCAAGCCCAGCGCGATGGCGTGACCGCGCGCCTGAACAGCCTGATCGCCGATTGAACGGAGCCCACGAACATGAACAATTCTTTGAAGAAATCCCTCGCGGGCCTGACGCTGATCGCCATGGGCGTGGCTGCGGGCTGGGGCCTGGCCCAATGGCGCGCCAGCAGCACGCACGCCGTCGACAGCGCGGCACCCCATGCCGCCGCGGCGGCCGAGCGCAAGGTGCTGTACTGGTACGACCCCATGTCGCCGACGCAGAAGTTCGACAAGCCTGGCAAGTCCCCCTTTATGGACATGGATCTGGTGCCCAAGTACGCGGACGAGGACGCCCAGGGCAGCACAGGCATCAGCATTTCCGCCCAGACCGTGCAGGCGCTGGGCCTGCGCACGGCCGTGGTGGTGCAACGGGCCATCGGCTCCGACGTGGACGTCGTGGGCAACGTCCTGCTTAATGACCGGGATGTGAGCATTGTGCAGGTGCGCTCAGCGGGCTTCGTGGAGCGGGTCTATGCGCGCGCGCCGGGCGACGTGATCGGTGCCGGCGCGCCGCTGGCGGACCTGCTGCTGCCCGAATGGGTGGCGGCGCAGCGCGAGTTCCTGGCGGTGCGTGCGCTCAAGGACGAGTCGCTGACGACGGCCGCCCGGCAAAGGCTGCTGCTGCTGGGCATGCCGCAGGCCCTGGTGGCCCAGGTGGAGCGCACGGGCGAGCCCAGGGGCATCTACACCGTAAGCGCGCCCCAGGGCGGCCTGGTGGCCGAACTCATGGTGCGCCAGGGCATGACCGTTTCCGCTGGCGCCAGCCTGGCGCGCGTGAATGGCCTGGCCACCGTCTGGATCGAGGCCGCCGTACCCGAGGCGCAAAGCGGCCCGCTGCAACTGGGGCAAGAGGCCCAGGTGCGCCTGGCGGCGTTTCCCGGCGAGGTGCTGCGGGCGCGCATCGTGAGCATCCTGCCGCAGGCCAACAGCGACACGCGCACGGTGCGCGTGCGGCTGGAGCTGGCCAACCCCGGCCAGCGCCTGAAGGCCGGCATGTCCGGCCAGATCACGCTCCAGGGCCGCGAGCAGCCTGCGCTGCTGGTTCCCAGCGAGGCCATCATCCGCACCGGCAAGCGCGCCCTGGCCTATGTGGTCGATGGCCCGGGCAAATTCCACCCCGTGGAGGTGCAGCTGGGGGCAGAGATCGGCGACCAACTCGTGGTGCAAGGCGGGCTGGAGGCGGGGCAGCAGGTGGTGGCCTCGGCACAGTTCCTGATCGACTCCGAGGCCAGCCTGCGCGGCTTGTTGCCTGCAGTGCCGGGGGCGGCGCAGGAGCATGGGGCGCATGGCGCGGCCCCGGCCTACACGGTGCGCGGCGTGGTGGAAGAAGTCTCCACTACCGAGATGACGCTGGCGCATGACGCCATCCCCGCCCTCAAGTGGCCCGCCATGACCATGGGCTTCAAGCTGGCCGACCCCCGCCTTGCTGCGGGCCTGGCACCCCAGCAAGCGGTGCGTTTCACCTTCTCCAAGCAGGGGGAGGACTACGTCATCACCGCCATCGAAGGGACCAAGCCATGATTTCCAAGTTGATCCGCTGGTCGGTAGCGAACCGCTTTCTGGTGCTGCTGGCCACCGTCATGCTCGCGGCTTGGGGCGCGTGGGGGGTGCGCAGCACGCCCGTGGACGCCCTGCCGGACCTGTCCGACGTGCAGGTCATCATCCGCACCAGCTACCCCGGCCAGGCGCCACAGATCGTCGAAAACCAGGTCACCTATCCGTTGGCCACCACGATGCTGTCGGTGCCGGGCGCCAAGACGGTGCGCGGCTTCTCCTTCTTTGGGGACTCGTTCGTCTATGTCCTCTTCGAGGACGGCACCGACCTGTACTGGGCGCGTTCGCGCGTGCTGGAGTACCTGAACCAGGTCCAGGGCCGCCTGCCGGCCACGGCCAAGCCGGCCCTGGGACCCGATGCCACGGGGGTGGGATGGATCTTCCAGTACGCGCTGGTGGACCGCACGGGCAAGAATGATCTGGCGCAACTGCGCGCGCTGCAGGACTGGTTCCTGAAGTTCGAGCTCAAGAGCCTGCCCAACGTTGCGGAAGTGGCCTCGGTGGGCGGCATGGTCAAGCAGTACCAGGTGGTGCTCGACCCGGTCAAGCTCGCGTCCTACGGGCTTAGCCAGGAGCAGGTGCGCGCGGCGTTGGTGGCCGCCAACCAGGAGACCGGCGGCTCCGTGCTGGAACTGTCGGGGGCCGAATACATGGTGCGCGCCAGCGGCTACCTCAAGAGCCTGGAGGACTTCCGCGCCGTGCCGCTGGTGGCGCGCGGCGGCGTGCCGGTGCGCCTGGGCGACGTGGCCACGCTGCAGGTCGGTCCGGAGATGCGCCGCGGCATCGCCGAGCTCGATGGCGAGGGCGAGGTCGCCGGCGGCGTGGTCATCCTGCGTTCGGGCAAGAATGCCCAGGAGACGATTGCCGCCGTCAAGGCCAAGCTGGTGCAATTGCAGGACAGCTTGCCCAAAGGGGTGGAGATCGTCACCACCTACGACCGCAGCGCGCTGATCGAGCGCGCCATTCACAACCTCACGACCAAGCTGGGCGAGGAGTTCCTAGTGGTGGCCCTGGTCTGCGCGCTGTTCCTGTGGCACCTGCGCTCGGCACTGGTGGCCATCATTTCGCTACCGTTGGGGGTGATGACGGCGTTTCTCATCATGCGCTACCAGGGGATCAACGCCAACATCATGTCGCTGGGCGGCATCGCGATCGCCGTGGGTGCGATGGTGGATGCGGCCGTGGTGATGATAGAGAACGCGCACAAGAAGCTGGAGGCCTGGCAGCACGCGCATCCGGATCGGCGGCTTGAAGGAAAGGAACGCTGGGAGGTCATCACGCGGGCCGCGGAAGAGGTCGGTCCGGCGCTGTTTTTTTCGCTGCTCATCATCACGCTGTCCTTCATTCCTGTCTTTACCCTAGAAGCCCAGGAAGGGCGCATGTTCGGTCCGCTGGCATTCACCAAGACCTACGCCATGGCGGCGGCGGCGGGCCTGTCGGTGACGCTGATCCCGGTGCTCATGGGCTACTGGATCCGCGGACGCATTCCTGACGAACAGAAGAACCCCATCACCCGCATGCTCATTGCTGTGTACCGGCCCAGTCTGGAATGGGTGCTGCGCCGGCCCAAGGCGACATTGGTGATCGCCGTGCTGGCGCTGGCGACCACGGCCTGGCCCCTGGCCCGGCTCGGTGGCGAATTCCTGCCTCGCCTGGACGAAGGAGATCTGCTCTACATGCCCTCGGCCCTGCCTGGACTGTCGGCGCAGCGTGCCACCGAGCTGCTGCAGCTCAGCAACCGCATGATCAAGACCGTGCCAGAGGTCGAACGCGTGTTCGGTAAGGCGGGCCGAGCGGAAACCGCCACCGACCCGGCACCGCTGGAAATGTTCGAGACCACGGTGAAGCTCAAGCCCAGGGAGCAATGGCGTGCCGGCATGACGCCCGAGAAGCTTGTTGAGGAACTGGACCGTGCGGTGAAAATCCCTGGCCTTTCCAACATCTGGATTCCCCCCATCCGCAATCGCATCGACATGCTGGCCACGGGCATCAAGAGCCCAATCGGCGTCAAGGTGACGGGCAACGATCTGCACGTGATCGACCGTATCGCGGCCGAAGTGGAACAGGTCGCCAAGGGCATTCCAGGCGTGAGTTCGTCACTGGCTGAGCGGCTCACCGGCGGCCGTTATGTGGACGTGCAGATTGATCGCACGGCCGCGGGCCGCTATGGGCTCAACGTGGCCGATGTCCAGGCCGTCGTCGCAGGCGCCGTCGGTGGCGAAAACGTATCCGAAACGGTAGAGGGACTGGCGCGCTTTCCCATCAATCTGCGCTACCCGCGCGAATGGCGGGATTCGCCGCAGCGACTGGCGCAGCTGCCCATCTCCACCCCCATGGGGCAGCAGATCACGCTGGGCACGGTGGCGCGCATCGCCATCACCGATGGGCCACCCATGCTCAAGAGCGAGAACGCACGCCCGTCCGGCTGGGTATATGTCGATGTGCGCGGGCGCGATCTGGCCTCGGTGGCCAACGAGCTGCGCGCTGCGATTGGTCGCCAGATCAAGCTGGAGCCAGGGGTGAGCATTGCGTACTCGGGACAGTTCGAGTACATGGAGCGGGCCAATGCACGCCTGAAGGTCGTGGTGCCGGCGACTCTGTTGACCATCTTCGTCTTGCTGTACCTGACGTTCAGTCGTCTCGACGAAGCCGGCTTGATCATGGCTACCTTGCCATTTGCCCTCACGGGAGGTATTTGGTTCCTGTACCTGATGAACTACAACCTTTCCATCGCCACGGGCGTCGGCTTCATCGCTCTGGCGGGCGTTGCGGCAGAGTTCGGCGTGGTCATGCTCATCTATTTGAAGCACGCTTTGGATGAACGTTGCCCCGACGGCCGACGGCCAACGCAGGAAGAACTGCTGGAGGCGATCCGGGAAGGCGCCGTGCTGCGCGTGCGGCCCAAGGCGATGACTGTAGCGGTCATCCTGGCAGGCCTGGTGCCGATCGTCTGGGGCAGTGGCACGGGTTCCGAAGTCATGAGCCGTATCGCAGCCCCGATGCTCGGCGGGATGGTGACGGCGCCGTTACTGTCGCTGTTCGTGATTCCCGCCGCTTATGTGCTGATGCGCAAGCCACGTATATGACTGTCGACTGGCAGGGCTTCGTGGCGAAGTCCTGCATTGAATCAAGAGTCGTCGTCCCTAGTGGATGAGATCAATTTCGTGCGATGGCCTTTCGATACAAATAAAGTCTGACAAAAAAATAATCATTCACTCATGGATTTGTAGGGGGCCGTATGAAGAATGAATTTTGAATTCGAGCAATCGACAATCACGGGACTTGACACATGGAATTGCGCCATCCCCGCTGCTTCCTGGCTGTCGCGGAAGAACTTCACTTTGCTCGCGCGGCTGAGAAACTGCATATTGAGCAGTCACCACTTTCTCGTGCCATCAAGGAGCTGGAAGAAGAGCTAGGGGTGCAGTTGTTCATCCGTACCAGCCGTAGCACTCGACTAACCCTTGCAGGCAAGTTGTTCTTGAACCACGTACCCCGTATTTTTACCGCCCTGGAGCAAGCTCGTGAAAGTGGGCGGTGTCAAATCTGCCGTCAACGGGTTTCATGGGCAATTGCGCATCGCTTTGTCCGACGGCATCACACCATCACGTCTCCCTGCGTTGCTTGCGCGCTGTCGAGAGGAAGACCCAGAGATCGAAATCCGCCTGTTCGAAGTGCCCCTCGCTCAACAGCTCAAAGGGCTGCATGATGACCTCTATGACGCAGGGTTCTCGATGGCCGATGAAGTGGGGGACGGCATTCTTGTTGAACTGGCCTGGGAGGACGAGTTGATGGTTGCGGTGCCAGCGCGGTCGGCATGGCGGCCAACTGCACTTCCAGATTGGCCAACGCTTCGCGCCGGCGTTCGACGAACTGACGCAGCACAGCAAGCTGCGCGGCAGTTTCATCGCAGTTCGCCGCATCCAGCGCCCGGCACAGCCGCGCCAATGCGCCGAGGCCGATGCCCGCCTCGAAGGCGGCCCGCACGAAGCACAGTCGCTGCAAGGCGGCGTCATCGAACAGGCCGTAGCCACCCGTGGTGCAGGCGACTGGCCGCAGCAATCCACGCAGCAGGTAATCGCGCACGATATGCACACTCACCCCGGCATCAAAGGCCAACCGGGACACCGTGTAGGCGTTCATCGAACACCTCCTTTTCCTCATCCGGCACAACACGAAAGCTGCTTCACGTCCTTGCTGAAGGTCTGCGCCGCGAGCTTCAACCCCTCGACCATCGTCAGGTAGGGGAACAACTGGTCGGCCAGTTCCTGCACCGTCATGCGGTTGCGAATGGCGAGAACAGCCGTCTGGATCAATTCGCCGGCTTCCGGGGCGACGACCTGCACGCCGATGAGCCGTCCGCTACCTTCCTCGATGACCAGCTTGATAAAGCCGCGTGTGTCGAAGTTGGCAAGCGCACGCGGCACGTTGTCGAGCGTGAGCGTGCGACTGTCGGTTTCGATCCCGTCGTGATGCGCTTCCGCTTCGCTGTAGCCCACGGTTGCTACTTGCGGATCGGTGAACACCACGGCCGGCATCGCGGTTAGATTGATGGCAGCATCCCCTCCGGTCATGTTGATCGCGGCACGGGTGCCGGCCGCTGCCGCCACATAGACGAATTGTGGCTGGTCCGTGCAGTCGCCGGCCGCGTAAATGTGTGGCGTGCTGGTGCGCATGCCCTTGTCGATGACGATGGCACCCTGCGCATTGACGGTGACTCCCGCCGCGTCGAGTGCCAGGCTGCGCGTGTTCGGTGTCCGTCCGGTAGCGACCAGCAGCTTGTCGGCACGTACTTCACCGTGTCCCGTGGTCAGCACGAATTCGCCGTTCACATGCGCGACCTGGCTGGCTTGCGTGTGTTCCAGTACCTTGATCCCTTCGGCACGGAAGGCCGCTGTGACGGCCTCGCCGATGGACGGGTCGTCGCGGAAGAACAGCGTGTTGCGAGCTAGGATCGTGACCTGGCTGCCCAGCCGGGCGAAGGCTTGCGCCAGTTCCAGCGCGACCACCGACGAGCCGATCACGGCTAGGCGTTCGGGAAGGGTGTCGCTGACCAGGGCCTCGGTCGAAGTCCAGTAGGGTGACTCTTTCAGGCCCGGAATCGGCGGCACGGCCGGGCTGGCACCCGTGGCGACTAAGCAGCGGTCGAAAGCTACCACGCGCTCGCCACCATCGTTTAAACGGACGACCAGGCTCTGCTCATCCTTGAAACGCGCCTCACCATGTACAACGGTGATGGCCGGGTTGCCGTCCAGAATGCCTTCGTACTTGGCATGGCGCAGTTCTTCGACGCGCGCCTGCTGCTGGGCCAGTAGTTTGCTGCGGTCAATCGCAGGCACAGTCGCCGCGATACCGCCGTCGAACGGACTTTCCCGACGTAAATGGGCGATGTGGGCGGCGCGAATCATGATCTTGGACGGCACGCAGCCGACGTTGACGCAGGTGCCGCCGATGGTGCCGCGCTCGATCAGCGAGACGTGCGCGCCTTGCTCGACGGCCTTCAGTGCTGCCGCCATTGCCGCGCCACCGCTACCAATGACGACGACCTGCAACGGGCGTTCGTTGCCACTGGGCTTATCAGCGGCCCCTATCCAGCCGCGCATCTTGTCGAGCAGGCCGGCGCGGTTGTCCGTCGGTGGCGCATCGGCAAGCGTTGCCTCGTAGCCCAGTCCGGCCACGGCGGTAGTCAGCGCATCCGATGACGTGCCCGCCTCAATGGCGAGTTGCGCTGTGCCCTTCGGATAGGACACCAGCGCCGATTGCACGCCGGGCACTTTCTCCAAGGCTTCCTTGACGTGAGCCGCGCACGAGTCGCAGGTCATCCCGGTGATTTTCAGGGTGGTCATGTATTTTTCCTTTTCTGTGGTGGCTACGGCTGTTGCCGTCAGCCACGTTGTTCTGGCAATTCACAGCTGTCCGGCCCGCAGCGGCGATGTGCTGGCGAGATGAAATCCCAGACCGACACCCCAACCATCAAGGCCAGGCCGACATAGAGCAGTCCACCGCTCTGCCAGCCGTAAGCCCGCATTAAAAACACCGCTGCCAGCACCAAGATCGGGCCTATCGTGCCGAGCGCCGTGCGTCGCCACTGTCGATGATTGAGCCAAGCGATAGCATTGGCGAGTAACGCGATGCCGGCGAACATCGGCAGCAGGATGCCAATGAATAGCCCCTCGTACTGGCTCAAGAAGCCCAGTCCGATGGCCGCGCCAAAGCTGGCGATGGCAGGAAAACAGGCGGCGCAGCCCATCGCGGAAACGACGCTGCCGAGCGCGCCGGTTTTGCCAGCGATGCGCGTGATGAGTCCCATGTGTCGCTCCCGAGTTCGGTTAACGGATCAGCGTTTGAGGCTGGACGGATAGCCCGCGTCCTCGGTCGCCTTGGTCAACTTCTGGACGTTGGTCTTGGCATCGTCGAAGGTGACGACGGCCTGGCGCTTGTCGAAACTTACGTCGGTCTTGCTCACGCCCTCAACCTTGGAAAGCGCGTGCTTGACAGTGATCGGGCAAGAGGCGCAGGTCATGCCAGGCACGGACAGCGTGACGGTCTGAGTGGCGGCGAACACGGGGGCAACGAAAGCGGCGAGAGCGAGGGAGGCAAACAGCTTTTTCATGATGAACTCCTGATTAGTAGAAAAATGGCATGACGTAGGGAAAACCAAGCGCGACCAAGACCAACACGGCGACGAACCAGAAAATGAGCTTGTAGGTGGTGCGCACTTGCGGAATCGCGCACACCTCGCCCGGCTTGCAGGCTGCGGTCGGTCGGACGATGCGCCGCCAGGCAAAGAACAGTGCAACCAGCGCCGCGCCGATGAAGATCGGCCGATACGGCTCCAATACCGTCAGGTTGCCGATCCAAGCGCCGCTGAACCCCAAGGTGACCAGAACCAGCGGCCCCAGGCAGCAGGCCGAGGCGAGGATGGCAGCCAGCCCGCCGGCGAAGAGCGCCCCGCGCCCGTTTTGTGGTTCAGACATGCGCGTGTCCTTTCGAATTTAAATTGGATAGCGTAACCTTACTTCCGTAGTCATGTACGGAGTCAAGCAATATGGAAAACAATTTGGAAAATCTGACCATCGGCGTTTTCGCCAAGGCGGCCGGGGTCAACGTAGAGACCATCCGGTTCTATCAGCGCAAGGGCTTGTTGCCGGAGCCGGACAAGCCTTACGGCAGCATCCGCCGCTATGGCGAGGCGGATGTAACGCGGGTGCGGTTCGTGAAATCAGCCCAGCGGCTGGGCTTCAGTCTGGATGAAATAGCCGAACTGCTGCGGCTGGAGGATGGCACCCATTGCGAGGAAGCCAGTAGTCTGGCCGAGCACAAGCTCAAGGACGTGCGCGAAAAAATGACTGACTTGGCGCGTATGGAGTCGGTGCTTTCCGAACTTGTGTGTGCCTGCCACCTGCGGCAGGGGAATGTTTCTTGCCCGCTGATTGCTTCACTGCAAGGGAAGAAAGAACCGCGCAGTACCGACGCGGTGTAGCCAAGGGAACTACGCCTAAGCGTGCTTTATTTTCCGTTTTCTGAGGTGACGTCAACCGTCAGAAAAAACCGTGCGGCCGACTTTTGATAATTCGTGCTATCGCCTTCTGAAAATGACAGAAACCACCCAGCAGCGTCAGAATAGAGTTAACTTTTTTGTTTCTTGACACCTGCGGCGAAAGGTCATAGATTTCTTCCTGACATTTTCGCATTTGGAGGCACCTTGCAGGGTCAACGCATCGGCTATGTCCGGGTCAGCAGCTTCGACCAGAACCCGGAACGGCAACTGGAGCATGTCGAAGTCGGCAGGGTGTTCACCGACAAGGCGTCGGGCAAGGACACCCAGCGGCCTGAACTCGATTCGCTGCTGGCCTTCGTGCGCGAAGGCGACACCGTGGTGGTGCACAGCATGGATCGGCTGGCGCGCAACCTCGATGATTTGCGCCGCCTTGTGCAAAAGCTGACCAAACGCGGCGTGCGCATCGAGTTCGTCAAGGAGAGTCTGACCTTCACCGGCGAGGATTCGCCGATGGCGAACCTGATGCTGTCTGTCATGGGGGCGTTCGCCGAATTCGAGCGCGCCTTGATCCGCGAGCGGCAGCGCGAAGGCATCGCGCTCGCCAAGCAGCGCGGAGCCTACCGGGGCCGTAAGAAAGCACTGTCGCCCGAACAGGTCGCCGAACTGCGGAAGCGGGCCGCAGCCGGCGAGCAAAAAGCGAAGCTGGCACGTGAATTCGGTGTCAGCCGGGAGACCCTGTATCAATACTTGAGATTGGATCAATAGCCATGCCTCGTCGTTCCATACTGTCCGCCGCCGAGCGGGAAAGCATGCTGGCGTTGCCGGACACCAAGGACGATCTGATTCGACATTACACATTCAGCGATACCGACCTTGCCATCATCCGGCAGCGGCGCGGGCCTGCCAACCGGCTGGGCTTCGCCGTGCAGCTTTGCTACCTGCGCTTTCCCGGCATCATCCTTGGCGTCGATCAGCCGCCGTTCCCGCCCTTACTGAAACTTGTCGCCAACCAACTCAAGGTCGGCATCGAAAGCTGGGACGAATACGGGCAGCGAGAGCAGACCCGGCGCGAGCACCTGGTCGAGCTGCAAACCGCGTTCGGCTTCCAGCCCTTCACAATGGGCCACTACCGGCAGGCTGTGCATACGCTGACCGAGCTGGCCATGCAGACCGACAAGGGCATCGTGCTGGCCGATGCCTTGATCGAACATCTGCGGCGGCAGTCCATCATTCTGCCCGCGCTCAACGCCATCGAGCGGGCGAGCGCCGAAGCGATCACCCGCGCCAACCGGCGCATCTACAAAGCTCTGTCCGAGCCGTTGTCGAACGCGCATCGGCATCGCCTCGATGAGCTGCTCAAACGCCGCGACAACGGTAAAACGACTTGGCTGGCCTGGCTGCGCCAGTCGCCGGTTAAACCGAACTCGCGCCACATGCTTGAACATATCGAACGCCTCAAAGCCTGGCAGGCACTCGATCTGCCTTCTGGTATCGAGCGTCTGATTCACCAGAATCGGCTACTCAAGATCGCCCGCGAGGGCGGCCAGATGACGCCCGCCGACTTGGCCAAGTTCGAGCCGCAACGCCGCTATGCCACCTTGGTTGCATTGGCCATCGAGGGCATGGCCACCGTCACGGACGAAATCATCGACTTGCACGACCGCATTCTGGGAAAGCTGTTCAACGCCGCCAAGAACAAGCATCAGCAGCAGTTCCAAGCATCTGGCAAGGCCATCAACGCCAAGGTGCGCCTGTATGGGCGCATTGGCCAGGCGCTGATCGACGCCAAGCAGTCGGGCCGCGACCCGTTCGCCGCCATTGAGGCAGTCATGTCCTGGGATGCTTTCGCCGAGAGCGTCACCGAGGCACAGAAGCTCGCTCAACCGGATGATTTCGATTTCCTACACCGTATCGGCGAGAGCTACGCCACATTGCGTCGCTACGCGCCGGAATTTCTCGATGTGCTCAAGCTGCGGGCCGCACCGGAGAACCGCCAGGACGGCAACCGAATCGTCATTGCCGGGCGGGACAGCGCACAGGACAGCATCAACCAGGTCGGCCAGGAGATGACCCGGCGCAACCTCAACATCCAGCCCACGCTCACGATCCGGCCCGGAATGCCAGTGCGGATCGTGGCCAGCCGCGATTTGGTGCTCCGTCCGTACCAGCCACTCTTTTTCAGCCGAGGCACATCCCGATGAGCACATCAATCAAGAAATTGCGGCTTGGCCCGCTGCCTCGCCAAGAAGTCACAAAGCTGACTTTCGCTTGCCCGGCCAGCCTGAAAGTCCGCCTTGACCAGTACGCCGCGCTGCACGCGCAGACCTACGGTGAAGCCGTCGATGCGGCGACGCTGATCCCGCACATGCTCGAAACCTTCATGGCGGGGGATCGGGGGTTCAGGAAGGGAAGTACAGGCAAGACCGCGCCGCCAAAACCAGGCTGACGATGCACGGCAACCACGCTGACCACTCCTCGAACGCGCAGCCTAACGCTGCGCGTTCTTCGTTCTGGATAGAGTGCGAAGGAATGGGCTATGATGACCAAACAAGCCCGCCAACCTTTGGCAATCGTCACCGCTACAGCGCGACCCGGCTTGCTTTCTCCAGGCTCTTATGTGGCTCCCAGCCCACAACACCGCATCCCCTGCAAGCGGCACGAAACAGAGCTAACCTATTGTCCCGTATATGGTTTCAAGTCTCGCGTGATTTGCACGAAAGGCTTGACACCGGCCCTTTTTTGTGGCCGGCGGCGTTGGCCACGCCATTGCTCACGTGGCCGGCGGGCACATGCTGTGCGGCGCTCGCCACGTGGCCGCGCTGATCGTCGAAGAAAAAGTCGGGCTCGAATTCACGCAGGAACGGCCCCTTTTCCAGCCCGCCCAGAAACATCGCCTCATCGACCGTGATGCCCCAGTCGAGCAGGGTGCGCACCGCCCGTTCGTGCGCCGGGGCGCTGCGCGCGGTCACCAGGGCCGTGCGGATGCGCATGGTCTGTGACGCGGCCGCCTGGCGCTGCAGGTGGTTGAGTGCGGCCAGCAGGGGCTTGAACGGCCCCTCGGCCAGGGGCGTGTCCGCGAGCCGCGCCTCGTGCTGCACGAAGGCGGGCAGACCCTCTTCCTGGTAGACGCGCTCGGCTTCGTCGGAAAACAGCACCGCGTCGCCGTCGAAGGCGATGCGCACCTCCTGCGGATAGTGCTGGCTTGCGGGCCTGGACTCGGTGAGCACGCGGGCCGCCGCGTAGCCCATGCTCAGGGCCTGCTGCACGTCCTGGGCGTTGGCCGAGAGGAACAGGTGTGCGCCCAGGGGACGCAGGTAGGCGAACGGGTCGCGGCCGCGCGTGAACACGCCGCGCTCGATGCGCATGCCCGCGGCCTGCGCCGAGGCGAACACGCGCAGCCCGCTGGCCGGATCGTTGCGCGAGAGCATGACCACCTCCACGCGCTGCGCGGCGTCGGTGTTGAAGGCGAGCAGCTTGTTGACCAGCGCGAAGGCCACGCCCGGGCCGGGGCTCTGGCGCACGTGCTCCAGCTGGTAGTGCATGTACCCGGCTTCGTCACCGGTCTCGAACAGCCGGTTCTCCTCTTCGAAATCGAACAGGGCGCGCGAGGAGATCGCCACCACCAGCTTTCCGTTCAGGGTGTTGGCCATGGTCTCTACTTCACGAACTGGTTGAGCTCGATGATGGGCTGCAGCACCGCCAGCACGATCAGCATCACGATCAGACCCATGCCGACGATGAGCAGCGGCTCCAGGAGGGTGGCCAGTTGCAGCGTGCGGCGCTGCACTTCATTGCCCATCTGCCGCGCGGCGCGCTCCAGCATCGTCGGCAACTGCCCGGTCTGCTCGCCCAGGCGTGCGAACATCGCCAGCAGCGAGGGAAAGCGCTTGCTGCGCGCCAGGGCCGAGGCCAGCGGCGCGCCTTCACGCACCAGCACCAGCGCATTGAACGCGTCGGCGCGCAGCGCGCGGTTGGACAGCGTCTCGGCCGCCGCCTGCAGCGCCTTCAGGATGGGCACGCCCGCGCCCGCCAGCATGCCCAGCGTCCCGGCAAAGCGCGCGGCGTTGTAGCTGCGCGAGAGGCGACCGAGGATGGGCAGGCGCAGCCACCAACCATCGAAATTTTCACGAAAACCGTCGTTTTTCAGCGCCAGTCGTGCGCCAATTACTATCAATACAAGAGCAATCAGCACGATCCAGCCGTCGTGCCGGACGAAGTCGCTGATCGCCAGCATCACCACCGTCAGCAGCGGCAGCGCGTGCTTGCTGCCTGCGAAGACGCTCGCCACCTGGGGCACGACGTAGCCCACGAGAAACAGCACGATGGCGATCGCCACCAGCGTGACGATGGCTGGGTAGAGCGCCGCGCCGATGATTTTGGCGCGCAGTTGCTGGCGCTCTTCGAGGTCATCGGCCAGGCGATTGAGCACTTGCGCGAGACCGCCGCTGGCCTCGCCCGCGCCAATGACGGCGCAGTAGATGGGGGAGAACTCGCGCGGGAACTGCGCCAGCGCCTGGGCAAAGGGACTGCCCGCGTTGACCTCGGCGCGCAGCGTCGCCAGCAGGTGGCGCTGGCGCTCGTTGTCGGCCTCGTCGGCCAGCGCGGTCAGCGCGCGCTCGAGCTGCAGGCCCGAGCCCACGAGGCCCGCGAGCTGGCGTGTCCAGACCGCGAGCGCGGTGGCGTTGAAGACCGGCCGCGTGAGCAGCCGCTCGGACAGCGTGGGCGCGCCGGCGTGGCTGCTGGCGAGCGTGGCCACCTCCAGCGGCACCAGCGCCTGCGCGCGCAGGAGGCTGCGCGCGGCGCGCGCGGTGTCCGCTTCCACCGTGCCGCGGCGCACGTGGCCTTCGTTGTCCAGGGCTTCGAACGAGAACGCGGGCATGGTGGCGCAATGGTAGCGTCAGACGGCCATCGCCTGCGCGGTGATGTCGAGCGAGCGCAGCCGCAGGTCGGCGTCGAAGATGTCGCAGACCATCATGAATTCATCCGCCTGCGTGGCTTCATGAATCGCGGCCAGGCCGGCGCGCACCGTGTCGGGCCCGCCGATCACGGCCAGCGCCAGAAAATCGGCGATGGCCATGCGTTCGGCTTCGCCCAGTTGCGCCATGAAGTCGTGCACGGGCGGCGCCAGCAGACCGCGCCGCCCGGTGATGATGCCCAGCACCCGCTGGTAGGTGCTGCTGGCCAGATACTCGGCTTCGGCGTCCGTGGGGGCGGCGATCACCGGCACGCCGACCATCACCCAGGGCTGGGCGAGCACCCTGGAGGGGCGAAATTCCTGCCGGTACACCGCGAGGGCGGCTTGCAGCAGGCGCGGGGCAAAGTGCGAGGCGAACGCGTAGGGCAGCCCCTTGTGCGCGGCCAGACGCGCGGAAAAGAGGCTGGAGCCCAGCAGCCAGATCGGCACTTCGGTGCCCGCGCCCGGCACGGCGGTGATCGCCTGCCCGGGCTGCGCGGGGCCGAGCAGGCGCTGCAGCTCGCTCACGTCGCGCGGGAAGTCCTCCTCGCTTTCGATGCGATCGCGCCTGAGCGCGCGCATGGTCACGCGGTCCGTGCCCGGCGCGCGCCCCAGCCCGAGGTCGATGCGCCCGGGATAGAGCGTGGCCAGCGTGCCAAAAGCCTCGGCCACGACGAGCGGTGCGTGGTTGGGCAGCATCACGCCGCCCGAGCCCACGCGGATGCGGTTCGTTGCGCCTGCGATATGGCCCACGAGCACGGCGGTGGCCGAGCTCGCGATGCCCGGCATGTTGTGGTGCTCGGCGAGCCAGTAGCGCGTGAAGCCCAGCGCCTCGGCCCGGCGTGCCGTGCGCACCGCGATGTCCAGGGCCTGAGCCACCGTGGCGCCTTCGCGCACGGCAACGAGGTCCAGCATGGAAAGCTTGGGGGTCGTCATGATCGCCATTGTGCGGTGGGATGCCATTGCGTGGCGGACGTGCCCATAATGCCCGTTCAGACGTGAAAGGAGACCGACGATGGCTTTTGTCCTGACGAGTCCGGATGTGGCCGAGCAGCAGATGCTGGCCAGGACCTTCGTGCACAGCGCCATGGGCGCGGGCGGCGAGAACCTCTCGCCCGCCCTGAGCTGGAGCGGCGCGCCCGAGGGCACCAGGAGCTTCGCGCTCACGATGTACGACCCCGACGCCCCCACGGGTTCGGGCTGGTGGCACTGGGTGGTGTATGACCTGCCCGCCAGCTGCACCGGCCTGCCGCGCGGCGCGGGTGCGGCGGACGGCAAGCTGCTGCCCGCGGGGGCCCGCCAGGGCAACACCGACTTCGGCAGCCCCGGCTACGGCGGCGCCGCTCCGCCTCCGGGGCACGGCCCGCACCGTTACATCTTCACGCTGCATGCGCTCAAGGTGGATCGGCTCGACGTGCCGCCGGGTGCCACCGCGGCCTACGTCGGCTTCATGATTCACTTCGCGAAGCTGGGCGAGGCGACGCTGACCGCGCGCTACGAGCGCTAGGCGCGGATTCAATCGCGCGTGACGCGCAGCACTTCCTCGCGGCTGGTGATGCCGGCGGCGATGAGCCGTTCGGCGTCCTCGCGCATGAGCTGCATGCCCGCTGCCTGCGCGGCCGCGCGGATCTCGGCTTCACCCGATTCGCGGTGGATGAGACTGCGAATGGTCTCGTCCACCGTGAGCAGCTCGAACACGCCGGTGCGTCCCGCGTAGCCGGTGTGCCCGCAGGCCTCGCAACCCGCGCCATGGCAGGTGGTGCACAGTTTGCGCACGAGGCGTTGCGCCAGCGCGCCCAGCAGTGACGAGGAGAGCAGGAAGGGCTCGACGCCCATGTCCGTGAGCCGCGTGACGGCGCTCGCGGCGTCGTTGGTGTGCAGCGTGGCGAGCACGAGGTGGCCGGTGAGCGATGCCTGAATGGCGATCTGCGCGGTCTCGAAGTCGCGGATTTCGCCGATCATGATCACGTCCGGGTCCTGGCGCAGGATGGCGCGCAGCGCGCGGGCGAAAGTCAGGTCGATCTTGCTGTTGACCTGGGTCTGGCCCACGCCCGGCAGTTCGTACTCGATCGGGTCTTCCACGGTCATGATGTTGCTGCGCGTGGCGTCCAGGCGCGAGAGCGCGGCGTACAGCGTGGTGGTCTTGCCGCTGCCCGTGGGCCCGGTCACGAGCAGGATGCCGTGCGGCTGGGCGATGAGGTGCTCGAACCGCGCCAGCACCTCGCCTTGCATGCCCACGGCTTCCAGGCTCAGGCGGCTTTCGCTCTTGTCCAGCAGGCGCAGGACCGCGCGCTCGCCGTGGGCGTTGGGCAGGGTGGAGACGCGCACGTCCACGGCGCGTGTGCCCAGGCGCAGGCTGATGCGGCCATCCTGCGGCAGGCGTTTTTCCGCGATGTCCAGGTCCGCCATGATCTTCAGGCGGCTGATGAGGGCGGCGTGCAGCGCGCGGTTGGGCTGCACCACCTCGCGCAGCTGGCCGTCGATGCGAAAGCGCACGCTCGAATGGCGCTCGTAGGGTTCGATGTGGATGTCGCTCGCGCCGTCGCGCACCGCCTGCGTGAGCAGGGCGTTGAGCATGCGGATGATGGGCGCGTCGCCCGCGCTCTCCAGCAGATCCTCGACCGCGGGCAGCTCCTGCATCATGCGCGAGAGATCGGCCTCTTCCTCGACCTCGCTCACGACGGTGGCGGCGTTCGATTCGTTCTGGGCATAGGCGGCGCTGATGCGCTGCGCCAGCTCGGCCGCGGGGAGCTGCAGCACCTGCGTGACCGCGTGCTTGCGCATCACTTCCGAGAGCGGCCCGGGCCGCGGCTCGGGGCCGTGCCAGAGGGTCAGCCGCTGCCCGTCGTCTTCCAGCAGCAGCTGGCTGGCGCGGGCGAAGGCGTAGGGCAATGGGTGGCGCATGGTCAGGGCCTGTTCACACTATTGCGGTGGTGGCAGGTCACCTGAAAGCGGCTGGCTGGCCGCTTTGGGCTGGGAGGCGGGCGCCGTACGCGTGATGCTGGGTGGCAGCGGCAGGGGTACTTCGCCCGCGCCGCCCTTGCCCGGCAGCGGCGGCAGCACCGGCGCGTCGCTCACGCCGCGCAGCACGGCGCGCGGCTCGGGCTGGCTTGCCTGCTGCAGCGCGCGGATGGCGTCGTAGCGGTCCTGCACCAGCGTGTCGCTGGTGGCGCCGTCGCGGATCACGACGGGGCGCAGGAACACCATGAGGTTGGATTTCTGGCGCGTGCGTTTCTCGTTGCGAAACAGGTTGCCCAGCACCGGCACGTCGCCGAGCACCGGCACCTTGTCTTCGCCCAGTGAATAGCTGTCCTCCAGCAGGCCGCCGAGCACGACGATGCTGCCGTCGTCCACGAGCACCGTCGATTCGATCGAGCGCTTGTTGGTCGACGGCCCGTAGGTGTTGGTGAGCGTGGACTTGTCCACGTTGGAGACTTCCTGGTAGAGCGTGAGCTTGACGGTACCGTTCTCGTTGATCTGCGGGCGCACGCGCAGCATCAGGCCGACGTCCTTGCGGTCCACCGTCGTGAAGGGGTTGACCGAGCCGTTGGCGCCGCCCGTGTTGGTGTACTGGCCGGTGGGGAAGGGCACGTTCTCGCCGACGATGATCTGTGCCTCTTCGTTGTCCAGCGTGAGCAGGTTCGGCGTGGACAGCACGTTGGCGTCGCCTGTGTTCTCGAGGAAATTGGCCAGCGCCCCCAGGTAGTACTTGCCGTTGATGCGCGGCGCGATGGCGGCGTTGAAGCCCGGCGCGGGCTTGGCCTGCGCCAGATTGGTGGTGTTGCCGCTGGCGGCCGCCAGCGCCAGGTCCAGGATGTTGGGCCCGGCGGCGCTGGAATTGGTGCCCAGCAGTCCCAGCGTGCTGCCGTAGCTGCCCAGCACGCCTTGCCACTGGATGCCGAATTCGGCCACCTTGTTGGCGCTGACCTCCACGATCAGGCTTTCGATGAGCACCTGCGCGCGCTTGCCGTCGAGCTTGTCGATCACGGCGCGGATCTGGCGGTACAACGGATCGGGCGCGGTGATGATGAGCGAGTTGGTGCTGGGGTCGGCCTGGATCATGCCGCCGGTGGAGACGGCCTCCTGCACATTGCCCGTGCCGCCTGCGCTGCTGCCCAGGCCGCTGCCCAGACCGCCGCCCGTGCCCGAGCTCAGGCCCGTGGCGGCGCTGCCCGTGCTGCCGACGCTGCCGAGCGTCCTGCCGCGGGCCTGCGTGATGCTGGCGCCGCTCGAGCCGACGGATGGGCTGCCCGTGCCCTGCGCCGGGGTTTCGGCCGCCAGCGCGGCGCGCAAGGTGGTGGCCAGGCGCACCGCGTCGGCGTTTTTCAGGTACACCACATGGATGTTGCCGCTCGCGTTGCCGGTGCTGGCGGCGGCTGGCTGATCGAGCTGCGCCACCAGCGCGCGGATCTGCGCCAGGCGCGCCGCATTGGCGGCGCGCACGATGAGCGCGTTGCTGCGCGGCTCTGCCAGCAGCGTGGTCTTGTAGGAGCTGTCGCCCTGCGCCGCGGCCGTGGCGGGAGCGCCGGCCGCCGGCGTGCCGCCCTCGATCAGGCGCGAGACCAGCGGTGCCAGCTCGGAGGCGATCGCATGGCGCAGCGGGATCACCTCCACGTCGGTGGCGTGCGAGACGTCCATGGCCGCGATGATGTGCGCGATGCGCCTGAGGTTGTCGGCGTAGTCGGTGATCACCAGCGAGTTGTTGCCGGGGTTCACGTTGATCGTGTTGTTCGGACTGATGAGCGGGCGCAGCACCGGCACGAGGTTGTTGGCGTTCTCGAAATTGAGCTTGAAGATCTGCGTGACGATCTGCCCGCCCGCGGCCACGCCCCGCCCGCCGCCGGTCGAGACGCTCACGCTGTCGGTCTGCAGCTTGGCGTCCGCTTCGGGCACCACCTTGTACAGGCCCGCCGCCTCCACCACCGTGTAGCCCTGCAGGCGCAGCGCCGCGAGGAACTGGTCGAACGCTGCCTTGGGCGACACCGGGTTTTCGGTCGAGAGCGTGAGCTGCCCCTTCACGCGCGGATCGACCACCACGTTGCGTCCGGTGATCGTGGCCATGGTGCGGGCCACGGCGTCAATGTCGGCATTGACGAAGTTCAGCGTCACCGGCTCGCTCGCCTGCACGCTGGGTGTGGCCTGCGCGGGTTTTGAGCGATTTTGGCCGCTGGCGCCCGTCCATAAAGCGCAAGCAGCTATCACTACAAGAGTGTTTCGCACGAAAAATGGGGGGCTGGTGAGCATGGAATCAACCGATCGTGATGACGGAGCGCGCGCCGCTGCGCCGTCCAATGATATTGAGCAGGTTCGCGAGCACCGCTTCGCTGCCGGGCGCGGCCGTCGCCTCGCCCGTGAAGCGCAGGCGCTGGCCTACCCACTGGCCGCTGCCCGACAGCCGCAGCGCCCCGTCCAGCGTGGTGAGCGTCAGGCGCGTGGCCTCGCCCCCGTGCAGGCTCACGCGGTAGCTGCCGATGGGGTGCAGGGTCGACAGCCGTGAGGACATGCCCAGCAGGTCCAGCTGCAGCTGTCCGCCCACTTCGGTGCGCCCGTGCGCCCACGCCAGGGTGAGGCCCGTGGTGCTGAGCGCCAGCTGGCCCTGCAGCTGCACCGTGTTCCAGGGCGTGCCCAGCCCCGCGAGCAGCGCGGCGGGCCAGCGGCTCTGGTGGTCGTCCACCCGTCCGCGCGCCGACCCCCAGCCCAGCGCCACGGCCAGCTGCACGGGCGTGGGGGTGCAGCAATCGGCGCTCAGCTCGGCATGCAGGCCTTCCCACGCGGGCCGCAGGCGCCAGTGCACGGTGCCGGGCAGGGTGAGGGCGTCGCTGCTGCCGCTGCCGCCGGTCAGCTGCAGCAGGGCCGAGCCGTTCCACAGCGTGCCCTGGGCGTTGGCGAGCACCAGTTGCCCCTGGCTCGTGCGCTGTACGGCCGAGGCCAGCCAGCGCGCCGGTGCCTGCACGGCGAGCGTGGGCAGCAGACCGAGCAGCAGGCCCGCCAGGGCCCAGCGCCAGGGAGCGCCGGAGGGGATGGTCGTGCGGCGTGCGGGCATCACGGCGTCGGCAGGACCAGAACGAGGGTGCCGCTCCAGCGTGGCGGCTGGGTGTTGCCCGCACGCGTGAGCTGGGCCTGAACCGGCGTGGCCTGTGTGCCGGCCCTGACCTGAGCCAGCCAGGCGGCCACGGCGGCGGCCGGCGCCTCGGTCAGGGTGACCGTGGCTTGCCCCGCCGCGATGGTGAGGCGCGCGGCCGGCCCCAGTTGCGTCTCGGTCATGCCGCGCAGCTGCGCGGGGGCATCGGCGCTCGCGTGTTTCGGTGCGTTCTGCAGCTGCTCGGCCTCGGCCTGCATCTGCTGCATCTGTTGCCACTGCGCGTTCACCTCGGCGTGGCGCGCGGCCGATTGGCGCAGCGCCTTGAGCGGCGGCGCCAGCAGCAGCCACCACAGCAGCGCCAGCAGCACCAGGGCCCCGGTCGCGCGCACGAGCGTCTGCTCGCGCGGCGCCAGCCGTGTCCACTTTGCTTTCAGCGCCTTCAGCGCCGCGCCGTCCGTCATGGCGTGTCCCGCGCGGCGTGAACGATGAGCACGCCCTCTTCCGTGCGCGTGCCGAGCTGTCGCGCAGCAAGCTGCCGATCGAGCGCCGCGCGCTGCTCGGCCGAGAGCGTGAGGCCCGACAGGCGCAGTTGACCATCGGCGTAATCGATGCGCGCGGGCACCTGGTCCGCGGGCAGGGCGTGCGCCGCGGCCGCAAGCAGGCTTTCGAAATCGCGGGTCGAGAGCGCGCCCGTCTGCTGGCGCAGCAGCGCCACTTCCTTGTGCATCTGCACCGGCGCATCGACGACGAGCTTCACCTGCGGAAAGGTCTGCGTGAGCACGCCGCGCACCGCCGCCTGCTGGCGCGCGAGCGCGCGCGCGTCCTGCCAGGCCCAGAGGTTGAGCGCGGCGACCTGCCCGGCAATGAGCAGGCCCAGCGCCCAGCGCGCGGCACGCCACTCGGGTGCGCGCCACAGCGCGTTGGCGCTCGTTCCCAGCCAGCGCAGCGCGCGCTGGCGGCCGTTGCTCGCCAGATCGAACTGGGCCAGATCCCAGGCGCCGCGCGCCGCCACGAGCAGCCCTTCGTCCAGGGACTGCAATGCCACGGGCCGGCCGAAGGTGCGCTCCGCCAGCTCTGCCACCGCGGGTTCGGCGCGCAGCAGCGTGGCGGGCGCCACCCGGTCGGCCAGCCCCTGCGCCTGCAGAGGCATCACGCTCACCGCCTGCTCGTCGTCCACGCCGGTCAGCACTGCGAAGGCGTCGCCCGGCGTGCCGATGAGGGTGCATTCGGGGCCGCCGCTGGCCGTGGCCCCGGGCGCATGGGCCGGCACGATGCGATCCACGCGGTGACCGGCCGCCTCCAGCGTGCGCAGGCAGGCGCGCAGCCAGGCGCGATCACAGACGGCGATCCAGATCGGCACGCCTGCCGCGGCGTGTGGCGCCAGCGCGAAGTGCAGGCTGTCGGGGTCGTCCAGCAGCTGTTCCTCCAGCATGCCCTGGAGCACGGTGCGCAGGCGCTGGGATGATGCGAGTGCGCCCTGCGGCAGCGTGACGCGCTGCCACGAGAGCTGGCGCAGCGGCACCACCGCCACCGTCTCGCCCGCTCGCCCGGGCGCGGGCAGCAGCTGCGCGCTGCAATGGCCGCTGCGCAGGACGCGCCGGCCGTCGCTGGAGAGCACGTAATGCCACTCGACGCCAGCCACAGGCACGGACGGGGGCAGGGAAAGGATCAGGATGCTCATGGCGTGGATGCGCCAGGCATTGTAGGGTCGAGCCGTGCCTGCGCCGTGGTGAGCCAGCCCCCGCGCTCGCGCCAGAGCGTGCGCGCCGCGCCGCGCTGCTTGAACACGAGCGAGCGCTCCTGCACGACGATGGTGCCCAGGCGCAATTGCCCGCGCACTTCAAAGTAGCTGGAGGCCACGTCGTGGGTGTCCACGCGGATCAGGTTGGGCTTGGGCAGGCGGCTCGCGGCGTCGCTCACTTTCGTGAAGTAATGCGCATCGCGCGCCTGCACGAGCTGCTGCGCGTCGGCCATGGAGATGTCGTCGATGCTCGCCCACAGCACGACGGCTCCGGCGGTGTTGAGGTTCACGCGCGTGCGCACCGGCAGCAGCGTCGCGTAGGGGAGCAGTCGCGTGATGGCGGCGGCGGGCACGCCCCACCAGGTGAGTTCATCGACGCTGCGCGGCAGCAGGGGCGCATCGGGCGCGTCCGGGGTGTCGGTGCGCGTGGCCTGCACCATGTGGCTCGCCAACCGGTCGAGGAGCCCCGCGTCCAGCCCCAGATAGCCGAACAGCCGCACGAACTGGCGCAGCGCCGCCGGGTCCACCGCATTGCCTTGCGCCAGGTTGCGCAGATTCAGCAGCCCTTGCTGATCGGTGATGCTGCCCGAGAGGAAGGCGTCGCCCACGTCGGCGCTCGCGTCCGTCACCGCGCCGTGGTCGGCCGCGAGGAAGGTGGACAGGCGCGCCTCTTGCAGCGGCACCGACCAGGGCTCGGCCAGGTTGTCGGTGCCGTCGCCGCGCGCCAGCGAATCCTCGCGCAGGATAAGCCGTGCCCAGTCCAGCGCCCCGATCAGGATCCAGGCCGACTGCACGCGCGCGCGCTCGGCCGTCTCCACCTCGATCGCGCGCCACTGCCGCCACAGTGCGGTCGCCGCGAAGCTGGCCACGAGCGTGACCACCAGCATGGCCGTGAGCAGGGCCGCGCCCCGTTGCCGCGCGGGCCGCCGCGTCATGATTTGTTCCCGCCCACCACGGGGTTGATCCAGTCGCGCGTGATCTGGCCCGAGGGCGATCCGCCGCCGGGGAGCGTGAGCTGCAGTCGCACGCCTTCGGGCAGCGCGACCGCGTTGGCGTTGACGGGCGGCGCCTGCGTGTCGCCGGGCTGGCTCGTGGCGCCGCTGGACAACCCATTGGCCCAGCTGCCATCGCGGTAGAAGAAGAGCTGCCAGTGCGCCAGCGGCATCAGCACCGTCTCGCCGCGGCGCGTGGCGGCATCGGGGCTGCGCGCCCACAGCGCCGCGCGCTGCCAGGCTTCGTTCCAGTCCGCGCGCGTGGCCACGGGCGCGGATTGCCAGCGCAGCCACTGGTCCGTGCCGCCGTCCGCGCGCAGCGCCCAGGCGACCACGATCACCCCCGGATCGAGCGGGCGAGGGCTGCGCCGGGTCAGTCGCAGAACCTGGCCGTCCCAGGCGATCGGACTGGCGTGCTCCAGCGTCTGCACCGCATCCAGGTCGGCGCCCCATTGGTCGAGCACGGTCTGCAGCGTGAGCACGGCGTCGGTGTGCTCGCGTGTCTGGTCCTGCGCGCGCACCATGCCGTCCAGGCCACGCCAGCTCGCGATGGCCAGCAGCGCGAGCACCGCGATCGCCACGAGCAGCTCCACGAGCGTGAAACCGGCGCCGCGCTTGCGTGATGGCTCGTGCATCAATAGCGCCCCACGATGGTGGACAGCCGCAGGACCGGGGCCTGATCGCGGCTCACGCGCGCATCAACGCGGCGAAACTGCGGATTGGGCGTGGGTGTGACCTGCAGCGTCACGAGGTAGTCGCGCCCCGCCTGGGCGCAGGCCGAACTGCTGTCGCCGATCGAGGGCATCTGCCGGGCCAGGCGCACGGCCACGAGCGCGTTTTCGGCACAGATGTGGGCCAGCGTCACATCGGTCTGGCGCTCGCTGTTGCGCACCAGCGCCGAGGTGGCCTGCGAGCCCGCGAGCAACGCGATCGCGACGATGCCCAGCGCCACGAGCACTTCCACCAGCGTGAAGCCGTGCGCGCGCCTGCGGCTCACTGCAGCGCCTGTGCCGTGAAGGGGCGCAGCCCGTCGCTCGCCACCCGCACGGCCTGGCCCGGCAGCTCGGAGTTGACGAGGGTGATGTCCTGCGCGCCGATGAGCGGCTCGGGCCCCAGCCACAGCGTTTTCGGCGTGCGCGGCTGCGTGCCCGGCTCAAGCCAGTGCTCGGGCAAGCTCCCGGGCGCCACGCCGTCGAAGTGAAAACCCGTTGTGCTTGCGCGCCAGCTCACCACGCTGCCCGTGGCACGCGATTGCGCGCGCGCCGAATCCAGCAGCGCCGCCAGGCGATCACCCTCGCGTTGCAGCCGGGTGCGGCCGCCGTCCGCCAGCGCAAAGCCCACGCCCGCCGTGGCCAGCGCCATGATGGACACGACGACCAGCAGCTCCAGCAGCGTGAAGCCGCGCGCGACGAGTCGGCTTGCGCGAGGGATGGTTTCGCCGCCGGGCCGCCCCAAGGCGAAACGTGGCCCCCTCGGGGGGCAGGGAGCGACGCGCAGTGCGCGATCGTGGGGGCGATCGGTTTCGCCGCCGGGCCGCCCCAAGGCGAAACGCGGCCCCCTCGGGGGGCAGGGAGCGACACGTAGTGCGCGACCGTGGGGGCGACTACTGCCAGCTGCCGATGTCCGCATCCTTGCCCTCGCCTCCGGGCTGTCCGTCCGCCCCCAGCGACATCACGTCCACCTCGCCCCTGATGCCCGGGTTCAGGTACTGGTAGGAGTGGCCCCAGGGATCCCTGGGCAGTTTTTCCAGATAGGGTCGCCAGTTGGGCGGGAGCGGCGCCGCCGTGGGCTTGGCCACCAGCGCCTGCAGGCCCTGCTCGGTCGTGGGGTAGCGCAGATTGTCCAGCTTGTAGAGCTTGAGCGCCTGCATCAGATTGGTCACGTCGGTGCGCGCGGCCGTGACGCGCGCGTCGTCCGCGCGGTCGAGCACGTTGGGCACGATGAGCGCCGCGAGCACGCCGATGATGACCAGCACTACCATGAGTTCGATCAGGGTGAAGCCCGCGGCGCGGCGCAGACGGGTGAAGGTGGGAGACAGGAACACGGGAGGGCTCTTGGGGAAAAACGGGTCGATCCGGTCAATGATAATGGCGCCATGCCCGCCCGCCTTTCCACCCGCTGGATTCAGCGCCTGATCACCTTCGCGCTGTGGGCGCTGTGCGGCGTGAGCCTGGCGTGGTGGGGCCTGAGGCTGACGCCGGGCTCGGCGCCGGGCCGTGCGCCCCTGGCCGTCTCGCAGGCGCCAGCGCTCGACGCCCAGGCGCTCGCGCGCCTGCTGGGCGCCGATGCGGCGCCACCTTCGGGCGCGGTGGCCGCACCCACACGGCTCGTGCTGCTGGGCGTGCTCGCGGGCACGGTCAGCGGCGACGGCGCGGCCCTGATCGCCATCGACGGCAAACCCGCCAAGCCCTACCGTGTTGGCCGAGAGGTCGAGCCCGGCCTCATCGTGCAATCGCTGGGTGCGCGCGAGGCGCGGTTGGGCGCGTCGCTGGATGGGCCGCCCACGATGACGCTGGAGCTGCCGCGCAAGCGCTGAATCAGCGAGGGTTCTCCAAAGACCTTCCTCAGTGCCCGTTGGCCTGTAGAAAGAGCCGGTACGCGGGGTTGAGCGTTTCCTCGATGTAGGGGTAGTCCAGCGCCTTCAGGAAGGCGTCGAACGCCGCGCCGTCCTGCGGCGGCACCTGCATGCCCACGAGAATGCGGCCGTAGTCCGCGCCCTGGTTGCGGTAGTGAAACAGCGAGATGTTCCAGGTGGGCGCCATCAGGCTCAGGAACTTGAACAGCGCTCCCGGCCGCTCGGGGAAGGTAAAGCGCATCAGGCGTTCGTCGCGCGCCAGATCCGAATGGCCTCCCACGAGATGACGCAGATGCTCCTTGGCCATTTCGTCGTGCGTGAGGTCCAGTGCCGCGAAGCCGTTCTTCTCGAACGATTTGGCGATTTTTTCCGATTCGCCGCGGCCGTGGGTCGAGAGGCCGACGAACACGTGCGCGCGCCTGGCATCGCTGATGCGGTAGTTGAACTCGGTCACGCTCCTCGGCCCGCCCGGCAGCGCGCCCACGATCTCGCAAAAGCGCCTGAAGCTGCCGCGCTCCTCAGGGATGGTCACGGCAAACAGCGCTTCCTTCTCCTCGCCCATCTCGGCGCGCTCGGCGACGAAGCGCAGGCGCCCGAAGTTCATGTTCGCGCCCGAGAGAATGGCCGCGTAGGTCTCGCCCCGGGTCTTGTGCGTCGCCACGTACTGCTTGATCGCGGCCACGCCCATGGCGCCCGCGGGCTCGACGACGCTGCGCGTGTCGGTGAAGATGTCCTTGATCGCCGCGCACACCGCATCCGTGTCCACGCGCACGTAGTCGTCCACCAGCGCATGCGCGATGCGAAAGGTCTCCTCGCCGACGATCTTCACCGCCGTGCCGTCGGAAAACAGCCCCACGTCATCCAGGTGCACGCGCTCGTGCTGCTGCGCCGATTGAGCCATCGCGTCCGAGTCCGACATCTGCACGCCGATCACCTTGACCTCGGGCCGCACCGCCTTGATGTAGTTGGCGATGCCCGCGATCAGGCCTCCGCCGCCGATGGGCACGAACACCGCGTCCAGCCGGTTGCTGGCGAGCTGCTGCACCTGCTGCAGGATTTCCATCGCCACCGTGCCCTGCCCGGCGATCACGTCGGGGTCGTCGAACGGATGGATGAAGGTCAGGCCCTCGCGCTGCTGCAGGCGCACGGCTTCCTCGTAGGCGTCGGAATAGCTCTCGCCCGCCAGCACCACCTCGCCGCCCAGGTTCTTCACCGCGTCCACCTTGACCTGCGGCGTGGTGGTCGGCATCACGATCACCGCGCGCGCGTTCATGCGCGCCGCGCTCAGCGCCACGCCCTGGGCGTGGTTGCCCGCCGACGCGCAGATCACGCCCTTGGCCAGCTGCTCGGGCGTGAGGGTGGCCATCTTGTTGTAGGCGCCGCGCAGCTTGAAGGAAAAGACCGGCTGCTGGTCCTCGCGCTTGAGCAGCACCTTGTTGTGCAGGCGCCGACTCAGGGCCTTGGCCGGTTGCAGCGCGGATTCAATGGCCACGTCGTACACCCTTGCCGTGAGGATTTTCTTCAGGTAGTCGAAGGGGGTGAGGGCGGTGTCCATGATTCGGTGTGATGTTGCAATGCAATAAACGGCGGCGGCAATGATAGTGCTGCGCCCGCCCTGGCGCGGTCGGCGCGAGAATCGGCCACTGCTACCCAACGTAAAGGAAACAGCATGGAATGCACTGTCAGCTGGACCGGCGCCACCCCCGGCGCGCGCTCCGGCATGGGTTTTGTGGCCGAAACCGGCAGCGGCCACCTCGTCACGATGGATGGGGCGCCCGACGGCGCCCATCCCGAGCAAGGCGGGCGCAACCTGGCGCCCCGCCCCATGGAAATGGTGCTGGTCGGCGCCGGGGGCTGCACCGCCTACGATGTCGTCCTGATCCTGCGCCGGGGCCGCCACGATGTGCGCGGCTGCAGCGTGCGCCTTGAGGCCGAGCGCGCCGAGACCGATCCCAAGGTCTTCACGCGGATCCACCTGCAGTTCACCGTGAGCGGCCATGCCCTGCCGCGAGAGGCGGTGGAGCGCGCGATTGCGCTCAGCCACGAGAAGTACTGCTCTGCCATGGCCATGCTGTCGAAAACGGCGGCGATCACGACCGGCTGCGACCTGGTGGAGGCTTGACAGCGTTCACAGGCATTGTTGCCAGTGAACAACAAAACTTGGGCTTTGGGCCGTGTTGACAGTGAATTGCTTTGCTTATCCCGCCGGTCTCTGTTGCAATACGTAGAACTTCCCCACCAGGAGGTTGGCCCGGCGAGGCAGCGCTCGCATGGACAAAGTCTTGTAGGCCGGAGCCTTCTATTTAACCTTGGAGTATTGGTAATGAAAAAATCTCTGATTGCCTTGGCAGTCTTGGGCGCCTCGGGCTTTGCGATGGCGCAATCTTCGGTGACTCTGTACGGTGTGGCCGACGCCGGCCTCGGCAAAGTTGCCAATGGCAAAACCCAAATGACGAGCGCTGGCTTGCTCAACAACGGCAACAGCCGCTTGGGCGTCAAGGGTGTTGAAGACCTCGGTGGTGGCCTGAAGGCTGGTTTCAATTTCGAATCCGGCTTGTCTCTGAAGAACGGTGACTATGCCGGTAGCGGCGGTGGTTTCTGGGGCCGTGCGGCCAACATGTACCTGGGCGGCAGCTGGGGTACCTTCCTGATGGGCCGTACGCTGAACCCGTCGTTCTACGGTTTTGCGGCCTGGGAACTGACCGGCGCGGCCAACTACACGGTTGTCGGCAACACCTACGGTTTCGGTGGCGGCAATGGTCCTCGTAACAGCAGCCAGTTCACCTACACCACGCCGAACATCAGCGGCTTCTCCGGTTCGCTGGGCTACATTTTCAGCGCTGACAACGGTGGCAACGCCAAGTGGGACCTGAACGCCATTTACGCCAATGGCCCGATGTCCGTCGCCGTCACCGCCAACAAGACCCAGACCCAGAAGACCGGCTGGTCGCTGGGCGGCCGCTACAACTTCGGCCAGTTCATCGCAGCGGCATCCTACAGCGACGCTTACTCCGTGCGCCGCGGCTTCTCGATCGGCGGCACGGCCCTGTTCGGCCCGGCTTCCGTCACGCTCGACCTGACCCGCGACACCCGGAATCTGGCTGGCGCGAAGAAGTACACCAACGCCCTGCTCGAAGGCAAGTACAGCCTGTCCAAGCGCACCTTCGTGTACGCCGACTACCTCCGTTTGGATGGTGGCAACAACTACGGTGTGGGCGTCCGCCACAACTTCTGATGAGGCTGCTGTCCCTGCGGGCAGCATCTGACTCGGTCAAAGCCGCCTTCGGGCGGCTTTTTTCATGGATTCTCATTTCTCGCGGGGCAGCATGAGCGCACTCTATCAAGCCGACGGGTCGGTGTTTGCAGCCATCCGGCAGTTTCATCCCGAGCTCACGACGCTGCGCCGTGAGCTGCATGCTCATCCCGAGCTGGGGTTCGAGGAGGTGCAGACCAGCGCGCGGGTGCGCGAGGCACTGCGGGTGTGCGGGGTGGACGAGGTGCATGAAGGCATCGGTCGCACCGGCACCGTGGCGGTAATCCACGGCCGCGGCCGGGGCAGCCGGGCCATGGTGGGGCTGCGCGCCGACATGGACGCGCTGCCGATGACCGAACACAACGACTTCGCCTGGAAGTCGTGCAAGAGCGGCCTGATGCACGGCTGCGGGCACGACGGGCACGTGACCATGCTGCTGGGTGCGGCACGCTACCTCGCGGCCACGCGCCGGTTCGACGGCACGGCGGTGCTGATCTTCCAGCCGGGCGAAGAGGGTTTTGGCGGCGCACGCGTGATGATCGAGGACGGCCTGTTCGAGCGTTTTCCGGTGCAGGCGGTGTACGCCATGCACAACTGGCCGATGATGGCGCCGGGCACTGTGGGCCTCAATGAGGGGGCGATGATGGCCGCGGCGGACCGCATCACCATCGAGATCTCCGGCAAGGGCGGCCATGGGGCGCATCCGTATCAGACGGTGGACGTGGTGCTGGCGGCTTCCCACATCGTCGCGGCGCTGCAAAGCATCGTCTCGCGCAATGTGCGCGCGATCGACAGCGCGGTGCTCAGCATCTGCGCCATGCAGGCGGGCGACCTGGGAGCGTTCAGCGTACTGCCGGGCGAGGCGACGCTGGTGGGCACGGTGCGCAGCTTCAGCACGACTGTGCAGGATCTCATGGAGCAGCGCATCAAGGAGGTCTGCAGCGCGGTCGCGCTGGGCCTGGGTGCGAGCGCCACGGTGCGCTACGAGCGCATCTATCCGGCCACGATCAACACCGCCGCCGAGGCGCGGTTTGCCGGGGATGTGGCGGCCAGCCTCGTGGGCGAGGGCAACGTCACCCGCGCCCTGGAGCCGAGCATGGGTGCGGAGGATTTTTCCTTCATGCTGCAGCACAAGCCCGGCGCCTATCTGCGCCTGGGGCAGGGCGGCGGGGTGGGGCTGCACAGCAGCCGCTACGATTTCAACGACGAGGTGCTTCCGCTGGGGGCGGCGCTGCACGCCAGCCTGATCGAACAGGCCATGCCTTTGCCCTCCGGGGATTGAGGCAAAATAGCGCTCAAAGCCTTGCACGAAAAGCGTAGCAAGCTCTTTTTATTGAAGCGGAGAAAGTCGCGTGAATCAACTTGACGCCTTGAAGCAGATGACCACCGTGGTGGCCGACACGGGCGACTTCCACGATCTGGCGCGCTTTGCGCCGCAGGATGCGACGACCAACCCTTCGCTCATCCTCAAGGCGGTGCAAAAGAGCGAATATGCCCACCTGCTGCGCGAGAACGCCGCGCGCTGGCACGAGCGCGACCTGGGTGAGCAGATGGACCGGCTCATCGTGCGCTTTGGCTGCGAGACGCTGGCGCACATCCCGGGGCGGGTCTCGACCGAGGTCGATGCCCGCCTGTCCTTTGATACCGAGGCCATGGTGTCGCGCGCCGAACGCCTGATCGAGCTGTATCAGGCCGAGAGCGTGCACATCGACCGGGTGCTGATCAAGGTGGCCAGCACCTGGGAGGGCATCGAGGCGGCCCGGCGCCTTGAGAGCCGTGGCATCCACACCAACATGACGCTGCTCTTTTCCTTCACGCAGGCGGTGGCGTGCGCGCAGGCCAGAGTGCAGCTGATCTCGCCCTTCGTCGGGCGCATTTACGACTGGTTCAAGGCCAGGGCCGGCGCCAGCTGGGACGAGGCCGCGATGGCGGGCGCGCATGACCCGGGCGTGCGGTCGGTGCGCCGCATTTTCGAGTATTACAAGCACTTCGGGATTGCCACCGAGATCATGGGTGCGAGCTTTCGCAACGCGGGCCAGATCCGCGCGCTCGCGGGCTGCGATCTGCTCACCATCGCGCCGGCCCTGATGGCCGAACTGGCGGCGAGCGACGCGCCGCTGGCGCTGGCGCTCGATGCCGAGGCGGCGCGCGCTCTGGCCGTGCCGCATGTGCAGCTCGATGAGGCGGCCTTTCGCTATGCCCTCAATGAAGATGCGATGGCCACCGAGAAGCTGGCCGAGGGCATACGTGCCTTTGCTGCCGATGCGCTCAAGCTCGAGGCGTTGATGCAGCAGGCGGCATGAATCATGCCCCTGTGCCATGAGACATCCGCCTGGGCGCGGCTGCAGGCGCACTGGCGGCAGGAGGTGCGCGCGATCGACCTGGCCGCGCAATTCGAACGCGACGGCGCCCGTCTGACGACGCTGAGCCAGCGCGCGCCGCACCTCCGGGTCGATCTTTCCAAGAACTGGCTGTTGCCCGGTACGCCCGCGCTGCTGCAGCAGTTGGCGCGGGAGTGCGGCGTGATGGCGTGGCGCGACGCGATGTTCGCGGGCGAGGCGGTCAACACCACCGAGCGGCGCGCGGCCATGCACTGGCTGCTGCGCACGCCCCCGGATGGCGGGCGGCTGATGGGCTCGGCGCCGCAGCAGCGCTGGGATGCCTCGGTGCGCGAGGCGCTGCGCGAGGTGGGCGAGACGCTGCAGGCGATGCTGAGCCTGGCCGAGCAGGTGCGCTCGGACGATTCGATCACCGACGTGGTGCACATCGGCATTGGCGGCTCTTACCTGGGGCCGGAGGTGGTGGTGCAGGCCCTGCAGGGCCTGGCCCGTGGCGGCAAGCGCATTCACTTCGTGGCCAATGTCGATGGCGCGGAGATCGTCTCGGTGCTGCGCACTCTGCGGATGGAGACCACGCTGTTCCTCGTGGCCTCCAAGTCGTTCACGACGGCCGAGACCATGATGAATGCGCATGCCGCGCGGGACTGGTTCCTGGCGCAGGGCGGCAGCGAGGATGTGGCGCATCTGCACTCGATCGCGCGCCACTTCGTCGCGCTGACGGCGCAGCCCGAGGCGGCCGCGCGCTTTGGCATCACGCGCACGCTGGGCTTTCGCGACTGGGTGGGCGGGCGATATTCGCTGTGGTCGGCGATCGGCCTGCCGGTCGCGATCGCGGTGGGCGCGCAGGCGTTTCGCGAGCTGCTGGCGGGCGCGCACGAGATGGATGCGCATTTTCTCGCTGCCGCGCCCGAGGCGAATCTGCCGCTGCGTCTGGGCCTGCTGGACGTCTGGTACCGTGATTTCTGTGGCTTGAGCAGCCGCTGCATCGCACCCTACAGCCACGGCCTGCGGCGTCTGCCGGCCTACCTGCAGCAGCTGGAAATGGAGAGCAACGGCAAGGGCGTGACGCGCGAGGGCCGTCCATTGCATGTGCCCACTGCACCGGTGATCTGGGGCGAGCCCGGCACCAACGGCCAGCATGCGTTCTTCCAGATGCTGCACCAGGGCCAGGACGTGGTGCCGGTGGAGTTCATCGCGGTGCGCGAGTCAGGCGGCAGCCTGCCTGGCCACCATCATGATCTGGTGGTGAACGCGGTGGCGCAGGCGCGGGCTTTGATGGCGGGCAGCAGTGCCAGCGAGCCGCACCGGCGCTGCCCGGGCAACCGGCCGAGCACCTTCGTGCTGCTCGACCGGCTCGATCCGGCGGCGCTCGGCGCGCTGATCGCGCTGTACGAGCACCGGGTCTTCGTCTCGGGGGCCGTGTGGGGCGTCAACAGCTTTGACCAGTGGGGCGTGGAACTGGGCAAATGCCTGGCGCGTGATCTGTTCGAGCGCGAACGCTCGGGGAACTGGGATGGGGTGGACCCGTCCACACGGGCGCTGATGGCTCAGCTGGGCGTATAGGCCAGGCGCAGGTAGATGGGTGCGTAGGCTTCGCCCTGCGTCACTTCGATCAGGGCTTCCTTCGCGAGTTCGAGCAGCGCGACGAAGGTGACGACGAGCACGGGCACGCCCTTGGCGGGGTCGAACATCTCCTCGAACGTGACGAAGCGGCGCCCCTGCAGGCGCTTGAGCACATGGCTCATGGTCTCGCGCACCGAGAGTTCCTCGCGCGGAATGTGGTGGCGCTGCACGAGGCGCGCGCGGTTCAGCACGTCCTGCCAGGCCGATTGCAGGTCGGCGATGGATACGTCGGGAAAGCGTGGCTGCAGACTCTGCTCGATCGTCACCTGCGCCTTGAGAAAGTCGCGCCCGTACTGCGGCAGCTCGCCCAGCTGCTGCGCGGCCAGCTTGAATTTCTCGTATTCGAGCAGGCGGCGCACGAGTTCGGCGCGCGGGTCTTCGGCCTCCTGGGCGCCTTGCGCGGCCCGCGTGGGCAGCAGCATGCGCGACTTGATCTCGATGAGCATCGCGGCCATCAGCAGGTATTCGGCGGCCAGCTCCAGGTTGCGGCTGCGGATCTCGTCCACGTAGGCCAGGTACTGGCGCGTGACGCTCACCATGGGGATGTCGAGGATGTTGAAATTCTGCTTGCGGATCAGGTACAGCAGCAGATCGAGCGGCCCCTCGAAGGCCTCCAGGAAGACTTCCAGCGCATCGGGCGGGATGTACAGATCCTGCGGCAGCGCGAAGAGCGGCTCGCCGTAGAGCCTGGCGAGCGCGACCTGATCCACGACGGCGGGGGTGTTGCTATCTGTTTCGGAGCTGTCCGCGACCATCTGTGTTGCGCTGGATCGCGGTCAGGCTCAGGTCGGGATGGAGTCGTAGCCGTTTTCGTCGAACGAGTAGTAGACGTAGGCCTTCTGACGGATCTTGGAGGCGTGCAGGTCACCCCAGAGTTCGCGGTCCACATCCTTGTCCCACAGCAGATTGCGCCCCTGCAGCTGGCGTTCTTCCAGGCCGGGTTTTTGCTCGCGCAGCCGGTGAATGAACTGCGTGGTGTCGGACTGGTAGTCCGGGCGGCGAATAAGATACATGGCTGGCAACCTCCGGTAACCCGTCATTTTACTGACACCATGCTGGCTCTTCTGCGTACCCTGGGCATTCCGATGGTTCTCGTGGCCGGTTCGCTCGTCCTCGCCGGATGCGATCAGCAGCGTCTGGCCGAACTGCAGGAAGGCGTTTCCACCGAGGCGGACGTGCGCGCCCGGCTGGGCGTGCCCTCCAGGGTGTGGTCCGAAGAGGACGGTTCGAGCACCCTGGAATACAACCGCCAGCCCGAGGGGCACGCCAATTACATGATTGCACTGGACGCCCATGGCACGATGGTGCAACTGCGCCAGGTGCTGGTGCCGGCCAATTTTGCGCAGGTACAGCCGGGCGTGGAGATGCTTGCCGTGCGCCGCCTGCTCGGCCAGCCCGCGCGCAAGGTGACGTACGAGCTGACGCACGAGACCGACTGGGACTGGAAGTGGCTGGACGGCCCCGCGCGCGCCATGGTATTCACCGCCACCTTCGGGCCGGACGGCCGTGTGCGCCGCTCGGGCAGCCGCGAGGACGTGCCCTCGGCGCAGTAAGCGCTGCCAACGGCCTACGGCGCGATCTTGCGCTTGATCGCCTGCGCCACCTGCGGCGGCAGGCTGGGCAGGGCGCGCAGCATCCAGGGCAGCACGCGGCGCTTGGCGCCCGCGAGCGACTCGGGCACGAGCGCCTCGATCAAATGCGGGCCGGGCTGGGCCAGCGCGTATTCAAGGGCGGTGCAAAACGCCTCGGCGCTGTCGGCGCGCGCGGCGTGTACGCCCATGCCCTGCGCAAGCCGCGCGAAATCAAGCGCCGGGCCGCCCAGGTCGAGCTGGGCGCGGGCCTTGCTGCCGACTTCGCCGCGTGCGCCCACGCGCTCCAGCTCGACGTTGAGCACCGAGTAGCTGGCGTTGTTGAAGATGATGGCCGTCACATCGAGCTGCTCGCGCGCCATGGTCCACAGCGCCTGCAGGGTGTACATGGCGCTGCCGTCGCCCACGAGCGCGAGCACGGGGCGGTCGGGGCAGGCGATGGCCGCGCCCACCGCGTTGGGCAGGCCCTGGCCGATGGCGCCGCCGGTGAGCGTGAGGAGGTCGTGGCGCGGGCTGCCTGCGGTCATCACGCCGAGCATGAGGCCGGAGGTGATGGCTTCATCGATGACGATGGCGCGCTCGGGCAGCAGATGGCCGATGGCCTTGCAGGCCTTGGGGGCCGTGAGCCTGCCGGTGGGGCGCACCGGGCGCCGAGCGGTGCGCAGCGCGGGCGTGGCGCCGTCCGCACCCAGCGCGCGGGCCAGCGCCTGCAGGCTCGCGGCTGCGTCCTGCGCGGGGCTGGCGAGGGTGTGCACGGCGCAGCCCTCGGGCACGAGGTCGCTCTTCTTGCCGGGGTAGGCGAAGAAGGATACCGGCGACTTGGCATCGACCAGCACGAGGTGCCTGAACGGCGCGAGCTGCACGCCCGCGAGCTCCGCGAGGTAGGCGATGCGCTCCACGCCCGGCAGGCCCGCGCCACGCTCCATGCGCGTGGGAAAGCACTCGGCGAAGAGCTGGGCGCCCGTGTGCGTGGCGATGCGCGCGGCCGCCATCAGGCCCGCCTCGCGCAGCGCGTGGCCGCCCAGCAGCAGCGCCACCTGGTCGCCCGTGCGCATCAGGGCGGCGATCTGCGCAATGGTGGCGTCGTCGGCGGATGCGGGCTGCGCGGGCGGTGCGGGCGGGCAGGGTGCGCCGCCTTCGCTCCACGAGACGTCGGCGGGCAGGATGAGCGTGGCCACCTGCCCCGGCAGGCCGCGCGCGGCGGTGAGGGCGTCGGTGGCGTCCTGCGCGAGCGCGGCCGTGCTCTGCGAGGTGCGCACGAAGCCGGGCGAGACGTTGCGCGCGACGGTTTCTATGTCCGACTGCAGCTGCGCGTCGTACTTGACGTGATGGGTGGCATGGTCGCCCACGATGTTGAGCACCGGCACCCTGCCCTTGCGCGCGTTGTGCAGGTTGGCCAGGCCATTGCCCAGGCCGCAGCCCAGGTGCAGCAGCGTGGCCGCGGGCTTGCCCGCCATGCGCGCGTAGCCGTCGGCCGCGCCCGTGGCCACGCCTTCGAAGAGCGCCAGCACGGCGCGCAGGCGCGGCTCGTCGTCGAGCGCGGCGACGAAGTGCATTTCGCTCGTGCCGGGGTTGGTGAAGACCACCTCGATGCCGGCGTCGGCCAGGGTATGGATGAGGGCGTGGGCGCCGTTCATGGTGGATCTCTCCTGTGGGTGCGGTTCATGGTTGCGGCGGTGCGCGCGGCGATCGCGTCGCCCACCGCGCGCGACAAGCGCGGCGTGTGGCGTGACAGAAACGCGGTGAGGCGTGGGCGAAACCCGTCGAGCACCTCGAAATCGCGCCGTGCGATGCCGCGCAGCAGCGCGGGCACGGCATCCTCCAGCCGCGCGCTGCCGGCAAAGGCCTTGAGCGCGGCCGAGACCGGGTGCTGGTGGCGCTTTTCCTCTTCCACCATGGGCGTCATGATCTCGCCCGGGCAGCACAGGCTGACGGCGATGCCCTTGAGCTTGAGCTCGAAGCGCAGCGCCTCGGCGAACCCGCGCACGCCGAACTTGGAAGCGCAGTAGGCGGTGTAGGCGAAATTGCCGGTGAGCGCCGCAAGCGAGGCCACGAAGACGAGATGACTGCCCGCCTGCATGTGAGGCAGCACGGCGGCGGCAAAGTGTCGCGATCCCTTGAGGTTGATGTCGATCACGCGATCGAAGTCTTCGGCCGTGGCCACGTCGAATGGCAAGGCGTTGATGACGCTCGCGCAGTTGATTGCTAGGTCGGGCGCGCCGAATTCGGCGACGGCCTGTGCCGCCGCCTGCGCGATGGAGGGCGCTTGCGCCACGTCGGCGGTGTAGGACGTGAAGCGCCGCTCGCGCCGTGTGCCCGCGGCGCGCAGTTCCTGCACGACCTGCGACGCGCCGCTGCGGTTGAAGAGGGCGAGGCTTGCGCCTTCGCGCCCCAGGCGCAGTGCCATGTCGCGGCCGATGCCGCTGCTTGCGCCGCTGATGAAGACGGTGCGCGGCGGGCCGTGCTTCCAGCGGTGGCTCTCGCGGCTCACGGTCTGCCTTCGTGCAGCAGCAGCTCGGCGCATTTTTCGCCGATCATGATGCTGGGTGCGTTGGTGTTGCCGCTCGTGATGCGCGGCATGATGGAGGCGTCGGCCACGCGCAGACCCTGCAGGCCGTGCACGCGCAGATCGGCGCCTACCACCGCCTGCGCGTCGCTCGCCGGCCCCATGGCGCAGGTGCCCACGGGGTGGTATTCGGTGTCGGCGCTGGCGCGCAGGTGCTCGGCGATGCCCTGCGGGTCATCGGCCGAGAGGGGCGCGAGCATCGTGCCGCGCCAGGGCGCGAGCGCCTCGTCGTTCATCACCGCGAGCGACCTCTGCACGCCGCGCACGAGGCGGGGCAGGTCGTCCGGATCGCTGAAGTAGCGGGGGTCGATGCGCGGGCGCACGCGCGTGTCGCCGCTCGTGATGCCGACGCTGCCGCGGCTTTTCGGGCGCAGCAGCGTCACGTGCAGGCCGAAGCCGTGGCCCCAGTGCAGTTTGCGGCTGTGGTCGTCCACCATGGCGACGACGAATTCCAGCTCGATGTCGCTCGCGGGAAGACCCGGTTCGGTGGCGAAGAAGGCGCCGGCCTCGGCCACGTTGCTCGTGATGCAGCCGCTGCGCTGCCGGCGCCACTCTTGCACGCCGCGCACGAGCTGCAGCGCGCCCGAGGGGCTCATGCCGAAGCCCGCTTCGCTGCGCGTGCCGTGCCAGTTGAGCGACGCGGTGATGTGGTCCTGCAGGCTCTGCCCCACGCCCGGCAGGTGGTGGGTGACGGCCACCCCCAGCGCCTGCAGGTCGTGCGCTGCGCCCACGCCGGAACACATCAGCAGCTGTGGCGAGCCGTAGGCGCCGCCCGCGAGGATGATTTCGCCGCGGGCGCGCACCACGCTTTCCTGCCCGCCGCGGCTGATCCGCACGCCCACGGCGCGCCTGCCTTCCCAGGTGAGGCGCAGGCACTGTGCCTGTGTGAGGATCTGCAGGTTGGGCCGCTGGCGCACGGCGGGTGTGAGGTAGGCCGCGGCGGCGCTGCAGCGCTCGCCGGCGCGCTGGGTCACCTGCGCGGGCCAGCAGCCGGCCTGCTCGGCGCCGTTGTAGTCGGGCGTGGGGGCGATGCCCTGCGCCGCGCAGGCGCGCAGAAAGGCCTGCGTGCTCGGAAAGCGGCTCCTGAGCCAGTCCACGCCCAGCGGACCGCCCACGCCGTGGTGGTCGTTGGCGCCGAAACAGGCGCTGTCTTCCGCCTTCTTGAAGAGCGGCAGCACGCTCGCATGGTCCCAGCCGGGGTTGCCGAGCGCCGCCCAGCCGTCGTAGTCGCTCGCGTGGCCGCGGCAGTAGATCATGGCGTTGATGGCGCTGCTGCCGCCCAGCACCCGCCCGCGCGGCTGAAAGCCCCGGCGGCCGTTCAGGCCCGGCTGGGGCACGGTCTCGTAGTGGATGGAACTCGTCTTCACGCGCGCCTCGGCCACGAAGCCCAGCGGCGCGCGGATGAGCACGCTGTCGTCCTGCCCGCCGGCTTCGAGCAGGCAGACGCTCACGGTCGGGTCTTCGCTCAGGCGGCGGGCCAGCACGCAACCGGCGGAGCCTGCGCCGACGATGATGAAATCAAATTCCATGTTGCTTCTTTATTGATAGCTATCATCGCTTGTTGTACAAGCGTCAAAGCCTGATTTTGTTCACGAAGTAACGCTCCAGATGGTCGGCACTGATGTCCTGTACCCGGGTCACGCCGGTGAGCATCATGGTGGTCTGCAGTTCGCGCTGCCAGTGGGCGAGCAGGCGGCGCACGCCCGCTTCGCCCTCGGCCGCCAGAGCCCAGACCCAGGGGCGGCCGATGAGCACGCCGCGCGCGCGCAGCGCCAGCGCCTTGAACACGTCCACGCCGCTGCGGATGCCGCCGTCGACCAGCACCTCGGTGCGTTCGCCCACGGCCTGCGCGATGGCGGGCAGCACGCTGGCGGTGGCGGGCGCGCTGTCGAGCTGGCGCCCGCCATGGTTGGAGACGATGAGGCCGTCGGCCCCGGCATCGACCGCGGCCTGCGCGTCGTCCACGGTGAGGATGCCCTTGAGCAGCAGCCGCCCCTTCCACTGCCCACGCAGCCAGGCGATATCGCGCCAGCTCACGCTCGGGTCGAATTGCGCGTCCACCCAGGCCTTGAACGCGCCCAGGTCGCGCGCGCCGGGCACCTGCGCCGCCAGGTTGCCGAAGGTGAGCGGCTTGCCGCCCACGGCCACGCGCCTCACCCAGCCGGGGCGCGCGAGCACGTGCAGCGCCTTGATGAGCGCAGCGCGCGCGCCGGCGTCGGCCATGCCGTGGCGCACGTCGCGCCAGCGCAGGCCGGTCGCGGGCAGATCGACGGTGAACACCAGCGTGCGGCAGCCGCTGGTCCATGCGTCCTGCAGCAGCGCGCTGACGGCGCCGCGGTCGCGCAGCATGTAGAGCTGAAACCAGAAGGGTGCGTGCGTGGCGGCCGTCACTTCGGCCAGCGGGCAGATGCCCACCGTGGAGAGCGTGAACGGCACGCCCGCCGCCCTGGCCGCGCGCGCCGCCAGCACCTCGCCGCGCGGCGCGGCCATGCCCGCCAGGCCCACGGGCGCCAGCACCAGGGGCAGCGCGCAGCTTTCGCCCGCGAGGGTGGCCTGCGTGCTCGCGTGCTCCACGTTCACCAGCACGCGCTGGCGCAGGCGCAGCTCGGCAAAGGCCTGCACATTGGCGGCCAGCGTGCGCTCCTCGCCGGCTGCACCGTCGATGTAGTCGGCATAAAAGCGCGGCAGGCGCCGGCGCGCCAGGCGCTGCCAGTCTGCGGTGGTGGCGGGGTAGGCGATGCTCATGACGGCGCTCCCGTGGCGATGTCGCGCGCGGCGGCGTGCGCGGTGAGGATGCAGCCGGGCAGGAAGGTTCCTTCGAGCGAGCGCTTGCCGCTGGCGCCGCCGCCGCCGAAGCCCGCGGTCTCGCCCACGCCATACAGCCCGGCGATGGCCTCGCCCCGCGCGTCGAGCACGCGGCTGGCGAGATCGGTCTGCAGCCCGCCCAGGCTCTTGCGCGTGATGAGCTGCGTCTGGATGGCGATGAAGGGTCCGCTGCCCGCTTGCTGCAGCGGCGCGGGCTTGCAGGTGCGCAGGCGGTCCGGCCCCCACTGGCGCGCATGGCGGATGCGGCGGATCTGATCGTCGTTTTCGAGTTTGGCTCCCAGCGCGAAATTCGCATCGAACGCATCGGCCGTGGCCTGCAGCACGGCGGCGTCGATGTCGTGCGAGCAGGTGAGCTGGTTCATCTGGAGCGCCAGCGCGGCGAACGTGTCGGCCACGAGAAAGTGGCGGCTTTCGCGCTGCATCTGCCTGAGCAGCCTGTGGTTGCCCAGCAGTGTCTCCTTGAGGAAGGCCGGAAACTGCCGCTCGCGGATGCGCGCGTTGTGCTCGGCGCCCGAGATCGCGAACTCCCTGGCGGCAATGCGCCAGTTCATGAGCTGCCAGGTCCAGGGCTTGGCCTGCGCCGCCACGCGCTGGCACAGTGCATGCGTGTCAAAGCCCGTCACCAGCGGCTCGGGGCCGATGCGCCGCCCGGTGTGGTCGAGCCACAGCGCCGATTTGCACGGAATGAGCGACAGGCCGTGCCCGGGAAAGTGCGGGAACGGGTGCGGAATGCCGGCGGCGTAGTTCCACATCTCGCCCGCATGGGTGATGCGCGCGCCCAGGTGCTCGCACGCCCAGCGGTGCATGCGCCCGTCGGCAAACGGATGCGCGCCATTGAGCATGGCGGCGGGCAGGGGCCGGTCCCTGGGCCAGTTGCGCCGCACTTCCTCGTGGCTGCCGTTCAGCCCCCCGGTGGCCAGCACCACGACGGGAGCGTCGATGCGCGCCTCCCGGCCCGTGGCTTCATCGAGGGCCAGCACGCCCGCCAGCCGTCCCCCGGCGCGGTCCAGCGCCGTCGCGCGGTGGCGGTGCAGCACCGTGAGCCGCCCCTGGCCCGCCTCGCGCATGGCGGCGATGAGCGTGCGCGTCATGTGCCGCGAGGTGCCCCAGAGGATGTGGTAGCGCGGCAGGCTGTTGCCATCGCCCTGCATGCCGCGTTCCACCCAGTTCACCGCGGGCATGAACTTCAGGCCGTGCGAGAGCAGCCAGTCGTGGACCTGCGCGCGGCTGTGCTCGACGTAGTGGCGCGCCCAGGCCAGCGGCCAGGCGTCATCCTCGGCCAGTTCGGCAAAGCGCAGCCAGTCCGCGAGCGCCCGCTCGGGCGTGTCGGGGATCTTCATGCGCGCCTGCAGCGGCGTCCCCACGAGCGCCATGCCGCCGAAGGCCCAGAGCGCCAGCCCGCCGAAGCGCTCGGGGGTATCGCGGTCGATCAGGGTGACGCGCCGGCCCGCGCGCAGCAGGTCCAGCGTGGTGACGATGCCCGCGAGGCCGCCGCCCACGACCACTGCGTCTGCCTGTTGTTGTGCCAAGGGTTTGTCTCCTGTCTGGCTGCCATTCTTGCGCAGCATGCCAGATACAGTTTGTAGTGCCAATGACAGGGGGGCTTTGTCACCCCGGGGACGCGGCGGCGGTGGGTGCCGGTTCAGGCGTGTCGGCGTGATCCCACACGAGGTGGCGAAAGTCGAAACCTTCGACCAGCCTGGGCTTGATGATCTCGAAATAGGGCGAGACATCGAAGTCGCGTGGCGTGAAGAGCGAGTAGTTGCGGATATGCAGCACCTCTTCGGTGCAGGCCGGGCAGATCGCGGTGGGCCGCGCCCGCTCTTCGATGATGGGCAGGATGGGATAGTCGATGGCCTGGTAGGCCTGCGCGATGAGCGTGGAGCAGATGGCGCGCGTGGGCTCGCCGCTGCCCAGCGCGATCATCTTGCGCCGCAGGCGCACGGGCACGGGCGGCGTGGGCAGCAGGTAGCGCGCCAGGTCGATGACATTGCGCAGGTCGTAGCGCTCACCAATGCGCGCCAGCACGAAGGCCACCAGCGCCTGCCGCTCGGCCTCGCTCAGGCCCACGGCGCGGCAGATGCGGGTGGGCACCTGCGTGTATTCGCCGATGGCGAGGCTGCGCACGCCCGCGCTCAGGTCGGCCTCCACGAGGCAGTGGTCGGCATGGTTGGTGCCCGCGAATGGCGCCGTGCCAACGAACATCGCCGCGTGCGACCAGCTCGATTGCGTGAGGTATTTGATCGCGGTGCTGATGCGCGTGTTGCCATCGACCAGCAGCACGTCGCCCGGCTGCATCAGCGCCATCAGCTGGGCGCCCGAAGTGGTGGAAAGCACGTCGTGGCGCGGACTCTCGCGCGAGAGAAAGCGCGCCAGCCTGTGCCCGAGGAAACCCAACACGGTGTTCATGGTTTCTGCGCCGCGGCGCCCACCTGCCGTCCGGCCTGTCAGGCCGCGTTGATCAGCCCTTCGTGCGTGGCGCGCCGTAGCGTGTGCTCCACGAGGCGGTCGCACCGTTCGCCATCGAAGGAAAACGCGTGGCCCATGGTGCCGTCGATGTCGCTCGCCAGCCCCTCGCGCAACAGGCTGCGCGCGCGGAAAAAGCGCGTGCGCACCGTGGGCTCGGGGATCTGCAGCGCGTGCGCCACTTCTTCCACGCTCAGTTCCTGCACCGCGCGCAGCACGAAAACCGTGCGGTAGATGTCGGGCAGGCCATCGATGCGTTCTTCCAGAATTTTGCGAAGTTCGTCACGCATGGCTTTTCCTTCGGGTTGCTGGCTGGGGTCGGCCGTGAAACGGGCCTGCACGTCGGGGTCCGGGATCAGCATGGCCGCATCCAGGGGAATGACCTCGCCGTGCTTGCGTCGAAGGCGCCCCAGCGCCTCGTTGGCCACGATGCGAACGAGCCAGGTGGAGAGCCTGGCGTCGGCCCGAAACGTCGCCAGCGCGCGCCAGGCCTGCAGATACGCCTCCTGCACCGCTTCCTCGGCCTCGGGATCGCTCTTGAGGATGGAGCGCGCCGTGCGAAACAGCAGCTGGTTGTGTCGACGCATGATGGCCTCGAAGGCATGGCGCTTGCCCGCGATGGCACGCGCGATCAGCTCGGTGTCGCTGGCCGCGGTGGCGCTCTCGGCGGTGTCCGCGGGCTGGATGCTTGCCGTGTCCATGCGCTGGCCTTTCAATAGCCGTAGAACTCTTCACTGCGCACATCGTCCTCGTCGATGCCCGCCTGCTCCAGCGTATGGCGCATCGCCTCCACCATGGCGGGCGGGCCGGAGACGTAGAACACGGGCGAGGGCAGGCCCTTGACCGCCTGCTGGATGAAGGCGGCGTCGATGAAGCCGGTGGCGCCGCTCCAGGGCTCGCCGGACTTGTCCATGTCGGTCATCGTCGCCACGAGCTTGAAGTGCGGGTTTTTCTTCTCCAGGCTCTGCAGCTCGGCCAGGAAGGCCGTGTCCTCTGGACGGCGGTTGGAGTACAGCAGCACCAGGGGCTGGACACTGTGCTGCTCGGCCGCGTGGCGCAGGATGCTCATGAAGGGCGTGACGCCGATGCCGCCCGCGACCATCACGCCGGCGCGCTCGACCTTCTTGTGCATGGTGAGCGAGCCGAACGGGCCGTCCACCTGCACCGTGCCCCCTATGGGCAGGCTGCCGAGCGCCTTCTTGAACGTGCTGTCGCGCATGCGCGTGGTCACGACGATCTCGTCCTCGTGCGGCGCGCTCACGATGGAAAACGCGTGGCGGCCGTCGGCGCTGCCGGCGTCCACGCCCGGGCCGACCAGGATCACGTCCAGCGCCTGCCCGGGGCGAAATTCGAACCCCGCGGGTTTTTCGAAGTGAAACGCCATCGTGCCGTTGGCGACTTCATTTTTTGATTTCAGATGCACGGTGTGTGTTGCCATGTCGCTGCCTTGTCTTCGTGGTTGCACCATTGGATGCGGGATACGGGGCAAATATTCCCACAGCCGCGCCACGGGCGCTTGCCTGCCCTCACTTTAGGGACAATCCTCTTCCATGCCATCGCTTCTTTCCCCGACGCACGCCCGCGCACCCTGCGCCCTCGCGCTGGGCTGGCGCACCCTGCGGCGCGACCTGCGCGCGGGGGAACTGCGCCTGCTGATGCTGGCCGTGCTGCTGGCCGTGGCGGCGCTTGCCAGCGTCGGTTTCTTCGCCGACCGGCTGCAGGGCGGCCTGCAGCGTGATGCGGTGCAGCTGCTGGGCGGCGACGTGGTCATCGTGAGCGACCAGGCCACGCCCGCCGCCTTCCTGGACGAGGCGCGCGCGCTGGGCCTGGCGGGCGTGGACACGCTGGCCTTTCCCACGATGGCGCGCGCCGATGATGCCCAGGGCGGCGCCAGCCGCCTCGTCGCGCTCAAGAGCGTGGCGCCCGGCTATCCGCTGCGCGGGCGCATGCAGACGGCCGCGGGCCCGGACCAGGCGGGCACGCCGACCGAGGGCATACCCGCGCCGGGGCAGGTCTGGGTGGACGCGCCGCTGCTGGGCGCGCTCGATCTGGCCGTGGGCGATGTGCTGTGGCTGGGTGATGCAAAGCTCGTGATTGCCCGCGTCATCACGCTCGAACCCGACCGCGGCAGCGGCTTCATGAGCTTTGCGCCGCGCGTGATGATGAACCGGGCCGATCTGCAGGCCACGGCGCTGGTGCAGCCCGCCAGCCGCATCACCTGGCGCTACGCGGTGGCGGGCGATGCCCCGGCCGTGGCGCACTATACCGCCTGGGCACAGCAGCAGATCAAGGGCGAGCGCGGCGTGCGCGTCGAGTCGCTCGCCAGCGGCCGCCCCGAGATGCGCCAGACGCTGGATCGCGCCGGGCAGTTCCTGAACCTCGTGGCGCTGCTTGCGGCCCTGCTCGCGGCCGTGGCGGTGGCGCTGGCGGCGCGCGCGTTCGCGGCCCGGCACGTCGATGCCGCGGCGCTGCTGCGCGTTCTCGGGCTGGCCCAGCGCAAGATTGCCGGCGCCTATCTGGTCGAGTTTGGGCTGGCCGGGCTCTTTGCCAGCGCGCTGGGCGTGGTTCTGGGCTGGGGCGTGCATTGGGTCTTCGTCTGGCTGCTGGCAGCGCTGGTGCCCGCGGGGCTGCCGCCCGCCAGCGGCTGGCCCGCACTGCTGGGCATGGGCGTGGGGCTCACGCTGCTCATGGCCTTCGGCCTGCCGCCGGTGCTGCAGCTGGCGCGCGTGCCGCCGCTGCGCGTGATCCGGCGCGACGTGGGCGCGATCAAGCCGGTGTCGGCGGCGGTGCTGCTGCTGGGCGTGGGCGGCTTTGCCGCGCTGCTGCTCATCGTCAGCCGCAGCTGGCGCCTGGGGCTGATCGCCGTCGGCGGCTTTGCGGCGGCCGTGCTGCTGTTCGCGCTGCTGGCGTGGCTGGTGGTGTGGGTCCTGCGCAAGGCCGTGCATGAAACCCGCGCGCCGCGCTGGCTGGTGCTGGCCACGCGCCAGATCGCCGCGCGCCCGGCGTACGCGGTGGTGCAGGTCAGCAGCCTGGCCGTGGGTCTGCTCGCGCTCGTGCTGCTGGTGCTGCTGCGCACCGACCTGATCGCGAGCTGGCAGCAGGCCACGCCCGCCAGCGCGCCCGACCGCTTCGTCATCAACATCCAGCCCGATCAGGCCGAGGACTTTCGCGCGCTGCTCGCGAAGGCGGGCGTGACGCACTACGACTGGTATCCGATGTTCCGCGGCCGCCTCGTGGCCGTCAACGGCCGCGCCGTGAGCGCCGCCGACTACCAGGATGAGCGCGCGCAGGGTCTGGTGGAGCGCGAGTTCAACCTCTCGCACACGCTGCAGGCGCCCGGGCACAACACCATCGTGGCCGGGCACTGGACGCCGGGCGAGGCGGGTGCGGTGAGCGTGGAAGAGGGCATCGCCCAGACCCTGGGGCTCAAGCTCGGCGACGTGCTGCGCTTTGACATGGCGGGCGTGACGAGCGAGGCGCGCATCACCAGCCTGCGCAAGGTGGACTGGAGCTCGATGCGCGCCAACTTCTTCGTGCTGTATCCGCTGGCGGACATGCCGGACGTGCCCGTCACCTACCTGGCGGCCTACCGCGCACCGCCCGAGCGGGGCTTCGACAACGCGCTGGTGCGCCGCTTTCCCAACGTCACCAACGTGGATCTGAGCGCCACGCTGGCGCAGGTGCAGGGCGTGCTCACGCAGGTGGTGCGCGCGGTGGAGTTCCTCTTTGCCTTCACGCTGGCCGCGGGGCTCATCGTGCTGTTCGCGGCGGTGACGGCCACACGCGAGGAAAGGACAAGGGAATTTGCCATCATGCGTGCCCTGGGTGCGCGCGAGCGCCTGCTGCGCCAGGTGCAGCGGGCCGAGCTGGCCGGCGTGGGCCTGCTTGCCGGTCTGCTCGCCAGCAGTGTGGCCATGCTGGTGGGCGGCCTGCTGGCGCTGTACGTCTTCGACTTCACGTGGACGGCGCCGCTGTGGGTCCCGCTGGCGGGCAGCGCCGCGGGCGCTCTGCTGGCGCTCGCGGCGGGCTGGTGGGGCCTGCGCGATGTGCTGCGCCGGCCCGTGGTGCAGACGCTGCGCGAGGCCGCGCAATGAAGGAGGAAGTGGTCGTGAATCAGGCGGTGAATGCAGGGGGCATGCCCGGCTGGGCCGATGCGCCCGAGGGCGAGGGCTGGAACTGGCTGGCGCAGGATGCGGATGGGCGCTGGTTCTGGTATCGCACCGAACCGAAACTGAACTGGTCGGGCGGCGTGTGGCGCTCCAATTCGCGCAACCAGCAGCCGGCGGGCGAGGGCGCACCCAACCCCGATTGGGACCGCACGATGCGGGTGCGCCCAGGCGCCGAAACGCCTGGGTCGGCTGAGACACAATAGCGCCCGGCCGCGCGTCCCGATGTCCCTGACCCGGCGCGGCCCGAGCAGGAGGAGGGGAACGATGTCGCAGGTGGATTGGATGGTGCTGGCGCTGCTGGCCGTGGTGTTGATCTGGGCCGTCTCGGCCTACAACCGGCTGGTGGTGCTGAGAAACCGCATCGCCAATGCCTTCGGGCAGATCGACGTGCAGCTCAAGCGCCGCCACGATCTCGTGCCCAACCTGGTGGAGGTGGCGCGCGGCTACCTGAAGCACGAAGCCGGCACGCTCGAAGCCGTGATCAGGGCGCGCGCCCAGGCGCTGGGCGCGGCGCAGGCGGCGCGCGAGGCGCCGGGCGATGCCGCGCGCATGGGGCAGCTGGCGCGGGCCGAGGCCCTGCTCGGCGGCAGCCTCGGGCGCCTGATGGTGCTGACCGAAAACTATCCCGAACTCAAGGCCGATGCGACGATGCGCGAGCTCTCCGAGGAGCTCACGAGCACGGAAAACCGCATCGGCTTCGCGCGCCAGGCCTACAACGACCAGGCGCTGGAGTTCAACGACGCGGCCACGCAGTTCCCCGCGCTCGTCGTCGCGCGGCTGTTCGGCTTTGGCGCCGCGCCCATGCTGCGTTCCACGCAGAGCGCCGAAGAGCGCGAGGTGCCCAGGGTCCAGTTCTGAACCGGCCCGCCCGCGCCGCATGAAATTCTGGGACAGGCAGAACGCCGCGCGCGCCGAAACCCGGCGCCTGCTGCTGGCCTTCGGCCTCGCGGTGCTGCTGCTGCTCGTGGGGGTGCATCTGGCGCTGGCGCTGGCCTGGCTCGTCATGGCGGCGCTGCTGCCGGTGCACCTGCCGTTTCCGGCGGGGTTCATGGCCACCAACGTCGGGGTGTCGCTGCTGCTGGTGCTGGGCGGCTGGTGGATAGAGACGTCCAATCTGCGCGGCGGCGGCGTGAAACTGGCGCGGCGCATCGGCGCGCGCGAGGCCCGGCCCGGCGTCTCGCATGCCGAGCAGCGGCTGTGCAACATCGTCGACGAGCTGTCCATCGCCGCGCACATGCCGCGCCCGCAGGTCATGGTGTTGCCGCGTGCCGAGGCCATCAACGCCTTCGCCGCCGGCTGGGGCGAGGACGACGCGGTGGTCGCCGTCACGCAGGGGGCGCTCGATTACCTCGATCGCGAGGAGCTGCAGGGCATGGTGGCGCATGAGCTCAGCCACCTGCACGAGGGTGACACGCGCCTGAAGATGCGGCTGGCGGGCATGGTTTTCGGCCTGGAGCTGATCACCAACTTCGGCAACGAGGTGCGCGAGCGCGGCGGGCTGGCGTGGTGGTTCGGCAGCGCCATCATGGTGGCGGGCAGCGCCGGCTGGCTCACGGGGCGCTTGCTCAAGGCCGCGGTCTCGCGCCAGCGCGAGCTCCTGGCGGACGCACGCGCGGTGCAATGGACGCGCAGCCGCGACGGCCTGGGACAGGTGCTGCGCAAGGTGATGACGCAGCGCGCGCAGCAGGAGCCTGGCAGGCGCTCGACCCGGGCCGACGACGGTGGCCTGGCGCATCCGGCCGTCGAACACATGCTGCTGGTGCAGCCGCTCGATGAGCGGCGCTGGCTGCGGCGCCTGGACAGCCACCCGCCGCTTGGGGAACGCGTACGGGCGATCTACGGCCGCCCCATGGCGCCGCTGCCGGTGGCGCCCGTCCAGGTGGCGCCCGAGTCCGGACGGCGTGAGACGGTGATGCCGGGCGCGAAGCCGCTGGCGGCGCAATTCGATCCGTTCGCACGCCGCGGGCAGGCGTAAGCGGCGTCCCCGGCGGCCTCGTCCCCAGGTGCGCTCCGTGGCGGGCGGGCTGTTGCCACCCGCTCGTGGCACTATTGAAGCAATAGCTACTCGCGCTTGACTGGCAAGCGTTGCAGCCTGTTTTGGCTAAAAATTGGCGATCGCAGAGGCTGCTCGCCCGCTCAGGTCTTGCGCCGATGGGGCTGCAGCAGCACCACGAGCGCCCCGGCGCCGCCGTCGGCCGGGCGTGCCTGCACGAAGGCGAGGACCTCGCGTTTCTGCACCAGCCAGGCCTGCACGCGGCCCTTGAGCACCGGCGCCTTGCCCGGCGAGCCCAGCCCCTTGCCGTGGATGATGCGCACGCAGCGCAGCCCCGTGCGGTGCGCGAGGCGGATGAACATCGCCAGCGCCTCGCGAGCCTCGTCGCGGCGCAGGCCGTGCAGGTCGAGCTGGCGCTGGATGCTCCAGTGCCCGGCACGCAGCTTGCGCGTCACCTCCGGGCCGATGCCGGGGCGGCGAAAGCTCATCTGGTCATCGACGTCGAGCAGTGTGCTGACGTCGAATTCGTCGCTCAGCGACTCGATCAGCACCTGCCTTTCGTCGAGCTCGCGCTGCAGCGGGCGCGGCTCGGGCGCGGGGGGCGCGAACCGGTGGCGCGTCTGGCCGCTCCTGAGCGGCTGCACCTGGCCCACCGCGCTTTCAAACAGATGCTGCGCCGCCCAGGCCCGTTGCCTGGCCTCGCGCTCGGCCCGCTCGCGTGCCGCTTCGCGTTCTTGCGCCGCCTGCAGCGCGCGGCGCAGCTGCGCCAGCTCGCCCAGCGAGCGCACGAGCAGGCGCGTCCTGGGGCGCTGAGCGGCCGCGCGCGCGGATGTCACACCAGGCCCTTCTCGGCCATCGACAGCGCCCCGCCCGGCGCGACGATGATGTGGTCGAGCACGCGCACATCGATCAGCGCCAGTGCGCTCTTGAGCGTCTGCGTCAGCGCCTCGTCGGCGCGGCTGGGCGTGAGGCTGCCGCTGGGGTGGTTGTGCGCCAGCACCACGCTCGCGGCGCCATGGTGCAGCGCGCGCAGCACCACCTCGCGCGGGTACACCGCCGTCTGCGTGAGCGTGCCGCGAAACAGCTCTTCGAAGACGATCAATCGGTGCTGACTGTCGAGCAGCAGCAGCGCGAACACTTCGTGCGGCTGCGCGCCCAGGTGCAGCTGCAGGTAGTGGCGCACGGCCTCGGGCGTGTCGAGCACGGCGCGCTCCTTCAGCTGCTGCGCCAGCGCCCGGCGGGCGAGTTCCATCACCGCGAGCAGCTCGGTGCGCTTGGCCGGGCCCAGGCCCTTGATGCGCTTGAGATCGTCGCCGCTGGCGGCGAGCAGCCCGGCGATGCCGCCGAAGCCGCCCGTGGCCTTGCCGCTGGCCACATCGTGCGTGGGCGCGTCCAGCAGCTCCTGCGCCAGTTGCAGCACGCCCTTGCCCTGGATGCCGGTGCGCAGCAGCAGCGCCAGCAGCTCCGCGTCCGACAGGGCGGCCGCGCCGCGTGCCAGCAGCTTTTCGCGCGGCTGGCTGTCGGCAGGCAGGTCTTTGAGCGGTGGCATGGCGGGTCGGCGATAGGGGTTTGGCGGCATTTCCTAGAATCGGGCAGTTTATCCAGGGTACGCTGTCATGACAGATTCTTCCGCCACCGCCGCGCCTGCGAAGGTCGAGCAAGGCTCCTTCCTCACGCTGCACTACCGCCTCGCGGGCCCGGCGGGCGACGTGATCAACACCTTCGCGAGCCGCCCGGCGACGATTTCGGTCGGCACGGGCGAGCTTTCGCCCGCGCTGGAGGCGCGTCTCATCGGCTTGGCCGAGGGCGCGCGCGTCACCTTCGAGGTGGCCGCGGGCGAGGCCTTCGGCGAGCGCAACCCCGAGATGCAGCAGTGGGTGGCCAGAAAGCTGCTGGACGACATGGGCGACCCCGAGGATGTCTACCATGTGGGCGAGGTGGTGGAGTTCGCCACGCCCGATGGCAGCGGCACCTATGCCGGCGCGGTCATGGAGGTGCGCGATGATGGCGCGCTGCGCGTCGATTTCAACCACCCGCTGGCGGGCCGTCCCGTCACGTTCGAAGTACAGATCATCGGAGTGTTATGAGCGTCAACAAACCCCAGGAAGTCCTCCTTGCGCAGCCGCGCGGCTTTTGCGCGGGGGTCGATCGCGCGATCGAGATCGTCGAGCGCGCGCTGGTCAAGTTCGGCGCGCCCATCTACGTGCGCCACGAGATCGTGCACAACACCTATGTCGTCAACGACCTGAAGGCCAAGGGCGCGATCTTCGTCGAGGAGCTGGAGGGCATTCCCAAGGGCTCGATCGTGATCTTCTCGGCCCATGGCGTGAGCCGCGCGCTGCAGCAAGAGGCCGTGGCCCGGGGCCTGAAGGTCTACGACGCCACCTGCCCGCTCGTCACCAAGGTGCATGTGGAGGTGGCCAAGCTCGCGCGCGAGGGCTATGAATTCATCATGATCGGCCACGCCGGCCACCCCGAGGTCGAAGGCACGATGGGCCAGCTCGACGGTGGCATTTACCTGGTGCAGGATCTGTCGGACGTGGCGAAGATCACGCCGCGCCAGACCGAGAAGCTCGCGCTCGTGACGCAGACCACGCTCTCGGTGGACGACGCGCGCGAGATCACCGCGGCGATCCGCGCGCGCTTTCCCGCCGTGCGCGAGCCCAAGCAGCAGGACATCTGCTACGCCACGCAGAACCGCCAGGATGCGGTCAAGCTCCTGACGCGCCAGGTGCAGATGATCATCGTCGTGGGCAGTGCAACCAGCTCCAACAGCAACCGCCTGCTGGAGCTGGCACAGCGCATGGGCACGCCCGCGCACATGGTCGACAGCGCCGACGAACTCAGGAATGAATGGTTTGACGGCATGACGCGCGTGGGCCTGACGGCCGGAGCCTCGGCGCCGGAAATCCTGGTGCAGCAGGTGATCGCGCGCATCAAGGAGATCAGCGGCGTCGCGGTGCGCACCATGGAGGGCGTGACCGAAGACATGCGCTTTCCGCTGCCCAAGGGACTCAAGCTCGACGGCGAGGAGCAGCCCGAGCGCTCGGCGCTGCACGTGCGCGCGCAGGGCGCGGATTCGGCAAAACTCTGAATTGATAGCTGCAAGCGCTTCATGGATAAGGCCTGGAGCCATTTTTGACTCATATCTTCGGCGCGACCGTCTGACAGGCCCCACAATCAGGGCATCTCAGCTGACCTGAACCCATGGTCGAAATCGCCGTTCTGTTGGCGCTCATTGTGCTCAATGGCCTGTTCGCCATGTCCGAACTGGCGCTGGTGTCCGCGCGCAGGGCGCGGCTGCAAAAGCTCATCGACGAGGGCGACGCGGGCGCCATCGCCGCGGCCCGGCTGGGCGAGAACCCCACGCGCTTTCTCTCCGCCATCCAGATCGGCATCACCTCGATCGGCGTGCTCAACGGCATCGTCGGCGAATCGGCGCTGGCGCAGCCGGTGGCCCGCTGGCTGGTCGACTGGGGGGTGCAGGCCAAGACGGCGGACTATCTGTCGCTGGGCGTGGCGGTCGTCGTCATCACCTATTTTTCCATCGTGGTGGGCGAGCTCGTGCCCAAGCGCCTGGGCCAGAGCTACCCCGAACTGATCGCGCGCATCGTGGCACGGCCCATCGATGGCCTGGCGCGCGCCACGCGCCCCTTCGTGCGCCTGCTCACCATTTCCACGGAAGCGCTGTTGCGCCTGATCGGCGTGAACGAGGCGCGCGAGACAGTCACCGAGGACGAAATCCACGCCATGCTCGCCGAAGGCACGAGCGCGGGCGTGATCGAGCGCGACGAGCATCAGATGGTGCGCAACATCTTTCGCCTGGACGAACGGCGCATCGGCTCGCTCATGGTGCCGCGCGCGGACGTGGTGTCCCTGGATGTGCTCGACCCCTTCGAGCACAACCTGGCGTGCATCGAGCGCTCCAGCCATGCGCACTTTCCCGTGGTGCGCGGCGGCCTGGAGCACATCCTGGGCGTGGTGCGCGCGCGCCAGTGGCTGGCCCGCGTGCTGCGCGACCCGGCGGCGCAGGCGCTCGACGCCGAGCTGCTGCAGCCGCCGCTGTACGTGCCCGAAACCATCGACAGCATGGAGCTGCTGCACGATTTTCGCCGCTCGGGCGTGCACATGGCCTTCGTCGTCGATGAGTATGGCGAGGTGCAGGGCATCGTCACCGTGCAGGATCTGGTGGAAGCGATCACCGGCGAATTCAAGACCCACGACCCCGGCGACGCCTGGGCCGTGCAGCGGGCCGACGGCTCGTGGCTGCTGGACGGCCACATTCCCGTGCCCGAGCTCAAGGACTGCCTGGGCCTGGCCAGCGTGCCCGAGGAAGACAAGGAGCGCTATCAGACGCTTGCCGGCATGCTCATGCTGCTCAGCGGCAAGGTGCTGAGCGAAACCGACGTGGTGCAGTGGGAACAGTGGCAGTTCGAGATCGTGGACATGGACGGCAAGGCCATCGACAAGGTGCTGGCCACGCGGCTGCCCGACGCGCAGGAATCCTCAGGTCCATAGATCCAGCGGCGGATCGGCCACCATGGCGCGCAGGATGTCGGTGCGCGAGACGAAGCCGATGCAGTACCCGCTCTCGTCGGTCACGGGCAGGCCCGGCAGCCCGGTGTCCAGAAACACGCGCGCCAGGCGCCTCAGATCCGTGTCGGGCGTCACGGTGGGCACGGGGCTGGCCATCACCTGCGCCACGGGCCGGCGCGCGAGCGCAATCGCCTGCTCGATGGCGCCCGGCTCGGGCAGCAGATCGAGCGGCGCCATGTCGGCGCGCAGCAGCATCCCGATCACCTGCCCGCGTTCATCCACCACCGGCGCCTGCGCCACGTGGTGCTGCGCCATCGTCTGCCAGGCGTCGTTCACGCGCGTGCGCGGCGTCACGGTGATCGCGCCCTGCGTCATCACGCCGCTCACATGCTTGACGATCTGGCGCGGCTGCGACGGGCCCGCCGCCGTTTGCTCGTAGGCGGTGATGGGCGCCGGACGGCTGGCCGGGCCGCCGCTGGCGTCGCGCTCCATCGTGGGCTGGGGCGGCGCGAACGCGTCGTCGTCCTGCGAGCGCGTGCGCAGCGCCTGCGGCCGCGCCACGCGCCGGAGTCCGCTCACGGCCGAGATCGCGTCGGCGTCCCCCCTGGCCAGGCGCCCCGTGGGGCCGAAGACAAAGAACATTGCTGCACCCCCTTGCCTCTGCTTATCGGCAGCTGCAACTGCCGCCTAAAATTGCGCACTATGCTAGACATCCTGATGCTGCGCAAAGACCTGGCTTCGGTCGTTGCGCGCCTGCAAACCCGCAAGAACCCCCAGCCCTACCTGAACGTCGCCGCCTTCGAGGCGCTGGAGACGGAGCGCAAGGCCATCCAGACGCGCACCGAAGCGCTGCAGTCCACGCGCAACCGCCTGTCCAAGCAGATCGGCATGCTCATGGGCCAGGGTGAGAAAGACGCCGCCGAAGCCGCCAAGGGCGAAGTGAGCGCGCTCAAGGGCGAACTCGACGCCTCGGCCGAGCGGCTCGAACAGATCCAGCACGAACTGCAGGCCGTGCTCGCCGCCGTGCCCAACCTGCCGCACGCGAGCGTGCCCGTGGGCGCGGACGAGCATGCCAACGTCGAGGTGCGCCGCTGGGGTACGCCGCGCGCCTTCGGCTTCGCCGCCCAGGACCACGTCGATCTGGGCGCGCCGCTGGGGCTGGACTTCGACACCGCCACCAAGCTCACCGGCGCGCGCTTTGCCGTGATGAAGGGCGGCATCGCGCGCCTGCACCGGGCGCTGGCGCAGTTCATGCTGGACGTGCACACCGCCGAGCACGGCTACACCGAGTGCTACGTGCCCTACATCGTCAACGCCGAGACGCTGCGCGGCACCGGCCAATTGCCCAAGTTCGAGGCCGACCTGTTCGCCGCGCAAAAGGGCGGGCAGGACGCCGAGCCCGTGCCCGACCACGCCCAGCTCTACCTCATCCCCACGGCCGAGGTGCCGCTGACCAACTTCATGCGCGGCGTGATCGTGCCCGAGAGCGAGCTGCCGATCCGCCTCACGGCGCACACGCCGTGCTTTCGCTCCGAGGCCGGCAGCTACGGGCGCGACACGCGCGGCATGATCCGCCAGCACCAGTTCGACAAGGTCGAGATGGTGCAGATCGTGCACCCCGAAAAGAGCTACGAGGTGCTCGAGGAGATGACGCGCCACGCCGAGACCATCCTGCAAAAGCTCGGCCTGCCCTACCGCGTGGTGAGCCTGAGCACCGGCGACATGGGCTTCGGCGCCGCCAAGACCTATGACCTGGAAGTGTGGCTGCCCGCGCAGAACACCTACCGCGAGATCAGCTCGGTCTCCAACTGCGAAGCCTTCCAGGCGCGGCGCATGCAGGCGCGCTTCAGGAACGCGCAGGGCAAGAACGAACTCGTGCACACCCTGAACGGCTCGGGCGTCGCCGTCGGGCGCGCGCTCGTCGCGGTGATGGAAAACTACCAGCAGGCGGACGGTTCCATCACCGTCCCTGAAGTACTGCGCCCGTACATGGGTGGCCTGGAGCGCCTGACCCCCTGAATTCGCCGCTACAATCGCCGGTTCGAGTCGCGGAGAGGTGGCAGAGTGGTCGAATGTACCTGACTCGAAATCAGGCGTAGGTGCAAGCCTACCGAGGGTTCGAATCCCTCCCTCTCCGCCAGAAATGCAGCCCAGGTGAATCCATCACCTGGGCTTTTTTTGTGCGTGTTGTCGCTTCGCGGCGTCCGCCGTTGCTTTGAACGGCCCGATGGATTCTGGTTCTCGTGCAAGCGCCTATCGGGCGGGGCCGGAGTTGTACTGGCTCCGGAGGTTCATCCAGAACTTGACAGACGTCTCGAAGAAGCGAGCCCGCCTGAATTGGCGGGCATCGCATTCAAGCGTCGAGGTTGCCGGGTGTGAGCACTTGGCGGCCGACCGCCTTGCCTTCTTCCAGTGCCAGCAATGCAGTAAAAGCCTTGCTGAAATGCATGCATGTGGTAGCGACGGGAGGCAGATGCTTGTCTTTCACAAGGGCGATCAGTTCCTGGAGTTCGCGCAGATTACCCACATAAGTGCCCTGATACGTCATGGCCTTCAGTACCATGAACGGGGTGGATATGTCGATGTGACCACCGAACAGGCCGATCTGCACCAGTTGTCCCCCTTTGGTGAGCATATCCTGGCCTGCCTGTATGGTCTGACTCGATCCAACGCAATCGATGATCGCCCAGACCGCGCCTCCAGCGGCCTTCTTGATTTCGGTGGCGATATCGTCTTTCCGCGGATTGAAAACGGCATCCGCGCCTGCCTGCAGTGCTGCTGCGTGTTTTGATTCATCGGGATCGATCACGAGCACGCCCGCACCACCCAGAGCCTTGATCAGCGTAATGGCCATCAGCCCCAGGCCACCGGCGCCAAACAATACCACTTTCTCGTCTTTGAGAACCTGTTCTTTGATCTTCCGGATTGCGCTGTAAGTCGTAAGACCTGAGCAGGCATAGGGAGCCGCCTGCACCGGCGACATGTCGCCGATATCCACCAGATAACGCGAATCCGAGACGAGAACGTAATCGGAATAACCACCAGGCTGGTAGATTCCCAAGGATTTTCCATTCAGGCATAGATTCTCGTCACCTCTACGGCAGACCTTGCATTCACCGCAGCCGTGCCACGGGTAAATGACGTAATTTTTTCCTATTTCTATATTCTTGACCTTGTCACCCACGGCGACCACTTCTCCTGCGATTTCGTGGCCTGGTGTCAGTGGCAGTTTCATGCCACGGTCCATCATCGAAAGTGTCTTGCCATTTCCCAGATCATAGGTGCCGTGCCATATGTGGAGATCCGAATGGCACACACCAGCTGCCAGCACACGCACCAGCACCTGATGGTCTTCAGGCTGAGGAGTTGGATGTTCGGTGCGGACCAGAGGTTTTTTCAATTCAACGATATCGAAACTGATCATTTGTCTCTCCTGTTGGCGGAAAATTTAATCGATGATCAAGATGGTTGAGAATCGATCAATTCGGGTTGCGTTTAAATATTTATTCCCCATGGTATTGCACCACGGTCTTGACAATACAGAACTCTTCCAGGGCAAGGAAACCTTTCTCGCGCCCATGCCCGCTTTTTTTATAGCCTCCGAAAGGCAGCTCCACCCCACCGCCGGCGCCATAACAGTTCAGATAAACCTGGCCGCACTGCATCTTCTTGGCCATGCGCGTCTGGCGTCCGCCGTCGCGTGTCCAGATGCCAGCGAGCAATCCGAACTCGGTGGCGTTGGCCAGGCGCACCGCGTCCTCCTCGTCGGTGAACGGCATGGCCGAAAGCACCGGGCCGAAAACCTCGCTGCAGGCCAGCTGATGATCGCGCGGCACCGGGCCGAACAATGTCGGAGCGACGTAATAGCCGCCATCGGGCACGCCGTCGGCCACCTTGCCCTGCGCCAGCACCTGGATGCCGGAATCCTTGGCACGCCGGATGAAGCCTTCGACGCGCTCTTTTTGTGCGCGGTTGATCAGCGGACCACATTCCCGGTCCATGGCCGGGGTGCCGGCTGCCGTTTGCGCAAAGCGCTCTGCGACCATGGCGATGAAGCGGTCGTAAATGCTTTGCTGCACCAGCAGCCGACTGCCGGCCGAGCAGGTCTGGCCGCCATTTTGGGTGATGGCGCGGATGACGAACTGCACGGCACGGTCGAGATCGGCGTCCTCGAACACAACCTGCGGCGACTTGCCGCCAAGCTCGAGCACGCACTTGATCAGGCTGTCGGCGGCGGCCTTCTGCACGAGGGTGCCGACTTCGGGGGAACCGGTGAAGGTGATCAGGTTGATGTCGGGGTGCGCGCTCAGCGCCGCGCCCGCTTCTTCGCCCAGGCCGGTGACGATGTTGAGCGCGCCGTCGGGCAGGCCCGCCTCCTTGGCGATAGCGGCAAATGCCAGCGGCGTCAGGCAGGCGTCCTCAGAGGGCTTGAGCACGGCGGCGTTGCCCATGGCCAGCGCCGGCACGACCGAGCGGCCGAACATTTGCGCCGGGTAGTTCCAGGGCAGGATATGGGCCGTGACGCCGTAGGGCTCGCGCAGCACGACGACGTGGAAATCGTTCATGTAGGGGATGTGCTGGCCGTGCACCTTGTCGGCCGCGCCGCCGTAGAACTCGCAGTAGCGCGCCGCGACCTGGATGTCGGCGCGCGCCTGCGAGAGCGGCTTGCCGGTATCGCGCGCCTCCAGCTGCGCCAGCTCTTCGGCGCGCGCGAGGATGAGCGCGGACATGCGGCTCAGGATGCGCCCGCGCTCTGTGGCCGTCATTTTTCCCCAGGCGCCGGAGAGCGTGGCGCGTGCCGCGGCCACGGCGTGGTTGACGTCCTCGGTTACGCTGCGCGCAATCTCGTCGAACACTTCCCCGGTGCTGGGGTCATGGACGGGCAGTGTCTGCCCGGATGCCGCAGCCACCCATTGGCCGTTGATGAAATTCTTCTGCATGGTCATTATTCCTTTAAACAATAGGTTTGCATCCGCCGCGATGAATATCAATGGATGGAGGCGTACATGATTTTTTCCTCCGTTGCCTCCAGGCCGTTGAATTCTTCGACGATCCGCCCCTGGCGAGAGACCAGGATGCGGTCGGAGAGCAGCATGACTTCCGGCAGGTAGGAGGAGATCACGACCACCGCCAATCCTTCATCGGCAAGCCTGCGGATGATCTCGTGGATCTCCGCCACGGCTCCCACATCAACACCGCGCGTGGGTTCATCGAATATCACCAGCCTGGGATTCTGGATAAGCGATTTGGCAATCACGACCTTTTGCTGGTTGCCGCCGGATAGTTCGATGACGCTGGCCTCGGCCGTCACCGAGCGGATATTGAGTTTCTGGCGCCAATCGTGGCCGATCTTCTTTTCCTCGCTGCTGGAGGTCAGCAACCGCTCCAGCCGCTCCTTGGCGAGCACGCCCGCGTAGATGTTGCGCGAGATGGACATGGTTTCAAAGAAGCCATCGACCTTGCGGTCCTCGGTGATGTAGGCAATACCCGCAGCCACGGCAGGCGCCGGCACCCGATAGCGCACGGGATGATCATTGAAGATGACCTTGCCTCCATGGGTGTAATCGCGCTTGATCACCCCCGCAACGACCTTGAAGGTCTCCGTGCGGCCCGAGCCGATCAGACCGAATACCCCGGTAATCTGGCCGGCAAACACCGAGAACGACGTGTTCCTGACCATGGTGCCCATGCGCAGGTTCTGCACGCTGAGGACCCGCTTGCCGGCGGGGCGCACGGTTTCCTTCTTGCCGTACAAAGTGTTGGAAAGGTCGCGACCCACCATGGCGCGGATAATGCGTTCCCGATTGAAATTGACGGTGTCGTCTGAGATGATCAATTTGCCGTCGCGCATGATGGTGATCCGGTCAGAGATTTCCAGTGCTTCCTCCAGCGCGTGCGAAATGAAAATGATGGATACGCCGTTTTTTTTCAAATTGCGGATCAAATCGAAGAAATAGCGCTTTTCCTCGGGAGTCAGCGTCGCCGTCGGTTCGTCGAAAATGATGACCCGTGCCTTGTGCAGTACGGCGCGGGCGATTTCGACCATCTGCTTCTGCGCTGCACCGAGTTCGCTCACGGTCTTGGTCGGATCGACATTGAAATTGAGCGACTGCAGCAACTGCTGCGAGGCGATGTACACCGCGCGCAGGCGATTGAAGAGTTTTTCGTTGCCGAGATAGAGGTTCTGCCCCACCGTCATCGTTGGCACCAGGCTGGTCTCCTGGAACACCATGGCGATTCCTTCGGCCTGGGCCTCCACAGGGTTGCGGAACTGCACATTTTTGCCATCGAGAGCCATTTCGCCGTCGGTTGGCTCGACCACGCCGGCCATGATCTTGGTCAACGTGGACTTTCCGGCACCGTTTTCGCCGCATAGAGCATGCACCTCACCCTTCTGCAGGGTGAAGTCGACACCTTCGACCGCCGGTACGCCACCGTATTTCTTTGTGATGCCCTTGAGTTCCAGAATTGGCGTCATAACCGTATCCATCATTGAATGTCAGACAGGGGGAGGCGCAATACCCGGCCTGCTCCCTTGGACAAGACCAGCAACGCATCGTTGAACTCGGCCACTGCCGTGATCCCGTGGTGCATGCCGCCGACGCGGCTGTGCAGCGAATACTGCGGCTCGAAGCTGGCGTTCAGTCGAACCACCAGGCCGTAGGAGCGCGCCGGAGCCCAGGGTTTGAGAATTCCCATCTGGCGCACCCCGCCCTGCTGCATGGGCTCGAAGAAGTCGCGTCCCGAGCTCAGCGCTGGCGCGATCCAGTACTTCGGGTCGACCTGGGCCATCATTTCGTTCTTGAAGCCGGTCTCCCGCAGGACGAATTCGATGAGCTGATTGCGTGGGGCAAACACGGCCAGCCAGTACCCGCCCGCCCTTGCGCGGGTCAGGCGCGCCGGATAGCCTGGCAAGTCCTGGTAGATGCTGCGTGTCCCTCCCTGTTCGATCTGAACGATGCGATGGGCCCAGGATTCCGAGGTGAAGACAGCCCCGCGTGCGTCCACCAGCGCGCCGTAGGCGTATTTCAGGCCTTGCCCGAGGACGTGCAACTGGTCGCGTTCAGGGGAGTATTGCAGTACCCGGCCGCTGGCACCGTCACTGAGCAAATCCCTGGACCACTGCTCGTACGCGTGTCTGCCCGAGCCTTCACTGATGATGATGGAGCCGTCAGGGTGCTCGCACAGCGCATTGATGCAGCCTGCGAAGGATGCGCTGGACAGCCGGTATTGCCTGCCGTCCAGCCGCCCGCCGATGAAGTGCAGGCTGCCGCAGGTGGCCGCCACCAGCCCATCGCGGTAGGCTGCCAGAGCCTGGATGGGCTCGTCCAGGGTGGCGAGGGTGGCGGCCTGCCCTGCCTCGCCGAGTGCCAGCACCGCGGTGCCGCTGGCCACCGCAAGGCGACCGTCGGAGGTCACGCAAAGATCCTCGAGGCCGTCGGCTTCGAAGAAAACAGCCGCGTTTTCGAGGATATGGTTGGGCTTGAGCGGCCCGTCGAGCACCGGCACCGAGGTGTCCGCTTCGCCCACGCCGAAGAAACGGTCGCGGGCCCGCTTGAGTTGTTTCAACATGGCTTACCCCGCGCTGATCGGATGTTGGATGAACTGCGGATCGGCGCCCTCCAGACGCAGTCGCCCGATACGGTTATTGGAGATGCCGCCCAGGTAGAGGTAGCCCCTGTGCTCGCGCATCGAGGTGATCATCGGATGGTTCTCGCCGCCCTTGTCCCAGTACGACTCGAGCACGGTGCCGTTCAGATCGCACTTGATGACGCAGCCGACGTTGATGTTGGGCGATATCCATTCGTCCTGCCCCAGGCGCTTGACCATGCGGCGCCTGAATCCCGGCCAGCGCATCGCCAGGTCGAAGGACGGCCCCCTCATGCCCATGAGGGCGATCCAGAAATGACCGTCCGAGGCGCGGTTGATGTTGTCGGGATAGCCTGGCAGGTCGGGGATCACCACCTGCACCTTGCCCTTGTCAGGCCCGTCGAACCAGTAGCGGCTGATGCGGCAGGCCCAGCTTTCGGCGAACAGCAGCGATTGCCCGTCGCCCGCCATGCAGATGCCGTTGGGGAAGACCAGATTCTTCAGCACCGTCTGGGTTTTGTCGGTCCTGGGATCGTAGCAGATGATGCGTCCGTTGCCGCGCGCCTCCAGGCTGTCGATCGGCCACTCGCCCATTTCGTAGCGGATGGTCGCCTCGGAGAAGAAGATGCGGCCGTCCGGCGCGATGTCCAGATCGTCGGCCAGACGCAGGCGGCTGTCGTCGTTGACGGTGTTCCAGGAGCGGTTGGTCTCGTCGGTGACCTTTTCCACGGCCCGATTGGCCCGCCCGACCCGGTACAGGCCCATGCCGCCGACGCAGACGTACAAGTCCCCGGTGGCGTCGAAGGCCATCCCCAGCGGCTGACCGCCGATGTGGGCGTAGACCTCCATGCGAGTGTAATCCGGCGCATGGAACTTCATGATGTCACCGTGGCGCGTGCCGCAGTACAAGTGGTCGTCCGCATCCAGAATCACGTCTTCCGGCGACTCGACCTGCCCCAGGCCAATCAGTTCGATGTTGCCCAGCTTGTCGTTGACCGCGTAGGGCGTTCCAGGAGCGATCGATGCAGCCTTCGGCATCGGGAGGTAGCCCGGACTCACGTACAACTCGCGAATAGCCTTGCCCCGGTTCTTGAACCAGCGGATATCCAGGGTCACCGCGGCAATCATGATGGCGCCCAGCGCAATGCGGATATAGCCCGCCTGTACCGCCAGGCCGCGCAGGCTGTTGGTGACGATCAGGATGATCAGGGTACCGAGTACGGCCTTCATCGCCGAACCTTTGCCTCCACCGAGACGGATGCCGCCGAGCAGGGCCGCAGCCAGCACGACGATTTCCAGCCCCAGGCCGGTATCGGCGCTACTGCTGTCCACCCGTGCGCCGAACAGCACTGCGGCGATGCCGGCAAAGACGCCCGAGGCCACATAGGCCAGCGCCGCGATGCGGTTCACGGGCAGGCCCGAGTTGTAGGCGGACCGCCGCGAACCACCGACGGCGAGCAGGCGCCAGCCACCGCGCATCCGCGTCAGGAATAGGTGGAAACCGACGGCGACGACAGCAAAGATCCAGGTGGCAACCGGGAGGCTGAGTACCTTGCCGCTGCCCAGGTAATCCCAAAGCTCCGACTCAGGCAGCGTCGATGCGATGCCGACGGCCCACTTGAACTGAATCAGGTTGTAGATCGCACGCAAAACGATCAGGGTCACCAGGGTGGTCAGGAAGGCGCGCAGCTTGAGGTAGCCGATCAGCACGCCATTGACCGCTCCCAGAGCGGCTCCCATCAGCAAGGTGGCGCCAATCGACGCGGCAGCCGGCCATTCCTGGACATGGATCAGATAGAGCACGAGCACGTTGCAGATCGCATAAATCGATCCCACGCTCAGGTCTATGCCGCCGACGATCAGCACGATGGCCATGCCCAGCACAATGAAACCCAGTTCGCTGCCTTCCTGGAGAAAACCGGAAATCGTCGTGAAAGAGAGGAAATTCTCGACGATGGATGCAAAAACCGCGATCACCAGCACGAGTACCAGCAATGGAACCGCCGTCTCCATCCAGTTCTTGGAAAGCAGTTCACCTATTGCGCGATCAGGCCAATATTTGTAGCGCAATCTATTGAATGCGTCAGATGATTCCATTGACATATCGGATATCAGCCACTCTGGTTGTTAGATACACTTGTTCTCGTGCTTGGGAATGCACCAGCTCGGTTTATTTCGGGTATGAAATGAGGGAAAGACGAAGGCGCCGCAGGGGCACCTTCGGCCCTGGATTACTTCAGGGAGTCGATCGTCCAGCACTTGTGGCTGTCGACGTCGGCCTGCGTCAGGACGGAGAGCGGCGTGTAATGCGCCACCTTGATCTTCCCCGGCTTGTCGCGCAGTTGCAGTGCCATCTGGATAAGATCGTTGACGTCGCGGCTCTGGCCGGGCACGTCATAGCTGACGTAATGATCGAAAGCCTTGGTCTGCAAGCCCTTGCACGCCACCTCTCCGCCGCCGCCGCTGGTGGAGACCAGCACCTTGCCCGATTTCCCGGCGTCCTTGACGGCCGCACCCGTCGCCAGATCCGGGATGTCCCATACGCCCATGATGGCGCACAGGTCGGGGTGCTGCTTGAGCGTGACCTCGGTGATCGATTTGGCCTTGGATGAGTCGTAGTTGCCGATCGACTGGCGCGCCACGACCTTGATATCCGGATTCTTGGACAGTACGTTGTTGTAGCCTTCCTGCATGTAGACCGTCCAGGGGGCTGTGGTCGGGCCATTCAGGATCAATATCTTGCGCGAGGTGTTCGGCCCGCACTGCTTGACGACCCAATCGGCCTGGGTCTCGCCGATGACGGTCGCGTCGGCACCGGCAAAACCGGTGGTCATCGTCAGGCTCTTCATGTTCAGCTGGATGACGTAGATGCCCGCATCCTCCATCTGCTTTTCCAGTTTGGCATACGACGTCACGTCGGGGTTCTGGATCACGACCACGTCGGGCTTCGGCTTCTCATTGAGCAGCTGCGTGAGGATTTGAACGCCTGCGGAAGTATCGAAATTGGCGTTTCTCACCTCGTAGCTGTAGCCCAGCCGTTTGGCCTGGATGCTCATCATCTTGGACCAGCCCTCGGTCAGATCCAGGCCCATGAACACCGGGACGAAAACCACCCGCTTGTTCTTGAACACCTCGTAATAGTGCGTGCGTTCAGGGTCCTTGATGGCGCCGTCCTGCGCATGCGCCACGCCGACCATGCCGACCATGGCGGCAAGAGCCAGGGCGAAAAGTGATTTTGTACCCCAACGGGATTTTCTGTTGAACAAGGTCATTGCGTCTCCTTCATAAATTCACAAAACAATTCATCAACCGGAATGCGGAATTGGATTTCGCTGGTATGGCTAGATATCTCCTTGCTGCGCCGTCTCCTCGTTTCTTGGGTTTAAAAAACTATCCACGGCAATGGCGATCAACAAGATGATGCCTTTGAACAGATCCTGAATATCCAGGGGAAAATTCATGATCGTCATTCCATTGAAGACGATGCCCACGAGCAAGGTGCCCACCAGCACGCTCCAGACGCCGCCGCGGCCGCCGGATAAACCGATGCCGCCGAGCACCACGACCAGAATCACGTCGTAGATCAAAGAAAGGTTGTAGATCCGCGTATCCATCAGGTTGTTCGATGCGGCCATCACGAAGCCTGCCAGCAATGCGATCAATGCCGCCAATATGTATTGCAAAACCATGATCGGACGAACCGAGATTCCCGTGGTTCGTGCGGTATTCGGATTGTCGCCAATGGAATAGATGAATCTGCCGATCTTCGTTTTCTTGAGAAACCACCCGACGGCAATGAACATGAATGCGGCAACCAGGATGCTGCTCGGTATCCCGAATAAACTGGCCCCGCCGATCCAGCGTATCGGGTTCATTCCATCGGACCAGGAGACCATGTCCGCCTTCAATATGCCGACCTGACCCAGGCCCGCCAATGCGAGACCTGTGGCGAGCGTGACGAACAGGGCCGGAATCTCTGCGTAGGCCACCAACAGGCCGCTGATCCCACCGGCAATGATGGCGAATCCTGTTCCAACCGTTATTGACAGTACAAGTCCATTGCCACTGTCCACCATTGTCATCACCAAGGCGGTTGGCACGGCCATCAATGCCACCATGGATAGATCGATGCCGCGTCCGATGACGACGATAGCCATGCCCAGCCCGAGTATGGCCAGCACCGAGATCGATCGCATCATTGCAATCAGATTTCCAACAGTGAAGAAATTCGGAAGGAAAATGGAAAAGCAGCAAAAAATGATGAGGGAGATGAGAAAAACGATCGATTGCTGGTCCAATCTGATGATGTGCTTGCTGGTCATTGGTGTGGAATCTGATGGCGATTGCGGCTTGCGAAGAGGAGGGTGTGACGAAGTCTCAAGATGGAGCTGCGATGGCGTGAAGATGGAAATTTCTCAAAGAGCTGGCAAACCCTCGAAAGTTCAGTATAATGAACTCCATCCTGTAAGATGGACTGACGTCACTCTATGAAGGGCGCTTTCATCGATCAATTGGTGTATTCCCTAGGTAAAATTGGCATGAAATCTGCTTATGAAACCCCTGCGCTTCGTCGTGGCGCGTCGATCCTGGATGTTGTCGCGTCCAGTCCGACGCCTCCTGCCGCTGCATTTCTTTCGAAAGAACTCGGCCTGCCGAAAAGTACGACGCACGGGCTGCTTCTGACCATGCAGGAACTCGGCTTGCTGAAGAAAGCTACCGACGGTACGTACCAGATAGGCCCCAAGATCATGCATTGGGCGCATGCATTCCTGAATCAGACGAACCTGGTGCAGGAATTTCAGAATGCCATGTCCGAGAATAATGACCTGGATGATCATACGATCACTTTGAGCATTCTTGATGGTAATAACGTCGTCTATCTTTCCTGCCGGAATAGTCGAAGACCACTTGGATTCACATTCAAAATGGGTATGCATCTGCCGGCTGCTTTTACTGCAACCGGCAAGATCATGTTGGCAGCATTGGAAGATGAGGAAATACATCAGCGCTTCGATCAAGATTGGCCGGAAAAATTGACAAGCCGAAGTGTCCAGGATATCAACCAGCTATTGGTTGAAATACAGCAGGTTCGTGAATCTGGAATATCCTTTGACAATGGACAAATACAGGACGGCATGTTTTGCGTGGGTGTTGCCATTCGGGACTTCTCCAATCAAGTCGTTGCGGGTCTGGCACTCAGTCTCATCGAAAGCGAAGCCACGGAAAACAACATCAGCAGGGTCATCAATACGCTTCGCAAAATTTCCCTGGATCTGTCGGAACGCCTTGGTGCGCAAAGAACGAGTGCCTGCCAGGATGGCTGATCTCCGTTGGGTTCAAAAATGTCCTCGCTCATCTTGTTCCGGCTGTAGCAGCCGCTGCGCGCGTGGCCATTGCGTGGCCCGCCACAGCCGTTGGATGGCCGCTTGGGCCTGTTCGGCCGACACGGCTCCGCCATAGGCCGCCAGGCGCAGCGCCTTGGCGGTGATCTCCTCGCGCGACAGGGTGTTGCCCGGGTCGCCCTTGGGTTCATCCACGCGGCCGTGCAGCGTGCGGCCATCGGCGGTGCGCACCGTCACCTTGCCGATCCAGCGGCGCGGGTAGGCGGCATCCACTTCGGCGTCGAGCTCCATGCGCACCTTGTCGCGCAGGGCCACGGTCTCGGGCGCCAGATACTCGTTGTCGAACGCGGCCAGGCCCGCATGGCCAAAGCGCGCGGCCAGGGCCAGCACCGTACCCATGGAGAACTTGGACTGGTGCACCGTGGTCGGCGACACCACCGGCCCCAGCACATCGATGGCGCCCTGGTGCACATGGCAGGTCACCTGTGCGATGTCGGCGGGCGCCAGGCCGTGCTCGCGCATCACCTGCTGCAGCGCATCGGCCGCGGGGTGCGTGTGGCGGCACGAGGCATGCCACTTGAACGATGTCTCGGCCGTGGCCCAGCGGGAGCCGAGGCCCTCGGTGAGCTTGGCCGGGTTGGCGTCACTGGACATGCCCGCGGCCATGCCCTGCGGGCCGGTGAAGATGTCCTGCGCGCCGGTAAAGCCATCCTGGGCCAGGTAGGCGGCCATCAGGCCGGCCGCGGCGGCGTGGGCGGTGTGCAGCTGCTTGCTGTCGGCCGCGGTGCGCAAAAACTCCCACAACCCCGCCGACTGCGTGCCGGCCGAGCCAAACGCGTGCTGCATCTGCGCGGGCGTCAGCTCCAGCAGGCGCCCCACGGCGGCGGCCGCCGCCAGCGTGCCCGCCGTGGCCGTGGTGTGGAACACCTTGTAGTGGCTGCGGCCCAGAAATTCGCCCACGCGGATGCCGACCTCGTAGCCCGCCACGCAGGCCGCCATGAGCTGCGCGCCGCTGGCACCGATGCTTTGCGCCACGGCCAGCGCGGGAGGGAAGACCACGGCCGCCGGGTGGAACACCGAACCGTTGTGCACATCATCCTGCTCGGCCACGTGCGAAGCCGCGGCGTTGGCCAGCGCGGCCATCATGGGGCTGCTGGTGGCGCCGTGGCCGATCACTTCGCTGGGGCCTTGCGCAGGCCCCTGCGACAGCGCGAAGCGCGTGATGCTGGCCACCGGCCGCGCGCGGCAGCCGGCCAGCACGGAGCCGAACCAGTCCACCCACAGGTCTTCGGTGCGGCGCTGCACGGGCGCGGGCACGTCGCTCCATTGCAGCGTGGCGGCAAACTGGGCCAGGGGATGGATGGTGGCTTGGGTTTCTTGTTTCATTTTCGGCTCCAGTGCCGGTGGTTCAAGCGCGGGTAGCTATGGTTTTTGAGTCAGCGAGGTTACGGAGCCTGCAGTGCGTCGATCTGCTCGGCGCTCCACCCCAGTTCGGCCAGGATGGCGGCGTTGTGCTGGCCCACGGCGGGTACGGCGTTCATGCGGTAATCGAACGCGCTGTTCACGCCCGGCGGCAGCAGGGCCGGGATGCGGCCCACGGGGGAATCCACCTCGCTCCAGCGCTGGCGCGCCGCCAGCTGCGGGTGCGCCCACAGGTCGGCCATGTCGTTCACGCGGGCGTTGGCGATGCCCGCTGCTTCGAGCCGCTCGACCACCTGCGCGGCCGTAAGCGCCGTGAAGCTCTGCGCGATCAGCGCCTGCAGCGCGTCACGGTGGGCGTTGCGCTGGGCGTTGGAACAGAAGCGCGCATCGACCGCCACCTCGGGGCGCAGCAGCACGGTGTCGCAAAAGGCCTTCCACTCGCGCTCGTTCTGCAGGCCCAGCATCACCGTCTTGCCGTCGCCCGCCACGAACGGGCCGTAGGGGTAGATGCTGGCGTGCGATGCGCCGGTGCGCGGCGGTGGGGGCGCGCCGTCGAAGGCGTAGTACAGCGGGTAGCCCATCCACTCGCCCATGGCTTCGAGCATGGACACGTCGATGTGGCTGCCCTCGCCCGTCCTGCCGCGCAGCAGCAGGGCCGAGAGGATGTTGGTATAGGCATACATGCCGGCGGCGATGTCGGCCACCGAGATGCCGGATTTGGATGGCGTCTCGGGCGTGCCGGTCACCGACAGGAAACCCGCCTCGCTCTGGATCAGCAGGTCGTAGGCCTTCTTGTCGCGGTAGGGGCCGTCCGCGCCGTAGCCGCTGATGTCGCACACGATCAGCTTCGGGTTGTGGATTTTCAGCGCCTCGTACGACAGGCCCATGCGCGCGGCGGCGCCCGGCGCGAGGTTCTGCACCAGTACGTCGGCCGTCTTCAGCAGCTGCAGCAGCGCGGCCTTGGCCTGGGGGTGCTTGATGTCCAGCGCCAGGCTTTCCTTGCTGCGGTTGATCCAGGTGAAGTGCGAGGACTGGCCCTTCACGCGCTGGTCGTAGCCGCGCGCGAAGTCGCCGCTGCCGGGGCGCTCCACCTTGATGACGCGCGCGCCCAGGTCGGCCAGTTGGCGCGTGCAGAACGGCGCGGCCACCGCATGTTCCAGCGAGACGACGGTGATGCCGTCGAGGGGGCGGGTCATGGCGGTCATGTCAGAACGAGCGGGGCAGGCCCAGGATGTGCTCGGCCACGTAGCTGTAGATCATGTTGGTCGAGATCGGCGCCACCTGGTACAGGCGTGTCTCGCGGAATTTGCGCTCGATGTCGTATTCGCAGGCAAAGCCAAAGCCGCCGTGGGTCTGCAGGCAGACGTTGGCCGCTTCCCAGCTGGCCTTGGCCGCCAGGTGCTTGGCCATGTTGGCCTCGGCGCCGGCGTTCTGGTGGGCGTCGATCTTCTCGCAGGCCTTCCAGCGCATCAGGTTGGCGGCCTCCAGCTCGATGAAGGCATCGGCAATCGGGAACTGCACGCCCTGGTTCTGGCCGATGGGGCGGTTGAACACCACGCGCTCGTTGGCGTACTTGGTGGCGCGGTCGATGAACCAGTAGCCGTCACCGATGCACTCGGCGGCAATCAGGGTGCGCTCGGCGTTCAGGCCGTCCAGCAGGGTCTTGAAGCCCTTGCCCTCTTCGCCCAGCAGCGCGTCCTCGGGGATCTCGAGGTTGTCGAAGAACAGCTCGTTGGTCTCGTGGTTGACCATGTTCAGGATGGGCCGCACGGTGAGGCCGTTGCCAATCGCCTGGTGCAGGTCGATCAGGAAGCACGACAGGCCGTCGGAGCGCTTCTTCACCTGATCGGCGGGCGTGGTGCGCGCCAGCAGGATCATCAGATCGCTGTGCTGGATGCGCGAGATCCAGACCTTCTGGCCGTTGATGACCCAGCGGCCATCCTTCTTGACGGCGCTGGTCTTGAGCTTGGTGGTGTCGCTGCCCGTGGTGGGCTCGGTCACGCCCATGGACTGGATGCGCAGCTCGCCCGAGGCAATCTTGGGCAGGTATTTCTGCTTCTGGGCTTCGCTGCCGCTGCGCACGATGGCGTTCATCACGTACATCTGGCCGTGGCAGGCGCCCGAGTTGCCGCCGCTGCGGTTGATCTCTTCCATGATGACCGAGGCCTCGGCCATGGTCAGGCCCGATCCGCCGTACTCCTGCGGGATCAGCGCGGCCATCCAGCCGGCCTGGGTCAGGGCATCGACAAACTCCTCGGGGTAGGCGCGGGCCTCGTCGACCTTGCGGAAGTATTCGTCAGGGTACTGGGCGCACAGAGCGCGCACGGCGTCGCGGATTTCCTGGTACTGGTCGGGGGGGTGGATCATGGTGTTTTGGGAATCTGGCGCTTGCATGGCAAGCGTTGATAGCTATTGATTTGATAGTTTCTAGGCCAGCGTGGCCGTGCCCTGCATGGTGAGGAACCCCTCGTGGTCCTGCGCCCACAGTTCGATGGTCTTGCCGTCGCTTGAGGGCTTGCCGTGCACGCTGAACGGGTGCAGGTCGAAGGCGGGCCGCACGGCGCGGAAGTCGAAGCTCGCGACCCGCGCGCCGGGCAGGCTGCGGCGCAGCAGGTCCAGCAGCAGCGTGGCGATCAGCGGGCCGTGCACGATCAGGCCGGGGTAGCCCTCGACCTCGGTCACGTATTGGCGGTCGTAGTGGATGCGGTGGCCGTTGAAGGTCAGCGCCGAGTAGCGAAACAGCACCACCGCATCGGCCGTGATGGTGCGCGACCACGCGGCCTGACCATCCATTGGCGGCTTTTGCGGCGCGGGTGCCGCCTCGCCGGGCTGGGCGGCCGAGCGGTAGACGATGTCGTGCTCCTCGGTTAGTGCCAGGCCGTTCTCATTCGAGAAGCGGTGCTCCACCAGCACGAACAGCAGCTCGCCCGAACGCCCCGCCTTGTGCTTGACCGACTGGATGGTGGACTGGCGCTGCACCGTCTGGCCCACGCACAGCGGGTTGGCGGCGTCCCAGCGCAGCCGTCCGCCGGCCCACATGCGGCGCGGCAGCGGCACGGGCGGCAGAAAGCCCCCGCGCTTGGGATGCCCGTCGGGGCCGATCTCGCTCTGGCGCGCATGCGGCAGGAAGTACAGCCAGTGCCACAGCGGCGGCACGGCGGTGCCGGCGGCGGGTGCCGGATCGTCGCGGTCCAGCGTGGCCGACAGGGCGGCCACGGGCGTGGCCGTGAGGGTGTCGCTCAGGGTCTCGCTCTTGCCCTGCCAGGTTTGCAAGTGCGCGAGCTGGGCTGCGTCGATCAGGGTGTCGTTCATCGAACGATCGTCCGCCCTGGCGGACCGGCGCGCAATCCGTGTTTGTGAAAGCACGCCTTCGGCACACTTGAAGGCCACCGTCCCTTGCGTGCGCGGATGGCGCGGTACGGTGAGGCACTCTTTAAAAGTGAGCGGCTTGCGCCTTGTCGCAGACTGTTTCGGATATCTTCATATCCGAAATTGTTTTCCAGAGAGCGCTGAGTGCTATCTCGGAAGTAGCGTATTACCCGATTCGCAGCGTCCCTTGCGCATCGGCCACGAGCAGTTCCACCAGCTCGCGGGCGAAGGAGGGCAGGGCGTCGAGGCTGCGCACGCAGATCTGCATCTCGCGCACCGCCCAGTCGTCGGACAGCGGCACGAGGGCGATGCGCATCGCCTGCGCGTGGCGGCGGGCGGCCGATTCGGGCAACACGCCCACGCCCACGCCGGACTCGATCATGCGGCAGGCGGTCTCGAAGTTGCCCACCTGGATGCGCAGCCGGATCGGGCGGTGCAACTGGTCGCTGGCCTGGCGCAGGAAGGCGTGGATGGCCATCGATTCGTGCAGGCCGATCTGCTCCAGCGCCAGCGTGTCGGCGAAGGCGATCTGCGCCTGGCCGTCCAGCGTGTGGCCACGCGGCACCACCAGCACCAGGCGGTCGCGGCGGTAGGGCAGGGTCTGCAGGCTCTCGGTGCGCACCAGGCCGGCGACGATGCCGATGTCCGTCTGCCCCTCGGTCACGGCACGCACGATGTCGTGCGACGGGCGCTCGCGCAGGTCGATGTTCACGTCCGGGTTGCGGCTCAGGTAGTGGCGCAGCACCGGCGGCAGGAACTCGCCCAGCGAGGTGGTGTTGGCGAACACGCGCACGTGGCCCTTGATGCCGCGCACGTATTCCTGCATGTCGCCGCGCAGGTGCTCGAGCTGGCCCAGCACGATGCGGGCGTGCGTGACGAAGGCCTGGCCGGGCGGTGTCAGCGTCACGCCCTGGCTGGTGCGGTACAGCAGCTTGGTGCCCATGCTCTCTTCCAGGTTCTTGACGCGCGTGCTCGCCGCCGGCAGGGAGATGAAGGACAGCTCGGCGCCGCGCGTCATGCTGTTGGCGTCGGCGATGTGCGTCATCAGGCGCAGGTCCACAAGGTCGAAGTGCATGGCCATGCGGGCCATTGTAGAAACGCCGGCCGCCGCGGGCGGCGCAGGCGCATCGGGCGCGGGCGTCTGCCCTCGGCCCCGGTGTGCCGCGCTAGCCCTTGGGCTCCTCGTGCATCTTCTTGAAGTGCATCAGCCCCGGCGCCCACATGTGCTTGACCGGGTCCACGTCCACGTGCACGACGGCGCACTTGCCGCTGGCCAGCGCCCGCTCCAGCGCCGGCTTGAGTTCGCGCGGGTCCGAGACGCGCTCGCCGTGCGCGCCCATGGAGCGGGCCAGCGCGTCGAACTGAATCTCGCCCAGATCCGCCTTGATGGTCTCCTCAGGGCCCAGGTGCTTGAGCAGCAGCGTCTTGATGGGCCGCAGCATGAACTGCTGGTTCATCTTCACCATGCCCCACTGGCGGTCGCTCAGCACGATGTAGATCACCTGCGCGTGGTTGCGCACCGCGGTTTCCACCTCCTGCGGGTGAAAGCCGAAGGCGCCGTCGCCGATGATGCAGCACACGGGCCTGCCCGGCAGCGCAATGGCCGCGCCTACGGCCTGCGACATGCCCGCGCCCAGCATGCCGAACTTGAAGGTCGAGACGATGCGGTTGGGCACGAGCGCGCGGTGGTAGAACATGGCCCAGATCGTGGCGTTGCCGCCGTCGGCCACGAGCACGCTGTCCCTGGGAAAGACTTCGCCGCAGACCGCGCCGATGTGCGCCGGATGCATGGGCGTGGCCATGTCGGCCAGCGCCTTGTCCCATTTGGCGCGCTCGCCCTGCATGGCGCGGGCGTAGTCGGCGTTGCGCGTGCGCCGCTGCTGCAGCGGCATGCGCTCGACGCGGGTCCGCAGCGCCTCGGCGAGCTGGCGCAGGAACTGCCGCGCGTCGGCCACGATGGGCAGGTCGGCGGGTTTGTTCAGGCCGATGAGCTCGCCGTCGATGTCCACCTGGATGGTTTTTTGCTGAGTTGGATCGCGCCAGTAGGGCGGTCTTCCCCACCAGTCGGTTTCGCCCACGCGCGAGCCGATGATCAAGGCCACGTCGGCGTTGTTGCGCACCAGGTGATTGACCGTCACGTGCGGCATGGGGATGGCCAGCGGTGAATCCTCGGACAGCACGCCGCGCGCGGCCCAGCTGGTGGTGACGGGCGCCTGCAGCAGCTCGGCCACGCGCGCCAGCTCCTCGAACGCCCCCGCGTGGATCACGCCGCTGCCCGCATGGATCATGGGCAGCTGCGCCTGCGCCAGCCAGTCGGCCGCCTGCTGCACCTGCTCAGCGCCGGCCGCGAGCGGCATCACGTTGCGGTACTGGTGCGGCGCCCACGGGGCGGGCGCGGCGGCCTTGCCGTTCATGATGGTCTCGGGCACGTCCAGATGCACCACGCCGGGGCGGCCGAGCCAGCTCTTGCGCAGCGCCTTGCGGGCCAGCTCCGGCACGCGATCGAAGCTGGAGACGGCGGCGCTCCATTTGGCGATCTTCGAGATCACGCCGCTCTGGTCGAAGCACTGGTAGGCGCCGCCGCGGTCCGGGTACATGATGCTGGGGCGGCGCGCGCTGGTGATGGCCAGCACCCGGTTGCCCTCGCCCTGTTCCACGACCAGGCCGGGCAGCAGGTTGGCCACGCCCGGGCCGTTGCTGGCCATGCATACCCCGAGCTTGCCGGTCAGGCGCGCATACGCACCCGCCATGTGCGCGGCGCAGCTTTCGTGGCGCGGCGTGATGATTTCCATGCCGAGGCGGTGCAGCGCCTCGTAAAAGCCGAAGTAGGTGCCGTCGATGATGCCGAAGACCTTTTCCACGCCTTCGGCGCGCAGCATGCGCGCGAGGACTTCGCCACCCGAGATTTCTGCCATGCTTGTCTCCTGTCGTGTTGCGTGTTTCGGTGCGCCGCCCTGCATCGGTGCCTGCGGGCGGTGTGCAAACGGCATGATGGCTTGAAATCATTTTTCATGCAATCATGGAACTCGATATTTCATTTTCAGTTGATTTTGGACAAATATGGTGACAGACCCTTCATCGGCAGCGCTGCGCGCGATTGCGGTGCTGGAAGCGGTGGCAGGCGCGCCGGGGGCGCAGACGCTGAGCGATCTCATGGCGGCCACGGGCCTGGCCAAGCCGACCGCGCACCGCATCGCGCATCTGCTGGAGGACGCCGGTCTGCTGGTGCGCGAGCCCGACGGCAAGCGCTACGCGCCCGGGCCGCGCCTGTCGGCCATGGCGCTGCAGGTGCTGGCGGGCAGCCACTGGAACGCGCCGCGCCACGCCATCCTGCAGTCGCTGGTGCAGCGGCTGGGCGAGACCTGCAACCTCACCATGCTCGACGGCGCGCAGGTGGTGTACCTCGATCGGGTGGAGACGCAGTGGCCGCTGCGCCTGAGCTTTCAGCCCGGCTCGCGCGTGCCCGCGCACGCCAGCGCCAGCGGCAAGCTGCTGCTGGCCCTGCTGCCCGCGCGCGAGCGCCAGCGCATCCTCGAGCGGCTGCCGCTGCAGCGCTTCACCGCCGCCACGATCACGCAGGCGCAGGCGCTGCACGAAGAGCTGGTGCGGATACGCAAGAGCCGCGTGGGGCGCGACAGCGAGGAATACCTCGATGGCACGGTCTGCGTGGCCGTGCCGGTGGAGGACGGGGCACTGCGCGTTCCAGCGGCGCTCGCCGTGCATGCGCCTCTGCCCCGCATGAGCCTGGAGCAGGCCATGGGCCACGTGCCGCTGCTGCGCGAGGCGGCGGCGCAGCTGGCGCACACGTTTTCCCTCGGCGGGCCTTCTTAAGATTCCTCTAAGCCGGCGCTCGCACACTGCCTTTCCATCGAAGCGATTCCCTCGGAAAGGCACACCATGAACTCCCTGATTTCCACCCCGCGCCGCCTCGTCGCGGCCCTGCTGGCCGCGGGCGTGCTGGGCGCCACGGGCGCCGGGCTGATGACGGCGCGCACGGCGCACGCGTTCTCCTTCGGCGAGTCGGCCCCCGCGGCCGCCGCCACCACCTCTGCGCCGGCCGCCGCGCCAGCCTTGATCACGCTGCCCGATTTTTCGCAGATCACACAGCGCTATGGCGCGGCGGTGGTCAACATCAGCGTGAGCGGCATGCGCAACGTCTCGGACACCGGCAGCGGTGGCGATTCCGGCGCGGCGTCGCGCCAGGGCCAGGGTCCGCAGATCGATCCGGACGATCCGTTCGCGCCGTTCTTCCGCTATTTCGGTGTTCCCAATGGCGGGCGTGGCGGCCCGCAGATCCAGCAGCCGATGCGCGGTGAGGGCTCGGGCTTCATCATCGACCCCAATGGCATCGTGTTGACCAACGCGCACGTGGTCAAGGGGGCCGACCGGGTGACGGTCAAGCTCACCGACCGGCGCGAATTCAGGGCCAAGGTGCTGGGCTCCGATCCCAAGACCGACATCGCGGTGCTCAAGATCGACGCCACTGGCCTGCCCACGGTGAAGCTGGGCAATTCCAACGACGTCAAGGTCGGCGAATGGGTGCTGGCGATCGGCTCGCCCTTCGGTTTCGAGAATTCCGTGACGGCGGGCGTGGTCAGCGCCAAGGGGCGCACGCTGCCGGACGACAGCTACGTGCCCTTCATCCAGTCCGACGCGGCGGTGAACCCGGGCAATTCCGGCGGGCCGCTGTTCAACACGCGCGGCGAGGTGGTGGGCATCAACTCGCAGATCTACAGCCGCACGGGCGGCTATCAGGGCGTTTCGTTCGCCATCCCGATCGAGGTAGCCACACACGTGGAGCAGCAGATCATCAAGACCGGCAAGGTCGAGCATGCGCGCCTGGGCGTGACGGTGCAGGGCGTGAACCAGACGTTCGCCAATTCCTTCAAGCTGCCCAGGCCCGAAGGTGCGCTCGTGGCCAACGTCGATGACAACGGCCCGGCGGCCAAGGCGGGCCTGAAGACGGGCGACGTGATTCTCAAGATCAACGGCGAGCCCGTCGTCACCTCGGGCGACCTGCCGGCCTACATCGGCCAGTCGCTGCCGGGCCAGAAGGTGCAGCTCGACGTCTGGCGCGACGGCGCGGCCAAGACCCTCGTGGCCACGCTGGGCAATGCCAGTGACAAGAGCGGCAAGGTCGCGCAGGCCGACGGCGGCGTGAAAAAGGGCCAGCTCGGCCTGGTACTGCGGCCGCTGCAGTCGCAGGAAGCGCGCGAGGCGGGTGTGGACCATGGCCTGCTGATCGAGGATGTGCGCGGCCCGGCGGCGCTGGCGGGCGTGCAGGGCGGCGACGTGCTGCTGGCGATCAATGGCATGCCGGTCAGGAGCATGGACCAGGTGCGCGCGGCCATGGACAAATCGGGCAAGTCGGTGGCGCTCTTGATCGAGCGCGACGGCGACAAGATCTTCGTGCCCGTGAACATCGGTTGACACGCAGCGATGCGAAGGCGCATGGCTTATCCTCTGACGGCCATGCGCCTTTTGCTTGTCGAAGACGATGCCATGATCGGCGAAGCCGTGCACGATCTGCTGCGCGAGCAGGACTATGCGGTCGACTGGGCGCGCGATGGCGTGCAGGCCGATGCGGCGCTGGCCGCGCAGGGCTACGACCTGGTGCTGCTCGACCTGGGTCTGCCGGGGCGCGATGGCCTCGCGGTGCTGCGCGGCCTGCGTGCCCGGCGCGACCGCACGCCGGTGCTGATCGCCACGGCGCGCGACGGCGTGGCCGAGCGCATCGAGGGGCTGGATGCAGGGGCCGACGATTACGTGCTCAAACCCTACGACCTCGATGAGCTGCTCGCGCGCATCCGCGCGCTGCTGCGCCGCGCGGCTGGGCGCGCCGAGCCGGTGTACGAGCACAAGGGCGTCACGATCAACCCCGCGACGCGCGAGGTCACGGTACAGGGCCGGCCGGTGGTGCTCTCGGCGCGCGAGTGGGCGGTGCTCGAACCGCTGATCGCTCGCCCGGGCCTGGTGCTCTCGCGCCAGCAACTCGAAGACAAGCTCTACGGCTGGGGCGAGGAGATCGGCAGCAACGCGGTGGAAGTCTTCATTCACGGCCTGCGCAAAAAGCTCGGCGCCGCGCTCGTGCTGAATGTGCGCGGCGTCGGCTACATGGTGCCCAAATGAGCGCGCGCTGGCGCCTGCCACAGTCGCTGCGCCTGCGGCTCTTGCTGTTTTTGATAGCTGCCATCGCTTTGACGGCGGGCGTCCAAGGCCTTTTTGCCTATAAGACAGCCCTGGATGAGGCCGATGCCCTGTTCGACTACCACATGCAGCAGACGGCGTTCGCCCTGCGCGCGGGGCTGCCGGCCGACGCCAAGGGCATGGGGAGCCTGCGCCCCGAATACCAGAACAACGAGTTCATCGTGCAGGTCTGGACCAACGAGGGCCTGCGCATCTTCGAATCCGCCATGGGCGATCTGCTGCCGCAGCGCGCGGTGCTGGGGTTTCAGGAGGTGCACTCGCATGGCGGCGTCTACCGCGTGTTTTCCCTGCAGACGCGTTCGCAGGTGATCCAGGTGGCGCAGGACATGGCGGTGCGCCACCGCCTGGCGCGCGGCATGGCCTGGCGCTCGCTGGCGCCGCTGGCGGTGATGGCGCCGCTGCTGGCGCTGGCGGTGTGGTGGCTGCTCGGCCGCCTGTTCGTGCCGGTGGACCGGGTGCGCGCGCAGGTGGCGCGGCGCCAGCCGCAGGATCTCTCGGCGGTCGACGAGGGCGATCTGCCCGCCGAGGTGCAGCCGCTGGTGCATGAGCTCAATGCGCTGTTCGATCGCGTGCGCCGGGCCTTCGCGGCGCAGCAGGATTTTGTCTCCGACGCGGCGCACGAGTTGCGTTCGCCGCTGGCCGCCCTGAAGCTGCAGGCGCAGGGCCTGCGCCGCGCGAGCGACGAGCCCACGCGCGAGCGCGCGGTGGCGCGGCTGGAAGCGGGGATCGATCGCGCCACCCGGCTGGTCGAGCAGCTGCTGGTGCTGGCGCGGCAGGAGGCGGCGGGCGGCCCGCTGGAGCAGGTGGATCTGCGGGACGTTGCGCGGCTGGCGCTGGCCGACGTCGCCGCCAGCGCCCAGGCGCGGGGCATCGATGCGGGGCTGCAGGAAGATGCGCTGCACGGCAGCCACGTCCCGGGCGTGGCCGAGGAGCTGCGCCTGCTCGCGCGCAATCTGCTGGACAACGCCATCAAATACACGCCCGAGGGCGGGCGCGTGGATGTGTCGCTGCGGCGTGAGGGTGCGGGCTTGTGCCTGAGGGTCGAGGACAGCGGCCCCGGCATCCCCGAAGCCGAGCGCGAGCGCGTGCTGGGGCGCTTCTACCGTTCGCCGCAGAGCGCGCAGCAGGCGCCGGGCAGCGGCCTGGGGCTGGCCATCGTGCAGGCGATCGCCCAGCGCCATGGCGCGCAGCTTGTGCTGGAGCGCTCCGAGCGCCTCGGAGGGCTGTGCGTGCGCGTCTGCTTCCCCGAGGGCCTCAGCTGACGTGCTGCAGGAAGTCGCGCAGCCGCTGCGAGGAAGGCCGGGTCAGCAGCTCTTCGGGGTTGCCATCCTCGGCGATGCGCCCGCCATCCATGAAGAGCAGGCGGCTGCCGACCTTGCGCGCGAACTCCATCTCGTGCGTGACCACCACCATGGTCATGCCGGTTTCGGCCACGTCCTGCATGACCTTGAGCACCTCGTGGCGCAGCTCGGGGTCGAGCGCCGAGGTCGGCTCGTCGAACAGCATCAGCTTGGGCTTGATCGCCAGCGCCCGCGCGATCGCCACGCGCTGCTGCTGTCCGCCCGAGAGCTGGCCCGGGTAGTGGTTCTCGCGCTCCGCCAGGCCCACGCGCGCCAGCAGCGCGCGCGCCTGCTCGTGCGCCTCGTCCCTGGGCACGGCGCGGGTGTGCAGCGGCCCGAACATCACGTTCTCCAGCGCCGTGAGCTGCGGGAACAGGTTGAACTGCTGGAACACCATGCCCGCCTCGCGCCGCAGCAGGCGCACCTGCGCCGGCTTGCCGCGCACGCTCAGGCCGTCGACGATGATGTCGCCGCCCTCTATGGTCTCCAGCGCGTTGATGCAGCGCAGCAGCGTGGACTTGCCCGAGCCCGAAGGCCCGACGATCACCACCACCTCGCCCGCGTCGATGCCCAGGCTGATGCCGTCGAGCACCGTGTTGGCGCCGAAGCGCTTGGTGACGTTCCTGAATTCGACGATGCTCATGCGATGCGTGTCTTGTGTTCGACGACCTTGAGCACCAGCGCGATGCACCCGGTCATCATGAGGTAGATCACGGCCACCGTGCCCCAGATCTCGACGGCGCGAAAGTTCGTCGCGATGATCTCCTGCCCCTGGCGCGTGAGCTCGGCCACGCCGATGACGATGAACAGCGACGAGTCCTTCAGGCTGATGATGCACTGGTTGCCCATGGTCGGGATCATGCGGCGCAGCGCCACCGGGCCGACGATGAAGGCCATGATCTTGTGAAACGGCAGGCCCATGGCCAGCCCCGCCTCGTGCAGCCCCTTGGGCACCGACTGCAGCCCGGCGCGCACGATCTCGGCGATGTAGGCGCCCGAGTTGATCATCAGCGTGAAGATGGCCGCCGTGAAGCCGTCGATGCGCAGATTCACCAGCAGCGGCAGCGCGAAGTAGATGAACATCACCTGCACCACGATGGGCGTGCCGCGGATCAGCAGGATGAAGATCTGCGCGAAGATGGAGACGCTGCGCCCTATCCATTGCGGAAAGCGCCACAGCAGCAGCGCCGCCGCGGCCAGCAGCACGGCCGCCAGCACACCGCCCGGCACGGCGGCCAGTGCACCGCCCGCGAAATGCAGGGCCAGCCCCAGCACCGCCACGAAGGCGACGACCCACGCCGCATTGCGCCGGTTGACGGGGACATGAACGTAGGTGACGACGATGCCGAACAGCCCGCCGATCACGCTGCCGCCCAAAAGGCCCAGCGCGGTGATCTTCAGGGTCATCCACGACCCCGCCATCAGATCGGGCCAGGCGGCCCAGATGGAAGCCCAGTCAAAAACCATCGCAGTGCTCCGCTGAAAACAACAAAGCCGCCCTTCCTTCGTGCGGAGAGGGCGGCGCTCTCAGGTGCGCGTGCGGCTTATTCGGGCTTCTTGCCGAACCAGGTCTCGTAGAGCTTGTCGTAGGTGCCGTTGGCCTTGAGTTCCTTGAGCGCCTTGTTCACCACCGGCACCAGCTCGCTGCCCTTGGGGAAGGCGATGCCGTAGAAGTCGCCGCTCTTGAGCGAACCGGTCACCTTCACCTTCCCCGCGCCCGCGGTCCTGGCGTAGTACTGCACGTTCGGGGTGTCGTGCACCACGGCGTCGATGCGGCCCGTGGCGAGTTCAAGGAAGGCGTTGTCGATGTTCGGGAACAGCTTGAGCTTGGCGCCGGGCACGTTGGCCTTCATGTAGTCCACGCCCACGGTGCCGGTCTTCACCGCCACGGTCTTGCCGTCCAGGTCCTTGGCGGTCTTGATCGTGCTGGCCTCGGGCGCCAGGATGGCCAGGCCCGATTCATAGTAGGGGTCGGAAAAATCCACCACCTTGGCGCGGTCCTCGCGGATCGTGATGCCGGCGAGCGCCGCGTCGATGCTCTTGGTCTGCAGGCCCGGGATGATGCCGTTGAAGTCCATGGGCTGCAGCTTGTACTGCAGGTTCGCCTGCTTGGCGATGGCCTCCCACAGCTGGATGTCGAAGCCCGTGTACTTGCCGTCCTGCTTGAACTCGAAGGGCACGAAGGCGGTGTCGGTGGCGACGACCAGCGTCTTGTCGGCGGCGTGCGTCATGGGCGCGGCCAGGGTCATGACGAGGCCGAGCGTGGCGGCCTTCAGGGCTTGCGTGAATTTCATGGGGTCTCCTGAAAAAATAGTGCTCTCGGGCTTGTGGCCCTTGGTTTGAGCGCGTTCTGAGGCGCGCAAGTATAAGCGCGCCCATTTTTTGCTTACGCCGGACTTACGCCGGGTGCGCACCGGCGCGTGCCGCATCGCGCGTCGTCAGCCGGAAGTTTCTGGCCAGGTCGATGAAGGCCCTCAGGTAGGCGGTGTCCAGTTCGCCCTCACGCGTGCCCAGGTGGATCTGCTTGGCGATGCCCTTTTTCCCCAGGCGCAGCGGCACCACCGCCATGCGCTCGGCGTACTCCAGTGCGAGCCAGCGCGGCAGCGCCGCGACGCCCCGGCCGCTCTCCACCATCTGCACCATGATGTCGGTCGTCTCTATCGTCTTGTGGCGCCTGGGCGCCTGGCCCGCGGGCAGCAGGAATTGCGTGTACACGTCCAGCCGGTCGGTCGAAACCGGGTAGGTGATGAGCGTCTCCTGCGCGAGATCGCGTGGCCGCAGGTATTCGCGATCCCTCAGGTGGTGCGCCCGGGCGACGAGCAGCACCTGTTCATAGTCGAACACCGGCTCGAACACCAGCCCCGGGCGATGGACCGGGTCGGGCGTGACGAGCAGGTCGATTTCATACGCCAGCAGCGCGCCGATGCCGCCGAACTGGAATTTCTGGCGCACGTCCACATCCACGTCCGGCCAGGCCCTGAGGTAGGGCGAGACGATCTTCAGCAGCCACTGGTAGCAGGGGTGGCACTCCATGCCGATGCGCAGGCTGCCACGCTGGCCCTCGGCGAACTGGCGCAGCCGCTCCTCGGCCAGTTCGAGCTGCGGCAGCAGGCGCTGCGCCTGCGCGAGCAGGTAGCGCCCGGCCTGCGTCAGGCGCAGCCCCCGGCCCTCGCGCAGCCAGATGGCCGTACCCAGCTGCGTCTCCAGCTTCTTCATGCTGTGGCTCAGCGCCGATTGCGTCAGAAACAGGCGCTCGGCGGCGGCGGTCAGCGAGCCCTGCTTTTCGACCTCGGCGACGATGGCGAGGTGGATGCGCTCCAGTGTTGACATGAATGCAATTCATCAAAACGTGAATTAATACCATTTTACGTCATCGATCATTTTTCCTACGATGCGCTGGATTGATGCCTCTGGAAGGAAAAACAATGACGACTCTGCACAACCTGGGCTTCCCGCGCATCGGCGCGCAGCGCGAACTCAAATGGGCGCTGGAGAGCTACTGGAAAGGGCAAAGCCCGCGCGAGCAACTGCTGGCCACGGCCGCCGAGCTGCGCCAGCGCCACTGGGCGCGGCAGCAGGGCCTGGCCTGGGTGCCGGTGGGCGATTTTTCGCTCTACGACCAGGTGCTGGACATGAGCCTCACGCTCGGCAACCTGCCCGAGCGCGTGCGCGGCGACCACGGCGACGCGCTGGACAACTATTTCCGCGTCGCGCGCGGCAGGAGTGCCGACAGCGCTCGGCACGACCATGACGCGCATCACGAGGGCTGCGGCGGCGTGGCGGCGGGCGAGATGACCAAGTGGTTCAACACCAACTACCACTACATCGTGCCCGAGCTGACGGCGGGCACGCAGTTCACGCTCGACGCCTCGCGCCTGCTCACGCAACTCCATGAGGCGCGCGCGCAGGGCGTTCCTGCCAAGCCGGTGATCGTCGGCCCCGTCACCTATCTCGCGTTGGCCAAGGCGCATGATGGTTCGAACAAGCTGGCGCTGCTCGACCGCCTGCTGCCGGTCTATGCCGCGCTGCTCGATGCGCTGGCGGGCGAGGGTGTGGAGTGGGTGCAGATCGACGAGCCCATCCTCGTGACCGAACTCGACGCCGACTGGCAGCATGCCTTCAACACCGCCTATCACCAGCTCAAGAGCAGCCGCGTGAAGATCCTGCTGGCCAGCTACTTCGGCGCCCTGCTGGACAACAAGTACCTCGCGGCGAACCTGCCGGTGGCCGGCCTGCATGTGGATGCGCTGGCGAGCCGCGAGGACGCGCGCCAGCTCATCGGCCTGCTGCCGCCGCACAAGGTGCTGTCGCTGGGCGTGATCGACGGGCGCAACGTCTGGAAGACCGACCTGACCGCGCTGCTCGACTGGCTGGAGCCGATCGCGGCGCAGCTCGGCGACCGCCTGTGGCTCGCGCCCACGTGCTCGCTGCTGCACGTGCCGGTCGATCTGGCGAGCGAAGACCGGCTCGACCCCGAAATCAAGTCGTGGCTGGCGTTCGCGCTGCAAAAACTGGGCGAACTGCGCGTGGTGGGCCAGGCCCTGGATGAAGGGCGCGCCGCCGTGGCCGACGAACTGGTGAGCAACGCCCGGGCGCTGGCCAGCCGCCGTCAGTCCTCGCGTGTGCACGATGCGCAGGTGCAACAGGCGCTGGCGCAGGCCACGCCCGCGCTGGAGCAGCGCCACAGCCCCTACGCCGTGCGCGCGCCGCTGCAGGCGAAGAAGCTCGGTTTGCCCGCATTCCCGACGACGACCATAGGCTCGTTCCCGCAGACCGCCGAGATCCGCCATGCGCGCAAGGAGCACAAGGCCGGGCGCCTCTCCGATGCCGATTACCAGCAGGCCATGCGCGCCGAGATCGCGCACGGCGTGCGCGAGCAAGAGGCGCTGGGCCTGGACGTGCTGGTGCACGGCGAGGCCGAGCGCAACGACATGGTCGAATACTTCGGCGAGCAGCTCGCGGGCTACGCCTTCAGCGGCCACGGCTGGGTGCAGTCCTACGGCTCGCGCTGCGTCAAGCCGCCGATCCTGTATGGCGACGTGAAGCGCACGCACCCCATCACGGTGGATTGGATCCGCTACGCGCAGTCGCTCACCAAGCGGCCGATGAAGGGCATGCTCACCGGGCCGGTCACGATGCTCAATTGGTCCTTCGTGCGCGACGACCAGCCGCGCAGCGCCACCTGCCGGCAGCTCGCGCTGGCGCTGCGCGGCGAGGTGCTCGACCTGGAAACGGCGGGCGTGCCCATCATCCAGATCGACGAGGCGGCATTCCGTGAAGGCCTGCCGCTGCGCCACGCGCACTGGCAGGAGTACCTGGACTGGGCGATTGCCGCGTTTCGCCTCATGGCCAACGGTGTGCGCGACGAGACGCAGATCCACAGCCACATGTGCTATTCGGAATTCAACGACATCATCGCCTCGATTGCGGCGATGGATGCGGATGTCATCACCATCGAGAATTCACGCTCGGGCATGGAACTGCTCGGCGCCTTCGAGCACTTCGCCTACCCCAATGGCATCGGTCCCGGCGTGTACGACATCCACTCGCCCAACGTGCCTACGCAGCAGAGCATCGCCCAGCGCATGCGCGAGGCGGCGCGGCGCATTCCGGCGAACCAGCTCTGGGTGAACCCGGACTGCGGCCTCAAGACGCGGCAGTGGTGCGAGGTGGTGCCGTCGCTCGCGCACATGGTGGCCGCCGCCAGGGAACTGCGCGAGGCGGCCTGAAAAGTCCAATGGCCCCGGCCGGGCAGGCGGGCGGGTGACGCCGCGCCGCTGAACCTTCAGGCCTTCTTTGCCTCGGCCGCCTGCGCGTGTTGCGCCATCTGGTCGATGGCCAGCGACGAGTGCGCGTAGGAGCCGCCCGCGCGCATCTCGGCGGCGACCCAGATCGCTTCCATGATCTGGCCCTCCGTCGCACCGGCCTTGAGCGCAGCGTCGGTGTGGCCGCGGATGCAGTAGGGGCACTGCGTCACGTGCGCCACGGCCACGGCGATCAGCTGCTTGGTTCTTGCGTCCAGCTCGCCTTCGGCAAAGGCCGCCGCGCTGAAGGCGCGAAACGCTTCGAGCTGCCTGGGCGCGAGTTCGCGACGCTTGCGCGCGATGTCGGCGCTGCTGGCGGGGTAGATGGCGTGTTCCATGAAACTTCTCCTATTGCACGTTCAGGCCCGTGGGGCTGAGCAGGTAGTCGCGCAACGCGACGGCGTTGTTCACGGTTTCGTCACGCGCGCTGTAGACCAGCGTGATCACGCCTTTGCGCGCGCGCTCGCGCAGCGCGTTGAATTGGTCGGCGTGCTCGGTCAGCTCGGCGGCGTAGCGGCGGCGAAACTCGGGCCACAATTCGTGCTGGTGGTTGAACCAGTGGCGCAACTCGGTGCTGGGCGAGAGCTCCTTGTTCCATTCGGTGAGCTGCAGCGCCTCTTTCTTCAGGCCGCGCGGCCACAGCCGGTCGATCAGGATGCGCTCGCCATCCTCGGGCGAAGGCACCTCGTAGGCGCGCTTGATGCGTACGTTGCTCGCTGGAATTTTCACGCTCATAGCGCCGTGCCTCCACACTTGCCCATGACGGCGTCAGGATACGCCGCTGCGGCAATGTCTGCCGTCTTCGTCACTATTTTGCGGGGCGTCTGCGGTGTTGCGAAAGGCCGGGCGCGGACTCTTCGGATTTCACTTGCGGCGAGCAGGCAGCATGCGCTGCAGCACGCCATCGCGCAGGAAGAAATGGTGATAGAGCGCCGCGCCCGCATGCCCTGCGATCAGCACCAGAAACACCCACATCATGTAGGCATGGATATCGCCTGCGGTCAGCGCCCAGCGGGCATGGGTGGCCGCGATGTCGGGCAGGGCAATGATGCCGAACACGTTCACGGCAAGCTTGTGAGCGGATGCCGAGGCCCAACCCAGGAACGGCCCGGCCAGCACAATGAAATAAAAGGCCAGTTGCATTGCCTGGGCAGCCCAGCGCTCCCACGCAGGCGAATCGGGCATGTCCAGCGGCACCGGATGGAGCAGCCGGTGGTTGAGGCGGATCACCATCACGATGAAGATGAGAACGCCGAACGAAAAGTGCAGGCTGATCAGCGTTGCCGGCACGGTGTTGGGCCCGATTTCGGGCATCAGGAACGAGATCAGGAATTGCGTCAATACCAAAAGCACGACCAGCCAGTGCAGCCATTTCGCCGCCGGGCTGTACCCTTGAGCGGCAGGGGCGCTTTGCGCCGGCGCGATTGAGTGTGCATTGTGGTCGCGAAGCATGGACATTCCTCGTGGTTGTTGAAGCGCACGCGTCAGAGACGCGCGACCTGGCGGCGGCAAGCGGCTCTGCGTATCGCCCCGGCTTTCATTAAATCCCATCTTTTCGTCCGCCTCGCGATCGGCAACCGTCCCCGTGCGGACATGTGATTTCTCCAAGTCAGTCCTGGATGTTGCACCTCGACGGAGAGAACGGCCCACCGCCACGCACCCGCATGTTGCCGGCGCAGGCCCCCTCAGATCTTGAACAGATTGGTGGCGTTGATCGTCAGCACCTGAACCCCGTCCTGGTTTTGCATCGCCCAGTCCCAGCGCAGCACGCCCAGGCCGGACTTGGACGTGCGCTTGTCCACGATGGTGATGGCCAGGCGCAGCGTGTCGCCCGGGCGCACCGGCTGCAGCCAGCGGATATTGTCCAGTCCGGGCGAGACGTAGGATTCCGATCCCGCGAGGTAGGCGTCGACCGCCAGGCGCATCGCCATGCAGCAGGTGTGCCAGCCGCTGGCGATCAGGCCCTGGAAGGGGCCGGTGGCCGCCGCGTCGGGCTGGGTGTGGAACCACTGCGGGTCCCATTGCGTGGCGAAGGCGAGGATTTCCTCTTCGCTGACGGTGTACGGCCCGGCATGCAGCACCTGGCCCACTTCGAATTCGGCGTATTTCATTCGGCATTTCCATGGAACATGGCGGCGATGCTGCCACACTCGGGGCGCACGTGCCGACAGCTTCCCCGATCGCATGACGTCCGATCTCTTCGCCGACGATGCCCCGCTGGCGGGCAGCCACACACCGCTGGGTGATCGATCCGTGGTGCTGCGCGGTTTTGTCCTGCCGCGCGTGGGCGAGCTCTGGCCGCTGCTGCAGGCGGTGGTGGCGCAGGCGCCGTTTCGCCACATGGTCACGCCCGGGGGCCTTGCGATGTCGGTGCCGCTCACCAACTGCGGGCCGCTGGGCTGGACGAGCAGCCGCGCGGGCTACCGCTATCGGTCTGACGACCCGCAGACCGGCGCGCCGTGGCCGCCCATGCCCGAGGTCTTCCTGCAGCTGGCACGCGACGCGGCGGCGGCTGCCGGTTTTGCCGCCTTCGTGCCCGATGCCTGCCTGGTCAATCGCTACACCCCGGGCTCGCGGCTCACGCTGCATCAGGACAGGAACGAGCGCGATTTCAGCCAGCCCGTCGTCTCGGTATCGCTGGGCGTGCCGGCCATGTTTCTCTGGGGCGGCCTGCGGCGCGGCGACCCCACGCAGCGCGTGCCGCTGTTTCATGGCGACGTGGCCGTCTGGGGCGGTGTCGATCGCCTGCGCTACCACGGCATCGCGACCCTGCGCGCGGCCAGCCACCCGCTCACGGGCAGCGAGCGCATCAATTTCACGTTACGCAAGGCGGCGTGAGGCTGTGGCGCCAGGACGGTCATGCCGCGGTGCGAAAATTCCACCACGCCTGTTGCTGGCGTGACTCTTCAAGGCCCGATCTTCCATGTCTTTCGCGTTCGCTTCCGTCGCCCGGTGGGCCGGCCGGGGCCTGGCATGCGCGCTGCTGGCACTGGCGGGCGGCGCATGGGCGGCAACGCCCGTGCAACTGGAGGACCTGACCTGGACCGAGGTGCGCGGCGCACTGGCGGCGGGCGAGACCACGGTGCTGATCCCGATCGGCGGCACCGAGCAAAGCGGTCCCTACCTCACGCTGGGCAAGCACAACGCGCGGGCGCGCGCGCTGGCCGAGCGCATCGCGCGGGCGTTGGGTGATGCGCTCGTGGCACCCGTCGTGGCCTATGTGCCCGAGGGCGGCATTCATCCGCCCACCGGGCACATGCGCTTTCCCGGCACGATCAGCGTGCCCGCGCAGGTGTTCGAGAAAACCCTGGAGGCCGCGGCCGAGAGCCTGCGCACGCATGGTTTTCGCACCGTCGTCCTGCTGGGCGACCACGGCGGTTATCAGGACAGCCTGCAGCGCGTGGCCAGCCGCCTGAACAAGGCCTGGGCCGGCTCGGGCGCGCGCCTGCTGGCGCCGCGTGCCTACTACGAGGCCAGTTCCACGGGCTTCGATGCGCTGCTGCGCGAGCGTGGGTATGCGGCCAGCGAGATCGGCACGCATGCCGCGCTGGCCGATACTTCGCTGCAACTGGCAATCGCGCCCGGCGGCGTGCGCCGCGAGGCGCTGGCCCATGCGGGCGCGCCCGGCCCGGGTGATGGCGTCTACGGCGGCGATCCGCGCCGCGCGAGCGCCGAGCTCGGGCAGCTCGGGGTCGATGCGATCGTCGCGCGCACCGTGCAGGCCATCCGGCAGGAGCGTGGCGGGCATTGAACACACAACCCCTTCTTCTTTTTTCCCCACTGAACCTTGCATCATGAGCAAACTGTCTGCCATCCCGCCCCGCGCCACGCGGCTTGCCGTGGGCGCCCTGCTGCTGGCCCTGGGCTGCACGGCCGGTGCACAAGCGCCGTCACCAGCCCCGGAGGGTGCGTCCGCGACAAGCGTGGTCAACATCTATGCCGCGACGGGCGCGGGCCAACTGAGCCCCGCCACGCAAGGGGCGCTGGAGCGGGCGTATGTGCCCAACCTGCGCTCGAACGACGTCTACGTGATCGACCCGGCCACGTTCAAGGTGGTGGACAAATTCCCCGTGGGCCGCAGCCCGCAGCACATCGTGCCCTCGTGGGATCTGCAGACGCTGTGGGTGACGAACAACGCCGAGGGCCGCACCGACGGGAGCCTGACGCCCATCGACCCGAAGACGGGCAAGCCCTCGGGCCGGGCGATCGCGGTGGATGACCCCTACAACATGTACTTCACGCCCGACGGCAAGGAGGCCATCGTCGTCGCCGAGGCGCTCAAGCGGCTGGATTTCCGTGACGCGCACACGATGAAGCTCAACTCCAGTCTGGCGGTGCCCGAGTGCAAGGGCATCAACCACGCGGAGTTCGCCGCCGATGGCAGCTTCGCCATCTTCACCTGCGAATTCAGCGGCAAGGTGGCCAAGGTGGACCTGGTGCAGCGCAAGGTCGTCGGCTATCTGGAGCTGGCCAAGAAGGGCATGCCGCAGGACGTGCGCAGCTCGCCCGACGGCAAGGCCTTCTTCGTCGCCGACATGATGGCCAATGGCGTGCATGTGATCGACCCCGTGGCCTTCACCAGGATCGGCTTCATCGAGGCGGGCATAGGCACGCACGGCCTGTACCCGAGCCGCGACGGCAAGAGCCTGTACGCCACCAACCGCGGCACGCAGATGATCCACGGCAGGCGCAAGGGCAAGGGCGGCGTCACGGTGATCGACTTCGCCACGCGCAAGGTCGTCGCCACCTGGCCGATTCCGGGCGGCGGTAGCCCCGACATGGGCAACGTCAGCGCCGACGGCAAGACGCTGTGGCTCTCGGGGCGCTACGACGACGTGGTCTACGCGATCGACACCACCAGCGGCGCCGTCAGATCCATCCCCGTGGGTGCCGAGCCGCACGGCATGACGATCTGGCCGCAGCCGGGGCGCTATTCGCTGGGTCACACGGGCAACATGCGCTGAGGCGCGCAGGCCCCGTTCAGCCGCGCAGGGCGCGGCGCGCACGCACCGCCGCGGCCAGTCCGTCCAGCACGGGCACGGTCTGCGCGAAGCTGATGCAGGCGTCGGTCACCGACACGCCGGGCTTCAACGGCTGGCCCGGCACGATGTCCTGGCGGCCTTCCTCCAGGTGGCTTTCGATCATCACGCCCAGGATGCGGTCATCGCCCGCCGCGATCTGGCCGGCCACGTCGTGGGCCACCTCGATCTGGCGGCGGTGCTGCTTGCTCGAATTGGCGTGCGAGCAGTCGATCATCACCTGCTCGCGCAGGCCGCAGGTCTTGAGCAGCGCGCAGGCCGCGTCCACGTCGGCCTTGGCGTAGTTGGGCCGCTTGCCGCCGCGCAGGATGACGTGGCAGTCGTCGTTGCCGCGCGTCTCGAACACGGCGGCCTGGCCCATCTTGGTCAGGCCCAGGAAGGCGTGCGGTGCCCGCGCGGCCACGATGGCATCGGCCGCCACCTTGACGCCGCCGTCGGTGCCGTTCTTGAAACCGACCGGGCACGAGAGGCCGCTGGCGAGCTGGCGGTGGCTCGGGCTTTCGGTGGTGCGCGCGCCGATGGCGCCCCAGCTCACCAGATCGCTGATGAACTGCGGCGACAGCAGGTCGAGAAACTCCGTGCCCACGGGCAGCCCCAGCGCGAGCACGTCGAGCAGCAGCTGGCGCGCCAGGCGCAGTCCGTCGTTGATGGCGCAGCTGCCGTCCAGGCGCGGGTCGTTGATGTAGCCCTTCCAGCCCACCGTGGTGCGGGGCTTCTCGAAGTACACGCGCATCACCACGAGCAGCTCGTCCGCGTGGCGCTCGGCCTCGCGCTGCAGGCGGCGCGCGTAGTCCAGCGCCTGGTCATGGTCGTGGATGGAGCAGGGCCCGACCACCACCACCAGCCGGTCGTCTTCGCCGCGCAGCACGCGCGCAAGGGCCGTGCGGCTGCTCTCGACCAGGGCCTGCGCCGCCTCGGGCGCCGGCAGCCATTCCTGCAGCAGCGCGGGCGTGATCAGCGGGCGCACGGCGCGGATGCGCGTGTCGTCGATGCGGGTGGTGTCCTGGGTGGAGGGGGTTTGGGTGTCGAGCATGGCGCAATTATCAGTCTTTTCAGATCGTAACGTCCGTGCGATAAGCGATGACAGCTATCAAATCCATATTGATCGTGAACGAGCGAGGCCGGTTCACCGTCGGCCCGCGGAGGTGGTGCCTTCGTATCATGGCGGCCTCATGAACGAGATCGTCGTCACCCGCCACCTGCTGATCGAAGGCCGCGTGCAGGGCGTGCGCTACCGCGCCAGCACCGTCGAACAGGCGCGGCGCCTGGGCCTGCGCGGCTGGGTGCGCAATCTTGCCGACGGGCGGGTGGAGGCCCTGGTCCAGGGCCCGCCAGAGGCCGTGCAGGCGCTGATCGCCTGGGCCTGGCAGGGCCCGGCGCTGGCGCAAGTGCGGCAGGTGCATGTGGGCGAGCGCGATGGCGCCGAGGTCTTCGATCGGTTCGAGCAGCGCGTCACGGCCTGACACAAGAACGAGCGCATCGAGTCCACCTTCCGCAAGGCGGGGTGCGGCCGCCGCTTCAGCGCAAGAACCGGATGGCGAGCGCGGCGCATTCGGCCTACAGTCCCGACACCATGCAAAGCGCCACCCTATCCCACCTGGACGCCATCACCCGTGCCTGCCGACGCATCGAAAGCGCGCAGACGCCGCCGTTGCTGGCCGAGCTGGCCCGCGAAGCCGGGCTGAGCCCCTGGCATTTCCAGCGGCTCTTCAAGCGGCACACCGGCGTCACGCCCCGGCACTACGCGCAGGCGCAGCGTGCCCGGCGTCTGCGTGCCGAGCTGCGGGGCCAGGGCAGCGTGACCGAGGCCATTTACGGCGCGGGCTTCGGCGCACCCAGCCGCTTCTATGAAAACAGCGATGAGCTGCTGGGCATGACGCCCACCGCCTGGCGCGCCGGCGGCGCGGGTGAAACCATCCATTTCGCGCTCGGCGAATGCAGCCTGGGCGCGATTCTCGTGGCCGAAAGCGCGCGCGGGCTGTGCGCCATCGCGCTGGATGATCACCCCGAGCCGCTGCTGCGCGAGCTGCAGGACCAGTTCCCCCGTGCCCACCTGGTCGGCGGCGACGTCGCGTTCGAGCGCCGCGTGGCGCAGGTGGTGGGCTTCGTCGAGCAGCCCGCCGTCGGGCTCGACCTGCCCCTGGACGTGCGCGGCAGCGCCTTCCAGCAGCGCGTGTGGCAGGCGCTGCGCGCGGTGCCGCCAGGCACGACCGTGGGCTATGCGGAACTGGCCCGGCGCATCGGCCAGTCCGCGGCCGCGCGCGCCGTGGCCCGCGCTTGCGCGAGCAACGTGCTGGCCGTCGCCATCCCCTGCCACCGCGTGGTGCGCGCCGACGGCCAGCTCTCAGGCTACCGCTGGGGCGTGGCGCGCAAGGCGGCGCTGCTGGCGCGCGAGGGGTGCTCGCCCCAGGGCTGCGGCGACACAAGCTCGTGACACAGTAGTGGGTAGCGCGGCTTCAGTCGGGCAGCAGCCGCGCCCAATCCACTGCCTGCGTCGTGTCCACCTGCGTGACGAGCGGCCGCTCGTCGTCCGTGAACGGCTCGCGCTCGGCGAGCTGGCGCTCCAGCACCCGCTCGGTCGCCTCCGAGGCGTCGCCGCCGGCCGCGGCGCGGCGGCGCACGCGCTCGCGCAGCACCGGTTCGGGCGCATCGAAGGCCAGGATGCGGCAGGGCACACCCAGCTCGCGCGCCAGCGCGATGAACCCGGCGCGGTGCGCGCGGCGCAGGAAGGTGGCGTCCACCAGCACCGGCTGGCCCGCGGTCAGCACGGCGCGCGCCCGCTCGGCCAGCGCGGCGTAAGTGCGCGCGCTGGCGTCGGCCGTATAGATGCCCCCGGGCACGCCGGCGCTGCGCTGCAGCGGCGCCAGATCGAACAGCCGCTTGCGCTCGACGTCGGAGTGCAGAGCGACCAGGCCGCGCTGCTCGATGAGCGGCTGGCTCTGGCTGCTCTTGCCGCTGCCCGAGACGCCGCTGGCCAGCCACAGCACGCGCTCGCGCGGTTGCATGAAGCCGCGCGCCAGGCGCAGATAGCGCGCCGCCTCCTGCGTCGGCGCATCGTCCGGCGCGGCCGCGCGCAGCGCCGCCACCTTGGCGCGCACCAGCGCGCGGTAGGCCGCACACCAGGGCAGCAGGGCGACGCCAGCGTGGTCGCCGCCGAGGTCCAGCCAGGCATTGATGAAGCGCCAGGCCAGCGGCGCCAGGCCGTGCGCGTGCAGGTCCATGAACAGGAAGGCCACGTCGGCGATCACGTCGATCCAGCGCAGCGCCGGATCGAACTCGATGGCGTCGAACAGCACCGCGTCGCCCTGCAGCCACAGCAGGTTGCCCAGGTGCAGGTCGCCATGGCATTCGCGCACCTGGCCGGCGGCCAGGCGGGCGCGCATCAGGGGTGTCAGCCGCTCGCCCTCGGCCGCGCTCCAGCGCGCCAGCGCGTCGACATCGACCGCCGCCGGCGTGTCGGCCAGCAGCGCGGCCAGAGGCCGGAAATTGTCCTGCGCGGCGTGCACCATGGCCTCGGGCTGGCCGTACGAACGGGCCGGTGTGGCGCGCGCCGCGTCCGCGTGCAGCGCCGCCACGCGGCGCGCCAGCGCGTCGACGTGCGGCGCCCGCAGGCGCCCCTGGGCGGCGATGCGCGCCAGCTCGGCATCGGCCGGAAAGCGGCGCATGTGCACCGCCCATTCCAGCACCGGCCCGTTGCCGCCGATGCGCGGCGCCCGCACGCTGCCGGTGATCGGCACCACGTCCAGGTACAGCCCGGGCGCCGTGCGGCGGTTGATGCGCAGCTCTTCCAGGCACGCGGCGTGGCGCTGCTCCAGCGTGCTGAAGTCGAGGAAATCCAGCTTTAGGGGCTTCTTGATCTTCCAGGCGTCATCGCCGGCCAGCAGCACCCAGGAGATGTGGGTTTCGATGCAATCGGCCTGAGCGCCCGGCAGGCTGGCGCGCAGGGCGTCGACGAGCGCCCGCGCCGGGTCGCCCGTGCCTGCGGGGTGGGGTGGATGGCCGTGCAGGTTCACGGCCGCATGGTCGCCATGAGGCGGCATCCTGCCCGCCATGTTGCCGCGATGCCGACGTGTTGCACGTCAGACGTTGAACAGGAAGTTCATCACGTCCCCGTCCTTGACCACGTAGTCCTTGCCTTCCGCGCGCATCTTCCCGGCGTCTTTCGCGCCCTGTTCGCCCTTGAACTGGATGAAGTCGTCGAAGGCGATGGTCTGCGCGCGGATGAAGCCGCGCTCGAAGTCGCCATGGATCACGCCGGCCGCCTGCGGCGCGGTGTCGCCCTTGCGGATGGTCCAGGCCCGCACTTCCTTGACGCCAGCGGTGAAGTAGGTCTGCAGGCCCAGCAGGTCATAGCCGGCGCGGATCAGGCGGTTCAGGCCCGGCTCGTGCAGGCCCATCTCTTCCAGGAACATCGTGCGGTCTTCGTCGCTCATCTCGGCCATTTCGGCTTCGATCTTGGCGCAGATGGCGACCACTGGCGCGTTCTGCGCGGCGGCGTACTCCTTCAGCCGGTCGAGCATCGGGTTGGCCTCGAAGCCGTCCTCCGCCACGTTGGCGACGAACATCGCGGGCTTGGCGGTGATGAGGCAGAAGGGCTTGAGCAGCGGCGCATCCTCCTTGCTCACGGCGATGGCGCGCGCGGGCCGGCCTTCGTTGAGCGCAGCCTGGATGGGTGTGAGCAGGGCCACCAGCTTGGCCGCCTCCTTGTCGTTGCCGCTCTTGGCGGCCTTGGCGTAGCGGTTCAGTGCCTTCTCCACCGTGGCGAGGTCGGCCAGGCACAGCTCGGTCTGGATGACTTCGATGTCGGCGATCGGATCGACCTTGCCCGCGACGTGGATGACGTTGGGGTCCTCGAAGCAGCGCACGACGTTGACGATGGCGTCGGTCTCGCGGATGTGCGCGAGAAACTGGTTGCCCAGGCCCTCGCCCTTGCTGGCACCGGCCACCAGTCCCGCGATGTCGACGAATTCGACGATGGCCGGGACGATGCGCTCGGGCTGGACGATCCCGGCCAGCTGTTGCAGACGTGGATCGGGCACTTCCACCACGCCGGTATTGGGTTCGATGGTGCAGAAAGGATAGTTCTCGGCGGCGATGCCAGCCTTGGTGAGGGCGTTGAAGAGGGTGGACTTGCCGACGTTGGGCAGCCCCACGATGCCGCATTTCAGGCTCATGGCAGGGTTCTTTCGGGATGGGGATACCGGAGATTTTAGGGAGGTCTTGAAACCGATGGCCTTGCTCGCATCCGCCATGACGGCTCGCGCTTCCCTTCCGGGTTTTGCAGACTTCCCCCGGGGCTTGCTTCAACCCCTCGTTTGCCGAACCATGTACACGCCCACGCCGCGCAATCGCGATGGCCGGACTGATCTGAGACGCGAGGCGCGTCCGTTGGCGCCTCGTTGCCACCGCCGATCCAGGTCCGATCAATCATCATCAGCGCTGCAGCCCGGGCGCATCCTGGCGCCAGGTTTGCAGCCACTCGCGCTGTTCTTTCGTGAGTACCGCATCGACCTTGGCACGCATGTCGAGCGATGCCTCGAGCTGCTGCAGGCGCAGGTCCGAAAGCGCCTTGTATGCCGATTGAACCGCAGCGCGATCCGGGGCTTCGCTCGCGAGCAGTTCGTGCAGCTTGCCCGCGGCGGCGAAGATGTTGCCCGCGAGATTCCACTGTGTGTCCGCGACGTTGGCGTGGATCTTCTCGATCTTGTCTTTCTGCTCGTCGCTGAGCGCCAGGCCGGCACCTGCAAGACCCCGCCCGCGCATCATCCCCGGTCCCATGAAATATCCGCTGTCCCAGCCACCACCCCAGCCGTTCATCATGCCGGGGCCATACTCACCGGACCAGCGACCCATCATTCGGGGTCCATGGCCGTCACCCCAGCCTCCCATCATTCCGGGTCCGTAGCCGCCACCCCAGCCTCCCATCATTCCGCGTCTCCCGCCATAGCCGTAGCCGCCGGCCGCAGGTTGCCGGGCCGGCACCCCGGGCGTCGCTTCGGAACCCACTTCGCCGGATGGAGCCGCATCGGTCGCAGCGAACCCCGGTGCAGGCATCACCGCGAGGCCGCCGGTCACCACGAGCGCGACCAGGTACGCACGCGCACCACTTTTGGAAATTCTCATTTCAATGCTCCTGTCGACGGTATCTGGGTCTGGATCCGAGCCCATGCGGCTCCCACGAGGTTCGGCCCAAGCGCGATGCGGATTCCATGAGCTTCGCGAACATTGAAGCCAGGCATCGTCTGATCGACCGAACCATCGGCGAGAGCCATGCTATTTCGCCTGTGCCGGAGCTCCTTGATCTGGATCACAAGCCCTCGCGATCGGTTTGACGGATATCAATACCGGCAACAGGACGGGTACCTAAAGTGGTCCTAACGCGGTGCGCCGCCTGGAGATTCACATGAAGACCGATCATCAGATCAAGCAGGACGTGATTGCCGAATTGGAGTGGGATCCGGCCATCAACTCGAATGCCATCGGCATCGCGGTCAACGATGGCGTGGTGACCGTCAGCGGGCACATCGACACGTATGCCCAGAAGCGGGTCATCGAGAAGGCGCTGCGGCGGGTCAACGGCGTGAAAACGGTAGCGCTGGACCTCGATGTCAGTTTGTCTCAACAGAACCAGCGCGAGGACACCGGGCTGGCTCTTGCGGTCCACAATGCGCTGAAGTGGAACAGCGTGGTGCCTGTCGACAAGATACGCGCGGCCGTCGACAACGGCTGGGTCACGCTTACCGGGGAGGTGGACTGGAATTACCAGCGTATCGCCGCCGAAAAGGCAGTGCGGCCTCTCTTGGGTGTCACCGGAATCAGTAATGACATCAGTCTCAGTCCGCGCCCTGTACCTGCCGATGTCCTCAGCAGTATCGAAGGCGCATTGAAACGCCAGGCTGAGCGTGAGGCCAAGCGCGTGCAGGTCGATGTGAGCGGATCGACTGTCACGCTGCGTGGTGACGTCCGCTCGTGGCCGGAGCACACCGCCGCAGTCGGCGCCGCCTGGTCGGCGCCTGGCGTGCGCAAAGTGGTCGACGAACTGCACGTCAATCCGTGAGTGGGTGGGCCGCGCCGCCGGATCTGCCCGGGCATGGGGTGTCGGCGCAATTTTCTCTTTAACCGTCAAGGACCAAGACCATGAACTCTCTGACCCGATTCGACCCTGTGGATGATCTGTTCCCCGATTTCATGCGCCGCTTCATGCGGCGGGGTGTCGGCGATTTCGAGGCTGCACCGCCGGAAATCCGGCTCGACGTGACCGAGCGTGAAAAGGATTTCCTGGTGCGCGCCGAAGTGCCGGGTGCAAGGAAGGAAGACGTGCGTGTGCAGATCGACGGCAACTATGTCTCGATCTCGGCCGACGTGAAAAAGGAAAAGGAAACGAAAGACGAGAAAGGACGCGTGCTGGTCAAGGAAAGCAGTTACGGCACGGCAACGCGCGGCTTTTCGCTCGCCTGGGAAATCGACGACAAGGCGTCGAGCGCCAAGCTCGACAACGGCGTGCTCACCCTGACGCTGCCCAAGCGCCAGGGTGCCGGCAGCAAGCTGCTGCCCATCAGTTGAACCCCCGGCGCCATGGCAGCCGACGGCGGCACGGTCAGGCGGCACCGGTTCAATCCGGTGCGCCTCGCAGCCCATGGCGGGCACGCCCTTGGAGCGCTGCGATGACAGCAGCCCCGGCGACGCCGGAACAGATTGGACGAAGCCATGGGCCAAAGTGGACGAACCGCCTTGGTGACGGGAGGCAACCGAGGGCTGGGCGCGGCCATCGCGCGCGCGTTGAGCGACGCAGGCCACGTCGTCATCATCACGTGCACGCCCGTCAACAGCCAGTCCGCGGCGTGGACCGGGCAGCAGGACCATGAAGGTCGCCCATTCGCCGTCTATGGCGTCGACGTGGCCGACGGTCAATCGACCGAGGCGCTTGCGCGCCAGCTCCATGCCGACGGCCACCATGTCGACATCCTGGTGAACAACGCCGGCATCACGCGCGACGCAAGCTTGCACGAGATGGACAAGTCTGCCTGGGATGCCGTGCTGCGCACGGATCTCCACTCGATGTTCAACATGACCCGGCCTTTTCTTGAGCCCATGCTTGAGCGCAACTGGGGGCGCATCATCAATATTTCCTCGATCAATGGCAGCAAGGACCAATTCGGCCAGACCAACCATTGCGCAGCCAAGGCCGGCGTGCACGGCTTCACCAAGGCGCTGGCGCTGGAGGTTGCCCGCAATGGCATCACGGTCAACACCGTCTCGCCGGGCTATCTGGAGACCGAGGTGGTCATGACCCTGCGTGAGGACGTCCGCAAACGGATCGTCCAGGACATTCCGGTCGGTCGTCTGGGGCAGGCAGCCGAAATTGCGGCGCTGGTCGTTTTCATTGCCAGCGACCCGGCCGCGTTCATGACCGGCAGCAATGTCGCCATGAACGGCGGTCAGCACATGTCATGAGCGCCTCGGATCGCAGCCTGACCGGAGGCCTGAGCAGCGGTGAAGCCGCCGAGCGGCTGGCCCGATTCGGCCCCAACCAGCTCATATCGCGGCGCCAGGCCTTGCCGTGGCAGTTCATGGCGCGCTTTCGCAACCCGCTGGTGCTGATCCTGCTCGCGGCCAGCACCGTCTCGGCCGCCACCGGCGATGTGGCCAGCGCCGGCGTGATCGCGGCCATCGTGCTGATGTCGGTGGCGCTCGACTTCGTGCAGGAGCAGCGTGCCGGCAATGCGGCCGAACAGCTGGCGCGACAGGTGGCACTGCGCGTGCGCGTGCTGCGCGACGGGCGCGAACAGTCCTGCCTGGCCGAAGCGCTGGTACCGGGCGATGTGGTGCTGCTGTCGGCCGGTGACCTGATCCCGGCCGATGGCGAAGTGCTTGAGTCACAGGATTTCTTCGTCAACCAGGCTGTGCTCACCGGCGAGCCCTACCCGGTCGAGCGCCATGCGGCCAGCAGTCCGCTGCCCGAGCAAGGTGACTGGGAAACGGACACTCCAAGCGCCCTGTTCAGGGGCAGTTCGGTGGTCAGCGGCTCGGCGCGTGCGCTGATCCGGCGCACCGCCCGGCGCACCGCGATTGGCCAGATCGCCACCAGCCTGCAGCGGCAGGCGCCGCCGACGGCGTTCGAGATCGGCACGCGCCAGTTCGGTCTGCTCATCATGCGCCTGACGCTGCTGCTGGTGCTGTTTGCCTTGTTGGCCAATGTGGCATTCCACCGGCCACTGCTGGAGTCGTTCCTGTTTGCCGTGGCGTTGGCGGTCGGCCTCACGCCCGAACTGCTGCCGATGATCGTCTCGGTCACGCTGGCGCGCGGCGCGCTGCGGATGGCGCGCGCCAAGGTGATCGTCAAGCGCCTGTCGGCCATCCACGACATGGGTGCCATGGACGTGCTGTGCACCGACAAGACCGGCACCTTGACCGAGGCGCGGATTCACCTCGAGCGCCACATCGATGCGCAAGGCCGTGACAGCGCGCGCGTGCTGGAGCTGGCGTACCTGAACAGCGTCTTTGAAAGCGGCCTGAAAAGCCCGCTGGACGAAGCCATTCTGGCTCACGATCATCTGGACGTGAGCGGCTGGACCAAGATCGACGAGGTGCCGTTCGACTTTGAGCGCCGCCGCGTGTCGGTGCTGGTGGCGCGAGGCAGCGAGCGCCTGCTGGTGCTCAAGGGCGCACCCGAGGACGTGCTGCGCCTGTGTACCCGCCACGAACCCGACAGTGATCCGGATCAGCTGGAAACCGGCAGGGAGCCGACAGACTTCGGCCCGGTGGCGCGCGATCAGGCGCGGGCCCAATTCGACGCCCTGGGCCGCGAGGGCTTTCGCGTGCTGGCCATCGCCTACAAGCGCGCGCCTGCCAGCCTGGTCGATGCCGTGGTCGGCGATGAGAGCGACCTCGTCTTCGCCGGCTTTGCCGCCTTCCTCGATCCGCCCAAGGCCGGTGCCAGGGAAGCGCTGGCGCTGCTGGCCGCCAGCGGCGTGGCGCTGAAGATCGTCACCGGCGACAACGAACACGTCACGCGGCACGTGTGCGCCGAATTCGGCATTGCGGTCACCGGCGTGCTGCTGGGCAGCGAAATCGCCGCCATGAACGACGACGCGCTGCGTGCGCGCGTGGAGGACGTCAACCTGTTCTGCCGTGCCAATCCGCAGCAGAAAAATCGCGTGCTGCTGGCGCTGAAAGGCCGCGGCCACGTGGTCGGCTATCTGGGCGACGGCATCAACGATGCGCCCTCGCTGCACACTGCCGATGTCGGCATCTCGGTCGACGGCGCGGTCGACGTGGCCAAACAGGCTGCCGCGCTGATCCTGCTGGAAAACGACCTGGGCGTGCTGCATGCTGGCATCCGCGAGGGCCGGCGCACGCTGGGCAATGTGATGAAGTACATCATGATGGCCACCAGCTCCAACTTCGGCAACATGTTCAGCATGGCCGCGGCCACGCTGTTCCTGCCGTTCCTGCCCATGCTGCCGCTGCAGATCCTGCTCAACAACCTGCTCTACGACGTGTCGGAGCTGCCACTGCCGCTGGACAATGTCGACGAATCCGAGCTGACGCGGCCGCAGCGCTGGGACATGGCCTTCATCCGCGATTTCATGATCCGCATCGGACCGATCAGCTCGGTATTCGACTTCGTCACCTTCGCCCTTCTGCTGTATGTGCTGGACGCCGGCGAGGCAGAGTTCCACACCGGCTGGTTCGTCGAGTCGCTGGCCACCCAGGTGCTGGTGATCTTCATCATCCGCACGCGCGGCAGCCCGCTGGCAAGCCGGCCCAACCGCTGGCTGGCGCTGACTTCGCTGGGCATCGTCGCGCTGGCCATGGCGCTGCCGGTCACGCCGCTGGCGCTGATGCTGGGGTTCACGCCGCTGCCGCTGGAGTTCTTCGTCCTGCTGTCCGTGGTGGTCGTGGTTTACCTGGGCGCGGTCGAGGCCGTCAAGCGCGGGTTCTACCGGCGGCTGGCCCTGGCAGATGAATCCAGGATTCGATGATGACTTTCAGGGCATGTGTCGCCGCCGCTGCGGCCGCCGCTCGCGCCCCCGCAATGCTGACCTTCATTCGCCCGACCGCAGCATGTTGTGCGATGCAGCCGCTTGCCGGCCGCAAGCAGGGGCTTGCGCCTGTGCGTGCGTTCGTCGGATGCGGCTCATTCACGGTCACTCGGCCGCGCTGTTGAAGCGGCGCATCAACTCGGCGTATTGTTCGCGCCAGTATTCGGCAAACTCACCCTGCAGTTGTTGCCAGGATTCGATCAGCGCCTGCTGCTCCAGTGTCAGCTGGCGTGCCGCGGCATTCAGCGCTTCGAGCTGGCGGTCCCAGGCTGGCTGCGATGGATCGCCGTCGGCTGCCTTGGCCGCTGTTTCAGACAGGACGTGCGGCCAAGCCTGCCAAAGCTGCTGGTGCCATTGCGCCAGCAGTGCCCACGGATCGGTTGGGTTCGGGTGCGGGGTTTCCGATGTCGGATTGCGGGCCATCATTCAGCCTCCTATGAGCGAAAGCCGACTGTAGACTGGCGCTCGGGCACCCGGTTTGATCGAGCGCAAGAGGACCATGCGCAAGGGCTCCCGGTGCACCGATGCGAACATCCGCGCCTTCCAGCAGTGAATCCGGGAGGCCACGCTGAGATTTTCAGGCGTGGCCGACCTTGACGGGGATCAAGCCAAGTCGGAGGGGCGGCCCGTAGACTCATCGGCACGTTCCAGACTGATCGAGGGAGTTGCCGCCATGTACAAGCGCATCCTGGTTCCGCTCGACGGTTCTCGCTATTCGGAAGAAATCATTCCCTATGCGAGCGGCCTGGCCGCTGTCTCCAACACCGAGCTGGTGTTGCTGCGCGTGGTGGACCGATTCCCCCCAGATGCCGACCCGGCCGAATACGTCAAGCGGCTGGCCACGGCCTACGGGGCCCACGCGTTGTGCCTGCCTGGGTTCGACGATGTCGCGGATACCATACTCGATGAAGCGTATCGCGAGCCGCAAACTTTGGTGGCCATGACTTCGCGCGGGCGCTCGGGGCTGCTGGAGCTGGCGCTTGGCAGCGTGGCGCAGCGCGTTCTGCGGGGGGCCGGGAGTGCCGTGCTCGTCTATCACCCGAGTGGCTCACGCGATACCCAGCGCTGGCCTCGGAGGCTGCAGCGTGTCATCCTGCCACTCGCAAGTGACGATCCTGATCATGGCATGGCTGATGAAGCTGCGCAATTTGCGCACTGGATCGGCGCCGAGCTGCAAGTCGTGAGCGTGATCGAGCCCCTGTCCGAGGCCGTCAGGGCGCAAGTGCCTGAAAGCGATTTCGCGATCCTGGAATCCGGATTCGTTCACACCACGGCAGAAAAGTTGGCGAAGGCGCACGATGTGCGCATCAACTGGGACACGCTGCACGGCGATCCGGTCGAGGCCATCGTCGGGTGCGTGGCCGGCCAGCGGGAATCCATCCTGGCGATGCACACGCGACGCAAGAGCGCGCTGGAGACCGCCTTCCTCGGCAGCGTCACGGCAGGCTGCCTGCATCGGGGGGGCGTGCCGATCCTGATGCGCACACCTCTGAGCCGGGTCGAGCCGCTGCACCTTGGCGCACGGCGCCAGGGTGAGGCGTGATCACACGACGTCGGCCTCGCAAGCGCGAACGCCAAGGCAAGCAGCACTTTCATCGCCGTCGCCTGCCGGGCAGCCGGATGGCGCGCGTGGTGACCAACCGGCGCCTGGCCGGACACTCGGCATCCTGCGCGATCATCAACTCGACAGGAAACGATGGATGTCCGAGTTGTCCAGGAGGGATCGCGTGACACCACCAAATACCCATTCGCGCAATCGGCTGTGGCCATAGGCTCCGGCCACGACCAGATCGGCGCCGCTGGCGGCAATGAATTCCAGCAAGCGTGCGCTCTCGTCGGGCCCCTTGATCACTTCCGTACGCGCGCGGATTCCATGACGCGTGAGGAAAGCGGTCGCGTCGGCCACGCCCTTGCGGATCCACGGTTCGATCACCGCCGCGGCCGTGACCACGATCACTTCGTCGGCCAACGCCAGCAGCGGTACCGCATCGGCCAATGCGCGCCGCGCCTCGCGCGTTTCCTTCCAGGTGACCACGACCTTGCCGAGCGGTATCCGGTTCCTGCCGCGCGCCATGACCAGGACCGGGCGACCGGCCTGCAGGATGACGCTGCTTGGCGCCGCGGTGCGAGTCGAGTCGCCGGTGGCCGCTCCGCTTGAGGCGCGCATCACGACCAGGTCCGCCACCCTGGACAAGTCGGTGAGCGCACGCGTCGGCGAGTCGAGCGCTTCGCGCCACTCGGTGTGGCCAAAGCCCGCCATCAGCCGTTCGAACGTGGCGCGAATTTTCCTGATGTCGGCCTTGATCTCGTCGCGTTCCTTTTGCCACACCTCAACCACCAAGGCACCGCCGTCGGTGGTGACCATGGGCGGCCGCGCGTCTGCTGCGCACAGGCCGATCACCATGGCTTGCAGGTGCGTGGCGAGATCACGCACGGCCTCGACGACCGGTTCGACCGGACCTTCGATATCGAGATTGACGAGGATGGTTTTGCAGTTCATGGGAACTCCTTGACGCGTCGCTCAGGTGACGCTCATTTTCCTTGGGGAAAGGCGTCCATGGAAGCGCGCGATGTGACGCAGATCAAGGCGGCGCGAGCCCTTGCTGAGCCTGGGCCCACTGCCATCTGACGCCGAATGAGGTGGCCGTTCGGCGGCTGTAATCCCGCAAGCCACAGCGTCGGGCCCACGTCGGCTTGCAGGCCCGCAGCGCATTCAGGATGGCCATCGCAACGGCGAGGATCAGTGGATAAGGCGTGGCGACAACCGCCGTCCTGGGTCTGCAAGGCAATGCACGCGCCGGTGTCCGCCCTGGCGGGGGCCTGTTGTGAGCTTGCATCCGGCGTTGGCGGCAGTTCAATGCACGCCGTCGGGAGGGGTGGGCGCTTCGAATCGCCGCAGGATGGCGATGACCTCCTCGTCCGGGAGCTGCGGGAAATCGCGGTAGTGATGGCCGAGCGCCAGGAACGGGGCGGGCTGCTCCAGGCATACCAGGCGGTCGGCCATCGCTGCCAGTTCCGCTGCCGTCTCCCGTGGCGCGGCGGGAATGGCGACGATGATCTCGCGCGGCGAACGCCGCCTGAGCGCGCGTATCGCCGCCTTCATGCTGGCACCCGTTGCTGCGCCATCGTCGACGACGATGACCGTCCGGCCCGTGACCTGGACGGGTCGCGCCCTGCCAAAAGCACGCCGGCGTCGATCGAGTTCGAGCCTTTCATGCGCAACCAATTGCGCCAGAGCGGCGTCGCTCAGCCCGCAGGCTTGCACGATGTCCGCATTGAGCACGACGTCGGGCGGGTCGCCGTCGACCAGCGCCCCCGCCGCGAGTTCTGGTTGGCCTGGCGCGCCCAGCTTGCGGACAATGACGAGGTCCAGCGGCGCCGCGAGTGCCCGCGCAATTTCGGCCGCAACCGGCACGCCGCCGCGCGGCAGCGCAATCACGACCGGATCGGTCAGGCCGAACGTGGCCAATTTCGCCGCCAGCTTCTTTCCCGCATCGCTACGGTCACGGAACTCCACCATCATTCGCTCCCTCAGGATCGCGCCCGCTCGTATTCGGCACCACGTTTCAATCCGCACCGGTTTCAGGCTCGGCCGCCATCGGAGCGAGGTTCAGCGCCACCAGCGTCGTGCTCGGCTCTTGCGGGTCGCATGCCGCCGAAAAGCCGAATTCCCGGCACATCTTGAGCATGGCGGTGTTGTCGCCCAGGACAGTGCCTTCGATGCGCCCGATTCGTTCGGCCCTGGCATAAGCCACGATCTGGTCCAGCAACTTCCAGCCCAGGCCGTGCCCTTGCAGATCGGAGCGCACCAGCAGCGCGTACTCCCCATTGGCGTGGTCCGGGTCGCAACAGAGCCGGGCCACACCCGCCAGTGCGCCGTCCGCATCGATCGCGACGAACGCCATGTCGCGCTCGTAATCGAGCTGAGTCAGGCGTTTGAGCATCCTGTCGGGGAAATTGCGGCGCGGCGCGAGGAACCTGAGGCGGATGTCCCCGGGAGAGATCTTCGCCAGGAAGTCCGGATAAAGCGCGATGTCGGTCGGCTTGATCGGACGGATCGTGTAGTTCGCGCCCCCCGCGGAAAAAACCCCTTCCCAGCGCGCCGGATACGGCCGGATCGCGAGCCGTGGATTCGGGCCCTGCTGGTTCACGGCATTCGGATCGATTTCCACGCGGGCATCGAGTGCGATCACGCCCTCGGCATCTGCCAGCAGCGGATTGATGTCGAGTGCAACGACGCACGGGAAATCGACCACCAGTTGCGAGAGGCCGTTGAGCGCGGCCACGATGGCCGACCGGTTTGTCGGCGGGTGGTCGCGAAAGCCGGCGAGCAGCTTGCCGATCCGCGTGCGGTCGATGAGATCGCCCGCCAGCACGTCGTCGAGCGGCGGCAGCGCGACAGCGGTGTCGGCCATCACTTCGACCGCGATGCCGCCGGCGCCGAACAGGATCACCGGCCCGAAAATCGCGTCTTCGCTCATGCCCGCGATCAGTTCCTGTGCGTTGCGGCGGACGATCATCGGCTGCACGGCGTAGCCGTCGATCACCGCGTCTGGTGCCTTCTCGGCAACGCGGTGCCGGATGGTTTGCGCTGCGGCAGCCGCGGCCTCGGCGCTTTCCATCCCCAGCACCACGCCGCCGATATCGGATTTGTGCGAAATGGCTTTCGAGAGCAGCTTGACGGCGACGGCTGCCGAATTTTCCAGCAGATGCGCCGCCGCTTTCCCGACCTCGGCGGGCGTGCGGGCAACAACGGTTTCGGGAACGGCAACGCCATACGCCGCGACCACCGCCTTGGCTTCGATCTCGGTCAGCATGCGCCGGCCTTCGGCGGCCACGTGCCTGAAGATCGTGAGCACGCTGGCACGATCGGTGCTCACAACTTCGCCGCCGCTTGCGGGAACGCGCAGCAGCGCGTTTTGCGCCCTGGACCAGTCGGCCAGGTAAGTGAGGGCGCGCGCCGCGTCGGCGGGCGTTGCGAAGCTCGCGACACCGGCCGAGGTCAGCACTGAGCGCGCCTCGCGCGCCGTCTGCTCGCCCAGCCAGCAGGCGAGTACCGGCTTGCCGGCGACCGCGCCTTTTTCGGCGAGCCCGGCGACCGCACTGGCCGCTTCGACCGACGACGCGAGTTTGGTCGGACAGTTGAAAACCATGACGACTTCGACCGCCGGGTCGTTCGCGACGATGCCCACGGCGGCCCGGTAGCGCCCCGCATCCGCGTTGCCGACGATGTCCACGGGATTGGCGCGCGACCAGGCCGGCGGCAGCACCGCGTCCAGTCGTTCGTGGGTCGCCGGCGCCAGCGCGGCAAGCGCGTTGGCGCGCGCGCTCAGTTCATCCACCGCGAGCACTCCGGCGCCGCCGCCGTTGGTCACGATGCCGACGCGCGCGCTTTCGACCGGTGCGAAGCGTGCGGTGATTTCGGCCGCATCGAACAAATCGGCCAGTCCGTCCACGCGCAGGATGCCGGCGCGGGAAAATGCTGCGTCGACGGCGCGGTCCGAACCCGACAGCGCGCCGGTGTGCGTGTTGGCTGCCTTGGCTGCGAGTTCATGACGCCCGGCTTTCAGCGCGATCACTGGCTTGACGCGCGCCGCGGCGCGCGCCGCCGACATGAATTTGCGCGCATTCGCCATCCCTTCGAGATAAACCAGAATGGCGTGGGTGTGGCCGTCGCCCGCCAGCAGATCAAGCCAGTCGGCGACATCGACGTCCGCCATGTCGCCGAGCGACGCCACGCAGGAGAACCCCACGTTGCGCGCAGCCGCCCAGTCGATCAACGCCCCCGCGATGGCGCCGGACTGCGACAGCAGCGCCAGGTTGCCGGGCTTGGGTGTCATGTGTGCAAAGCTCGCGTTGAGTTGGAGCAAGGGCAGCATCAGCCCCAGCGTATTGGGGCCGATGATGCGAAAGAGGTTCGGCCGCGCGGCGTCGAGCATCGCCTGGCGCAAGCCGTTGTCCGCCGTCAGGCCGGCTGTGATGACCACCGCTGCGCGGCAGCCCAGGGTGCCCAGTTCGGCAACGATGTCTGGCACGGTCCGGGGCGGCGTTGTAATGATGGCCAGATCGGGTATCCCCGGCAGCGCTTGCGCGTTGCGATGGCATGGGCGGCCGTGCAGCGTGGCGTGGCGTGGGTTCACCAGCCAGATGTCGCCCTCGAAGCCGCCGCCGATCACGTTGGCGGTGACCGCGCTGCCCACCGATCCGGGGCGTGCCGTCGCGCCGAAGATCGCGATCGATCTCGGGCGGAATGCGTGCTCGAGATTGCGTACCGTCACGGTGTTCTCCTTCGGTCACCAGGTCTGGCGGGGTTTGCCGGGGTGTCTTGCCATCGCCCGGCCGGCGCGCGCGCCTTCCTCCCTCACATTGCGCGGGAGCTTCGCGTACCGTACGGCACTCTGCCTTGCGCTGGCGCAAGATTCGCACGTGCACCGCCGCCTGTAATCGCACGCATGCCGCCCCGTATCGACCTCCCGCACAGCGCCGCCGTCGGCTTTGACGTGGCGGCGGCGCTGTGGGCTACGCCTGCGGCGCTGAAGGCGCGGCAACGCCAGCGCCTGCAAACGCTGCTGGCCAGCGCGGCGGCGCACTCCAGGGTTTACACAGGGCGATTGCGCGGCGTTGATCCGGAGAAAGCGCAGCTGACCGGGATCGAGCCGGTGGCCAAAACGCACCTCATGCGTCACTTCAACGACTGGGTCACCGATCCGCGGCTGACACTTGCCGCGTTGCGCCGCTTCACGGCCGATCCGGCGCGTATTGGCGAGCCTTTCCTCGGCGACTACATTGTCTGGACGAGCTCGGGCAGCAGTGGCGAGCCTGCTCTTTTTGTTCAGGATGCGCGCGCTCTGGCGGTTTACGACGCGCTCGAAGCACTGCGCCGCGCGCCGCTGCGCCAGCCGTGGCCTTGGTTCGCGCCCGGATGGGCTGGCGAACGCTTCGCTTTCGTCGGCGCAACGGACGGGCATTTCGCGAGCAACGTCACGCTTGAGCGGCTGCGCCGCATCGTGCCCGGTTTCGCGACGGCGCTGCGCGGGTTTTCGTTCCTGTTGCCGCCGGCCGAGCTGGCCGCGCAACTCGAACGCTTCAGGCCCACTGTGCTTGCCACTTATCCGACTTGTGCCCTGATGCTTGCCGAAGAAGCGCTCGCCGGCCGCCTGCACATCGCGCCGAGGGAAATCTGGACGGGCGGCGAAACGCTGACGCCGGCGATGCGCCGGCGCATCGAAGCCGGTTTCGACTGCCGCGTCGGTAACAGCTACGGCGCGTCGGAATTCCTGGCGCTCGCCGCAGAGTGCCGGCATGGGCGCCTGCACGTCAACGAGGACTGGGCCATCCTCGAATCCGTAGATCGCCACCTCGCGCCCGTGCCGGACGGCCAGTTCGGCCACACCACGCTGCTGACCAACCTGGCCAACCACGTGCAGCCGCTGATCCGCTACGACTTGGGGGACCGCATCGCACTGCACAGAGATCCGTGCCCGTGTGGCATGCCGACAGCATGGCTGGAAGTCGACGGCCGCAGCGGCGATCTGCTGACCCTGTACGACACGCAGCGACGTGCGGTGTGGCTGTCTCCGCTGGCACTCACGACCGTGCTGGAAGATGGCGCGGGCGTATTCGCGTTCCGGCTCGAACAGACGGGCGACACCGCGCTGCTGTTGAACATCGCCGATGGCGGCAAGGCCGGCCGCGCCGCGCAGGCGCGTGCCCGGACGGTGTTCAAACGCTATCTGCAAGAACAGGGACTTGGCAATGTCGCTGTGAAAGTCGTTCGTGGCGTTCCGCCCGCGCCGGGCCCAGGCGGAAAAATGCGACGCGTCGTCGGGCTGAAGCACAGCGCATCCCGCGCGACTTGACATGGGCGCGGCGGTGTGGCGATGGCGTGCGGTGCGTTACCTGCTCGCCTCGACGGGCCTGCTCTCGAACGCCATCTGGCACTCCGTGCAGCGCTCGGCGGCAGGTTGCACCCGCAGGCGTTCGTAGGCGATCGCATCACCACAATCGATGCAATGGCCGTAACCGCCAGTTTCCAGGCGGTAAAGCGCGGCCTGTACCTCACGCAGCTCATCGATATCGCGCTGCACTTCCATCGCGCCCACCGCGTCGTGCGCGTGGCGCTCTGCGTCGTCCTTGAAATCGCGAGTCTCCCGCTCGCCGGTGCCATTGTGAATCGCCTGTCCGCCCGCGCGCACTTCGTCTTGCAATACGCGCATGCGGTCCAGCAGCGTCTCGCGCAAGGTGGCGAGATGTCTCCGTGTCAGCAGGTTCATGCGTCATTCCTTTTCAAGGTGCCGGCACGCATGATCGGCGGCCCACCGCGCACACGCGTTGACGCCGATCAAGATGCACGGCGCGATCACATGCACCCGCGCCGAGGTACACCGGCAGCCTTGCATTGGCAGGTGATTTGCGCCGCGTCAAGCCGCACCCTCACAGGCGCCGACACACTTCAGATCCATGAAACCCGACCTGATCCTCGTCGCCAACGCCGCCAACGCCCGGCTGTATGCCCACAGTACGCGCGAGCGCGGGCTGCTGATGCTCGATACGCTGCAGGCACCCGAGAGCCGTTTGCATTCGCACGAGCTGGACACCGGGCCCATCGGTCACGAACGCAGCGACAGCCGGCCGGGAGGAGTCATGCTGGCACCACGCATGGATGCGCAGCACAAGCGCCAGCTCGCATTCGCACGCCAATTGGCGCAGCGCATCGACACCGCGCTGCAGACGCACGCGTACGGCGACGTCGTGCTGTTTGCTGCGTGTCCGTTCCTCGGCAAAGTGAAAAACGCACTCGGTGCCGACGCACGCAAGGCGCTGCGCGACGCGGTGCCGCTGGATCTCACGCACTTCGATGGAGACGAACTGTGGCACCGAGTCAACAACGCGTTGCGCCCCGGAGTCGGCAGTGCAGGCTGACATCCATGCGGGCCAACATTGTCGCAATGGCGACAAGAGAAAATCGCCAGGACGGCAACCGTCAATCCAGTTCTATGCTTCGATCCGGCTCCGCCACCGGTACGGGCCAGCCGAGACGCTCTCCATAGCCAGCCGGGGCACATCGGCTGCTGTCCGCTGTTCAGGAACATGGGGAGGCCCGGAATCCGCCGTGCCAGTTTGAGTTGACGCAGGCAGTACAGCGGCCTGCGCGCACATACGATTGCCGTATGTCGGCGCGATGACGAACCGCCTCGGCCGGGCGCTTGGGCGAGTATTTGCGACACGTCAAGTCGGAATCGCATAATGGCGCGCATGAGTGAGACCCACGTCGCAGTGGTTGACGATGAGCCCGCCATCACCCAGCTCATAGCCGACTACCTCAAAAGCCATGGATTCCGCGTCAGCCAGCTGCGCGGCGGCAATTCGTTATTTGCTCTCATGGCCACCGACCCGCCGGCGCTGGTTCTGCTTGATATAGGACTCGGTGGCGAAGACGGTCTCGCCGTCGCGCGCAAGCTGCGCGCCCATTGGCGTTGTGGGCTGGTGATTGTCACCGGCCGGGGAGACATCGTCGACCGCATCGTCGGCCTCGAAGTCGGCGCCGACGACTACGTGGCCAAGCCGTTCGACTTGCGCGAGCTGGTGGCGCGCATCAAGGCGGTCCTGCGCCGCCTGCAGCCAGACGAGGCCGACGGCCTGGCGCCGGAGACCGAGTGCGCTTGCTTCAGCTTCGCCGGCTGGTCGTTGGACGTCGGCGCGCGCCGGCTGACCGCGCCCGACACCACCGAAGTGCTGCTGACCAGCGGCGAGTTCGAATTGTTGCGCGCGTTTGCCGAGCATCCCGGCCGCGTCCTCTCGCGCGAATTCCTCCTCGAGTGCACACGCGGCCGCGAAGCCGGCCCTTATGACCGAACGATGGACGTCCAGGTCGGGCGGCTGCGGCGGAAAATCGAAGCCGATCCGGTTCACCCGCAGATCATCAAAACGGTGCGCAGCGCGGGCTATGTGCTGGTGCCGCCGGTGTCGGCTGACTGAGTCAAGCCATGCTGCCGCAGCAGGAGGTCGGTTGGGTTTACCGTTCGGTGTTTTCAGCCTCTCCCGATGCGCTGCTGCTGATTGACGCGCAAGGAGCTGTCGTTCTTGCCAATCCAGCGGCGGGCGAACTCTTCGGCTACGCGATGGGCGAGCTCGAGGCCATGCACCTGGACGGCCTGGTCCCCGCCTGCCGGCACGAACGGGCCGCGCGAGTGCCGCTGGAATTGTCGGCCCGGCGCAAGGACGGCAGCCAAAGGATGGTGGAAATTGCGCTCAGCGCACTTGAGGGCTCCGACCCCCCGCTGCTCCTGGTCACGGTACGTGCCCTCGGCGAGCACCGGCACGTCAGGCAGGCGCTGAGGCGCGCACGCTACAGCGAATGCGTTGCCGACGTGGGCCTGCTCGCTGTCGACACGCGTGATCCCTACGCACTGCTGAGCCGCGTGCCTGCGGCAGCGGCGAGCGCCACTGGGGCCGATACGTCGGTTCTCTGGCAGCTCGAACCGAACCAGCTCGCGCTGCGCGTGGTCGCCGGTGTCGGCCTCGTGGATGAAGAGGCCGAAGGTACCCTGATGGCCAACCGGCCTGATACGCCGCCCGGCTATGCACTCGCGGCAGCTCAGCCGGTCATCATCGTGGATTACCAGCAGGAGCGGCGCTTCAACGTGCCACACTGGCTGTTGCGTCAGGGACTCGTGAGCGGCATTCTGGTGCCGCTGCGCGATCGTGGGCGCATGATCGGCGTACTGGCCCTGCGTTCGCGCCAGGCACTGCACTTCGGCGACGACGAGGTCTACTTCCTGCGCTCCCTGGTCAATCTGCTTTCGAGCAGTCTGCAGCGCGCCGAAAGCGAAGAGGCGCTCGCCCATGCGCAGAAGCTGCAAGGCATCGGCCGGCTGACCGGCAACGTGGCGCACGATTTCAACAACCTGCTGACGGTCATCCAGGGCAACCTGCAGTTGCTCGCCGCGCTGCCGGCGCTGCGCAAAGGCGATGGGCAGCGACTGGTCGCGGCGGCAACGCGAGCGAGCCAGCACGGCACCGAACTCACCAGCAGGCTGCTGGCGTTCTCGCGTCGCCAGAGCCTGCAGCCGGCACGCGTCGATGTCGACGCCACGCTGCATGCGCTGGCCGACATGCTGCACCACACGCTGGACCCGCGTATTCACATCACCGTCGATGTGGAGCCGGCCTGCCCCCCGTGCCACGCCGACCCGAGCCAGCTCGAATCGGCCTTGTTGAACATTGCGATCAACGCCCGCGACGCCATGCCCGATGGCGGTCTGCTGGCATTCAGCGCCGCGCCGGTCGCCGGCGACTTCGTCGCCATCACCATCGCGGACAACGGCAGCGGCATGTCGGCGCTGGAGCGAGAACGCGCCTTCGAACCATTCTTCACCACCAAGGAGAAGGGCCGCGGCACGGGCCTGGGACTGAGCACGGTGCATGGCTTCATGCAGCAATCCGGCGGCAGCGTCGATCTGGCGAGCGAGCCAGGCCGCGGGACGATCGTTACGCTTCGGGTCCCGCGCTGGCACGAACCCGGGGGCGCTGCGTCCTAGTACTACAGCCGTAGATATAAAATGAAGTGGTTTCTGATACGACCACAGAGGCTGGATGCGAGCAAGGCTGAAGGACTGGGAACGAGAGTTGGATGTGCTGCATGCGCGGCTTGGTGCGTTGTTCCGCCGCTCGGAGCCGCGTGAACGCAGCCTGTCATATCTGAAGGGTCTGCTCAGCGCGGTGCAGCGCAAGAACGGCTGGCAGTTGGCCGAGTGGATGGGCGAAGCCACACCCGACGGGGTGCAGCACCTGCTGGAGCGTGCGTCCTGGGATGCCGATGCCGCACGCGATGTGCTGCGCGAATATGTGGTCGAACACCTGGGCGATGACGATGGGGTACTGATCGTCGACGAGACAGGCTTCATCAAGAAGGGAGAGCATTCCGCGGGCGTACAGCGCCAGTACAGCGGCACCGCCGGACGGATCGAGAACAGCCAGATCGGGGTGTTCCTGTGCTACGCGGGTCGAGGCGGCAGCGCCTTCATCGATCGAGGGCTGTATATCCCGCGTCAATGGAGCGACGACCGGACACGCAGCGAGGCGGCGGGCATCCCAGCGGATGTGGAGTTCGCCACTAAGCCGCAAATGGCGCGCCAGATGCTGAAGCGGGCGCTGGAGGCGGGCGTACCCTGCGGCTGGGTCACGGGCGACGAAGTCTATGGAGGCGACCGGCGCCTGAGGGTCTGGCTGGAGTCACGCGAGCAGCCCTTCGTGCTGGCGGTGGCCAGGGATGAGCCGCTGTGGTGGCAGGGTCCGAAGCATATCAAGGCCGAGGTCATCGCACAGGCCCTGGCCCCGCAAGCATTCAAGCGCCTGTCGGCCGGCCCCGGTGCCAAGGGCGAGCGCCTGTACGATTGGGCGCTGGCACCGCTGTGGCGGCTGCAGTTGACGCCCGAGGAGAAGCGCTGGGGCCACTACCTGCTGGTGCGCCGCAGCCTCGATGACAGGCAGGAGATGGCCTACTACGTGGTCTTCGCACCCAGGGCGAAGACCAGGCTCAAGAAGTTGGCGCAGGTCGCTGGCAGGCGCTGGGAGATCGAGATCGGCTTCGAAGCCACCAAGGGCGAATGCGGGCTGGACCAGTACGAGGTGCGCCGCTGGCAGGGGTGGTACCGCCACATCACGCTGTCGCTGCTGGCGCATGCCTTGTTGGTGGCATTGCGGGCACGGGAGAAAAAAAACAGCGCAGCAGTCCGAACCGGGACTGATCGCGTTGAGCGTGCCTGAAATACGCCGTCTGCTGACGCGCCTGCTGTGGCACGCCAGCCGCAGTATCGAGCACGCGCTGCACTGGTCGACTTGGCGGCGCAGGCACCAGCACCGCGCCCGCCAGTGCCACTACAGGCGCAGAGGGTGTGCTCCTCCTATGGATTAAATACGGCTGTAGTACTAGTACGTCAACACGTAAATTACGGAACGTAATGGCGTCCCAGCTTTCGGTCGGCATCCTGTCGAGTGAACTTCCACTCGATTGTGCATCGCTGCGCGTTTCGATCGCGCTGCCAGGCAGCCACTT